>JAAGKN010000282.1_pt1 | contig 259919 bp, 218 predicted proteins | sample 6206371 | NCBI WGS metagenome assembly JAAGKN01 (sample SAMN11533720, study PRJNA540317) | gut metagenome | isolation source: fecal pellets from male and female animal of same cohort | host: Peromyscus leucopus | place: USA:CA | collected 2017 | reverse complement strand
TTGCTCTTGCCGGGAATGCCGATGAGCAGCCGATAAGTGGGCTGCAGGGTCTCCACGCTGAATTCACAGCAGGCATTTTCCACAAAATTAGTGGAGAGAGCATAGATTTTCAATTCACTGTAATGGGTGGTGGCCATGGTGCGGATTCCCCTGTCGTGGAGGTAATTCAGTATGGCGATGGCCAGAGCGGCGCCCTCGGTGGGGTCCGTTCCCGCTCCCAGCTCGTCGAACAGGCACAGGGAATTTGCATCCGCGTGTTTTAAAATGTGGACAATGTTTCTCATATGGGAGGAGAAAGTGGATAAGCTTTGTTCAATACTCTGTTCATCTCCAATATCCGCATAAACCTCGGTAAAGATAGAAAGCTCCGAGCGGTCCAGGGCAGGAATATGCAGTCCCGCCTGTCCCATCAGCGCAAAGAGTCCCACAGTTTTGAGCGAGACGGTCTTGCCCCCTGTGTTGGGACCAGTGACAATCAACAGGTCAAAATCCCGGCCCAGGTGAATGTCGATGGGAACTACCTTGTCCCTGGGCAGCAGGGGATGACGGCCCTTGCGCAGATGAATATAATGCTCCGTGTTAAAAATCGGCCGGGTGGCATTCTGATCCAGAGCCAGCTTTGCCTTGGCAAACACGAAATCCAGATGGGTCATCAGTTTCTGATTATCCGCCAGCTCTTCCACATGCTCCGCTGTCTGGGCGCTTAAGTTCGCCAGAACCTTTTCCATCTCTGCTTTTTCCTGTATCTCCAGTTCACGCAGCTGATTGTTCAGCTCCACCACGGCAGCAGGCTCTATGAAAAATGTGGAGCCAGTGGAGGACTGGTCGTGGACCATACCATGCACCTGTCCCTTGTATTCCGACTTAACGGGAATGCAGTACCTGTTGTCCCGCATGGTGATTACAGCATCCTGCAGATAGGTGCGGTAGGAGCCGGTAATCATGGAATTGAGCTGGTTATGCACTTTTTCATTAGTCAGCAGCATGGACCGGCGCACATGTTTCAGTCCCGGACTGGCATCGTCCGCCATCTCATCCTCAGACAGAATGCAGCGGCCAATCTCCCCGGATAGCTGTGTCAGGGGAGTCAGTCGTTCAAAATAGGGGTCCAGACTGTCCTCGGGGGTATCCTCCCGATCCTTGCGCCCATAGGTTTTGATGCGGTTCACATTGTCCAGGAGCCGGGCAATTTTGAGAAGCTCCGGCATGGACAGGGTACTGCCGATTTCCAGAGATTTCAGGGCAAAACCAATCTCCTGATTACTGCCGAAGGAAGTGCTGCCCAGCTTGAAAATTCGGGACAGGGCGTCCTCCGTCTCTGTCTGGGCAGTGTTGATCTCTTCTAAGTCCGTCATGGGATGCAGCTCCTGACAGCATTTTTTCCCCGGGGCGGAATCTGCTTTTTCTTCCAACAGAGCGATAATCTTGTTATATTCCAAAGTTTTTAAAACCTTTTGATTCATAATTCCTCACATTCTGCCGCAACTGGCCAAACAATCTTTGTTTGTGCGCTGGAGCGCACATTCACATCAGGTGAGCTTATTGCTCATTATACCATCATTCCTTGGAAAATGCGAGTATTACATTTTCGTTCTCTAATTCATTATCTAATTCCTTTACTTTTTTCCCGCCATTGGATATACTTAAGAGGTCAGGAAAGGAGCTGCCATGTCGGAGAAAGATCAAAACAGTCAAAATAACCAGAGTGATTTCATGATAGAAAAAATCAAGCAGCGTCCCATTAACCGAAAAAAACTGATTCGCCGGACTTTGATTACGGCGTCCATGGCCGTGATTTTCGGTCTGATCGCCTGTTTTACTTTTTTGGTGCTGGAGCCTGTGATCAGCAACTGGCTGTATCCGGAGGAGGAGCCGGAGGCTATCATTTTTCCGGAGGAGCCGGAGGAGATGCTGCCGGAGGAAATGCTGGAGGAATATATACAACCCAGTCCCAGTCCTGTCCCTGAGTCGGAGGAGAGAGAAAAACCAGAGAGGGTAGAGCTGGACGAACAGCAAATTCAGGGTATTTTGAATCGTGTGACGCTGGATATGGGAGATTACCGGCAGCTTTACAGTGTCGTATCAGATTACGCCAGACAGATGGGTCAGTATATGGTGGTGGTAACGGGAACAAAATCCGACACAGACTGGTTTGCCAACGTGTATGAGAGCAAAAATGAAACCTCCGGCGTGGTCATCGGCAACAACGGGAAAGAATTATTGATTCTGACGGATTACAGTTCGGTGAAACGGGCGGATCATCTGACCGTGTCCTTTTCCAATGGGGTGCAGGCGGACGCGCTGATGATGCAGTGCTATCAGGACGGCAACCTGGCGGTGCTGTGTGTCAGTCTGAATGTGCTGGGTCAGGATATGCAGGCGGAGGATATGCATATTGCGCCTCTGGGTTCCTCCTTGCAGCGAAACCTGGTGGGCAGTCCTGTGATTGCCATAGGAAATCCCATGGGCAGCAGCGGTTCCGTAGGCTATGGGATCATAACCGCCTCCGGTGGTCAGGTTACACTGGCGGATATGAATTTTCAGCTGCTGACTACAGATATTTACGGAAGTCAGTCGGCCAGCGGAGCGCTGTTTAACACCAGCGGTCAGGTGGTGGGATTTATCGTCACAGGGAAGACAGGCAGCGATATGCGCAATATAGTCAGCGCCTATGGGATCAGCGATTTAAAGCAGATGATCAGCAGACTGACAAAGGGGGATCGGATTCCCTATCTGGGAATCATTGGCGGGGATGTGCCCCGGGAAGCCAACGAGCAGTCCCAGGTACCCTTCGGCGCGTATGTGCGGGAAGTGGAAATGGACTCTCCGGCCATGCTGGCGGGCATTCAAAGTGGTGACGTCATCGTGGGAATCGATCAGCAGAGCGTGACAAAGATGAGCGATTACTCCAGTTATCTTCTGAAAATCAATGCGGAGGATGTGCTGACTGTACGGGTTATGCGGCAGTCTCAGGGAGAATACAGGGAGATGACTTTTGAAGTCACAGTGGGAGAGGCCGATTAGAGAATAGAAAAGGAGACAGAGAAAATGAAATTTATCAGAGAGTATAAGGATGGCGACAGAGTATTTGATATCTATCTGTGTAAGCATAAGCAGTCCATGGTGACAAAAAACGGCAAGTCCTACGAGAGCGTAATATTGCAGGATAAGACCGGTACGCTGGACGCTAAGGTGTGGGAGCCTAATAATCCCGGAATCGGAGAGTATGACCCACTGGATTACATAGAGGTGTACGGAGAGATCACCAGCTTTCAGGGCATGCTTCAGGTCAACGTTAAGCGAATCCGCAAGTGCCAGGAGGGCGAGTACCAGCCTGCGGATTATCTTCCCACCAGCAGCAAAAATATAGAGGAAATGTACAGGGAGATGACAGGACTGATTGCCAGTATTCAGAATGTGTATCTCAAAAAGCTGCTGGAAAGCTTTTTTATAGAGGATGAAAGCTTTAAAAAGGCATTCTGTAATTCCTCCGCCGCAAAGACGGTGCATCACGGTTTTGTAGGGGGTCTGCTGGAACATACCTTAAGCGTGACAAAGCTCTGTGATTACTATTGCAGCGCCTATCCGATTTTAAAGAGGGATTTGCTGCTGACGGCGGCCATGTGCCATGATATCGGCAAGATCCGGGAGATTTCACCTTTTCCCCAGAATGATTACACCGATGATGGACAGCTCCTGGGTCACATTGTCATGGGTTCTCAGATGATCGGGGAAAGGGCTGCGGGGATTTCCGGATTTCCTCATGAGCTTTTGGCGCAGGTGCAGCACTGCATTCTGGCGCATCACGGAAAATACGAGTTTGGCTCCCCCAAGATTCCCGCGATTATCGAGGCCCTGGCTCTGAATTACGCGGACGATACGGACGCCAAGCTGGAGACCTTTAAGGAGATTTTGGACAATGCCAGGGACTCCGGGTGGTTGGGATATAACCGATTGTTTGACTCCAATGTGAAGATAAGCAGAATAGATTTTTAAGAGCTTTCAGGAAAGAAGAAAATATGAATCAAACATATCGAAAAAATGATCTGGTCACAGTGACCATAGAGGATATCGGAGCCGGTGGAGAAGGGATTGGCAAAGTAGATGGTTTCACTCTTTTTGTCAAGGACGCTGTGGTGGGAGATGTGGCGCAGGTTCGGATTACCAAAGCCAAAAAGCAATATGCCTATGCCCGTCTGGAGAAACTGCTTACAGTTTCTCCTTTTCGCGCGGAGCCCAGGTGTCCGCACCACAGACAGTGCGGCGGCTGTCAGATCCAGGCTCTGGACTATGCAAAGCAGTTGGAGTACAAACAGAACAAGGTGAGAAATCACCTAATACGAATCGGCGGCTTTGACGAGGGGTGGATTGATGAGATTATGGAGCCGATTGTGGGAATGGAGGAGCCGTACCGGTATCGGAATAAGGCCCAGTATCCGGTGGGCACAGACCGGGACGGCCATGTGATCACAGGCTTTTATGCAGGGCGCACCCATACCATCATACCCAATACGGAGTGTTACCTGGGAGCGGAGGAAAACAGGGAAATTCTGGAAATCCTTATCGCCCATATGGAAAAGTACCGAATTTCCACCTATAACGAGGAAACCGGAAAAGGACAGGTGCGTCATATACTAATTCGCAAGGGTTTTTCCACCGGGGAGATTATGGTGTGCGTAGTGATAAACGGAAAGCATGGAGAGGAGGAATATATCTCCCATCAGGCGCAGCTGCTGGACAAATTGGCTCTGATTAATGGAATGACATCTGTGTCAGTAAATATCAATATCGAGAAAACCAATGTGATTATGGGCAGGGAGACTCACACTCTCTGGGGCAGTCCGGTGATTCATGACACAATTCATGTGAGAGACATGGGCAGGGAGGGATATCCGTGCACAGGGCAGCGGCTGACCTTCGCAATCTCGCCCCTGTCCTTTTATCAGGTCAATCCCATACAGACCGAGAAGTTATACAGTCTGGCTTTGGAATACGCAGGTCTGACCGGACAGGAGGTTCTGTGGGATTTGTACTGCGGGATCGGTACAATCTCTCTGTTTTTGGCCTCCGGCGCCAAACAGGTATGTGGTGTGGAGGTGATTCCCCAGGCCATAGAGGATGCCCGAAGTAATGCCCGCCTCAATGGAATCCACAACGCGCAGTTCCATGTGGGGAAGGCGGAGGAGGTGCTGCCCGCATTCTATGAAGGAAAGCAGGAGGAGATATCCGGTTTTTGCAAGGAAGAATCGGGAAACCTGCGTCATCCGGACGTGATCGTGGTGGATCCGCCCCGGAAAGGCTGCGATGTCGCCTGTCTGGACACCATGCTTCAAATGCAGCCGGACCGCATCGTCTACGTCAGCTGTGACAGCGCCACTTTGGCCCGGGATTTGCGTATTCTCTGTGACGGAGGGTATGAGCTTAAACGTGTGCGGGCTGTGGACCAGTTTGGACATACGGTGCATGTTGAGTGCGTGTGCCTCTTGAGCAACCGAAAATGCGCGAGCAATGAGCCAAAGCCGGAGCTTGCTCCAGGCCTTGGCGAATGCCGCGACACCGCACAACGTGTTGTGCGGAAGCCAGATACCCATGTGAAACTGAGTCTGAGTATGGATGATTACTACAGGATTAAGGAGCAGGGGAAAGATAACCAATAACCAAATTTAATACACTGAACTAAAGCGATAGCTGCTGATGCGAAAAGCGTTGGCAGTTTTTTTTACGCAGAAATGCGTGCTGAGGGGCGCTGGATGTCCGGTGGACATCCGTTTAGCGCGGACCGGAGCGGAGAGGAGACGGTGGTGCCATTGGGCTGATTTCTGGGATTGAGCGGCGAGTACATTATTTTCAAAGTAAAAGTTCATTTTAGGAGACACAAACGCTTTTATTTTTTTGTGGAAAATTGTATGAAAATCTGATATACTGTCACAAATAGAGGGATTATGCAGAGTGGTGGAAAGTATGATTTTGAAGGAACGGATTTTGTACAGATAAATTCATTATTGTGGTCTTTTGATCGATGTGTTTATTTTGTAGGTGTCCGTGTTTTTGGATGCCTATTTTGTTTTATAGAATGACAGAGGTATTGAAAATTGACTGAATGCAGGAGACGATGCGGTGAAAAATATAGAGGAAACAACAACTAAAATTGCCATTGTGGATAAGGAAACGGTTGAAAATTTGATTTACATTATCCGCGGGCAGAAAGTGATGCTGGATGCGGATCTGGCAAAAATTTATGGATACAGCACAAAAGCATTTAATCAGCAGGTAAAAAATAACATAGAAAAATTTGAAGAAGATTTTATGTTTCTTTTGACAGATGAAGAAGTGAAAGAACTTTCAAGGTCAAAAATTTTGACCTTGAACAATGAAAGCGGTCGTGGACATAATATCAAGTATAATCCACATGCATTTACGGAGTCTGGTCTTTACATGCTTATGACTGTATTAAGAGGAGAACTTGCGACAGCTCAGAGCAAAGCCTTAATCCGTATCTTCAAGGGCATGAAAGATTATATTTCAGAAAACCGTGCCCTGATTGGAACGGATGACATTGCGCGGCTTGCCATCCAAACAAGTGAAAATACAGCCGCCATTGCAAAAATCACTGATGAGATGCTCCGTAAATCGGATTTACCCAAAATATTCAAAAATTTTGCGTCATCAGACACTGGAAAAGAGTTCCTGATTATGAATGGTCAGCTCGCGGAAGCAGATGTGGCATACCAGGGCATCTATGCAAAAGCAAAAAGCAGCATTTTTATCATTGATGATTACATAGGGATAAAATCTATCATGCACCTGAGGAATGTGAATCCGGGTGTTGTGGTTACGGTATTCTCCGACAATAAGCAGAGCCATTTGAAACGGGCAGATCTGAATGATTTCAGGAATGAGTTTCCCGGCATTCAGATTGATTTTAAGAAGACCAATAACGCGATGCATGACAGATATATTATTCTGGATTATGGGAAACGGAGCGAAAAAATCTATCATTGCGGCGCTTCTTCCAAAGATGCCGGAAAAAAGACGACGACCATCATGGAAGTCCAGGACAGAACGGTTTACGGGCAGCTAGTGGATATTCTGATAAAGAATCCGATGCTGGTACTTACATAGTTATGACAATATCTTGAGATTCGTCCCATATGGGGCGAATTTATAAGAAGTATTTAACGAAACAGTAAAAGTGGCTAATTTACGATGAGAGTCTGTTTCATGTTGATCAATATACGAAAAGGAGGTATCTGTTATGGAGCTTTTGCCCCGAACCAGAAAAAACGCGGAAATTTATTTTTATAAAACCCAGGAGGAGGAGATTCGCAGGATGCTGCCGTCGGCCAACACCACGGTGGAGCAGGCACTGGAGGCCTATGACAAGGCGTGCCTTCCCGGCGCTGCCAGCGTGGGCAGGAGTATTTACTGGGAGGGACAGTATATCGGTGACGTCTGGTGCTACTGTATCGACAGGAGCGAAACGCCCAACGCTATGCTCAGCTACTGCATATTTGAGAAAACACTGTGGGGGCAGGGAATCGCCTCTGCCGCCGTGAGACAGTTTCTTGCATATGTCAGAGAAGAATTTTCCGTTCAGTCCGTGGGGGCGTTTACCTACATGGACAATACAGGTTCCCTGCATGTTTTGGAGAAAAACGGCTTTGTGTGTCAGGAGCGTTTCGTAGAGGATGGCCGGGAGTCGGCATACTATGAAAAGGCTTTACATCGCCTGTAAAAATCAGCTCTGCCATGCGGCAGGGCTGATTTTTTGGCCTAATATTCTGAGAGTTGGAAGATTTGGCCCACGCGCTGGACTGTAGACACAGTCATTAAACTGTCACTTTTTTCTGCTATAATAAAAGAAGAAAAGGCGGAAACGGATATGTTTGAATTATATTATGTGGAAGATGATTCCGATATTGCGTGCACTGTAAAAGAATATCTGGAACGGAAAAATTTTAAGGTGACGATATGTGCCACGCTGGCCCAGGCCAGACAGGCTTTGCAAGGGCATGTCCCTGCGCTGGTATTACTGGACTGGAATATGCCGGATGGCCGTGGGGACAGTCTGTGCCAGTGGATTCGCGGCAACTGGAGAGAACTTCCGGTCATTTTCCTGACCGTTCGGGCGGATTCTCAGGATATTGTTTCAGGTTTTCAAAGTGGTGCGGACGACTATGTGGTAAAGCCATTTGCGTTAGAGGTATTATATTCACGAATTTTGGCATTGCTGCGCAGAGCTGGCAATATAGCGGAGCAATATTTATCCTGCGACGGGATTATGGTTGACCAAAACCGCCGAACGGTCTCCTGTCGCGCAGAGGAAGCAGGTATGAAGGAGGTAAGTCTGAGCGCAGCGGAATATCAACTGCTCTTGTATTTGATGCAAAATAAGGGAAAAACCGTTACCAGAGAGAAAATTCTGGAACAGGTATGGGATGTGAACGGCAACTACGTGAATAATAATACCCTGACGGTTACCATGAAACGGCTGCGGGATAAGCTTGGTCAGCCGGCCTGTCTCAAAACCGTCAGAAGTGTGGGGTATCGCATGGAGGATACAATATGAATGGGCGCAAAAATATTACAGTCACCCTGGGGTTTGCAGTATCTGTCGGTCTGATCGCCTCTGTTGTTGCGGTCATGCTGGTCTCTCACCATTACAGCCGATTTCAATTTGACCTGTTAAATGGTATTTGCAATAAAGTGCTGCAGCAGGAACCGGCGGCAATAAAAAGTATTTCCGCCGCGTTAAAGGAATATATGGATGGAAACGTGGATGGCAAAGCGCAGACGGATGTGCTGTCAGCCTTGGGATACCACATATCTGATTTTTCAGGTTTGGTTTACAGGCAAAATACTTTGTTTGTGACGGTGGGATTTCTGACCGGAGTGTTTCTCTTCATCTACACTTTTTTGTATCGGAATAAAATGGAATCTGCGAGGATTCAAGCTCTAACAGATTATCTGGAACAGGTCAATACTGGCAAAGCGATCATTCTTTCCACATCCGGGGAGGATGATTTTTCTAAATTGGAAGATGAAATATACAAGACCGTGACATTTCTCTATCAGACGAGGGATGCGGCGGTACAGGCAAAAAAGGATTTTGCGGAAAATCTGTCCAATATCGCGCATCAGATAAAAACCCCAATCACGGCCCTTTCCCTGTCTGTTCAGATGATGAGACAGGATTTTGACAGCGGATATTTGGAACAGGTGGAAAAGCAGCTTTTACGGCTTACACATTTGGAGGAAACTCTACTTGTGTTATCCCGAATTGACGCCGGAACCTTACCCTTACAAAGAGAGGAAGTCGATGTTTTTACCCTGCTTGTCCTTGCGGCGGACAATTTACAGGAGCTGCTTTCCGATGCCGGAGCCAACGTTCAGATTCCGGAGCTGGGTGAGTTGATGGTCATTGCCGACCTGGACTGGACCATGGAGGCAGTGATGAACCTTATGAAGAATTGCATGGAGCATGGCAACGGCGGGACTATCCATTGTTTTTACGCACAGAATCCTCTATATACGGAAATCCTTATCTGGGACGACGGAGATGGATTTGCCAAAGAGGATATGCCCCATCTTTTTGAACGGTTCTATCGGGGAAAAAATGCGGGTGAAGGCGGCATAGGGATCGGTCTGGCTCTGGCAAAGGAAATCATTGAGCGTCAAAATGGAACGATACGGGCCAAAAATATTCCGGACGGCGCCTGTTTTGAAATTCGTTTCTACAGTCACTGAGTTGTAATTCTCATTTGCTATACTGTAAATGGTAAGCTTATAGCAGGAAGGAGGCTATCCGTATGGAGATTTTAAAATGTGAAGGAGTCCGAAAAATATACGGCTCTGGCAGCAATCAGGTATCGGCGTTAAACGGAATTGACCTATCGGTCAGCAAGGGGGAATTTGTAGCGATTGTCGGGGCTTCCGGCTCGGGGAAATCTACCCTGCTGCATATTCTTGGCAGTGTGGACAAGCCCTCCGGCGGAAAGGTTGTCATAGATGGGACGGACTTGTCCCGGCTAAATCAGACGCAGGCGGCTATTTTCCGGCGCAGAAAGGTAGGTCTGGTGTACCAGTTTTATAATCTGATTCCCACTCTCACCGTGCGAAAAAACATACTTCTGCCATTGGCGCTGGACAGGAAAAAGCCCAATCAGGAATATTTTGACAGAATTGTCAATTCTCTTGGAATTTCTGAGCGGCTTGAGGCTATGCCGAACCAGCTCTCAGGCGGGCAGCAGCAAAGGGTGGCGATTGCGCGCGCTTTAATTTACCGTCCGGCACTGCTCCTGGCCGACGAACCCACTGGCAATCTGGATCAGAAAAATTCTAAAGAGATTATTGATATGCTGAAACTCTCCAACAGAAATCTGGAACAGACAATTTTACTGATCACCCATGATGAGAAGGTAGCTTTGGAAGCAGAGCGCGTTATAACAGTCGAAGATGGACGCATCGTAAGTGATGAGCGGCGGAGGTAATGGATATGTGGAAAGAGTATTCGTCAGGCTATATTAAGAACAACCGCTCATCGGGTTTATCCGTTGCGATTACGGCGTTTATAGCAGCCCTGCTCCTATCACTGCTATGTGGGTTATTTTATAACGAATGGAAGTATGAAGTCGAGAGGATCGAGCTGGAGGAAGGCGGCTGGCAGAGCCGGATTATAGGAGAACTTGGCAGTGAAGATATAGAATTCATAAAGAATTTTGCCAATGTAAGAAATGTGGTGCAAACAGAAACCGCCGTGGAAATTTATTTTACCAATATGAGAACCGTTCTGGAGGATACTTCCCGCATTGCCGAAATGGTGGGAGTTTCACCGGAAAGGCTTTCCTATAACTATGCGCTTTTGGCAATGTACATGATTCGAGATGAAAAAGATACCGCGCCAAGGCTGGTGTTTCCCATGTTCGTAGTGATCACGATGGCGGCCTCATTTTCATTGATCGTGATTATACACAATGCCTTTGCGGTGTCCATGAACGCAAGGATTCACCAATTTGGCATATTTTCGAGCATCGGCGCTACGCCAAAGCAAATTCGGGCCTGTCTTCTGCAGGAGGCGGTGACATTATGTGCCGTGCCGATTTTGGCTGGAAATCTTCTTGGCATCGTCAGCAGCAGGGAGCTTTTACAAATGAGCAATCGTCTGCTGGGCAGTAGTGCCGCGGGACGGCACGAGGCGGTTTTTGGCTATCATGCGCTGGTTCTGGTGCTGACTCTGCTCGTAACCGTTATAACCATATGGATTTCCGCATGGATACCAGCCCAAAAATTAAGCAGGCTGACGCCGCTGGAGGCAATTAGAAACACAGGGGAATTGCAGTTGAAACGCAAGAAGAAATCCTGTTTTCTCAGGCATTTATTTGGTGTGGAAGGAGAGCTGGCCGGCAACGCGCTAAAAGCACAGCGAAAAGCCCTGCGGACGGCTTCCCTGTCTTTTATATTTTCATTTATGGCATTTACGGTTATGCAATGCTTTTTTTCACTTTCCCAAATCAGCACAAGAGAGACTTATTTTGAGCGGTATCAGAATGTGTGGGATATCATGATTACTGTTAAGGACACAGATGTGGACGCCTTTGAGGAAACAGAAAAAATACAGAGTCTTGTCGGGGTGGAAAGCGCTATCGTGTATCAAAAAGCCACAGCTAAAAGACTGATCACAGAAGAAGAGATGAGTGAATATATGAAGTCTTTTGGCGGATTTTTGCAAGCGCCGGATCATCTTGTGACAAAGGCCGAAGGCGGATGGCTGGTGAATGCGCCGATTATAATTCTGGACGACAGCAGCTTTTGGGCTTACTGTGAGCAGATTCACATGAAGCCGCGGCTTGACGGGGCAGTTATACTTAACAGGATTCGTGATGTGACAAACCCTGATTTCAGGCATCCTCAGTATATGCCTTATGTAAAAGGCGACAGCGCTGCAAGCATTTTGAGAAGGTCCGGCAATGAGGAGGCGACGACAGAAATTCCGGTCTTATCTTATACGGAGGAGGTTCCCGCTTTGAGGGAGGAGTACGCGACTCTTGATTATTATGAGCTTGTGCATTTTATTCCGGCGTCTCTGTGGAAAGAGATAAAAGGACAGGTGGGAGGTGCTGGGAAAGATACCTATATTTGCGTTCTTGGCAGAGATAATGAGACACTGGATCAGTTGAGTGGACTACAGAATGAAGTGGAGCAGTGTATCAGCCCCCAATATAGCTTAGAGTGTGAAAACCGCATGGAAAAATATGAGACAAACAACAGGCAGATACGGGGAATGATGGCTGTACTGGGCGGTTTTTGTGTTCTGCTGGCGATCATCGGCATCGGCAATATGTTTTCCAACACTTTGGGATTTGTCCGTCAAAGAAAAAGAGAGTTTGCCAGATATATGTCCATCGGACTGACACCGGGAGAACTCAGAAAAATGTTCTGTGTCGAGGCGCTGGTTATAGCGGGTCGTCCGATTATGCTTACTCTTCCGCTGGCAGTTATCGCAGTATGGTACATGCTGCGGGCGAGCTATCTCGAAGTGGGAGAATTTATAGCGGAAGCGCCGTTGACGCCGATAGCTGTATTTATGCTGGGCATTTTTGGCTCTGTGGCGTTGGCTTACTATTTGGCATGGCGAAGTGTGCGCAAAATCAATCTGGCCGAGGTACTTAGAGATGATACAATGATGTAGGGATTGAATTGTTTTTACAAAAAAAGAGGACCTGAGCTATCGCTCAGGTCTGCTGCTTTTTCGCATTCCGTTTCTGTTGTGCGGCATTGGCCCACAGACAGATTGTTACAAAAAACATGACAAAGGAACCGATGAGCGCTGCGAAATATGCGTAGGCCACAGGCGTGGAAGAACGAATACCCTCGATATTTGCATACATCTTGCCGTTTGAAAGATAAGCGGTAATGGTTGAACCCTCGCGATAAGAATAGGAATTGTGCGCGTTCCTTAGTTTATACTCTTCTCCCAAATAGCTGACATAGATATCATATGTTGTCATTGAGGACCTTGTGTTCCCGCTCTTGATGGTTGTCGTGGTGCTCCCCGAGCTGAGCACCCTTGCGCTTACCTCAGTATAGTCAAGCTCAGCATTGACCATAGGGCCTCTCAGTAAAACCGTCGCTACAATACAGATAATTGTAATAATACCGCATGCATACACTTTTTTCATAATCATTCACCTTTCATTACATTGATTATTTTTCTGCCAGTGGCTTTTTTATTATAGCTTATATACCTCAAAAAAACAATCATTTTTGTCAAACTGTTTTCGTGAGCTCTATTGCAAGATAATACCGTATATGATAAAATAAGTGTCAGATAAAGGATAATGGAGGAGAGGACGGAATGCGAAAACAACCATTGTTCCCTAAGAGATTTCTGTGGATATGTATATACATTTTTATGGCAATTGTTCTATCTGCCTGTGGAAAAGGAGAAAGCACCGAGATTGAGGAGAAAGCTTTCGGCATCGACTATTCCAAAGAATTGGCAGTTTCTTTAGCGGAGCAGGTCGTTTGCGGGCGGGATCATTCCTGGGCCATCACCACAATAAAAAATGATTTTATCTATAAAATCGCACATAATTCCGATGCAGTAGGGATGGAAGAGCTGGAGTGGCAGCCAGAAGAAGGAAAGTATTCCATCGTAAATATTGCGGAACGGAGCGGAGTGTTCTATGCGCAGATGCAGAATAGGGAGGATGATACCATTGTAATTCGCAAACAGGCCATAGACGGCAGATGGAGAGATCTCATGTCGGTCAGAGCGGCGGAGGGAGAGAATTATGCCGTTGTAGGGAGCGGATTTTATGTGGACAGCAGTGAAAAGGCCTATCTGGTCAGCGGCAGTAAGGTGATATGTTTTGATGAGGAAGGGCAACGGATTCGAGGGTATGACTTGAAAGGAGAGGTTTGTTTTTTCCGGGAAAATGGCGAGGGATATGTGGAATGTGTGACCGTGGACGCCAAGGAAATCCGGCTGTATGAACTGACGGAGAGCGAGGCGATGGAGAGATGGGGGTACCGGACTGCCACGAGACAGGTACACCAGATACAGAATAGCGGTGAGGAAATGCTGTGTCTTGCCACGGACCAGGAAATCTTGTTTCTGGACAGAAAATCGGGCGAGCCGCTGGCACGGACGGATTTGGTGAAAATAGGGGTAGGCTCTGTACTGGCAGGGTATTATGATGAAAGCGAGAGGATACTGCGGCTTTACAGTCTGTCCGGGGACGGCGCGGAGAGTCTGCATTATAGTCTGTTAAGGGAGCGAGACGCATCCGGGGAGCAGCGGACGGAGCTTGTATATGGAATGGTAGGCGGAGTCAATGCGGATACCTCCTCCAGTATATGGACAGCCATCACTGCGTTTAACCAGGAAAATAAGGAATATTATGTGTCAATCAAAAACTATGACAACAACACGGACCGGCTTCATGCCGACATGGCGGCAGGAAAAGGACCTGACATAATAGATATGACCTATTCGGATTATTACGAATCTTATGTGAAAAATGGTTATCTGGAAAATTTACTCCCTTATTTAGAGCGTTCGCAGTATAAGGATGACATGCTCTGGAATGCTTTGAACGCCTATGAAAAGGACGATGGATTGTATGTTTTTATGCCGCAATTTCAGGTGCAGGGGCTTTTGCTCCATCCGGAATATGAAGTTCCTCTGGAAGAATGGAACATGGAAATGTTTCTGGAACTGATGGAGGAGAATCATTGGGAAAAGGATATTTTCGGAGGACTGGTGGGCGATCCGGATTATCTGCTGCTCATTCTGTTACAGGGCAGGCAGGAAGAGTTTATTGATTGGGAACGGAAAACAGCGACATTTGAGACGGAAGAATTCATAGATTTGCTTACGTTATGCATGGAATACGCGCAGGCGGACTGGTCGGATGCGAAGAACTGGACCTATGAGGAGCATAAGCGGGCTACGATGTGCATGCTGAGAGTGTTTGGGGGCGGATTTTACTCCTATTTGGGGAATGCAGACGTCTATGGCCGGGAGTATCAGATTTATGGGTATCCCACGCTTTCAGGGCAAACGTATGGAATTGCTCCCTGTTCTGACAGCTGCGCCATCTATGCCGGAAGTGAGCAGAAGGAAGGAGCCTGGGAATTTATAGAGAGCCTGCTGTGGGAATCCAATCAAAAGCACCTTGGCATAGCCAACCCGGGATTTCCCATTCGGAAATCTGTATTGGAAGAAATGGCGGAGGAGAGCAAGACGGAAGAAGTTCGTTCCGGCAATGAAACAATAAGGATTACAGAGAGTGAGATTTCGATATTGAGGGACATTCTTTATGAAGGAAATTTAAACGATACCTCTATAGACAGAGATATACTGCGTATTATTCAGGAGGAAACCGCCGCCTATTTCGCCGGAGACAAAAGCGCTCAGGAGGTGGCTCGCATTATACAGAGCAGGGTGGAGCTGATCTTGAATGAATAGACAGAAAAACATTGACGGCTGCCAGTGCGTAAGAACGCTGGCAGCAATTTTTTATAAAAATTTGGATGTAGTCATTGACATATATGTGTTTATGGTGTATATATAACATATAAACAGTTATAACAAATACATCTTTTGCGCGAAAGAGGTAGAGAACATGATTTTGTTACAGAATTCAGGAGTCCCCATATACCAGCAGATTGCGGAGCAGTTGAAGGAGGATATTCTGGCGGGCAAGCTGAGAGAGGGCGAGTATCTGCCCTCCATAAGAGGGCTTGCCAAGGAGCTGAAAATCAGTGTTATCACAACCATGAAGGCCTATGAGCTGCTGGCGGAGGAAGGGTTGGTCACAGCCATGCAGGGCAAGGGTTTTTATGTGAATGCCCAGGACAGCGAAATGCTGCGGGAACAGCATTTGCGGCGGGTGGAGGACGCCCTTGGTGAAGCCATAGCGGCGGCCAGGATTGCCGGTCTTGACGGCCCGGAGCTGGTGGCGACCCTGCAGGCGCTGCTGGCGGTGGAGAAGGGGCGATGAGCGTACTGTTCGATATCCGGACGCCGGAGCGGTCGGATATTGAACACCGGCTCTGTGCGCGCGTAGGACCATGCGGAACTTAAATTAAGAAAGGAATGCGGAACATGGAATATGTAATAACAGGAAACGATATCAAAAAGGAGTTCAAGGGTTTTACACTGGACATTCCCCGGCTGCAGATTCCCCAGGGCTTTGCCACGGCCTTAATCGGAGAGAACGGCGCGGGTAAGACCACATTGCTCAATCTTCTATCCGGTATCCGACTGGACTATAAGGGCAAAATCCAGTATTTTTCCCAGGAGGCCGGAATCGACGACGCGCAGACCCGGGACCGCATCGGATATACAGGTCCGGGTAATTACTATCTGCCCCACTGGACCATAAAGCAGGTGGAGGACGCAAACAAGCTGCTATTTGCCCGGTTTCAGCCGCAGATTTATGAAAACCTGTGCCGGGAACTGGCGATACCCACGGATATGGGCAAGGAGGCCAGAAATCTCTCCGACGGCAACCGCATGAAACTGATGCTGGCGGCAGTGCTGGCCAGGGACACGGAGCTGCTGATTCTGGACGAGCCAGCCTCGCCACTGGACCCTCTTATGCGGGATAAGCTCTGTGATATGATTCGGGAGTATCTGGTGAGCCGGGAGGGGGAGCGGAGTGTATTTTTCTCCACCCACAATGTGGCGGACATGGAGAACGTGACGGATTACGCCATTATTATGGAACAGGGACAGATTGTGGAGCAGGGCTTTGTGGAGGACCTGAAAGAAAAATATGTGCTGATCAAAGGCGATGCGGAGTACGCCGATCAAATCGGCCCCGTCCTGCTGGCGCAGACCCGCAATCGTTTTGGCTTTGAGGGCATCTGCCCATCGGAACGGCTGGATAAGCTGGCGGGCATGAATGTGGCAGTGGAAACGCCCACTTTGTCGCAGATTTGTGTGGCGGTAATGAAAGCGCACAGCCAGCTGCATTTTTAACAGTTTGCGAATAGATCAAGAGAGACAGAATCAGGGGTAGTTATGAAAAGAATAAAAGCCTATTTACTCTTTACCAGTTGGAGATATAAGCTGGGAATATTTTTGGGATTACCTGCGGCAGCCATGGCATTGGGATTGTTTTGGCGATACTGCATGAGTATACCCGGATATGGTCATATGATGATGGCTGTGGTGATTTTTTTCGAGATTCTCACGGACCAGGGCCTTTTTGCGGGGATTCAGTCCCGGGAGGGCTACAAGCTGGACTATCTGAAAACTTCTCCTCTGGGTCCTCAAATGCTGCGGCAAGGACTGGTGGGAGATTTGATCAGGAGATTTTTTACGGCAGCGCTCTGTATCGGCGCTGGCGCGGCAGTGGGGAGTTTGAAGGTGGAAGACGGCCCGGTCCGCTATCTGGGTGTGCTGCTGGCAGTCTATGTGGCGGAGACGCTGGCTCTCTTCGTATCCCGCCATACCCGGTCTGTGATACTGTGTACTTACACGGCCTACGGCGGTATCGTCATAGGAGAAATCCTGTTTTTACTGGTTAATGTGATTCCCATATCGGGATTGTGGCTGGCGGATGGATTGCTGGCGGCGGCGGCAGCGGTCATAAGTATATTTGCCGTGCAGGGAGCTATGAAAAAGTGGCGTCAGACATTTTTTGATGGAGGTGCATATGAACATTCGTGAAAGCTGGCGTTTCGCCGTAAAATGTATGAAATTGTCCTACAAATTAAAAACCAATCTCATTTGTATGTCTTTTCTGGCAGTGATAGCGTTGGTATATGAAATTTTTAATATCAGCGATGGCATGGGAGCCTATTTGATGGCGGTGCTGGCCATGTATCCTGCCCAACTGGTATGCTCTCTCTGCGGTTCCTGTTTGGTGCAGTCTTCGCCATACAAAAAGGTTCTGATGACTTCCCTGCCCACAACGCTGACTTTTTGCAGCGGCATAGTGGTTTATTTACTGATAATCGGCATCGAGGGAATCCGGGTCTGCGTAAGACCGCAGGCGCTTGGGCAAAGCACGCGCATGATACTGCTTTGCGGAGTGATGCTGATGCTGTTGGACATCTATGTGGGAATCGCTTATAAGTATTTTGTGCTGTCCATCATTCTGCTGTCTGTCAGCATGGTGGGATTTTACTCTTTGTCGGGAATTATCGGTAAGAGTGTGTTCGCGCAGTATCTCATGAGAATCCCTTTGCCAGCGGCTCTTGGTATAGGTCTGTGCTGTCTGCTGCTGGGAGGAGCGCTGCAATATGGCCTCTCTCTGTTGGTGTACAAAAAGCCCATGTCGCGCCGGGCCATATTTGGGCTGCTGCGGCAGCAGGCGTAGACATAAAATTTATGTATTTTGCATAATAAATTCAATTAATTTCCCGATAGGTATATCAATATGAACAAATCTGTGTTACAATAAAAATAATAGTCATAAAGGACACGGAAAGAAAAGGGCAAAGTCCGTGATATACGGGTAGGGATTGGTTATGAATATTCAGGTACAGTGTTGCGGGATCGTGGTATTAGCGTTGATATGGTATTTTTCGTTGAGGCAGAAGACATTGGGATTGGCGTCAGAGAAACTGTTTTTATTTACGATGGGCGTGAATTCCTTTTGTCTTGTCATGGATGTTCTCTCGATTATAGCTATTGTCAATACAGAACATATCTCAGGATTTCTGCTGGCTTTTGTCTGCAAGACTTACATCGTCTCCCTGATATGGTCCGGATACTTTGGGCTGATCTACTCCCGATCCGATTTCAGGAGCGCCGCACCCAGGCAGACTAAGGGAGATGGAGCGTATACAGCCATTGTGCTGGTGGGTACGCTGATTATTTATATTCTGCCCATCCATTATTATCTGGAGGGCAATGTGGTCTATACATATGGGCCAAGCTGCACAGCTACCTATATTTTTGCGCTGCTCTTTGTGCTGGTGACCTTGTATCAGGTTGGGATAAGAGGAAAAGAGATGAATCCCAAACGGAGAAGGGCTATCATCATGTGGATGTGCATTTGGATTGCAGCCGCAGTGACACAGTTTTTGAATGCCAATCTATTGCTGGTGGGCTTTGCCTCCGTGCTGGGAATGATTATCCTGTTTTTTGAGCTGGAGAATCCGGAAGCCAATCTGGACAGAGAGACAGGAGCGTACAATGCGCATGCGCTGGGGGAGTATACAAAGCAGCTTTATGAAAAACAGGAAAAATTCAGCGCCATATTGGTAGCGCTGAATAACACCGCCACCGAGAGCGACGGCAGCTCCCAGTATGCGGACAAGATGCTGCGGGATATTGTACGCCATGCGGACAGGATCAAGGGTATCAAAGTCTTTAAGACCATGGAGCGGGAGCTGGCTTTTCTCACGGATGATGAACAGCGTATGTGGGAAGTGTTCCGGGACGTGAAGGACTATATCAATATTTCCTGGGTGGAGAACGCGGAGGAGGGACAGGCCAAAGCGGCTCCTTTCTATGTGATCTTGCCGGATTCCCTGCTGCTGGGGAACGTAGGAGAACTCTTTTTGATGCTGCGGCATTTTAGAATCGGCAAGAGAAAGGACTCTGCGGAGAACAGCATTATACTGGATGAGGCCCAGATCGGAAAATATAAGGAGAGGGAAAAAACAGAGTCCATGCTCCGCTCCGCTCTCGAGGACGATCGGATCGAGGTGTTTTACCAGCCCATCTATTCTACGAAAGAACATCGGTTTGTGTCCGCTGAGGCGCTGGTCCGCATCCGGGACCTGGATGGAACGATTGTGCCGCCGGGCAAATTCATTCCAGTAGCGGAGAGAAACGGTCTTATCTCACGGATTGGTGAGAGGGTGTTTGACAAGACCTGCGCCTTCATCCAGAAAAATCGGCTGCGGGAACAGTACGGCATAGAGTATGTGGAGGTCAATCTCTCTGTGAGACAATGTGAGGACCCAAAGCTGGCGGAGACGTATATCCAGATTATGGAGAAATATCAGTTGGACCCTTCCTGCATCAGTCTGGAGATTACGGAGTCCGCCTCCATACGGGCCAAGGACAATTTGCTGGAAAACATGCGGGTGCTGATGGACTATGGGGTGCGGTTCGCCCTGGATGATTTTGGAAATGGGGAAAGTAATCTAAACTATATTGTGGACATGCCTGTGTCCATCGTCAAATTTGACCGGGATATGAGCCAGGCGTATTTCGCCAGTCATAAGGCCAGATTTGTCATGGAGGCGGCTATGCACATGATTCATGATATGAAACTTGAGATTGTCTCTGAAGGCATAGAAACAAAAGAACAGGCCGACGCCATAGAAGCGCTGGGGATCGAGTATATACAGGGGTATTATTTTTCCAAACCACTGCCGGGGGAGGAGTTTCTGGAATTTGTGGCGAAGGCCCGTTGACTGCTGCGAGGTATTTGACTTGGGAGGAGCATTGTCATGGCGGACACTGAAAAATACAGCGCCGAACTGTGGGAGGACGGCACAATTCTTGTGAGGGAAGGACAGGAGGAACGACTGCGCCTTCCTCTTTTTGACGAGTTTGATAACACGGAGATTTACAGTCGGGGGGATGCTCGTCCTACCATGTTTGTGACAGAGAATAATCGGATTTTAGTGGTTGGGTTTGGAATCGGGTATCTGTATTTCATCCGTCTCCCCGAGGGCAAGATGATAAAGCGGATGAAATTGTTTCCGGAGGTTAGCTATGAGGATGATTCTTATCTGAACATAGACGTGCAGGATTATTACTTTCTGGGACCCAGGCTGGACTTTAGCAGGGACGGTAAGTACGCGGTCATAAGAGTACGGGGAGAATATGATCCGCAGAGCGGCACCGGAGATTTTTCTCCTGTGTTTATCAGAAGTTTTTTCCTTATGGATATGGAAACGCTGGAAATTGTTTTCAGCGATGATTACAGCGACATTCCTGACAATGGCTTTCTGAACCTGGGCGTAGTCGCTTTTTCGCCGGACAGTCGCTTTCTGGTGACGGCAGCGTTTGGATATACGCTCAAGGTGTTTGATCTGGAACAAAAACGCCAGGTGTACTGCTGCGGCGGGGTTGAGTGGATACCTTATTCGGGGGCGATAGACCACCGCGAGCTGGCGGTTTTCCTGGATGCGCGGACCTTCGTGTTTGTGGGCAAAGGGGACATGGAAAAAGAACGCCCTGGAGATATTGTCAAAGTACAAAGGCAGCCGGACGGCTCCTGGGCCACCGTACAGCGGATCGCTACCGTTCCGCTTATAAAGACCTGCTATTCCCGACGTATACAGAAGGATACTATTTTTGACATAGAATATGAACCGGAGAGACAGGAATTGATCTGTTATTATGATTCGGGGAAAAATCTAAAGGACGCTTTATCGTACAAGGTGTAAGTATGGACATTACACCTTATATGCACTCTGGTTGTAATAAATACAATTACAACGATGCGGTGGAAAGATGTGACAGGAAAAGGGTAAAAATGACACAGAAAGAGAGAAGAGCCTATTTAATCAAAGAACTGCTGAAGGAGCAGCCGCAGCTTGGGGAGATGGAGATCCCTGCAGGGGAATCGGAGCAGAGACAAATGCTCCGCTCTCTTTTTAACATTCGTATGCCCCAGCCAGTGGAATGCGAATTCCTGGAGATACAGGATGCGTATTTGCAGGAAACGACCGCGGAAAAAGGCATTACAGATTTGGCTGACCTGCGGCCTGCGCAGGAGGGCATTTACCTCTGGCAGGGGGATATCACGACTTTGAAATGCGATGCCATTGTCAATGCCGCTAACAGTCAGATGTTGGGTTGTTTCTATCCCTGTCACGGCTGCATTGATAATGCTATTCACACCTTTGCGGGTGTGCAGCTCCGGACAGCCTGCGCAAAGCTGATGAAAGAACAGGGACACGAAGAAGAGACGGGGAAGGCAAAGATCACCGCCGCGTTTAATTTGCCGTGCAAATATGTTCTGCATACTGTGGGACCCATCGTTCGGGGACGCCTTACGGACACGGATGAAAAGCAGCTTGTCTCCTGTTACCGCTCCTGCCTGGAGCTGGCGGAGCAAAACCAGGTAAAGAGCATCGCTTTTTGCTGTATTTCCACAGGGGAGTTTCATTTTCCCAACGACAGAGCGGCGGAGATTGCCGTAGAGACGGTAAAAGCGTATAAGGCAGAGACTCACAGCAAAATGGAGGTGATATTTAATGTATTTAAAAAGACCGACTACGAAATCTACCGGGAGTTACTGGGATAGTATAAAGAGGCTGGGAGAGGAGCTGGAGACAGCGGACGCGATTCTGATTGGCGCAGGGGGGGACTGTCAACCTCGGCGGGTTTTATCCCTATGTTTCCCTCGAGGAATACTGGGCATGGTGGTCAAGGCATATTTATTTTAACCAATATGACATTGCTCCGGGAAGAATCCCTTTTGGCAGATGACGGACAACAATCCGCAGGCAGTTTATGCCTGTGTCAACTATGGGGAGGCGATGTGTCCGCAGCAGATTGAAAAGCGTTCCATCTGTATCAACGAGGACATTCAGAAAGTGCTGGCGGATATTTTAACCTCCAGTTGATGCTTTTTTCCCTAAAAGATTCACCATGGAAAAATAAATGGGAATGTGATATGCTTTATTTGTTAAAGCGAGGTGACGCCATGATACTATCAGACAAAACCATGATGAAAATGCTGGAGGACAAAAGGCTGGTTATCTTCCCTCTGGAGGAAAGCCAGATACAGCTCGCCAGTGTGGATGTGCGGCTGGGAGATACCTTCAGCATTGTGGAGGATACTCCCACAGGCATCATTACCTTAGACAGCGAGGTCAGGTACAAAACCATTCAGACTGATACCTATATTCTGCTGCCGGGCCAGTTTGTGCTGGCCACCACTAAGGAATATTTTGAGCTGCCGGACAATATCACAGCCTTCGTGGAGGGCAGAAGTTCTCTGGGCAGAATGGGGTTGTTTATTCAGAACGCGGGTTGGGTGGACCCCGGATTCAAGGGGGAGATAACCTTGGAGCTGTTCAACGCCAACCGCTGCGCCATAGAGCTGAAAGCGGGCAGAAGAGTGGGACAACTGGTGTTTGCGGAGATGGACGGTCCAGCGCTGCACCCCTATCAGGGAAAATATCAGGGGCAGAGGGGCGCCACTGGTTCCAGGGTTTATATGGATTGTGACGGTTCCCCCGATACCGTCTCCCTTTAGATTTCATAGGAGGAGCGCAAATCGCTGGATATGTGGTCCAGATCGGGGTAAACTACGCTCTCTGTGATACCGAACACCCGCAGGCTGTCGATAAAGTATTTTTTCCGGTCTGCGGGTATGATAATTTTGTACAGCATATCCTCGTCACAGATATCCTCCAGCCTTTGCAGGGAATTATGGACGGTAAAATTGGAGTGCTGGGAATACATCCGCAGATCATTTTCTGTGGAGCTGCAGGCCAGAATGCGGTCTACCAGCTCCGGGTTGTGGTGGTTGTGTTTAAAGGCGGGCAGCAGCATCTCCTGGGTGGTATCCGCGTCGATAGGGTAGATGCAGCGTCCGAAACCCTCTTTTTGATTTAATAAATCAGGAGCCAGCACCCACACTCCGGCGTCGATATTGGGAGTGGCACGGTACGTCTCCGTGGCAAAAAAGGCGGCGATCAGGGGCGACTCGCTCCAGTCCAGCATTCGGGTAGGCAGTCCGTAGTGCTGCATCAGGGATACCCATGCGGCGTAGTTGTGCTTTCTGGGAGGATTGTCCAGTATCTGCCGGGCGCGGATGTAGAAATCATTGGTAATGTAACGCTCTACCTCCAGGCGTTTTTTGCTGCGCTGAATGGAGGGAATCAAGGTCAGTGCGGCGTTCTCCTCGCCCCTGTACCACAGCCTGGCCCCGTGTTTTTCATACAGGCCGTTCATAAATTGGAGCAGTTCATCGATGGTGCGAATCTCTTGAATAATCATGGTTTTTTCCTCGTCTAAGTGTTCTGTATTCAATTATAAGGGCATTTGCCAAAAAAGTCATGTGAAATTTATACAGTTCCCGGTTTTTCCCCAAAAAGTCTTTAACCGTGACAAGCATTGATATTTCTGCCGATATACGCTATCATATAAACTAGCTATTTGAGACACCACTTACATATACAGGAAGGGGAACATACATGAAAAAAATCAGCGTCCTTTTTTCGTTTCTGGCAGTGTTGATGTTGTCCGCCTGTGGAAAGCAGGGAGGGACGGCAGAAACGGAAATATCTTCGGAATCCGGCCCGGTTGCGGTGGCTGATTTTCAGCAGATGAGACTCCCCATTACGTTGGAGGCTTTGGAGCATTACACCACCAACGGAAAATGGTTCTACATAGCCAGGAACTCTCCCGGTGGAACATATCAGATTCTGCGGGGCAAAGTCAGCAGCGATTACGAAGGAGACGTCTATCTGTCCAGCGAAACCGCCGTTTGCCTGGCGCTGGCGGCAGACAGGGAGAGCAATTTCTTTGTGCTTTGGAAAGAAAAAACCGACGTCTTTTTGGAAAAATATGATGAGTCCGGTAAGCTGCTGTGGCATGTGGACCAGGATGCCTCACAATGGGCGGATATTGGCCGTAATAACTTGGTCAGCAGCATGTCCATAGCGGGCAGCGCCGTCACAACCGACGGCAGACTGGCCCTCTATACGCAGGGCGAGGAAAGACTTGTAATATTATTTGATGAAAATGGAAATCTGCTGCAAATGAACACTTCGGAGTTGGAATGCCTGGACGGTATCGCGGCGGGCAGGGAAAATCATATCTACGGCTACTGCATCACCGGCGAGGGTGATCCCACTTTGATGGATATCGAAGATTCCGAAAAGCGCTATGTCCTGCCGTTTAAACCGCTGGATGTATTTGGGGGACAGGAAGAGGGCATATATCTGACTACTTCCGAGGGGTTGTGGTGCTATGACCCCGAGACAGGACACACTGCGCTGAAATGGAGCTGGACGGATGAATATATGAATGTGGACTACCAGTATCTGCGGGACGTTATGCACGGGGATGGGCAATGGTATTTGCTGTGCCATACTCCCGGTTCTTTCATGATACGCGGAACCACCAAAGTGACCATGGTGTCCGTCAGGGACGAAAGTCGTGCGGATTATGGAAATAAAAAAGTTATCACACTGGGATATGTGGACAGCGGTGTAAGCCAGAACATGAAAATGCTGGTAAATCTGTACAACAGACAGAGCAAAACATATCGTGTCGAGCTTGTGGCCTATGGGAATGGGCAGGAGGATACAGAGGAAAGCTTAAATAGGTTTGAGATGCTGCTGCTTAGAGAAGACGGCCCGGATCTAATGGAAGTTGGCAGTGTCTATGTGGGAATTCTGGCTGACAAGGGAATTTTCTGCGACTTATCAGATTACTATGCCAAAAGTCAGGAAATCGCCGAAGAATCCATTTTGGACGTGGTTTGGAGCGGCATGCAATACAAGGGGAAAAACGTGTTGGTAATCCCGTCTTTCAGCCTTATAGCGCAAGCCTGCGAAGAACCTATAGCTGCGGAGGAATGGACGCCCGGGAAACTGATTGACTTAGCGGACGAGCAGGAGGCGCTGTGGTATTTTGGCACCCCTGCCAGTATGGTATTCAGGGACTGCATGGGACGTTTTAGTGAATATGAACGCTATATAGATTATGAAGAAAAGATAAGCCACTTTGACTGTCCTGAGTTCCGCTGGATACTGGAAAACTGTGACCGGGTTGGAGGAGATGCCAGCTTTCCCGAATCCCTGACTGTCAACAGCAGTCAATCTCCCGCGTTTTTGTATGATTATTACATACATGACATGACGGAGTATTTGTGGCAAAGTAAAAATCTAAAAATCATGAACTGCAGTTGGGTAGGATATCCGGGTTGGGATGGCGCTGTGTATTTGATGCAGCCCACCAGTATATTTGCCATGAACCAGAAATCAGAAAACAAGGAGGGCGTCTGGGATTTCCTGCAATACATTTTGTCTCAGGACTGCCAGGATCAGATTGACTGGGCCTTTCCTGTGAGAGAAGACAGCTTTGAACGGTATCTGCAATCCTCCTACACCAGTGGGGAGGAGGCAAAAAAAATGCGGAGTGAATTCACTATATCCTTGACCTCTTTTAATCCTACAGAGACAGATTTTGAAAATATACGGTATATGGTGAATCATTCCATACTCAGAAAAGCGACAGGACAGATTACAAATATTCTGCAGGAAGAAATTGGGATGTATTTTGCGGGAGACGCCACTCTTGATGAGACGATCCGCAAGATAGACAACCGGGTGACGCTATACTTAAATGAATAAACACATTTATGCAAATAAAAATGATATTGGGAGGAGATTTATTATGAAGAGAGTATTATCCATCATAGCTACCATAGCGGGGGCGCTGTATCTGGCGGCAGGCGCCGGACTGCTGACTTTCCAGAGCGAGATTAAAGCGGCCATGGGTTATGGCGCGGATTATGGCGTAGAGATAATGAATGTGTATCCGGTACAAAATATATTGGAGTTGGCATTGATCGGAGTTCCCTGCGTGGCGCTGGGTATCCTGTCCATGTCGGAATCCATCGACGGCAAAAGGGGCGTAAACCTGCTGCTGGTTATGTACGGCAGCGCAGTGCTGGTACTGAGGGGGAGTCTTATCAATATAGGCAGCGTTATCAATACGACTATTGTCAGCAGGTCCATGGGCACGGCCGGGCTGGTCAATATGAATCTGGTTTCCTCCTCTTTTGGATGGATTCAGTTTTTGAGCAGTCTGCCGCTGGTGCTACTGCTGCTGCGGGGCGCGCTGAATCTGGGAGAAATAAATGTAGATTGCTCTAAATAATTTACAGGCGTAATCCGATAAAGATAACAGAGAGATAGACTTTGCCAAAAGGAGTTGGCCACAGGGAAGGAAAGGGATTTCTTATGAAAGTAAACAATGTCAGTATTTTTGTGGGGGAGGATCCGCAGAGCGGCCGCAGCCAGCTGTTGGGACTGAGCCAGAAACAGGGCAATACCAGTACCTTTTTTGCCGGATCGCTAAACAACAATTTTGATCCCATCGCGCAGAAAAAGCAGCAGGCGCAGAAACAGGCCATGAAGGTGGTGTCGGATGCTTTTGCGGTGGATCGCAAGCTGGATACGGAGATCGCAGACCGGGAGACCAGGATAAAGGAACTGCGGGCGGAGAATCTGGAGGCCCAGAGGGCTTTGAATGAGCTGGAGACGCAGAAACAGGAACTGGGCAGGGTCTATGGCCTGGGCGAAGAAGGCCTGTCTGACGAAGACAGGGATATTCTGGACAAGGTTTTAAGTAAGGACCGCAAAGAGCCTGCTGTCCTGTCCGATGGGGAGAAGGCCCGCTATCAGGAGCTGGAGGCCCAGGGGCTGGCGGAGTATTATAGCCGTTGCGAGGATTTTGACAAGCTGGCGGAATCCTACCAGACAACCATCAATGAAAATACGGTCACTATCAAGAGTTATAGCGCGGCCAACAAGGCGATAAACGATGCCCGCCTGGATTTGCGCAAGGGCAATCCCATGATTGCGGCAAAAGAGGAGGCCCAGGCCATTATGGAGGCAGCCCGCAAAGAGATTATTGGTATGGCTGCGGACGAGGGCATGAACCACATCGACGAAGAGATGCAGGAGAAGGTGGAGCAGGCCCAGGAAAACAAGGAGAAGAAGGAAGAAGAGGAAGAAAAGCTGGAGGCAATCCGGGAAGAGAAAGCGCAGATTCAGAACCAGACGGACGCAGCCCGGGAGAGGGCGAAGAACAACGAGGAGCGTGCGGAGGCGTTGTTGGAGGCTCTGCCCACGGAGGAGCTGCTGCAGATGACGGATGGAAGGGCTGATTTCCAGCAGGAACTCAAGGATATTATGAACCGGATGAAACTGGTGGAAGAGGATTTGAAGGGTGCGGCGGTGGACGCCACTCTGTAGAGGATGGTTTCAATTTCATAAAGACAAAACAAAACACCCGGCTTTCGCCGGGCGTTTTGTTTTGTCTATTTGCTATTCGGTTTCTGCTCCCACGGCGTCATTGCCGGAGACAGTGTCCACACTGCTGTCGGTGGTCTCTGTGGCATTGCCGTCGGAGACGGTGGGAACATCCTCTGTTTCGCCGTTGTCGGGAACGGGAGTAATGTTCTTATCTCCATTGCTGTTAGACGCTTCAGCCTTGAGCTTGCTGGTTTCCGCAGCCAGGCTGATGGTGTTTGTAGAAGAGTCCTTCTTCGTCACAGTAATATCGGTAATGATGGCGGATACGTCATTGTTCATCCACCACATCTGAACCTGGGCCTGATTGTCTTTGCTGGCGTTGGGAACTTCCAAAACCCACTGGTTGCTGGAATTATCTAATTTACCGGTATCCTTCCAATTGTTAGTTGCATCGCTGACACCTACTGTGCCATCGAAGTAATCAATCGCCTGGTCAAAGGTCACGGTGATGGTAATGGTATTACCGGTTTCAAACGTGCCATAGTCTTTAGGCGAGAACGAGAAAGCATAGGGCTGGTTGGCGTCCTTGAGAGGTTTCCACTCGTCATAGGTAAAGGTATGAATAGAAGTTTTTTCCTCTTCTTTCTTCGTCACAGTAATATCGGTAATGATGGCGGATACGTCATTGTTCATCCACCACATCTGAACCTGGGCCTGATTGTCTTTGCTGGCGTTGGGAACTTCCAAAATCCACTGGTTGCTGGAATTATCTAATTTACCGGTATCCTTCCAATTGTTAGTTGCATCGCTGACACCTACTGTGCCATCGAAGTAATCAATCGCCTGGTCAAAGGTCACGGTGATGATAATGGTATCACCGGTTTCAAACGTACCATAGTCTTTAGGCGAGAACGAGAAAGCATAGGGCTGGTTGGCGTCCTTGAGAGGTTTCCACTCGTCATAGGTAAAGGTGTGAATGGGAGTTTTTTCCTCTTCCTTCTTCGTCACGGTGATGTTAGTTATGTTGATGGACACGTCATTGTCCATCCACCAAATCTGAACCTGAGCCTCATTGTTCTTGCTGGCATTGGGAACTTCCCAAACCCACTGTTTGTTGGAACCTTCCAGTTGTCCTGCCGTTATCCAGGTGTCAGTAGCATCACTTACGCCCAAGGTGCCATTATATTGGGTACTTGTGGACTCAAAGTCTACAGTAATGATAATGGTATCGCCAGTATTGAACTCACAGTACTGGCTGGGAGCAAATGCAAAGTCCCCGGTAGCGGTAAAGGTGTGAATGGGTGCTTTTTCCTCTTCCTTCTTCGTCACGGTGATGTTAGTTATGTTGACGGACACGTCATTGTCCATCCACCAAATCTGAACCTGAGCCTCATTGTTCTTGCTGGCATTGGGAACTTCCCAAACCCACTGTTTGTTGGAACCTTCCAGTTGTCCTGCCGTTATCCAGGTGTCAGTAGCATCACTTACGCCCAAGGTGCCGTTATATTGGGTACTTGTGGACTCAAAGTCTACAGTAATAATAATGGTATCGCCAGTATCGAACTCACAGTACTGGCTGGGGGCAAATGCAAAGTCCCCGGTAGCGGTAAAGGTGTGAATGGGTGCTTTTTCCTCTTCCTTCTTCGTCACGGTAATATCGGTAATCTTGGCGGATACGCCTTCGTTCATCCACCACATCTGAACCTGAGCCTTATTGGTCTTACTGGCGTTGGGAACTTCCAAAACCCACTGCGTGTCGGTGTATTCCATTTGCTCTGTCTTGATCCAGTTGTCGTCGGCATCATTGACACCTATCGCACCGTTGTAGTAGCCGCTGGTGGGTTCAAAGGTTACAGTGATGATAATGGTATCGCCGGTTTCAAACGTACCGTACTGACTGGGCGTGAACTCGAAGAAATCTCCTTTGTTGGCGGCCCATTTATCATAGGTAAAGGTGTGAATCGCGTCGCTGGGCTCTGCAGCGTCAGCTACTGTAATCACGCAGGAGATTACATCCTCTGGTGAGAATGTATAATCGTCTTTGGTGAGCTGAAGTACATCCGTACTGTTGTACTCATTACACTGGATAGTTCCTGTTCCCTCTTTAAAGGTAGTGCCGTTGATATTCATCTGGTAGCTGTAGGTCTTGCCGTCGTACTTGCTGTCTACATGCCAGATCTGGAACAGGAAACCGCCAAAGTCATTGATGTCTGTAATATTGTTGGCGTCCATGATATCTTTAATCTTTGCGGACAGCTCCAGCTTTCCGGTAATGCCGTTTACGCTGTTCCAGCCACCCCAATTTGCGTCAAAGCCGTTGAATGCCAACTGCCAGTCGGAGGTATCTATCTTTTCTCCCTCATCCGGCTTGTCATCCTCATCATCGGAAGGCTTGCTGTCCTTCGTCACGGTGATATTGTCGATCTTTACATAGCTGCCTTCGGACCACCACACATCAATCTGAATGTTGTTGTCCTGGAAGATAACGTTGGGAACCTTAATTGTACAGGTCACAGGACTTCCATCAGAGGACTCATACTCACCCTGTACCCATGTGGCGCCGGACATACCTATTGCACCGTTGAAGTAACCGTCTCCGGACAGTGTCACGGTCACGGTGATGGTATCGCCCTGCTTGTAGTCACAGTAATTTGCCGCTGTGCGGTATTTTCTCGCCTCATTGGGATGGAACAGGTCGTCGTCATTGGTGTCCACGATGGTTCCGCCCTTGGTTACGGTGATGGAATTCAGTGCCACCTTGGTGTTCATCCACCAGAATTCCACTGCGGCCTCTTCCTGAGTACTGGCCTCTACCACAAGTTCGCAGATAACCGTGCCGCCGTTGCTGCTGTAATTCGCGCTTCTGTGCATACCATTTATGTCGGTAACGCTGACGCAGCCATTGTAGACCTCGTTGGAATCCAGCTCGACATGAATCGTAATAATATCTCCGTCCTCAAAATCACAGTAATCAGAAGGCTTAAAAGTATATGTATCGTTTTTCTGGGTGGACGTGTAGATGAGTCCCTGGACAGTCTTGTGCTGAGGACTGCTCCACTGCGTGATCTCCACGTCAATGTCCACAATGCCCACTGCTGTGCCGCCAATATACCAGATGCCCAACTGCACGGAGTCTATAACGGGCGAAATATCCAGCACCCAGGTAGAAATACCTGTATCGGATTCGTACTCCGTCTGCGTCCACTCATAGTTGTCGCCTACGCAGGTGCCCAGGCTGCCGGTAAACTCTCCATCGCTTTCAAGGGTAACGGTAATCCTGATCTGGTCGCCGAACTTGAAAGAAGGATTTATCAGAGAGGGAACAAACTCAAAATTGCCCTCGTCTGTAAACATGGTGATATAGTCGCCAAAGATACCAATTTCTTCCTCTAATACGGTAACAGTAATGGAGTGGATACCCACGGATGTGCCGCCAACCCACCAGATACCGATATTGGAGTAGTCGGAGCTGGGTTTTACGGTCCAGTTCAAGGTATACTTGCCGCCCTCGTCATACTGGAATTCTTTTTGATTCCAGGTATAGTCCTTGCCCACGCTGGCGCCGATGGAACCGTTGAAATCGCCGTCGCTCTCCAGCACCACGGAGATTTTAACCAGATCACCAACCTTGTACAGAGAATTGTACTCCGACAATGTGAATTCAAAGGTGTCCTGTTCAGTAAAAGTAGCCAGCTTGCCGATAACGGCCGGTTCAACCTCCTCTATGGCCACTTCGATGGAAATTACGCCCACAGGCGCGCTGTCCGCAAACCACAAATTCAGCTGGGCGCTGTCTAAGCTGGGCGTGACAGTCCATGTAGCGGTGTGAGTGCCAGCCTCAAAATCAAACTCCTCCTGCTGCCACTCGTAGCTTGACCCCACATTGGTGCCAATACAGCCGTTAAACAGACCCTTGCTCTCCATTGTCACGCTGAGTGTAATCCGATTTCCCACCTTGTAATCGGAATTGTAATCGGAAAATTTAAACTCCAGACAATCCCCCTGGGAAAGCTCGGTCAGATAAGAATCAGTGGTCAATACCACTTCTTCCTCTGTGGGTGCGGGAGCTTCCTCGGTCTCCTTTTCCGGCGGAGCCGGAGCCGGAGTTTCTACAGGCTCCTCACTTTCGATTGTTTCTGTCTCCTGGGATATGCTGCCGTCTACAGGCACATCCTCAGGCTTTTGTCCGCATCCGCCAAAAATAATGGCGATTAATATTGCAATGATAGCAATAGATGCAAACAAAATTCCTTTTTGTTTTGCCATAATACCCTCCTTCTCTTGGTTAATTAACTATTAACCGACTCATTGTATACGGTTAGCTAAATTTAACTTGGCGTTTTTGCCGAAATCCCTCCTTCCTGTCATTTGCTTTTCTCTCTTTTTCACAAGAAAAAAGCCCCCCAACTAAAAATTTATAAAAAATTTATATATTACACTATACGCTTTACAGATAATTTAGTCAATATTTTTCTGCAATGTTGTTTTATAAAAAATGACTTTTTTGAGAAATTAGCCGATAAGTTAGCTAAATACTAAGTAAATAAAAGTTAATTTTAAAAATACTTGCATTATGTTCTCATATGTGCTATGCTTTGCCCATATCAATCGATATGGACATTACTTATTTCTGGCGTTTTGCCGTTGATTTCCCGGATTGTTTTTTATAGTTGACGCGATCATGTCGTTTACTATAGGTACGCATGGGTGTATTTTCGCACCCCTTTTTACGCATATGGTCCGCAAGTCAACTCCTATTTCGCCAGGGACACCAGACAAAAGGAGACATGCTTATGGACCATTTTACCCACAGGACAGCGGATAAGGAGCCGCTGTACATGCAGGCCACCGGACAGCTCCCCCACCCTTTGACCAACGACTATATGTTCAAGGCTCTGCTGCAAAAGAACACAAAGCTTTTGAAACACCTGACCTGTTCCCTGCTGCATCTGCGGCCGGAGGAAGTGGAGAGCGTGGAGATCAAAAACCCCATCGTACTGGGCGAGGCGCTCACCGAAGATTTTGACAGCAAGATATTTGTGCTGGATATCAATGTATTGCTGAACAACCAGATGCTGATCAATCTGGAGATGCAGGTTGTGGACTACGCAAACTGGCCAGAGAGAGCCATGACATACCTGTGCCGCAATTTTGACCGGCTGTCCAGAGGAGAGGACTATATCCAGGTCATGCCGACCATACATATCGGATTTCTGGATTTCACACTGTTCCCGGAACATCCGGAGTTCTATGCCACCTACAAGATGATGAATGTGAAAAACCACCATATTTTTACTGACAAGCTCGCCCTGAGTGTGGTAAACTTAAAGCATATAGAGTTGGCAACGAAGGAGGACCGGGAGTGGGAAATCGACTACTGGGCATCTCTCTTCAAGGCCGCCACATGGGAGGAGCTTAAGATGCTGGCGAAACAGAATCCGATATTGGAAGACGCGATAGAGACGATCTATGAGCTGACTGCGGATGAATCTATCCGGGAGCAGTGCAAGGCCAGGGAGAAACATATAAGGGAGATGAATACAGTGTTGAAAGAACGTGAAATGGCGGTTCAAAAATTGGATAAGATTACCCAGGAGCGAGACCAAGCCCTCCAGCAAGTTGAACAGCTCCGACAGGAGATTAAACGCCTGAGGGAGCAGCAGGGGCATATCATTTGATATGCTTCGCCAAGCTTTTAACCGACGCATGCGTCTTAATTCCAAAACTCTGCCGGAGTCGTTACCATAGCATTTCCTGCGAGGAAACTCTGTAAATACCCCGCGTCAACCTATAAAGTAAATGACATTTTATGGGACATGTGCTACAATGAGCTTAGTGTTTTGCATCTAAATGAGGGAGGTTGTACCAATGAAAATAGGAAAAAAACAGAGATTTGCTGCATTAGTCGTCTGTGTTCTTGTGTTGTCTCTAACCGGGTGCGGTAAGACGGGAAAGCTGGATGAGGGAGACTGTGCCTGCGTTGTCAGCCTGGAGAGCATACCTCAGGAGTTTAAGATGCTTGGGGACAATGATAAAAGTCTGCTGGAAATAGGTGTGGCTTTGGAAAATATTTCCACCGAGCGGAAGTACTATTTTATACTGGATGAGGAGAACGATTTTAAGCAGGAGGCCACCTTGTATCCGGGTGTATACAAGGTGTACTATTATAGAAGTTCTCCCTCTTTCCTGCATATGCAGATAGCTGCCAGACAGGAGCAGTTGGATGTGGCCAGGGATAAGGTGAACGAAATGACGCTCTATATTAAGAATCAGGAAGAATTCTCGGACCTGGTCTGGAATTTTCAGCCTGTTCGAGAGATCATGCAGTTGGACATGTTTTCCCGCAAGGCGCAGTGGCAGGGACAGATTATAGACTTGGAGCGAATTACGGACTATATAGACTTTGAATATGATCAGCCGGTGAAAGGCTACGATCAGGTTACAATCTTCAACTCCGGTGTGGAAATTACTGTGCAGAATCAGACGTCAGAGGCAGCGTCCTGGAAGGAGTGCAAGCTGATCAAGGTGCGGGTGGCAGGAACCAGTCTTATCTTTGCGCAGGGTGCAAGGGTAGGAATGTCCGTGCAAGAGATTGCGCACGCCGATGAGGGGATTTATGGCACTCCGGATTCCATGGGAGGTGCGTTTCTGATCGGAATGGGCATGGACGGGACGAGCATGGTGTACTATGATGAATCCTCCGGCGACAGACTCACATTGGAATGTACAGCAAGCGGAGATTATATCAGCAACATTACATATGAGTTTGCCGCATACGAATAACCGGGGGAGGGTGACATGAAAAAAGCTCTGAAGATAATTAAGATTAACGTACTTGCAATTATTGCTTTGCCGCTTTTACTGCTGGCGACGGCGGCAAAGTTGCTGGCAAAGGCCATGGAGAAGACGCTGACAGTCATAGGCGCCATATTTATTCTGTTTGGCATTGTGGTAATATTTGAGATATTTCAGAATCCATCCGAATGGCTGAATGGTTTTCTGCTTGTTATTATTTGTCTGGTTTTGGGAGGAATTTTTACCGCTATCGCCATATGGATTTTGAGTCTGATATCCGGTGTGGCCGCGGTGGTGATATCCATAATCATTAGTCTGCTGAACGGTGTTTATGCGTTGATTTACGCGGGTTATACAGGACTGTATCACAGATGTAAGACCGATTACGCGCTGATCAGCCAAGGTGGAAACGGTTTTGTCAATGGACTGTGCTGTGTCTTTTTTACACTGCTCAGAGTGATTAACCGGGCGATTATCCTGTTTGTTACACATGCCATCAAGATATTTGCGCTGGCCAGCGCAGCCATTGTAATCGGTTCTCTTGTTCTGTGCAACCAATATATTCAGGACCGCTTTGGTATTGGGCTGCTGGCATACGCAAAGCTGTTTTCCGCGTTCCCCATCGTCTATGGCGTCACATTGTATCTGGCAGCCATGATTGCCGTTGTGGTCATTCTGCTGTCTCTGGGGGTAGAGTGGAGCGAATGGGGCAGCGAGATGGAGTTGTCCACCTCGGACTACGAGGAGTATCTGAGCAGTATTCTGGAGGGATCGGGTGAGATCGGTCAGGAGAATATTCAGGGTGTACATGCTTTGGATGAAAAGCGGCTGGAAAAGTGTAACCGTTATCAGGAAATTCTGCAGCGGCATACCGCAGAAGTTGAGGAATTTATAGAGAGAATACATCCATATGTGGATAAAAGCGACAATTATATTCTGCGTTCCAACTGGGGAGAATATTTTTCCAAGCTACAGGAGACAGTGGAGCAGATCAGGAAATATGAGAATGGAATTCCGGTGGAGGAATATGAAAAGCTCATGCCGCAGATCGACAAGCTGGAGGAATTGAAACAGACGATAGAGAAACAGGCAGCTAAAGCGGCTGCGGAACAGAAGTCTGCCGCCGCTGTGGGAGGCGGGTTCTTTGCGGGCTGCAATACGCCGGAAAAGCTGGAAAAGAGATATCGCGCTCTTTGCAAGACATATCACCCCGATTCCGAGGCCGGGGACGAGGAAACATTTAAGGTGATGACGGAGGAGTATGAGAAATTGAAAGCGGAGCTGACAAAGTAAGTTTGATCCAGATACGCCGGATAGTTCTGGTCTCGGTCGGATTGTGGTCAAAAAGGAGATTCATATGATTGATCTAAGGCAGGAGACGGTGGCGCTGATAGAACAAAAGTATGCCGTCACCAACATGGAAATGATCGACAAAGGATGGTCCGGTGATAAAAAGTACCGAGTGGATACTGCGGATGGCGCCAGCTATCTGCTGCGGATTACGCCGGAGGAGAGCTTTGACGGCTACGGGATATATGTGGTGCGGGAGATGCGGTATAAAAGGCAGACCGATATATTCCATTTGCAGCAAAGCCTGGCGGCGCTGGATATTCCCATGTGCAGACCTGTGGAATATGGCCGATGCAGCGATGGCATTTACAGCATACAGACCTGGATCGATGGAAAAGACGCGGAGGACGTGATTCCCAGACTTTCGGACGCGCAGCAGTACGCATATGGTTTGGAGGCGGGCAAGATTTTAAAAACCCTCCACTCTGTTCCTGTGTCGGAGGATCAGATCGCATGGGAACACCGTTTCAATGCCGAAACTGCCCGCAGAGTTACAATGTATCATGAATGCCCGGTGCAGTTTGACGGGGCGGAGGAATTGATTGCCTATATAGATTCCAGCCGCTATTTGCTGAGCGGCAGACCTCAGTTGTTTCAGCATGGAGATTACCGCATCGGCAATATGATGCTGGAAAACGACAGAATCGTCATAATAGATTTTGACCAATATGCATTTGGGGACCCCTGGGAGGAATTTAGCCGTATTACATCATGCGCACGGATTTCCCCTCTCTTTGCGTCCGGTATGATAAATGGGTATTTTGACGACGAAGTGCCCGAGAAGTTTTGGAAATTATTGGCCCTGTATGTCAGCAGCCGTGTGATTGGGGCCATTCCCCAGGCCATCCCCTTTGGCGATGAGGAGGTGGATGCCGCATTGGAACAGGCCCGGGAAGTGTCTTCCTGGTATAATCATATGAAAAATACGGTGCCATCCTGGTACTCTAAAGGTTATTATCTGCAGTATATAGACGGTCTGCCCTACAAGATGAAAGCCTATTTTGACTTTGCTTTTATTCATGAATATGGAAAAGTGTTCAAGGTGTACGATGATCAGGATTCGGGAAACATCTGTTTCGGAGTGTATGGAAAGGACGATGGAACAGGTGAAACGCCCCGGTATTTTGTCAAGTTTGCCGGCGCTCCCACAGAGCGCTATGACGGCACGCCGGAGGACGCCATAGCACGGCTCAAGGCTACAGTGCCGATTTATCGGGATCTGGCCCATCCCTGCCTGACGGAGTTGGTGGAGGCCCGGGAGATAGCGGGCGGTTATGTTATGGTTTTCAAGTGGGCGGAGGGCGACTGTATGGGAAGAATGTATCCCGAGGAGCATCGCCGGATCATGAGTTTGCCAAAGGAGGCCCGGCTGCAGATATTTCGGGATGTGTTGGTCTTTTTAGAGCATGTCCACGAGCAGGGCTATGTGGCAATTGACTTCTATGACGGAAGTGTCATGTACAGTGATACGGCCAATTCCGGTGAGGGAAAAACTACCATATGCGATATAGACCTGTTTTGCAGGAAACCATATCGAAACGATATGGGGCGCATGTGGGGCAGCTCCCATTTTATGTCTCCCGAGGAATTTAAGCTGGGAGCGGAGATTGACGAGATTACCAATGTTTATACAGCAGGGGCCCTTGCCCTGGCTCTGTTCGGAGCCTATGGCTGCCATCGGGAGACATGGACTTTGGGAGAGATGCCTCTTCGGGTGGCGCGCAGGGCAGTGTCCAGAAACAGGAGTGACAGGCAGCAGAGCATTCGGCAGCTTGCGCAGGAGTGGGAGAAAGGTCTGAAGGCGTCTGGGCGAAAGCTGAACCAGCCGCAAGAAAGGAGAAAAAGATAATTTATGTATAGTTATTTTTTTATAACAACAGACTGTCTCACAAACACATGGGACACAGCGGAAATTTTACGTTTTTTGCGCCAGTTCGATGAACTCACAGAGAAAGACCAGGGACATTTCGGCAGGCAGATGCCTTTTATTGATCTTTGGATCATGAAAGTAAAGGACTATGATCATTGGAGCAATTACGATTTTGACCCCGAGGAGGCCAATTATATCTCCATTGTCACGGCAGAGTACGGGGAGGAACATCCTATGATACAACATTTGTTTCGGGAGCTGGAAAACTTTTTGGGTTGGCATGTCTGCCAGAAGAGATAGGGTGAGTTTATGATACAATACAGACGATTGCAGGAAAAAGAGATAGACAGAGAGTTGTTCCGGCGATTTATTCGACGTCAGAATGTTACCAAATGCTGGCGGAAGGTTGAGGGGGCATGGGTGATAAAGGATGCGCCCTTTGTGGATGATTGGTCGGAGGAAGATTATCAGACGCTGGTTTCCTGCCTGAAAAATACCGCCGCCACAGGCGGTTTTGTGTATGGGGCATTCTGTGACGGTGCGCTGAAGGGATTTGTTTCCGTAGAACCGGGCCTGATAGGAGCCAGGCGGGACTATATGGACCTCTCCAGTATCCATGTCTCTGAGGACATGCGCGGGCAGGGCATCGGAAAGCAGCTCTTTCTGGCGGCCAGAGACTGGGCCAGGGAAAAGGGTGCGGGAAAATTGTATATATCCGCGCACTCCGCAGTTGAGAGCCAGGCCTTTTACAAGGCCATGGGCTGTGTGGAGGCCCAGGAGTATCAGCAAGAGCATGTGGAAAAGGAGCCTTTTGACTGTCAGTTAGAGTGCAGATTGTAGAGGAGGGACGGGGTGTATGCCGTCGGTTCTGGATGAAAATTTAGTCTATGAGATACTTTCCGCAGTAGAGGAAATCCCAGAGGGAAAGGTGGCGTCCTACGGACAGATTGCCAGGCTCATCGGGCGGGACAACAATGCCCGGCTGGTGGGAAGGGTACTGAGCCGGGCGGACTGTTACGGCGATTATCCCTGCCACCGGGTAGTAAATCATGCCGGAAGACTGGCCCCGCACTTTCGGCGGCAGAGAGAATTGCTGCTGGCCGAGGGAGTTACATTTAAGGAAAATGGGCATGTGGATATGAAGAACTTTCAGTGGGATTGTCAGTGAGGGTGTCAGTACACTGGGGGATTTGGAGAAAATCGGGAAGGAATGGTTATGGTAGGAATCATAGCGGACAGTACCTGCGATTTATCGCAGGAGTTGTTGGAGAAATATCAGGTGGCCGTGCTGCCCCTTCATATTTTGCTGGGAGAGCAGGAGTATGAAGACGGCCGGGACATCACGCCGGAGGAGATTTACCGCTGGTCGGACGAGCATGCTACAACGCCTAAAACATCAGCCCCCTCCATGGAGAGCGCGGTAAAGCTGCTGCGGGAGGTAAGCGGAAAATACGAGGAGATAGTCTGTTTTTCTATTTCCGGACAGATGTCCACCTCCGGGAACGTGATGCAGCTGGCGGCCGAAGAGTTGGGAATCGGAGAGCGGGTGATGGTGATTGACTCGGAGAATCTCTCCACCGGCATCGGCCTGTTGGTGGTGGAGGCATCCATTATGGCCCAGGCGGGCCGGGGTGCAGAGGAGATTGCGGCCAGGATAGAGGTGCTGAAACCTCTGGTACGGGCAAGCTTTGTGGTGGATACACTGGTGTATCTGCACCGGGGCGGCAGATGCAGTGGTCTGGCCGCCATGCTGGGCGGTACCTTACGCCTGCATCCCCAGATCGTCGTGGAAAACGGCAAAATGCGCAGCAACAAAAAATACCGGGGCAGCCTGGAGAAAGCGCTGGCCGCCTATGCCAGAGACCTGGAGCCGGTTATGAAAAGAGCAAAAAAGGACAGAGTGTTTATCACCCATTCCGGCTGCGCGCCGGAGACGGTGGACATGATTCGGGACTATCTGCGGCAGCTAAGGATATTTGAAGAGGTGCTGGAGACCCGGGCCGGAGGCGTGATATCCAGCCACTGCGGACCTGGTACCCTGGGAATTTTATTTATCGAGAACGGAGATGCGTGATGCCCACCAGTATAACAAAGGCCGCTGTGGCGGAAGAGACGGTTAATCGCATGGTGCGGAAGGCCTTCGGGGAGGACGCGCTGGAGATTCAGGAGTTAAAAGAGGGATATTTTAATATTGCCTATAAAATTGGACTGCAAGACCGGGAGGTAGTGCTGAAAATTGCTCCGCCGCCGGAGACAGAGGTTATGACATTTGAGAAAAATATCATGGCTGCCGAGGTGGATTCCATGCGAATGGCGGCAGAGCGCACGGATGTGCCGGTTCCCCGGATTCTTTTTTACGATAATAGCGGCAGTGTGACAGACAGAGAATATTTCTTTATGGAAATGCTGTGTGGAGAGAGTTTGTCCGGCCTGCAGGATATTTTGCCGGAGCAGAAAAAGCGGGAGATTTATCGTCAGTTGGGACAGTATACACGGCAGCTGAACTGCATAAAGGGACAGCGTTTCGGTTATTACGCCCAGCCGGACCGACAGGGTGAGAACTGGTACGAGGTGTTTTGGGACATGATGCGAGACACCTATGCCGACGCCAGGCGCAAGGATATTGTCATTCCTGTGGAGGAGGACAAAACCCTGGAACTGTTGAAACGGGATAGAGCCATGTTTGAGGAGGTAAAGCAGCCGCGGTTCGTTCACTGGGATATCTGGGCGGGTAATGTTTTCATAGCAGATGGTGAGATAGAGGGAATTATTGACTTTGAGAGGTGCCTGTGGGCTGATCCGCTGATGGAGGTGGGATTCCGCAAGCATGAGTACAACCGGGCATTTTATGAGGGATATGGAATCGGAGAGTTGAGCTGCGAGGAAAAAAGGCGTGCAAAATGGTACGATGCTTACCTGGCTCTGCTGTGGTGTCTGGAAACGGATTATAGAGGATATGACAACAGAGACTTTTACTATGTGGGGTGCCGGGTGCTGCAAAGCAGTGTGGAGGAACTGACTGGCGGGGAACAGGAGCATTATTAATATGGATATACAAAAAGACTATCGGATTGTGGAAATGCAAGACCGGGAGAGAAAATCTACCTGCGCAAGGGAGGTTCTGGAAAGTCTGCCGGAGTGGTTTGGGAACAAAGCCTCCTTGGAGGAATATGTTCAGGGCGTGCAGGAACTTCCTTTCTGGGCGGCCTTGGACAGAGAGGACAAATGTCTGGGATTTTTTTCCGCGAGGATTCATTACGGTCACACCGGGGATATCTATGTCTGCGGCGTGCGTCCTCAGTGCCATCGCATGGGCATAGGGAAAGCTCTCTATGGAGTGGTCGAGGATTTTTTCCTGAAAAGGGGATGCAAGTACGCCATGGTGGAGACGCTGAGCGATACGGCGGACTATGCGCCCTACGAGAAAACCAGACATTTTTATGAGGGCATCGGGTTTGAGCCATTGATTACATTGACAGAGATGTGGGACGAGAACAACCCCTGTCTGATTATGGTGAAGTCTCTGGCGCCGCTGTCTTAGGAGGATTTCTGTCATAAAAATGGTAAATACTCTTATGGGCTACAGAGTTTTCGCGATTCTGTAGCCCTGTTGCCGTACAAACTCATAAAGTTTAAAAGCATTTTCAGCGCACTTATCGTTTTTTTCGTTATCAAAATACGCAGTGAAGAGCAGCTCAATACATCCCATTACACAGGGAACGGCATTCTTTTCCGACACGGATAGTTTCAGTACGCTTTCATATCCGGTGAAGACCTTTCCCAGAAGATGGAACCAGGTTTCTTCTGTAATCTCAAACTCTTCCTGCTCAGACAGTAACCCCAGCATAAAGTAACACAGATCGAATATCCGTATATTTCTCTGGCTCAAATCGAAGTCAATATATCCGGAAAAAACGCCGTCCGCAAAAAGAAAGTTACCAAAGTGAATGTCCCGATGGATCAACTGTACCGGCAATTCGTTATAGACGGCCGCTAATTGCGCTACCGTCCGCTCATATTCCATTTTGGAAATGCGTCTCCAACTATTTTTCTCCATACTTTCTTTGACCCAGCCGCTCATTTCATCCAACAGGCTATTGTTCCAAAGCGTGTCCATAGGCTCGCATTTTTGAAAGGCCGTGTGAAGGTCAGCAATAATTCTCCCCATTACATAGGCGATGTTCTCGTCAATCTGCGAAATATGCTCTCCCGGAAGTTTTTCGGATAGAAAATAGCAGGTATCACCGTTTGACGCATAGGGGGCTCCGCTGCAAGTGGGTACGATCTGCGCCACAGGGATATTCTGCTGGTTCAAAAGGCGCAGCATTTTCAGATTTTGCTCAAGTGCCTGCACATTTTGGTATATTTTCAATACATAATTGTCCGCCACCTGCCAGGCGGTATCGTATATTTGCTCTATCTGGCAATCCCTTAAGCCCCAGTGGGCAGAAAGGACTTTGCTGATTTCATCTCTTAAACTCATAGAATCGGTATAGCTCCTTTCGTTGGTCACTCAAATCCTGGTACATTTTGGTCTCTCGATAAACATGTTTATCCTCCCGGTGTCATCTACGCGTGGGCCAGGGTGGGAATCCGCAGTTTTTCCTGTTCCAATATCTCCAGAGCATCGCCCTTTATAAACAAGGTGCAGTCTTCCTCCCGTAGCTCCGTCGCCGCAAAGCGCTCTCCTTTTGCCGGGGTAAAGCCCAGTGTCACCTGTGGCATATTCTCTCCAAACAACCCCAAGACTTCCGGCAGCTCTGTGAGCGTACTGGAGAAAACACTGTGCAGCAGCAGTTCTTCAGTTTCATACTTGTGCTCCGCAATCACCCAGGTGTCGCTGGGCGCGTGGCAATACACATTTTCCCGCATAAATTTCGTCACATAGAAAAAGAGAAGTCCTCTGTTGCCGGCTAAGTCCAGTCTTCCCTGAAACACATTTCGCTCCATGGCCCGCTCCAGCTCCTGCCAGGCAGCAGGACAGTCCATATCCACCCGCCGGAATCCGCCGTCCCCTTCGGGCTTTGGCAGGGCCTCCCAGGAACCCGTGCCGGATGAGCGCGCAAAGTACTGATATTCCCTGCTTTTCCGAAATCCGAACTTGGGGTAGAAATCCAGCACATTGTCGTTGGCAAAGAGATAGATGCCATCCACCTTTCCCTCGTAATCCGCCTCAATCCGCTCCATGAGGGCGCGAATATATCCCCGGCGGCGGTACTCCCGGTCCGTCATCACCGTACCCAGTTGTAAAAAGTGTTTTACGCTGCCTTCAAACAGCATATCCGTGATGTTTACAGACACATTGGCTACCACCTGTCCGTCTGAAATGATAGAATATGGGTTATAATCATCTCCCCAGAAACCGTTCTGATACCAGTCTTCAAAATCCAGATCAAAGGTCTCTCCCGCCAGCTTGTTAAAGCTGCGGCGCAGGGCAGGATTGTCCCGGTAGTTGTTTATAATCTGCATAGTCTTGCTCCTCTTGCGGGCAGTCCGCCTGGCTATTTCGCCGTGTATTCCTTAACGATCTCCACTACCTCAATATCGCCCCCCACCAGAAATTCAGGGATAGGCGGCTCCTCGGGCGGATTGGGTCCATTTTCCCAGTATTTTTCGGCCATCCTCAGATTCTGTTCCTTGTCGGGGACACCGTCAAAGCACTTGGTGGCGTCACCCACAAAACGGTTTCCTGTGACTTTGACTTTCACAAGCTGGAAAGTGGGTCTGCCAAGACCAATGAAATAATCCGCCCAGTTCATGGATTCCTGCAGCGTCTCCGACACATACAGACATCCCAGCCGGGAGGGATAATCGGGGTATTTTTCCCGCCTGACCTCCTCCAGAGCCAGCTCCCGCAGCGCTACCATCACAGGATAGTCAAGCTCTGTGTTCTCGTATTTTTGCGGATTGTCATAAATAGCATTGACAATATCCAGCTTGCTCATCACTCTCTGGTAGACGCCGCTGTGGTGCGCATCGTCGAAAAGGATATGCTGCCCCAGCCGCATGGGCCGTTCTGTCACTACATGATAGGCATAAAAAGTTTCTGTCATAGGGTTCTCCTTTTACAAAAGGGCTTTTACAGTAAGCTTACCAGAAATAGCTGTTCCCGGCTACCTCATATATTTTTATATAAAAGAATGAGCCGATACCCCGTTGGATCGGCTCAATACTTTACATTTTCATTCTCTCATATTTCTGATAATACGCTGTATGCTCTTGAGGGAGAGAAAATATTTGCCGCTCAGTGCCGATACGGTCATTCCCTGGCAATAATCCGCGTAAATCTGCTGATTTCTGTGGGATAATTCTCGAGAGGTTTCGGTTCTGGAACCCCATTTCAGGCGGTTCTCCGAACGCCTGGGAATATAAAGATTCTCGCCGTCCACATACTGCTGTATCAGTTCGATGATTTCTAATGGCAGGATTTCTCCCGCGTTCCTATAGCCCATGTCTGCCTCCTAAAAATATATTTTCTTTTAGGAATAGCAATGGCTATAACAATTTAATTCTTATTGCAATAGCCAGTGCTATGCAGACATAACATATCTTCTCATAAAGATTTTCCCTCCCTTATCGTCTGATGCCGGGCCGATGGCGGCTCTACAGGTCTATTCTAACAGAGGATTTCCCGATTGTCAAAAGGTTAGCTTTTTTGAGGGCTGAATGTGAGCTGGGGATAGCTGGGATTTTTCCATCCGCCCACAGTTGTCAAAAGAAGCTGATAGGTGGTATCCGGAGAATCCAGTGAGAGTTCATTGGACAATATCCCGTCCAGAGTCACTGCGAAAACAGATTCTATAGAGTCATCAATCTCCAATTCCAACGTTTTCCCAATCGTAATAGGAACCCCGTACTCCTGCGGATTAAATCCCGCATGCGGGATGGGCGCTCCATATTTATCGACGCAGTAGGAAATATCATCGGAGAGCTGATGCTTTTCCATAAGCTCCGACTTCGAGATGGCCGTAACGATCCAATAGGGCATAAGAGCGGAGGGAATCTGTTTTTTGCGGTATATTATTAATTTTTTCATGGTAGATTTATCCTTTCCTGTTTTTCGCGGGGGTGTCGTCTTGCGTAAGTTTAGCATGAGTATTTACCGAAAGTCAAGGCAAACACTAAAAGGTTCGGATATCTTGCAATGTACAATAAAGTATTGTATGATTTAGCATATACTATTTTTTCGGAAAAACAAACCAGGAGTTTTTGATGAAAAAGAAGAAAAACATATATTATATATTCATACTTATGCTGATATGTCTGTCAGCGCTTGCCGCATGCGGACAGCCCGAAACGTCCAGACCGGACAGCCCGGAATATTCCATTGGGAAAAAACAGCAGATATACAGATATAAAAGGATACGGACCGTTAGAATTGCGGAAGAGATATCGGGAGTGAAAATCATACAGACAGGCTTTTCCGAGCCAGAAGGTGAAGTGACGTCTGTCAGACTGGAGCTTGCATGGAACAGAGACGGACAGCGCGGAGACCAAATTATCCTGCTTGACAGGATGAACAGTCCGCTGACAGCGGATATGAGCAACTGCAGAGCCTGGGATGGTAACGACGATGGATATGAGGATATACTGTATTATGCGGGTTATACAGCGGGAAGCGGAGGGGTATGGTATCTCTATGATCTGCTGTGCTGGTCTGAGGAAAAACAGGAATATGTGAGCGTGGAGCTGCCCGAATGCGACTATATCAACTATGAGGATCATACGCTCCACAGCCTGGTGGCAGATGGCGCTGGCAGGGAATATTACACCATATATGGACTTCGAGACGGAAAATACCAAGTGGAAAAGGCGCTGAGCTGTGTGTACGGAATGCCGGATACGGCGGAAATGGTACTGACGGTAACATATTCTGAAAACGGGGAGGTGGTGGAGACCACAGACCTGTCCCCGGCCCCGGACTGGGAGGAGGCAATGAGCCTCCTGAAAGAGCAATATCCGGAATTTATCTACTGGTGGAAGGATTGAACCCTTTTTCGATCACCTGTTATCCGCAGTGCTTTGCCTGCTCCAATATCTCCTCCGTATCCTCCCACAGCGCCGCGGGCCTGCGGATATAATTATAGATTTGCTCATAAGGCAGATGTTCCAGCATGTATTTTCCCAACTGGTAGGATACGGAATAGGCCGCTGGAAGTTCCTGATAGTGAAACATCAATTCCTCCCGGCTGCAGTGAATCTCCACAGAGTCCATGGCCTGGCCCGCCAGATTGGTAGCAAGGGCTTCCCAGAACCATATGCATCCATAGCAATTTGGCTCCACCTGCTGCTGGCAGATATGTACGAACTCATGAACGATCAGCCGGGCATACTCCTCTCTGCTTAGTCGGGCATGAGAGCTGCTTTGACGGCATGCTTCCAGAGACAATATATGAATCCTGCCGTCAAAGGTGTCCGCAATCATCCATTCATAGTAAGTCTGCCCGCATTTCTCCACATGGGGAATGTATTCGCCGATTTCCGAATAAATGACTATGGATATCTTCTTCTCCAGCTTTTCCAGCCGAAAAAATCCCATAATTCTCTTCATGTTTTCAAGGAGTATGCTGGAAATCTCCTCCACCAATTCTTCGCAATCTCGGTGGTAGCTGATTTCAAAGCAGGCTGTGGCATATATCATTTTATCTTCCATTACTTTTCTCCTTTACAGTGCAATATTGTAAAGTCAGGATTTTCCATTTTACCAGACAGTTTATATGTCAATACTAACAACAGATTCATTTCAGTCCTTCGGGGCCGGACCAGTGGAATCCCGGACAATCAGCGGCGCCCGCAGCAGGATGGAGCCGACAGGCAGGCCATTTAGCAGACTGCCCATGGCAAAGTAACCGCAGCGTCCCAAGCCGATTCTGTCCTGGCGGATCGTAGTCAGGGGCGGTGTGGTGTAGGCTGTCATGGGCAGATCGTCAAAACCGATAATACTCAAATCGCGAGGTATCTGAATTCCCCTGTCACTGCACTCGGTCATGGCGGAAAAAGCCCTCACGTCATGGGAAAACAGTATGGCAGTGACCCCGCTGTCCAGCAGCCTGGGTATATAGGTTCTGGTGGATTCTGCCACAAAGTATCCCAGGCCGATGTAGTCCTCATTGATCTCCAGCCCATATTTTTCCAGGGCGCCCAGATAGGCATGGTATCTCGCTTTCAGGATATAGGAGTCAAGAGGGCCGGAAATCAGTCCGATTTTTTTATGTCCAAGCTCTATCAGGTGCTTGACTGCCAGCTCTATGCCCTCCTGGTTGTCGCATCCCACAGAGGCGACATAGGGATTGTTCTTGATATAGTTATCGTACAAAACGGTGGGAATCTGTGTACTTTTAAACTCCTGCATCCAGGAGTCCAGCAGAGAAAAACCTAATATAAACGCCGCCTGATAGCCGTGATCCAGCATAAAGACCCCATAGGGCGTCAGCCGCTGGAAATCCATGTCCAGAGGAACGACTTCCACAGTCCACCCATCGGGTTCCGCCATCTGCCGGAATCCCTGCACAATGTCGTGACCAAACTGGTTGGATGTCTCGTAGTCCATGTTTTCAATTAAAATGCACAGCTTTTTCTCGGATCCTGAGATTCTTTTGTTGATATACCCCATCTCGGCGGCGGTTTCCAGAACTCTCTTGCGCATGGACGCGCTGATATCGGTGGCGTTGTTCAGCGCCTTGGACACGGTGCTTTTGGATATACCCAGTTGTGCGGCAATATCGGATATGGTAATCATGTGTACTCCTTAAGATTTAGGCGGTTTCCGGGGTGACGCGAATTGTTTCGCAACTCGCCTTATGGCGGTAAACCCCGTTAAAATCGCAAATCTTGTAAATAAATTTGTGAAAAATGCCAATAATTTCTTTTTCCCGAAACTTATTATAGCAACAGAAAGAGGAAAAAGCAAGAGGCGTTTCTAAACTTTTTAATAAGACATGTCTAAAAAAAGGACACAGAAGCGTGGATTTATGCGGATTTTACGTGCATTTATCTCCGAAAAACGTCTCGCATAGCGTTTCGAAACACGCAAAAAAACACACGATTCTAAAAATATACAAATTGCACAATAGGCACCATAAAACAGGTCATATTGTGTAAAATATACCGAAAATTGTGGTTGACTTCCAGAATTTTCTGTGGTAATTTAGAGAAGACCAATATACCGAAACTTGTTTCGGGAACGTGTATGAAGGAGGATGTAATTTATGAAGAAAAAAGTTTTAGCATGTACTTTGGCAGCGATGTTGTCTGTTTCCATGCTGGCAGGCTGCGGCAATGACAGCGGCAATGGCGACGCAGGCAATGCGGGCAGCGCAGGCGCAGGCAATGGCGGAGATGTGACCCTGAAGGTCTGGTGTCCTCAGAACCAGGTGGATACCGGTATTATGGAAGAGCAGCAGAAGGCATTTGCCGAGGCGCATCCCGAGTGGAACATCACCTGGGTCACAGAGATCGTAGGTGAGGACAATTGTAAGACAGAGGTCCTCAAGGACGTGGACGCTGCGGCAGACGTATTTCTGTTTGCCTCCGATCAGCTGATTGAGCTGGTGGACGCAGGCGCTATCGCGCAGCTGGGCGGCGAGGCTGAGAAGATGGTGAAAGAGACCATCTCCGATTCTGTTCGCGCCACCGCGATGATCGGCGACGCTACTTACGCGATTCCCTTTACCCACAACACATTCTTCATGTTCTATGATAAGACCATCATGGACGAGAGCGATGTGACTTCCCTGGAGAAGATCATGGCCAAGGAAACCGCGGACAATGTATACAACTATTATTTTGAGTCCTCGGGCGGCTGGAAATTGGGCGCGTACTACTACGGCGCAGGCCTGACTGTGTTCGGTCCTGAGGGCAACGACCTGGAGGCAGGCGTAAACTGGAACAATGAGACAGGCGTGGCTGTTACCAATTACCTGATTGATCTGATCAACAACCCGAAATGTGCTTACGACGGCGAGATCGCGGTCAGCGAGCTGATCGAAGATCACAGACTGGGCGTGTGGTTCGATGGTTCCTGGAACTATGACACCTACAAGAACATTCTGGGCGATGACATGGGTATCGGTGTGATTCCCACCTTCAACCCCGACGGAAATGATTACCAGCTGCTGGGATTCTATGGCTCCAAGTGCATCGGCGTAAACGCTCATTCCAAGAGCATGGCTGCGGCAGTTGCTTTCGCGACTTTCCTGGGTAATGAGGAGAACCAGACTCTGCGCTATGAGAAGTCCGCACAGGTTCCCACCAATATCAATGCAGGCGCCAGCGAGGCGGTTCTTGCTGACCCTCTGGCAGCAGTTATTGTAAAAGAGTCCAACGAGGCCAGCGTTATGCAGCCCTCTCACAGCGTGTTCTCTTCCAGATACTGGACCTATGCAGGCGCCATCCCTACCGAGATCAGAAGCGGTGAGATCAACAAGGACAATGTACAGGAGAAACTGGACGCCTTTGTTAAGGCTATGACCGAGTAATCGGCAGCGCTTTGTTATACGATTTGTAAGTTCCGAGGATAAGGAAACCCCTGGCGGTTTCCTTATCTTCCCCTAAAATATGAGGAGGTTTTGTATGGGGGCTTTGAAGAAGAAAAATATACAGACAACTTCCGGGAGACCCAGCGATTCAAGTGTCGGTGAGGCGATCGTCAAGGGAAACGCGCTCACAAAAGGTTCGCTCTTTGTCTTTGGCCTCGGAAATATTTTAAACAAACAGTTTGTAAGGGGATTTATTTTCCTCGCGTTTGAAATTGCTTATATCTGCTATATGGCAGCGTTTGGAATCAGTTCCATCGGAAACTTTATAACGCTGGGAACCAAGGAACAGGGACAGAGCTACAATGAGGCCCTGGGAATCTACGAATATACCGCGGGAGACAACTCCATGCTGTTCTTGTTGTACGGAGTTATCACCATTGTACTTACGCTGGCGATTATCTTTATCGCCTGCATGTCTGCCAAGAGCGCCTATTGCACACAGCTGCGCAAGGAGCGGGGAATGCACATTCCCACTTTCAAGGATGATCTGCTCTCCGTTCGAGAGGAGAATATCCATACCGCGCTGATGGCGCTGCCTATATTGGGCATTATCATTTTTACCATCGTACCGTTGATCTTTATGATCCTGATCGCGTTTACGAGCTACGACCATGAACATCAGCCGCCCGGAAATCTGTTTGGCTGGGTGGGTTTGGATAACTTTAAGACTATGCTGGGCCAGGGCAGCAAACTGGCAGCCACCTTCTGGCCGGTACTGAGCTGGACCCTGATATGGGCTGTGTTCGCCACCTTTAGCTGCTTTATCTTTGGTATCATCCTGGCTTTGCTGATCAACCGTAAGGGAACCAGAATCAAAGGCTTTTGGAGATTTATGTTCGTGCTGTCCATCGCAGTGCCCCAGTTTGTGTCACTGCTGAGTATGAGAACTATTTTCAATGCCAACGGCCCTGTGAATGTGCTGCTGCGGGAGATAGGAGTTATTGGCATGACGGAGTCCGTTCCGTTCTTTACGGATCCCACATTGGCCAAGATCACCATCATCTGCATCAACCTTTGGATCGGCATTCCTTTCACGATGCTGTCCACCACGGGTATCCTACAAAATATCCCGGCGGAGCTGTATGAGGCAGCCAAGATTGACGGCGCCAGCGCCTTTGTGATCTTCCGCAAGATTACGATCCCTTATATTGTGTTTATTATGACACCCAATCTGATTACGTCCTTTACGGGTAATATCAACAACTTTAACGTAATCTTCCTGCTGTCCGGCGGCGGGCCCGACACGTTGGATTACTACTATGCGGGCAAAACGGATTTGCTGGTCACCTGGCTGTACCGACTGACCATCACGCAGAAGGACTACAATCTGGGTGCTGTAATCGGTATTCTGGTATTCATTATTCTGGCTACTTTGTCACTGTTGACCTACCGGCACACCGGTTCCTACAAAGATGAGGGGGCGTTCCAATAATGAAAGCGAAGAGATTTATTACCAACACATTAGTTCACTTTTTGCTGGCTATACTCAGTTTTATCTGGGTGCTGCCCATATTTTATGTGGTACTGACCTCCTTCAGAAAAGAGGGCGGTTCCTACAAGAGCTATATCTGGCCCAGAGGATTTACACTGGACAATTATGCCAACCTGTTTAAGCCCACCAGCCAGATCGACTTTTTCAGATGGTTTACCAACACGCTGGTAATCGCTATTTTCAGTACGATTATCGCTGCGTTCTTTGTGCTGTGCGTATCATACTGTATGAGCCGTCTGCGGTTCAAGATGCGTAAGCCTTTTATGAACATTGCCCTGATTCTGGGTATGTTCCCCGGCTTTATGTCCATGATCGCTGTGTACTACATTTTAAAGGGTCTGGGATTTTTGGAGACGGGTGTGTTAAAGCAGATAGCGCTGGTCATGGTGTACTCGGGAGGCGCCGGTCTGGGATTCTATATGGCCAAAGGCTTTTTTGACACGATCCCCAAGACCATAGATGAGGCGGCCTATATCGACGGGGCTACCAAGTGGGATACCTTTATTCATGTGACGATTCCCATGTCCAAGCCGATTATCACTTATACGCTGATCACGACTTTCATGGGCCCCTGGGTGGATTACATTTTTGCCAAGGTTATCATGGGTAATGACACCAAATACTATACCATTGCCATCGGTCTGTGGACCATGCTGGAGAAGGAATATGTTGAGACCTTCTATACGCAATTCTATGCGGGCTGCGTATTGATATCCATTCCCATATCCATCCTGTTTGTGCTGACACAGAGATGTTATGTGGAAGGATTGTCGGGAGCTGTTAAGGGTTAATCCCCATAGGTTCTGTCAGAGACGAGGGCCGCTGCGAAAAAGGGTGTGTTTATTTTGCAGCGGCTCTCTTTTTGTTCATAACAGTGTTTTTGACAGTGTTTTTGCCCAGACGGGCAGATGGGAGTGAGCATGGAAAGATTTCGGTATTCCAAGGAATTTGACATAGAATATGGATACGATGGAAAGGATCTGGGAATGGTCTGCACTCCTCTGGAAACGGACTTTAAGCTGTGGGCGCCCTATGCGGACAGGGTGGAGCTGTGTCTGTACAGGGATGGGGACCGGAAGACAGAGCCTTTTCGGCTGCTGGATATGGAGAAGAGGGACCGGGGGGTCTGGCATCGGCATCTGGAGGGAGATTTCCACGGATATTACTATGATTATTGTATTTGGACAAATGGCGAATGTGTGCGGACCGCCGATCCCTATGCTGTGGGATGCGGCTGCAATGGGTACCGCAGTATGGTGGTGAATCTGGAACGCACTGACCCGGAGGGGTTTGAGAGAGACGCGGCTCCTCCGCGGCCTGCGGAAAACATTATCTATGAGCTGCATATCAAGGATTTCTCCCATGATCCCCACAGCGGTGTTCCTGAAAAGTACCGCGGAAAATACAAAGCGTTCACAGTGCCTGGGGGAAATGGGGAGTATCCTACCTGTGTGTCCTATCTGAAAGAGCTGGGCATCACCCATGTACATCTGCTGCCCTTTTTTGACTATGGATGGCTGGATGAGGAGGGCAACGAGGAGCAGTTTAGCTGGGGATATGACCCGGTGAATTACAATGTGCCGGAGGGTTCCTATGCCACCGACCCGGGCGACGGCACAGTGCGCATCCGGGAGTGCAAGGAGATGATTCAGGCCCTGCACAGGGCGGGCATCCGCGTGGTTATGGATGTGGTGTACAATCATACCCATGACGCGGATTCCTGGCTGGAGAGAACGGCGCCGGGATATTATTGCCGCCGCCTGGAGGACGGCACGCTGTCCAATGGATCGGCCTGCGGCAGCGATATGGCAGTGGGCAGAAGGATGGTGGATAACTATATTGTCAATTCTGTGATGTACTGGGCGAAAGAGTATCATCTGGACGGTTTCCGATTTGACCTGATGGGGCTGCTGACGGTGGAATTGATGAATCGGATTCGGCAGGAGCTGGATCGGGAGTTTGGAAAAGGCGAAAAACTTCTGTACGGGGAACCCTGGAGAGCGGCGGAATCCCCTATGGAAGAGGAAACCCGGGCCGCCTTGAAGGAGAATATCCGGTATCTGGACGAGGGAATCGCCGTCTTCTGTGACAATACCCGGGACGCGATCAAGGGGCATGTGTTTTATGAGGAGGAGCCGGGCTTTGTGAACGGTGGAAAAGGTTTGGAGGAGAAGGTGCTGCAGGCCGTGACAGGGTGGTGTGGAGATGGCTCCGGTCAGGAAGAGTTCCGTCCGAAAAGCTGCGCCCAGATCATAAATTATGTGTCCGCCCACGATAATCTTACTCTGTGGGATAAGCTGGTCCTGTGTCTGCACAGGCAGGACGCGGATTTTTCTAAACCCTATGAGGACGTACAGCGTGCTAATAAGCTGGCGGCCCTGATCTATTTTACCTGTCAGGGAAGTCTCTTTTTTCAGGCGGGTGAGGAGTTCGGGCGTACCAAGCAGGGGGACGATAACAGCTATCGTTCTCACCCCAGAATCAATATGCTGAGATGGCGGCAGACTGTGGAGCGGGGGGAATTGTTGAAGTATTACAAAGGTCTGATCCGGCTGCGCAAGCGGCTGCCGGGACTCTGTGACAAGCGCGCGGCTGCTGCGGAGCGGATTTTGGAAAAAAGAATTCTCATGCCGGGGGTGGTGGCGTTTCGCATGGACAATAGCCCTGGAGAACGCTGGATAACGACAGCCAGAGACGGCGCCTGGCCGGAGATATTTGTGGTTTACAACGCGTCGGATAAAGAGGTGGAGATTTCCCTTCCCCGGGGAAGATGGAGCGTTCTGGCGGATGGGCAGCAGGCGGACTATGACCACCGTGAGCAGGGCAGCCGGGAGGGCGCGATTTCTGTGACTCCATGCAGCGGTATGATCATGGGGCTTGTACCGGAAACATGACCAGTTGAACTTATGAACACGAATCCATGCAGCAGCACGGGCACTGCCCGTTATGCGGGAAGGAAGATATCATGAAATTTCAGTATGGAAAACAGGATTGGAAAACCTTTGAGCGGGGCGAGGAAAACTGCTATCTGATGACCAACGGACTGGGGGGATTCTCCTCCCTGAGTATGATTGCTTCCTGTAGCCGGGGAGACCAGGCGGTGCTGATGGCCTGCACCCATTCCCCCAATCATCGGTACAATATGATTCACAGGCTGGAAGAGGAAATTATGTTGGGCAGTGATGGACACTCCCCCTATAGGAGAAGGTTTCTCTCCAGCCAGGATTTTCAGTGCCATGATAAGCGGGAGGATGGATTCCTTCTGCAAACCAGTTTTACTTATGAGGATTATCCGGTGTGGAGTTATCTGGTAGAGGGCGTGGAGGTAGTACGGACGATAGCTTTGATGCAGGGCCGCAATACGGTAGGAGTATCCTACCGCATAAGAAACCGCTCCCAAAGCCCGGCAACGCTGAGAGTGCGTCCCCATCTGCAATTTACTCCCAAGGGTCAGCGACTGTCAATAAACCAAAAGTTTGCATGTCGCATATCCCGCACGGAGCGGGCCGATTCTCCGGTCTGGGAAGGTGAGATCACCTCCGGCGGGCAGTCGCTGCATCTGCGCACCAACGGAGTATGTATGGAGATACCGGTTCTGTATCATGAGGATCTGTACTATTGCGATGACGTGAAGGACGGCAAGATGGCCCTGGGACGCACGGCGGTAAACCATGAGATTCATTTTTCTGTGGAGCCGGGGCAGGACGAATTGTTTGAAATTGTGTACACAATAGAGGAAATTCTACCCAATATGACGGAAATCTTGCAGAATGTGTCGAACCATCGGAAAAATTTGCAAGGGAGATTTCATGATGAGACAGCAAGGGCGCTGGCAGCCAGCGCGGATCAGTTTATTTCCCACCGGGAGTCCACGGGGCAGAAGACAATTTTAGCAGGATTTCCTTTCTTTGAGGACTGGGGAAGGGACACCATGATCGCGCTGGTAGGGTGCTGTTTGTCCACCAGGCAGTATGATACGGCCAAAAGTATTCTGCGAACCTTCATGGCCCATTGCCGCAGAGGGCTGATGCCCAATTTGTTCCCGGAGGGGACGGAGGCGGCCGCGTACAATACGGTGGATGCGGCGCTGCTGTTTATCCTGGCCGTGTACGAGTATCTGCGCAGAACGGGAGATAATGCCTTTGTAAAGCAGGCGTACCCGGTGATGCAGGAGATTATCAGGTGGTATGCCCAGGGAACGGACTATGGAATCCATATGGACCGGGATGGCTTGCTTATGGCGGGCCAGGGCTATGACCAGGTGACATGGATGGATGTGCGGGTGGAGGACATTCTTCCCACGCCCCGCCATGGAAAGCCTGTGGAGATCAACGCCTACTGGTACAACGCGCTGCGCATTATGGAGGAGTTTTCTGCGCAAAGGGACAAGGAGCCGACAGGTCCGGTTCGGGAGGATGTTTCGGAGCAATCCCCGGAGGAAACGGCTATGGACTATGGGGCTATGGCCGACAGGGTATATGCGGTATTTGAGGCATTGTACTGGAACCCAGAGAAGAAATGCCTTCGGGACGTACTATCGGGAACGGCGGCGGACGATCAGGTGCGGTGCAACCAGATATGGGCGGTGTCTCTGCCCTTTTCCCTGCTCTCCAGGGAGAAGGAGATACAGGTGGTGGAGACGGTGTTCCGCAGGCTCTATACGCCAGTGGGGCTGCGGACTCTGTCGCCGGAAGACAGCCAGTTTCATCCCTTTTACGGGGGCGCCCAGCTGGACCGGGATCTGGCGTACCACCAGGGCACGGTGTGGACCTTTCCTCTGGGTGGATACTATCTGGCCTATCTGAAGGTACATGACTACTCCCGGCAGGCCAAGGCGTATGTCAGGGAGCAGCTTAAGGGAATTGAGACCGCGCTGCGGGAGGGCTGCGTGGCTCAGCTGCCTGAGATCTATGACGGGGATAATCCTGTAAGCTCCAAGGGCTGTTTTGCCCAGGCCTGGAGCGTGGGTGAGATTCTGCGGGTTTACGAGGTGCTGGAACATGTATAAAAATTATGTATTCGACTTATACGGAACATTGGCGGACATTCGCACCAACGAGCGCAAGGGGTATCTGTGGGTGAAGATGAGCGAGTTTTACACTTCTCTGGGGGCTGCCTACACTCCCTTGGAGTTGCGCCGGGCATTTCGGCGTTTGGAGGAGGAGAGCGCTCTGGGGTTACAGGAGAAGTCTGGGGACCGCAGCCGGGAAGATATGCTGGTGGAACCGGATCTGACCGGGGTTTTCCAGAGACTGTTTCAGGAGCGTGGCATGTCCTGTGACCGGCAGACGGCCCGGATGGCGGCAATCTTTTTTCGCATCTTGTCGAGACAACTGCTGCGGGTGTATGATGGGGTAAAAGAGACGCTGGAAGAGCTTAGAGCCAGAGGGAGACACTTGTATCTGCTGTCCAATGCCCAGAGTGACTTTACCAGGCCGGAGCTGGAAATGATGGGGCTTGCGGACTGTTTTGACGGGATACTGATCTCTTCCGAGGAGGGCTGCAAAAAGCCCTGCAGGGCCTTTTTTGGCAAACTGCTGGAGCGGTATGGATTAAATCCGGAGGACTGCCTTATGGTGGGGAATGATATGGATTCGGATGTGGCCGGGGCGGCGAATGCAGGGATGGACAGTCTGTATTTTCACACGGCTACCTCACCTTTTTGTGAGGAAAAGTATAAACCTACCTACCGCGTGATGGACGGAGACTGGAAAAAGGTGGCGGAGATTCTGTTGGAGAACGGCAGAGGATGCCGGGAAAGGAACGGGTGTGGGTAATGCATTTGGGAAGACGGGAAAAATATGAGGTTTCGGGACAGAAGGTAACGTTTCAATTTGAACGGGGACAGGCGCAAATCTGGGCGGTCACTCCCAGGATCATCAATGTGTTTTGCGGTCTGGAGAGCTGGGAGCATGACTCCAAGGCCATCGAGGGAGATAAGGAGATGCCGGTGGAGCTGACTGTGGAGGAGAAGGGGGACGGCCTGTGGATTGGCACGGGGGCCTTGTCTGTCAGGGTCAGCGACGGATTTTATGTGGATTTCTATGATGAGAAGGGCAATGCCGTGTGTATGGATTACCGGGGAGAGCGAAGGCCCCTGCAGACGGTCAGTGATGAGGCTCTGGAGATTCTGGCCAGCGAGGGTCACAAGGCTGGCAGGGAGAGCGGCCACGCCTTCGATATTCTGAAACGGCTCTGGGGGGACGAGCATTTTTACGGGCTGGGAGACAAGACAGGATTTTTGGATAAGCGCAGTTATGACTATGAGATGTGGAACACGGACAATCCGGACCCCCAGGTGGACAGTTTCAAGGCGCTGTATAAGTCCATTCCCTTTTTTATGGCTCTGACGGGAGAGTATGTGTACGGCATCTTCCTGGACAATACCTATAAGAGCTTTTTCAACATGGGGCAGGAGTCTCAGGAGTATTACTATTTCGGCGCTGCGGCGGGAAACCTGGATTATTATTATATGGCGGGAAACTCCATGGCGGAGGTGCTTTCCCTGTATACCTATCTCACGGGGACCTGTCCTCTGCCTCAGAAATGGACGCTGGGTTATCATCAGTCCCGGTGGGGATATACTACCCAGGAGGATGTGGAGGAGATTGCCCAGGGTATGCGGGAGAGAGATATCCCCTGCGACGTCATCCATTTTGATATTGATTATATGCAGGATTACAAGGTGTTTACCTGGAATGAGGGACGGTATCACAAGGATGCGGCGGGTTATCTGCGGACGCTGCGTGAGCGGGGATTCAAGCCCGTGGTCATCAACGATCCGGGGGTGAAAAAGGAGGCGGGCTACGCCGTCTATGAGGAGGGCGTGGAAAAGGGGTATTTTGCCCGAACGCCCCAGGGGGAAGTATATATCAATGCTGTTTGGCCCGGGGATGCGGCGTTTCCGGACTTTGGCAATCCGGCTGTGAGAGACTGGTGGGGAGAAAAGCAGCGTTTTCTGCTGGATAAGGGCGTCCGGGGTATCTGGAACGATATGAACGAGCCTGCCAGCTTTAACGGGCCGCTGCCCCAGGACGTGGTGTTCACGGACGGGGAAAAAGAGTCCTGTCATGCCAAAATGCACAATGTCTACGGACATTTCATGGCAAAAAGCGCCTATGAGGGGCTGAGACGGCTGGACGGGCGCAGGCCCTTTGTGATCACCAGAGCCTGCTATGCGGGCAGCCAAAAATACACCACCTGCTGGACCGGAGACAATCACAGTATCTGGGCGCACCTGCAGATGGCGATTCCCCAGCTGTGCAATCTGGGTCTGTCGGGAATGCCCTTTGCGGGCACGGACGTGGGCGGTTTCGGCTCGGATACTACAGGGGAGCTGCTGGCCCGCTGGGTGCAGGTGGGCTGTTTTTCTCCGCTGTTTCGCAATCACTCGGCCATGGGCACCCGGCAGCAGGAGCCGTGGCAGTTTGGAGAGGAGATATTGAATATCTACCGAAAGTATGTAAAGCTGCGTTATCACTGGATTCCGTATTTTTACGACCTCTTCCATGAGGCGGAGCAGACGGGCGCACCGGTGATGCGTCCTCTGGTGTATCATTATGAGAAGGATGAGACTGCCAGAACCTGTAATGATGAATTTCTGCTGGGAGACCGTATTCTGGCGGCTCCCGTGGTCTGCCAGGGCATGACCAAGAGGATGGTGTATCTGCCCGAGGGCAGTTGGTATGACTATTGGACGGACGAGAGATTCACCGGGCCGGTATGGATTGTCCGGGACGCCCCGCTGGATGTGTGTCCCATCTATGTGAAGGCTGGCAGCGTGATTCCCGCCATGGAGCCTATGGATTATGTGGGCCAGCGAAAGGAGGATACTCTGCTCCTGGATGTATACCCGGGCAGCGGCCAGTGGGAGCATTATACAGACAATGGAGAAGATTTCGCCTACCTGGAGGGGGAGTACAATCTGTACCGCCTTACGGTGAGCGAAGACGGCAGCGTGCGGTGCCGTCTGGCGCACCACGGCTATGAAAAAACCTATCGCCGGGTGCTTGCCAACCGGTTTGGCTCTGTGACGGAATTGCCTGTTGAATAATGTTTTACAGAGTTTCAAATAGTTTTTTCACCACTTCATAGCAGAGCTTGGGGCGGCGGTACTCGTCCACAATTCCTTTGTTGTTCATGGTGCGGGGCCGCCCGTACCAGCCCTCCTCGCTGATGCGGATATCGCAGAACTGCCAGATGTAGATGCCTGCGCAGTCGGGATAAGAGAGGACGGCCTTGACCTGCTCCTGCAGGGCGTGAGCCTGATACTCCTCGCTCCACTTGGTGGCATAGGGACTCCGGCAGCCGTAGATTCCTCCCGCGCCGATTTCGGTTATCAGGAAAGGTTTGCCTTTGCCCTCTGTCTCATTCTGTACCCAGTTGTACAGGTCATCCAGATACTCCTTTGGCGGCGTGTCGTGATACCAGAGGGGATATATATTGTAGGAGACCACATCCGGGAGGTCAAAACAGATGTCGGACTTGAACTTGCAGCTGGCAAAGGAGCAGGGCCGGGTATGATCCAGGGAGCGGAGCAGCTCAAACTGCTGGCGGTAGCATTCCTTGCCGTATTCGGTGTCGCTGGCGCATTCGTTTAAAATACCCCAGATATAGATGGAGGGGTGGTTGTAATGGAGCTGCACCATCTCCCGGATCACCTGCTCTGCCTGCTGCTCAAAGTGCAGGTTCTGCATCTGCTCCAGACTCAGCCCCCGGGCATGATTTTCCTCCCACACCAAAATACCCTGCTCATCGCACAGATCAAGGAAAATTTCATCATTGGGATAGTGGGCGGTGCGGACAGAGTTGGCGCCCATATGCTTTATCAGCGCCAGATCACTGGCCATGGCGGCAAAAGGCAGTGCGCAACCGAACTGCGGGTGATCCTCGTGACGGCACAGGCCCTTGATACGCAGCGGGTTTCCGTTTAAAAGAATCTGCTTGCCCTCTATGTTAATTTCCCGAAAACCAAAGCGGTCCACCAGGTCGTCAAAAATCTGACCATCCTTTTCCAGCAAAGCTTCTATATCATAAAGCACAGGGGTCTCGGAAGACCAGGGTGTAATATCCTGGAAAACCAACTCTTCGGTGTGGACACTGACGCCGAAGGGGAGTGTCTGGGCTGGAAAAGCCAGTGCCTTATCCGCAATGGTGATCCGCAGGGTCACCGGTTCCGTCTCCGACAGATTTTGAACCGCCGTCTCCACCCGGGCATGCCAAAGACCTTCCTTAAAATAAGGTGTTACATGGACATATTCGATGAAAGAGCCGCCCACCTGCTCCCATACAACGGGGCGGGAAACACCCCCGTAGGACATGTAATCATTGGGCACATGCAGCGCGCTTTTTTCCGAAAAACGGTTATCTGCTATGATTTCCAGTCTGTGAAGACCGAAGGGTACGTCCTGAACCACGGCGGAAAAAGCCGTGTACGCGTTATAATGCTCGGCGATTTGCCGGCCGTCCAGCAGCACGGTAGCTGTGTGGCTCACGCCCTTGCAGACAATGCGAAGATTCCCTCCTCCCTCAAACTCTGTGGTATAGCTGCCCTCTCCCCGGTACAACCCAAAATCAGGATAGTTCTCCCAGCAGCTAGGGGTGGGAACCTGGAACTGTTTCCCGGCATACTCGCCCTGGAGAGGAGAAAAGGTCCACAGTTTGCCTGTCAGCTCCTCCTGTTTTCTGATGTGGTGCGTTGCGAATGTGCGTATCATCTTTTTCTCCTTTCCCGCTAATCTTCCCTTATAAACTTCTTAGTGACAGTATATTTTGCACCCGTCTTTCTGTCAAGTCTGGGCTGAAAGTCCATCCATTCTAAACTTAGCAGGAACAAATAAGAGTAGAAATTTTACATGGATTTTACACAAACAATATGTTAAATTTTACATTCTCCTGTTATGATAGAGTAGCCGATAGGAAAGAGGGGAAAGAAGGTTATGAGTTTTTTTGATATATTGAACATGATAGGCGGATTGGCTTTGTTTTTATATGGCATGAAAACAATGGGGGATGCGCTTTCTAAACTTGCAGGAGGAAAACTTGAACGTATCCTTGAACATATGACCAATAACCCTCTGAAGGCAGTAGTTCTTGGGGCGGGTGTTACTGCGGTTATACAGTCATCTTCTGCCACTACGGTTATGATAGTCGGTTTTGTCAATTCGGGCATTATGAAACTTGCCCAGGCGGTGCCTGTTATCATGGGAGCAAATATAGGAACTACAGTGACGTCATGGATATTAAGCCTGACGGGTATAGAAAGCGATAATTTTTTTGTACAGATGCTAAAACCGTCCTCGTTTACGCCGATAGTGGCATTGGCTGGGGTGATTCTTCTCATTTTTATGAAAGATGACCGTAAAAACAATGTTGGTACTATCCTGCTTGGATTTGCGGTTTTGATGTTTGGAATGGAGACTATGAGCAGCGCGGTAAAACCGTTAGCAGAAATACCGGAATTTACTAATCTGTTTACCGCGTTTGAAAATCCAATACTGGGCATGGCAGTCGGTGCCGTACTGACGGCTTTGATTCAGAGTTCATCGGCTTCGGTTGGTATTTTACAGGCTATGTGTGCTACCGGCTCAGTTAGTGTTGGTTCAGCATTGCCTATTATTATGGGGCAGAATATCGGTACTTGTATTACGGCGCTTCTTTCCGGTGTTGGTGCAAGCAAAAATGCGAGAAGAGCATCGCTTGTTCACCTGTATTTTAATCTGATTGGAACATTTCTTTTTATGGGTGTGTTCTATGCTGTTCATGCATTTGCGCATTTCCATTTTCTATCGGATGCAGCAACTGTGGCGACAATCGCCATTATCCATAGTGTATTTAATATTGTCACGACAACTATACTTCTGCCATTATCGGGGAAAATTGAGAAACTGGCATATTTAACAATACCGATTACGAATAACGAGTCTGTGAGTGTAAAGCAGGAAGGAAGTATTTTGGACGAGCGTTTTCTGGAGCGTCCGGCTTTTGCGGTTGCACAATGTAAAAGTGCCGTATGTGAGGTCGCAAAGCTGACAGAAGAAGCAATGGTTTTGATTCATAAATCCACAGTTTCTTTTCATGAAGAAGACATAAGAAGGGTGTTTCAGATTGAAGAAATGATTGATATAAAGCAGGATGAAATCAGCACATATCTTACAAAGCTGTCTGCAAAATCCTTGTCTGAAAAAGACAGCCTGCTTGTCGGAAAGTTTGGAAAATGTATTATAGATTTTGAACGTATCTCCGATTATTTAAAGGGAATTGGCTATACCTTGAAAAAGATGGAACAAAAAGAAGAAAAGTTTTCCAAAAAGGCAATGGAAGAACGAAACCTTATTTTTCAGGCGGCTGTAGAAATATTGGAAAACACAGTGGAATGTTTTGTGCATGAGGACAAGGGTATGGCAGCGCGGATTGATCCGCTCTATGAAGTGATAACTTCTTTAAAGGAACTCATTCGGAAGAATCATAATAAGCGTCTTTCAAAAGGGAAATGTTCTGTAGAACTTGGCATGGCATTGACAGATATTGTGACGTCTCTGGAACGTATTGCCGGACATTGCTCGAATATTGCGGAAGAAGAAATCGCGGCAGAAACAGACCAGCACGCATTGCATCAGTATGCAAGGAATATCAAGGAAAAAGTGAACTGTATAAGGAACTGCTTGCAGGATATACAGAAAAATATTCGTTATAAAAATTTTGCTAAAAAGGAAATGGATGCTTATGTCGTTAATTTATATTTTGGAAGATGATAAAAATATTCAGGAGATTGAAGCATATGCCATAAAGGGAAATGGGTACGATGTGCGCGTGTTTGATGATGCGAAATCCTTTGACAGAGGAATGCAGGAAAGGAAACCGGATTTACTGCTTCTTGATATCATGCTGCCGGAGGAGGATGGACTGTCTGTGCTGAAAAGGCTTCGTTCAAACAGTGATACGAAAGAACTGCCTATTATACTTGTGACAGCAAAATCTTCAGAAATAGATACCGTCAAGGGACTTGATTTGGGAGCTGATGACTATATTACAAAACCATTTGGTGTGATGGAGCTTATGTCACGCATCAAGGCGATCATGCGGCGTATCAAGCCGATGAGCGATGATGTGGTCTTAAAATATAAAAATATTTATCTGGATCAGGACAGGCGAGTTTGTCTTGTGGATGGGGAAACTGTGGAGCTGACTTTCAAGGAGTATGAACTGCTTCGACTGTTTCTGTCTAATCTGGGGATTGTACTGACAAGGGAAATGATTATGAGTACTGTCTGGGGAACGGATTTTGCAGGGGAAAGCAGGACGGTGGATATGCATATAAAAACACTCCGCCAAAAGCTGAAGGAAGCGGGCAGCATGATTGTTACTGTAAGAAATGTGGGGTATAAGCTGGAATGAGACAAAAAATAAACAGACGATTTATTGGTATTGCGCTTTTTTCCATTGTAATTACCACGATTGTTATGACGGCGGTGTTCTATTCCCAGTTGAAAAAGCAGGTTTTTTCTGATTTGGCGGTTGTGACAAATCTGCTGATTGATGAAGCTGCCTATGATCGAAAAACAGACAATTTAAGAATTACATTGATAGATGAAAATGGTAAGGTTCTGTTTGACTCTACGGTAGATGAGCAGTCGCTTACCAACCATTTGGACAGACCGGAAATTGCAGAAGCAATCGCTTCTGAAACAGGTATGGGAATAAGAATGTCAGATACCCTGTCGGAGAGCGTATTTTATTATGCAAAAAAATTGGATAATGGGCAGATACTCCGGGTGGGTAAGGAAGCGCACAGCGTTGTGGCGTTGCTCCTGTCGGCACTTCCGATGGTATTTACAACGGCACTGCTTCTTGCAGGCGTCTGTCTGCTCGTATCTCGCTTTCTCACGTCTGCTATTGTGAAGCCGATCGACGAAATGGCAGGGGACATGGATCATATTGATGAGAGGAAAAGTTATCCGGAGTTAATCCCATTTACAAGAAAAATCCGCTCGCAGCATGAGGAAATCTTGTCTTCCGCAAATATCAGGCAGGAATTTACCGCCAACGTAAGCCATGAATTAAAAACCCCGCTTGCAGCAATATCAGGCTACGCAGAGCTGATGGAAACAGGGCTTGTAGATGAAAAGGAAATTAAACGCTTTTCAGGTGAAATCCGTAAAAGCGCGGCAAGACTGCTTACATTAATCAACGATATTCTCAAGCTCTCACAGTTAGATGCAGGAAATGGAAAAGATATACTGGAGGTGGTAAATTTAGCGGAAATCGCCAGGGAAACTGTGGAAATGCTTTCTTTGGGAGCGTCAAAAAACGGCGTTGCCGTGACGTATGAGGGAGAAGACAGGGCAGATGTACATATCGGAAAGGAACTGTCACAGGAGCTTACTTACAATCTGATTGAGAATGCCATCCGGTATAACAAACCAAATGGGAAAGTGATCGTAAAAGTGCAAAAAGAAGGAACGCAAGTTGTCTTTTCTGTAGAGGACACGGGTATTGGCATCCCGCCGGAGCATCAGGAGAGAATCTTTGAACGCTTTTACAGAGTGGATAAAAGCAGGTCGAAGGAACTTGGCGGCACAGGTCTCGGACTTGCGATTGTAAAGCATATCTGCAACCTGACAGATGCAGATGTGAATCTGACGAGTAAGCCGGGTGTCGGAACAAAGATAGTTATTGTATGGGGTAGGGGCAACGCTTAAGAATGTGGAAATATATTTTAATGTAAAAAAGGATGAAGAGGCGGAAACTTATATTTCAAAGCTGCTGGCAAAGCGATTGAATCATGTAGTGTATTTGTACAAGGATACCCTTATTACGTTGTATCTGAAAATGAAACTGAGCGAGAAAAATGCCAATCTTGTAGTTGTCTGGGTGGAGACGTCTCCAGAAGTTGTACATGAGCGTATGATTCGCAGAAATTCCGAACGTGATACATGGAAACTGGCGCATTGGGATGATCCAAAGATAAAAGACGATCTTCTTATCATTAAAAATGATAACCCGCATGAATTGGAGCTATCCATGAAAGAGGCATTGAATATTTTGGAAGACAATGTATGATAGAGGGAGGTGTGCGAAATGTCGATTGGTAGAGTCTCAAATAGCATGGGATTATTGGCTGTTAATGTTAATCCTCATAAGGAAGCAGTAGAACTGGTGGAACAGCAGATAGATGAGTTGGTGGATGAACTTACCCGAGACACTTATGAGACAACGATGAAACCGGATAATTATGTTTATCCGAGTGAGAACTATAATGATATTATGAGAGTTGGTGCTGGAGAACATTCCTCATCGCCAAACAATAACCGCCAGCCTCAATAAAAAGTCAGCTGTTTCGGCGAACGCATACGAATCCACCAACCCCGCATACCACGCCGATCATAGCGCCCACTACAATTATCAGTTTCCAGTGACTTCCGTTTTCCTCTTTCGGGGCCGCAGCAATACTGTCCCCTGTGTCCAGCGTTTCTGTCTGTAAGCTGCTTTCCTTTGACTGCATTTGAAGGAGAGCGGCTGCTAATTTATCTTCCTTTTCCTGTATCTCCTCCGGGTACAGATAGTTCGTTCTAATGCTGCCTGTTTCTTCCCCGGAAGATCGTTCTATCTCCGGCAAATCAAAATAGTACAGTGCCCCATCGTTCAACAGGGAATATAGTTCCTTCTTCTCTTCAATAATTTGACTTGCCAGCGCATACTCATTGTCTGTAAAGTGGTGAGCATAATAGCGGATAAACTGACATCCAAATAGCTCCGCACACCACGTTTGCGAAGTAGTTGTGCATTCATTTAGTTTCTCCGCATCTGGCTCATTTGTACGGTATTCTTCCAGCAGGCAGGTAATCCCGTCCTCTCTTCTTAAAAGTTCATAGAAAATATCACAGTTTGTTTCTATAAACATAAAAAAAGTAATATAGTCCTGTTCTCCATCCGGGCCAAAATAGGTCATCATTTGCCCCATCAGCGGATATTCCTGCATTAACCCGGCCAGTTCCTCTGTGGACATGCCAGGCAGCAGGTCCAACGGTGGATTCATTAGATCCAAAATCTCAAAATAAGAATACTCCTTTGCATGATTCCACTCTCCATTACTTTCCTGATGTATGGGATAGTAATGCGTATCGTACCATTGTTCTTTCAACTCCTGTGCTGTCGCGGCACTCACCGCCGCGATATTAAAAAAGCATGTCACAAGGCAAGTGAATAGGGCAATTACTGATTTTGTAAGGTTTTTCATTGTCACGCTCCAGATAAGCTTCTATCAATTTATTTTCCTGTATTATTTCAGTATAGCATATTGCCTGTTTGATTGCTACTGATTACAAAAAATTTTGCAGTTATCCTTCAGCCCTGTATCAGCCGACACTCCACCTCCAAAACAGTTCCGTCCTGAAGAGATACGATAAGTTTGTTTTCTCTGTCATTGGTTTCGATATCGCTTATTCCCATATCGTCCGCATCATTGAGTAGCTCAAAAAGCTTATCCTTAAAGTAATCCATTATTTTCTCCCTTTACAGAACATATGATTCTGTGCGTAGTATTATAATATATGTATTAGGTTTCAAAAAAACTATACCAAGTATGAGAGGGGTTTACAAGTCATAGCGGTCAAAAAATATCGACAAAAGTTGACAGGAAATGGCAGAACGTACATTCCTGTAAATCAATTACTGATACTTATTTAGGGTTACAAAAGCACTGCAATAAGTATAAAATAAAAGTGTTAAAGCATAACAAAAACATATATGTTGGGGGTGCGAATATGGAAGAGAATTTTGGTCATATGGAGATTCGGCTGAATGAGTTACTCAAGAAAAAGGGACTGAGCAAAAATAAGCTGTCCTACAAGGCGGAGATGAACTGGAAACAAATCGACAACTATTGCACCAACAATATTACTCGGCTGGACGTGTATGTCCTGTGCAAGCTCTGCACGGTATTGGAGTGCCGAATAGAGGATTTGCTGGTCTTCTATCCACCCGAAAAGAAATAGCCGGAGATAGAAAAACGCAACAAAACATAACAAAAACAGCTCCCAAATGTTGGCTTTGATTGATAGACAGAAAAAGTATCCCATTTTATAATGTAAGTAAAGCGAACAAAAGTGGGAAAAATACGAAAAAACCAAAAGAATGGAGCAAATGTTATGGAACAGATACTATGTGTTCAAAATCTATGCAAGCAATACCCCTCCTTTTGCCTGCGGGATGTATCCTTCGCTGTGGAAAAAGGAATGATTATGGGCTTTATCGGCCGCAATGGGGCAGGTAAAACCACCACGCTGAAATCCGTTATGAATCTGGTACATCCTGACAGCGGAGCAATCCGTTTTTTTGGCATGACGCTGGGGGAGAGGGAGCAGGAGATTAAGCAGCGCATCGGCTATGCCGCCGGAGGAGTCAGTTACTATCATCGCAAGAGAATAAGGGAGATTATTCAGGTGACCAGAACCTTTTATCCCAACTGGGACGATGCATCTTGCAGGCGCTATCTGAAGGCGTTTGCCCTTGATCCGGAGAAAAGGCTGTCGGAGCTGTCTGAGGGCATGAAAGTGAAATGCAACCTGACGCTGGCCCTGTCACATCATGCGCAGTTTTTGATTCTGGACGAGCCGACCAGCGGGCTGGACCCGGTATCCCGGGAGGAGCTGCTGGAGATTTTTCTGGATCTGGCATCCAAGGGAGTATCCATTCTCTTTTCCACACATATCACCTCGGACCTGGAGAAATGCGCGGACGCCATCACCTATATCCGGAAGGGCGAAATCATAGCCTCGGAGCGCACGGAGAATTTTGTGGAGCGCTACGGGCTGGCGGCGGTATCCGGGAAACTGACCCCGCGCCAGAGAGAGCTGGCTCTGGGAATCCGCCGCAGTAAGGATGGAGAGACGGCGCTGATTCTCAGGGAACAGGAGGAGAGATTCCGGAAACTCTCCTCAGATGAGAATGGTGGAGCAGGGTCTGTGAGAATCACAGCCGCCGACCTGGAGACAGTCATGGTACACCTGGAAGGAGGCATAATATGAGCAGGCTGATTAAAAAAGAACTGACTTTGACGGCGGCGCCGCTGACTTATATTTTTCTGGCCTTTGGGCTGATGACTATGATTCCGGGATATCCCATTTTGGTGGGCGGATTCTTTATCTGCCTGGGAACTTTTTATACCTTCCAGTCTGCCCGAGAGCACAATGATGTGCTGTACACAGCTTTGCTGCCGGTGCGTAAGAGAGATGTGGTGAAGGCCCGGTACCTCTTTGTGGTATGTATCCAACTGGCGGGCATGGTAATCTGCGGACTGCTGACGCTGCTGCGCATGACGGCGCTGGGGGACGTCGGGGTGTACCAGGCCAATCCCCTGATGAACGCAAACCTGGTGTTTCTCGCCTGGCTGCTGGTGATTATGATGTTATTTAATGTGATCTTTGTGGGCGGATTTTATAAGACGGCCTATTATTATGGAAAACCTTTTGTTCTGTTCTGTGTTGCCGCTTTCGTGGCAGTAGGACTGGGAGAGACGCTGCACCATGTTCCCGGCCTGACCTGGATGGACGCCACCAGGGGAGCGGACGTGGGACGCCAGGCTGTGCTACTGTTGGCGGCGGCAGTGGTATACGCCGGGGGAACACTGCTCTCCATGAAACGCTCTCAGGAGCGCTTTGAGAAACTGGATTTGTGAGGAGTAAAAACATGTTGAGTGAAAACCTGTATAATCTGCGAAAAATTCATAAGCTGTCTCAGGAACAGGTGGCTGAGCATTTGGGCGTCTCCCGGCAGGCGGTGGCTAAGTGGGAGATCGGAGAGACAGCCCCGGATATCCACAACTGCACGGCGTTGGCCCGGCTGTATGACGTGTCTCTGGATGAGCTTGTGAACTACGACGGAGAGGGCGGAAACGGCAGGGTCCCTCCCAAGGGCAAACATCTCTTTGGCGTGGTGACAGTGGGGGACAAGGGACAGATCGTGATTCCCAAGCAGGCCAGGAAGATTTTCCGGATTCAGCCGGGCGATCGGCTGGTGGTGTTGGGGGATGAATCCCAGGGTATCGCCATGCTTAAGGCGGACGACATGCTGGAATTTATGAACGACATGCAGCAGGCCATGAAGGAAGAAGAATAAAAACAGAGATAAAAACAGCGCCATGGAAACGGATTTCCATGGCGCCTAATCTTATATCCTGCCTTACTTCTCTTTTTTCTTGCCGCCCACCAGGAAGAAACTACACAGCAGAGCGATCACATACAACACGATGGTTACATACAGCACAGTCTGATAACCCACGGGATTGACAGGGGTCAATCCGCCGTGGCCGTCGCTGACCTCCACTACCTGTCCCACATGACCAACGATAAAGGTTGCAAGCTGATTGCCGGTGAGACCCGCGATTGCCCAGGCGGAGAGGGTAATGCCGTGAATCGCGCTGATGTTCTGCATTCCATAGTGGTCGGACAGCAGTGTAGGTACATTGCTGAATCCTCCGCCGTATCCGGCGTTTACCACGAACAGCAGCACCAGCACCAGGATCAGCAGCAGGGTACTCTGTCCCATGTCCGCGATACCTCTGGTCAGAATTACCAGACCGGTAGCGATGATGGACAAAATAATCATGATCTTATACACAGTATTTCTGTCCTTCATGGTATCCGCCCATGCGGAGAAACCCAGACGGCCGCCTGCGTTGAATACGGCGGTAATGGAGGACAGCACTCCGGCCATGCCTGCCAGGCCGATACACTTGATAATCATTTTCTCCTGGGAAATCAGCGCCAGGCCGCAGGTGATGTTAATGTAGAACATCAGCCAGATACCAACGAATACTACAGGCTTGGTCTTGATCACGTCGATAGCTCTTGCGCCCTTTTCCTGGCTGGCGGGTTCATGCCATCCTGCGGGCTTGGCCAGCAGCAGATGTCCCACGAACATCATAACAAAATATACACAGGCCAGAATCAGGAACATCTTGTAGATGCCGCCCTCTTCTCCCAGAGAGTTCAGCAGCGCCTGCATGATAGGGCTTGCGATGGCTTTGGCGGCGCCAAAACCTGCCACTGCCAAACCCGTTGCCAGTCCCTTGCGGTCCTGGAACCACAGCATCAGCGTCTTGACCGGAGACAGATATCCGGTGCCCAGGCCGATACCCATGATAAAACCATAGCAGATATAGATGCCGATCAGCGCCAGCGGGCTGTGCTGATGTGTGCCGCCATACCAGATAAAGAAACCGGTGCCTGCCATGCCGACAGCAAAGCAGATCGCGGCGATCAGTGAGGAACGATGGATATCTTTTTCCACCACATTGCCCAGAAAAGCGGCGGACATGCCCAGGAAAAAGATGGCAAAGCTGAATGCCCATTCGGTGGCACTCTTGGAGAAACCGATGTAGTCGGCGATCTCCTGACTGAAAATGGACCAGCAGTATACCGTGCCGATGCTGCAGTGCAGCAGCAGCGCCGGAATAGCGGCACGAATCCATTTGTTTTGAATGTTTTTCATATGTACCCCTTTCCGCATATACCGCAGGCTGACCTGCGATACTGCATGTTCTCCTTGATAAACACCTTTGTTATTCTACTCCTAAAGTCATATTTTTTCAATATAAATTTCTTTGTTCCGCTGACGAAAAGCCCAGAACTTATTGACCAGATAATTCATGGGCAGCACAAGAATCAGGTTGATACCTTCCGCAAACAGGTTGCCGAGAATATCCGCGTCCAGAAAATGGATTTTCCAGCGGCCCAGCAGCTGCGTTAGAGGTCCCATATAATCAGCGATATGCAGCGCGTCAATCCAGAGCATCAGTAACATCAGATTGAGCAAAAATCCCCACAGATAGGCAATAAAGGTCTTGAACAGCACCTTCCACCAGACTCTCTTTTCCAGGCTTTCATCTTCCTTGAATACATAACGGTTGTTCCAGTAGTAAGCGTTGAAAATGCTGAGTACGAACCCGGCGGTGCTCGCGAACAGATAGTGCCCCCTCATACAGACGATAATGGCGTACACAAGCTCGCTGATCAAAGTATTGGACAGCCCCACCAGGCCAAATTTGAGAAATTGTTTTACATTTTTCATAACTTATTTTCGGTAAAACCGTACATATCTGCCGTCATATACCTGGTTGTACCCGAATTCCCTTTCGATATATTGCATAATCCAGCTGTCAGGACTTTCCTTCAGCTCTCCGTACCAGCAGTCTGTTACAATGACGTTGGGGCGTTTGTCTGGGTACAGCTCCCAGTAGGTCAGCAGCCGTTCATCGTAGGCCGTGGGGTCCACGATGGAGTAATGGGACACATCTGACCCGGTCATCATATAGGGCGTAGTGCCTGCGGAGGTAACCATATTGGTCACGATCAGCACCACGTCGTCCTCGTTCACATAGGTTCTGAAGTCTTCATAGTTGCAGTTATAGATATAACAGTTCATATAGTCAGAAAAAATTCCAATGGCAGGTCCACATTTCATGATGCTTTCCGTGTCCGCCACCACATTGTAGTCTCGTCCCGCCCGCAGTGTGTAGCCTTTGCCGAAGATACTCACCAGGCACAGGCTGACCAGCAGGAAATAAATCCATTTGCCGGATGATTCCCCCAAAGTCTCTTTCAAGGCGAGCGTCAGCAGAATAACGCAGAACAATACGCCCAGAACTCCATGGGGCAGCGCATAGAACATCTCCAGATCGCTGATATAGACCACGGCCGCATAGGAGAGCCAGGTGCCAAGGATGCCCGCCGCAAAATATTTTCTGACGTTTCCCGCATACCGCCAGGACAGCAGCCCCGCCAGCAGCAACAAAAGCAGATGCAGTTGGTAGACCTCATAGCCGCTTTTTTTCACGGTCCACAGAAAAAACTGAATACACTCCGAGGTAAACACAGCAATGCATATAAAGACCGGAAGACGCTGTCGCCATTCCCACGCCGGATGTTTTTTCCATACCCAGAATATGACCGGGAGGCTGAGAAGCAAAGTCAGCAGCAGGAAACCGCAGCCTCCCAGCAGATTGGAGAGGATGCCCGGCAGCTTTCCCTGGGTGGCTCCGGAAAGCTCATGAGTCAGGTCAAATCCCAGCAGCAGTTTCACATTGCGCAATAGTTCTTCAAGGCTTACATTGCGCAAAACCGCGCACAGCCAGATCAGGGCACAGACGGCGCACGCACCTGCAAAAAGCCCCATGTCCCGCCATTTTTTTGTGCCGGATGTCCTGTACAGGCAGAGCAGGAAAAAGGGGAACAGTATCACGCAGGAGGGATATGCCAGAACCTCCATGGACATCCATACACCCGCCCCAAAGACCATCCATGCCCTGTCTGCGTGTTCCCGGTCCCTCCCCAGAACATACTGCGTCAAAAACAGCACCGTTAGGGTAAAAAACCACAGCTGCATATTAGAAAAATCGGGGATCTGGATGATCTTGGGAATCATGTTAAAATAGATGAGCGTACAGAGCAGGGCATATTTTCGCTCCAGCAGCTGTTTCAGCACATGGTAAAGATACAGGCTGATACAGATCTGGATCAGGGTAGTACAGACCCTGAGATAGAGCAGAATGCCCGTGTAGGTTCCCGTGAGGGCTTTATAAAGCCACATCAGTCCCGTACACAGGAAAGCGGAGGTCTGGTGCGGTTCCCACATCTCTTTGAACAGATGATCTCCCCGCAGGGCGCGGTAGCCCATCATCAACTGATATTCCTCGTCCATGGTGTAGTCGAAAAAAATCAGTTTCAGAGCCGCCAGTACGCTTCCGACTATAAGGATTGTAAAGATGAACTTCCATCGTTTCGTTGTCATAGTGTCCCGCCCGCTTGCTCTTTTCTCGGAGCTGCCTCTTCATCGATAATAAACGGTGGCCTGGTTCTGGCCGCGTCCAGAGTCCTCCACAGATATTCTCCCAGAATTCCCAGCATCAGCAAAATCAGGCCAGAAGAACACAGCACCACGCACATCAGGGAGGACCATCCCGCGATGGGCGTCCCCTTGGTAAAATATTCTGCCAGTACGCTGATAAAGAGAACCACGGCGCCAATATTAAAAAGCACCCCAACCAGAGACATAAAGCGGATGGGAACATAGGAAAAGCTCATCATGGAATCCATCACCAGCTTGAATTTCTTGGCGAAAGTCCATTTGGACTTCCCCTTTTCCCGGTCTCTTCTGTCAAAATACACCATATCCGTCTGAAATCCCGCCCACAGCACCTGAAGAGTCAGGCTGGAATTCTTCTCGTCGAGACGCTCTAACACCTCGATGACCCTGCGGTCTATGAGATAGCAGTCGCAGCCTCCCGCGGGCATGTTTTTATTCACGAACTTCCGGACCAGCCCATAGTACAGGTTGGCAAAAAAGACCTTTACCCGGTTTTCGTCTCTGGACCTGCGGACTGCCAGTACCACCTTGTTTCCTCTCTTCCAGCTATCGTACATTTCCAGAATAAGTTCGGAGTCTTCCTGCAAATCTGCCTGCTTTGTCACAGCGCAGTCTCCGCTGCACACGGACAGGCCCGCCAGAAGAGCCGCATGCTCCCCGAAATTTCGGGATAGTTTCACCAGCCTCACCCGCTCGTTCAGCTCCCGAATCTTGTTCATAATCTCCCAGGAGCGATCCTGGGAGCCGTCGTCCACGAGGACGATTTCATAATCCTCCAGTTTATCCAGTATTTTTGCCTGCATGTCCTCATACAGGTCCATCAGCGTGTCCTCGTTATAGTACACCGGAACCACGATGGAAAGCTTACTCATCTGCTTGTCCCTCCATTTTGTCAAGCTCTGCCAGGTATTCGTGATAGTTTCTTATGTATTCCGCCGCGTCATAGTGTCTGCTGGCCAGTACCAGCAGCACGGAGTCCTCTGAAAACGCGTACATATCCTTCCAAACCATAGGTGAAAGATACAGTCCCATACGGGGGCGGTTTAACTCGATTACTTTAGTTTCCCGGCCGTTGTCCACTCTAACCTTGCTGGTGCCCGAGACGTTCACCAGCAAAAACTCCGTCTCCCGGTTGGCGTGCTGTCCCCGTATCACATCCGCATCCGAACCATATATATAGAAGACTCGCTTGACATCAAAGGGGATATCCATGCCGCCGCCCTCGATCACCACCAGGTTGCCGCGCTCGTCCCCCAGATCTTCAAATTCTATGATTTTGTATTGTTCTTTAAGTCTCATGTATTTCCCATCTCCCGCGATATTTGCCTATCCCGAAAAAGAATTCAGCGCTTTTATGACCATCTCCTGCTCCTCGGCGGTCATGCCGTTATACATAGGGATGGACAGGACCGTGTCCGCATATTTCTCTGTGACAGGGTACGATCCTCGCTGATGCCCCAGATACGCGTAGGCCTGGGACAGATGGGGCGGTATGGGATAATGGATAATTGTGCCGATTCCCATACCGTCCAAATACTGTATGAGCTTATCTCGCTCCCCTGTGCGGACAACATATTGATGCCACACGCTGTCGCAGCCAGGCCTTATTCGGGGCAGGGACAGTAATTCGTTACACAGCTCCCGATTGTACCGGGCAGCCAGCGCTTTTCGCTCCGCTGTAAGTTCTGGCAGATGTTTTAAACGAACCCGCAGCAGCCCCGCCTGCAACTCGTCTAACCGGGAATTGGCTCCCACTACCTTGTTGTAATAGCGTTTCTCGCTGCCGTAGTTGCGGTACATCCGCATATTTTTGGCAATCTTTTCATCATCGGTGACAATAGCTCCCCCATCGCCGTAGGCTCCCAGATTTTTGGAAGGGTAAAAGGAAAAGCAGCCGATATCCCCGAAGGTGCCCGTCATTTTGCCCTGAAAACAGGCCCCATGGGACTGGGCGCAGTCTTCCACCAGGCGCAGACGGTGTTTTTGGCAGACCCGAACAATCTCTTCCATATTGGCGCTCTGGCCGTACAGGTGAACCACCAGGATGGCCCTGGTCCGATCCGTTATATACTCTTCCAGATGTGAGGCATCCAGGTTATAAAAAACATCCGGCTCTACAAACACAGGGGTGGCCCCGTTGATGGTAATGCCCATCACGCTGGCAATATAGGTGTTAGCCTGCACAATCACCTCATCGCCGCTGCCGATTCCCAGAACCCGGAAAGCCAGCCACAGGGCGTCCAGGCCGCTGGCCAAACCCACGCAGTGCGCAGAGCCGGTGTACTCTGCAAACTCCTTCTCAAAGCCCTCCACCTCTGGTCCCAGTACATACTGCCCTGAGCGCAGGACCTCCAGGGCCTTGGTTTCCAGCTCTTCCTGATATTGATAGAAAACTCGGTCCAGCCGATTCGGCATAATTTTCCCGGCCATAAGAATTTCTCCCACTGTGCTTTTGTCTAAAATAATAGCATGATTTGGAGACGTTTACAACCAAAAAATCGGGATACTTTTCAGCAATTTTTCAATAAATGTAATTGTTTTATTGACATTTTGAGTAAAACATTTTAATCTAGAGTAAAGAAGAACTTGTTAAAACCAGGAGGATGTAAGGGGTATGAAAAACAAATTATTGGCAGCAGTATTATGTGTTTGTCTGACAGGCTCACTTATGGGCTGTGGCGGTCAGCCTGCGGTATCTGTGGGAGAGTCTGCCGGGGAATCCGCGGGAACCGAAAGCGAGACGGAGACCGGCGGTGTACAGACTCCTTCGGAGCCTGTCGCGGAGCCTGTACTCAGAGAGGCGGATTATACGGATATAGAGACGGCGGCCAACGGGGCCAGAGTGTCCGTACATGATCCATCCATCAAGGTGTTTGACGGCAAGTACTATATTTATGGCTCTCATATGACAGGGGCCGTCTCCGAGGATTTGCATACCTGGAGTTATATTGGAAACGGTTACACCTCAAACAATGCTCTCTTTGAGGATTTGTTCAACGAAGAGCTGACCATATTTAACTATTCCGGCGATTCGGGAAATGGCAACTATGGAGTGTGGGCGGAGGATGTGATCTACAATGAGGCTATGGGAAAATATGTGATGTATTTCTGCACTTCCTCTACCTTTATTAAGTCGAATCTGTGCTATGCCACGGCGGATGCGCCGGAGGGTCCCTATGTGTATCAGGGGGAGCTGCTGTATTCCGGTTTTACGGCCAATGATATTGACCAGACAGACGTGTATGATTATGTGGACGAGTCCTATGCCGCGGATACTTATCTGAAAGGAAACGGTGAGTACGACAATCAGGACTGGCCGAACTGTATTGACCCGGCGCCTTTTTATGACGCGGAGGGACGGCTGTGGCTGTCCTATGGTTCCTGGTCGGGCGGCATCTTTATTCTGGAGCTGGATCCCCAGACAGGTTTGGTGATTCACCCTGAGGCGGATGAGGAAAATGAGGTTGATCCCTATTTTGGCAAGCGTCTGCTGGGCGGCGGTCATCAGTCCATTGAGGGTCCCTATATTCAATATGACGCAGGCACGGGGTATTACTATCTGTACTTGTGTTTCGGCAGTCTGGAGCGCACTGGTGGCTACCAGATCAGGGTATTTCGCAGTGACAAGCCGGACGGAGAGTATGTGGATATGAGCGGACAGCGTCCCCTGAAGGGCTACAACAACGCCTATTATGGTCTGAAACTGTCCGGCAACTATTATCTTCCCAGTTGTAAATACGCCTATATGGCTACTGGCGGTATGTCCACCTTTTTCGATACGGACGGAAAACAATATATTTGTTATCACACCCGTTTTGACAACGGAAATGAGTATCATGAGCCGGCAGTAAAGCAGATTTTCATGAATGAGGAAGCCTGGCCGGTGCTGGCCCCCTATACCACTACAGGGGAGACCATCTCCGAGAGCGGCTATGACAGAGCGGAGCTGGCGGGCGAGTACTTTTTCATCAATCAGGGTATGAAGATTGACAGCGAAATTTCTCAGCCGGTGATGATCGACCTGAATGAGGACGGCACCATCACAGGCTCTGTTGTGGGTACCTGGACGGTGACGGAGGGAACGCCCTATGTGCATATCACCTATGACGACCATGTGTACAGCGGCGTATTCTGCGCCATGAAGGATCAGGCGGGCACGGATGTGATGACTTTCTCCGCCGTGGGCGTCAACGAGAGCATCTGGGGAGTCAAATATTAATTTGAGGTGTAAAAATGGATAAACGCTACACGAAGATAGACCTTTTGAAGGATATACTGTTCACGCTGCTGATAGGAGTACTGATGTACGCTTACTGGGCGTTTACGCTGATGGTGGCATCCATTATCCTGGTCAATGCCTGGCATGTGACCTGGCAGCAGCTCCTTTTCATTGCGCTGGCCCTCACGGTGGTATCGTTGGCCTGTTATGTGGTACATCTGGTGAAAAAGAGAAAAAAAGAAAGATAGCGTATCCCGGGGCGAGAAAGCCCCGGGATTTTTTGCTTACAGCCATTGACTTTAGGAAATAATGGGTATAATATTAAGTCGTTTTTGGAGGGAAAAGTATGTTTCTCATCTATTTTATTTTATGGATTATATTCAACGGAAATATAACGCTGGAGATATGTGTCTTTGGAGTTCTTGTGGCGGCGCTGCTCTTTGCGTTCACATGCAGGTTTATGGACTACAGTATAAGAAAGGAAATATGGATATATCAAAGGCTGGGAAAGCTGATCCGGTATGTGCTTGTTCTGGTCAGAGAAGTCATCAAGGCTAACCTGGGTGTTATACGCTTGATCCTCTCCCAGAAGGAGGAGATTCAGCCTGTGCTGGTGACCTTCCACAGCGACCTGAAAAGCCCCGTGTCCCAGACACTTTTGGCCAATGCGATCACGCTGACGCCGGGAACCATCACAGTGCTGTTGGAAAATGGAGACTACACGGTACACTGTCTGGACGAGGAGCTGGCGGAGGGTATGGACCGCAGCGTGTTTACGGAGTTGATTGCGGATATTGAGAAGAGGGGGAGTGAGGAGACTTGAATCCGAATATACCTGGCCTGGAGAGGGCCTATGAGATTTTGTTTTTAGCGGCGCTGGTATTTTTGGCGATTATGGTGGTCCTGTGCCTGATTCGCGCGATTATCGGACCGAGAATCGCGGACCGCGTGGTGGCGGTAAATATGATGGGAACCATGGTCATGGTGATGATCGCCATACTGGCGCTGTATCTGCAGGAGGGGTATCTGGTGGATATCTGTATTATATACGCCATGATCAGTTTCCTGGCGGTTATTATACTGACTAAGGTGTATATGGGCGTCTACACAGAGAGCAAGAACCGGAGCAAGAACCGGATTGAGAAAGGAGAGTGACGGGCTGTGGCGGTATGGGAATGGATTCGCTTTGCGGCAGGGGCGGTTTTTCTGCTGATTGGCATGGGAATATTTGTGATTGAGATGATTGGCGTCTTTCGTTTCCGATATGTGCTGAACCGTATGCATGCGGCGGCTATGGGGGACACTCTGGGAATTGGCAGCTGTATGGTGGGACTGATTATCATATGCGGGTGGAGCTTTACATCTCTGAAACTTTTTTTAGTCATTCTGTTTCTATGGCTGTCCTCCCCCACTTCCTCCCATTTGATTGCCCGGCTGGAGGTAACCACGGATGAGGACGCCCAGGGACATTACCGGAAGATGATCATGCGGGACGGACACGCGGTGGAGCCGGAGAAAGAGAGGCAGGAGCAATGACAGTATTTACGGCTATTTTGTTTTTATTTTTGATTGTGTGCGCGGTGGCGGCGAGCCTGTCCAAAAGTTTGCTGAACACGGTGCTGATCTTTATGTCTTACAGCTTGGTCATGTCCATTATATGGGTGATTCTGGAATCCCCTGATCTGGCCATCACGGAGGCGGCAGTGGGGGCTGGGGTGACCACGGTGCTGTTTTTGCTGACACTGAAAAAAATTCACGCCATCATGGGTATGGATCGGATGGATAAGGATGCGGAGGAGGATTTGGAATATAGAAGGAGGCGGAGGTCATGAGCAAAAAAGTTCCCCGGGAACAATATGAGAAGACTCTGTCCTACAAGCTGAAAATCTGGTTGGAGGGCAGCCGGGACCTCTATACGGACAATCTGGAGATGAGACCGCAGGTTCCCCGGGGAGGGGACGAGGCCATGCGGCAGCGTCTCCAGGAAGATAAAAAGCAGGTGCTGGCACATGCCTATGATGTGGAGCATAACCGGGAGATGGTCTTTTTCCGAAAGGTGTACCGGATATTCAGTTTGGTATTCTGTGTTCTGCTGGTGTCTATGCTGCTGATCGGCGTGGCGGATCTGCCTCCCTTTGGAGAGGCGGACAAACCGGTGAATAACGAGGTGGCGCAGAGATATATCGAGAGAGGCCTGCAGGAGACAGGAGCGGTGAACATCGTCACAGGCATGATACTGGATTATCGGGCATTTGATACGCTGGGAGAATCTCATGTGCTGTTTATCGCCACCTGCACGGTACTGATTCTGCTGCGGGCGGATCACAGGAAAGGGAAAAACAGTGAGGAGGAGATGGAGTCCAACGACCGGGCCTACGAACCAAAAAATGATGTGATCCTGCAGACGGCGGCGCGGCTCCTGGTTCCCTTTATCGTTATTTTTGGGATATATATTATTCTGTGCGGTCATCTGGGACCTGGCGGCGGGTTCTCCGGCGGCGCGGTGATCGGCGCGGGGCTGATCCTGTATGTCAGCGCCTTTGGCTTTGCCAAAACGGAGAGGTTCTTTACAGCCGGGACCTATAAATGGATGAGCTTTGGAGCGTTGGCCTGTTACTGTCTGTCCAAGACCTATTCGTTTTACACGGGGGCAAACCATATAGAGAGCGTTATTCCCCTGGGTACGCCGGGGGCTATTCTGAGCAGCGGCTTGATCCTGCTGCTGAATATCTGCGTGGGCGTGGTGGTGGCGGGCACAATGTACACCTTTTATGCAATGTTCCGCAAGGGCGGATATTGAGTGAGTGCATAAAAATGTGCATAGAAGTGTGCATAGAAGAGGGGACAGTCATGGAATTTGGAAATTTATTTCGCAATTATTCGGAGGCAGTGGCAATGATTCTGTTTGGCATTGGATTTTCCAATCTGCTGCTGCAAAAGAATCTGATTAAAAAAATTATCGGACTGAATATCATGGATACGGCTACTTACCTTTTCCTGGCACTGAAGGGTTATATTGACGGGCGCAAGGCCCCGGTGGTGGTGGATGGGATTCAGAGTGTGGAGACGTATGTGAACCCCATTCCCAGCGGCCTGGTGCTGACGGGCATTGTGGTATCTGTATCGGTGACGGCGTTGATGTTATCTCTGACAATCCGGCTGTACCGACGGTATCACACGCTGGATCTGGACGAGATTTCCACACTGCTGAAAAAGGAGGAAAAGTGATGGATTTCATACGCAATTTCCCCTTTTTCTCCATTGTGCTGTCCCTGTTTTCCGGCCCTTTATCTTCCATATTGGGAGGAAAATGGGCCAAGCGGGTCAACACGGCGGTTATCGTGCTGTGCGGCGCGATGTCCGGAGCCGTGCTGTGGTATGTGACGAGGACAGGAGAGGCTTTTGTCTATACCATGGGACATTTTCCGGCTCCCTGGGGCAATGAAATCCGGGCTGGGGTGTTGGAAGGGCTGATGGCGCTGTTTTTCTGCGTGATTATGTTGCTGTGCATGATGGGGGGCAGCCGGGAGAGAGAGCTGGAGATTCAGGAGTCTAAGCAGAATCTGTACTATATTATGGTGGATTTGCTGCTCTGTTCCCTGCTGGCGCTGATTTATACCAACGATCTGTTCACCGCCTATGTGTTTGTGGAGATCAACACCATCTCCGCCTGCGGATTGATTATGATCAAGCAGAACGGGCGCACCATCGAGGCCGCTACCCGGTACATGATTATGAGCCTGCTGGGTTCAGGTCTGCTGCTGTTGGGACTGTGCTTTCTGTATGACCTGACGGGGCATTTGCTGATGAGCAACATTCAGGAGGCAGTTCACGGGCTGACGGCAAGCGGCCACTATCAGACGCCCCTGTTGGTGGCCATTTGTCTTATGTGCGTGGGACTGGCCATCAAGAGCGCGCTGTTTCCCTTTCACACCTGGCTGCCGGACGCCTATGGATATTCCACTGTGTCCTCTGCCGCGATTTTGTCCTCTCTGGTATCCAAGGGCTATATTTTTTTGCTGGTGAAAATTTTCTACCGGGTCATTGGTTTTGACATAATCAGCGGCAGCAAGGTAATTCATGTGCTGTTTGTGTTCGGTATCGCGGGGATGATTATGGGATCGTTGGACGCTATCCGGGAAAGCGATATACGGCGTATGATAGCCTACTCCTCTGTGGCGCAGATTGGCTATATTTATATGGGTTTCGGTCTGGGCACTGCGGAGGGAGTGATTGCAAGCATCTACCATATGATCTGTCACGCGGCTACCAAATCTTTGCTGTTTGTGGCGGCCTCCGGCATTACGGACGCCTCCGGCGGCAGCAGGTATTTCAAGGATTTAAACGGCGCAGGCAGCCGTAACCGGCTGGCGGGAGTGGCCTTTACCGTGGGTTCTCTGTCCATGGTGGGCGTGCCTATGTTCGCGGGCTTTATCTCCAAGCTGTTTTTTTCTCAGGCGGCGGTGGGACACAGTGTAAAAATGCTGCCTACGCTGATTGCGCTGGCCGTCAGCACCATTCTGAACGCGGTATACTTTATGAAAACCGTGATCCGCATTTATTCTCCCATGAAAGACGCGGAGCGGAGCGGGGACTGTCAGGAGATCGGTATACGGCAGCAGCCGATGAAAGCGGCGGCTATGATTTTGTTTATCCTGCTCAATGTGGTGCTGGGCCTGAACTCAGAGCCGCTGGTGGGGCTGATCAGGCAGGGACTGGAAATGTTCTCATAAAAATGAAACAATGCACCGCCGGACATGGCGCCGGCATGCATGGAAAGGAAGACATGAGCGGACTGTGGATAGTAAGTCCTGTCCTGCTGGCGGCAGGCGCGGGAATGATCCTGTTAATATGGTCGTTTGCGGAGCATTTGAGGTCCGAAGGCAGCGCTGGTCCGGGTAAGGAGCCGCACCCCCGGCTGGTGCATGGCGTAGCTCTCGGTGTTTTGTTGACGGCGGCTGTGCTGACGCTGGCGGCGGCATGGAGTGGTGACAGAAGTGTCACTTTGTTTTATCTGATGCCGGATATCCCCATTTATTTTCAGGTAGACGGTATCGGAAAATGGTTTGTGACTATGGTGACGGCGGTGTGGGTGCCGGTGGGAATATACAGTGTGGCGTACATGGGGCACGAAGGGGAAGAAAAGCGGTTCTTTGGGCTGTATCTGCTGTTGTACGGCGTGCTGGTCTGCCTGGACTTCGCAGGTAATCTGGTCACCATGTATCTGTTTTATGAGCTAATGACGATAGTGTCATTCCCTATGGTGATGCACAGTGGCGGCAGAGAGTCCATCATGGCTGCGCTGAAATATCTGTTTTACTCCCTGTGCGGTGCCTATATGGGACTTTTTGGCATATTCTTTCTGTATCGGTACTGTGACAGCCTGACATTTCAGTCCGGCGGAGCGCTGCCTGCGGAGGCGGCTGCCGCCCACGGAGATATCGTATTGTTGGCGGTGTTTCTCATGCTGATCGGGTTCGGTGCAAAGGCGGGCATGTTTCCGCTGCATGCCTGGCTGCCTGCCGCTCACCCGGTGGCGCCCTCCCCGGCCTCCGCAGTGCTGTCAGGCGTTATTGTAAAGTCCGGTGTGCTGGCGGTTATACGGGTGGTATTTTATATTGTGGGGGCGGATTTCCTGCGGGGAACCTGGGTGCAGTACGCCTGGATGGCGCTGACACTGGTCACGGTGTTTATGGGCTCTCTGCTGGCCTATCGGGAACCGGTGCTGAAAAAGCGTCTGGCCTATTCTACGGTGAGTCAGGTGTCATATATTCTCTTTGGACTGGCGCTGCTCTGTCCCACAGGCTTTGTGGGGGCGCTTTTGCAGCTGGCGTTCCATGCGGTGGTGAAGTGCGGTCTGTTTCTGGCGGCGGGTATTTTTCTGGTCTGCGGCTCCGGAACCAGAGTGGAAGAGCTGGCGGGAGTGGGACGCAAAATGCCTGTGGTTCTGTGGTGTTTCGCCATTCTGTCCCTGGCGCTGATCGGTATTCCGCCAACCTGCGGCTTTGTAGGCAAATGGTATCTGGCCCAGGGCGCTTTGGAGGCGGGAGTGGGTGCATGGGGATACTGGGGAGCGGCGGTGCTGCTGGTCAGCGCGCTGCTGACGGCAGGCTATCTGCTGCCTGTTGTGACCAGGGGCTTTTTCCCTGGCGCTGCCTGGGAGAATAAATCTGGAGAAGATATGCGGCTGCCTTCAGCCGGGCAGAAACCGTCTGCGGCTATGCTGATTCCCCTGGTACTGCTGGCGGCGCTGGCTTTGGGCATGGGGCTGCTGCCGGGAATTTTCACGGAGTATGCCAGTGGCATAGCCGCGCTGGCGCTGGGAACGGCGGCGGTATAGGACTTGAGGAAGGAGGAGCGCATATGCATATTGCGGTAATGATCTCGGTGGTGCTGCTGCCGATTCTGGGAGGTATCCTGATACCCATGCTGCCCTTTAGAAACCGGAGAGAAATGCTCTGGTATATAGAGGCGCTGGTGCTGGTCAATTCCATACTGGTTATCACTATGCTGCTCTATCAGCCGGAGGAGGCCTTTGTGCTGTTTCGCTTTACCGGCAATCTGCGGGTCAGCTTTCACCTGGACGGAATGGGCAAGGTGTTCGCGGCCCTGGCGGCTGTGCTTTGGCCCCTGGCGGTGCTGTATTCCTTTGAATATATGAAACATGAGAGGTCCGAGAAGATGTTTTTCATGTTTTATGTCATTACCTATGGGGTCACGCTTGGCATTGCCATGGCGGACAATATTCTGACCATGTATTTCTTCTTTGAAATGATGAGTCTGGTGACGCTGCCCCTGATTATGCACACCCGGACCCGGGAGGCCGTGTTGGCCAGCCGCAGTTATCTGTATTATATGATCGGCGGCGCGGCGTTTGCTTTCATCGGCATGATTTTTATTCTGGCTTACGGCACCACATCCTCCTTTGTGCCGGGAGGTGTGTTGGATCTGGAAAAAATAGGGGACAGGACCAATATGATGCAGCTGGTGTATGTGCTGTGTTTTCTGGGATTTGGCGTCAAGACCGCCATATGGCCCTTTTCCAACTGGCTGCCCCGGGCGGGAGTGGCGCCCACTCCGGTGACAGCGCTGCTCCATGCGGTGGCAGTGGTCAATACCGGCGCTTTCGCCACTATGCGAATTACCTACTATAGTTTCGGAACCGGGCTGCTGCGGGGCACATGGGCGCAGAGTGTCGTGATGTTTCTGGTGATTTTCACCATCGTGTACGGCTGCAGCCGCGCGCTGAAGGAGACGCACCTGAAAAGACGTCTGGCATGGTCCACTGTCAGTAATCTTTCCTATATTTTGTTCGGCGTGGCGCTGATGACGCCTATGGGACTGACGGGGGCGCTGTGCCATATGCTGTTTCACTCTTTTATGAAAATATGCTCCTTCTTTTGCGCGGGGGCTGTAATCTATTGCACGGGGCGCAACTATATTCATGAGCTGGATGGTCTGGGCAGAAAAATGCCCAGGGTGTTTGTAATCTTCACGATCAGCGGCATGGCGCTGATGGGAGTGCCGGGCCTGGCAGGTTTTGTCAGCAAATGGCAGCTTGCCCAGGCGGCGGTGGCAAGTGAAAATCCCATGGCCTGGGTGGGAGTGGGCGCGCTGCTGGTTTCGGCGCTGCTCACGGCCATATATATGCTGACGATCTCGGTGAGGGCTTTCTTTCCGGGCAAAGATTTTGATTATGGCACAATCTCCGATGTAAAGGACCCGGGGTGGATGATGCTCCTGCCGCTGGTAATTTTCGTTCTGGTAATCGTGTTGTTCGGCGTCTGCTCAAGGCCCTTTACGGAGGCGCTGCAAAGTGTGGCGTCTGCTCTGCCCGCAAAGTAGGAGAAAGAAGTCTGAGGAAAGAAGTCTGAGGAAAGGAGCGGCTGTGATGGAGCATGGTATATATGGAAGTATTTTAGCGGTTCTGGTGTTTCTGCCTTTTCTGATGGGCCTTCTCGCGTATGGGGCGGGGAGAGCGGGAGAAAAAGGGCGGGAAGGCAAAGGAATTTCCCGGACCGGGCGTATTCTGGCGGTCTGCGCTGTGACGGCGGAGCTGGTTCTGATGCTTTTGCTGGCGGGCATATTTTATGGGAATTCCCAAATTATGCTGCTGCATCTGTACGAGGACGCGGAGCTTGCGCTGGAGTGCGCTATTCCTGCTGTCTGTGGCTTTGGGCTGCACTTTCGTATGGATGGACTGCGGCTGATTTACGCTCTGATAGCAGCTTTTATGTGGGCAATGACCACACTGCTGTCCGGGGAGTATTTTGCGCGGCATGAGCATGTGAGCCGTTTTTATCTGTTTCTGTTGTGGACGCTGGGAGCGACCATGGGAGTTTTTCTGTCGGCGGATCTTATGACCACCTTTGTTTTTTTTGAAATTATGTCTTTCACCTCCTATGTCTGGGTGGCGCAGGAGGAGAACGCTCCCGCCCTGAGGGCGGCGCAGACCTATCTGGCTGTGGCGGTAATCGGCGGTCTGGTCATGCTGATGGGTATTTTCCTGCTGTATCATGAGCTTGGTACGCTGGAGATGGCGGGTCTGAGCGCCGCGGCGGCAGGCCATGAGGACAAGGGGATTCTGTATGCGGCAGGAGCCTGCATGCTGGTGGGTTTTGGGGCCAAGGCCGGGGCCTTTCCCCTGCACATATGGCTGCCCAAAGCCCATCCCGTGGCGCCTGCGCCCGCCTCTGCGCTGCTGTCCGGTATTTTGACCAAGACGGGAATCTACGGGATTTTAATCTTGAGCTGCCATCTGTTTCTGCGCGACTCGGACTGGGGCATGGTGATTTTGGCGCTGGGCGTTATCACCATGGTGGGGGGCGCGCTGCTGGCACTGTTCTCTGTGGATTTGAAACGCACACTGGCCTGCTCTTCCATGTCCCAGATTGGTTTCATTCTGGTGGGCATAGGTATGCAGGGGCTGCTGGGGGAGAAGAACGCTCTGGCGGTTCATGGAACGCTGCTGCATATGGTGAACCACTCTTTGATTAAGCTGGTGCTGTTCATGGCGGCGGGGGTTATCTATATGAATACCCATGAGCTGAACTTGAATGTAATCCGGGGCTATGGGCGGAAAAAACCGCTGCTGAAGGGAATATTTTTGATAGGAGCGCTGGCTATAGGGGGCATACCGCTCTTTGCCGGATATGTGAGCAAGACCCTGCTCCATGAGAGTATTGTGGAGTATGGAGGGGGCGGCCTGTTCACGGCGGTGGAATGGCTGTTTTTGATTTCCGGCGGTTTGACGGTAGCCTATATGACCAAGCTGTTTGTGGCCATTTTCGTGGAAAAAAACGGGGACGCGGCAAGACAGGCGCTCTACGATGAGAAAAAGCCCTATATGAACAGAACTACAGGATTTGCGCTGGCCTTCAGCGCGGCGGCTCTGCTGCTCTGGGGGCTGGCGCCTAAATATACCATGGACCCGGCGGCCCGGCTGGGGCAAAGCTTTATGGGCCTGACAGAATCCGGGGAGACGGTGGCTTACTACAGCCTTGGCAATCTGACGGGAGCGCTTATCTCCATGGGAATCGGCGCCCTCGTATATCTGGTGTTGGTACGGGGGGCGCTGATGAAAACCAGAGCGGGCGAGTCCTTAGAGTATGTGAACCTCTGGCCCGCCTGGCTGGACATGGAGGAGATGCTGTACCGACCTCTGCTGGTGTCTTTGCTGCCGCTGCTGCTTGGGATTGTGTGCCGGATTCTGGACAGCGCTGTGGATCTGCTGGTGGTGATACTGCGAAAAACCCTGTACCGCGACAGTCCGCTGCCCCACGAGCTGGAGGAGGGCACTGTTGTGACCACGGCTGTGGGACATATGTTAAACGGACTCCAATGGCTGGGCAACCGTACCTGGAGACGCAGGCATCCCTCGGGCCGGGAGTATGTACACATACTGGCCATGAGACATGCCCGCATCAAGGAGGATGGCTTTATCATACGCCGCAGCTTATCCTTTGGACTTTTGCTGTTCTGTTTGGGGTTGGGTCTGACGCTGGTGTATATTTTGCTGTTTTAAGTGTGAGCGGCGCTGCCCGGTTCTCACACAGTTTCCACGTTTCGCAGCCCTTCCGGGCAAAGCTCCAGAACCCTGCCGCAGACCTCCTGGATATATTTTCTGTCATGGGAGACGCTGATGATCGCCCCTGGGAAATTTTGCAGCAATTCCCGGATGACCGGTCCTGACAGGGGGGAGAAATTCCGGGTAGGTTCGTCCAGAATCAGCACGTTCCGGTGCTCCATGCTCATTTTTAAAAGCAGCAGCTTGGCCTTCTGACCGCCGGAGAGGTCGCGTATGGTGTGGTCCATCTCCTGTATCGTATATTTCATGCTTCCCAGATAGGTGCGGATGCGGGTGTTCTCCTCCTTGTCCCAGGTCTGGGACAGGTATTCCACCGGAGTGCTGTCCAGAACCAGCAGTTCCTCGTAATTTTGGGGCATGTAGGCGGCGCGGATATCTGTCCTGTCCAGGAGTTGCCGCGCGATCATCCGCAGCAGCGTGGTTTTTCCCACACCGTTTTTGCCGATGATGCAGACTTTTTCCGGTCCCCGGATTTGCAGTCGGATATTGCGGGACAGCTCTTTCTCCCCCGCTGCCAGCAGCGGCAGTTCATAGTCGATGACCCACTTTCCCGCAGGGATGCCCTCTCCCTGGGCAAAGCGGAAAAAGATGGATTCCTCTGTGTCCGGCCGCTGGGTCATGTTCTCCGCCTGACGTTCAAAGCGCCGTCCCATGGACTTGACGGCATGCATTTTTTTCTTTAAAAGTCTTGCCCCGCCTGGGTCCTGCCTGGAGATGATATCCTGTTGGTATTCTACTTTTTCGTAGATTCTGCGGTATTTTTCCTGTTGTTTCTCATAGAAGGCCTTTTCCTCCTTTGCCAGCAATTCCTGGCGTTCAAGGCCCTCCTGCCGTGTTTTCACATATTCTCTGTAGCCCATGCGGAATACGGCGCAATGGCTCTCTGTCTTTCGTTTTAGCTGTTCCATATGCAGAATCATATTGGCGCTGTGTTCCAAAAGCGTCTCGTCATGGGAGATATACAGCACGGGAAAAGTACAGTTGCCGATAAAGTTCTCCAGCCATTCCAGAGTGTCGATATCGATGTCATTGGATGGCTCATCCAGGAGGAACAGATTGGGCCGCATGCTCAGAATTCGGATGAGCTGAATCTTGATCTTCTCTCCGCCGGAGAGCTGTCCCATCCGGGTGTCGCTGTACAGCATGTCCGCAGAGATGCCAAGTTTTCCTGCCAAAGCGGTCAGCTCCCGGTAGTCTGTCTCCAGAAAGGAGGGATACTCGCTTAAAAATGCATAGACTGTTTTCTCCCGGTCCTCCACGGACAGCTCCTGGGGCAGATATCCGCAGATCACATGATTCTTAATGATTTCTCCATCGTATTCCACATAATCCTCCACCAGGGATGGGTCATACAGCAGTTTCAGAAGAGTGGATTTGCCGTTTCCCTCCTCACCGATAATGGCCGCTCTGTCACCGTCGTTTATGGTGAAGGAAAGATTGGCTGCCAGAGGGCGTAAGTCTTTTTTATGATAAACATTTAAATTTTTGACCTGTAACATAAAGTTAAAATACCTCCTATTTGAGTTCCGCATATTCCCTTCGGTGCGCTGAACATGCTGTTTAGAGGATCCTTGGATCCTGCGTTCCGGAAGTTTCCTGCCAGCCCACGTCCGGTGATGGAAATCAGGCCGCTGAGAGCGTCCCGATCCTCATCAGTGCGTTTCAACATAAAAAACTCCCGGTCCCATTGTGCGACCGAGAGCAGATTCCAATGCATACACTATGTCACAGGCATAAACGCCCGTCTTCACAGGATAAGGCAAGTAGCTGGACATCTATCAACGGTCACACAAAGAATGCAGCTCACAGAAACGGTATGCTGCCATGTTGAAATCTCTGTGTAATTACTGTTCATAGATTATTTCCGCATTGCCTTTCCTCCTATTATAAATTTCGCTTACTCCCTCCCGGCGCACATCTGGTGATGAGAGGAAATACGCTGTTTTTCAGGATACCATATTTCCAACGCTTTAAGTCTACCATACCTGGCAGAAATTTGCCAGAAAAAAATATGCTATTTTTTCTGAAAATTTTGCATTGTATAATTGACAGATTTCGCGGGGCGACATATAATGAGACTACAACGGATAGAGAAAACAGAAGATTCGCATTTACGGATGCCGGATCTATGTTTTCTCTATTTTTGTTTAGGGGAGAAAGGCACATGGGAGAAGGATTCGCAAAAGTTTTGTAAGCGGCATACAGAAAGGAGAAGAGCTATGGAAAACAAGACGATGCGTAATTTCTTCGACAACCTGCTCACAGAGCAGGAGGTGAGAGACCAAATAGAAGGGAGGGATGATTTAAGGGAACTGTTTGAAAGCTGGGACGCCCGTCAGCAGCAGGAGTATCTGGACAGACGCACAGGAAAAAAAGGGTATAATGTGCTTTATGACGCATACTTCAAAGAAGTGATGAATCCCGAGTACGATTCAGCCAGGCTGGAATCTTTTTTGGAAGTGATTATTGGGGAACCGGTAAAAATTCTGAAATTGCTGCCCAACGATGGAGTGCGCCTGGAGGATGAGAGTACGCTGCTTGTAACGGATATTGTGGCGGAGCTGTCGGATGGCTCCATAGCCAATGTGGAGGTGCAGAAGATCGGGTATATGTTTATCGGTCCCCGCTGCTCTTGCTATCTGTCAGATATGATGCTGCGGCAGTACAAACGGGTACGGGCGAGGGAGAAAAAATCTTTTTCTTACGGGAAGATTAAAAAGGTGTATCTGATAGTATTATATGAGACAAGTCCGATGGAACTGCGGGCTATGCCGGACATATATCTGCATCGGTCCAGACATGTATTTGACACGGGACTTGAGATGGACCTGTTACAGAGATGTATCTTGATTCCGCTTGACATTTTCAAGGAGAATATGCAAAATAAAGCTATCAGTACTTTGCAGGAGGCATGGCTTACTTTTCTAAGTGAGAGTAATCCAGAGCGCCTTGCAGAGTTGTTTCAGGCTTTTCCGCAGTTTATAGCAATGTATGAGACACTGTATAGTATGGATAAGGATATGGTGAGAGGGATGGGATTTTTTTCAAAAGAGCTTAGAATAATGGATCAAAATACGGTGCGGTATATGATTGACGAGATGGAGGGCACGATTGACCGTCTGCGGGCTAAAAAGGACGAGCTGGAGAGCCAGAACAGCCAGTTGGAGAGTCAGAGGGACGAGTTGGAGAGTCAGAAGGACGAGTTGGAGAGCCAGAACAGTCGGCTGGAGAGCCAGAACAGTCGGCTGGAGAGTCAGAACAGTCAGCTGGAGAGCCAGAAGGACGAGTTGGAAAATCAGAACAGTCAGTTGGAGAGTCAAAACAGTCAGTTGGAGGCTGAGAACGAAAGATTGCGGGCCGAACTGGAAAGTTATCGGCAGAAACAGCAATAGATGTCAAAATTAACACATTTAGAAACAAAATTGACATAAAGGAGGGGCCGCAGGCATGGTATAATAGTAGCTGCGCAGGGCAGAGCGTATTTTGACGCCTTATGTCCAAAACAGACAAAAGCATACAAGGCATACTTTTATAGAAGCGAGGTACTGAGGGATGGGAAGAACCATAAAGGGAAAATTGACAACCAGTGTGATCTGCATGGTCATTGCCAGTATTTTGCTGACAACGATAGGCATTGTCATAGTGGCGGGGAGACGTCTGGTTCAGGATCAGACGGAGTCCTTGCAGATATATGCTGACAGGTATGCCGCGGAGATCAACACTTGGATTGAAGAGGAAAAGATGCTTGCGGGCGGCGCGGCCAGCGGTATTGCCGCCGCCGGAAACACAGACACGGATTTTATCCAATCTGTTTTAGACACCTACGCGGCGGGCCGGGAAGAACTGCTGAATTTGTACTGTGGTACCAGGGACAGCCAGTTTATTCAGTCCAATCGGGAGGCGGAGATTCCCGAGGGCTATGACCCGGTTCAGCGGGGGTGGTATCAGCAGGCCGCCGCAGCTGGAACAGTGATTGTGACAGATCCCTACTGGGATGTGCTGACCAATCAAATGTGTACCACCATTGCGGCTCCAGTCTACATTGGCGGGCAGTTGCAGGCGGTAATCGGCCTGGACGTGACACTGGGCACCGTGACGGACCTGACAGCAAGCATTGATTTTTCCCAGGGGGTCTATGGATTTCTGGCAGACAGCAGCGGGCAGTATGTGGCCCACAGAAACAGCGAGTATGAACCCTCCGAGGACAAGGCGGTGGCGGTTAGGGATATTATGCCGGGTCTGGACGGATTGATCAGCGGACAGAGCAGTCAGGTGGTCAAACTCACGGATTACGATGGCAGCGCCTGTTATTTTGCGGTGTCTTCCATATCGGGCAGCAGCTGGAAGATGGGCGTGGTGGTGCCCACTTCCAATGTGATAAGCTCCCTGGTGGCCATGGTTCTGGTGGCGGTGGGCATAGCGCTGGTGGTTATTTTGCTGGTGGCGGCTACCATGGCGGGTCTGATCGGGAGAATGCTGGAGCCGGTGCAGATGCTGAAGCAGTTTGCGTCCGGTGATTTCTCGGAGAATGCTGTCATAGAAAAAGGGATTCCCCAGGAATACAAGAACGAGACGGAGCAGATAAAGACAGCTACCGCAGAGGTGAGACAGCAGATTCGGGGTATTATATTGAATACTAAGCAGGAGGCTGGGAGTATCGGCGTCATTGCGGAGGAGACGTCCTCCGGCATGACGGCGCTTACCCGGGAGATTTCCGGGATTGCCGATTCCTCTGTCCAAACCCTGCGGCAGACCACAGAGGCCAAGGAACTGGCAGAGAAGATAAAGCATACGGGACAGGAACTGCGTGCCGTTGTGGAAAATGTAGCCCACAAGGCAGACGAGGCAGCCAGACAGTCCGGCGATATCATGGAGCGGGCGGGAAAGCAGTACCGAAATGCGGAAACCTCCGGCAGAGAAGCCGTTACCTTGTACCAGAGCACCAAGGGGGAGTTGGAGCAGGCTATTGCGGACAGCCAGAGGGTGCGGGATATTGATACGCTGACGGCGGAGATATTGTCTATCAGCTCCCAGACCAATCTGCTGGCGCTGAACGCAAGTATAGAGGCTGCCAGAGCGGGAGATGCGGGAAAAGGCTTTGCTGTGGTGGCGGACGAGATACGCCAGCTGGCGGACAACTCTAAAAACGCGGTGGAAAAGATACGTAAGGTTACAGAAGGCGTGGTGGAGAATGTGGCGTTCCTGTCGGAAAGCTCCAGTAAGCTGCTGCAATTTATGAGCAGCAAGGTAATGGAGGATTATCGGGGCATGACCGACTTGGCAGGGATGTATGAGGAGGACGCGGTGTTCTATAACGACATCTCCGGAGAGCTGGGAGCGGCCTCCAAGGAGATGAGTGCCGGGATAGCGGGAATCAACGATTCTATAGCAGGTATCGCGGAGCTGACGGCAGAGATAGCAGAGTGTATGGAGAGCATGAAACAGTCCGCCGAGACATCCGATGAAAGTTCTCAGGTAGTGCTGGCTCGCATTCAGGAGTTATTCCGTCTCAGCGAGACGCTGAACCAGACAGTGGCGTCGTTCAAAGTTTAACAGGAAATGCAGCGCAATCAATTAAGAGCTGACTCAGAGCCGGAGCCCGGCGTAGAGTCAGTTCTTTTAGAGTTCTGCCGTCACTCAAAAATCTGTTGCTCATGTTCCAGTTTTTTCTTTTCCAGCGTAATCCGGGCAATCCCATAAATCAGCAAACCGATCACAATACTGCATAGTAGAGTGCCAAACATACTGAGAGGATTGTGATACTGGGCGCACAGATATATATTGTAGCATAGATTCCATAGGTTGGGGCATACCAGAATTGCCAGCAGCCGGATGATATTTTTCATCTGCGCTATGCGGGAAGAGTTGTCGGAAAACAGCTCAAAACCGCCCTCGGAAACTTTTCGGCGAAAATATGCATTGCGGACAGACGTACCCACATGCTGTATGCCTGTTTCCTCCAGAAAGCGAATATAGTCTTCTGTCTCGGGATGACGCAGGGGATGTTCCAGAACCTGTGTACAGATACGGTACTCTCCGGGCAGGGTATCTTCAAACTCATAGGTCAGCAGTTTCACGGAAATAAGGCTAAGTCCCTTGGCGGCCATCTCATTCAGCCATTTTTCTTCTTTCTGGAATTGCCATATCCAGAATAGTTTGTGTATCTCTCTCCTCATAAATTATGCTCCTTTCTCGGATCCATTCCCAGAATACATACTCCATTTTCAATGAGTTCTGTCAGGCGCAGCAGTTCGGCGCACAATATCTCTTTTCCCAGAGCAGTGATCTGATACTCTTTTTTTCTGCTGTCCTTTTCGCCGGGAAATGCTGTAATCCAGCCTTTTTCCAACAGGGTATTGATAGCGCCATAGAGCGTACCGGCGGCCAGCTTTACCCGTCCTTTGGACAACTGTTCTACATTTTGCATGATACCATACCCGTGCAGTGGCTGGGTCAGGGAGAGCAAAATGTAGTAGACGGCTTCTGTCAATGCGGAATTTGACATAGAAAATCCTCCTTTCGATGGTATAGGTATAATCTGGCATTTTTTAAATTACGCCAGCCGATATATCGGTAGACGATATAATTATATCGGGTGACGATATAATTGTCAATACTCAATAAGCAATTTCTGACAGATATGATTTCAAAGTCGAAAACCGGTGTAGGGTCAGTCTTTTGCGGGATTCTACCGCCAGTCGGTTGTCTTTGCCGGGTAAAAAAAGTATAATGGCGTTATCAAAAACAGGGAGGCGGGGCATGTACGAGATTGACAAGGAAAAATTTGGCGCTTTTGTGGCACGGCTGCGCAAGGAACAGGGATTGACCCAGAAAGAGTTGGCACAAAAGGTCTATGTGTCGGACAAGGCGGTGAGCAAATGGGAGAGGGGATTAAGCATGCCGGATATTACATTGCTGATTCCTCTGTCGCAGGTTTTGCATATCACGGTCACGGAGCTGCTGGAATGCCAGAGACTGGAGCAGACAACCATGGATTCGGGCCGGGTGGAGGAGCTGATGCACCGGATGATCACCTACTCCGAGGAAACTCCCGAAAAACGGCAGAAAAGGCGCAGACAGGATAAGGTGTGGTTTGCGGTCAGTCTGGTGACAGTGATGTTGGAGCTGCTGGGCTTGTGGATGTTGGGATACAGTCTGGAAATAATCGGCCTGAATCTACTGACTTATGAATTTCTATTTTTGTTCTTTTCTGGATATTTTTGCTTTTTTGCCAAAGATAAGCTGCCGAAGTATTATGACGAGTACGAGATTGATGCCTATAGCGATGGTATTTTTCGGATAAATATGCCGGGAATACATTTTAACAACCGGAACTGGCTGTATATTAAGCGGGCGGCCATACGGGGAATGCTTATTTCAGCCATGGCGGTGCCGGTGCTGTATTATCTCTGCGGCCTGTTGTTTCCGGCTGTTGTGGAAACGAGTTTTGTATTTATCTTTATGCCGCTGTTTTTTACCGCGCTTTTTGCCCCCATGTATGTGGCGGCGAAGAGACATGAGTGAGAGGAGACTGTATCTATGAAGAAAAAGAAACTGATACTTCAAAGCATTTTTGGGATTGCCTGGGCTATGGTTACCCTGTGGGGCGTGATTTGTTTTAACCGTTATATCCTGATGAATTTGTGGCTGCCGATGCGCATGGGACTTAGTATTGTCCTGTATCTGTGTATGGCGGTGGGGCCGCTGCTGCTTATGATTCTCGCTGGGGACACCTGGTCCGACTATCTGTTTTCCAAAGAGAAAGTAGGGATGCAGATTCTGGTGGGAATTGGTATCGGGGCAGCCATGTCTCTGATTCTCACGCTGCCGTTTTTTTTGACGGGGCATGGCGAGTGGAGCAACAACGGAAAACAGTATGCTTTTTGGTGGCAGTATCTATATGAGATTGTCTATTGCATAGGTGCGGTGTCTCTCACAGAGGAATATATATTCCGTGGATTCCTGTACCACAAGCTCCGCAATGTCAGCGGTTCCTTCTGGGTACCGGCCCTGATATCCTCTGCAGCCTTTGGCCTGTTTCATATTTTTGGAGGTTCGTTGGTACAGGTGGCCATGACCAGTCTGATCGGGCTGGGGCTGTGTATCGTGAGGCACAAGGTGAAACACTGCACCACTCTATCCCTGATTATCGGGCATGGGCTGTATGACTTTTTGATTACGGTGTGGGTAAATATTTTCCTGTAATGCAGGTCCTATAGCGTTAAAGATGTTACAAAAGGTAGAATATGTGAAACAGTTCCTTTCTACCTTTTTTGATTCGTAAATTCCATATATTTTTCCTTTAAATCATTATATCTGATTCGTTTCAAAATGTCTACTTTGCGAAACGGTTATAAGGTAGCACCAATGGCAAAGCACTTTTTACGGACAATCAGAAATGACTTATTACTTGTTCTTATCGGGGCTGTATTAGGAGTTATCGCTTTGCTGTTGGTGCATTTGTTACCGGTGAGACTTATGCAGGAACATGTCTACTGGTCACTGCCGATGATTGAAAAAGAATTTGAAGACGAAGTTGTGGTGACGGGGTATCGCTCCACATTGACCGGAAATTTCACAGATTGTCTGATGCTGGAATATGCCGTGTATGAACCCAGAAATCACAGCGTACTGGAGCAGGTGCTGCATATGTACCGCAGCGAATCCTGCGGATCGGAAGGCGGCTGGTGGCCTGGCCGTTCCCTGAAAGATTATCTGGGGAATATTCCTCAGCCCCGCGAGGTAGAATATGCCAGATACTGGCATGGATATCTTGTAGTTTTAAAACCTTTGTTGCTGTTGACTTCTTTCAATACGATAAGGCTCTTGAACTCTGCCCTTCAATTATTGCTGGTAGGATGCGTGGTCATGGCTTTCTGCCGAAAAAATGCAATGCCGTTGGCAAAGGGTTTCCTGCTCTCGATTCCTTTCATGTTTTTTGTGAGTACCTATGCCTCCCTGTCTTTGAGCGTATGTTTTTACATTATGACTTTTTCCCTTTTGATTCAGGTAAAGTTTGATTCCTATTTTTGCGAAAGGAATTGGTACGCCTTTTTTTTCTTAATAGTGGGAATGGCTGCGTCCTACTTTGACCTGCTGACTTACCCGTTGGTCACTTTGGTGTTCCCCCTTTGTGTATATCTGTATCTTCATGGTGAAAGCATTGGATGCTCTCTTCAAAGGGTATGCCAATATAGTTTCCAGTGGTTTGCAGGATATATAGGTTTATGGGCATCAAAATGGGTATTGGCCGATTGGCTTACAGGTAGTTCTATCATTCAGGATGCCGTCAATACGCTTATAACCAGGACTGGCAGCGCCGCGGGGTATTCCAGAATAACTGGTTTTATTAATGTACTCCAAAAAAATATACGCCCCTACGGCAACTGGTGCTATGTGATTTTTACAGGAATCGCATTGGTGATGCTGCTGTCTCGAATACCAAGACAGAGAATTCCATTGAAAAGCTTTCATAAAGTCGTTCCCTATATGTTTTTAGCGCTGTATCCACTATTTTGGTTTTTTGTTACACAAAACCATTCAGAGCAGCACTGGCAGTTTACCTGCAGAATTTTTGCCTGTAGTGTTTTTGCCGCATATGTGGGATGTGAAGAGATAAAAACGGGGACTGACACTTTATGAGAAAAATAATAAAGCAACATAAAAGAGAACTTTTCCTGATATGTCTTTTTTTACTGGGTCTATTCATGATCTTGCCATATGGGGCACATTTGGACCAGAAAGCGGAACAGGAGATTTTGTATTCTAATATAAAAATGTATCTCCGCTATTTTGGGCCGGAAAGCTCTCTCTATACCCGACTGGATGCCTATGGAGTTGCTGAGATAGCTGATACGATAGAAAAAGACCATGGAATGGCAGTGTATTATCCTGCGTTTTGGATTATATATGTGAACCAGGCATCGCCATTTATCGGAAATATAGTGTGGCATGTATACATTTACTGTTGGGTATTTTGCGGCGTTTCGGCATTGTATGGACTTTGCCTGAATATAAGGGGCAGTTTTAAGGCGGCGGCGCTGATCGCAGCTCTATTCTTTTTTACACCCAGAATGTTTGCGGAAAGTCACTATAATAATAAGGATATGATATTGCTCTCCCTGTGTTTATGTATTTTTTATTGGGGGTTTAAGCTATGGCAAAAACCAGCCTGGAAATATGTCATTGCTTTTTCTCTGTCTGGCAGTCTCGCCGCAAACATGAAAGTAATAGGCATATTTGTCTGGGCCGTTATGGGACTTTATATTTTCTGCGCAATGCTGTTTAGCCGTCGGTTTAACAGAAAGATTTTTGCTAAAATGCTGGCGTGCATAGCTCTGACAGTGTTTTTGTATATACTTTTGACCCCGGCAAGCTGGACTGATATAGGAGATTTTTTTCGATATTTGATAGAGAACGCCAAAGACTTTCGCTGGAATGATTATATTTTGTTCGCTGGCAATATGTACAATAAGAACACAACGGGAATGCCGCGGAGGTACCTGCCTGTCATGATTCTATTGACAGTTCCCACAGGGATTCTCTTTCTGTCTTTGATTGGTCTTGTGGGTATTTTTTATTCTCTGTTCAGGAAACCTTCGTGTTTCTTCGGACCCATAGGCTATGCCTGCGCGGCGATTCTGGCGGGCATGGCGCCCTTATGTTATGCTGTCGTAGCAGCAACGCCGGTCTATAATGGATGGAGACATTTTTATTTTTGTTATGCTTCTATCCTCATTATGATGGCATACGGTATCTTTTTTCTGCTGGACTTGCTGGGAAAGTACAAAAAAGAAAAGTGGGCTAAACGGACATTGGGAGCGTATGTTCTGTTATTAGCTGTGGGAGTTTTTGTGAATCATCCATACCAATATGCCTATTACAATTTGTTCGCCGGGCATCAGATTGAAAAGGTTTATGAACTTGATTACTGGGATATGTCATTTAAGCAAGCTTATGAGATTATTTTGAGAGACTCTATGAAAAGCAGCATATCAATAGGAACGATTACGAATCCTTCCCGCTGGGGACTTGACGCGCAGTTGTATGCAATAAGGGGAAAACATCGGATGCGGATTCATCTTTGCGACAATTGGAGAGAGGCCGAATATCTGATTATTAACCCCATGTACGCATATATGTACGGTCAGGAAGACTATGAATGGATTAAGCAAAATTATGGACTGTTGGATACCATTTCTTCCTATGGAAATAGTATCTGTGAAATTTACCGAAAGTAGAATTTTCAGCGTGGAATACAAGTGCTGATAAAAAGAGGGTCTGGTTTCCAGGCCCTCTTTGCATATCAATCGTTTAGTTTTCTGATTTTTTTGCTTTGATAGGAGATTATACTCACAAGAAATCCGCAGACCCCGGTACACAGGAACATTACTGCCATACCGCTGCCGGCACCGGATCCTACCAGCCTGCCAAGCAGCGCGGCTATGCCCTCGCCGGAGTTCATGAGCGGTTCAAATACATAATCCGCCAAAATGCCGCCTAATAGGATGCCGATGGGTATAGTGCTGTACTGAACGGCGTTTCGCACGGCGAACACTCTCCCCTGCATATCCTTCGGGACTCTCTGATACAGAATCGTATTCTGTCCCGCCATAATAAACGGAATGGGCAGGCTGGCGGCAATTCCCGCAAAGGACCACCAGAATGTGTTTCTCCCCAATGCCATGGTTATATCGCCCAGCAGGAAGGACAGCGCCGCGGATAGATAAATCATCCCTGCCTTGTTTCGGCTTTCCTTTTTAAAGGATACGATCACGCCGCCCAGGATTCCGCCGATACCCATGCAGGCGTTGACAACGCCCAGCGCCAGGCTGTTATCGCCGCTTCTGGCCAGAACCATGGGCGACAAAATATTTTCATAGGTCAGTCTGGAAAAGAAATTGATCAGCGCCATGGTGAGCATAATATACAGCAGTCCCTGCTCCTTTTTCAAAAAGGCAAAGCCCTCCGCTGTGCCTGCAAACGGAGAGGTATGCTTTCTTTTTTCCAACTGATCCGGTATGCGGATAAAGAACAGCAAAATGCAGAAAGCGAACGAAAAACTCAGCAGATCGATCAGCAAAATCAGCGGAAGTCCGCCCAGGCCGTACACGGCCGCCGCCAGCATCGGATTTACAATCATAATCAAATTGCTGGAAAATGAGTTCATACCGCTGACGTTGGACAGCTTATCTTTTGGGACAAGCGCGCCCACAGCCACTGACGACGCAGGCTGCTGGAAAGCGGTGGTTACGCCCATTATCACATTGATCAGATAAATGTTCCAGACGGAGAGCTGCCCTGTCACCAGGAGCAGCAGGACACTCAAAGAGCCCAGGGCGGCAATGGTGTCCGCAACCAGCATAATTGTCTTTTTGCGGTGACTGTCCACAAAGGCGCCTACAAACAGACTCATCAGGATATAGGGCACATAATTGCAAAAGGACATCAGGGACACGGACAGCGCGGAGCGGCTCTGCTCATAGGCCCACAATACCAAGGCAAACGAAGTCATGCAACTGCCCAACTGGGACACACACTGACTCAACCACAAAACTATATATTTTTTAAAATTTTCCATTGAATTTTCCTCCATTAAAGCTTTACAAATTCCCACAATATGAAGTACAAAATCCAATGTCGGACGATACATTTATCTCTGTACAAAATTCGTCCCTTCATCAGACTTTGTACAGAGGTCACAGCTTAAATCAATTATCATATGACACAACATATTTCTCACCTCCCATTTTGTGCTTTGTAACTGCTTTTTCAGTATAACACAATTCCTTCGGTTCTTCCACTGGAAAAAGATTAATAATCCGGGCTTTATCATCCTGCATAAAAAAGAGTAGCTTTCGAGCGGGAAATGCATTATAATGAAGTCGTATACGGACTTTTGGCGGCATTTCAGAGATCAACAGGTGACATGTATGATAAGGAGAAGATTTGTAAGTACAAGAGCATTGGAGCAGGGCATGGTGATAGATCAGGCGATTATAGACAGGAGCGGGCGCATTTTGATTGCGCGCAAGACGGTCCTGGACGCTTTTTTGATTGACGCTCTGCAGAAGATGAAAATTACCGGAATCTATATTCGGGAGGGAGAGGAAGACCCCGAAATAGAAGGCGATATAGAGATTTCTCCGGAAATACAGGTGACCATTGAGAAATTGACGGTGGCGGACCGATCCAAGGTAAAGCTGTCGGAAAGTGTGAAAAAACGAGTGTCGGAGGGAATCAAGTTTCTTTACACAGATACCTCCGCCCCCAATTTTATTGACACCGCGGCCAATGTCACCAGCAGCCTGGTCAATTCCATCATGGAAAATGAGGCGGTGGCGCTGAACATAGACGCGCTGAAATTCAGCGATGAATATACATTCCAGCACAGCGTGGACGTGGCGACGATTGCCATGCTGATTGCCAAAAACAGCAATATGTCCGAGAGCGAGATCCAGCAGATCGGCATGGCGGGGCTGCTCCATGACATGGGGAAATCCCAGATTCCCAATGAGATATTGAATAAAGCGGGAAAACTGACAGAGGAAGAATTCGCCATTATGAAAAACCATTCCCTCTACGGTTACCAGATTCTGAAGGATAAAGGCGGCATCCCCCAGGAAGTGCTGATGGGGGTGCTCCAACACCATGAAAAGCTGAATGGGAAAGGGTATCCTATGGGTGTGCCGGCAGAGAAAATTTTTCCCTACGCAAAGATTCTGGCTATTGCGGATATCTATGACGCTCTCGTGACGGAACGGCCTTACAAAAAGGCATTTTCCCAGCAGGACGCCATAGAGATGATCATGGCGATGACGGATGAATTGGATATCACATTTATGAGGAACTTCCTGGGGATTGTGATTCTTTATCCTGTGAACAGCATTGTCACACTGAGCAATGGGGAGAAAGCCAAAGTACTGAAAAACAATCCCCAGTACCCGATGCGTCCCAAGGTGATAGGCTTACATACCGGAAAGGTTTACGATTTGTCAGAGGACATCAAATGCGCCAGTCTGATTATTGAGTGAGGCTGATTGTGGGCGGCGTTATCGCGAGTGATTACATCGGGATATCGCCAGCCCTTTCAACTGTGCCGCGCATTAGCAGGAACACAGTGAAACCCCTGGGTCCAGAGAGGGTACGCATTTTCCATCGTCATTCCAATCCTGCGGCAGTCCATACCTGTCAATGATTTTCAAAATCTCAGAATATGTATAAAGTTGATGGTCCTGTATAGGTATTTTAATAAATTCGCTGTTTTCGTACCATGTACTCAGCCAGGGGCTGTGTTCTACAACCATATAGTGCGGTAGATTTCTGAGATCAATCTCCCCCTTTTTGGTGAATTCTGTGCGTAAAATGCCCTCGCAGTTACGCCGATGCTCTACATATCAAATGAAACGGGAAATTTTCTATTTCTCATACAACATATTCCGAATCCGCCTCATCTCCTCCCAGACATTATCCCCATAATTGCTGACCAGTACAGTTATCAGCTTTTTCTCCGGATGGTACTCTGACAGAAAGCTCACGCCCGGATCACAGCCCTGAAAATAAGGGATATCTATTTTTCCTCCATCCATAATCCACACGCCATAACCATAATATCCCTCTTCAGCGCTTGCTCCATTGCCGCTCTGCCTGCGAAACATCTGGGAAACCATGTCCTGCGAGAGTAGCTTTCCGCCTGTCAGTCCCTCCCAGAACCGCACAATATCCGGCAGAGTGATAAATGCCCCGCCTGCACCGGTGCCCTTGGCATCCACGCTGTAAATATTGGTCCGATAGCTGTCTGTAGCAGCATCATAGATATAATTGGCCGCACATCCTGCGGGCAGCCGGTCCAGCTCATAATATCCCGTAGCCTTCATGCCGCATGCCTCGAAAACATGCTGCTGTAGGTAGGCGTCAAACACCATGCCTGTTATCTTTTCCAGAATCATTGCCAGCAGTACATATCCGGTATTGTTATACTGAAACCTCTCTCCCCTTGAATACATCATCTCCTTGTGAATAAACAAGGGCAGTAGGTCTGCATTATGGCGAATCTTGTAATTGGGATAATCTGTCCACAATTCTTCATATTCTTCCATGATGCTCTCATCAAAATAATCCGGCACGCCGGAGGTGTGGATAAGCAACTGCTCCACCGTTACCAACGGATCTATCTTGTGCAAATTCAGATCTAACAGACCGCCCAAGGTATCTTCAAAGTGCAGCTTTCCCTGTTCAATCAGCTGAAGGATGCCTACGGCGACAAATACCTTCCCAGCGGAGGCGCTGGCAAACCTTGTATCCAGAGTATTGGGAAGCTGGTTTGCAAGATCAGCATATCCTGTTACCCTATGAAAAAGAGTCTCTCCCTCTTGAATTATAATCTCTGCTCCTCTGAAATTTTGCTGTAGCTTATTTTCCATAGATACCTCATTCCTTATTATGTCTTTCATTGCTTTTTCCTCCATTCCCACAGTCTGTTTCCATTTTATTACCCATTAGGATATACCGCCCAGCCTGTATTCCGCACCATACCAAAAAACGAACAATCCCTGACAGAATCGTTCGTTTTCATTCTTTGTGGAAATGCGTCAAAGCCAACTTTTCCAGCTCCAGTAGCCATTATAAAAAATTTCACCGCAGACAATGAAATATTTGGCTTCACACCAGATATTCCTTCCCCTGTCATATACCATGGAAACCGGGCTTATGAAAACAAGATGATCCATCTATCCTTCAGGTAACAAAAATAAAACGCACAACTGCGTCTCCATACTTATTCCTGCTACTAATTCTTTGATAGACTACCGAATCATCTTTTCACCCCTTTCCTGTTTCTTTTTTATCTTAACATGCAAAAAAGTCTGGTCAAGTCTATATAAGCTTGAGTTTCCGCAATTTTGTTTTTACAGCCGTTATCTGTTCATTTCCTGTTGCTCCCATGCTCTACATGCCAGAAGGCGTCTCGGCAGATGTGTCTGCGGAGAATTCCTCCACATAACGCTGCTGTTTGGTCATCAGCAGAAGCAGGGAACCCACCACCAGCACAAGGGTCACTGCCAGGCCGCCCTCCAGACCAAAATCACCGCCGTTGATCAGCTCCCGGCCCAGCACCATCTCCGAGTCCAGCACAGAGCAGCTGGTCTGCAGGCCGCTGACGCGAATGCCGTAGACATTTCCCTGCGCCAGGTTCCAGATAGAGTGCAGCGCGCCCACACCCCAGATGTTGCCCCGCTTGATAAAATACAGGGAGGCGAATACACCAAAAAGTACCAGATTGATAAATGCAAGCACCGTAATGCCATTATTGAACAGATGCAGCGCCGCAAAAAACACCGCATTGGCCAAAATACCCACCGCCAGAGGGTAGCGTCTGCTCACAGACACCAGGAAGTATCCTCGGCACAGCACTTCCTCCGCCATGCCCTGAATCAGATACCCCAGCAGGAACAGCACAAAGATTCCGATGGAAAAGGTTGCGGACAGTCCCTGAATTTTCAGGGAGCCGGTGACCACACAGATCAGCACCGCCATGGAAAATATCACAAAGCCAATGCCCAGGCCGCTCAGATATTCTTTCCACATGCCTGGTTTTTGAAAGCCCACGGTAGTCACTTTTCTCTTTTGGATCAGCTTGCAGAACAGCAATGTCACCAGAATAATTCCCACATTGGAAAAGAGCATTACGATGGTAAGCGCATTCGTCTCCATCAAAGCTGCCGTTGCCTGCACCGCTCCCTGCACATCTCCTCGCATAGCCGCATTGAGATAATCCGCGTTGGTAAAGAGCAATATAAGTTCCGCAGGCATCAGCACCACCATCTCCGCTATGTTACAAACCAGGAATACAGCGACAAATATCAGTATCTCCAGCACAATATTAAGCCCTTTTTGCGCTGCGGCGGCCTCCGCCACCATCTTGGGTTTTTTCAGTTTCAGCAACTCCGTCATGATATATGTCCTCCTTATTATTTATTTTATTGTAACTCTTTTGGTGCTATATTCCAAGGCCTGTTGGCAAAAAATATGCAATTGTTCAAAGCTTACTTCTCCTTCTGATCAACGAGTGGGCATATACTACTTTGAGTTTCCGCATATTGCCTTTGAAAAATGAATATATCGATCTGGAGTACCAACCCGCCAGTTTTTTGAAGACAACATAATGGCAGTATCCAAGAGCAGAGGTACTCACAACAATTCCCGCCGGAACCAGAGCCTGCCCCCCTCTTTCGCATATGAGAGTATGCCAGCGATGCCTTTGCCAGCCAGTAATAGCAGAAATGTACTTTCTCCTTTATAGGAGCAGCTGCTTTTATAATGGAAACAAAAATTTCTCAATACGCCATCTGAAAAAGTAAAGCTTGCAACTTTAATGACATCTTTTAATAACGGCTATAACGGCTATAAAAACAAGAAATTCTTGACAAAATGTTCCCCCATATCATACGATGGAAATGCATGTCATATATTGGCCAACACTTACTTATGAGAGGGAAGGGAGTACTTTATGAACAAAAAAATTGCTTTGGGAGGCGGTATTGCGGCGGTTCTTATCATTATTATAGCTGTTGTCATTATCGTCCTGCAGCCCAAGAAGATCAATGTGGAGGACTATGTGGAGATAACCTGCAGCGGTTATAACGAATATGCCGTTGCCAGAGCGAATCTCGACGAGGGAGGTCTTTACCAGGCCATTTTGGCGGCAAAGGGAACGAAAATCGACTATGACGACATAGATTCTCTGGAGGCGCTGGGCTCGGCATTGTCGGAGGAGTGGGCAGTCAGCGAGTGCATTGACAAAATTAATCTGTCACTGTCCCAGACGGAAAACCTGTCCAACGGAGACACGGTTACCGTTGAGATTACCTACGACAACGAGGCAGCCAAGAAGCAGAAAGTCAAATTTACAGGCAGCACAGTGACCTTAACAGTGGAGGGCCTGGAAGATGCCATAGAGGTTGACCCCTTTGAGGGCCTGGAGGTATCGTTTAGCGGTATATCTCCCAACGGAAAACTGGACTACGTCTACAATGGCGGCAACCCGGCTATAAGCGTCTACTCCTTTTCTGCCAGCTCGTCCAACAATCTCAAAAATGGAGATGTGGTGACGGTTACATACAGTTTCAACGAGGACAGCATGCTGCGCCAGGGTTGTGTGATAACGAATCAGGAAAAAGACTATGAGGTGAGCGGTCTGGACGAGTATGTCCAGAGCTATGCCGATCTCACAGAGGATTTTCTGGATATCATGAAATCGGAGGCCGAGGACAAGATTTATGCCTATACTGCCGGCTACAATGAAGCCAACAGCATGAGGGACTTGAGCTATGCCGGGTATATCCTGAACACATCCAAGAGCGGCGATGTCTTTTGGGGCAGCTACAACAACCTGTACCTGATTTACAGCGGCAATGTCTCCAATACCTCCGGCGCTTTTCCTACAACGAAGGTATACTACCCGGTGAGATTTTCCAACATTCTGAATGCGGGCGGCGAATTGAGCTACGGCTCTCTGGACGGGATTGAAGGCAACTCCAATTTTGACGGAGGATGGTACACCACAAAAGGCTATATAAATCCGCTGCTTTGCTATGTGGATATCGTGGAAAAGAACAGAGATTCCTACAACAGCGAGTGCGGAGAAGGATTCGAGGAGTTCGGGGAATTTGAGCATGTGACACAGATGTCGGATATCAGCGACAGTTATAAACAGGAGCTGTATGCGGATTCCCTGAACAGGGTGGAAAGCTATATTGCCGACACCTACAACGGCGGTTCCACGGCCACAGGTCTGGTTCTGGAAGGGGATTATCTGCTGACCGCAAAAAATCCCGGACTGAATTTTGCCGGGAACAATACCTATATTGTGGTATACTCCGCTCTGGTATCCAACGCTAACGGAGCCTTTGCCGATGCGACGGTCTATTTCCCTGTTTCCTACAGCGGAATCGTGAGTTTGCCAAACGGCGAGTATATGGTGACAGAGTCCGGGGGAATACTGGGAAACAGCACTTTCCCTAACAGCTATTATTCCACAAAGGGATATATTGACGGCTCGCAGATGTTTGAGAAATTAATCACTGCCAACCGTGACAACTACACCTATGAGATGTCCGATGGCTTGAAACAATTCGGTCAGTAAAAGTGAAAACCCTGTGGAAGAACTGCGGTCATGCGTTCCTCGCACAGGGGTTTTTTATCTGCAACGATCCATTGTATTTTCTAACTCTTCCCGCAGTTTTTCAGCCTGTTTCTCATAGCGCAGCAGTTCTCTGTAGGTGTCCAGCATATGACGGACTCCGTCGGGTTTCTTGCTGCCCTCGATTCCCAGACCTATTTTCAGATTATACTCCAGCCAGCCCAGCATGTTGTCGCAGCCGACGGCGAAGACCGGAGTCCAGTCTATGCCGCGCAAATTCATAAATTTGCTGTATTCCCGCAGCAATGTCTGGCATAGGGAGGAATCAAGGCAGCCGTCCTTATCACTGGCCCAGTAATGCAGCACCTCCAGCAGCTCCTGATAAGGATTTACGGCTCCTGCGGCCTCCCAGTCAATGAGGTAGGGCTGCTCGCCTTGCCACAGTACATTTTTGGGGTCCAGGTCCCGATGGCTGACGATCCTGTAGGCGCCGGCAGACTGCATGGCCGCTGTGGCCGCCCGGTCCCAGCGGGTCAGGTCCGGCAGCAGGGACTCGTACTCGGACAGCCAATAGGTCTGCTGTTTTTTTGCAAGCGCCAGATAACCCTGCCAGTTATAGGGGGGACGTACGGAATCTTCCGGCGGCAATTTCAGCTCCTGCGGCGTCAGCCCTGCCCGGTGAATCTGTCCCAGTATACGGCCGATTTTGCCGCAGTGGGAGACATCTATCTGCGGCGCAAACAGGGAATGGGCCTTCACCCAGGGATAGACGAAGACATACTGCCTTTGTTCTGCTGTATCCAGAGACAACAGATGCTGCCCTTCCCGTTTCAGCGCCGACACCACAGGCGCCGCATCCAGATCCTGTGCCAGACGCTCCGCGATGCGTTCCGAATTGATCATATTTTCCATGGCCTCCGGCCGTTTCATGATGTCCGGGTTGAGCAGCTTTACCGCGTAATCTCCCATATCTGTAGTCACATGATACATCTGGTGCAGCAGTCCGCCATGCACGGGCTGGGGAGTGCCCTGGATTTTCCCCAGTGAATATTTCACGCACAAATCTGTCAATATTGGTAATGCATTCATAGGTTTTTCCTCCAAGTATTCTAAAAATAAATATAACATACTTTGGAAAAAAGCGCCAGCGGAGGAATTGCAACTGCCGGTTGACAAAGAAAAGTAAAAATGTACGGCGCGCTTGGTGGTTGTCAACCGTATTTTCTGCTAAAATACAGAATTCTGAATATATTATGTGCCCGCCGGAGCGGGCGGAAAAGAGGTTGTATGCTTTTAGCGGAAAAGATAATATTTTTGCGGAAACAAAAGGGCTGGTCTCAGGAGGAATTGGCCGACCGGCTGGAAATCTCCCGGCAGTCCGTGTCGAAATGGGAGTCCGGCGCATCTGTCCCGGAGCTGGATAAGATCATTGGAATGAGCCATATTTTTGGCGTCAGTACAGATTTTTTGTTGAAGGATGAATATGACGCAAGCGTCATATCTGGAAATGAACAGGAAATAAAAGATATGTCCACGGGTTTTGAGCTGTCTGAGGAGAGCGCTCCCCACAAAGAGGGAAGAACTCTTTCTATGGAAGAGGCGAACACTTATCTGGACACGGCGCAAAAGACGGCGGCGCCCATCGCCTTGGGGGTACTGCTCTGCATCTGGTCGCCCATCAGTCTGCTGCTCATGGGGGGCTGGTCGGAGTACGGTCCAGTGTCTATAACGGAGAATATGGCAGCAGGTCTGGGCGTTGCGGCTCTTCTGGTCATGGTGGCGGCCGCCGTGGTGCTGTTCATTATCAATGGGGCAAAAACGGAGCCTTATGAGTATCTGGAGCGGGAGGAGATTCATCTACAGTACGGGGTGCGCAGTGTTGTGGAGAATAAAAAGGAGGCGTACGCGCAGCGATATCGGCGCACGGTAGCCCTGGGAGTCACTCTGTGTATTTTCAGCATACTTCCTATTCTGTTCGCTATGTGCCTGGACGCACCGGATATATGGTGTGTGTACAGCGTCTGCCAGATGCTGGCGGTGGTGTCTGTGGGCGTGTTTGTGCTGGTGTGGTCCGGCTGTATTTGGGAGAGCTATCAAAAGCTGCTGCAGGAGGGAGACTATACGATAGAAAAAAAGCGTAACAGAAGGAAGATCGGACCTCTTATCGGAGCCTACTGGTGTCTGGTGACCGCCATCTATCTGGGCGTCAATTTCTATACGAACCAGTGGGATTCTACCTGGCCCATCTGGCCGGTGGCGGGGCTGCTGTTTGTGGTGCTGTTGGGCATATATTACGCAGTTGAGCAATTTCGTGACAGACAGTGAAGAAAACAGGGCTGCCGCGTTGCATTTTTTGCTCCTGTATACTATAATAAGGCTAAAATTACGGTATACGGAGTGAAAACAAGATGAAAAACAAATCGTATCGTTTTTTGATTGTGATTTTTACATCGATGTTTGTTTTGTGCGGATGTATTTTTCTGGTTTTGATGAATCGCGTAATAGATGCCAGCAAAGACACGGCGACAGAGATCAGCGATTTCTACATGCAGAGAATGAGTACGCAGATAACCAGTCATTTTGAGACCACGGTAAATATCAAATTAGCGCAGGTGGAGAGTATTTATAAAACGATGCCTCCCGACGGAGAACTTCAGGGGCAGGAATTGTTTGAGAGTATGGCTGTGAGCGGCGCTGCCCGAGAATTCAATTTTCTGGGCCTGTTGACGGAGGATGGCCGTGTGCAGTTGATTCTCGGCGAGGAAGTGAATATCGTGGACGAGACGCCCTTTCTGGATTCCTTAAGGGCGGGAGACAGGAAAATTGCCGTGGCGGAAGTCTCCGGCGTTGACACCATGCTGGTGCTGCTGGGAATCCCCTGCGCATATGACATGGAAAGCGGCGAAAAGAGCATGGCGCTGGTGGCCGGTATTGATGTGGATTATGTAAATAATACCCTTTTTTTGGACAATCAGGGGGAGGAGACTTATTCTCACATTATCAGGAGAAACGGTGATTTTGTCATAAAGAGCGGTACGGCGGTGCGGGACAATTATTACGAGCGTCTGCTAAGTATTGTGTTGGAGACAGATGAACATGGAGCCGAATTTTATATACAGAAGGTGCAGGGAGCCATTCGCGACAGAACGCTTTCCACCTATACCATGTCAACCAATGAGGGAACTAAGTATGTGTATGTGGCGCCGCTGCCCTATTCTGAGTGGTATCTTGTCACAACGATGTCCTATGACGCCATGGACGGCATCATACAGAGACTGGACTACAGCAGCCTGAAAATGTTTCTGATTATGCTGGCGCTGCTGTTGATAGTGTTTGGCTCTGTGTTTATTCTGTATTACAGATTTACCCGGGCGCAGCTTATGGAGATTGACAGAGCGAGAAACGCGGCCATACAGGCCAATCAGGCAAAGAGCGAATTTTTGTCCAATATGAGCCATGACATCAGAACACCCATGAACGCTATTGTGGGGATGACCGCCATTGCTACAGCCAATATTGACGATCGGGCGCAGCTGGAAAATTGTCTGAAAAAGATAACGCTGTCAAGCCGCCACCTGCTGGGATTGATCAATGATATTCTGGATATGTCCAAGATAGAGAGCGGCAAAATGACGCTGAATCCGGATATGGTCTCGCTCCGTGAGGCGATGGATAGTATTGTAACCATTATCCAGCCCCAGATAAAGTCGAAAAATCAGGTGTTTGATGTATTTATCTCGAATATTTTGGCGGAAGATGTGTATTGCGACGGAGTCCGGCTGAATCAGGTTCTGATTAATTTTCTGTCCAACGCTTATAAATTCACTCCCGATGGCGGCGAGATTCATGTGTATCTCAGTCAGGAGGAATCACCCAGGGGCAGCGATTATGTGCGCACCCATTTTCGGGTGAAGGACAGTGGCATGGGCATGACGCCGGAATTTCAGAAAAAAATATTTGAATCCTTTTCCCGGGAGGACAATACCAGAGTGCACAAAACCGAGGGCACGGGATTAGGCATGGCCATCAGCAAATATATCGTGGACGCGATGGAGGGTACCATAGAAGTTCACAGCGAGGTGGGAAAAGGGACCGAGTTTCACGTCACGCTGGATCTGGAGAGAGCCACTGTAAAGGAGGAGGATATGATACTCCCCAGTTGGAATATGCTCCTGGTGGATGATGACGAGCAGCTTTGCAGGGAAACCGCGGATAAATTGGCGGCTCTCACAATTCATTGCGACTGGACGACGGACGGCAGAACAGCTATTGACATGGTGGAGGCACATCACCGGCGGCATGACGAATATCAAATCGTGCTGCTGGACTGGAGAATGGAGGGGATGAACGGCATAGAGACCGCCAGAGAGCTTCGCCAGAGATTTGGGGAGGAGGTGCCGATACTTCTGATTTCCGCATATGACTGGAGCGATATCGAGGAGGAGGCCCGGATGGCGGGTATCAGCGGATTCATCTCAAAGCCTTTGTTTAAGTCCACACTCTACCACGGATTGCTCCAGTACATGGCTCCTGCCAGAGAAACGGTTGAGGCGCAGATGGCTCCCGCCAGGGATTTCAGCGGCATTCGGATTCTGCTGGCAGAGGACAACGATATCAACTATGAGATTGCCAACGAACTGCTCTCCAGCATAGGCATAGAGATTGAATGGGCGCAGAACGGTCAGATATGTGTGGACATGTTTGAGAAATCGCCAGAGGGTTATTATGACGGGATCTTGATGGACATTCGGATGCCAGTTATGTCGGGCTATGAGGCGGCGCAAAAGATTCGCGCGCTTACGCGGGAGGACGCCCAACTGCCTATTATTGCCATGACTGCGGATGCCTTTTCGGAGGATGTAAAAAAATGTAAGGAGTGCGGAATGAACGATCACACTTCCAAGCCTATTGATATGGAGGTGCTGACGCGCCTGCTGGCGAAATATCTGCACAGGTAGATTTAGGGACAGCGCCTGGCTGGGACAGGAGAGACTGATGGAAAGAATCAAGGTGAAACAGATGAATCCGCATATCTATTTGATGGATGACGTGGGGGAATCCATGGGGTATGTAGTGGTAGGCGAAAAGAAAGCGCTGGTAATCGATACGATGAACGGCTATGAGGATGTGAAGGCAGTGGTAAGAAGGATTACAAAGCTGCCAATCACGGTGGTGAACACCCACGGGCACTGCGATCATGTAGGGGGAGATTTCTATTTTGAGGATGTCTACCTGCATCCTCAGGATATGGAAATAGCCCGGGAGCATATGGAGTTTGAGGACATCCGCCGTCTGCGGGAGGAAAAAGGGCTTGCGGCGCCAACGATTCGACCGATTGAGAGCGGCGAAGTCATAGACCTGGGAGGTCTGACAGTGGAGGTGATTCATCTGCCCGGCCATACGCAGGGAAGTATCCTGCTCCTGCTTAAAGAGGACAGGGTCCTGTTTACCGGGGATGCGATTAACACGCACCTGTGGCTGCAGCTTACGGGCAGCTCCACGCCGCAGGAATATCTGCAGGAGCTAGACCGGGTTATGGATCTGCGAGAGCGGGCAGACTATATTCTGCATGGACATGCGGCAGAGTTCCAGCCTATTGCGCTGATGAACCGACTGCGCCAGGGGCTGTGGGAACTTTGTCAGGGAATGACAGAGGAGGACAAGGATTATTCCTATTTTGGCGGAACTGCGCTGCAGCACCCCTATGACGGGGGAAGGGCGGTAATCGTCTATCCGAAAATATGATGAAAATACTTTTTATCACAGTGGCGGCTATCGCTGTGTCAGCGGCCGCCCTTTTTGTCATTAAATATCATATATTGATGAATCTGGCGCTGAATGCCAGGACAAGGAATTTTCTCTCTCCCAAAAAAGAAGAGAAGATTCCTGTCCGGGAGCGGGAAATTCGCAGACAGATTCAGGAGGATGGGGAGTGGCTGGAGAGTCTGCCCCGGGAGGATGTGGAGATTTTGTCCCAGGACGGGCTGCGTCTGGTAGGGCACTATATTTATGCCCAGGGGCAGACTCGGCGTCTGGCAGTACTTTTTCACGGCTGGCGCGGCAGCTGGACCGGAGATTTTGGCAGTATAGGAAGGTGGCTTAGGGAGATCGGCTGCGATCTGCTGCTGGTGGAACAGCGCGGCCAGGGAGCCAGTGAAGGAAAATATATGGGTTTTGGCGTGCTGGAGCGCCGGGATGTGTCCCAGTGGATGCGCTATCTGGAGCGGGAGCGCCACAACATGCTGCCCGTGTATCTGGGCGGTGTATCCATGGGCGCCGCTACCGTGCTGATGGCGGCGGGAGACGAACTGCCGGATTTCGTGCAGGGGGTGTTGGCGGACTGTGGCTTTACAAGCCCCTACGAAATGCTCTATGAGGTGGGCAGGAAATCCCTGCGCATGCGGGAGCATCCCGCAATGGACTATGTGAACCGCATTGTGCGTCTTCATGCTCACTTTGGCATAAAGGAGTACTCTACGCCGGAATCCTTGAGAAAGACCCGACTGCCGGTTTTCTTTGTGCATGGGCTGGCGGATGACTTCGTGCCCTGCCGTATGAGTCAGAAAGCATACGAGGCCTGCGCCTCCCGCAAAGAATTGCTGCTGGTGGAGGGAGCAGGCCATGTGCGCAGCTTTTTTTATGACAATGAGAACTATAGGCGCAGGGTGGAAAGCTTTTTTGGATGGCGGTAGGGGCCGGAAGACTGTCCCCTACCTCAGAAATATGTTAAAATATAAATACGAAACAGAGACGCCAACGCTCCGAAAGGGAAGAGATTGATGTGGGAAAAGAATGAAGATTAAAGTAAAAGAAATGAGTTACAAGCAGGTGCTGGCGCTGCCCACAGAGAAACACATCCGGCCCAGAAGGCCCAGCCTCCTGTTTCGGACATTGCTAAAGCTTTTGTCCTGGCCGGAACTGCTGGCCACCCATTTCACCTGGGAAAATAAGGACATGGAGCGTCTGGGCAAGGACGAACCCTGCCTGATTCTCATGAACCACTCCAGCTTTATTGACCTGAAGATTGCCGCGTCCATGCTGTATCCCCGTCCCTTTAATATAGTGTGTACCTCAGATGGCTTTGTGGGCAAGGACCGGCTCATGCGGCTGCTGGGGTGTATTCCCACCAGAAAATTTATCACGGATTTGACGCTGGTGAAGGATATGCACTATGCGCTGAAGGAGCTGAACAGCTCCGTGCTGCTGTTTCCGGAGGCCAGCTATTCCTTTGACGGAACGGCCACGCCGCTGCCGGACAGTATGGGAAAATGCATCAAGGCGCTGGGGGCTGCGGTGGTCATGATACGCACCTTTGGGGCTTTTGCCAGAGACCCGCTGTATAACAATCTGCAGCGCCGCCGGGTAAAGGTCTCCGCCAGGATGGAGTACTTGCTTTCTCCGGAGGAGATTGCTTTGCGGACGCCGGAGGAATTGAACGGACTGCTGACGGAGCGGTTCAGCTTTGACAATTTTCTCTGGCAGCAGGAGAACCATGTGCGCATCAGCGAGCCTTTCCGGGCGGATTATCTGAACCGGGTGCTGTACAAATGTCCCCATTGTCTGGCGGAGGGCAGAATGCAGGGCAGGGGCAGCAGACTGGCCTGTGAAAACTGCGGCGCGGCCTATGAGCTGACGGAATTCGGCTATCTGCGGGGAGTGGATATGCCCTCGGAAAACCAACGGTTCAGTCATGTGCCGGATTGGTACCGCTGGGAGAGGGAGTGTGTACAGCAGGAGCTTGCCGCAGGCAGCTATCATCTGCAAATTCCGGTGGATATTTGTATGCTGGTGGACAGTAAATGTATCTACCGGGTGGGCAGCGGTGTGCTGGAACACAGCCCGGAGGGGTTTCATCTGACCGGATGCGAAGGACAGTTGGATTATATACAAAAGCCCTCCGCCTCCTACAGTCTGTATGCGGATTACTACTGGTACGAGCTGGGTGATATGATCTGCATCGGCGACCACCGGGCGCTGTACTACTGCTTTCCCCAGAGCGGCCAGGATGTGGCGGCCAAGACCAGGCTGGCGGCAGAGGAACTATATCAAATGAAAAAAAGACCAAGACACAAGTAAGGCGGGGAGATTGCTATGACAAAGGAAACATACCGACTGATGGAGGAATATATGCTGTCCTGTATGGAGGACAGCGCCCACGACAAGGAGCATATCTACAGGGTGCTGTACAGCGCGCTGGACATTGCGCAGACGGAGCGGGATGTGGACTATGATGTGCTGATCTGCGCCTGCCTGCTGCATGATGTGGGACGGCGGGAGCAGTTTGAGAATCCAGCTCTCTGTCACGCTCAGGTGGGTGCGGAAAAAGCATACCGGTTTCTGACAGAGCAGGGCTTTGAAGAAGACTTTGCCGCCAGAGTAAAGCACTGCATTCTGGCCCATCGCTATCGCAACAACAATGTTCCGGAGACTATAGAGGCCAAGATACTCTTCGATGCGGACAAGCTGGACGTGACAGGGGCCATCGGCATCGCCCGCACTTTGTTTTACAAGGGGCAGGTGTCGGAGCCGCTGTATCATGTGGACAGTCAGGGCAAAGTGCAGGACGGTACAGAGGATGCGGGTCCCTCTTTTTTTCAGGAGTATAAATATAAGCTGGAAAATATTTACTCCCATTTTTACACGGAAAAGGGAGCAAGGATGGCCCAGGCCCGCAGACAGGCGGCTGCGGATTACTATGAGAGCCTGCTGGGAGAGGTGGCTCCTGTCTATGAAAAGGGCAGAAAGGCTCTGGAGGAAGTGATATCGCGAATATAAAAAGACCATAAAATATATGAAATTTTTGTGATTTCTATAGACTATTTTTAAGGCCGGGGTTAAAATGATTTCCAGATATTTACCCCGGCTTATTGTGTGCCGCGGGGCTGGGCTTGCATATATATAGGGCGAGCGACATTACTTATAGAGACAGCGGCACAGAAGTGAGGAAGTTTGCTATGAAATCTGTTTTGAAGTGGCTGAAAAAGCATAAAAAGCTGTGCATTTTTCTGGTAATCGCTATTGTTATAGGCATCCTGATCGGAAAATTTGTCAGCAGCGTGCAAGAGGCGGCGGAGACCATGATGAGCATGTTGAGTCAACAGGAGACGGCCGTCATAGAGCGCCGCTCTCTGGTGGAGAGCGTGTCCGCCACAGGCTCCGTGACCAGTGCGGGCAGCAAGAGCGTGACGGCGGAGGTGACGGGGGTGAAATCCCTCAGCGTGCCTGTACAGGTGGGCGATATGGTGCAGGAGGGCGACTTGCTGTGCCTGCTGGATACATCGGATTTGGAGGAGAATCTGGCCAACTCCGAGCTTTCCCTGAGTGTGTCACAGAGGAGGACACAGTTAGATGTGGAGTCTGCCCAGCGCAATTTGACAGAGGCAGGAATCTCCGTTCAGGTTGACCTTTCCCGGATGGAGGAGCAGGTGGCCAGCGCTCTGAGAACCTATGAGGAGGCCAGGGAGAATATGAACAAGGCCGGCTCCAGCTATGGCAATGCCAATAACAACAGCACGGAGATTCGCAAGGCGCTGGAGGGATATCAGGAGCAGCTGGCCAGGGTTCATGAGCAGCTGGGCGGCGCATCTGTATCCGGCGGTGACGCTGCGGGCGGAGATAGCGACGAGACGGCGCTGCGGGCGGAGGAGCAGAGACTGGAACAGCTGATTTCGGAATACCAGATGAAATACAGCACTGCCCAGGAGACAGAGCGGGGCCTAAAATCTGCCTATGATCAAACGGTTACGGCGGTGAACAATGCTTATGACGCTTACAACCGGCAGCTGCAGAGCCAGGAGGACGCCATCCGAAACGGCGGCAGCACCCTGTTGAGCAGACAGGACAGTGTGACCTCCAGCCGCTTGAACGCATCCACCGCAGGCATGTCGGACCAGCAGCAGATAGACCGCTATCAGGAGCAGATAGCTGCCTGCACGGTGACGGCGCCCATCTCCGGCGTAGTGACAGCGGTAAATTTGGAGACGGGAGACCATTACAATGGCGGTTCTATTGTGACCATTGAGGATATCAGCAGCTATGAGGTCACCGTGGAGATTGACGAGTATGATATAGGCAAGATTAAGGTGGGCCAGAAAGTGGTGATTAAGACCAATGGCACCGGAGACCTGGAGCTGGAGGGGGAGGTGATTTCCATCGCTCCCCGGGCAACGGCAGGTTCCGCTGTGACGTATACGGTAAAAACCAGTATTGACACCCCCTGCGAGGAGCTGCGCATGGATATGACCGCCAAGCTGAGTATTATCATAAGCAGCAAGGAGAATGTGCTGACAGTACCCTATGCGGCGGTGCAGACTGCGGAGGACGGCAGTTTCTATATAGAGGTGGTGGACGAAAACAGCGGGACGGCTGTGGGAGGTTCCGGTGCTGAGACTTCGGGCCATGCAGGTCCCGGGGAGGAAGAACTTCCTGCTGACCAGGGCCAGCCTCAGATGCCCGGCGCACCCGGCAGAGGCGGCAATGCGGTCATGCCAGGCACGCTGCCAACCCGCCGCATTCCTGTGACCAAAGGCATAGAGAGCGATTACTATGTGGAAGTATCCGGCGAGGGGATTGTAGAGGGGCTGGAGGTCATAGTACCCAAGGATAACAGCTTGGATAATCTCAATGAGCTGATGTTACAGATGGGTCCCATGGGAGGAGTTTGATGAGCAAGCGGGCGATGATCGAACTGAAAGATATTTATAAACGCTTTTATATCGGTACTCCCAATGAGCTGCAGGTGTTAAACGGCATCAATCTGACCATCTATGAAGGGGAATTCGTGGCGGTGGTAGGCGCCTCCGGTTCCGGTAAATCCACGCTGATGAACATTATCGGCGCTTTGGACCGTCCCACCCAGGGGCAGTACCGCTTAGACGGCGTGGATATGATTGCGGCCAAGGACAGGGAGCTGTCGGGTATCCGCAACCGCAAAATCGGTTTTGTGTTCCAGACCTACAATCTGATTGCCAAGACCAATGCCCTGAAAAATGTGGAAATGCCCATGCTCTATGGGGGCGTTACAGGCAGAAAACGGGTAGACCGCGCCAAGGAGCTGCTGGCTATGGTAGGTATGGAGGATCGAATGAAACATTTGCCGGAGGAGCTGTCCGGCGGCCAGAAACAGCGTGTGGCGATTGCCAGAGCCATGGGTAATGATCCGGCCATCATTCTGGCGGATGAACCGACGGGAGCGTTGGATTCCACCACCGGGCGCATGGTGATGGACTTGTTCCACAGACTGCACAAGGAGCAGGGCAAGACCATTGTGCTGATCACGCACTCCCCGGAGCTGGCGGAGGAGACGGAGCGGGTGGTCACCATTAAGGATGGCTCTATCATCGGGGAGAGGCAGGGGGCTGGCATATGATGATGTTCTATGAAAATGTACGGTTGGCACTGTTTAGCCTGAAGGCCAACAAGATGCGCGCTTTGCTGACCATGCTGGGTATTATCATCGGTATCTCCTCCGTGATTGCCATTATGACGGTAGGCCGTTCTCTGACCTACACGATGACCGAGTCTATGAGCGCTATGGGCGCAAACAATATTACCGTTGCCTTGCAGCAAAGACCCCAGGAGGAGGAGACCACGGAGGAAGGTATGACCTTTGGCGGCGGCATGGGCAGAACCATGGCCGGCGAGGAGGATTATTATACCAGAGAAATGCTGGAAAACTACTGTGAAACCTATGCGGATTCCGTGATTGGAATCTCTGTCACGGAGGGCTTGGGACAGAGCAGGCTCCAGGATAAGGGCCTGTACGCAAATGTGCATGTCACGGGCACCAGTCTGGGCTATTTTCTGGCCAATGATCTGGAACTGCTTGCAGGAAGGTATTTCAGTGGGATGGAGATGGATGAGGGGCGAAAGGTCGCCATGATCTCCGACCTGGTGGTCAACAATATGTTTGACGGGGATAAGGACCAGGCCATCGGCAGCATGCTCCAGGTCAATTTGGGGGATAAATATTTTGATTTTACCGTGGTGGGAATCTATGAGTACGAACAGTCTGCCATGGGCATGTCTCTGGTGTCAGAGAAAGACACGCAGACAGATTTTTATATACCGCTGAGAACGGCGCAGGAAATCAGCCATTCCGAAGGTTTTTCCCAGTTCACTGTTATCACGGCGGACGGGGTGGACAGCGATGCTTTTGCAGATACCACGGCGAATTTTTTTGCCCCTTATTACCGCAACAATCGGGATTTCCAGCCCATGGCTATCAGCATGGCTTCCATAGTGGAGATCATGTCGGATATGATGTCCACCGTCACTACGGCTATCGCTGTGATTGCCGGAATCGCATTGCTGGTGGGCGGCATCGGTGTTATGAATATCATGCTGGTATCCATCACCGAGCGGACCCGTGAGATTGGCACCCGCAAGGCCTTGGGAGCGCCCAACAGCGCCATCCGGCTGCAATTTATCATTGAGTCCATTGTGATCTGCTTGATAGGCGGAATGATTGGCATTGTGCTGGGGGTAGTGTTGGGCATGAGCGCCGCCAATCTGCTGGGCGCATCGGCAACGCCTTCTGTGGAGAGTATTTTACTGTCCCTGGGATTTTCCATGGCAATCGGGATTTTCTTCGGATACTATCCCGCCAACAAGGCAGCCAGGATGGATCCCATCGAGGCGCTGCGGTATGAGTAAGGAAAACCAGATAAGAAACGTATGCATATCGCAAGCGTGGCTTGCGATACTGCACAATCTGTATATGAAACGTCAGTTTCATACTTGGGAGAGAAAGAAAATGGCTTATAAACTTGCGATATTTGACTTGGATGGCACAATCCTTGATACTTTGGAGGATTTGACAGATGCCACGAATTATGCGCTGGGGGAGCATGGGTATCCGCTGCGCACCATAGATGAAATACGGCGCTTTGTGGGCAACGGCATTCGCAAGCTGATAGAGCGGGCTGTGCCCGCCTCACTGACGGAGGAGGAGATCAGCAGCGTACACCAGACCTTTTCCGCCTATTACCAGCAGCACTGCGCGGACAAAACCCGTCCCTACGAGGGAATTTTGCCGCTCCTGCAGCGCTTGCGGGCGGCGGAATGCCTGACTGCCGTGGTATCAAACAAGGCAGACGCGGCGGTACAGCCTTTGTGCAGACAGTACTATGACGGTCTGTTTGACTATGCCGTGGGCGAGCGCCCGGGTATCCGCCGCAAGCCCGCTCCGGACGCCGTGCTGGAGGTGCTGCGCCGTCTTGAGGTGGATGCGGCGGACGCTGTCTACATCGGGGACTCTGAGGTAGATATCCAGACGGCGGCAAACGCAGGGCTGGACGCCATTGTGGTTACCTGGGGATTTCGGGACAGGAACTATCTGGAGAGCCAGGGAGGCAGAAGGTTTGTGGACAGGCCGGAGGAGATTGAAGAGTTGGTACTATAGTTTAGTCGAAAATTTCTGTTGCAATATTACTTCACATATGCTACTATGAACCCATAGCATATATTTCTTATCACTTTTTAAGCAATTCACTTTTTCGGGATATCAGAAAATCTATGCTTACATTCAAAAACACACAATTGAAAACAGGCAGGAGATTTTCGGGATGAACAGAGAAGAAGTGATTATTTTCCGTATCTTCTGCGGTGTGGCAGGGCGATATTGCCGTGTTGCGCTACATCAGGGAGGTATGGAAGTGAACAGAAAGAAAATTGCGGAGGATTTTATTGCTCCCAGAACGGACATTGTATTCAAGGAACTGATGCGTGATGACACAGTGCGCAGACACTTTCTCAGCGATGTGCTTGACATTCCGCTGGATCAGATTAAGTCGGTGCGCCTGGAAAATACGTTTCTGAGCAGACGTTCCAGACAGGAAAAACAGGGAATTCTGGATGTGCGGATGCAGTTGAATGGAGAGAGCCGGATCAACGTGGAATTACAGATACGGAGACTGGTCTGCTGGGACAAGCGCAGTCTGTACTATCTGGCCAAGATGTATACGGAAGGCCTGGGCAATGGACAGCACTACGATAATCTGAAAAAGTGCATTGTGATTGATGTGCTGGATTTTCCCGGGGACGAGAATCCGGGCTATCACAAAGTATATCATCTGCGGGATGCGGAGGGCAGACTGTACTCGAAGGAGTTTGAGGTACATATCATTGAGCTGGGTAAGGCGCTGACCGGGGATAAAGTGGATGATTGGATACGCCTGTTACGGGTGGAGAGCAGAGAGGAACTGGAACATATGCACAGTAGAAATGCAGGAGTCGTGAGAGCGATAGATGAGGTGAGGACGATGAATCTGGGCAGACGTTTGAGGATGTGGCATGAGATGCGGCTGAAAGAACAGAGGGACCGTTGGGCCATAGAGGAAGCGCTCAAGGAAGATGCGTATGCCGAAGGACACACGAAAGGATGCGAGGACGGTCGTGCGGAAGGGCTTGAGAAGGGTCTCATGGAAGGCCGTGCAGAAGGTCGTGAGGAGGGCCATGCAGAGGGATACAAGGCAGGCTGTCGGCAGGGTATCCTGGAACTTTTGGAAGAATACGGGGATATTCCTGATGATATCCGTGCCCGCATTTCTACAGAGACGGACCTGGAGGTACTGCGGAAATGGCACAAAGCGGCTGCCCGTGTAGAGAGCGCCAGCGAGTTCCGGGAGCAGATGCAGCGCCAATCAATTTGATTAACGCTTACTAAACATTTCCATACACACCACCTCCCTTCTCTTTTGTTGAGTTAGGGAGGTTTTTCACACCTTGTAACGCGATTACTCCTCAACAGCAGCATAGCATGTTTCAAAAAAGATTGTAAGGTATATTCTGCATAATAATTTTGTATATTTTAGATTGCCTATTGATAAATGCATATCATTATTGGTATAATATAAAAAGACTCTATACAGAGCCTTTTTCACCGCACAATGCGGTCCCTTATAGGGGTGATTTCGGAAAAATCCTTATTTGCACTCACCTTGTAAGTTATAACAATGCTAACACATAAAAGAATTTATGTCAATACAAATTTGAGGAGGGCTATTTTATGTACTATATGGGGTTAGATTTAGGGACTAGTTCGGTCGGTTGGGCGGTGACTGATGAAAATTATAATGTTGTGCGTAGAAAGGGAAAAGATATATGGGGAGTGCGTCTGTTTGATGAGGCAAAAACAGCCAATGACAGGAGAACTAACCGGGTTTCCCGCAGACGCAGGGCCAGGGAAGTGGCTCGTATAGGAACGTTGAAAGAATTCTTTGGCGAGGCTATAGAGGGAGTTGACCCAGGATTTTATCAGCGTCTGGAAGAAAGCAAATATCATGAAGAGGACAAAAAAGGCAAGGGTAGATATGCAATATTTCATGATGTGAATTTTACCGATAAGGAATATTTTGCGCAATATCCCACCATAGCGCATTTGCAGAAGGAATTGATTTTGTCCAAAGAGAAACATGACGTGAGGCTGGTGTATCTGGCCATATTAAATTTGTTTAAGCACAGGGGACATTTTCTCAATGCGGGTCTGGGAAATGTGGAGACGGATGCAACGGCGCTCTACAGTGAATTGCAGAGGATTGCCATAGATGAATTTGGTATTTCTTTTCCCAATGAATATCAGAAAGAGAAAATTGATAAAATTATAAATAATCGAGCTATATCCAAAAGAGAACGGGCGGAACAGTTGGCTGCTTTATGGAGTATTGTGTTTTCAAAGGACAAGCGTGAGTACGAAATTATAAAGATGTTATGTGGATTATCGGGAAGGCTTGCAAATATTTTTGAACAAGGCGTATTAACAGGGGAGGCGGGGAAATTGCAAGTCTCGTTCCGTGACGCTGGATATGATGAGAAGTTCGGGATATTATCGGAAAGCGGTATTTCTCCGGTGATTGACCTGATTGAGACAGCAAAGAAATTACATGACTGTTGGTTGTTAAATGAGATTATGAAAGGGCAGCCTTATCTTTGTTTTGCCAGAGTTTCATCGTATGAAAAACATAAGGAAGATTTGAAAAGACTAAAAGCGGTTATGCTCAAGTATGCGCCGGAGGAATATGAGTATTGTTTTCGAACAATGGACAATGACAATTACAGCGGTTATGTGGGTTCAGTGAATTGCAAAAAAATCAAGATGAGGAGAAACCGAAAGGCCTCATCAGAAGAATTTTTCAAGTATCTTCGCAAAGTCCTGGCGAGCATGCCGGAGGATGAGGAGGTACAATACCTTCAGCACGAATTGGAAAACGATTCTTTGCTGCCTAAACAGTTGACTGCTGACAATGGTGTGATTCCCAATCAGGTTCACGCAGCGGAGCTTAAGGCCATACTGGAAAATGCGCAGGAATACCTTCCTTTTTTAAAAGAGAAGGATGAAACAGGACTTACCATAGGCGAGAAAATAATACAGTTATTTACATTTCAGATTCCGTATTATGTGGGTCCTTTACATATAAACAGTGGTGAAGAATCAAACAAATGGGTGATCCGAAAGGAGGGAGGAAAAGTATATCCGTGGAATCTTGAGCAGAAAGTTGATTTACAGCAGACACGAGAGCAATTTGTGATGCGCATGGTGCGTCATTGCACTTATATCGGGGGAGAGAGCGCTCTGCCAAAAGGTTCGTTGTTATACGAAAAATATATGGTTCTTAATGAACTGAATGTTTTGAGAATAAATGGAGAGAGAATATCCGTTGAAGATAAGCAGAATATTTTTAATCAGTTTTTTCTAAAGGGGAAGAAAGTGAGCAGAAAGAAAGTTCTGTCCTATTTTCAGTCTCAGGGAATTATCGGAGAAAACGATTCGGATTTGCTCTCTGGAATGGATGAGGGATTTGTGAATTCCCTGACCTCATATGGGCGTTTTAAGGATGTGGTGGGTGATGCAATCGACACCTGGGATTATCAACAGATGGCGGAGCAGATAATTTTCTGGGGAACCGTATACTCTGGTGACAGAAAACTTTTGTCGCAATTAATCACTGAAAAGTACGGGCCGGGGAGCAGCAATGCGTTTCTCAACAAGGAGCAGATTAAAAGGATTTCCGGATATAGATGGCAGGATTGGGGAAGACTTTCCGGTCAATTCTTGGAGATGGAGGGATGCGAAAAAGAGACAGGGGAAGTGCGTACACTTATTTCGGCACTCTGGGAGACCAACAGCAATCTGATGGAATTGCTGAGTGAGGCATATACCTACTCGGACAGTCTGGCGAAAGAGACAGAAAGAAAAGAGAAACTTCTTGCGGAAGTATGCAGTGAGGATTTGGACGAGTTCTATTTTTCCGCGCCAGTGAAACGGATGGTATGGCAGACCTTGCTTATCATGAAAGAGGTTAGTCAGGTAATGGGGGAAAATCCGGGAAGAGTCTTTATTGAGATGCCCCGGACAGACGGAGAGAAAGGGGTCCGGACCGCCTCAAGAAAGAGAAAATTTGAGGAGCTATATAAGCAGTGTAAGAAAGAGGAGCGGGATTGGCAAGAGGAAATCCGCCTGCACAGCGAGGGGGAATTCAGGAGCAAGAAACTGTACCTATATTATTTGCAAAAGGGACGCTGTATGTATTCGGGAGAGCCTATTGCCCTGGAGGACCTCTTTAATGACAATTTGTATGACATAGATCATATTTATCCGAGACATTATGTGAAAGACGATAGTCTGGACAATAACCTTGTTCTGGTTAAAAAACAGATAAATGCGCATAAACGGGATAACTTTCCATTGGAAAAAGAGATACAGGGAAAGCAGCATACCTATTGGAAATCCCTGCTGGATACAGGTTTTCTTTCAAAGGAAAAATATAATCGTCTGACTCGCGCATGGGAATTTTCGGAGGAAGAGCTAGCAGGTTTTATCAACAGACAAATTGTGGAAACAGGGCAGGCGACCAAGGCAGTTGCGCATTTATTGGAGGAGTGGCTGCCAGGAACGGAAGTAGTGTATGTTAAGGCAGGAAATGTATCTGAGTTCCGTCATCAATTTGATGTGCTTAAGGCCAGATCTGTCAATGACTTTCATCACGCGAAAGATGCATACTTAAATATTGTAGTGGGCAATGTGTACCATACAAAGTTCACGCGCAATCCGCTGGTTTTTATACAACAAAACGGAAAGAATCGCCCTTATCATATGGATAAAGTATTTATGTATGATGTGCAGAGGGGTGGCATAACCGCATGGACGGCGGGAAACCAGGGAAGCATTGTCACGGTAAAAAAGATGATGAACCGAAACACGCCGCTTGTGACCAGGAAAGTGTATGAAGTGCATGGAGGAATTGCCGAACAAACTATATACTCTGCGGCAGAGGCAAAGGCCGAAAGCTATATTCCTGTCAAGGCAAGTGATGAGAGACTGGCAGATGTCACGAAGTACGGCGGTTATAGCAGTGTAACAGGCGCATACTATTTTCTGGTGGAACATATCCGGAAAAAGAAAAGGGTGCGTACATTGGAAGTAGTTCCTCTTTACCTAAAGGAACAACTGGACAATTCAGAACGACTGACAGCATATTGCGAACGGCAATTAGGCTTGGAGCACCCCCGGATTATTTTGCCTAAGATAAGGTTTAAGACATTAATTAAGCGAAATGGCATGCTTTTGCGGGTAAGCGGTCGCACAGGAAAGCGGATTATGGTAGACAATGCTGTGCAGCTATGCATAGGAGGATACTGGGAAAATTACATAAGGCATCTGGAGAATTTCCTTGCATCTGGAAAAGAGTATGACAACAGGGGAGTAATAACCTGTGAGACCAATATTAAGCTATACGAACTGCTGCTGGAAAAACATACTGAGACGCTCTATAGAGAAAGGCCCAATTCCATCGCACAGAAAATGCTGGCTGCAAGAGATAAATTCAAAAGTCTCCATCTGACAGAGCAGGCGGGTACATTGATGGAATTGCTGAAAGCAACACAGTGCAGCAATCTGTCCATAGAGGACAAGGCGACCGGTATTAAGGCGTCACCTATGAAAATAAATAATGATATTACAGGGGCAGATACGTTTTTGCTGATCTATGAGTCTGTGACAGGAATCTACACAAGAGAAGTAGATTTACAGACATTATGAGCTGGCGGACAGTAGTGGTTACCGGGAGCGCTAAATTGGATTATCAGATGGGATTTCTTGTGGTGCGCAAAGAAAAAATAACCAAAATTCATCTGAATGAAATTGCGACTCTGCTAATTGATTCTACGGCAGTCTCGGTAACCACCGCATTGATAAACGAGTTGCTGAAACAGAAAGTTAAGATTATATTTTGTAACGAGAAACGCAATCCATGCGGAGAAGTTCTTCCCTATTATGGAAGTCATGACACCAGTGCAAAGATCAGGGCGCAGATAGCTTGGAGTTACGAGGATAAAACGAAAATATGGACAGAGATTGTAAGGGAAAAGATCAGGAAACAGGGTTCACTGTTGCGGCAGCTGGAAAAGAAAGAGTATCTTATGCTGGAGCAATATGTCGCGGAATTACAATATGGCGATGAGAACAATCGGGAGGGACATGCCGCAAAGGTGTACTTTAATGCTCTATTTGGAATGGATTTTAACCGAACCAGCGACAGCCCTCTGAATGCGGCATTGAACTACGGATACTCTATTATCTTGTCGAGTTTTACAAAAGAGATTTGTGCCAACGGCTATTTGACGCAGATGGGGATATTTCATGACAATATGTTTAATCCCTTTAATCTTGCCTCGGATATGATGGAACCTTTTCGGGTTCTGGTTGACCGCACAGTCTTTGATATGGGTATTCAGCAATTCGGAACCAATGAAAAATTTATGCTGGTAGATTTATTGAACGAGATGGTGGTTATCGCAGGGCGGTCAGAATATGTAAGTAATGCGGTAAAAATATATTGTAAAAGTGTTTTTGACGCACTCAATGAAGGGGACATCTCGCTGATAAAATATTATGAGTTATAGGTTTATGAGAATTCTAGTTATGTTTGATTTGCCGGTAGGAACGGTAAGTGAAAGAAGAGAATATACAAAATTCCGGAAGTATCTGATTAAAAGCGGATATCTGATGCTGCAGGAATCCATCTATTGTAAGCTTGCCCAGAATTCTACCATGGCGGACGCTTTGATGGATAATCTGCGAAAAAACAAACCGGAATCAGGATTGGTGCAGGTGTTGAAAATAACGGAAAAGCAATATGAAAAGATGGAGTATCTTGTGGGCGCATGTTCTTCCGATGTTTTGGACAGTGATGAGAGGTTGGTTGTCTTATGATTTGTCTGGCATATTCCAAACGTAATATAAAAATTGAAATGTCAGAGGAGAAAGTTTCAGTACTTGTAATTGAAAATCCTGTTGTCATGAGAGAGATTCTTCAGGAACTGGAAGAACAGCTGCAGGGAAATTCCGGAGAAGGTATTTTGTCTATTGATTATGAACCGGTTTCAATCGCGAAAAATCTTTTCCTGATAAATGATCCGCTTAATATTGACTGTAATGACAGGAAAATTCTCACAAGGTTGTATCAAAACATAATAGACGAAGAGAAAACGCAATATTGCGAGGGAAAGGATAATTTTGACAGAGCATATTTAGAGTATTTAAGAGAGATTTGTCTGTTGAGTCCATTGCCTCTTGTCTATGATGAAAAGTTGAATTTGGGGGAATTGCTGAAAAGTGCTCATGTGACAATAGATTATACGACAGGGAGCTATGTTGAAAACCTCTGGAATTTTATCAAGGCGATAAGTGATCTGTTCCATGTTAAGGTATTTGCATTTGTTAATTTAAAGTGTTTCCTGTCCGAACAGGAATTGGATCTCTTATATAAGCAGTGCTTTTATGAGAAAAAGCAGCTGTTTTTGATAGAGTCACATGATACACCCTTTCGCAAGGATGAGAAAAAATATATTATTGACGCTGACGGGTGTGTAATATATTATTGAGATAACTTACAGCACTAGCTAAAGTGTAGCGGTTCGGAGACGACAACAATATCATTTGGGGTTTGAGAACCTTGTAAGTTAAGAGGGGTACGGAACCCACCTATGATGCCTTTTTCTTTATTTCCAGTTTGAGAACCTTGTAAGTTAAGAGGGGTACGGAACTCTTTCATCTCCTGATAAGCAGATTCCAAGGTTTGAGAACCTTGTAAGTTAAGAGGGGTACGGAACAAGAACATGGCAGAATGGAAATCATCAAACGTTTGAGAACCTTGTAAGTTAAGAGGGGTACGGAACCCCGAACATCCATCTAACCTGTAGCTATCAGTTTGAGAACCTTGTAAGTTAAGAGGGGTACGGAACTCTCCCCCAATAAATAACGTCGCGAGTCTGTGTTTGAGAACCTTGTAAGTTAAGAGGGGTACGGAACTTCAAATATGCGCAGCACATCACTATAGTAGTTTGAGAACCTTGTAAGTTAAGAGGGGTACGGAACTTGTTTCCATAATTTCCGTTGTTTTCATTTGTTTGAGAACCTTGTAAGTTAAGAGGGGTACGGAACGGTTGTAAGCAACAATATTCACACTTTACAGTTTGAGAACCTTGTAAGTTAAGAGGGGTACGGAACTTAGCGCAGGAAACGTAACGATTGATGTCAGTTTGAGAACCTTGTAAGTTAAGAGGGGTACGGAACGCTGTTTCTTTGCACAGTTCATTTTCATGAGTTTGAGAACCTTGTAAGTTAAGAGGGGTACGGAACGCGTTGAACAATGATTCAACGCCACAAGCCGTTTGAGAACCTTGTAAGTTAAGAGGGGTACGGAACCCTTGCTGTTTTGCTGCTGCCCAACTCCTGGTTTGAGAACCTTGTAAGTTAAGAGGGGTACGGAACAAAGGGGGTTGACGTTGCAATGGCAGGACAGTTTGAGAACCTTGTAAGTTAAGAGGGGTACGGAACCCGAACCCGATTGCCAACGGACCCACCGCAGTTTGAGAACCTTGTAAGTTAAGAGGGGTACGGAACTTTTCGAGCTGATAAGCGTCATACTGATGGGTTTGAGAACCTTGTAAGTTAAGAGGGGTACGGAACCGAATGATCCAAAACATGGACCGGATCACGGTTTGAGAACCTTGTAAGTTAAGAGGGGTACGGAACTTTTCAGATTATCTGGGCTCTTCCTTTTCCGTTTGAGAACCTTGTAAGTTAAGAGGGGTACGGAACCTTTGAAAAGTGTTTTCAATATCTTCCATAGTTTGAGAACCTTGTAAATTAAGAGGGGTACGGAACGTGTATGCTGATGTGTTTTAAAATCACGCTGTTTGAGAACCTTGTAAATTAAGAGGGGTACGGAACCCCTTTCAATTGCCATTTCCTCAATCGCTTGTTTGAGAACCTTGAAAGTTAAGAGGAGTATGGAACATAATTGGTTTCGAAATAGTGTCCCACAGTGTTTGAGAACCTTGAAAGTTAAGTGGAAAGTGCAGAACCCAACTGGTCAGGAGACGTAATAACTGCCCATTTGGGACTTGCAAAATTAGGTGAGAGCAAAGCATTCCAAGTTCATTCTTTCTTCTGGTTTAACTTTATATCACAATGCCATATATCGTTATTCTCGTCAAAGGCAACATTTGCCCTTCGATAGCCTTTTAATGCTGTTCCGCTCTTTATTTTAGGAACCATAAGTTCACCTTCAAACAATGTAAATAGACGCATCCTGTTCACCAGGAAACCCCATACCCCGTATGGGGCCTGACCGCGCAGTAAGTGATATCAAGAATAAACACCGTCAGCAAAACCCCACACAGCGCAATTCGCCATCTGGGCCGGAGTTTGTGGTACACCTTCATATAATATGGCAGCAGATAGCAGTTGAGCAGCATGCCGCCCAAGCCAAAACATACCGCGCCCAGCAGGCAGATACGGCCGTTAAGATTCAAAAAATATCCACTGTAATCCCACCAGCGCATTCCCCATTTTCGCTCCAGCAGCACACTGGTTCCATACTCCAGTATTGAACAGACCACCGCCGACAGCACGAAGGTTGCGAAAGGCTTTTGATAGAGCTTTTGCAGCAAAAACCACAGAGCCAGTCCGCCCACTCCGTAAATCGGCAGATACGGTCCATAATACACACCCCTGTTGACCAGAGACTGTCTTGTCACCAGGTATATTCCCGCCTCCCAGAGCCAGCCGCAAAAGGCCAGCAGGAAAAACAGGAGTACATAAAAGTCAAATGTTCTTGCGTTTCCCTTGTTTTTCTTTGTCTTCATGGGATTAGCATACCCAATTCACGCGGGAAAATGCCTGTTAGCAGCGCCTAAATGGTAAAGTCAATGTCATATCTGGTGCCATGGGAAAACAGCACTCCGTCTGTCAGGCGGATGCGCAGTATACAGGTGTTCTCGTCCTCAAAATTGTTGTGTCCGTTATCAATCCAGGCGGCAAAGGCTTTCCGTAACGTTTGGGCAATCTCCGCGTTTTCGGGTTTGCCGAAATATCCCAGATTAGAACCCTCTCCATGGGCGGTAAACCAATCGCCGGAAATGCCCACCATGGGATTTTTGCCTATTTGACGCATCTTGTTGGACAGGCCGTAGGTTATCACATAAAATGACCCGTCTTCATAGTAGGCGTTGACACGGCGCACCCAGGGGATTCCCTCTTCCACGGTGGCCAGGGATATGATGGTGTCCTGCCCAAACCGCTCATTCATAAGTTTTTCTGCTTCCTTTGATAGCTTTTCCATTTTTACCTCTTTCCTTCCATTCTACTGTGATCAGTGAAGGCTCACGTCCTTAATATGTATCCGAAAAACTGCCAGAAACACCTCCCGGCCTTCGGGATATTTCTGCCGCAGCGTGGGGTAGCAGGACAGAACCAGTTCGCGGGTGACAGGTGTGTCATCCTCCCCGGCAATGCCGCTGAGCCGTATCCATTTTCCGGTAGTGATATTGTGACTTGCCAGTTCTATCCGGGCGTTCTGTTTCAGATCAGAATACACGCTTTTTCGCTTATCCGTCACAATCAAAAGCTCCTGCCCGTCCGCACAGATCATGCCCAATGGTCTGAGTCTGGGAGAATTCACCACAGATGTGGCCAGAAAGAAATAGCCGCACTCCCTGATAAAACGCACGCAGTCTTCCGGTGACAGATCAGCGCTCTCCTGTCGTACTCGTTTCAGCATTTCACTGAGGAGAAAATCGATGCTGCAGGAAAACAACTCTGCCAGCCGGACCAGCTTTTCCGTCTCGGGAAAGGCCTGGTCCATCTCCCAGCGGGATACAGACTGACGGGATACCCCCAATATTTCCGCAAGCTGCTCCTGGGTAATATTTTTCCCCTTGCGGAGCAAGGCTATTTTTTCTCCGGTTGTCATCTTTGACCTCCTCCATCTCACTATATCTATTTTATCTTATCCGGGCGGGAAAGAAAATGTCGTTCTGCGTGCATTATGTAACTTTTTGATTGCATATGCAAACACCCTGCTTTATCCCCGTGATAAAGCAGGGTGCCGTAGAAACATTTTCAGTAGTTTTCGGCATATATCTCGAAATAGCTCTGTGCATGAAGGCATACCGGACATACCTCCGGCGCGGCGGTGCCCACTACGATATGACCGCAGTTGCGGCACACCCATACCTTTACTTCGCTCTTGGCAAATACGGACGCTGTTTCCACATTCTGGAGCAGCGCGCGGTATCTTTCCTCATGGTGTTTTTCTACCTGACCAACCAGACGGAATTTTGCGGCTAACTCAGGAAAACCTTCCTTTTCCGCGGTCTTGGCAAATTCATCGTACATTTCCGTCCATTCAAAATTTTCGCCTTCAGCCGCTACCTCCAGGTTGGTGGCGGTGCTGCCGATATCCTGAAGAGCTTCCAGCCATAGCTTGGCGTGTTCCTTTTCGTTGTTGGCAGTCTCCTGAAATATGGCGGCAATCTGTTCATACCCTTCTTTTCTTGCCGATGACGCAAAGTGAGTATACTTTGTGTACGCCTGAGATTCTCCGGCAAAAGCCGCTTTCAGATTATCCTCTGTCTGTGTGCCCGCGTATTTGTTACTCATATCCGATTTCCTCCAGTTTATTTTCTTCGCTATGTTATCAATATGCCCGAAAATAAACCTTTTAATACCAGGGAGTAAACTAAAAGCGCAAAAGTATCCGATCCAGCAGCCGTTCCACTGTATGGTGGAAGGCCCAGGCCAACAACAGCAGCGCAGTGAGCAAAATCAGATAGACAATCAGCACCATCAGCGGGTAGCTCATCCCCATGTTCAGGAACAGATTTTGCAGCGGCCGTCCCAGAAACTGCATCAGTGTGACATGCAGCACAAAGATTCCCATGGATATGGAGCCAAGCCATCGCAGAGGTTTGGAGGAAAGTCCTCTCTGAACGGGCGCGCACATGATAATGCCCAATATCAACAGGGCCGCTGCCAAAACATGATAGGTGGCGATTCCCTTTCCCGCAAAAATACGAACGCACAGTCTCCCCAGATATTGATAGAAAAAGACTGGCTGCGCGTAGCTGGGATATCCGCCCAGATATAGTCCCGCCGCCAGAGGGATCACTCCCAGCCACCGGATGAGCTTATTGTTCGGGAGCACATGACTCTCCATAAGGTATGCCAGCAGCACCCCCAGCACCACGCAGAGATAATACTCGTCTTTTGCCCACAACAGCAGGGCGGCCATGGCAAAGAAGAAGGGCAGGGTTCGTTTTTTAGAATATCTCGTGGCCAGAGTCAGTATGATGGCGATAAAAGTTCCCCAAAATATGATATAGAGCATCCAGTAGGGCCCCAAAGCCTCCTGATCGGGCACAAGCCACATCTTTACGAAGGTGTGCCACAGCATTCTGCCAAATGATAATATATTCTCCAGGCCCTGGTAGCACGCAAACCTCACGGCGAGAAACTGCCGCAGCAGCCAGTACAGGATTCCAGCGAAGGCACAGGGAACCATCAGTCTGACATAGCGTTTGATAATCATGCCGGAAAGCTTTTCCTGCCAGTTCCCGGAGCAATGGCGAAGTACGCTGAAAGCCGTCAAAAAAGCCGCCAGCGTCACGAAAACACATACCCAGAAATTGCCGTTGGTCAGTATGCCATAGGGCTGGTATGACAGCTGGATATCCAGCCCGAACGGAAGACGAGACTCCATTACATCCCCAAAATAAGCGCCGTTAAAGTACTCCAGAGAAAAGTGGTGAGTGAAAATCAACAGACATGCGATTCCCTTAAGCCCGTCAATCCATGTAATCCGTTCGTTTTTTTGCGTTGGCATGACCATATATCCTCCTGGATTCTGCGTTTATTCCTGCGAGCAATGGGCCAAGTGCCGTGCTTGCACGAGCATTTGACTTTCTAATAGTTCTCTGCGTGTACCTCAAAGTAACTCTGAGGGTGATTGCATACGGGGCATACCTCAGGCGCATTGGTTCCCACCACAATATGGCCGCAGTTGCGGCATTCCCATACCTTCACCTCGCTCTTGGCGAACACGGCCGCTGTCTCCACATTCTTCAGAAGGGCGCGGTAGCGCTCCTCATGATGTTTCTCAATCTCGCCCACCATGCGGAATTTGGCGGCCAGCTCGGGAAATCCCTCCTTCTCCGCCGTCTGCGCGAACTCCTCATACATGTCTGTCCACTCGTAATTCTCGCCGTCCGCCGCAGCCGCCAGATTCTCCGCTGTGCTGCCGATGCCCTCCAGCTCCTTGAACCACATCTTGGCGTGCTCCTTCTCATTGTCGGCTGTTTTCAAAAACAGGGACGCAATCTGCTCATAGCCCTCTTTCTTGGCTACAGAGGCGAAATAGGTGTACTTGTTCCGCGCCTGGGATTCTCCGGCGAAAGCCGCCTCCAGATTCTTCTCGGTCTGTGTGCCTGCGTATTTGTTATTCATAGTTATCCTCCTGTCACCGGCTGCTTATAGCCTGTCTCTTATAAACAGAAGTATAGCACATCCGTGCGGGAATGCAAATAGGGATTCTGCGAAGTCATGGAGCTGGTCATGGCGGTGGATTTGAGGAAAGTATTGCTAAATGCCCCGGATTCACATATAATATTTATATCGTGATCCATCGAACATTAAAGCAGCAGGAGGTATTTTATGCATTCACCCTTAGAGATAGCCAGAAGTTATGTGGAAGTCAGTATACATAAGACCCATCTTTCCGCATTCAAAATGATTATACTGGGAATGTTCGCAGGTTTTTTCATCGGTTTTGCAGGCATTGCGTCCACCACGGCCTCGTCCACCATCGCCGACCCTTCCGCGGCAAAGCTGCTGGGAGCAGCTGTCTTTCCGGCGGGCATGGCCATGGTGCTTATCGCCGGAAGTGAGCTTTTCACGGGCAATACACTGATTATTCTGGCGGTGCTGGAGAAGAGGATTCCCGTGTCGAAAATGCTGAAAAACTGGTTTTTTGTGTTTGTGGGGAATTTTCTGGGGGCGGCGCTGGTGGCCCTGGCTGTGGTTTATGGTCACACTCCCAATCTGTTCGGCGGCGATCTGGCGGCCAGCGTGGTGGCGGCGGGCGCGTCCAGGTGCAACCTCAGCTTTAGCGAGGGCCTGATACGGGGAATCCTGTGCAATGTGCTGGTGTGTATTGCGGTGTGGATGTCCTTTGGGGACAGGAGCATTGCAGGCAAGCTGATGGCCAGTTTCTGGCCTATTATGCTGTTTGTGCTCTGCGGCTTTGAACACAGCGTGGCCGATATGTATTTTGGCACGGCGGCGCTGCTTACCTCCCATGAGTACGGGATTGCCGCGGAGGGCCTGACCTGGGCCCGATTCTTCACTAACTGCATTATCCCTGTGACGCTGGGCAATATCATAGGCGGCGCGGGTATTGTGGGCTGCGGCTATTGGCTGGGTTATCTGCGGCATACGCCCCTCAGTCCGATGACCAAGGAGCAGGAGCAGGAAGAAATCGACATTGCCGAGGAATACGGACCGACGAAATAAAGTTATACACGGGGGGATTGCCATGTACAATATCGGAATTTGCGATGATGAACAGGCATTTGCCGCAGAACTGAAGGAAATGATAGAAAAGTACGCACAGGAGACGGGCACGGAGCTGCGAACGGTCCTGTTTCGCGATGGCAGGGAATTGATTGAAAGCGACAAGCTGCAGCTGGATTTGGTTTTTCTGGATATACAGATGGACAGGATGGACGGCTTGGAGGCCGCAAAACGCATTCGGGAGAAAGACGAGAAACTGAGCATCATCTTTCTCACGTCCCTGACGAAATATGCGCTGATGGGATATGAGTACCGGGCGGTCAACTATATTGTCAAGCCCATAAAGTATGTGCGCCTGAAGAGGGAGCTGGACAGATGGCTGGAGAGTTATGCCAGGGAGGAGAAAGAATACATTCTGGTGACCAATGAGGACGGACATCACAGGATAGATTTGCGCACGCTGCATTACCTGGAAACCTATAACAGAAATGTCAGGCTCCATACGGATGCCGGAGAACTTATATCCTACAAAAAGATGAAGGATTTGGAGGAGGAGCTGAGAGAGGCTCATTTTATCCGTTGCCATTCCAGCTATTTGGTCAATCCGTTTTTCGTAAAGCGCGTGGAAAAGCTGGAACTCACTTTGATTGACGGTGAAACGGTTCCGATCAGTCAACCCAAGCGCAAAGCGGTGATGGAACAGTTGGCCGACTATTGGGGAGGCAGATTGTGATGGAGCATATGATCAGGATTTTGAATATAGTCAATTTGCTGCTGGGGGTGGCATATCCTCTGGCTGTATATGGCGCCCTCGCCTTGTTCATTCCCCTGCGGAAACACTGGCTGCTTAGAGTGGCGGCGTTTTTGACCCTCTATTTTCTCGCCCCGGTTGTAATCTTTCTGGACGATCCGTGGAATATCTCTCTGGCGCTAATATGCTTTAGTGTGTATATATTTGCCTTTTATTCGGGGCGCTGGGAGAAAAAAGTGACGGCCGTACTGATATTTTATCCCATGCTTATAGCAGTGAATTTTCTGCAGCAAAATCTGTCCAGCGATCTCTTCTTTGCCATCAGTCATGCGCCCAGTCCAATCCATGATGAGAGTGGGGCTCTCATCAACTGGAGTCTGCGGACGCAGATGCTGAGCGCAGCTTTCTGGAGCCTTTCCTGCGCCGCGCGTCTGTTGTTTTGGATAGGCATACTGTTCTTTTTAAGGAAACACAGGCAGCAGATTGCTGTAGGCAGCATAGAGAGAAAGAGTTGGCTGACGGTGGATGCCCTGATGCTGATTCCTTCCATAGCCATCGTCACCGTAGTGCTTTTTGTCACCCAGGCCAACTATATTGTGTATCCCCTGTGTGCGGTTATTATACTGGGCGGAATTGCGGAATTGTATCTCATTGCCTATATGAACGGGGCCGAGCAGGCAGCCAGAGAGGCCAGGAGGCTCGAACAGCAGTATGCCTTTTATGAGGAGAAACAGAGGTCCGAGGAGAAGGTCAGGGCGCTTTACCACGATATGAAAAATCATTTGCTGCTGTTGGAGAGACAGGACAGTTCGGAGACCAGGCAGATGGCGGCGCAGCTGCGGCGACAGATTTCCGAGTATGAGGAGTATGTGCGCACGGGAAACGACTTTTTGGACATAATTATGCAGGATAAGGCAAAGCAGGCCAAGGAGAACCAAATCGATTTTTCCGCGGTCATTCATTTCGAGAAGGGGAATTTTCTGGAGCCGATGGATATCAGCACCATTTTTGGCAATGCGCTGGACAACGCATTGGAGGCAAGCCTTGAGCTGCCGCCGGAGCAGAGACTGATTACCGTAAAGGCGGACTGCATACGGCAGATGCTGTCTATTGTGGTGGAGAACAACTGCGCGCCGGGTAAAGGAAACGGTGGGAAGACCTCCAAGGAAGACAAATTTCTGCATGGTTTTGGCATCAGAAATATCAAAAAGGCAGTGGAGAAATATTCCGGACAGTGTCTGATCTGTCAGGAGAAAGGCTGCTTTCAACTGAAGATTCTGCTGCCGCTGCCGTAAGGCCATAACTAAATATATAAGAGAACTGTAGTGACAACCGGTGGATTTTCGGCTATGAAAACCGCCGGTTTTTGTATACGCTATTTAAAATAGGCAGCCAGAATGTTAGTTTAGGCAGCAGCTATTGAAAAATTCTCCTGAAAAAGTATTCTGATGTTATCAGGGATACACAGGAAGGAGAAAAATGATGACCATTTTAAAAACAGAACACTTAAAGAAATATTACGGAGAGAATGAAAGTCTGGTAAAAGCGTTGGATGATGTGAACATGTCTGTGGAGGCAGGGCAGTTTGCGGCTATCATCGGCACCTCCGGAAGCGGGAAATCCACTCTGCTGAACATGCTGGGAGGCCTGGATGTGCCCACCGGCGGCGGTGTGACGGTGGAGGACCAAAAGCTTGAAAAAATGAGTGGGGAACAGCTCACGGTATTTCGCAGAAAGCGGATTGGATTTATCTTTCAGAATTACAATCTGATTCCTTATCTCACTGCCTACGAGAATATTGTACTGCCTGTGCGTTTGGACGGCAAAACAGAGGATTCACAGCTCCTGGAGGAAATAGTAGATTTTCTGGAGCTTGGCGGAAAGCTCAAAAGCTATCCAAGCCACCTCTCCGGCGGCCAGCAGCAGCGGGTGGCCATTGCCAGGGCGCTGATAACTAAACCCGCCATTATTCTGGCGGACGAACCCACCGGCAATCTGGACAGCCGCACCAGCGACAGGGTGATTGATCTGCTGAAAATGACGGCTCAAAAGTTCCGGCAGACCATCGTAATGATCACGCATAATCCGGAGATAGCGGAGAAAGCGGATATAAAAATCCGCATTGAGGATGGACGGATTCAGGCGTAGCCGCGGGAAATGGTTCCCCGGGGCGCTGTAGTGTAGAGACGGAACTCTAAATAGGAGGCAGACAATATGAACAACAGAAAAACAGCGAAAAAAATGATAACTCTGATGGCCAGGCAGAGCCTGCGGACCAGCCGTATGCGGAATTGCTTTGTAATGGTCACGATCGCTCTGGCGTCCGCCCTGCTGGCGGGAATGCTGAGCTTTGCGATGGGGCAGCAGGAGCGGAACCGAAGAGAGCTTTCCCACAGGCAGCAGGTGGGTTATTACAATCTCACCGACCAGCAGCTGGATGCGCTGGAAAAGGATGAGCGCATCGCTTTTCAGATACGGGTAAAGACAGGTGTGCGCACAGAGCTGGAGGGATTTGATATCATGCCCTTTTATACCAGTGAGATGTCTGATCAGATTCGGATCGGAGAGCTGGAGAGCGGCAGATTGCCGCAGCAGGAGGACGAGGTGGCGGTCTGTGCCGCTATGCTGCGCAGAATGGGACTGGAGCCGGAGCCGGGAACCTCTGTGACCTTCCCCTTCTATGACGGGAATGTGGAAACCTTCACTGTCTCCGGTATTCTCGCGGGAGGCGATGAGGCAAAACAGTTTTCCATACTGTTCTCCCAGAGCTATGCGGAGCAGGGCAGTCAGTTGGCAGGGCAGCCCTACGAGGTGTACGCCAAGCTGTACGGCGCAGCGCAGATGTCTGCCGGGCAGTGCAAGGAGCTCATGTATCTAATCGGCCAGGATGCCGGGATCGAGAGAAAGTATGTGAGTCCATCCAAGGCGTTTTTGGACTCTCTGACTCCGGACAGTCAGATTATGATGCTCTGCGGCCTGGTGGGTATTGTAATCCTGGTGGCCTGTATCCTGGTAATCTACGGCGTGTTCTATCTGTCGGTCATCGGCCGGATACATCAGTTTGGGCAGCTCCGTACCATCGGTATGACCCAAAAGCAGATGAAAAAGATGGTTTCCCGGGAGGGTGGCATTCTGTTTCTTTGTTCTGCGCCTGTGGGCATGGCTGTGGGTGCGGCAGTAGGATACAGTCTTATCCTGGATGGATTTTTCATCGGCCATATGCTTATGATCCTGATTTTGGTTTTCTGCGTCATCTATGGGATTACCATGATTTCTGTCCGGAAACCGGCCAGAATTGCGGCGGCTGTCTCGCCCATGGAGGCGCTTCGCTATCTGCCCCAGGATGGAATGAAACAGGCCGCCGGCAGAAAGCTGTGCCGCAGACTGACGCCTATGGGACTTGCGGTTATGAACTTTTCCAAAAATAAAAAGAAGGCAGTCATCACCATGCTGTCACTGGCCTTTGGCGGTATTCTGTTTATGACGGCAGCCACCTACATGTCCTCATTTCATAAGGAAAATTTTGCCAGACAGGGATATTTTGTGAACGCGCAGTTCCATATCTATTATACCCAGGCGGCGTCCTCATTGAATGAGAATGGCGTCAGCGGCCTGCAGGCCCAGGCTCCGCTGGATCAGGAGATGGTGGAGTCCATCTATGCTCTGGAGGGTGTTGAGAATGTGGAACAGGTCAAAAGTTTTGGGGTAAGCTTTGACTTTCCCCAGAGGGACGAGTACGGTCATCAGGACATGGTATATCCGATGACAGACCGGGAGACACAGGACATCGGACGGTATCTGGAGGACGGAAACGCGGACTTTGACAAGCTTATGAGCGGCGACTATGTTCTGGCGGCGGGCAATGACATAGTGCAGGAGATTTACGGATGGCAATTTCAGCCGGGAGACAGAATTGCGCTGCACTACTATGACGGCAGTAAAATGGCGGAGAAGGAGGTCACGATTCTGGGTGTTTTAAGCCAGCAGTTCGTGCTGGACCACAATGGTCTGGATGGGTGGTTTTTGATGCCGGAGCAGGCTATTTTGGAGCTGGTAGATTACGACAGCATAAATGCACATCTGCTGGTGAAGACAGACGAGACACAGGAGACCGCTGTGGGAGAGGCGCTGGAGCAGATGGTGGCGGAGAGACCAGAGCTGGGGCTGGAGACCCTGGCGGAGCGCCGGGTGATCTACGCTCGAAATGCGGACCAGATGTTTGCGGCCATCAGCGGTCTGGCTATATTTATCATGATGTTTAGCATCCTGAGCATGATGAATACGCTGATTACCAATATTGTCACGCGCAGGCAGGAGCTTGCCATGCTGGAATCCATGGGAATGGAAAGAGGGCAGATCCGTCGGATGCTGCTGGGGGAGAGTCTGCTGCTGGTGCTGGCTGCAGTGGGTGTGACACTGACGGCGGGTACGCTCTGCGGCTATGCGCTCAGCCGGATACTGTATCAAAACGGGGCATTTTATATGGCCTTTCGGTTTCCGGCAGGACTATCGCTATGCTATGTAGGCGTATTGACGCTGGTACCGCTCCTCATAACTCTTATATCCACCCATTGTTTTGCAAAAGACGCCCTGGTGGAACGGCTAAGAGGAACAGAAAACGGATGAGAGAATATAAATTAGAAATCAGCGGCGGCGAGGATTTTGTGATTATAACGCCACAGATGCTCTCCGCCCTGATATTTCGGATTCATAAGCTTTGCAGACAAAAACTCGTAGTGGCAGTTAAAGATATTGTGCCAGCGGATATGGAGGAGTACCTGGGGAGAATGATCAATACGAACCGTCACGCCGCTCCCTGCTTTCACTACTGCCAGATTTCGGAGGATCCCATTACAAAGAGAGGGCTGTACCGGATTTTGCGTCAGCAGCTGGAAGGTCTGGAAATGGAGCGGAGGGCCTGCTTTCAGAGTATTGTGCTTGCGGATACCATAAAGGGGGAGGCCGGATTTGACATTGTATGCGCCACCCCCTTTTTCTGGGCCTGCAGGGATACGGCGGTCAAATTTATATATTTTTGCCCGGATGGAAGGCAGGAGAACCTGGTTTTGGAATATGGAGAGAACTTTTGAGAAATAGGTTGCATTGTCCCTAACAATTCTGTTATCCTTGTATCAGGATAGGAAATGTGGTTCACATTTAACGGAGTCCAACAAAAAGGATAACAAGAGATGAAAACAAACAGAAAACACTTTTTTATCACCGTAATCGTCACATTGGCGGCGCTGGTTTTTTTGTCGGTATATATGATGACTATATTTTACCAAAATGCCAGGAAGGACGCTCTGGCTATCGGCGCAAGCACCATGGCTCAGGAAAAGGAGCAGGCGGAGCGTTATCTGAGCAGGGCGCTGGATATTATTCAGATTACGTCCATGGAGATCGAGTATCTGCTGAAAAAGGAGGCGGACTCCGAGGTGATCCTGGCTTTTCTGGAGAATGAGTCGGATTACTATATGAATACGGTTGATAAGGATTTTACTGGTGTGTACGGCTGGATAGGAGGCGAATATCTGGATGGCATCGGATGGGTGCCTGAAGAGGATTATGTGCCCACGGACAGGGTGTGGTACATGGATGCTATAAGGGCAGATGGAGAGCCTGCAATGATATCCCCCTATCTGGACGCCCAGACGGGAACCATTATGATTTCTATAAGCCGTATGCTGTATGACAAAGAGAGTGTCATCTCACTGGACATCTCCATGGATACATTGCAGCGGCTTACAGAGATGATTAACCTGAACGGGCACGGCTACGGATTCATCATCGACAGGGAGGGATTTGTGATCGCCCATTCCGACTCGGCGGAAAAGGGGAAGGAATACAGTGAGGATGCCGCAAAAAAAGAACTGATTGAAAAGGTGGCCGCATCCGGCGGCCAAAGCTTTGACATGGAAGTCAATGGAGAGCGTATCACGGTGTTCTCGGACACGATTTTGAATGACTGGTATGTGGTCATGGTGGTTGACAACAAGGGATTATTTGCTGATCTGAGACGAATCATGGTGCAGAGTGTCATAATGTGCCTTGTGGTGCTGGGGGTCATTGTGCTGTTCTGCGCGGTGGAGATGAACCGGACGAACCGCTATATGGTCAAGCTCCAGGAAAGCCGCCAGGAGCTTGAGCAGCTCAATGATACCATTATGCAGGTACTGGCCAAGACCATAGACGCCAAGGATAAATACACCCGGGGGCACTCTGTGCGGGTGGCCAACTACAGCCGTGAAATCGCCAGGAGGATGGGGAAGAGCGAGGAAGAGCAGGAGAGGATTTACAGGGCCGCGCTGCTGCACGATGTGGGAAAGATCAGAATACCCGACGGGATCATCAATAAGCCCGGAAAGCTGACGGATGAGGAATATGCTTTTATCAAGCTCCATCCGGTGGCCGGATATCATATCTTAAAATCTTTCTCCAAGGGTCAGATCATCGCGACAGGGGCAAAATACCACCACGAGCGATATGACGGAAAGGGATATCCCAGCGGACTTGTGGGGGAAAATACGCCGGAGCACGCCAGAATAATCGGTGTGGCGGACGCCTATGACGCCATGGCGTCCAACAGAAGCTATCGCCGGGCGCTGCCCCAGGAGGTGATCAGGGGCGAATTGGTGGCGGGTAAAGGGACGCAGTTTGACCCGCAGATCGTAGAGATTATGCTGGCGATGGTGGATGAGGACAAGGAGTATCATATGCGGCAGTCAGACGATTTGCAGCGGACGATACTGGCTGTGGACGACGAACCCATCACCATGGATGTGATTAAGAGCATATTTGAAACGCAGCCGATTTACAGGCTCCTCACCGCGCGCAGTGGGGAGGAGGCGCTTAAGCTGCTGCGGGAAGGCGGCGTGGACCTGGTGCTGTTGGATTTGGAGATGCCGGACATGAACGGGCTTGAGGCATTTAAGCGCATCAGGGAGATATCTGAAGTTCCCGTGGTGTTCATGACGGCCACCAAGGAGCTGACCGCCATGGAGAAGGCCAGGCAGCTAGGGGTTGACGACTATATCACCAAGCCCCTTATGCCACAGATTATGCTTGAGACGGTGTACGGCGCGTTAAACTGGGAGGAGTAGACGCGGATGTTCTATCTTTTATAAAGAAGAGAGTGGGATAGTATGAAACAGAAATTAGACAGGACATTGGGAATGTATTCCGCACTGATGATCAGCATTGGAACCATGATAGGCTCTGCCATTTTTGTTCTGGCTGGCACAAGCTATGAGACGGCTGGACCGGGAGCGTCCCTCGCCATTTTTCTGGCGGGTATTACCGCTGTTTTCACGGGTCTGTCCTTTGCGGAACTGGTAACGATCGTCCCGAAAGCAGGCGGCGGCTATGTCTATGTGAAGGAGGCCACAGGCAACAATATTATCGGATTCATCTGCGGGTGGGGGTTCTGGCTGGGCTATGCCATGTCCTGCGGCCTGTTTGCGCTGGGATTTGGAAACTTTATCAATTACATTTTTCCCTTTATTCCCCAGATGGCGGCAGCGTATGTGCTGGTGGTATATGTGATGTTTACAAATATCAAGGGAACCAAAAGCTCCGGCACGCTGCAAAACATTATCACCACTGTTTTGGTAGCGCTGTTGCTGCTGTATGTGGCTATAGGCGTGTTTCACATGGATATCGGTTATCAAAAGCCCTTTACCCCTCATGGAATGGCAGGGGTGTTCAACGCCATGGGATTTCTGTATATGACCTATATCGGATACGGACTCATCACCACAGCCAGCGAGGAGGTTATCGAGCCGGAAAAGACCATTCCCAAAGCGATATTGATTTCCATTGCGGCTGTTATTTTTATAAAGACCACAGTATTTTTTGTGGGATGCGGCATTCTTCCGTGGACCCAGCTTGTGCCGGAGATGACCAGCACGCCGCTGATTGATACGGCGGTGCATATGGGAGGCGCTATAGGCGGTTACCTTTTTGCCTTCGCGGGAATATTGGCAACTCTCTCTTCCATCAATACGGCCGTTATGGCGTCCTCTCGGACCTCTTTTGCCATGGCCAGGGACCAGCGCCTGCCAAGTCTGTTTAAGACAATCAACAGAACCACAAAGACGCCGGTTTTCTCCATTGTGGTATCCTCAATCATTGTTGTGATTGCGGTAACCATCCGGGACCTGGAGCATATTTCCACGGTGACCAGCATTTTTTCGCTGACAGGGTATAGCCTTGTCAATGTCGCTCTCATCATTTTCCGGCGGAAAAAACCGGAGCTTGAGCGCAAATTCAAAGTGCCTCTCTTTCCGCTTACTCCGATTCTGGGAATAGGACTGAACCTGTTTTTGATTGTCAATCTTGCCATATCGGACCGGCTCGCGCTGCTTATTGCTGTCTCTGTCATCGGAGTTGGGGTAGCGTATTACTATCTGGTTATGCCCAGATTAAAGTATGCGTCCAAAGGCATTTCCATTGTGGATATTCCTGAGATCAAAGAGCATAAAAAGGACAACAGAGAGAATGAGATCATCATCCCCGTATCCAATCCCCAGACGGCGGACGGTCTGCTGAATTTTGGCAGAAGGATTGCTCTTGCGGAACAGAACACGACAGTGGTTCCGGTGAAGGTCAATGTTTTTCCCGACAATCTGCTGACCATCGCGGACTATGACGTAATGATGCAGACCATGAATACCCAGGATGAGATTGTGCGGAAACTGAAAGCATACGAGGAGGAACCTTTTATGCGGCCGGTTTTGATCAATTCCAGAGAGGTGTTCCACGCGATTATGTCCGTGATCAAAAAGGAGAAAAATCCCATGGTGATTATGGGTTGGCACGGCTCGGGCCTGGTAAAATATATGCACGGCGATATCACATACAGGATGCTCCAGGAGGCCCCGGCGGATGTGGGAGTTCTGCGGATGCATACCAGGGAGACAGAGTTTAAGAAAATCCTGTTTCCCTATGGCGGCGGAAAGTATTCCAAGATGACGGCGAAGGTGGTCAATCGAATTGCCAACGCGTACGGCGCAAAGATAACTCTTTTAAATGTGGTGGACCGGGACGAGGATATTGAGGAGACAAGGGAGTTTCTGAAAAATTCGGCGGCTAAATTTGATAGTCCCACAGAAATCATGGTGTGCAGCGGCGCGCTGGTTGAGCGGGTAGTGGAATTCTCGGAAAGCTACGACCTGGTGGTCATGGGTGCCTCATTGGATTGGGGCATTCAGGAGGTGGTCACCGGATTTCGGACCGACAGAATTATGGAACAGGCAAAGTGTTCCGTCCTGATTATCAAGAGCTATGATTTATTTTTACAGAAGAGAAAGGTGCGTGGATTCATTCACAGGACGAGAAAGGTAATTCATCAGTAGAGTACGAGGCTGCCGCACTAAGGGGTTTCCTGTCTGTGCGGCGGCCTCATCTTTGGGTGGAAAGTGTTTCCTACTGTGCGGATTCCCGCTTAAACACATACCAATACGGCTCCTCGCCGCCGTAGGTGTAATCGCCGCTCTTCCACTGAATCAGCAGATATTCCGTTCCCTGGTATTCCTGGTAACAATACATGCTGGCGGTGGATTGCGGCTCACAGATCACATTGCCAGTACTCCAGCGCCATACCTGCGAACCCTCGGTATAGGGTTTCATGTCGTTCACATTGCGGAAGGTGTTGCGCATCTCCCCCTCCGGCAGAAACTGGGCTGTGCGCCAGAACAGGGCGTCATGGGGAAAGGCCGGATTGGGTCTGCCGGGCACGAAATCCTCCCGGCAGCGCACCAGATCGCACACCTGCCATGTGCCAATGACCTTCAGGTCGTCGGCAGGCGCCTGGGGAATAGGGTCTTTTATGCGGATGTCCTGTCGGGTGTAATGTCTGTGGTCTGTCTGCCGCAGCACCCAGCATTCCGGCGCTCCGCCATAGAGCAGATAGGAGTGAAAGCGCATCTCTATGAACATGTAGGTTTCATTGCCTATTTCCTCGATGGTGTAGGCGTTGCGGCTCTGCTGCTTGGGATAGCCGAAGGAGGCCAGAAGATACCCCTTGGTCCAGCCGAAACACCAGTACCATTCTCCCTGGGGCAGGAAATATAGTTCCTTCACAGGGTGATCGTCCGCCTGAGTCTTGGGATGCCCCGGCAGAAACTGTTCTCTGCTGGGCAGCACGTCCACCAGCTCCCAGCGTCCAATGACGCGCTCATCATTCTCAAACGCACCCTGGATATCATCATTGCGTGGCTGCTGCGGGGCACAGGAGAGCTGGCAGACAGAGACTTTTAACTCCGTGACGCCGTCTTCATAGGCAATCTGATAGGTGGGTCCGGTGACCTGGCAGTGCTGTTCCTCCAAATGCTGGCGCAGCGCCACGATAGCCTGATCGTATTCATCCCGGCCGCAGATCAGGCAGGCGGTCTCGCCGGGGAAACGGACAGTGGTTTCCACAACCGTCAGCGCGGCTCCGGCGGATATTTCCTCTGGACAGGGCGGCAGAAACTGCAGCCCCTGGGGCAGTTTTCCGGTGATTTCTACCCCTACGCCTATATCAAAACAACTGCTGCGGTATTCGGTCTCGTAGTCGATCAGGACGGTTCTGCCGCCCTGGATTTCTCTGGGAAGGCATTCTCGCAGGGCAGCCAGCGCCAGATGACCGTGGGAACGGTCGGTCAGCAGCAGCCGGACATAGGCAATGCGGATTTCCTCACTTTTGCGGATAACAATATTATACATGGTTTTTTCCTCCTTTATAGCGGCGGAGAGCCTGCGGAGCGTGGCTATGCGCTGTCTGGTCCGGACAAGGAGCGCGTTTAGCTCCTGCTCCTTGTCCGCCAGCATTCTGCCCAGTTCCTGTCCCGGCAGCCGCTGCCCGTCCCGGATTTCCTCCAGAGTAAAGCCCAGCTCTTTCAAAGCCAGAATCCGATAGCAGTCTGAGAGCTGCGCCGCGCTGTAGTAGCGGTAGCCTGTAAGGGGGTCAATTTCCTCCGGGCACAGGATACCCTCGCTGTCATAGTAGCGCAGCGTTTTTACTGAAATATTACAGAGTTTGGACAATTCACCGATCTTATACATACAGACACATACCTCTTTTCCGTGCGCCGCCCACAAACCCTCCGGCGCGTAATCATGCAAAGCGCTTTGTACTTATATATATATCATTACAGTCAGGGGGAGAGTCAATCCTTTTTTGCATAAAAAATACATATGCTGCATGAGCGGGGAGAAAGTGTACACAGTTGACATTGTGTACACTTTTGCTATACTATATAGACAGATTTGCAGGACATGACGCGAGCGAGGGGCAGAACAGTGGAGAGGGATAAGAGAACCGGGAAAAAAGGAAAGTGGTATCAAAAGAGCGGCGGCGAATGGTTTCTGTGGGCGCTGACGGCGGCCTATGGCCTGGCCTGTCTGTACCTGTACTACATGCAGTCTATCCAGCCCCTGGATTACAACAACCGTCTTTTTCAGTCGGATTTGCCATATCATATCAGTATGATCGTGGATGACGGCTGGTACTACAGCTTTACCGCCTACGCCTATCAGGCGCTGTATTGGCTTTGCGGAGGGAACACCCTGGGAATCGCCCTGTTTCTGGCGGCAGTGACGGTGGGTACGCTGCTGCTGACGGAGGTGCTGCTGCGGCGCATGGCCGGTATGCAGGGAAGGAACTGGGTCACCATGGCGGCGGCCCTGATTTTGAATCTGGTGATGCCCTTTTATTTGAAATGGGCGGGAAGCTACCGCTATGTGAGTTATCAATCCGGCAATCTGTGGCACAATTCCACCTATCTGTGCATGCGGCTGCTGGCTCTGGGGGCGCTGCTTTGCTACCAGGGGCTGGAGGAGCATTACCGGGAAAAAATCACGGTAGGGCAGGGGGTGGTGTTTGCCCTGCTTTTGGTGGTGTGTACGGGTGTGAAACCCAGCTTTTTGACAGTTTTTGCCCCTGCGTTGGCTGTAAGGCTTTTGTGGGATTTGTTCCACGGGGTGCGTTTCAGGCAGGTGTTTTGGCTGGGCGCGGCGGTGCTGCCCGCCTGCGGCGTGGTGCTGTGGCAAAACATGGTGCTGTTCGGGGAAGACACGGGCAACGGCATGACCTTTGACCCTTGGTACACCTTCTCCCTGCACGCCGACAGGCCCAAGCTGGCGGTACTCTGTTCTCTGGCATTTCCGTTGGCGGTGCTGGCGGCCAGCCTTTTAGCCATGGACAAAAGACAGCGGCGGTTAAGCCGCACTTATCTGTTTAGCTGGCTCATGGCGCTGGTGGGATTTGCGGAGGCGCTGTGCCTGGTGGAGACGGGTTCCCGTTCCCGGGACGGGAATTTCCTGTGGGGATATCTGTTTGCGATCTTCTGGCTGCAGGCGGTGAGTCTGGTCAAGTGGCTGTCCCTGCGCAATGTGGATATTGCGCTGCTGACGCCAGAGGGAGGCCAGCCCCGGCGCGTTCGGCTGATGCTGATTCGGACGGGCTATATACTGGCGGGACTTGCTCTGCTGTACCAGCTATTTTGCGGCGTATTTTTTTTCGTAAGACTCTTGAGCGGTGAGACATATTTTATGATGGGATAGATAATGGGAGGCTGCGAAACTATGAAATATATTATCAATCAGGACAATTACCATACCTTTGAGAGATTGGCGGTGAACCGGCTGGCTCCCAGAAGCTATTTTATCCCCTATCCGGACAGGGAACAGGCGCAGAAGGTCAGTCTGCGCCAAAAGCGGTATGCGTCGCCCAAGGTGATCTGCTTAAGCGGCCAATGGGATTTCCATTTTTATGCCAAACCGGCGCAGATGCCGGATATACTGGATACGGAGGAGGTGGTCTGGGAGAGGATTGCCGTGCCCGGCTGCTGGCAGTTTCAGGGCTATGACCGTCCCTTTTATGTGAATACCCGTTATCAGTTCCCCTTTCAGCCGCCCCGGATTCCCACTGTGGGCAAGGTGGGTCCTGTCTTCACCTGGATCGGGGCGGACCAGGGCAATGTCCCCCGGCGAAAGGACCCGGGTGAGGAGTATAATTTTGTGGGAGTGTACCGACGCCTTTTCCGGGTGGAGAATCCCCGGCAGAGGCATGAGATTTCCTTTCTGGGAGTGGCCAGCTGCGTGGACCTGTATGTGAACGGTTGTTTTGTGGGCTACTCGGAAGGCTCCCACAACATGGCGGAGTTTGATGTGACGGATTTTCTGCGCCAGGGAGAGAACGAGCTGCTGGCGGTGGTACACAGGTGGTGTAACGGCTCCTATCTGGAGTGTCAGGATATGTTCCGCAACAATGGAATTTTCCGGGATGTGCTGCTGCGGGTTTGCCAGGAGAGCGACGTCTGGGATGTGGCCTGGCAGCCGGTCTGCAAGGAGACTTCCGAGGGGATGATATATGACGCTACTGTCACAGCCACGCTGTATGAGGACGGTCCGGTGCGGTTTACTTTGGAGGGGCATGGAATCTGCCTGAACATGACCGGGCAGTCCCGGGAGCATGTGGCCCAGGTGACATTTTCAGATCTTTCCGTCAGGGAGTGGAACGCGGAGGAGCCGGTGCTGTACGATCTGTATATCGAGACCGAGAGCTGCTGCGTCAGGGAGAGAGTGGGATTTAAGCGTGTGACCACGGCGGGCAAGGTGTTCCGCATCAACGGCAGCCCCGTGAAACTTCACGGCGTCAATCACCATGACACCAGTCCCACAGGAGGCTATACCATGACGCCGGAGGAGATAGAGAGGGATGTAGCTCTCTGCAAGGAGTACAATATCGACACCATACGTACCTCTCACTATCCTCCGGACCCCTATTTGCTGGAGCTGTGCGACGAACAGGGCGTCTATGTGGTGGATGAGGCTGATCTGGAGACGCACGGAAGCTGGTCCCACAGACTGCCGCCCAGCTACAACCATATCAGCGATGATCCGGCCTGGCGGCTGCACTATCTGGACCGCGCCCGCAGGCTGTTCCACCGCGACAAAATCCATGCCTGTATCGTCATGTGGAGTCTGGGCAATGAGTCTGGCGGCTGTTGCAACACAGACAAGATGTATCATTATCTGAAAAAGAGAACCAGCCTGCCTATTCACTATGAGGGGGTGATTCACTCCCGGCGCAGGGCCTATGATGTGGGCAGCGAGATGTACCCTCCGGTGGAGAAGGTACGCCAGGTGGGCGAGGGCACCCGGAATATATCTGAGCTGTGTGACAGACCTTATTTTCTCTGCGAGTATGCTCATGCCATGGGGGTGGGACCCGGCAATGCGGAGAGCTATTGGCAGGAGATTTATAAATATGACAATCTCATGGGGGGCTGTGTCTGGGAGATGACCGACCATGCTGTGCTGCATGAGGACGGCAGCTACACCTACGGCGGCGACCATGGGGAGTGGGAGCACGACGGCAATTTCTGTGTGGATGGGATTTTCTATCCCGACAGAACGCCCTCCACAGGCGCGCGGATTGTCCGTTTCCTCTACCGCCCCATCCGCGTGACGCACATGGAGGGGAATCTGTATGAGATTTTCAACACCACGGGCTTTACGCCCGGCAGCCGCTATGTGCTGCGGTGCAGATGGAGCGATGGCAGGGAGGCGGAGGTAGTGCCCATGGCAGGCCCTGGGGAGCGCAAATGTGTCCGCATTTTGCCCCAGGAGGAGTGGTCGGGAAACGAGTATAGACGGATTGAGTGCAATCCCCGTCAGGAGCTGCTGCTCACCATTACCACAGTGGAAAAAAATACTGGGAGAGAGGTGGCGGTGGAGCAGATCACGCTGCGGGAGGCGGCGCTGCCCAGACCTGCCCGCAGCAGTCAAAAGCCGCTGCCGTCCATTCTGCGGATGGAGGACGGGCGCTTTGAGCTGTGTCTGGGAGACGGCTGCCTGGCGGCGTCCGATCCCTATACCATTCTGTTTAGAGCGCCCACGGACAATGACGTGGATCTGCTGCAGCGCTCCACCATGGCGGGCTTTACGGATCAGAGAGAAGAGGTTCTGAGCGTTGACCGCACGGAGCGGCAGATGAAAGTGAAAACCCGCATTGTGTGCAGGGAGGGAAGTTTTCTCTGTACGGATACCTATGAATATTGCAGCCAGGGCATTCTGGTCACCAGCAGACTGCGCTGTCAGCGGGGGAGCGGGAGACTGCCCAGATTCGGCAAAGCCTTCCGTCTGGACCAGAGTTTTGACAGCGTGACTTATTATGGAAGAAACGGGGAATCCTACGCGGACATGAAGGAGCATACCCAGATGGACATGGTCTCCTGCGGTGTCAGCGATATGACGGAACCGAATATCAGACCCCAGGAGAGCGGCAACCGCTGTGACTGCCAGTGGGCGGGCATCAGCGACGGAAAGCTGAGAATCAGTTTCAGGGCCGTGGACCATCCTTATGAATTGGGCGTCAAGCCCTACAGCGACAGACAGCTGCTGGCTATGAGGCACAGGGAGGATGAGAAGACTACAGGTACCTATGTGACCATATCGGCCTTTCAGATGGGAATCGGTACGGGGAGCTGCGGCCCGTCCACCGCGCCGCAGTACTGTCAGCCCATGGACCGGGAATATGTGCTGCGCTTTCTGATAGATGTGGAGGAAATACAGTGAAGCTGTAACAAAATCTTTCATAAAAATTAAGATTTATACAGTGGACAAAGAATTGATTTAGCGATACAATAAGAAAGGCAATTATATCGGCGTTACGCCGTAAAGAAAGAACCGAAGAAAGGAAATGATACGGATGAAAAAGATAAAATTATTGACTGCTGCCGTGCTGGCAGCCTGTGTTCTGGCAGGCTGCGGAGAAGAGCCGGAGGAGCCTACGGGAGCCACCATTCCCCAGGGCGTCACCATCTCAGAGGAAAGCACCCAGCCCGAGGAATCCCAGATTCCCGACAACACAGAGGAACAGCCGGATGAAGGACCTGTTGCCGCCACGGCGACCATTGAGACCAGGTCTGTGGTGGATGGCAAGATGCAGAGCTATCTGACAGGCGAGTGGAAGGACGAGGCAGTTGCCCGCCGCCGCAGCATGGCAGTCATGATTCCTAATAACAAGCCTGCTATGCCCCAGTATGGCATTTCCAAGGCCAGCATTATCTACGAGGCGCCTGTGGAGGGCCGTATTACCCGTCTGATGGCCTTCTTTGAGGACTATGATGAGCTGGATCATATAGGTCCCGTGCGCAGCAGCCGTGACTACTATGTGTTCGAGGCTATGGGTCTGGACGCTATCTACTGTAACTGGGGTCTGGCTGTTCCCTATGTGGAGGACCTGCTGAGAAGCGATCAGGTGGATAACATAAGCCAGGCGGTTTCCGGTATACATAATGCCTCCTCGGAGGCATTTGAAAGGCTGGACAGACCCGGCTACAAGGATGAGTACCGGGGATATCTGATTCTCGATGGCTATAACAAGGCTGTGGAGCGGCAGGGTTACGCCAAGGAATATAGCTCCGGTTTCCAGGGCGCGTTCCTGTTTGCCAACGACGGACACCGTGCGGAGTATGCGGATAAGCCGGATGCCGTTAAAGTATATCCCGGCGGCACCAACAGCAATTCCGGCGGTTACGGCAGCGCCCGTCCTGTGTTTGAGTACAATGCGGAGGACGGACTCTACTATCGTTATCAGTACGACGCAAAGCAGGTTGACGAGCTGAACAACGAGCAGCTGACTGTCAGCAATGTGGTGTTCAAAATCTGCGACGGTCTGGTGAGAGACAATAACAACTACATGTTCTTCACGACCTATGGCAGCAACGAGGCATATGTGTTCACCAACGGCAAGGTGATCAAGGGCACCTGGTCCAGAGAGAGCACGGATGAGCCGACACGTTATTTTGATGAGAATGGCAACGAGATCGTATTTAATCAGGGCAAGACCTGGGTGTGCAATATCTGGTCTGATTACAAGGAATTTATGACCTGGGAATAATAGATTTCAATCCGAAAAGTGGGGCTGCAGAGAATTTCTCTGCGGCCCTTTTTATGACAAAAAGCAAGCGCTTTTTTGGATAATCCCATAAGAATTCAGCGGATGAAATGCTGTTTTCGTGCTAAAATACAGCATATACATACCTTTAAAAAGCATCCGGGAACGAGGGAAAATAACAGTATGAAAGTAAGCAGTAAAAAAATAGACAAAAATTTGATTCTGCGCGGCAATATGATTCATGCGATTCTGTCGCTGGCCATACCGGTGGTCATCAACAGTTTTTTGCAGACCATGTATAACCTCACGGACACCTACTGGCTGGGACAGATCGGTACGGCGCAGCTGGCGGCCATCAATCTGGTGACACCGGTTCAGAATATCATTATCAATTTCGGCAGCGGCATCACCGTGGCGGGTTCCGTGCTGGTGACACAGTATATCGGGGCAGGCAAAAAGGAAGACGCTCTCAAGATGGCCAATCAGATTTTTGCCGCCGCCATGCTGTTTTCTCTGGTGTGTACCACCATTTGTTTTCTGGTTACGCCCGGGATTGTGACCTGGCTGGGGGCGGACGCTGAGACCTATGGCCACAGCCTGATTTATCTGCGGATCGTGATATGGGATATGCCATTTCTATTCATAGTCAATTTGTTTTCTGCCATCCATCAGGCCCAGGGGGACACGGTGCGCCCCATGTTCCTGAATCTGGGGGGCATTGTGCTGAATCTGATTCTGGACCCGCTGTTTATCATGGGATTTGAGCTGGGGGCCGGGGGCGCGGCGGCGGCTACGTTATTTGCCAAGATGGTTCCCGCCACGGTGGCATTTGTCCTGCTGACCAGGCCGGGCAAGGAGATTCGTATCGACAGAAAATACATGCGTTTCGAGAAAGAGAAATTACAGCTGATCCTGAAGATTGGTCTGCCCGCCGCCATCGGCGGCAGCACCATGCAGTTGGGTTTTCTGTTGATGAGCCGCAACGTGTACGCCTATGGTACCCAGGCCATGGCTGCCTACGGAATAGGCAACAAGGTCAACAGTCTGATCACGCTGCCCAGCAATGGCATCGGCTCAGCTACCGCCACGATCGTGGGGCAGAATATCGGCGCGCGGCAGCAGGACCGGGCAGAGCAGGGATATAAGATTTCCATGCGCATTTGTGTTGTATTTTTATTTATAGGTGGTATGATCTTATCAAGAAAGCCGATTTCTACTGCCATCGTCAGCATATTCAGTGATGATGCGGAAGTAATTGCCATGGCGGCCGATTTCCTGAGTATTATGGCATTCTGGTGCTTTTCCAACGGGGTGTACAATACCACCATAGGGCTTTTCCAGGGAACCGGGCACACGGAGATCACCATGGCGGTGGACGCCAGCAGACTATGGGTGTTCCGTTTTTTGACCCTGTGGGTATGCGGGGAACTGCTGGATATGGGAGTGCGCAGCGTGTGGTATTCCGTGGTGGTCAGCAATGGAATTTCCTCCGTGATTCTGTATTTGCTGTATCGTCTGGGCATCTGGAAAAAGGCTAAGATTAAGCTGCGGCCGGAGGTTGAGGAAGAAAGTGCGACACAGGGGAGAGAGACGAAAGCATAGAGCTTTAAAGATATATGGGATATGGACATTGGCGGTGGTGCTGGTGAATCTGGCCGCTGCCGTAATCCCGGGACTGAGCGACTGGTATATCAGGTATATTTTTCCTGTGTGGGTAAACACATATGGGCGATTTATGGATATTTTTCCCTTCTCTGTGGGAGAGTGGATGCTGGCGGCAGGCGTGGGACTGGTGTGCGCGGCGCTGGCGCTGGGACCGCTGTTTGGTCTGGCGGCGGCGTTTCACTGGCGTCGGGGAAAAGTGTGGATTCGCCGCTACTATGTATTTTTTGCGTGGACACTGCTGGGGGTGTGCAGCGTTATGACGTTGAACTGTTCTCTGCTGTACCATGCGGGAACCTTCTCCGAACAGTATTTTCCCCAAGCCCGGGAGAGCTATACCCTGGAGGAACTCACAGGGCTGCGGAATATGGTGGTGGAGAAATGCAATGCCCTGGCCCAGGAGATGGAGCGGGATGAGGAGGGCAATGTCCTGTATAACGGGAGTGCCCGGGACATGCAGGAAGAGGCTATTCGCGCCATGAGGCAGTTGGGACAAAGCTACGACCAACTGGACGGTTACTATCCCCACCCCAAGCCCTTTGCCGCCTCGGATTTTTTTAGCCAGCAGCACATGCAGGGCTATTTTTTCCCGTTCTCCATGGAAGCAAACTACAATGACGTGATGTACCTTATGAACAAGCCGGACACCTTCTGTCATGAGCTGGCCCATCTGCGGGGATATATCTACGAGGACGAGGCGAACTTCATCAGTTTTCTTGCCTGTATCCAGTCGGGAAATTCTCTGTTTGAATACAGCGGATATCTGGCGGTACTGAACTATCTGGACAACGATTTTTACAGAGCTGTAGGCCAGGACCGGGAGAGGTATCTGGCCCAGCCCCGGATATTGCCTCAGGTGCGGGCGGATAACGTGTTTGTAACCGAGCAGGAGTGGGAGAGAATCAACGGAAAGGCTCTCATTGACACGGAGACGGTGGATCAGGTGTCGGATGTGCTGCGGGATACCAGCCTTAAGGCCTTTGGCGTCAGCGACGGGGTACTCAGCTACAACAGAGTGGTGCAGCTGCTTTTGCAATGGTACTATGGATAATATTTTGATTTACAAATCCTGTGATATGATTTATAATTTTAGCATATATCACAGTCTGATAAGAAGTCTGCGGCAGCTGCCGGGATTTGGAAAGCGCATTTGTATGATTATTATTAACGCAATAAAAGCAATATTGAAACGCGGAGCGGAATCCGCGAAGTATAAATATAGTTTGATTATCAGCATGGTCGGGATGGTACACGTCTGTCTGGTAGTCCTTTTTTGCGTTCTTCGCGTTACGCCCATGGCGCTGCTGAATACGGGCAGTGTGCTGCTCTATGTGTTCTGTCTCTGGTTGATTCGTCATGACGGAGACATGCGAGTGGTATTTTACGCCACATATCTGGAGATCATTGTGCAGTCCTTTGCCGCCACGCTGTGCATCGGCTGGCGTTTTGGTTTCCCGCAGTATGTGATTGCGCTGGTTCCATTCGGTTATTATATGTGTCATGCGCTGCTTGACAATGGGCGCAGATATATCATTGCCACAGTGCTGGGCCTGGTTGCCCTGGTTTCCTTTGTCAGCTGCCGGATGCTGTCTATGTATTTTGGAGCGCTGTATCAACTGAATGTGTCTGACATTGCGGAGCTGGGAATCTATATTTTCAATGCCCTCTGCAATTTCGGCTTTCTGTTTATTGTAACAGTGATTTTTCTTGTGGAGATGCAGTCGGCCACCGATCAGTTACAGAGACAGAATGAGATACTGGACACCATGGCTAACATTGATCCGCTGACGGGACTGTACAATCGCCGCAGCATGCACACATTTTTGAGTAATGCCCAGGAGAACGGGCCTTTTTGCCTGGTTATGTGCGATATAGACGATTTCAAGAAGATCAATGACACATACGGGCACGACACCGGTGATAATGTGCTTAAGGAGATTGCGCGTATCGTGCAGAAAGAGGTGGATAAGCATGGCCGCGCCTGCCGCTGGGGCGGGGAGGAAATGCTGCTGCTCATTCACGGTGATCTGGAGCAGGCCCGCCGGATTTCAGAGAATATCCGCCATGTGGTCAACAATTTTGTGTTCTGTCTCAAGGGGCAGAGCATACATTGCTCTATTACCATCGGTGTTGCGCTGCATCAGGAGGGGGAGGGCATTGACCACACCATCACCCATGCGGACAACAATCTGTATTACGGGAAACGCAATGGGAAAAACAGAGTGGTGTCGGATTTGGAGCTGAAAACGGGCTAGTGACAAAAAAATAAAAAAAATCGGAAAATAGTCTTGACAATCCTGGGTGTGGCATGTAAAATAACCAATGTTGTGACAGATTGCCGCCGCAACATTTGTCTGCGGGTGTAGTTCAATGGTAGAACACCAGCCTTCCAAGCTGGATACGTGGGTTCGATTCCCATCACCCGCTCTCAGAACTTTCATATTTGTGTATTTGCGCGAGTGGCTCAGCGGTGGAGCACCTCCTTGCCAAGGAGGGGGTCGCGGGTTCGATTCCCGTCTCGCGCTTTTTTTATGTCATTTCGATAGTCGTTTCGTGCAATCGCGCTTGAAAATTCCACCAAAAGGTAAAGTATCCAGGGGCTTTGACGATAAGAATAATACAAATGCTTTTGGCCAAAGCGTTTGTAAACTAACATATAGTCACCACGGATGGTACAGTTATGGGGATAAGGATATCCTTGTGTCGTGCCGTCTTTTTTTTGCTTATGCGCAGCAGCGCATCACCGGCAAGCGCAAGCCGGGCGGATATCAGGGAAGTGCGGGCAAAGAAGTGAACTGGAAACGAGGGGCGTTTGCGAATTGAATCAAGTGCAATAGGAATGGATTCCGCCAGGAGCTATAAGGCTTCGAGATTAAGCTATAACCGCTTTGTGCTAAAGGATTATGTGCAGGGCGGAACGAGTACCGGTGCCGGTGTGGCCGGACAGCAGTTGGGAATGGGGAACATGAAGGAGGAGACTACCCAGAATCAAAGCCAGAATCAGGAGAACGGCAAAGGGAATCACATGCTGACCACAAGTGGTATCACCGATCTGCGCGAGCGGGTAGAGAGCATGAGAAACGGCCGGGTACAGCTGCGCAGCAGCGTTGACAACGCAGTGGGCACCATGCGCCACTACACTGCGAGATACATCTTTCTGCTGCTCTTTGGGGAGACCAAGACCCGCGATCTTCTGGGAGATGACGAGAGTTTTACTTCTTCGGACAACGGCGGGCAGAGCGGCAACGCGACTCTGCAGCTGCAGCCTTTTAACATGAAGGTTCTGTCCTACAGCGAGGAGGAGTACTATACTGAGCAGGAGAATACCCTGTTCTCCACCGTGGGCACTGTGCGGACAGCGGATGGCAGGGAGATTAATTTCAATGTGGACCTGGCTATGAGCAGGAGCTTTACGCAGACCTATCAGCAGGAGTTGAATCTGGCAGCGCTGCAAAAGACCTGTGATCCTCTGGTGATTAATTTTGACGCAAATACAGCGGCTTTGACCGATCAGAAGTTTATGTTTGACGTGGACGCAGACGGACAGGAGGACAGTATTTCCATGTTGGGAGCGGGCAGCGGCTATCTGGCGCTGGATAAGAACGGAGACGGCGTTATCAACGACGGCAGCGAGCTTTTTGGCCCCCAGAGCGGCAATGGTTTTCAGGATCTGGCCGCCTACGACGAGGATGGCAACGGCTGGATTGACGAGGGCGACAGCATTTGGTCCAAGCTGAAGATATGGTGCAAGAACCCGGATGGCACAGACAGTCTCTACACCCTGGGCGAAAAAGGTGTGGGAGCGATTTGCCTGCAGAATACGGCTACTGATTTTACCCTAAAGGGCAATGATGGCAGGGACAACGGCTATATCCGCAACACGGGCATCTTTCTCTATGAAAACGGCAATGTGGGTACCGTGCAGCACCTGGACCTGACACAATAACAATGGCGAGAGGCCGATATAAAAACACTTTCTGTCTTTTGGAGGCAGAAAGTGTTTTTATTGGTGGGAATAACTACTTCCGACAGATAAACATACCGGTGGACTTATGGATAAACATGGCTCCTTCACGGCGGAGCTTGTCCTGCAGCAGCGCCTTCAGTTCGCATCCCCGCTGCTCCAGAACAAGCGGAGCATTGCCGGGAAAGGAGTAGATATAGTCGTAGATAGCCTGGGGGTCATCTACGACCAGGTCGTTATCCTGTATCTGACATTCCACATGGGTGAAGTGTTTGTCCAGCCGGGGGCCTGCGTTTTCCAGCTGGAAACTCCCTGTCAGGTTCTGAAAGGGTACCTCGATTCTGGGGTCAAACTCCACGACCAACTGATGCAGTTCCCGCATATGGGTTTTTCCAACCGTGGAGCAATAGAAGGTTCCACCTGGCCTTAGTCCCCGGGCAATGGCGGACAGACAGCTCTCCAGGTGCGATACATGGTACAGCATGTGGTTGGCGATAATGCGGTCATAGCAGGCGGCGGGCAGCTCCAGGGCCTCCGCGTCCAGCACCTGATAGGTAATGAAGACTCCGCGGGCTGCCAGCTCCTTCTCATAGGGGGCGAAATTTTGCCGGGTCTGCTCCAGCATTTCCGGGGAGCGGTCCGTGAGAGTCAGATGCAGCCCCTCGGGCAGCAGGTTTGTGCGCTCCATCCAGAGCAGTCCCGTGCCGCAGCCCAGTTCCAGCACGGTCTCCCCCGGCTGCAGGGCCAGCCGTTCATAGACCCAGTCCATCCAGCTCTGGGAGCTGGTGGAGTAAGTGTGAATATTGATCCGCCGGGTCAGATTGTTGGGGTTCTGGTATTGCTCCAGAACCTTTTCTTCGCTGGTCAGCAAATTCAGGCAGCGCACCAATACCTGCCACTTGTCCTCCTGGGGACTGCGCTGGGCCAGCTCGATGGTGGAGATCAGTTGTTCCAACTGTGCTTTTCGCTCCAGCAGCAGACTCTTCTGCTGTGCCAGAATGTCCTCCTGGTCCAAGGCATCCTCCTTTTGGGCGGCAATCAGGTGCTGAATCTGCTCCAGAGAAAATCCCAAGTACTTAAGCATCATAATTTGCTGGAGCAGAGATAGCGAGCCTTTATCATAGCAGCGGTAGCCATTTTCCAGATGGGATATGGGCGGGAGCAGTCCCTTGGCGTCATAGTAGCGTATTGTGCGCAGGGAGACCCCTGCGATCCGGGCAATTTCCCCGGCTGTGTAGTATTTATCGTTCATATTTACCCCTTTCCTGCATATGGCAAGCCACGCTTGTCATATTGCGTGAATCAGTATTTGGATATCCATATCTCTATCATACAGGATGACGTAAGGTAATGGTCAAGAAAAAATCGTAAAAAACTTTTCTTTTTGCCAATCATATGTTATAATAAACAAAATATTCTGCCCAATATCCAAGATCCAAGTTCCAAACGACACTTTCAAGCATGAATTGGCACAAACAGGACAAATCTGTATATGCACAAGGAGGAGAAAATGACAAGAGAAGGTTTGGTAAGGACCAACGAAAACTGCGTGGGATGCAACAAGTGTATCGGTGCCTGCAGCTGCATGGGGGCCATGGTGGCTCACCGGGAGCCGGATGGGCGCAATGTTATCGAGGTGGATGGCTCCAAATGTGTGGCCTGCGGCGCATGTTTCGATGCCTGCGAGCACAATGCCAGAGAGTATGTGGACGACACGGAAGCGTTCTTTCAGGCGCTGGAGCGAGGGGAGAGAATTTCTATTTTGATCGCCCCGGCATTTCTGGCTAACTATCCCAAAGAGTATGAGAGTGTACTGGGCGGCTTGAAGGCGATGGGCGTGAACCGAATGATCAGCGTATCCTTTGGTGCGGACATCACTACCTGGGCCTATCTGAATTACATAACCAAGTACCATTTTCTGGGTGGAATTTCCCAGCCCTGTCCGGCGGTGGTCAATTATATCGAACATTATATTCCGGAGCTGCTGCCCCGGCTGATGCCTGTGCAAAGCCCTATGATGTGCGCGGCGGTGTATGTGCGCAAGGAGATGAAGGTGCAGGACAAGCTGGCATTTATCAGCCCCTGTATCGCCAAGAAGGATGAGATCGAGTCCAAGCGGGGCAAAGGGCTGATCTCCTACAATGTGACCTTCGACCATTTGATGAAGTATGTGAGATGCCACAATATCTCCGGTCCTTCCTGCAAGGACGAGATTGAGTATGGCCTGGGTTCCATTTATCCCACTCCCGGCGGCTTGAAAGAAAACGTGTATTGGTTTCTGGGGGAGGACGCCTATATCCGGCAGTGCGAGGGCGAGAGCCATATGTACCATTACCTGGAGAACAACAAAAAGCGTATTGCGGAGGGCAGCACCTCCTACCTGTTTATCGACGCATTGAACTGTGCCCAGGGCTGTCTGTACGGCACTGGTACGGAGGACGCCAACAACGCCACGGACGATGTGCTGATGGAGATGATGCGGATCAAGGCCGCCAGCAAGAACAACGATTTCAGGAGTACCTGGTCCCGAAGGCTGACTCCCGCTCAGAGGCTGAAGGCGCTGAACAGACAATTTTCCAAATTAAAATTGGAGGATTATCTGTGCGAGTACACTGACAAATCTGCCGATACCATAGCGAAGACGCCCAGCGCCGCAGAGTTGGACCGCATTTATCTGGAGATGGGGAAGAACACCCCGGACTCCCGCAAGATCAACTGCTCCTGCTGTGGATACCGGACCTGTGAGGAGATGGCTTGTTCTATTTATAATGGCTTTAACTATAAGGACAACTGCATTCACTACCTGAAGGATCAGGTGGAGAGCGAGAAAAATAACGCTCTGCAGCTGGCGGACCAGGTGGAGAAGGAGAAGGACAGAATAGCCAGACAGCATGAGAGGATCGTGGAGACCATCGATGAGATCAACAATCGGTTTGACATGGTATATCAGGCGGTGGATGAGATGGCCGAGGGCAACGAGACCAACGCCAGAGAGTGTCAGATGATCTCTGCCAATGTGTTGGAGGTGGCGAACTTCTGCAGTGGCCTGAATGACTCCATGCTCAGTATCAATGAGTTGATTCGGGAATTATCGGCCAACAATGACGAGGTGGTGGCTGTGGCAACCCAGACCAATCTGCTGGCGCTGAATGCTTCCATAGAGGCGGCCAGAGCTGGCGAGGCGGGCAAGGGCTTTGCGGTGGTGGCTGGAGAGATCAACAAGCTGGCATCCGACTCCAAGGAGACGGCGTCACGCAGCAGCGATACCCAGTCCAAGATTCTGGAGGCTGTATCTCAGGTGCAGAGCCAGGCCCAGCATCTAGCGGAGGTGGTCATGGGTATTAATGACAAGACAGACGAGTTGGCGGCAGTATCCGCACAGATTACATCTTCCAATGAAAAAATTCTGGAATCCTCTGCCGAGGTGAAGAGACAGCTACAGGAACTGATTGAGTAGACGGGATGGGAAACATATGAGGGGATATAAGCTGTTAGGGAGTATTTTCCTGCTTGCCGCCTGCCTGTTGGCCACGGAAATGAACTGCCGGGCACAGCAGGATACCAACCCGATACACCAGATCGGGCTGCAGGACTATGTGGAGACGGTATACGACGAGAGCAACGGTATGATGACCAGCGAGGCAAACGTGGTCATGCAGGACAGTGTGGGCTATATCTGGGTGGGCAGCTATGGAGGTCTGGGACGCTTTAACGGCGTGGAGTTTGAGGATATCAGCAGAACCCGGTCGGGCGCTCCGGCCAGCGGCGTGCGGTGCATGCTGGAGGACAGCCGGGGAAGAATATGGATCGGCACTAACGACGCGGGACTCTACCTGTATGACGCGGTCGGTTTTCGGCACATCACCCAGACGGAGACGTCGGACGATGGAGTGCAGCAGACAGCGGCAGCATTGTCCGTCCGCAGTCTGGCGGAGGACCTGGAGGGAGGTGTCTATCTGGGCACTGCCAGCGGCCTGTGGAGGGTGGATGATTCCATGACTCTGAAACAGGTCCAGGACAGCAGTCTGACGGAGGCGGCTGTGGAGTCGCTGGCCTGTGACAGACAGGGGCGTATATGGGGTACAACATCCGCCAGTCAACTCTTTGTCCTACAGGGCGGAGAGAGGATTCTGATGCTGGGGGAGGATTTTTTCGGAAAGAGTCTGTCTTACGGTTTGTGTGTAGAGGACAACGGCAGGGTCTATCTGGGAACTGCGGACGGCTGTGTGATAAGGCTGCAGCACACCGGAAATATCTGGTCGGAGCAATATTTTACATGGGATATGCTGACCACTGGCAGCGCGGATGAGGTCAATTACATTCTGCGCGACAGCCAGGGACGTCTGTGGGTGTGTACGGACAACGGACCGGGGTATTTTGACGACCGGGACATTTTTTATAAAGTAAACAGTTTGAACAACAATTCCATCATGAGCCAGATGTGCGAGGATTACGAGGGTAATCTGTGGTTTGCGGCATCCAGAAAGGGATGTCTTAAACTGACCCGCATCAAATTTAAAAATCTGGCCTATGAGGCGGGTATCACCAATCAGACGGTAAACGCCACTATGGTGTTGGACGGCTATATGTATATTGGCGGGGACTTTGGCCTGGCGATTCTGGACAGCGCCAGGGAGAAGGTGGAGAATGAGCTGACGTCCATGCTGGACGGCGTTCGCGTCAGGGGGCTTTTTAAGGACAGCGAGAATACCCTTTGGATATCTACCTATCGAACCTATGGGCTGGTGCACTATGATCCGGTCACAGGGGAAATTGCATCTTACACCCCGGAGCAGGGCATGCCCCACGAGCAGGTGCGGACGGTCATGCAGCTGTCTGATGGGAGTATCGCAGCAGCCACCAATGGCGGCGTTGCGATTTTGCAGAATGGACAGGTGACGGAGATATACAATCAAAAGGACGGCGTACAGAATGAGTGGATTCTGTGCCTGGAGGAGAGCGCTGACCACAAGCTGCTGGCGGGCAGCGATGGCAGCGGAATCTATGAGATTGACCGGGAGAGCGGACAGGTGCGCAATCTGACTACGTCGGACGGACTGCAGTCGGGAGTCATTTTGAGGATGGTGGCCGATGAGCAGAGTGGTATCTGGATCAGCAACGGCTCCCAGCTGGCCCTGTGGGATAGCCAGGGAATCCGGCAGATTCCCAACGTCAGCGCTGGAACGGGCAGCATTTTTGACATAAAAGTGACAGACAACTATATCTGGCTGATGAAGTCCTTTGGATTGATACGAATCAGCCGGGAATCTCTGACGAGCGGTATGCAGGAGTATGAGACGCTGAGCCGCAAGGATGGGCTGACCAGCAGCATTACGGCCAATTCCTGGAACTATATGGATGAGGACAACGTACTGTATCTGTGTACGGGCAACGGAGTGTACTATATTGACTTAAAGGACATGTACCAGAATACTGTGCCCCCCAAAGTATCTGTAGGGCGTATGGCAACGGACACGGTGGTCTATTACAGACCCCAGGATATGGAGCTGCGGGCGGATACCCAGCGTATCACGCTGCAGCTGGACCTGCTGAGTTTCGGAACCGGGGACGGCACGTTGGAATACTATTTGGAGGGCTTTGACAAATATCCCATCCAGATATCCGGCAGCAATGGCCGGATCAACTACACCAACTTGCCCGGCGGGGAATATGTTTTCCATCTGAAAGGATATAATGCGGATGGCGCGGTGAGCGATGACCTGACCTTTCGGATCGTCAAGGAAAAAAGCTTGTTTGAACGGCAGTATATCATACTGTGGGTCATTATCGGGAGTCTGCTGCTCCTGATCGTGGCGCTGGTCATCGTGCAGTATCTGAATCGAAAACGGATTTTGCAGAGGCAGAGGGAATACCGGGATACGGCGGACCAGATTATCCGCATTATTGCCAAAACCATCGACGCCCGGGATAAATACACCAGCGGTCACTCTCACCGGGTGGCAGCCTACGCCGTGGAGATCGGCAGACGTTTCGGACTTACAGGAGAGCAGCTGGAACAGCTTCGCTATGCGGGGCTGCTGCACGACATTGGTAAGATTGGTATTCCTGACCAGATTTTGAATAAGCATTTTCAACTGACGGACGAGGAGTATGCCATCATTAAACAGCATCCCACCATCGGCGGCGATATTTTGAAGGAATTTACGCTGGTACCGGAGGCTGCTGTGGGTGCGCTGTATCACCACGAGCGCTATGATGGTAAAGGCTACAATAAGGGCCTGCAGGGGGAAGAGATTCCTTTGTATGCCCGGATTATCGCGGTGGCGGACGCCTATGACGCCATGGATTCCACCCGTGTCTACCAGAAGTCCATGGATCCCGAAGTGATCTATCACGAGTTGGAAAAGGGCAGAGGGACCCAATTCGATGAGCGGTTTGCTGAGATTATGATGGAGATGATGCGGGACGGATTCAAAGCTACGGAGGAGTGAGACTATGAGATATGTGTTGGAGAATGACAGATTTAAAGTGGTTCTGGACAGCATGGGAGCGGAGATTAAGTCCGTGTGGGACAAGGAGCTGGAGCTGGAACATATGTGGAGCGGAGACCCGGTCTATTGGGGCAAGACGGCGCCGTTTCTGTTTCCTTTTATTGGGAAACTGGAAAAAGAGCGGTTTATCTATGAGGGGAAGGTCTTTCCGGCGGATAAGCATGGTTTTGGTCAGCGGGTAGAGTATGAAGTGGCGGAGCAGACCGATGACAGCATTCGTTTTCACATACATGACACAGACGCCACCAGAGAGAAATATCCGTTCTCCTTTGAACTGGAGATATCCTATGTGTTACAGACAGACGGGATTCAGGAGAACTGGCATGTGAAAAACACCGGGGATAAGCCCATGTATTTCTCCATAGGCGGTCATGCGGCTTTTGCCTGCCCGCCGGTGAAGGAGGGAGGACAGAGCGGCAGGATCGGGCAAAAAATCCGGCTGTATGGAGTGGGGAAAAAGACGGAACTTCAGAGCTTGCGGTTGAATGACAAAGGCGTCATAACACAGGAATTGTGGCTTGTGCGCCTGGAAGACGGCTGTTTCGAGATTACGGAGGGATTGTTTGACGGAGACGCGCTGATATTTGATGAGTCCAAAATTACAGCGGCGGCGCTGTGCGACGCCCAGGGCCGGGAATATGTGCGGGTGGAGTGTGACGCCCCGGTGTGGGGAATCTGGACCCATCCTGACAGCAAAGCGGGCTATGTGTGTCTGGAACCCTGGTATGGAATCTGCGACTATGCCGGATACGAGGGGGAGCTGTCGGAGCGGCCCCACACCCAGACGCTGGCGGCAGGGGAAATATGGACAGGCGGAAACCGTATGATATTTTAAGCTTGACAAATATACGGACATGCACTACAATCGTCTAAAAGTAAAGTGGCTGCCTTGACAGGCGGGCCGCGGCGGAACTTAAAATAGGAGATCGACGGGGAAGAGGAATAGTACGGCAAGGGGAGCATTCCAGAGAGAGAGCCAAGGGTGTGAGGCTCTTATGCAAAGCGGTCGGAACCTGCCTCGGAGTCCTGTATGAGCCTGATATAAGGCGGAAGTTCTCAGAAGGGAAATCCGCAGGGGAAATACAGCGTAGCGCCGGCGTTAACGGCAGGAAAAGCAGAATGTTGGATCCGGCAGGATATGTTCCGGTCAGGATTGCGCATTAATAGGGGTGGTACCGCCGAGCATTCGGTCCCTGTAGGGGATGGAATCTGCGGCGTACCACCCCTTTTTGCGAGTATTGCCGCCGGGAAACTTAAAACAGCAGCTTTGGAATGAAAAGGAGGCACAGGTCATGGCAGACAAGAAAATGGTGGAAGCGATTACCTCCATGGAGGAGGATTTCGCGCAGTGGTACACGGACGTGGTGAAGAAAGCGGAGCTGATCGATTATACCAGCGTCAAGGGATGCATGGTGATCAAGCCCGCGGGCTATGCGATCTGGGAGCTGATCCAGAAGCAGCTGGACGCCCGATTTAAGGAGACGGGGGTGCAGAATGTATATCTGCCCATGTTTATCCCGGAATCCCTGCTCCAGAAGGAGAAAGATCATGTGGAAGGCTTTGCGCCGGAGGTGGCCTGGGTGACCCACGGCGGCCTGCAGCCTCTGCAGGAGCGTTTGTGCGTGCGCCCTACCTCGGAGACGCTGTTCTGTGATTTTTATAAAAATGATATCCAGTCCTACCGGGATCTGCCCAGAGTATATAACCAGTGGTGTTCTGTGGTGCGCTGGGAGAAGGAGACCAGACCTTTCCTGCGCTCCAGAGAATTTTTGTGGCAGGAGGGACACACCGCCCATGCCACCGCGGAGGAGGCGGAGGAGAGAACCATTCAGATGCTGAATGTGTATGCGGATTTCTGCGAGGAGGTGCTGGCGATTCCTGTGATTAAGGGCCAGAAGACGGAGAAGGAAAAATTTGCCGGAGCAGTGTCCACCTATACCATCGAGGCCCTGATGCACGACGGCAAGGCGCTGCAGTCCGGAACCAGCCACAATTTTGGAGACGGCTTTGCCCGCGCCTTTGAGATTCAGTTTGCGGACAAGGACAATACGCTGAAATATGTACACCAGACCTCCTGGGGCATGACAACCCGGCTCATCGGAGCCATCATCATGGTACACGGCGACAACGAGGGACTGGTACTGCCGCCCAGAGTGGCTCCTATCCAGATATGCGTCATCCCGATCCAGCAGAAAAAAGAGGGAGTGCTGGATAAGGCATATGAGCTGCGGGACCGCCTCAAAGGGAATTTCCGGGTGAAGGTGGATGACACCGACAAGTCCCCGGGCTATAAGTTTGCCGAGGCGGAGATGCGAGGCTATCCTATCCGTATAGAGATCGGTCCCAAGGATATTGAAGCCGGGAAGTGCGTGATCTGCCGCCGCGACACCAGGGAAAAGCTGGAAGTGGGGCTGGATGAGCTGGAGACAAAGGCTGCGGAGCTTTTGGAGCGTATTCAGCGGGAGATGCTGGAGCGGGCCAGAACCCACAGGGACGCTCATACCTACGAGGCCAGGGACTTTGAGGAGTTCCAGAAAATATTTGCGGAGAAAGCGGGCTTTGTCAAAGCCATGTGGTGCGGCGATCAGGACTGTGAGGATATGATTAAGGAGAAAATGAGCGTGACCAGCCGCTGTATGCCCTTTTCCCAGGAGCATTTGGCGGACACCTGCGTATGCTGCGGCAAGCCGGCCAAAAAGATGGTGTATTGGGGCAAGGCGTATTAGGGAGAGGGAGAGAGGAAAGTATGATACACGAAACATTTTCACTGCAGGTGGAGGGTTCTCAGCCCGACGCCCGGCTGGTGACTTATATGCAAGAATATTCGGAGAGCATGGCGGTGCGGGAGAGACCTCTGGTGTTGCTCTGTCCCGGGGGCGGCTATAGCTACACCTCGGATCGGGAGGCACAGCCTATAGCGCTGCAATTCCTGGCTATGGGATACCATGTGGCGGTGCTGCGGTACTCCTGCGCGCCTGCCCGCTATCCCACGGCGCTGCTGGAGCTGGCCGCCAGTGTGCGGCTGATCCGGGAACATGCCGCGCAGTGGCATGTGGACCCTGACAAATTGGTGGTGCAGGGATGCTCCGCGGGAGGCCACCTGGCTGCCTCGTATGCCATGTTCTGGAATCAGAACTGGCTGCGGGAGAAGGCGGGAGTCCCGGAGACGGACGCTTGGCTGCTGCGGCCAAATGGTCTGCTGCTGTGTTATCCGGTGATTACGTCGGGAGAGTTTGCCCACAGGGGGTCTTTTGATAACCTGATCGGGGACCAGCCGGAGAAAGACAGGCTGCTGCGGCTGCTTTCCCTGGAGAACCAGGTGGGCAGTCATGTGCCGCCCGTCTTTGTCTGGCACACCTATGAGGACCAGGCGGTGCCGGTGGAAAATTCGCTGTTGTTGGTGAGCGCTCTGCGCCGCGCGGGTATTCCCACAGAGTTTCACATGTACCCCCGGGGCGGCCATGGCCTGGCGCTGGCTACGGCTCTCACCCAGACCTCGGACGGCGGCGCTGTGCAGCCAGAGTGTGCCGGATGGATTGAGCTGGCACACACCTGGCTGGAGGGACTATTTTAAAGGAAGTTGATATGAAGGCAAGGCTTTCCGGTGGGGAGCCTTGTTTTTTTATAGAAAATTTCATTTAGTATCTTGCAATATATAATAGCTTGTGATATACTCATCTACATAAAGAGATAGATGCTGAGAAAGGATAAGGCAGAAAGGAGTAAATATGAAAAAGCAGGACAGCATGAAGAGAAAACACAACACCACAGGGCAGCAGGCATGGGACAGCTGTCACCGTCAGTCGGTGGAGAGTATAAGCAGCGCCAACGGCTGGGCAAAGGGCGGATACGCCGGGATAAGGCAGGAAAATGATTTTTTTTGCCCGGGTATATTGCATTGAATAATAGCATGTGATACAATTATCTAAAAGAATCTGACTATTGGAAATGCAAGACGGTGAAATATTAAATCGAAAGGAGGGCCATCATGAATACACAGCTGAAAAAGGGCGCCCTGGAATTGTGTGTGTTGTCCCAGCTAGTGAGCGGCGATAAGTACGGCTACGAGTTGACGGAGCGGATTTCAGAGGAAATGTCGATTGCCAGCGGAACGCTGTACCCGATTTTGCGCAGGCTCAAAGAGGACGCCTATGTGACTACCTATCTGGTGGAGTCTGAGTCGGGACCGGCCCGGAAATATTACCAGATGACCCAGAAGGGCAGGGAGTATCAGCAGGCCATGCTGCAGGAGTGGGAGCAGTTCCAGACGGCGGTGAATCGTCTGGCGAAAGGATAGAGGAAAGGAATGGATACAAGTATGACAAAATCAGAATATATGAATGCGCTGCAGGAGAAAATGCAGCACTACAACAGAGCGTTGGAGGCAGAGATTCTCGAGGATTATGAGCAGCACTTCGCGGAGGGTCTGGCTCAGGGCCGCACGGAGGAGGAGATCATTGCGGAGCTGGGCAATATCGAGGAGATGCTACAGGAGTTTTCGGAAGAGGATTTGAAACAGGAGCTGGCGGCCATAGAGAGTCAGGCCAACCAGAGCAACAGCTATGAGCAGGTTTACCGGGAGGTAAGGCTTGAGGGTCTGCTGGCGGATGTGGAAATTCGCCGTTCGCCGGACGACCAGCTCAGAGTGGACTATAAGAATCTGGGCAGTAAATCACAGAAACTGCGCTATCAATTTTACCAGTATGAGGAGAACGGCGTATTTTATGCGGGGGTGAAGGAGTGCAGAGGCACGGACTTTCGTTGGGATTTTGATTCTGTTTGGGATGTGTTCTCCCGCCTGGGCGGCTCAGGCGGTGATATTGAACTGCGCATGGAGATTCCGGCGGGAATCCCGGTGATAAGAGTTCATACCACCAGCGGCGATCTGGATATCAGCGAGATACAGACCCAGGAGCTGGAGGCGCGGTGCGCCAGCGGGGATCTGGAGATCAGAGATATTGTCAGTAAAAAGCTCTGCGCCAAAACCCAGAGCGGAGATGTGGAGATGTCCGGCGTGGCCATGGATATTCGGGAGGATACGGAGATAGAGGTTTCCACCACCAGCGGCGATCTGGAGATACAGCGTCTGGCGGCGGCGAGAATGAACATTCAGACTGCCAGCGGCGACCTGGAGGCACAGGGCCTTAAAACGGAGCGGCTGAGAATTAGGACCAGCAGCGGCGAGCAGGAGCTGGAGGATATCACATGCAGGAGGGGCGCGCTGAACTCCGGCAGCGGTGATATAAACGCGCGGAACATCCGGGGGACGGAGCTGAATGTGGTAGCGGGCAGCGGAGAGGTGGAACTGCAGACCAACGCGGAGAATTTTAGTGTCAAGACTGGCAGCGGCGATATGCATGTGACAGCGGGCGCGGAGGCCAGGCAGATTAGCCTGCTGGCGGGCAGCGGCAGCGTGTGTCTGGACATGAGCCAGGTGGAGGGCGCTACCATCTCCACCCGCACCGGCAGTGGAGACAGGAAAATCCGGGGACAGCAAAGCTCCGGACTCTCCTACGGCAGCGGAGCCTGTCAGGTGAACATACTCACCGGCAGCGGAGATATTGAAGTGAGATAACTGACTCTTCCCGAATCGACAAAGATGTGCTATAATGTCCGCAAAGGGCAGAGTCAGGTGGTGATACAGACGGCAGCCGAGCCAGCTCGAGTTGCCGTCTGTTGTTTTTTGGAGAGCGTACAGTGAATTATATTATTTTGGATTTGGAGTGGAATCAAAGCAGCACAGGGCAGGAGCCAGAGGTGGCCACGTTGCCCTTTGAGATCATTGAGATCGGCGCCATAAAATTAAATCATGAGCGGGTGATGGTCAGCGAGTTCAGCCAGTTAATCCGGCCCACCGTGTACCGGCGGATGCACAGAATTACCAGTAAGCTGATTCATATGCGAATGGAGGAGCTTGAGAGAGGGAAACCTTTTACAGAGGTGGTGGAGGATTTTCTGCGCTGGTGCGGGGAGGATTATATTTTCTGTACCTGGGGTCCCCTGGATCTGACGGAGCTGCAGCGCAATCTGCGGTATTACGGCATGGAGCCTCTGGCCAGAGGACCCATAGCCTTTTTGGACGTGCAGAAACTGTTCAGCATCGCCTACGAGGACCGCAAGAGCAGACGGGCGCTGGAGTGGGCAGTAGACTATCTGGAGATTGAGAAGGATATCCCGTTCCACAGGGCTTTCAGCGACGCCTACTATACGGCCAAGGTACTGGCGGCGATTCAGGATCAGGATGTGCTGAAAAATGTATCCTTTGATGTGTTCAATCCCCCCTCCTGCCGGGAGGAGGAGATCAAGGTAGAGTTTGACACCTACTTCAAATATATTTCCCGCACGTTTCCGGACAAGGCCGCGGCGCTGGCGGATCGGGAGGTCAGCTCCAGCAAATGCTATCTCTGCCACCGGAATCTGCGCAAGAAAATAAAATGGTTCTCTCCCAACGGGCGGCATTATTACTGTGTGGCTGTCTGTGAAAAGCACGGCTGTCTGAAGTGCAAGGCGCGTGTCCGCAAGACGGAGGACGGACAAGTATATGTAGTAAAAACCAGTCGTTTTATCTCCCCGGAGGATGTGGAAAAGCTGGCCGAGCGCCGCGACCATGCCCGCAGGATGCACAGCCGTTCCCGGAAAACCTCGGAGAAAGCGCCGGACAAAACCGGCCGTCTGAAAGGATATATTTCATGAAAATATTGTTACCGTCAACAGCCGCAAGGCGCCGCCGCATCTGTGCCTGGCTGATCGGATTTTCCCTGTTGTGCTGCGGATTGCCGGCGTCGGCGGAGACTGTCCAGGAGCGTATTCTGGAGCAGCAGGGAATGACAGTGGAGAGCAACGAGGTGCCAGGCTGGCCCACGGGTCCCACCGTCACTGCCGGGTCAGCCATTTTGATGGAGGCGGAGACAGGTACGATCCTGTATGCCAAGAATATACATGCCAAGCAGTATCCGGCCAGTACCACCAAGATTCTGACCACACTGATCGCGGCGGAGCAGTGTTCCCTGGATGAGTGGGTTACTTTCTCCAGGGAGGTCGTTTATGACACACCCTCGGACAGCAACCATATCGCCATGGATGTGGGGCAGCAGCTGACCATGGAGGACTGCCTGAACGCAATTTTGATTCGTTCTGCCAACGAGGTGGCATTCGCCGTGGCGGAACATATCACCGGTACGAGCTGGCATGATTTCGCGGATATTATGAACAGCAGGGCTGAGGAGCTGGGATGTGTGGATTCCCACTTTGTCAATCCCAATGGTCTGCCGGATGAGAATCACTATACTTCCGCATATGATCTGGCCATGATCGGCCGGGCTTTTTTTGCCAATGAGATGTTGTGCAGAATCAGTCTCACACCGCGGCTGCACATCCTGCCCAACGATCATATGCCCTACGAAAAATTGGAGAACTCCAAGACGGAGCTGCTGCCGGGCAGGACCTACGGCTATGACGATCTGGTGGGAGTGAAGACCGGCTACACCAATGCGGCCCGCTACAGCATAGTGTCCTGCGCGGAGAGGGATGGGATGAAACTGATCTGCGTGGTGATGAGAGACGAATCTCCCGCCCACTATGAGGACACCATCGCGCTGTTTAACTACGGTTTCAGCAATTTTGCCAAAGTCAATGTCTCTCAGGTGGAGACAAAATACAACATTGACAACACAGGTTTTTTTTATGGGGAGCATGATATATTCGGCAGCTCCAGACCATTGCTGTCCCTGAATCAGGAGGACTGCATTGTCCTGCCCAAAACAGTGGACTTCTCGGATACAGTATCCACGATCAGCTATGACGCTGCGGGTGAGGGGCAGGCGGCTGTCATACATTACAGTTATCAGGGTGTGGACCTGGGAAGCGTGTCGGTGGATTTGGCGGCGCCCAGCGACAGCGGATACAGCTTTGAGAGCGGTCTGCTGGGAGAAGGGGAGACTGCGGAGGGTGAGAAGACTCCGGTCTTTGTCTTTGTGAATGTAAAAAAGGTGTCCATGTGGGTGGGAATTGCAGCAGCGGCAGTGCTGATACTTTTGGGGCTGCGGCATATTCTGAAAGAGTATCATTTTCCTGCCCGGCGCACCAACACCCGGCGCAGTTGGGAGAAGGAGCGCCGGAGACACCGTCCCAGAGAGTATGAGGACAGTCCCGAGCGGAGTGTGGGACAGCTGCGCAGACAGCAGGTGAAGGAGGCTCGCCGCAGACAGCTTCGCCGGGAGGATGAACAGGAGGAGGATTACAGTGCTGACAGACTGCGCAGGCAGGAGGTCAGAGAGGCGCGCCGCAGACAACTGCGCCGTGAAGATGAGGAGAGTGAGACGCCAGGTTTCCGGCGGCTGCACAGGCAGGAGGTCAAAGAGGCCCGCCGCAGACAGCTGCGCCGGGAGGATGAGGAAAGCGGAGGCCCGAGTTTTCGACAGCTGCACAGGCAGGAGGTCAAAGAGGCCCGCCGCAGACAGCTGCGCCGGGGGGACGAGGAGAGCGGGGGACCGAGCTTTACCCAGTTACACAGGCAGGAGGTCAGAGAGGCCCGTCACAGACAGTTTCGCCGGGGGTACAAGGAGAGCGAGGAGCTGCATCTTAATCAGCTGCGCGGACAGCAGGCCAAAGAGAGCCGGCAGGGGCGGCGAAAGGATAAGTGAGGACAGATATGCGTTTACGAAACATTACCGGTTCCCGGGAGATGATTGCCGCCAGCCGGCATGTGGTGCATGAGGAAAAAAGCTGCCGGGGAAAATGGCGTGAGATATTTGGAAACGGGAATCCGATTCATATTGAAATCGGTATGGGCAAGGGAAGGTTTATCCATGCCATGGCCCGCCTGCACCCGGAGAACAACTATGTGGGAATCGAAAAATATTCCAGCGTACTGCTGAGGGCAGTCCAGAAACTGGAAGAGGAGGAACTGCCTAACCTGAAACTGATCCGCATGGACGCGGAGGAGATAACGGAGGTGTTCGCGCCGGGGGAGGTGGACCGTATCTACCTGAATTTTTCCGATCCGTGGCCCAAGGACCGACATGCCAAACGCAGGCTGCCGTCCCGCCAGTTTCTGGAAAGATATGACGGGATTTTGAGTTCTCAGGGACGGCTGGAGTTCAAGACTGACAACAGAGAGCTGTTTGACTTTGCGGTGGAGGAGCTTGAAACAGCCGGCTGGCAGGCGCAAGTGATTACCTACGATCTGCACGGAGACGCGCAGCTGATGGAGGGCAATGTTATGACGGAGTACGAGGAAAAGTTCTCCGCCATGGGCAATCCGATTTATAAATATATCATATATAGGGAAAAATAAAATAATATTATTCAAAACAGGAGGAGAGAACATGAAGTTTACAGCGGAAAATTTTGAGGCGGAAGTATTGCAGGCACAGGGAACGGTGCTGGTGGATTTTTATGCGGACTGGTGCGGACCCTGTAAGATGATGGCTCCATTGGTGGAGCGCATGGCCGAGAAGTATGAGGGCAAAATGAAAATCGGCAAGCTGAATGTGGAGGAGGCTATGGAAATCTCCGACAGATATCAGGTGAGAAACATTCCTACCTTTATTTTTTTCCAGAACGGCAAACCAGTGGAGACCCACATAGGGGGCATGTCCGCGGCGGAGCTGGAGCAGAAAATTCAGGCATATACTTGAGGAGTGTTTACGAGATGAAAGTGTTTGAGGATAAGCGCCTGTTGGCTTATGAGGGCAGGCGGACTCTAGTGGCGGTGCTGGGGGCGGTGATATACGCCGTCGGCACCAATCTGTTTATTGTGCCCTCAGGTCTGTACAGCAGCGGCGTCATGGGCCTGTGCCAGATATTGCGTACATTGCTGGTAGAGTATCTGCACCTGTCCTTTGGCAGTGTGGATATTGCTGGTATGATTTATTATATAATCAACATACCGATTTTTATTGTAGGCTACAGGAAGATGGGAAAAAAATTCCTGTTGAAGACGCTGATCTGTGTGACGGTGATGTCAGGTGGCATGGCGGTCATACCTGTGACCCAGATTGTGGAAGATACCATGCTGGCCTGTGTGATCGGCGGCATCATCTGCGGCGCAGGGGTAGGCATTCTGCTGCGCATGGGAGCATCCGGCGGCGGTATGGATATCGTGGGTGTGATTTTGGTGAAATGGAGACAGGATTTCAGCGTCGGTAAGGTGAATTTGATGATGAATCTGGTGCTGTACAGTGCCTGCCTGTTTTTATTTGATGTGGAGACGGCGCTGTACTCCGTGATCAACGCGGCGGTGTACTCGGTAGCCATAGACAAGCTGCATTCTCAGAACATCAATGTGGAAGTAACTGTAATCACCAAGATCAGCTCTCAGGAGCTGGAGAGAGAAGTGTTTTCCGAGCTGGGCCGGGGCATTACCAAGTGGAAAACCATGGGTGCGTACACCCATGAGGAATCCCATATTCTCTATATTATGATGTCCAAGTACGAGGTACACCAGCTCAAGAATATTGTCCATAAATATGACCCCCAGGCGTTTATTGTCATAAACGAGGGGGTACATGTGGAAGGGAATTATCTGAAAAAACTCTAAAGTGGAACGGTCTGTCAGTTGTGATACAGGCCGCCTGATTCATATTCCGGCTCGCAGGTCAGGTTCGCGCCCAGCTTTCTCAGCACATTCTTGTCCACCTGTGACAGAATTACGCTGGAATGCACCTCGGAACCTCGCAGATTTTGGAGCTGGCGGATGGCCTGCGCCGCAGTATCATCGGTGGAGGCGCAGATGGAAAGAGCTATGAGGATTTCGTCCGTGTGCAGGCGGGGATTGCGGTTGCCCAGATGCTCCGTCTTCAGCTCCTGTATGGGGCCAATGGTGCTGGGGGAGATCAGTTGTACCTCATCAGGAATGTCCGCCAGTGTTTTCAGCGCATTTAGCAGCATGGCGGAGGAGGCGCCCAAAAGTTCGCTGGTCTTGCCGGTGATAATCCGCCCGTCCGGCAGCTCGATGGCTGTGGCTGGTTTGCCTGTAGCGGCTGCTTTAACCTTGGCCGCGCTGACCACCGGGCGGTCGTCAGCCGTGATACCAGCCTGTTTCATCAACAATTCCAATTTTAGAATCTGCTCGTCGTCTGCGTTGCCCTGTCGTTTTTCACATAGGGTGTTATAGTATCTGCGTATAATCTCCTGGCAGGAGGCCTCCCTGCATATCTCGTCGTCCATAATGCAAAGTCCCGCCATGTTGACACCCATGTCAGTGGGGGATTTATAGGGGGACTCGCCCATAATTTTTTCAAACATGGCACTGAGTACCGGAAAGATTTCTACGTCCCGGTTGTAGTTGATTGTGGTCTCTCCATAGGCCTCCAGATGAAAGGGGTCTATCATATTCACATCGTTTAAGTCCGCCGTTGCGGCCTCGTAGGCCAGGTTGACGGGGTGTTTCAGAGGCAGATTCCAGATGGGGAAGGTCTCATACTTGGCGTAGCCTGCTTTGGTTCCCCTTTTGTACTCATGGTATAGCTGGGACAGGCAGACAGCCATCTTGCCGCTGCCGGGACCGGGGGCGGTGATTACCACCAGTTCTCTGGAGGTCTCGATATACTCATTGCGTCCGTAGCCCTCGTCGCTGACAATCAGGGGGATATTGGAGGGATAGCCGGGGATCGGGTAGTGGCGATATACCTTCATACCCAGAGATTCCAGCTTTTTCTGGTAAGCGACGGCGCTGGGCTGCTCCGCAAAGCGGGTCAGACATACACTGCCTACATACAGGCCGTAGCCCCGGAAAGCGTCTATCAGCCGCAGCACGTCCACATCATAGGTGATTCCCAGGTCGGAGCGCATCTTGTTTTTCTCAATGTCCGCGGCATTGATAACAATGACGATCTCGGCGTGGTCCTTCAGTTGGGCCAGCATATTAATCTTGCTGTCGGGCTTAAAGCCGGGCAGCACCCGGGACGCATGGTAGTCGTCAAAAAGCTTGCCGCCGAACTCCAGGTAGAGCTTGCCGCCGAAAGCGGCGATTCTCTCCTTGATTTTTTCCGATTGCATTTTCAGATATTTGTCATGGTCGAAACCGATTTTACTCATTTGTTTTCCTCCCTGAGTGTAGTACCAAACTTCTTTTATTTTACAAAAAATAAGTGGCAAAATCAAGATATATGGGCGGAAATCTTTATGTCTTTTGTAGGCGTTGACAAACATATATTACATCCTTATAATTTATTATATAAATTTCTTGCACACTTATCACGTGCAAATATTCTGTACACAACGGTTTACCTGGACCGTTCACATTATGCAGGAACAGTGTAATGAGTGCGGGTATATAAGGCGTGAGTGGAAATATGAAGATAATTATAAATGGATATGCATCAGCCAGAAATAAAGGAAAAATATGATATGCCTTTTAGGGTTTACGGGCAGGTTGATTACAAGGCATAGGAGCAGTATATTGGAGGGGATAGATATCAGGAGCGTTATAATTTCAGGTGTGCTGGCAGTCACTCTTGCTCTCTGCCTGACCGCCTGCCGGGGACGGATAGAAGAGTACAGCCCGTACAGTTACTACCCTACCCTGCGGCAGGTAGATGCGCAGGGTGGGATTGTCCGGCGCACGTATCTGTGCGGCGAAGAACTGGTGTATGCGGTATATTTTGACGGCGATGAGATTCTTTCAGCAAGAGAAGAGTATTATGTTTTACCGCTTATGGGAGAAAAAGATGGAAGCAGGCGGATATTCTTTCAATTTCCAGATGAGCGGACGCGCATCTCGGGCATTGCCAGGGGTGATGACGGAAATTATTACGTTTTGGGCAGCAGTGAGGAGTTTGTGACTGAGACAGAAGAGAATGCCGATTCTTCCGGCTATTTTGTGGGCATATATGACGAAGACGGCAATGCTCTCCATGTGCAGGGAATCGGCGAGTGGGTGCCGAAAACCTCGGGAATTATCAGGGGGCAGACTCTGATTTTGGACAGTCAGCAGAATATCTATGCGGTATGGTATGATCTTCTGCTGGTAATGGATTCTGACGGCACATACCTTGGGGCTTTCACGGAATCAAATATACAGTTTGCCGCCCGCATGGCGGACGGTCGGGTGGGATACTGCTGCGCCGCCGGGCCCGGCCAGTACCAGATAAAAGTGATTGATCCGGAAACCATGCAAAGCGAAACGGTCGTATCGGATTCACCGACAGGGATTGGCGCAGTCGTGGGAGAGGATTCCCAGCTTTGGATATTTGATACAAACGGTGTCTATTGGCAACGGGAGGAGGGGCAGGTTTCCGAACAGGTCATAAATTGGATAGACGCGGATGTGGACTCTGCCCATCTGGAGGATATGGCCGTGCTTTCGGACGGACGGCTCCTGGTGCTGTTGTATGATGAGAGCGCAAATTGGCAAAAGGAGCTTGGGCCAGAGGGTGGGCAGCCGCCGCAACTGGTCTACCTGGAAAAAGTCGAGGATGGGGACGCTGGCCGGGAGACCGTAACTGTGGGCGTGATGTATCTCACGGACAATATGCGGGAGGCGACTGTTCGCTACAATCAGGAACATTCTGACTATAGAATCAGCATAAAAGAATATATGGGGATAAACGGGTATGCTACTTATGAGGAGGCTGCGGAGGCGCTGGACAGGGATATGGTGGCGGGCAGAAGTATGGATATCATTGCCGTGAGATACGCAGATTTGGATAAATATGCCTCCAAGGGGCTGTTGGAAGATCTGTTCCCCTTATTGGAGGGCAGTGCCCGACTGCGGCGGGAGGATGTGCTGAAACCAGTGGCGGATACATATACGCTGGATGGAAAGCTGGTGGCACTGCCCACGTGGTTTCGGCTGGAAGTGATATCCGGCAAACAGTCCATGGTGGGTGAAAGGGACAGTTGGACTCTTCAGGATATGATGGGCTTTTTTGACCGGTATCAGGACGAACAGACGCTGCAGGGCATCAGCCCCGAGGATATGCTGGAGGTCTGCCTAAAATTCTATTTGCCCTGTTTCATAGAGGAAGAGAACGGCACCTGTGCCTTTGAACAGGATGATTTCTACCGGATACTGGAGTTTGCCGGACGTTTCACGGGGAAGAGCAGTCCCTATGGGTGGGGGAGTCTCTACCGGGAGGAAGAACTGATACTTAAGAAGAACTGGTGTGTGCTCCCCGACTATATCACCGAGATGCCCCAGTGGTTTGAGGGGGAGGAGGTCAGTTATGTGGGGTATCCCACACCAGACGGCCAGTCGGGCATCTTGCTGGAGACCTCTGCTGGGAACGCCTACGCCATCCTGTCAGACAGCGCCCATCGGGAGCAGGCATGGGATTATCTGGAATACCTGATATTGGAAGAGGCGGAGCGGGGAGACCATTTTTCCATACTGGAGGACAAGCTGGGGCAGAATCTTGATGCAGCCATGGGAGAACCCTATGAACGGGATGAAAAGGGAAAGGTCATAACAGACCGGGATGGGAATCCAGTGAGAAAGATTCCTATAACCAATTCCTTCCTTGGCTCCGAACTTGTGATCGAACACTATGTACCATTGCCGGAGGAAGTGGAGCATCTGAAAGAGCTGATCATGCAGGCCGGACATGTGCCGGGATATCAGGAGCCGATCATGGCCGTCATCCGGGAGGAGGCTACCGCTTATTTCGCGGGAGATAAGGACGTGAGGGAGACGGCCCGGATTATTCAAAACCGGGTGCAGGTGTTCCTGAATGAGAGAATGTAATGTAAGCGCGGTTATTTTGCCGGGGACAGAGACGCACAGGAGACGGCCCGGATTATCCAGAACAGGGTAGGAGTGTACTTGAACGAGAAGTGATTTTAGGGATTAATGTATTTAACAAAATTTTTGAAAAATAATGGGGGATACTTATGAGCATGTTTCGCGATAGAAAAAGGCGAAATGTAAAATGCAGGATTGTGTGCGGTATTTTATCAGCGCTCTTATTGGTTTTGAATTCCTGTGGAATCCCGGAAAATCCTAATTCTCCTGTAGATAACCCAAACATTGGCGTTTCGATTCCTGTGGCTGAATTTTATGATTTGAAATTGTCGGGTACGCTGGATTATTTTTGGAGATATGCCATCAGTGAGGACTGGTTTTATTGTGTCTCCCGTAAACGTGAACCGGGGGCAGTACAGCGCAATATATGGTATGTATATAGAAATGGGACGCACAGTATATTTGAACCTGAGATTTACATTGAGAGAGAAGGAGGAATACCTCTTGTTTTGCTGGCGGATTCAGAAGAAAACTGTTTCCTGTTTTGCCAGGATGACAATGGGGAATTTTCTTTGGAAAAATATGACGCCGCAGGAGTGATGCAGTGGCATAGAGGATATGCGACGTCGCGGTTTCAGGATGTCGGTGATACGCTTACAGATGGGATTGTTACAAAGGACGGCAGGATATTTCTGTATGCTTACGGAGAGGCTGGGAGAGTTTTTGCGTTTGGGGCCGAGGGCGGATTTGAGGAAATTTATGTATCCAAGCTGGATGTGTTAGAGGGCCTTGCGGAAGGCAAGGATGATAAGGTATATGGATATTATGTGACAGGGGAAATCCCTGTTTTCTGGGAAGTGGGGGGTGAAGAGGAAACTTTTACCTGCCCGATCACACCGCTACAGGTTTTCGGAGGACACGAGGACGGTATCTATCTGTGCGGCAAAGGGGGACTGTGGAGATACGATCCGGCAACGGGACAAACGGAGCGGATGTGGGAATGGGAAGACGAGTATGTGCAGATAGACGGCGATCATGTAACATACATTTTTCGGGAAAATGAGAAAGTGCATTTATTGTGTCTGCGTAGTTCGGTCCTTATAGGTCAGGGAGATGTTTTGACTTTTGTCTCGGTAGACTTCCGAGACGGACAGGATTATCCCCCAAAGCAGATCGTGACTGTCAGTAATGCGCGCAATAATGATAGTCTGAGCCATATGGATGATATGGTACGGCTGTACAATCGGCAGAGCAAAAAATACCGGGTGGTAATAGTCGCACCGCAGGAAGAAACAGCCCGGAGCGATTATATAGGCACATTACAGCTGCAGCTCATCAGAGGAGAAGGGCCGGATCTGATTGATGTGCAGGGTATGGATGTGGATGGTTTGGCTGCAAAAGGTGTTTTTGAGGACCTGACGCACTATTATGAAAGGGTAGACACGGAAGAGATTCTGGAGCCTGTCAGAGAGGCTGGAAAGGTTATGGGCAGAGATATGATGGTTATTCCTTCTTTTTCTCTGGAAACCTTGCTCAGCCGGGAGGAAATGGAACCGACAGAATGGACTCCTGCGCGTTTTTTAGAATTGTCTCAAAAAAAAGCGTTATTCAGATCTCCAATGTCTCAGATGGAAACATTTTGGTATTGCATGGGAGCTAAAGGTATTGAACATTTTGTGGATTATGAAAAAAGAGAATGTCACTTCAACTGTGAAGAGTTCTGTTCGGTCCTTGAAGGCTGCGCGCAGTGGGAGTCAGAGGAAACCTCGGACGAGCTGTTGATCCGCGCCTATATCAACAGTACTGACATGTTCCTGGCATATAAGAACAGAAAGGCGTACTGGCTGGGCAATCCTGGCTGGAACGGGGCGGAAAATCAATTTTATCCCACGGATGTATTTGTGATGAACAGCGCGTCGGAGAATAAAGAGGGCGCATGGGATTTTTTGGCGTATCTGCTCACGCGGGATATGCAGGATCGTATTGACTGGGAATTTCCCGTGAGAAAGGATAGCCTCGAACAATTCTTTGAGTCTTCGTACATTGAACAGGGTACAGAATTTAACTATTACGAGGGATATGGCGTGTTGACACAGGAAGATTTTGGTACAATGCGTGGTCTCATAGAACATGCCGTCTATCGGGACTCTGCGCTTATCAGCGGCAGTAGCCCTATACGCCTGATTCTCTATGAGGAAGTGGGGATGTATTTTGCAGGTGACGCTACGCTGGAGGAAACCGTGGAGAAGATTCAAAACAGGGTAAGTATATACTTAAATGAGCTATAGGGCATGTACAGAGCATTCAAATTGTGAGATTCACCGCCTGGTCTATGATGATTTTGATATTAGCCATTGTCAGACCGCGGACTGCTATTATTCATCAGACGCGCACGGGAATTTCGTGGAAACATTTGCGCATATCTCCAGATAATTAGGGGAATGATCCAGAACCTGGGGGCTGCCGCTTTGGCAGATAACGAATCTCCTTTTGCGGCAGTCCCATGTATGTGCGTTAATCAATATCTATTTTGAATACCACCGGATAGTCGCTTTGCAGGCTGCATTTGATATGCAGCCCTTTTTCATCTCTGCTCCACAGGCAGGGCTGCTCCGCGCCCAGCGCGCGCACATCCCGAATGATCCCGTGGAAGTTGGCCTGTCTGGAGGCGTCCTGCTCGCCCAGAGAGGTGATGCAGTAGTCTCCGTCCTCGCTGCATCGCAGGGCTGTGGCATAGAGATACCCTCTGGCGGTGGTGAACCGGAAATCCTGAGAGGTGAAATTCTTCTTGATGCCGTCCGAGAATTGCCCCTCCACAATCTGGGTGGGACCCTCGCCGTATTTTCGCCAGATATTGGAGTCATAGATGGCTTCGCCGTTGGTCTTCAGCCACTGTCCGATGCCCAGCAGCACCTGCTCGTCCTCCTGGGAGATGGAACCGTCCGCCTTAGGTCCCACATTCAACAGCAGGCAGCCGTTTTTGCTGACGATATCCACCAGGTCGCAGACAATATCCCTGGCCGGGCGGAACTGATTGTTCTCTGTGTAGCACCAGGAGTTGAGGGCGATGGCGGTATCTGTCTGCCAGAAATAGGGTTTCACATCCGCAAACTGTCCCCTCTCCACATCCGGTACCGCCGTGCCGAACTGGAAAGCATCATGCTTGTAGTTGATGGCTACCTCCACGCCCCATTCGGCGGCCCGGTTGTAGTAGTAGGCGGCGATTTTTCTCAGGTAGGGCTTGCAGACCTCTCGCTGAATCCACCAGTCAAAGTAAAGAATCCCAGGGCGGTAACGGTCGATAATCTCACAAGTGCGCACCAGCCAGTCCTGCAGGTATTCCTCCGTGGGTTCCGGGTCGCCGGAGAGAGCCTGGTGATTAGGCTCCGGCATGGCAGGCCAGTAGAAATCTCCCCGCTCCAAAGGCTCCCTGATATCGCTGTCGAACTCCTTGCCGTGTCCCATGAAAAACCAGTGTTCCAGACGATGGGTGGATGCGCCCACGGTCATTCCGGCGCGCTGGCAGCTCTCCTTCAGCTCACCCAGCACATCCCGCTTAGGCCCCATTTCCCAGGCATTCCAATGGGAGATATCGCTGCGGTACATCTGAAAGCCGTCGTGATGTTCCGCCACCGGGACCACATATCTGGCTCCAGCCTGCTTGAAAAGTTCTGCCCATTTGTCCGCCTGAAAATGCTGGGCACGGAACAGGGGTAAAAAATCTTTATAGCCAAAATCCGCATGTTTCCCGTAGGTTTTGATGTGATGCTCGTACTCCGGCGAACCCTGGATATACATGTTGCGGGAGTACCACTCGTTGCCAAAGGCGGGCACACTGTAGATTCCCCAGTGAATAAAGATTCCAAATTTTGCCTTCCGGTACCACTCCGGGACGCGGTAGGAGGAGAGGGACTCCCAAGTGTCCCGATAAGGCCCCCGGGCGATTACTTCATCAATGGTGTTAAGGTATCCGGTTAAATCGTACATTTTGAACCATCCTTTCTGTAATTAAGGTTATTAGTGTCATGCTCCGGCCAGCTAAGACAAATATTCCTTTGCCAGAGTAACTGCTACGCTTGCGGTCCAGGTGTAAGCTCTGTCGCACAGCCCTTCGCCTGTAAGAGCGTCAAAGTTTTCGGCAAATCCACTCTTTTGCACCAGTTTCATGAAACGCTTTGCAGCCTCCTTTGCCAATGCTTTCTCACCGCACTTATCCAGACCGTCTATCATAAGCATGGTGCTGGGCGCCCAGATGGGTCCTCTCCAATAGCCGTTCGGCCGATAAAGCTGGCTGGTGGGGCTCTCTGTCGCAAAGCCATATTCGGTGAAAAAGGTCTCGCTGCTCACAAGGGAGATTACTGCCTTGCGGATTTCTTCGGGGAGATCGGTTCCCAGAATCAGAATCTCGTAGGGGAGCAGGCTCTTGTTTTCCACAATCTCCCCCGTACTGCACTGAATAGCTACGGGGAGGTTATCCCGAAAACATTTCTGTAGGAACAGGTCCAGATGCTCCCGGGCATTTTGTGTCCAGGCGGCAGTATCCTGGGTATTGCCCAGTCTCCGGGCCAGCTCGGCCAAAACCTTCATCTGAACAATTATATCGGCTTGGAGTTCAGGTGTCGCAACGGGGGGCAGCTTTGAGAAAGCCGTGGAATTGTCCCAGCCGGAATCATTTCCATGGTTATAGTAGTACAAACCATCTTTTCTGCGGTAATCCATCCACCATCCAGTCCATTTGCGGAGGAAGTCATAAGCCGCGATAAGCTGCCGCTCTGTCAGTTCCATGTGCTCCATCATCTTGCTCAAAGCCCAGCCGTGAATGGGGGGCTTACAGTAATTCCAGATAATGTGGTTGTCACTGACGCTGTCGGGGAGTCTTCCGGTGGGGTCCTGGAAATCAGCCATAATCATATAGGCGTCCCAGGCAAGAACAGGATTGCCATAGGACAGGGCAATGGCATTGAAACAGTGGTCCCAGCTCCAGACATTTGTCATCCAGTTTTTGGACATGTACATGGCCTCTCTTTTTAAGAATCCATCCGGCCCAACCATGCTGCTCCAATTCAGGTATGCTGCCAGATAGCCTATCTCTTCATATTCAGGGGCCAATATAGGCATTTTGGAATAAAAATTCAGAAAATCCTGTTCGCAGGCGGCTCTGGACGCATCAAAATCATAGAGAGGAATTTGCCGGTCCCACTCCGTCTCTATTTCTTTGATGGCACAGAGAAAGCCGTTGTCGCCGCCGATGGCAAGCCTGGAATACAGGGAACTGCTTTCCTCCCACTTTTGATCCAGTGTGCAGGTTCCTTCCTGAACCCAGACAAGATAGCGGTTATTGTTTTTGTAGCAGTTTGCCATATACAAAACCTGGTCTTCAGCCTCTATTTCATATATATAATCGTAGCGTCCGTTGTCCGTGAGGAAGTCCATCGCGATCCCGGTCCCCTCGGAGCCGCGTATAAGCATCGTATCAGCGTCCGCATAGCAGCATTCGATGCCGCCGCTGTCTTTGTCACCTGAAAAAACCAGCGCTGTGCGGTCCAGATAAGCCGTCTCTTTTGCGCCCTTTAAAGCAATTCCTGCAATCAGCGGTGTGATGGTGGAATTATGTATTGTCCTTAGGTAGAGTCCCGGGGCATTGCCGAGGTTTTGGTAATTCTCCGAAAGCCGGGATATGACCATATAGGAATTTTTGCAGGTAAAAGGCATCTGCGTCAGATTTATTTCTCTCATGTGTTTTCCTCCTGTTCAAAATTGCAGGGCCAGTCTCTATATGATATAATACTTGCAATATGAGTGGGAATCTACTGCTATTCAACTTAAACCTGATACGATTCTACTTTATTCCCGCGAGCAATGAGTAAGTGCCGTGCTTGCATGAACATTTGGCTCATTGCCGTGAGGTTATTGCCGGGGGTATGCCCATGAATAGACCAGAGTTTCAAGAGAAACGCCAGCGCATATCCGACAGCCGTCCGTACCAGTGCTATTCATTCTATAGGATTCCGGAGATACCGTCATCCGTCATAGCGTTTTTGCGCTCATACGCGCTTTCCAGTTTGACCGTTCTTCCCTCACGGCTGCTCTTTTCAAAAGCGGTCATAATCTCAAGTACATGCAGGGTCTGCTGGCCAGATGCACGCATGTCTCTTCCCTCGCAAAGCGCCTTCGCCATGTCCGCTACACCCAGTCCGCGGCTGTTGTCCTTGTAATCAAAGACCAGCGGAATTTCTCTGAAAATACCGTCTTCCGGCCGCAGGAGCATGACGGGACCACCGAACCCGTTGGGATCCGGCACCCGCAGAGTGCCTTTTGTGCCATAGATTTCCAGACTTGCCGAATTATCGTAATATACGTCAAAGGTAGTTGTAATAGTGGCTGTGGCACCGTTTTCAAACTGCATAATGCCGTTTACATGGGTGGGAACTTCCACAGTGACAGTCTGGCCATAGTGAGGTTTGCTGGTGATGACGCGCGTGTCAAAACTCTTGGACGTCATGCCGGTGAGGGCGTCCACTCTGCCCAGAAGATTGACAAGCGCAGTCAGATAATAGGGACCCATATCCATCATGGGACCGCCGCCATACTGATAATAAAATTCGGGGGCCGGATGCCAGCTTTCATGACCGTGGCAGATCATTCTGGCAGACGCGCCGATGGGACGTCCGATAAAGCCGCTGTCGATGAGCTTGCGGCAGGTCTGGATGCCCGCGCCCATGAAAGTGTCCGGCGCGCCGCCCAGCATCAGTTTTCTCTCCTGTGCCAGATGTATAAGCTCCCGGCCTTCCTCATAGGTAGCCGCCAAGGGTTTTTCACTGTAGACATGTTTGCCCGCCAACAGCGCCGCCTTTGTGGTCTCATAATGCTCAAGGGGCCTTGTGAGATTCAGGACAATTTGAATTTCCGCATCCTGCAGCATCTCTTCCATGGAGGAGTATCCTTTGGGGATTTTATATTCTGTTCTTGCAGCCGTCACCTTTTCCGGGATCAGGTCGTAAACGCCTGCTATTTCCACTTCCCTGAACAATTCTGTCAGGTTTTTGAGGTAAATGCCGCTGATAGCGCCAAGACCCAGTATGCCGATTTTTACTTTTTCCATATCCGTTCTTCCTTTCCTTAAATAAGCGTTTTAGTTTTCAAACCGCTCTACAGTGAGGCCATGCTCCAGGGCATACTGTTTTCCCTGTGCTGCCCAGAGCATTCCCCGCTCCATCAATTCCTGTGCCTGGGGGAACTTCTCGAACACATCATCATGATGTCCCAGGGAATTGTAAAATACCCTGCCGTTGCCCCAGAATTTTGTCCATGCCACCGGCATATCCACGGACTTGTTGGATATGTGGTAAGAGTGAAAAACAGGAAAGCGGGTGGTTGCCAGTACCTCCACCGCCGGATCCACATGCAGGTAATACTGTTCACTGCACACTTCAAAATCTTCCAGACCTTCCACGATGGGGCTGGAACCATGGCAGATATTCACCTGATACCGAATACCGTCTCCGCCCGGATGGCTGACCCACTGGCCGCCAGTCATAAATTGCCATTCCGTATCTTTGCGGAAAGCATCGCACATGCCGCCGTGGCAGCCCGCCAGACCACACCCGAAGGCCACTGCTTTTCTGATATTCTCGCTGGCTTTCGGGGCAATGCTGCCCATGGTCCAGCAGGGAATAATCAGATCCATTTTCATGACATGGGCTTCATCCAACAGGATATCCTGATTTGAGTGGATTTCACAGGAATACCCATGCTTTTCCATGATTCCCGCAAGTCTGGCAGCTACCAGCGCCGGCTCGTGTCCGTCCCAGCCGCCCTGAAAAATCAATACCTTCTTTTCTCTGTCCATTATGTCTCCTCCTTCTCGATTGCCGCTCGCGGCAATTATCTGGGTTTTAAGTATTTACATCATAGCATTTCCTGTAATATAATGAGTGCCAAATAAAAAGTACTATCGGCCAAAAATTGCGCTCTAACATCAGGAAGGGTTTGCGTATGAAACCATTTTATCAGAACCAAAACTCTGCCGTGCAGTCCTTAGAGGTAGTCAACATGGATTTTCCGGAACATCTTCATGACCATGTGGAGATATTGTTTGTCCTGGAGGGCAGCATTGCAGTGCAGATTATGGAAAAGGAACAGGAATTAAAGACGGGAGACTGTGCGGTGATTTTTCCGCAGCAGATACACAGCTACCATACCCCCCGGGAAAGCCGGACCAGATTATATATTTTTGAAGATTCCCTCACGGGGAGGTATCTGCATTCCATCCAAAAACATTGCCCTTCCCATCCCTTCTTATCCGCCGGAGAACTGCCGGAGGATGCGGTGCTGGCCTTAAATCGGTTATATACGCTTTCCGGCATTGGACAGGAGGAAAAAGCCGGGAATCTTAAGGAGCTTTGCGCAGCATGGATTCAGGTTCTGTTTGCTCTGCTCTGGTTTCAGATGGCGCCGGTTAAGCGGCAGCAGCCGGAGGGAATGGATCTGACCCTCCGTATTATACAATATATTATGGAACATTTTCAGGAGCATTTGACATTGGAGATTTTGGCAAGGGAACTACATGTGAACAAATATTATATTTCTCATATTTTTTCTGAACGGCTACAGATTAATTTTCGCCGATACCTGAACCATATCCGGCTGGAATATGCCATGCAGCTAATGAAAGCAGGCAATGCCCCGCTGGTGGATATCTGGGTGGAAGCAGGGTTTAACAGCCAGCGCAGCTTTAACAGGGCTTTTATGGAAATTGTGGGAACGACGCCCAGAGAATATCGGGCACTTCTCCGTTGAACTTCCGCCTGCAGGCAGGCGGGGAGCAACCGACAGATTTGCGAAACGGACGGTTAAAATTCGACAGATTGCGGTATCCGCTGGCATAGGCGATACTAATGCATCAGAAACAGCGGATGCCAGTGCAGAGGACCGTCCGGGAATTGCACAGGAATATAGATGCGATCTGCCGTTGGCAGCAATTGGATCGTTTTCCGATTATTCTGCAAACTTTTCCTTTATCCATGCCCGAAATCTTTATAAATCTTTTAGAGATCGGCTATTGATTTATGTTTTGGGAATCTCTATAATGGAAACTAATTGGACAATTCAGCTTGCCATGAGCAGGGAAAGGAATATGAAGGATAATCGTATGGATAATTATAACAACGGCAGTAACACAGGACCGGGTGGAAACGGCGGCAACAATCAGAAACCTCCGCGCCCCAGCATAATGATGGTTTTGGTGTTTGTATTGACAAGCCTGCTTTTCATCAGTATGCTGTGGACGATTTTTTTTGGAAAAAGCGGTAATGTGGAGGAGGTGCCCTACTCCACATTTATAGAGAGAATGAATGCGGACCAGATCGCGACCGTGAGGCTCAGCGGTGAAACGGTGAGCTTTACGCTGAAGGACGGTGTGGAGGATAACTCAGTTCCCAGCATTTTTGACCTGTATGGCATACAGTCCGCCAAGGTAGAGTATCAGACCCTACAGATCGAGAACACGGAGACCGTGACCCAGAGGGCGCTGGAGCATGGGGTGGAGGTTTACGGCGTGTCCACCAGCGTGGGCGAGTGGATTATGCAGATACTGGTGACGCTGGTGCTGCCTCTGATACTGATGTGGATACTGCTGGGCTTTCTGTTTCGGAGAATGGGAGGCAGCGGCGGTCCCATGGGCGTGGGCAAGAGCAATGCCAAGGTGTATGTGCAGAAAGAGACCGGTGTGACCTTTGCGGATGTGGCGGGCGAGGACGAGGCCAAGGAGTCTCTGGTGGAGGTGGTGGATTTCCTTCACAATCCCGGCAGATATGCCAAGATTGGCGCAAGACTGCCCAAGGGCGCGCTTGCTGGTAGGCCCTCCCGGAACGGGTAAGACCTTGCTGGCAAAGGCTGTGGCAGGCGAGGCCCATGTGCCCTTTTTCTCCCTGACAGGTTCTGATTTTATAGAGCTGTATGTGGGTGTGGGCGCCAGCCGTGTGCGCGATCTGTTCAAGGAGGCCACCAAGAACGCGCCCTGTATCATTTTTATTGATGAGATCGACGCCATCGGCAGAAGCCGTGACTCCAAGTATGGCGGCGGCAACGAAGAGCGGGAGCAGACCCTGAACCAGCTTTTGTCGGAGATGGACGGTTTTGACAGCTCCAAGGGTATCTTGATTCTGGCGGCTACCAACCGCCCGGAGATTCTGGACAAGGCGCTGCTGCGTCCCGGACGTTTTGACCGCCGGATTATCGTGGATAAGCCGGACTTAAAGGGCCGTGTGGATATTTTGAAAGTACATTCCAAGGATGTGAAGATGGATGAGACGGTGGATTTGGACGCCATCGCACTGGCTACCAGCGGCGCGGTGGGTTCCGATCTGGCCAATATGATTAACGAGGCGGCTATCAACGCGGTAAAGGAAGGCAGGGAATATGTCTGCCAGAAGGATCTGTTTAACGCGGTGGAGCAGGTGCTGGTGGGCAAGGAGAAAAAGGACCGCATCATGAGCAAGGAGGAGAGACGTATTGTCTCCTATCACGAGGTGGGACATGCGCTGATCAGCGCTCTGCAGAAAAATTCCGAGCCGGTGCAGAAGATCACCATTGTGCCCCGCACCATGGGAGCTTTGGGCTATGTGATGCATGTGCCTGAGGAGGAGAAATATCTGAATACCGAGGCGGAACTGCGGGACATGCTGGTGGGCCTGGTGGGCGGCCGGGCTGCGGAGGAGATCGTGTTCGACACGGTTACCACAGGCGCCGCCAACGACATTGAGAAGGCGACTAATATTGCCAAGGCCATGGTGACGGAGTACGGCATGAGCAAGAAGTTCGGCCTGATCGGTCTGGCCTCCGTGCAGAATAAATATCTGGATGGGACCGCTACGCTGAACTGCAGCGACACCACGGCGGCTGAGATCGACGCCGAGGTGGTGGAAATTCTGAAAGAAAGCTATGAGAAAGCGCTGAGCTTGCTGCGGGAAAACCGCGAGCTGATGGACAAGCTGGCGGAGTATCTGATTGAAAAAGAGACCATTACCGGCAAGGAATTTATGGAGATTTTCCGCCGGGAGAAAGGATTGCCTGAGCCTGAGGAAAAGAAGGAAGAGGCAGAGAAACAGGAGAAAAAGGCAGTATCTGTGGATGTGACTGTCACGGATGAGACTGCCCACAGCTCGGATGAAAAGGCTGGGGAGACGGAAGAGACTGCCCCGTTTCCGGAGGTAACTTTGCCGGAGCCTCCCACGATTCCGGGAGCGGAGCCGCAGGAGGAGCAGGCCGGTGAGCAGGAGCGTGAGTCCGCCGGGCGGCAGGACCCTCCCATGGCGGGCCCCACAGGACGTTTCTCTGGCGGCAGCCTGTAGAGAGCGTGGATGACGAGGTCGGATTTTATGACTTTTGATTTTGAGGAAGAACTGAAAAAACTCCCGGGCAAGCCGGGAGTTTATATTATGAGGGATGCCGCGGACGGCATTCTGTATGTGGGCAAGGCGGTGAATCTGCACAATCGTGTGCGTTCCTATTTTCGAGAGAATATCGGCAGGGGACCCATGATTGATAAGATGGTGACGCTGATTGCCCGCTTTGAGTACATTGTCACAGATTCGGAGCTGGAGGCTCTGGTTCTGGAGAACAACTTAATCAAGGAACATTCGCCCAAGTACAATACGCTGCTGAAGGATGACAAGACCTATCCCTATATCAAGGTGACCATGGGGGAAGATTACCCCCGCATTCTGTTTTCCCGGCAGATGAAAAAGGATAAGTCCCGCTACTATGGACCGTATACCAGTGCCGCGGCGGTGAAGGACACCATTGATCTGCTGAACAAGCTTTTCTGTCTGCGGACCTGTAACCGCAGTCTGCCCAGGGATATCGGCAACGACCGTCCCTGCCTGAACTATCATATCAAACAGTGTATGGCTCCCTGCCAGGGCTATATTGACAGAGAGCAGTATCGGCAGCAGCTGGGGCAGGCGCTGGAGTTTTTAAACGGCAACTATAACAAGATTTTGAAGGACCTGGAAGAGAAAATGAAACAGGCGGCGCAGGAGCTGGAGTTTGAGGAGGCGGCGCGTTACAGAGACTTGTATGCCAGTGTAAAATCTGTGTCCCAGAAACAGAAGATCACAGACAATGCCCTGGATGACAAGGATATTATCGCCCTGTACCGGGACGAGACAGACGCAGTAGTACAGGTGTTCTTTGTGCGGGATGGCAAGCTGATAGGCCGGGAACACTACTACATGACGCATGTGTCAGGGATAGCGAAAGAGGAAATTCTGGAAGGATTCGTAAAGCAATTTTACGCGGGAACCCCTTTTATACCCAGGGAGCTGATGCTGCAGCATGAGATTGCCGACAGCGGGCTGGTAGAGAAATGGCTCACGGAGCGCAAGGGCTCCCGTGTGCATATTCGTGTACCCAAGATCGGCAGTAAGGAGAAACTGGTGGAGCTGGCGGCTCAGAATGCCAAACTGGTGCTTGGTCAGGATAAGGAGAAACTAAAGCGGGAGGAGGGGCGCACCATAGGCGCGGTGAAGGAGATTGCCGACTGGCTGGGCCTTCCCTGCGTGGACCGTATGGAGGCGTTTGATATCTCCAATATCAGCGGCTTTGAGAATGTGGGTTCCATGGTGGTGTATGAGAAGGGCAAACCCAAGCGCAGTGACTATCGGAAGTTCCGCATCAGGACTGTGGCAGGACCGGACGACTATGCCTGTATGAAAGAGGTGCTGACCCGGCGGCTGGTACACGGCCTGGAGGAGAGCAAGGAGCTGTCAGAGCGGGACATGGACCAGGAGTATGGCAGTTTTACCAAGTTTCCGGACCTGCTGTTGATGGACGGCGGCAGAGGACAGGTCAATATTGCCCTGTCGGTGCTGGAAGAGCTGGGGATCCATATTCCGGTCTGCGGCATGGTCAAGGATGACAATCACCGCACCAGAGGGCTGTACTATAACAATGTGGAGATTCCCATTGACACCCGCAGCGAGGGTTTTAAACTGATAACCAGAATACAGGATGAGGCCCACCGCTTTGCCATCGAGTACCACCGTTCTCTGCGCAGTAAGGCCCAGGTCAAATCCCAGCTTGACGATATTCCGGGGGTGGGCCCCGCACGACGCAAGGCGCTGATGCGGCACTTCAAATCTCTGGCGGAGATCAAGTCCGCCCAGGTGGAAGAGCTGATGCAGGTGCCGGAGATTCCGCAGAGCGTGGCGGAGGAGATTTACCGGTTTTTCCGATAAGGGTACTTAAACGTTTTCCCCAAAAATGGATAATTTCTGTTGAATTTTGATTAAGGACATTGCCGCGAGTTAATTGTGCATAAGCAATGTCTTTATTTGTTGCCTTAAAACAGTTAAAATGCCATATATTTATTGCGAATATGCGCAGAATTCATATTAGACATTTTCCTTAAACGTTTTCATTTAAACAATTTGCATAAATAACTTGACTTTTTTGAGGAAACAGTTTATATATAAATATATAAGCATCCAAAAAGAAAGGACAAATTGAGATGGATAAAGCAAAGACAAAGCAGGAATTTGTATCGGATAAGCTATATTATGTATTCCGAATCGCAATTTTGATATCGGTGATTTTTTTGTTTATTCCGGCTCTGAATCCGGTGCGCATCAGCGGCATGATCAACAAAAATTTGTCGCTGTTTACATCCGGCATCTCTTATTCATCTTTGACGGCCGAGTTTGGGCGCGCGATAAAAAAAGAGTGGGTGATGGAATCTTCCCTAAAGCTCCTCTATGGCTCTGCGCTGGCGATCTGTATCGGTATTGCGGCGAACGTTGCCAGCGGATGCATGTCTCTGGGCAATCGCAAGATGAAAAAGCTGGGTAATCTGATCTCTGTGATTGGATGCGTTGTGGAACTGGCGGGTATGGCAGGTATATATGCGGCCTACAATCAGATTTCTCAGACGAGTAAGCCAGACAGGATAGAACCTATGTTTTCTTCGGGATACTGGCCTCTGTTTATCGCCTTTGCTGTTGTGCTGGTACTGGCCCTGGCCCAGATCGTACTGCTGTTTAAGACCCGGTCGGAAGAAAAGTTTGCCATGGAGTCCAAGTACAAACTGTTTCTTATGTTTTTACCCTTTATCGCTCTGATCGCGGTTTTCGCATATCTGCCTCTGGCCGGCTGGCGCTATGCTTTCTTTGACTATAAGGCCGGTGACACCCTGTCAATGGATAAATTCGTAGGGTTTAAATGGTTTGGAGAGCTGGTCAAGAATAAGGCTACCGTCAAGGATATTGTAAACACAATGAAAAACACGCTGGCCATGAGCGGTATCGGCATACTGACAAGCTGGATGCCCATGGCGTTCGCAATCTTCCTTTGCGAGATGAAGAACCTGAAATTCAGACGTTTTGTGCAGACCTTTACCACCGTGCCCAACTTTATCAGCTGGGTGCTGGTATATGCCATTGCGTTTTGTATCTTCTCTACAGACGGTTTCCTGAGCAGCATGTTTGTCAACATGGGTATATGGGACGAGGGAAAGAATCTTCTGATGAACGGCGACCACATGTGGCTGAAGATGTGGGCGTGGGGTACATGGAAGGGCATCGGATGGAGCGCTATCATATACATAGCGGCTATATCGGGTATCGACCAGCAGCTCTATGAGGCGGCTACAGTGGATGGCGCTGGCAGGTTCCAGCGGATGTGGCATATCACGGTTCCCGGATTGATTCCGACCTTCTTCGTGCTGTTATTGATGTCTGTGGCCAATATTCTGAGCAATGGCATGGAACAGTATCTGGTATTTGAAAACGCCACCAACACTTCCTCCATCATGGTGTTGGATCTATATGTATATAAGCTCGGTATAGGCAAGGGTTCCATACCGCTGACTACGGTGGTGGGCATGTTGAAATCGGTGATCAGCGTAGCGCTGCTGTTCGGCGCTAACGGTATATCCAAGCTGCTCCGCGGCGAAAGCATCATATAAGGGGGTGAGGAAAACATGGCAAAGACGGCACAGGAGAAAGCGGATTTAAAGGCTGAAAAAAAATATGAGAAACTCCATAAGCATAAATTTAAGGTTAAAGCGGGTGATGTTGTCTTTAACGTATTGAATTATTTGGTATTCGGACTGTTTACCCTGGCATGTATTTTCCCATTTTACTATCTGTTCATTAATACGATCAGTGACAATGACATGGTGCTCAAAGGGCAGATCAATTTTATTCCCCGGGGACTTCATCTGGGAAACTATGTGTCTCTGCTGAATGTTGGCGACCTGTCTTCCGCGTTTATGGTTTCCGTGTCCAGAACGATTCTGGGAACAGCGCTGATGGTGGCGGCCTCCGCACTGGTAGGATATCTGGTTACAAAGGAGGAGATGTGGGGCAGACGGTTCTGGTATCGTTTTTTGATCATCACTATGTACTTCAATGCCGGACTTATCCCCGTATTCCTGAATATTCAGATGCTGGGACTGACCAACAGTTTCTGGGTATATATAATTCCCGGGATTGTGGCGCCCTATAACATTATTCTGGTCAAGACCTATATAGAATCCATTCCGGCGGAGCTGGAGGAGAGCGCCTCCATGGACGGTGCCTCCTATATGACAGTGTTTCGCAAGATTATCTGGCCGCTCAGTAAACCTATATTAGCCACGATTGCCATATTTGGCGCCGTGGGAAACTGGAATTCCCTGACAGACTCTCTGATCTATATGCAGTCGGCACCGAAACTGTACACTTTACAGCACAGATTGTATATCTATCTGAATCAGGCGTCCAACTTAAGCGCTCTGATGCAGTCCGGCGGCGCGGTCAGCGAGGCGGCTATCAAGTCGGCCATGAGCGGAAAAGTAATCAAATATACCATATCCATGGTGACGGTGATTCCGATTCTGTTGGTATATCCTTTTATGCAGCGGTACTTTGAGAAAGGTATCATGCTGGGAGCCGTTAAGGGATAATACATCGGCAAAATCTGTTGCAATAACGCAACGGTTTATGCAATAAATAAGGAGGATAAATTATTATGAAAGCAAAGAAAATTGTGGCGCTGTGCATGGCGGCTGCGATGACACTGTCATTGGCGGCATGCGGTAGCACCCCAGATGAAGGCGGGCAGACGGAGCCTGAGAACAGCACCCAGAGCACTCCTGCTGACACTGATGGCAGCGGAGAAACCAGCAGCGAGGCTGGCGGTGATTCTGCAGAGCCTGCAGAGCCTGCGGCAGATGTGGATCTGTCCGACATCATTCCCACCGAGACCGTCACCCTGGACGTGTACGATCAGTTGGCCAACTATTCCGGCGAGCAGATCGGATGGTTCGGTCAGGTCATGTTGGAGAAATTCAACGTAAAACTGAATATCATCCCTGAGGCGGAGGGTACCTTCCAGACCCGTATGGAGTCTGGCAATCTGGGTGATCTGGTGATCTGGGGCAATGATTCCGACCAGTATCTGCAGGCCATTGAGAAGGGCATGCTGTATGACTGGAACGAGGACGATCTGCTGGATGAGTACGGTCCTTATATCAAGGAGCATTTTACTGCCGCGCTGGACAAGAATCAGCAGATATCCGGCGGTACTCTCTATGGCTACGGATTTGATGTGGCATTGAACGCGCAGGAACGCCAGGAGATGATGTATGAATGGGACCTGCGCTGGGATCTGTACAAGGAACTGGGATACCCTGAGATCAACAATTTGGATGATATGGTAGAAGTGCTGGCACAGATGAAGGAAATCTGTCCTGAGGATGACAATGGAAAGACCACCTATGGCGTATCCCTGTTTAACGACTGGGATGGTGATATGGTAATGTTTGTTAAGTCCACCGCCAGCGCTTATTACGGCTATGATGAGTTCGGTTTCGGCCTGTACAATCCTACCGACAAGACCTATCACCCCTGTCTGGAGGAGGACGGCCCTTATCTGACATGCCTGAAGTTCTATAATACCCTGTATCAGAGAGGATTGCTTGATCCTGACTCTCAGACACAGAAATATGACGGCATGGTAGAGGATTACCAGAATGGTACGGCTTTCCTGAACGTGTTTAACTTCCTGGGCGCTGCGATGTATAATACCGAGGCTCATGCCGCAGAAGGCAAGATGATGGCTCCCTGCCCTCCTAAGGAAGCAACTCCGATTTGCTATGGCCAGAATATTTATGGTGGAAACAGACCCTGGACCATCGGCGCCAAGACGGACTATCCTGAGCTGTGTATGGCCATCTATAACTGGCTGTCCACTCCTGAAGGGCGCATGACTGCTGAATATGGCCCTGAGGGTGTGTGCTGGTACTATGATGAGAACGGCAAGACCCAGTTTACCGATCTGGGCAGAACCGCAAAGCTGGATGTCAAGACTCAGATGACGGACGGTTACTCCGGAACCTTTGAGGATGGTAACTTCAAGATGAACAATACCACATGGGGCATCGATGCTGAGAACTTGGATTCCAACGGTGATACTTTCAACTATAAGAAATGGGAATGCAACGCCGCGGAAGCAAGATCCGAGATTGAGGCTGACTGGAGAGAGTATAACGGAACCACCACTTTCGACAGCCTGTTTGACAATTGGGATTACAGACTTTCTCCCGGTACCATGTATTCCGCAACGCCCAGAAGCGAAGAGCTGGATCTGATCTGGCAGCAGGTAGCTACCTGTATCAAGAACGGTTCCTGGGAGGCGATCTATGCCAAGGATGACGCGACATTTGACGCTGTAGTCGCCGATATGATTGCACAGGCCAACGAGTACGGATATGATCAGTGCATTGAGTTCCAGGAGAACGAGGCCAAGCTGAGAGGCGCGGCTGAGGACGCGGCTATGAACGCGCAGTAAGTAAAGACATATTTTCTATATGTCAAGAATAACAGGGGGTTGTCTGCCGGACAGCCCCTTTTATTCTTGACGATAGAATATTTGCAGGAGCGTGGGTTTTATTGTTTCCATCAAATGAAAGGTAAATAACGGCTATGAAATTTTTCAGTGTGGACAGTCCTCTGTATCGATTTCTGTCAAAACTTCTGGATGTGATCAAACTTAATTTTCTGTGGATCATATGCAGTCTTCCCCTGATTACCATAGGCGCCTCGACAGTGGCTGCTATGTCGGTAGCGCTTAAGATGGCGGATGACGAGGAAGGATATATCGGACGTGGATTTTTCAAGGCCTTTAAGGAAAACTGGAAACAGGGAACGGTGTTGTGGCTGATCACAGCCGCTGCCGTCTATGCGATCTATTTGGATTTTCAGTTTTTTGAAGCGCTGGAGGGAAATCCGATCCTGTTTTTGATCATTGGGATCGCATCGACAGTCCTGGCGGTCTCCGCTCTTTTATATTCCTATCCTCTGGTTGCGAGATATGAGAACAGTTTGTTCCGAACCATTAATAATTCCATAGATATAACCCGAAAATATATGGGGAGGACATTGCTGCTGTCTGTGATCCTGATCGTGGAATTTATTCTGTTCCAGTTTAACACCACAATGCTCTTTTTCGGTATTCTTCTGGGACCGGGTTTTATGATATTTACAGTGGCGTCTTTCAGCAAAAGGATATTCTTGCTGATTGAGAAGGAGAACCAGGCTTCGTGATGTATGGAAAGGGTGGGGATATGAGGAAGAAAGTTGAAAGGAAAAGAAACAGGGTGATGACGGCGCTCCTGCTGTCGGCGGCACTGGGGCTGACGGCCTGTGGGAACAGCGAAGGTATGTCTTCATCGGCTGCGGCGGAAGAATCAGGCCTGGCAGGGGAATCGACCACAATGGAGGAATCAACCGCTGCGGGGGAAAGCAGTATAGAACTGGGTGCGCAAAGCGTGGGCGCCATGGGCAAGAACGCCGATGATGGCACAGTGAGGGAAAGCCTTACAGCCCTGGAGGTGGCAGAGCTTATGGGGAACGGCATCAATCTGGGCAACACTATGGAGGCCTACGGCAGAGCGTCTTTGGGCATCGGTGCGCAGCCTTCCCAGTATGAGACCTTCTGGGGACAGCCTGTGACCACCCAGGAAATGTTGGACGGCATGAAGGCGGCGGGCTTTGATACATTGCGGCTCCCCGTGGCCTGGACCAATGGCATGGATTTCGAGAGCGGCGATTATACCATAGACAGTGCCTATCTTGACCGTGTGGAGGAGATTGTGGGATATGCCCGCAATGCAGGTATGTATGTGATTATCAATGACCATTGGGACGGCGGTTGGTGGGGCATGTTTGGCTCGGCCAGTCAGGAGACCAGGGACAGTGCCATGGAGCTGTATAAATCCATGTGGACCCAGATTGGAGAGCGTTTTAAGGATTATTCCGACTATGTGATTTTTGAATCCGGAAACGAGGAGCTGGGATTTAGGCTGAACGACACAGACATTGCAAAGGATTCGGGGACGCTTTCGGATGCCGACTGTTATACGGTAACCAACCAGATCAATCAGGCTTTTGTGGATACGATACGGGCGTCAGGAGGCAATAATTCCAACCGCTTTCTGCTGATTGCGGGCTTTGGGACGGATATAAAAAACACATGTGACGGCAGATACAAAATGCCGGAGGACACGGCGGCGGACAAGCTGCTGGTCTCTGTACACTACTATGATCCCAGCGGCTATTGTATTAACACCAGTATTGCTGCTTGGGGAACCAGGCAAGAATACGAGACAATGAACGAGACATTGGCCCTGATGAAGAGTTTCACAGACAAGGGCTATGGTGTGGTCATAGGGGAGTATGGGGTGTTGATGGAAAACAGCGGCAACGAGCTGAAGGAAAACACCAGGGACTATGTGCAGAATTTTTTGAATAATTGTGATCTGTATGGCTACTGCCCTGTACTCTGGGACTGCAACAATTTGTACAGCCGTGACAGCTGTGAGATTATCCACATGGAGATGGCGAGACTGTACACCAAGCACAGCCGAGAGATAGAGGCTGAAAAGTCCAGGGAAGATGTGATTGCCCAGGCACAGAAGGAGATGGACCAGGATTACGGCAACGCCAGCGAGGGAACCGGCGTGGACGACAGCACGGCTCTGGCCTGGATTATGTATAACAGCAGTGACTGGAATGTCCAATACAGTGTGGGAGATGTTTACAGCCCATCCTCTGCGACAGAGGGTATAGTGGCAACAGATGTGGAGATCAGCGGGGAAGGGATCTATACCGTGTCCCTTGATTTTACCGGGGTGAGTGGTGGATACGCAAACAGTACAGTGTTCTGCGCCCTGGCTATCGCCAATGGGGAAAAACTGTTTCCGGGTTATTATGTGGAGATTCAGGAGATTCTGGTCAATGGAGAGCCTTATGAGCTTACGGGACAGCCCTATACCTGTAGTGATGATGGAAACACTACCAGAGTCAATCTGTATAACGCATGGATTGGACCGGTACAACAGGGACATCCGGGGGTACGCGTCCGGGAAGATAACGGCCTGGAGCTGACATCCTGTATTTTGAATGCGGACACTCTGGGTAATATAGAGACGATATCTGTGACATTTCAATATATAAAATAGCAGAGAGCGCAGTTGCCTGATTAAGTGCGGCTGCGCTTTCTCCGATTCTCTCGTTGAATAAAAACGGCGGATGTGCTATAGTGTTATTGAATCTATTGACGGGCGCGCCCAGGGAAAGACTGCGGAGGGGAATAAAATTATTATGGCAAGTATAAGTCTGAATCGTTTGATTGAGAAAATGAAACTGGAAAATCTTACGCCGGAGCTGGATTTGAACAAAAAGAAGATTACCCAGCCCGATATCAACCGTCCCGCATTGCAGTTGGCGGGTTATTTTGAGCATTTTGACGCCGCCAGGCTGCAGGTCATAGGCTTTGTGGAGTACACCTATCTGGAGGGGCTGTCACAGGAGCGCAAGCAGGAGGTCTATGACAGACTGTTCTCCTACGACATCCCGGCCTTTGTTTTTTCCCGGGAGTTACAGCCGGACGATCTGTTCATGCGATATGCCATGGAGCATAAGATTCCCATTCTGTCCACCAAGAAATCCACATCCTCCTTTATGGCGGAGTCCATACGCTGGCTCAATGTACAACTGGCGCCCTGCATCTCCGTGCATGGTGTGCTGGTGGACGTCTACGGCGAGGGCGTGCTGATCACCGGTGAGAGCGGCATCGGCAAGTCAGAGGCGGCGCTGGAGCTGGTAAAGCGTGGACACCGTCTGGTGACGGATGACGTGGTGGAACTGCGCAAGGTCAGCGATGACACCCTGATCGGCAGCGCGCCTGATATCACCAAACACTTTATCGAGCTGCGGGGTATCGGTATCGTGGACATCAAGGCCATGTTCGGCGCGTCCTCCGTCCGTGAGACTCAGTCCATAGATCTGGTGATCCGGCTGGAGGACTGGGACAAGGACAAAGAGTACGACCGTCTGGGCCTGGAAGAGAGCTACACCGAATATCTGGGCAACAAGATTGTATGTCACAACATTCCCATCCGCCCGGGCCGTAATCTGGCGATTATCTGCGAGACTGCCGCTGTCAATCACCGTCAGAAGAAGATGGGCTACAATGCGGCTCAGGAGCTGTACACCCGCGTACAGAACTCGCTGGCAAAAAGGCGTGAGGAGGACGAGTAGGTTCGCCTATGCATAAAATAAAATAGAAGACGTATATTGAAAGGGGAGGAGTAAAATGGAAAAATTACCGATGAAAAAATATGCCGTCGGAGTAGATATAGGAGGGACGACCGTCAAGCTGGGGCTGTTTGACCGGGAGGGACGGGCGCTTGAAAAATGGGAGATTCCCACGGTAAAGGAGGAGCAGGGTTCGCACATTCTGCCGGATATCGCCGCCAGCATCAGGGAGAGAATGACTCTCTTAAGCATTGACGAGGCGGACATTCAGGGAGTGGGCGTGGGCGCCCCTGGTCCTGTGGACAATGAGGGCACAATCTATAAGGCTGTGAATCTGGGCTGGGATGTTTTTAATATTTCCCAGACGCTGGGTTCCTATCTGAACCTGCCGGTAAAAGCGGCCAACGATGCCAATGTAGCGGCTTTTGGTGAGATGTGGCAGGGAGGAGGCAAGGGCCATGACAATATTGTGGCCGTTACTCTGGGCACCGGTGTGGGCGGCGGCATCATTGTAAACGGCAGCATTCTCACCGGCGCCACTGGCGCAGGCGGGGAGATCGGTCATATCCATATTGAAGATGATGAGCCGGAGAGCTGCGGCTGCCAGAATCACGGCTGCCTGGAGCAGTACGCCTCCGCCACAGGTGTGGTACGCCTGGCCAGACGGCGTCTGGAGCAGGACGGTGAACCCAGCATACTGCGGGAGGGAGAGTTGTCCGCCAAGGCTGTGTGGGACGCGGTGAAGGCGGGGGACAAAGTGGCCGTGGAGATTGCGAAGCGCTTTGGAGAGTATCTGGGCAAGGGACTGGCGGCGGTGGCTGCGGTGGCCAATCCCGAAGTGTTTGTCATCGGCGGCGGCGTATCCAAGGCCGGGACGATTCTGTTTGACTATATCCGCCCCGCCTATGAGAAATATGTTTTTCACGGCTGCCGCAGCGCAAAGTTCGCTCTGGCGATGCTGGGCAACGATGCAGGTATCTTTGGCGCGGCCGGATTGATTTTGAATGAATAAGACAGATAGGAGTCAAAATGATAAGTAATACGGTGTTACAGACCCTGGAGAGCTATGTTCCCCGCGAAAATATCCGTCTGGGAGAACCTATGAGCAGACATACCACCTTTCGGATCGGGGGAGAGGCGGACTGTTTTGTAGAGATTGAGAACGTGGAGCAGCTCATGTACCTCCAGAGATATCTGCAGATGGTGGAGCAGCCCTGCCTGGTGCTGGGAAATGGCAGCAATCTTCTGGTCAGCGACAGGGGATACGCAGGTGTTGTGCTGCATGTGGGACCCCGGATGCAGCAGATTCAGGTGCAGGAGGACCGCATGATCGTTCAGGCGGGAGCGCTGATGGCACAGGTGGCTCAGAGGGCCTGTGAGCATGGTCTGACGGGCCTGGAGTTTGCTTCTGGTATACCCGGCACCATAGGCGGCGGTGTGATTATGAACGCGGGAGCCTACGGCGGAGAGATATCCCAGGTGGTAACACAGGTCAAAGTGGTGGACCGCCAGGGCAATGTGCTGGAGCTGGACAATGCCACCATGGAGTTTGGCTACCGGACCAGCGCCATCAAGCACCAGCCGTTTACGGTGGTGGAGGTGACACTACAGCTGGCCCGGGGAGAGCAGGAGACCATCCGGGAGCGGATGGAGGAGCTGGCTGCCAAAAGACGGGAAAAACAGCCATTGGAATACCCCAGCGCAGGCAGCACCTTCAAGAGACCGGAGGGATACTTCGCGGGTGAGCTGATCATGAAATCGGGGTTAAGAGGCTATCAGATCGGCGGCGCCAGAGTGTCGGATAAACACTGTGGATTCATTGTCAACATGGGAAAGGCCACCTGCGAGGACGTGCGGGATTTGATCGCCCATGTGCAGGAGAGGGTCAAGGACTGCTTTGGCGTGGATCTGGAGACGGAAGTCATATATGTGGAATAACGGTGCGAGAGGGAAGGAGCGGACAAAAGATGCGCTTTGTGGTAGTGACGGGAATGAGCGGCGGCGGCAAACGTACCGCGCTGAAGATGCTGGAGGACGCGGGGTATTACTGTGTGGATAATCTTCCAGTGACGCTGGTGCGCAAATTTGCCGAGCTGATCACCATGCCCGGCAGTGAGATTACCAAGGTTGCGTTGGGACTGGACGTGAGAGCTGACCAATCCTTTGAGGATGCGACCAAGGTACTTCAGGAGTTGAAGAGCAGAGAGTACAATGTGGAAATCCTGTTTATGGAGGCGGGGGACGAGGTGCTGATTAAGCGCTACAAGGAGAGCAGGCGCCTGCATCCCCTAGCAGTGGAGGGACGCATTGAGGATGGTGTGCGCCAGGAGCGCAGGGTGCTGGAAAAAATCCGCAGGCAGGCGGACTATGTGATCGACACCACCAGTCTGCTGACCAGAGAGCTTAAGGAGGAGCTGGACCGCATATTTGTCAGCAATGAGGAGTACAACAGCCTGATGGTGACAGTGATGTCATTCGGGTTCAAAAACGGTATTCCCGCAGACGCTGACCTGGTGTTCGATGTGCGTTTTCTGCCCAATCCCTTTTATATTGACGAGCTGAAACACAAGACCGGCAATGACCGGGAGGTGCAGGATTATGTGATGGGGTTCGAGGAGTCTCACGCCTTTATGGACAAGCTGGAGGATATGATAGAGTTCTTGATTCCCAACTATGTGAAGGAAGGAAAGTACCGCCTGGTGATTGCCATTGGCTGTACCGGGGGCAAGCATCGCAGTGTAACGCTTGCCAATGACCTGTTCGCGCGTCTTAAGGACGGGGGGAGCTACGGCGTAACGCTTCACCACAGGGATGTGAAAAATGACGGCACCTGACGAGATCGGATAGCAGTGGGTACGAGGAATATGCAAAGCTCTAAATAGGGGGATGGTTATGTCTTTCTCAAAGGAGGTAAAGGAAGAACTGGCAGGGCACATCAGCGGCGCTGGGCATTGCCGTATGGCTGAGCTGGCGGCGATGATGAGCTTTTCCGGGCAGTATGGAAGAGACAGCCAGGGGCTGTACACCATTGGTTTTCAGATAGAAAATGAAGTTGTGTTAAGAAAGGGCTTTACATTATTAGAAAAAACATATAATATAGAAAAGAATGCGGGGATTTCGGAGGAGGAAATGCAGGGGTTCTACCAGAATTTTGGAAATCTGCGGGGAGAGACCGACAACCGTTTCCTGAAGAAATCCTGTTGCCGCAGAGCTTTTCTGAGGGGAGCCTTTTTGTGCGCAGGCTCCATCAGTGATCCAGAGAAGGGATATCACCTGGAGTTTGTCTGCACCGAGGAGAGCAAGGCCAGGCAGCTGCGGCAGGTGATTCAAGGGTTTGACATAGAGGCCAAGATTGTGCCGCGCAAGAAGTACCATGTGGTCTACATCAAGGAAGGGGCGGGCATCGTGGACCTGCTGAATGTGATGGGAGCGCATGTGGCGCTGATGAATCTGGAGAATCTGCGGATTTTGAAAGAGATGCGCAATTCCATCAATAGAAGAGTAAACTGTGAGACGGCCAATATAACCAAGACGGTGAACGCTGCCCACAGGCAGATTGAGGACATCCTGTTTCTGCGGGATCACTATGGATTGCAGAAACTGCCGCCCGCCCTGCGGGAGATGGCACAGGTGAGGCTGGAGTACCCGGACGCGCCCCTGAAGGAGCTGGGGGAGCAGTTGGAGCCGCCGGTAGGAAAATCGGGAGTAAACCACAGACTTCGCAAGCTCAGTGAGCTGGCGGAGAAGGTTCAAGATTCTATCTTAGGAAGTGCTTTAAAGGAGGAGGAGTAACTATGAAAAAATCGACGGTGGAAATCAAATTACAGAATGGACTGGAGGCCAGACCTGTGGCGATGCTGGTACAGGTGGCAAGCAAGTATGAGAGCAGAATTTATCTGGAATCCACTGGCAAGAAGGTCAATGCCAAGAGCATTATGGGCATGATGAGTCTGGGACTGGACAACGGCGATCAGGTGACTGTGACGGCGGAGGGTACGGATGAGAACGAGGCCGTGGACGCCATCGAAAAATATCTGCGCGGCGTTGCATAGAGAGTGTAAGTAATATTCCGGACAAGAAAGACGCGTCTGATTGGTACAACCGGCAGGGAAACTGCTGAGAGCCGGTCAGACGTTTTCTGTTTGCAATATGCCTGTTGGGACAGGCGGATAGGAGCTGTCATGAAAAAAAGAGCGCTGTTTGTATACAATCCAAAGGCGGGTAAAGCCATGATCCGCAACAGACTGTCGGATATTCTGGAGCTGCTGGAGCGCGGGGGGTATGAGACGCTGGTGCGGCCCACCACCCAGAGGGGCGATGCCTGCGACTATGTGAGAAACTGCGATCCAGAGACAGAGCTTGTGGTCTGCAGCGGCGGAGACGGCACTCTGGACGAGGTGGTCACCGGTATGCTGTCCAGCGGGCAAAATACGCCCATAGGTTATATTCCGGCAGGCAGTACCAATGATTTTGGCATCAGTCTGCGCCTGCCCAAGAACATGCTGCGGGCGGCGCAGATCGTCGTGACCGGACGGAACTTCCCCTGCGATGTGGGCGCTTTCAACGAGGATGTGTTTGTATATATTGCCGCCTTTGGACTTTTTACAGAGGTGTCCTATGAGACCGCTCAGGACATGAAAAATGTGCTGGGACACATGGCCTATCTGTTGGAGGGGGTCAAGCGTCTGTCCACCATACGCAGCTATCCGCTGAAATTGCGCTGGGAGGACCGGGTGGTGGAGGATGAATTTATCTTTGGTATGATCACCAACTCGGTGTCCGTGGGCGGATTTAAGCAGATCACCGGCAAAAATGTGGTGCTGGACGACGGCGTGTTCGAGGTGACGCTGATTCGCAGGCCCAAGAATCCCATGGAACTTAACGCAGTGATGGCGGCCCTGCTGAACAGAGATATTAATGCGGAGTGTATGCTCTATTTTCGCGCCAGCTGCCTGACCATCGAGAGTGGTGAGCCTATCGCCTGGACTTTGGACGGAGAATACGGCGGCAGTCATAAGCAGGTGGTTATCCGCAATCGTCACAAGGCCATCACCATGAGAGTGAAGGGCAGCTGACGGCAAAATATTTTTGACGAATCTTTAACAAAGATATTCCATTTTCGGGCAAAATAGTTTATACTTCCATTAAAGGGACGTTGGCGCATTTGCCTGATAGGGCTGTTGCCACACGCAAAAAACTATATGGAGGTAAATATTATGTTAGTTTCCGCAACTGAGATGCTGAAAAAGGCTAAGGCCAGCCACTATGCCGTAGGCCAGTTTAACATCAATAACCTGGAGTGGACCAAGTCCATTCTGCTGACGGCGCAGGAGTTAAACAGCCCCGTTATTCTGGGCGTATCCGAGGGCGCTGGCAAGTATATGGGCGGCTATCATGCCGTTGTGGGCATGGTAAACGGCCTGTTACAGGACTTAAATATCACGGTTCCCGTAGCGCTGCACCTGGATCACGGTTCCTTTGAGGGCTGCTACAAGTGTATCGAGGCAGGTTTTTCGTCCATTATGTTCGACGGCTCCCACTATGCCATTGACGAGAATGTGGCTAAGACCACAGAGCTGGTTAAGGCAGCTCATGACAAGGGCCTGTCCATCGAGGCAGAGGTTGGCTCCATCGGCGGCGAGGAAGACGGCGTTGTAGGTATGGGCGAGTGCGCTGACCCCAATGAGTGCAAGGCTATCGCGGATCTGGGCATTGACTTCCTGGCAGCAGGCATCGGCAATATCCATGGCAAGTATCCCGAGAACTGGAAGGGACTGAGCTTTGAGACTCTGGACGCCGTACAGCAGAAGACCGGCGATATGCCCCTGGTGCTTCACGGCGGTACAGGCATTCCCGCTGATATGATCAAGAAGGCCATCAGCCTGGGCGTTGCCAAGATTAACGTAAATACCGAGTGCCAGCTGGCATTTGCCGCAGCTACCAGAAAGTATGTGGAAGAGGGCAAGGACCTGCAGGGCAAAGGTTTTGATCCCCGCAAGCTCTTAGCACCCGGCGCGGAGGCCATTAAGGCTACCGTAAAAGAGAAGATGGAACTGTTCGGATCTGTGGGACAGGCATAAATCAACAAGGACCATGGTGTCAGGCGCTATGGTCCTTTTTTATCCCATAAAAGGGAGGATGCCAAGGGAATTGCTTCCCTTGGCATTATTATGAAAAAGTTTTATTGTTAAACAGATAACTGTATTTAGCGGTTTTTTCCTTTGTTTGATTATAGTATATGGGATAGAAATGTCCAAATCATTATGAGGATTTGAAAAAAAATTAAAGGTTTTGTAAACAAAATATGAACGGCAATGTGACTTAGAGTTTCTCCGGCTCCGGATATTCCACGCCGAAGGTGTCCACAGTCACGCTCTTCATCACCTGATTTTCATAGGGTCTGTCAGATGCGCTGTCGGTGGAGGTCTCTGCGATGCGGTTCACTACGTCCATGCCCTCGATCACCTTTCCGAAGGCGGCGTAAGCGCCGTCCAAGTGGGGTGCGTTCTTGTGCATGATAAAAAACTGGGAGCCTGCGGAATCAGGCGACATGCTTCTGGCCATGGACAGTACGCCCGCCGTATGCTTTAAGTCATTCTGGAAACCGTTCTGGGAAAACTCGCCCTTGATGCTGTAGCCGGGACCGCCCATGCCGTTGCCCTCGGGACAGCCGCCCTGAATCATAAAGCCTCTGATGACTCTGTGAAAAATCAGACCGTCATAAAAATTCTTCTGAATCAGGCTGATAAAGTTGTTTACGGAGGTGGGGGCGATCTCGGGATACAGCTCAGCCTTGATCACGCCGCCGTCTTCCATGGTAATAGTTACAATAGGATTCTGTGCCATAATCTTCTACCTTTCTGAATGAAATTTTGTTATAATGATTCCAGAGATAATGATAGCCTAAAAGTTACCGGACGTAAAGCTTTTTTTATAAACCATTGCGTCGGGAGGGCTGTTGTACTGGTATAGAGCGGAGGAGACGATGGAACGGGAGATTGTGCCGGGGGTTTATTATCTGAAAAAATGTGTGGTGGCGCTGCGGTGGACGGATAGGCTGGCGGCGCTGACGCCGCTGTGTGAACGGCTGGTGGAGGCAGGGATCGACTGTCGGGTGATGCTGTCGGAGGAGCTGCCGGAATTTTGGAGAGAATCGGGTTTTGCCGCCGCGAAGGATCAGGAGGGGGTGTTGTATCTGACGGACGATCCCCAGACCTATGCCTGTCTGGCGGCGGAGACAGCAACCCCCCAGGCTTTGATTTACTTACATCCTGACAATGTGAATCTGGATTTTGGCGACGCCAGATATGCGCTGGAAGAGCCAGAGGAAACAGAACCTGAATATCTGGAGCGGGTCTACAGGCGCTGCCGCAATCTGCCCTGGGAGATTCTCACAACGGAGCGCTGCTGGCTCCGTGAGACGGTGGAGGAGGATGTAGACAGTTTCTGGGAGATGTACCAGAATCCGGAACTGACCCGCTACACGGAAAGGCTTTACCCTACTTTGGAGGCGGAACGCAGATATGTCAGGGATTACCGCAGGCTGGTCTACTCCTTCTATGAGTATGGGGTTTGGACAGTGCTGGACCGCCGCAGCGGAGCGGTGGTGGGCCGGGCCGGGCTGAGTGCCAGGGAGGGCTATGACCTGCCGGAGCTGGGCTTTGTCATCGGACCTAAGTGGCAGGGCCGGGGGCTGGCTGGAGAAGTGTGCCGGGGAGTCCTCTCCTACGCCCGGGAGCAGTTAGGCTTTGAGCGGATACAGGCGCTGGTACATGAGGAGAATGCTGTGTCCCTGCATCTGTGCCGGGGGCTGGGCTTTCGGCAGCAGGATGCCCCCATTGCACCGGGAGCAGGTCCTCTGGTGGAGATGGAGCAGAATGGACAAAGGGAGCGTTTTGTCTACATGGTATACGAGGGGAGTTCTGCCCGCCTGGGGACATTATAACCAATTGCTTTTTGGTTGTAAAAGAAGTCGGACTGTGGTAGTATGGATAGGAAAACCTTGTGGACAGCACATTTTTTGAGGAGGAAGTAATACGTACCATGGATACACGGGATATGAGTTTGGATGTCACTCAGCCAAATACTGATTCGCGCAGCATTGCAGGCCAGTCCGCGATATGCGGAGACAAGGAAAGTCCGCAGCAGGAAAATGCCATCACAGAGGGCGTGATCTGGAAACAGATTCTGCTCTTTTTCTTCCCGATTTTATTCGGCACTTTTTTCCAGCAGTTATACAATGCGGCGGACGCGTTGATCGTGGGCCGCTTTGTGGGCAAGGAAGCCCTGTCCGCGGTGGGCGGGGGTACTGGCACAGTGATCAATTTGCTGGTGGGGTTTTTTGTGGGACTGGCCAGCGGAGCAACGGTGATCATCTCTCAATATTATGGGGCAAAAAGAGGGGAGATGGTGAACTATGCGGTACACACCGCCATGGCGTTCAGTATTGTGGGCGGTCTGGTGATGACTGTGTGCGGTCTGGCGGCGGCGCCCTGGATCCTGCAGGCTATGGACACCCCGGCGGACGTGCTGGAACCGGCTACTATATACATACGGATTTATTTTCTGGGAATGGTGGGCAATCTGATCTACAATGTGGGCTCGGGCATTCTGCGGGCCGTGGGAGATTCCCGCCGCCCGCTGTATTTCCTGATCGCCAGCTGCATGACCAATATTGTGCTGGATATCCTGCTGGTGGTGGCGCTGAACATGGGAGTGGCGGGGGCCGCTCTGGCGACGATATTGTCCCAACTGCTCAGTGCTGCGTTGGTGATCATTGTGCTGATGCGCACCAGGGATATGCACAGGCTGGAGCTTAAGAAAATCGGCTTTGATGGGCGTATGTTCCGGCGCATTATTCAGATTGGTTTTCCGGCGGGGCTGCAGTCCGTCATGTACAGCCTGTCCAATATTATTATTCAGACCGCCATCAACGGCCAGGGAACGGACACTGTGGCGGCTTGGACCGTTTACGGCAAGCTGGATGTGGTGTTCTGGATGATCGTCAGCGCCTTCGGCATTGCCATTACTACCTTTGTGGGACAGAACTATGGCGCAGGGAAAATCGACCGGGTCAGGAAGGGCATTCGCAGTTGTCTGGGTATGACAGTAGTGTCAACTGTGGTAGTATCCTCCCTGCTGTATCTGACCTGCGGCGGAATCTATACCTTGTTTACGGATGATGCGGAGGTGCTGCGGATCGGAGTGGAGATGACCCGTTTTCTGGTGCCCACCTACATCACATATATCTGCATTGAGATTCTCTCCGGAGCGCTGCGGGGCGTAGGGGATTGCTGGATTCCCACACTGATCTGCCTGACCGGCGTATGCCTGATGCGTGTGGTCTGGATCATGGTGGCTGTGCCCAGAATTCCCGGCATTCGATCCATCATTTTCAGTTACCCGCTGACCTGGGTGATTACCACGGTTCTCTTTGGCATATACTACTGCTTTTTCAGCAAGATACGGCGCAGCCGTTAATTCTGTAAGGATATGGAGGAGGGAGAGCAGCATGAGAAAAAATATTTTGCTGGTACTGTTGTGCATTTTTCTGTTGACGCTGACCGGGTGCGGCGGGGAGACAGAAGAGGGTAATATTCCAACGGAAAATGGAGGTACTCCTTCGGAGAGTTCCCTGGTTTTCCGCCTGCCTGAGGAGCACTGTCCCTTCAGGCTTATGGGGGTGAGCGGCACTCATCTCTACTATTATCACACGGAGATTGAGAGCAGCGGGGAGGAGTATGCGGAGAATACTGTCTTTTATAGGCAGGCGCTGGAAAAAGGAAGCGAACCGATGCCCATGGAATTGCCGTCAGAAAATCTTCTGCTGCGCAGCTCCCGCATTTTCACGGACTCGGAGGGACAGGACAGCATTTATCTGCTGCTGGGGGAGGAAAAGGACGGAAAGCTTAGCTATTCTCTGGCTGGTTATGACACAGATGGCAGGCTTTTGGAGGAAATCGCCTTGCAGGAGACGAAGGCAGAGGGGGATTATCCCGAGTCCTTTCTGAAATTGCAGGACGGCAGTTTTGCCGTGATTACCCAAAAATATTTCTTTGTGGCGGATTCCGGGGGAGAGACACGGCTTTCTCTGCCCTGCCCTGGCGCGCAGTTCCGGGGGCTGGTGGAAATTTCGGAAGATAAGGTGGGGGTGTCCTATGCGGAGGAAGATGGCAAGAGTGTCAATTTTGCGATTGTGGATTGCAGCGATGGGACCCTATCGGGAAAAGTTCCCATTACCGGAGACGGCAACCACCTGTGCATTGGTCAGGGGACGGTCGTCTATGTGGATGAGACGGCTATCTGCCAGTATGACCTGACAACCTCCGCCACAAGCCGGGTGGTCAGCCTGAAGGGACGCAACATAGACACTTATCAGATTGTGGACATGCGTACCTCAGGAAACGATTTCCATTTGCTGGGCTACAGCACGGATGGGAACGGCGCCAAATATATCACTTATTCTGCGGAAATGGGAGGGGAGTCTGCCAGCGGGGAGGAAGGCTCTTTGCCGGACCCGGAAAAATATGACGCCTATGGACGACGCTATATATATCTGTATGATTTTTCAGGGGACTGGCCCAGGGACAGCACTAATCCCATTGACGCCTTCAATGAACAGAGCGACCGTTATCAGGTAGTGCTTAAGGATTATCAATATGGTGACGCCTATGGCTATGATGTGGCCAAGATAGTGGCGTCAGGCGACTATCCCGATCTGATTTTTTCAACATACAACTCGCTGGTCGCGTCGTTTTTGGAAAAAGGGGTTCTGGAGGACCTGGCTCCCTATATTGACAGCTCAGAAAATCTGTCTCTGGGGGACCTGTCGGAGCACATAGTAAATGTTTATACGCAGCGGGGCAGACTTTTTGCCCTCCCGAATAATTATAGACTGGGCGCATTCTGGGGAGACCGGGAACAACTGGGCGAGGCGGGATGGACAGTGGATGAGTTTCTGGACTGGCTGGCGGAGGAACCCAATGCGGGCGCGCCGCTGGTGGGTACTCGGAGAGAAGTCTATAACGCCTGTATACCGGCGGTTCTGGACATGTGCATTGACTGGGAAAAAGGACAGTCCTCTTTTGACGGAGAGACATTTCTGTCTTTTATAACCAAATTAAAGGCCCTTGACAGAAAAGACTCCTACACTCGCGACGAGGCCATACAGCTGCTGGAGGAGATGGAGGGCAGTCCCTATTACCTGAGCGACTATGTTTATCTTACCACCATCGCCCGGGAAGAGAACAATCGGGGGAGAGAACTGGTGGTCAAAGGATACCCCAGTGCGGACGGGCAGCCGCTGGCCTATATCAACTCGCCTGCTCTCAGCATTATGAGCACCAGCGAAGTCAAGGAGGGGGCCTATGAATTTTTGGAGTTCTATGTCCTGTATATGAATGAGGACGTTTCCCGGATCATGGATAAGATTGGCAGTCTGTGGACGGTGGATCGGTATCTGGAGCAGAACCGTGAGCAGCTTCTTGCGGCGGACCCGGATGAGGGGGCGCCCTACACGTTTTCGGAGAGACAGTTAGATGAGGTCATGGACTTTATTCCGTATGCTGTATTAAAGGACTATAGTCGAGAGGACTTAGAGGAGATCATATGGGAGGAGCTGGAACCGTTTTTAGTGGGTCAGAAAGACGCGGAGACGGTGTGCGGCATCGTCCAGAGCAGGGTACAGATGTATCTGCAGGAGCAAGGGGCGCAGTGATGCTGCGCCCCATAGGCTGTTACATTGTTTCGCTTATATAAATTTGCACTCGTTTCTGAATGGTGTCACGCACTTCCTCCAGCGATTTGTCCCCATCGCAAAAAGGCTGGGCATCCTCATATATAATGGCAAGAATTTCCTTCGTGCGCAGGGGAATCTCATGTCCCTGCCCTGCAAAAACAAAGTATTCCTCGATTGTCTCCGGCGTGTATGTGGCGTTGGTCTCCATCCTTCCTTCCTCAAGCACTCGCTGAATATATTCATAATAGTTTCTGGACATTTCCCTGCTGGCGGCTACGGAAATAGGGGTTGTCACATAACACTGTCCTTCCTCGCCCAGGACATATTCCAGGAATTCCCAGGCTCCTTCCTGCTGTTTGGAATTCGCATTCAGCATCAATGTGCTGCCCATACTGTAGAAGGCGGGATAGTTCCCATCGTCAAAGAGATAGTTAACGATTACTTTTCCCTCGCTTTCCAATTGCTCGCGGGTATGTGCCATAGGCTCGTAAAAATCTACCAGTTGTTTCTCTTCCATTTCCTGGGTTTTTCTCTCCGGGTCCGCATAGCGTTTTGCAATCTCAAGGATTCTGGCAAACAATTCCCCGGAGAAATCACAGGTCCCATTCTCCCAGTCGATCATTCCCCACAGGTCTTCCGAGCCGCCCAGCAGATATTCCAGAATTTTCTCAGAACGGGCACCGCTCCACCACACTGCGTCCTGATCCGGGTAGGTATAAAGCTTTTCTACCAGAGTTTCAATATCCGGTGGTTCCTCGCTGCCCAGCACTGATTTTCGCATGGAAATTCCGGAGGGGGCGATAAGAACCCGTATTCCGTAGACTCTGTCTTCCATGCGCAGCGCCCGGCAGGAGGGAAAATATTCCTCGTCAGTGATTCCCATGGCATCCAGCCCCGGAGCCAGGTCCGCCAACACGCCCTTCTGCAGAATGCTTTCGGTGACATCTATCAGATCCCCGGCAAAGATGTCCGGCCCCCGCCCCGCCATCAGCTCGGTGAGCAGCCGGTCCTCATCATAGGTCTCCTCGCGCCGGATAAAATAATCCGAACTCTGCCTGTTGAAACCTGCTACCAAATCCTTCAACCAGGAGTTTGGCAAAGACGTCTGCAGCGTCAGAATGGTTTTCCCATCCGCCAGAGCCTGTTCTTCTGTTATGACAGGCAGATTCAGGGCGAACAGGCTCTCATCATATTGGAATCGTCCAGACCTTTCCTCCGATGGGGCCGCCGTTTCCGGCTCTTCGACGTCCGCGGATACCGTCTGTTCTGTGGATACCGTATGCTCTGCGGATATTGTCTGTTCTGCGGATTGCCCTGTGCCAGACGGTCCTTCACGCTCTGCTGTCTCCCTGCCGCAGCCTGCCAGAAACAGAACAAATACAAGTATTGCCATCGTGGCTGTCCAAACTCTCAGTTTCCGCTGCCTTTTCCCGACCATGACCATTCCCTCCGACCTATGGATTTTTTTTGTTACACATATAGTATATTCTTTTCTTGTATGACTCACAAGAGAAAAATTTAGTGCTTGACACCCGGGGGATCCGGTGCTATACTCACTTCCATAAAGCAAAGGCGCTTTGGAGACGATCCAGAGCGCTTTTTCTTTTCTTCGGCCGATGCGCGCAGGGCCGGGGAGAATAAGCCAAAGAGATTCGATGCAATGGGGCGTCCGAAAAAAGGAGGGTCCACGCATCGTTTTTTTATGGCAATACGAGGAGGAAATATTATGACAGATGAGATTATGAGTGCGGTAAGCGGAGAGGTGTTTGGCGTCTGGTTTTTGATTGGCGCTGCGCTGGTGTTTTGGATGCAGGCGGGATTTGCAATGGTGGAGGCAGGTTTTACCAGAGCGAAAAACACCGGTAACATTATTATGAAAAACCTGATGGATTTCTGTATCGGTACAGTGGTGTTTATTCTGATTGGTTTCGGACTGTTGTTGGGAGAGGATTTGCTGGGCTTTATCGGGAAACCCGGGTTTGACATTTTTACAGCCTATGAGAGCTTTGACTGGTCCAGCTTTGTGTTCAATCTGGTATTCTGCGCTACCACGGCGACCATTGTCTCCGGCGCCATGGCGGAGAGGACCAAATTTTTGTCCTACTGTGTGTACTCGGCGGTGATATCCGCTCTGATTTATCCCATTGAGGCACACTGGATCTGGGGCGGCGGCTGGCTGGCGCAGCTGGGCTTTCACGATTTCGCGGGTTCCTGTGCCATCCACATGGTGGGCGGTATCTCCGCCATTATTGGAGCCAAGATTCTGGGACCCCGTATCGGTAAGTTTAACAGAGATAAAGAGGGAAAAGTTATCAAGGTAAACGCGTTTCCCGGACACAATCTGGCCATGGGCGCGCTGGGCGTGTTTATCCTCTGGCTGGGCTGGTACGGCTTTAACGGCGCGGCGGCAACCTCCATGGCGCAGTTGGGCTCCATCTTTGTAACCACCACCATAGCTCCCGCTATAGCCACGGTCGTATGCATGATTTTTACCTGGGTCAAGTATGGAAAGCCGGATGTGTCCATGTGTCTGAACGCGTCACTGGCCGGACTGGTGGCCATCACAGCTCCCTGTGATGTGACGGACGCTCTCGGAGCTATTGTCATAGGCGCTGTGGCGGGTCTGCTGGTGGTATTCGGCGTGTGGCTGCTGGACTATAAATTACATATTGACGACCCGGTGGGCGCTGTGGCAGTGCATATGATGAATGGTATCTGGGGTACCATTGCCACCGGTTTGTTTGCTACCAATACGGCTCCGGGCTACAGTATCGCAGACGCGTCCGGCAACGAGCTGGTAGGTCTGTTCTACGGCGGCGGTTTTAAGCTCCTGGGCCTGCAGCTGCTGGGATTTGTGTCCGTGGCAGCCTGGACGGCGGTGACTATGACCATTGTGTTTCTGGCTATCAAGGCTATATTCGGTCTGCGTGTCAGTGAGGAGGAGGAGATTGTGGGTCTGGATGCCAAGGAGCATGGCCTGGCTTCCGCTTACGCCGGGTTTGCCATCATGGATATCTCTAACACCATGAATATGAGCGTCAATGAGAATACCGATCTGGGCAATGACAACTATGTGACGGCCACGGAGGCCCAGAAGAATGCTTCTGTCCCTGTAGTGGACGCCAGCGCGGCGGTCAGCACGGGTATTCACAAGGTGGTGGTAGTCGCCAAGATGACCCGGTATGACGCTCTGCGCAAGGCCATGAACGATCTGGGCGTCACAGGTATGACCGTTACCAATGTGATGGGCTGCGGCGTCCAGAAGGGTGCGGGAGAAAAGTACAGGGGCGTGGAGATGGACGCCACGCTGCTGCCTAAGATTAAGGTGGAGGTAGTGGTGAGCAAGATTCCCGTGGAGGATGTGGTAGAGGCGGCCAAGAAGGCGTTGTATACCGGGCATATCGGAGACGGCAAGATATTCGTGTACGGCGTGGAGCGCGTGGTAAAGGTTCGCACGGGCGAGGAGGGATTTGACGCCTTGCAGGATGTGGAATAGGGATAAGCTTTTGCTCCGAAGGTCAGTGTAAACGTGATAGCCCCGGGTGGCGTAAAACCATCCGGGGCTACTGCGCTTTCCTCTGGGCGCGATATTGGGTCAACCAATAGTTGCATGTAATTTATCTGCCGTAAAAGATTTCCGCGATGGGGGAATCGGGTGACAGTATCACGGTCTTGTTGCCGCCCACCATGGAGGCCTTTAGGGCGTCCAGGCTGCGCACGAAGGAGTAAAACTCGGTTTTGGACTCGTCGGCGTATGCCTCAGACAGAATCCGCATATATTCCGCCTCACCCTCGGCGATGAGGATTTCCGCCTCCTTCTCCGCCTCGGACAGCATCACAGTTACTTCTTTGTCCGTGGTGTTGCGGATGATCTGGGCCTCGGAGCTGCCCTCCGCTGTGTAGGTGGCGGCGATATTGTCACGCTCCGAGATCATGCGCTCATACACGGCTGCCTTGTTGTCGCTGGGCAAGTCCAACTGCTTGATCTCAAAGGATAAAAGCTCGATTCCGTATTGATCCAGCGTGTTCCCAATGCTGGAGATGATCGCATCGGAGAGTGCTCCGTCCCGGCCGGATATTACATCGTCCTGGGTGGTGCTGGATATCACGTTCTTGGTGGAGTTGTATACCACGGTGTCCAGACGTCCCTCCGCGTTGGAGATAGAAGAGTTCAAGGTCTGGGCAAAAAGCAGGGGGTCGGTGATGTGCCACAGCACATAGCTGTTGCAGATCATGGTCTTTTTGTCACTGGTGATGACATCAGAGGAGGACAGATCGTAAAGCAGCGTCTCCTTGGGCAGAGTGTCCACGCTCTGTATAAAAGGAATCTTGAAACTGACGCCGGCATGATCTACCACATGATCCACCTTTCCAAACTGGCGTATCAGGCTGTATTGATTTTCGTTGGTGACAACCAGGCTGTTGGCGCCCACAAACAGCAGGGCCAGCAGAACGATAATTATGGATGCATTTCGTATTGTCTTCATGTTTACCTCTTTTCTGCATTTATATGCCACTCATTCCTCGGTATCCGCATTGTCGTAGTTCGGGGCAGGGGTAGGGGCTGCTGGGGAGCCGCCGTCCTGACTGGGACTTACAAAGGAATCAATGGGGTAGATGGTCTGCATATCGCCGCTGGGGCTTTCGATAATGACCTTCAGGTCCGGCAAAACCTCCTCCATGGCCTCAAAGAACATCCGCTGTCTGGTGATGGTGGGATTCTTTATATATTCCTCATACATGGCGTTGAACCGGGCCACCTGGGCGGTCGCCTCGTTGATCCGCTCGGTCTTTCTGGCCTCCGCCTCCTTGATGATGCCGTCCACCTTGGCCTGAGCCTGAGGGAGCTGTTCGTTGCGGTATTTGTTGGCGTTATTCAATGCGGTTTCCTTGCCCTGCTTGGCGGTCTCCACCGCTTTGAAGGCCTCCATGACCTCCACAGTGGGCGGCTCTGAATCCTGTATGGTGATGTTGACCAACTGGATTCCCAGGTCCTGCTGCTCCAACTGATCGATGATTCTGGACTTAATTGCCGCCTGAATCTCGTTCTTTCCGGTAGTCAGAACATCATCCACTGTATAGCTGCTGATCACGGTTCGGATACAGCTCTGGGATATATTTTTCAGAATGTTTACCGGTTCCCGGGAGGCGTAGAGCGCCTTGACAGGATCGCTGTAGCGATATTCCACGAAAAAGTCCACATTTACAAAATTGTAGTCCGAAGTGATCATCAGAGATTCATTGGCAGTGGCATTGTTGTAGTCATCGACGTCATAGCCAATGGAAAAACCCTGAATCGTTGTGTTGACTTTTCTCACATGCTGAATAAAGGGAATCTTAAAATGCAGTCCCGGCTCTGTCACCGCAGTGGCCTGCCCCAAGGTGATCAGCACTGCCTGCTCCTGCTCGCGAATCTGATAGGTGGAGCCGAATACCAGTACCAATACCACGGCGATCAGAGCGCATATGCCCAGGATTTTACCGGTGGACCGCAGGGGCTTTGGCGCGCCTGCACCGCTCTGTTTCCAGTTACCGTCCGATCCCATAGTCTGGAATCCGTTTTGCCTGTTGCGGCGGGAATCTCTCATACGTCATACTTCCTTTCTGATGTGCCCCATTGCAAAAGCTTTTTCGCAAGGGCAATTAGGTTTTATTGTTAGGTGTATTATACACTAAAGCACTGGGGTTCACAATAACGGAAGCTGCACGTTGGATGTATATAAAGTGCCATAGGCGCGCTATCGAATCCGCTCCCCCACATTTCTGAGAAAGCCCACATAGGTCACAGCGAAGTACACCAGATAGATTCCGAAAAACAGGGCGGTACTCTTAAAAAAGAATCCTCCTGCCGCGGTGGGAACGCCGGTCATAGTCACAAAGCCGTTGCTGACGGACAGAATCATCTTGCCGCTGATGACCAGGGCCAGTACGGCAGGGCAGAGGTAGTATGCAGCCATTTGCAGCAGAATCAGTTTTCGAAGCTGTCCTTGATCTAATCCCAGCTTGGTAAGCACATCGTAGCGGAATTTATATTTGGCGGAATCGCTTAGCTGCTGCACGGACAGGATGGTCATGGCCACGCAGACAAACACCAATCCTATATAGAACAGGGGAATAATCAGTCCGCCAAGTATATATTTCAGTTCAGGAATCAGCCCGCTTTTTACCAGATAGATTCCCGTGTAGGAGACAATATTGTCCGAGCCTATGGAAAAATCTGACGGAGACCGGACAGAGTTGTCAAAAAGCTCCAGGTAAGAGTCGGAAAGGTCCGCGTCCTCCTCCAGAGCGTCCAGCATGTGCTGCAGCTCTACCGGAGGGTCACTTAAGACGTCCGCAACCAGCTCAGAGTAGTAGGGCGTCATCCGTTTCAGAACCGCGTCCGGCACCACGATCAGATAATCCGCGCCGTTGTGACCGTCCTGGGAGAAGGGATCGCTCATAATTCCGGCACAGGAGAGAAAATCCTGTCCGGCGGCGTCCGCAATCCGTAAATCCTGTTCCATTCCCTGAACTTCCTCATAGAGCCGGGGTTTGATCTGCACCAGGTATTCTCCCTCTGTCAGCGAGACTGTGTCATAACCCAGAATGCCCCGCAGACGGTTGTAGTCTGAAAGGCCCATGTAGGTGTCATAGGGATAATAGCAGACGTCGTGCCAAAGGCTGTCCTGAATTTTGCCTAAGTCGGGGGTTCCATCCTCCCGGCGGTACTGAGACTCCCAGGCGCTTAAGTGGGTCAGAATCCAGGTGTTGGCCTGACAACTCTGGTCCGTGTAGATATGGTAGGCGTAGTAGTCGGCATTTACCCCCTGGGAGTCTATCAGTTCCCGCTCCCTCTCGAAAGCATATTCTGGATCATCGCTGAACAGCTGTATGTCAAAGGGAAATTTGTCCTCCAGCACCGTATTTTCATAGGAGCTGAACATCAGAGCGATGGAGGCTCCCATCAGCGCCAGAGTAAACAGCGAGGTCAGCGTACCCAGAGTAAATTGCATGGTGCGTACCTTGGAGGAGAACTGCCGCAGCAGGAACAGGTTCTGCCCACGGTAGATGCCGCTGCCCTTTCTGCGCACATAGCAGATAATCCAGGCGGAGAGTCCGGTGTAAAAAAGGTAGATAGTGAGTACCAGCCCGATCAGGAACAGGATAATTTCTCCGGCCCCTGTCAACAGATTGAAGACGGCCCAGAACAGCAAGATGAAGAGAATGGACAGGGGCAGAATCAACTGCTTTGCCTCCTCGTGCTTTTCCCTGATTTCCTCATTTTGACGCTGGGCGTTCATCAGCGCCTGAATGTTCATTTTGCGAAATTTACGTCTGCATCTAAACAGCGCTAACAGATAACAGCCGCCATAACACAGCGCCGTAGTCAGGATGGTTCCGCGATTTAGGGAAATATGCAGATGATATTCCATTCTGACCATGGAAAACATGACCGTGAGCAGGAGCTGCTGTAACAGAATGCCCAGAAGGCCACCCAGCAAAAAGGAGACGCAGCCAAGCAGAATATTTTCGCGGATATACAACCGGGAAATGGTTCTTTTCTTCATGCCCAGCAGCAGATAAATGCCGAATTCCGCACTCCTTTTTTCCAGCATGAACCGGACCATATAGCCGATCAGCCACGCCACAATCAGCACGATAAACACGGTGGAGAGACCGATCATCACCGCCATTATGTCCACATCCTCCAGGTTGAAATAAGCCGCCAGCTCATTTTGAAAAAACAGGCTGTTAAAGGAGTACATCAGCGCAGTGACCACGGTCATGGTGAGGATATATACCAGATAGTCTCTGGCGGAACGTTTCATATTGCGAAAGGCGAGTTTGTTCAGCATTTTACACTACACCTCCTGTCAGGGACAGCACATCCAGAATTTCCTGCAAAAACACCTTCCGGTCTCTGTCGCCGCGGATCAGTTCATGGAATATTTTTCCGTCTTTGAGAAACAGGATGCGGCCGCAGTAGCTGGCTGAGAAGGCGTCGTGGGTCACCATGAGAATCGTGGCCTCCATAGTGCGGTTCAGATTTGAGAAGGTCTCCAGCAGGGTCTGCGCCGCCCGGGAGTCCAGAGCGCCAGTGGGTTCATCGGCCAGCAGGAGCTTGGGGTGATTTACCAGCGCCCTGGCGCAAGCGCAGCGTTGGGCCTGCCCGCCGGACACCTGATAAGGAAATTTATTCCGTATGTCCTCGATTTCCAGCAGGCGGAGAATTTCGCCGCAGCTATCTAAAATGGCTTTTCTGCGGCCTGCGCCATGGGATTTTTTTCCCGTATCCTGTAAAGTCAGAGCCAGTATGATATTTTCTTCGATGGTCAGGGTATCCAGCAGATTATAGTTCTGAAAGACGAATCCCAGATTGTTTTTGCGAAAGACGGACAGGGCGTCTTCCGATAGCTCGGTGATGTCTGTATCTCCATAATAGATATGCCCGGAGGTCACCCGGTCAATGGTGGCCAGCATGTTCAGCAGCGTGGTCTTTCCGGAGCCGGAGGGGCCCATTACCCCTACAAACTCTCCGCGGTTCACACAAAAACTGACTCTGTCCACGGCTTTGGTCACGTTGGATTTGTTGCCGTAATACTTTTCTATATCGCATATTCGGATATAATTCTGCATGTCATATGCCTCCTTATTTAGAGTCCCGCACGTTCCCATACAGCACACATCCGGTGATGAATATCAGGCCGCCTGGAGCGTCCCGATATCCATCAGTGCGCTGTACGGGAACATGCTGATAAGAGTCCCGCACGTTCCCTATATTTTCGTATCATTATATCCGTTCTGGGTGGGGATTTCTATGGAGATAGATTGAAGTTATCTTAAGATTTCGCAAGATAACGTCAGTACACTAATCTCTGCATATATAATTGCTGACGGGGAAAGCGAGATACAGCTTTGTGCCTGCGCCGTACTGGGACTTTGCATAAAAGCTGATTCCCAGGCGTTCGCACAGCTTGCGGCACAGATACAGGCCCATGCCGGTAGAGCGTTGATTGTCCCGGCCGTTGCTGCCAGTAAACCCCTTCTCAAAGATGCGGGGCAGCTCCTCTTCACGGATGCCGATTCCGTTGTCCTCAAACACTAAAATCACCCCGCTTTCTTCCCGCATGGTACGGATGTCCAGCCGAAGGTTTTCACGGCGGTATTTCACGCTGTTGAGCAGAATCTGATTCAGGATAAAGGCAATCCATTTTTCATCGGTATAGACGCTGTCCGGACAGTCCACATGTGCCTGGGCCTGATTTTGTATGAGCAGCAGGTGATTTTTCTCCAGCACCTGGCAAACGATCGTCTCCAGGCTGGTCTCCCGTATCAGATAATCCTTGTAGACCTGGTCCGAGCGGGCATAGTACAGCACCATGTCCACATAGTTCTCAATTTTACGGTTCTCCATATCTATGGTGAGGTAGTCCGCCCCGTCTACCGGATTCTGCCCGCTGAGGGACGCGGCGCTGCGGCCGACCTTCAACGCGTCTCTCCGGTTGCTGCAGAGCAGGGCTATGCCAGTGATGGGGGCCTTGATTTCGTGTACCCAGCTCTCAATATACTCCCGGTAATCCTTCTGCTCATCTTCAATTTGCCTGATGCGTTCAATGCAGGATTTGTTGGAGCGGCGCAGCATTTCCCTGTACAGGCGGTCCTCCAGGTGGTAGGAATCCGGCAGCAGCTCTCCCAGAAGATACCGCTGGTCTATATTGTCCAGAATCTGCCGGGCCTCCAGAAAGAATTTTCTGCGCTGCAAATAGGTGACGAGCAGCCAGGCTGTCAGCAGGAGCAGCCAGACTGTCAGAACCAAAATGGTGTTGGTAGCGCTGTATCCGGTCATCCTGAAAAAAGCTGCCGCCGCGCACATGCACACCAGATGAAGGAGCAGGAGCATTCCCCTGTCCCGGATAAAGTCTGTCAGTTTCATATGCGGTAGCCCATTCCTCTCCTGGTCTCAATAAAGTTTTCTACGCCCATGGATTTTAGTTTTTCGCGGAGCTTGGCCACATGGACGCTCAGAGTGTTGTCGTCTATAAATATCCGGTTTTCCCAGAGGTATTCAATCAGATCAGCCCTGGACACAAAGGTTCCCGGATTTTGGAACAGCAGATGCAGTATTTTCATTTCGTTCTTGGTCAGGTCCACGCTCTGTTCCCGGCAGGACAGACAGCATTTCGCGATATCCAGTGTCACATCTCCCGAAGTAAACAGGGTGGTTTCCTTTGGCGCCGCGCTTTTCGCCCGTTTCAGCACGGCGTTGATCCTGGCCAGCAGAACCGGAGCCTGGTAGGGCTTGGCGATATAGTCGTCGCCGCCCTTTAAAAGGCCGCTTAACTCGTCCATGGGAGCGGTGCGGCCAGTCAGAAAGATAATGGGCATCTCCGTCTTTTGTCTGAGCTGCATACAGACGTCAAAACCGGAGATTCCCGGCAGATTCACGTCCAGCAGCACCAGGTCCGGCCTGGCGGCCAGCACCCCGGGGACGATGTCGGCAAAGGTATCCGGGGCTGTCACCCGGTACAGAGCATTTTCCAGCAGGATTTTTAATTCGCGTCTTATAAGTTCTTCGTCTTCAATGATAAATATATGCATGGCAGCCGCTCCTCGGTCTCGGGTGCCCCGCTGCTTGCGGCGGGGGGTTGACTCCTATTATATGCGTATTTTAGGGGAAATGCAATGTGCATGTCGTTCTCCGTTTCCTTCCGCTTAGTCCTGCCTGCCGTCTTATTGACAGTTTGTTGTTTCTCCTGCTGTCGGCTCTTATGCTTTCATACATCACAAGTTTATACACTAGCCTTGGTTTTATATTGTTTTGTATTGTATTTCGATAAAATGCACAGTATAATATACCACATAATAAGGTATACGAAAGGACGGATATTTTGGAAGAATTCATTTACAGTCTTTTCCAGTATGAATGGCGTTTTACAGGATAAAACCACAAGGGAAAATATTACCTGCTGAACTATTTATTGGATGTAGACAAGAAGAAACTACTTCGTAGGTAGTCTTGAAAAGGGAGTCAAATTATGACGATTAAAAAATTAGAAGAGTTGCTTAACGAGGGTGAGGGTTATACGATTGAATTTAAGAAGAGTGTGGATTCTCTGAGCAACAGTATATTTGAAACTGTCAGTTCGTTCTCTAATCGCTACGGCGGTTATATATTGCTTGGTGTAAAGGAAGTGAAACGAGAGAATAAAAAGGTCGGGGAGGTAATTGGTGTAAATCCGGAAAAAGTTGCTGATATGAAACAGAATTTTATAAATCTGCTCAACAATCCGCAGAAAATGGCTCCCTCTCTGTACTTGAATCTTGAGGAGATAGAATATAAGGGAATGATTGTGCTCTGGGTATATGTTCCTGTCAGCTCGCAGATTGAGATTTGTTGCGGAAAGATATATGACCGTAATGGAGATGCAGATCAGGATGTGACTACATCTGCGGACATGGTGGCAAATATTTCCAATAGAAAGTCGGCAGCGTATATTGAGCGCAAGATATTTCCGTATGCTACAGAGGAAGATTTGTGCATAGAGTTGGTAGGGAAAGCCCGGCAGATGGCTGTCAATAAATTTAAAGATCATCCTTGGGGTAATATGACAGACATGGAGCTGTTAAGAAGCGCCGGACTTTATGGAAAAGATATGGAAAGCGGTAAAGAAGGCTTTAATATGGCATGCATTCTTTTGTTCGGAAAGGCAGATACCATTCAGTCCTGCGTGCCGGGATATAAAACGGATGCCATTTATCGCGTAGAAAACGTGGACCGTTACGATGATCGCTTAATTGTAGAAAATAATTTGATGGAGAGTTATAACCTGTTGATTGATTTTATTAAGAAACATACAGATGACAAGTTTTTCCTGATTGATGGGGTTAATGTAAGTGTACGGACTGCAATAGCCAGGGAGATTGTCAGCAATCTGCTTGTGCATAGGGAATTTAAGAGTGCATTTCCGGCAAAATTGATTATTGAAAAGGATAGAATCTGGACGGAGAACTGGAGCAGAACGCAATGGAAGGGAAGAATCAGCCTTGAAAATTTTACTCCTTATCCGAAAAATCCTATAATTGCAAAATTCTTTGTGAATCTTGGATATGCAGATTCGCTTGGCTCCGGTGTGCGGAATTTGTATTAAGTACACGAAAATTTATTCCAATGCGGAACCGGATTTTGAGGAAGGTGATATTTTTAGGTTGATAGTGCCTATGCGGCCAGCAGGAGCAATGATGGCAAGTGGCGAAAAAAGTAATTCGGTTACAGAAGTTACAGAAAAGGTTACAGAAGTTACAGAAAAAAGGATTCTTGAATTATTGAAAGATAATCCCCAATATAAAACTACTGAACTTGCTGAAAGGCTTGCTATAAGCCGAAAGACTGTATCTGTTAAGCTCAAAAAGTTAAGAGAGAAGGGTATCATAGAAAGAGTGGGTTCTGATAGAAAAGGATATTGGAATATTTATCTGTAGCCCATAAGATTACAGAACTGGAAAGTATCATGTTTTTAGCGGAAATGGGTCACTATAATCAACCTGACGAATGCCGCAAGGTGTCTGAACATGTGGATTATGCGCTGTGGAAGAGGTAGGAAATGGATATATGTAACGGGATATGCCTGTGGATTGTGATAGGAATTATGGCAGCGGCCGGAATACATCGGCTGAAAAGGCTGCGGGAGGGCAGCGTGGAGCGGAAGGAGGAAGTTTCCGGACGCCTTCTGGACTCTCCCAGATTCCTGCGCATGACACTGTTGCTGGTCTTGTATGGGCTGGTGGCGATTCGCAGCATTGGTTTCGGCAGCATACCGGGCGGATTTAACCAGGATGGAGCCATGGGGGCTGTGGACGCGCTGGCGCTGGCCACCTATGGGACGGATCGTTTCGGCAACTGGCTCCCGGCGCATTTTCAGGCCTGGGGTTATGGGCAGATGAGCGTGCTGCTGTCCTATATGTCCGTTCCCTTTATCAAGCTGTGGGGGCTTAACAGTGTCACAGCCCGGCTGCCCATGCTGCTGGCCAGCGTCGCCGGGGCCGGGGCGCTGTATGGCTTGGTCAAGGATATCTTCGGGTCCCGGGCGGGTGTGGTGACGCTGGTGTGCGTGGCCATTGCCCCCTGGCACTTTATGCAGAGCCGTTGGGCGCTGGACTGCAATATGTTTCCCCATATGTTTATTCTGGGCCTGTTTTTCCTTAACAGAGGGCTAAAAAAAAGCCGGTATCTGTATGTGTCCATGGCGTTTTTTGCCCTGTGCATGTACGCCTATGGGGTGGCCTTTTACATGGTGCCTGTGTTCCTGCTGGCCGCCTGTATCCTGCTGCTTACCTGGCGAAAGGTCACCTGGAGACAGGCGCTGCTGGCGGCGGCAGTGTATTTTGGTCTTTCCTGGCCGATCTATGGGACGATGCTGATTAATTATATGGGCTGGGAGACGGTGTCTCTCCCCTTTACTACCATGGCGTACTTCCCTGACAGTATGCGGTCCAGTGACATTGTGTTTTTTTCCCAGCAGCCTCTGACACAGCTATTGTACAATGCGCGGACATTGTGGCGGCAGGTCTTCCTGCAAAAACCGGATTTGCTCTGGAACGCCCTGGACGATTTCGGGACGCTGTATCAGTGTTCCATGCCGCTGGTGCTGGCGGGAGCGGGTATCACGGCTTTCCAGGCTGTAAAGGGGGAGAAGAGCAGACGAATCCCCTGCGCCCTGCTGTTTTTGTACTGGGTATGCTCCCTAATGACAGGGCTTTTTATCAACTATGTGAATATTAACCGCATCAACATTATTTTTTATTGCCACATAGCCTTTGCAGGCATAGCGGTGCATGGGATTATAAAGGAATGGAGGCGTCTTGCCGCAGGGTTTGCGGCGGTGTACGGACTGCTGCTGGTCTTGTTTCTGAACCAGTATTTTACGGATTGGGCAGAGCAGATAGAGACGCGATTCTATGCGGATTTTATTGACGCGGTGGAGTATGCAGGGGAGCTGGAGGCGGACTATTACTACATAACGCCTGACTCTCAGTCCGACGGCTCCTGGTGGGTCAGTCAGATTATGACCATGTACGCGATGAAGATGGACGCGGAGTATTTTCAGGGGAAAACCAATGTATTCCGTGGATCGGAGATTTCTTATGCGGACCGCTATCACTTCAGCAATGCCGAAGGGAATCTGATTCAGGACAATGCAAATATTGTCTATGTGGTCCGGGCGGACCGGATCGGTGACTACGACCCGGGGCGTTTTGCGCGAAAGCAGTTTGGAAATTATTATGTGGTGGTCCCATGGCAGTTTGCCAGGTAGTTTGGTACCGTCCAGATATGGCGTCTGGGCGGTATTTTTGACACTATTTTTATACGAAAAAATGAAATTCGATATTAATTTATCGAAAATCAATAAAAACATATTGACAATCAATTCTTTAAGTGGTATTTTATGGATAGCATAAAGGATGAAGGAAAGGAATGCGGGGAGATGAACAGAGACACGATCATCAAGATTACGAAGTATCTGGTAGATATCATGTTCGGTGCGGGCATTGTGGTGACGCTGACGCTGCCGTGGAGCATCAAGTGGCTGGGCCGATATCTGGAGCGGCTGGCGGAGAACTATGGGGAGATTGTCACAATTTATTTTGTGCTGGGGATTCTGGCCCTGGCCCTTGTCTGGGAACTGCGGAAAATGTTTAAGACCGTGCTGGCGAAGAACTGCTTTGTGCGGGAGAATGTGGCTAGTCTGAAACATATGAGCTATTACAGCGGACTCATTGTGCTTATGTCTCTGGTGCGCAGCATCGTCTATACTACGGTGGCCATGCTGGTGGTTATCCTGGTATTTGTCATAGCCGGACTGTTCTGTCAGGTGCTGGCTCAGATATTTGACGAGGCTATCAACTACAAGGAAGAGAATGAGCTGACCATATAGGAGAGTTTGCGGTGCCGGGGACGCCCGGGCTGCTTGAGATAGAGAGTCAAGGTATGCGGAAGTGAGGAAGTTATGTCGATTGTAATTAATCTGGACGTCATGATGGCAAAGCGAAAAAAAGGATTGACGGAGCTGGCGGGAGAGGTGGATATCACCCTGGCCAATCTGTCCATTCTGAAGAATAACAAGGCCAAGGCAGTGCGCCTGTCCACGCTGGACGCTATTTGCAAAGCGCTGAACTGCCAGCCGGGGGACATCCTGGAGTATGTGGAGGACCAGCCGCCAGAGGAGTAAACGGCGGCAATACAGATTTGCGCAGTATCGAAAGCACGGCTTGCGATATGCATACTAAGGTAAGTTTGGAAAGGAGTATTTAATCATGGATAATAAACAGAACAGTATCTGGCAGGAACCGTCCGCAGGCGGTATGCCGCAGCAAAACTTAAGCCCGGCAGCGCCGGGCGCGCAGCCGGGCGCAAATGCCGCAGGTGCGGAAAATGCGTTCTGGGCAGCGGTGGAAAACCCGGAACGGACGCATAGGCCCGGCGTGATGCCCCCGCCCATGCCCATGGGAGGTCCTGTCCCCGCACCCCGGCCGGTTCCAAATCCCGATACGCCGGAGACCAGAAAAATAAAAGAGAATTTCCAGATATTCGGGGTGGCTACATTTCTGTATGCCTGCCTGTATGCCTTTTGCATGTACCGCAACAGCAGCGGAGTGACCTACCCTTTTTTCGTGGCAGGAAGTCTCTTGTATATCTGTTACTGCTTTGCAAAACTGGAGATTTCCTTAAAAAAAGGCAGCGCCTTCTATATGGTCAGTATGATGCTGCTGGCGGTGTCCACCTTCTGCACCGACGACGGAAGAATCATTGCGCTGAACAAGCTGGGAATATTTCTGCTGACCATCAGTTTTCTGCTGGCAACTCTGTATGATACTGGAAAGTGGAAACTGGGTAAATACCTGGGAGCCATCTGCCAGACGCTGTTCATGGCCTTTGGCGAGTTGAACCGTCCCTTTGAGGACGTGCATTGGTACACCAAAAACAAGATGAAACGCAAGAACAGTACGGTGCTGTATGTGGTACTGGGATTGGTGATTGCTCTGCCTATTTTCATGGTGGTGCTGCCGCTGCTGGTCAGCGCGGACGCGGTGTTCCGGGACATGACGGAGAGACTTCTGGAGCATCTGCGCCTGGGCAATATACTGCTGGTACTGGTTATGTGGAGCTTTATGTTCCTGGCCGCTTACTGCATTTTAAGTTATCTGTGCAAGAGGAGAATCACGCCGGAGGTGAAGGATATGCGCAGGGGAGAGCCGGTCATCGCCATCACGATCGCGGCGCTTCTGACTCTGCTGTACCTGGTGTTCAGTGTGATACAGATTGTCTATCTGTTTGTAGGAAATATGACGCTTCCGTCGGGATATACTTACGCGGAATACGCCAGAGAAGGGTTCTTTCAACTGCTGGCGGTCAGCATACTGAATTTGATTTTCGTGCTGGTGGGGCTGAGCTGTTTTAAGGAGAGCAAGGCGCTGAAAGCCATACTGACAGTAATGTCACTGTGTACCTATGTGATGATCGCCTCCAGCGCCATGCGTATGATTATCTATATCAGATGGTACTATCTGACGTTCCTGCGGATATTTGTACTCTGGAGCCTGGCAGTGCTGTTTCTGCTCTTTACAGGTATTATTATCTCTGTTATAAAGGAGAGCTTTCCGCTTTTTCGCTACAGTATGGTGGTGGTGACGCTGTGCTATATGGCATTGTCCTTCAGTCATCCGGACTACTGGATTGCCAGGGTCAACGTAGCGAGTACGGAAGTGGGAACCCGCAGCGCCTTTTTTCAGGGGGACCCTTATGACGACTATCGTTTTCTGAGTCGTCTTAACGCGGACGCGGCTCCGGTTTTGCTGGACCTGATGGCGCAGGAGGGGTACGATATTAGTCTCTATAATCAGGAAAACCTTTTGTCGGCAGCGCGGAATTCGCTGGGGGTCAGCTCAAACAAGTACAGAGAGAGCTTTGGCTATTATTATCTGGACCGCCTGCAGGACCGCAACGCCAATAATTCGCTGCGGACATTCAACATATCCCGGTTCCTGTCAGAGTGGCTGATTAAATCCTGGTAGTCCACTTGGTGCAGTCCCACACGTCGGTGGCCAGGCCTTCATAGAACTCCGGCTCGTGACAGACCATTAAAAGGCTGCCCTTATATTCCGTGAGTGCGCGCCGCAGCTCCGCCTTGGCGTCCACGTCCAGGTGGTTGGTGGGCTCGTCCAGCAGCAGTACGTTGGACGCCTGGTTAATCAGCTTGCACAGCCGCACCTTGGCCTGCTCTCCGCCGCTCAGCACCTTGACCTTGCTCTCGATATGCTTGGTGGTCAGGCCGCATTTGGCCAGGGCGGAGCGTACCTCATACTGGGTGAAACCGGGAAAGGTGTTCCAAAGCTCCTCGATACAGGTGGTGTTGATATTCTGGTCCATCTCCTGTTCAAAATAGCCGATCTCCAGATAGTCCCCCTGTTCTACGGAGCCGGACAGCGGCGGCAGCAGTCCGAGAATGCTCTTTAGTAGCGTGGTCTTGCCGATACCGTTGGCTCCTGTCAGCACGATTTTCTGTCCCCGCTCCATCTCCAGATTCAGCGCGTGGGACAGGGGATCGTCGTAGCCGATTACCAGATCATGGGTCTGAAAAATATATCTGCCGGGGGTCCGGGCCTCCCGGAAATGGAATTCCGGCTTGGGTTTTTCGCCAGCCAGCTCAATCACTTCCATCTTGTCCAGCTTTTTCTGACGGGACATGGCCATGTTGCGAGTAGATACCCGGGCCTTGTTGCGGGCAACAAAGTCCTTCAGATCCGCGATTTCTTTCTGCTGCTTATTGTAGGCGGCCACCTGCTGGGCCTTTTTCATGGCGTAGACCTCCTGGAACTTGTCGTAGTCTCCCACATAGCGGGTTAGCTGCAGGTTGTCCATATGGTAGATCAGGTTGATAACGCTGTTTAAAAAGGGGATATCGTGGCTAATCAGAATGAAGGCGTTCTCATATTCATTCAAATATCGTTTCAGCCATACGATGTGCTCGGCGTCCAGATAGTTGGTAGGCTCGTCCAGTAGCAGGATATCCGGCTTTTCCAGCAGCAGCTTGCCCAGCAACACCTTGGTGCGCTGACCGCCGCTCAGCTCCGTCACGTCCCGGTCCAGGCCTATGTCCGCAAGACCCAGCGCCCGTCCCACTTCCTCCACTTTGGAATCTATCATATAGAAATCATGCTGCGTCAACAGCTCCTGTAGGGTGCCAAACTCCTCCATATAGGCTTCCAGCTCTTCCGGGGAGGCCTCTCCCATCTTGTCACACAGCTCATTCATCTGGGCCTCCATCTCATAGAGGAAATCAAAGGCGGAGGAAAGTACCTCTCGAATAGTGCTGCCTGCCTGCAGTGCCGTGTGCTGGTCCAGATAACCGGCCCGGACATTTTTTGCCCATTCAATTCGGCCTTCATCCGGCGTCAGTTTTCCTGTGATAATATTCATAAAGGTAGATTTGCCCTCACCGTTGGCCCCCACCAGACCGATGTGTTCTCCCTTTAACAGGCGGAAGGACACATCCTGGAAGATGGCCCGGTCCCCGAAACCGTGGGTCAAATGTTCTACATTCAGTATACTCATGGTAGTTACCCTGCCTTTCTCTGGTACAATTTATTCCTTGGCATTTTCCTAAATGAGTATACAGGAAATCTCCCGCTCTGTCACGCAAAAAATCGGAGTTAGAAAATATTAAGAATTTTTGGGGATACTTTTTGCCAGGAAAGGGGTATAATGAGTACAAAATGAGCTTAAGCTCAGTATTTTTATTGCTTGTCACTTGCACTTGGTGACAGAAAGGAGTATTATGAAAAAACTGGCAGTACTTTTTTTGACGGCGGCTCTTGTCCTTAATCTGGCGGGCTGCGGAAAGGGAAACGAGGAGAACACGGATTCAGGTGACAGCCAGGAGTCGTCTGTACAGGACTCTGCTGAAGAGTCACAGCCGGAAACCGAATCTCAGACAGAGGAAACCGAGTCTCTGCCCGAGGAGGATACAGCCCAGATTCCCGAAGAGGGTATCAGCGAGGAGATGAGCGCCATCCGGCAGGCAGTGGTGGATGCCTTGGGCGAAAACTATTGGCCGGATACACAACTGCCTGCCCAGTGGCTGGAGGGTTACGGTCTGACCGATGACATGTATGCGGATTTCTGGGGTGAGATGCCCATGATCAGCACCAACGCGGATATGATTATTATCATCAAGGCGGCAGAGGGTCAGATTGATGCAGTGGAAGGGGTGTTGAACGCCTATCGCGACGCCCAGATAAGCGATACGATGCAGTATCCCATGAATGTGGGTAAGATTCAGGCGTCCCGGATTGAGGTTGTGGGCGACTGGGCATGTTTTGTGCAGTTGGGTGCGGATACAATGGACCTGATGGACGCAGGGGACGAGGAGGTTATCCGCCACTGCCAGGAGCAAAATGATATGGCTCTGGAGGCCATAAAGGAGGTCATCGGCTCCTGATAGGGAGAACAGATTATGGTATTTAGCAGCATAACCTTTTTGTTTCGGTTCATACCGATTTTTATGATTCTGTATTTTGCGGCTCCCCGGAGGATGAAAAATGTCATCCTCTTTTTGGGGAGTCTTGTTTTTTATGCCTGGGGAGAGCCAGTGTATGTGCTGTTGATGCTCTTTTCCACGCTGTCAGACTATCTGCACGGCAGGATGATCGATGCCTGCAGAGGGAGAAATACGGCCAGGGCGCTGCTGATTTCCTCGGTGGTCATCAATCTGGGAATTCTGGGATTTTTTAAATACAGTGATTTCTTGATCAGCACCGTCAATCAACTATTTGGCAGCAGCATTCCCCTGCTGAATTTGCCGCTGCCCATCGGCATCTCTTTCTATACCTTTCAGACCATGTCCTACACCATTGACTGCTACAGGGGGGAGGCCAAGGTACAGAAAAACATTCTGGATTTCGGAGTTTATGTCACCATGTTTCCCCAGCTGATCGCCGGCCCCATCGTCAAATACCGGGATGTGCAGGAGCAGCTGCATCAGCGCAAGCCGGATATCACTGCCATCAGCTATGGCTGCTGCCGCTTTGCCGCAGGACTGGCCAAAAAGGTGCTGCTGGCCAACAATCTGGGGCTTTTGTGGACAGAGATATCCGGAGGAAATCCGGCTGGTATCACGGTGCTGGGTGCGTGGCTGGGGGCATTGGCTTTCGCTTTTCAAATCTATTTTGACTTTTCGGGATATTCGGATATGGCCATCGGTCTGGGCGCCATACTGGGCTTTCACTTTCCTGAGAATTTTAACTATCCCTATGTGGCAAAATCCATTACGGATTTCTGGCGCAGATGGCATATCTCACTGAGCAGCTGGTTTCGAGAATATGTGTATATTCCGCTGGGGGGCAATCGCAGAGGACTGCCCAGACAGCTGCTGAACATCCTGATTGTGTGGATGTTGACGGGAATATGGCATGGAGCGGGATGGAATTTTCTGCTGTGGGGACTTTGGTTCGCCTTGTGGCTGATTTTGGAAAAGCTGGTTTTAGGGCGTGTGCTGAAGGTTCTGCCCGGGATTGTGGGCAGGGTGTACACTTGGCTGGTGGTGTTGGTGAGTTGGGTGTTCTTCGCCATCGAGAGCGGCACCGGCGCGTGGGATTATCTGCGCGTGATGTTTGGACAGGGGACGGCGGGACTGTACGACGATCCCACATTGTTCATCCTCCTGGAGTACCGGGTGCTGCTGGTCTTTGCGGTGGTGGCGGCCACTCCGCTGCTGCACCGGCTGGCGGAGGCGCTGCAGCGCGCCACAGGAAGCATAGCGGTGTCGATCCGCAGGGTGCTTGAGAAACTTATACCTGCGATGCTGCTTTTGGCCTCTGTGGCTTATATTGTGGAGGCATCCTACAATCCCTTTTTATATTTTCGATTCTGAGCGAGGACGATATGAAACTGGAAAATGAAAAACTGCATGCGGCCATGACGGTGGCGCTGCTGGCTCTGGTGCTGCTGGTGTTTGCCGTGGCGGATATAGCGGAGTCGGACCGACTCTTTTCGGAGACGGAAAACAGAATATTGGCCCAGCGCCCCAAGTGGAGCATTGAGAGTGTTCTGGACGGCAGTTACGAGGAGGAATATGAGAACTATGCCACCGACCAGTTTGTGAGCAGGGACACCTGGGTTATGCTCAAGACCCGCATGGATATTCTGCTGCAAAAGAAAGTGATCAAGGGCGTCTATCTGGCGCAGGACGGCTATCTCATAGAACAACATCTGCCGGAGCAATACGATGGAGAGTTGATTGAAAAACGGCTTGCCCAACTGAGACAGTTGACAGAGCGCTATCCCGGGACGTTGGTGATGCTGGCGCCCACGGCGGACAATATACTGGCGGAAAAGCTGCCGGATTACGCAGTCAGCTTTGACCAGAGCAGGCTGCTGGAACAGGTGAAGGGCGCTGTCGGGGAGGAGCATGTCATTGATCTGTTCCCCACGCTCCGGGAACATCGGGAGGAACAGATTTATTATAGGACGGATCACCACTGGACCACGCTGGGAGCATACTATGCCTATCTGCAATGGGCGGAGAAGGTGGGCTACTGGCCCCGCAGTTTTGACCCTGCGGATTTGGAGACGGTGTCCGACAGCTTTCTGGGGACGCTGCACTCCCGGATCAATCTGCCTATGGAAGGCGACGCAATCCAGATTTTCCCCAGAACCAATACCAGACAGGTGAAGATCACCTACGATTTTAACAAGGAGAGCAGCAGTTATTATGAGCCCTCTTACCTGGAGGGCAAGAATCAGTACGGATATTTTCTGGACGACAATCACGCCTTTGTGGAGATTGAGACGGCCTATGCCGCAGGCGGCAAGGAGCTTTTTATCATCAAGGATTCCTATGCCAACTCGCTGATTCCCATACTGGCGCCTCACTATGAGAAAATCTATGTGCTGGATCTGCGGTATTACAACGGCGACCTGTTCTCCCTGATGGAACAGTATGTGACCGATAACAGGGTGAGCGTGCTGGTGATGTACAACTGTATCCATTTTCTGGAGGATTTTTCTTATTAGGCGATTGCGAAACTCAGTGATTCCACCAGTGTCATTGTGCACATTGTATAATCCAACGCAGGCACGCTCTCGCTTCGTTCTCACCGTAGCGGTACATAAGATGCTAAAACACAGCATCTAAGTACCGACGGCTCGAAAGAGCCTGCTTATGGAATATACAATATGCACAATTAGATACTGTCATAAGTGTGTTTCACAATCGACTAATTTTTCTTATCGATGAGAGGAGACAACATGCTGGTCAAAGCGGTTATATTTGATATGGACGGAGTGCTGTTTGACACGGAGAAACTGTGTATGGACAGTTGGATAGCGGTTGCCGGGGAGAGGAACATACCGGACATGGAAGAATTTTTTCCCCGCTGTATCGGTAGAAACGTGACGGACACGCGGATGCTGTTCGAGGAGTTTTACGGGGGCGCATATGACTATGACGAGTTCAGAAAGCAGGCGTCGGCCTGGTTTCACAGCTATATTGAGAAAAACGGCGCGCCTGTGAAAAAGGGAGTGAGGGAGCTGCTGGACTATCTGCGGCAGGGCGGATATTCGATCGGTCTGGCATCCTCCACCTCCCGCCCCTCTGTGGAGGACCTGCTGGAGCGAACAGGGATACGGGAATATTTTCAGAGTCTGACCACCGGGGATATGGTGGAGCATTCCAAACCCCGGCCGGACATCTATCTCATGGTCTGTGAAAGCCTGGACGTGAACCCGGCCCAGGCCATGGCCATTGAGGATTCTCCCAATGGGATTCGGGCGGCTCACAGCGCCGGAATGATTCCTGTCATGGTGCCGGACCTGATCGCGCCAGATCAGGAGATGCGGGAGAAGAGCGTTATGATCTGCCGGGACTTACTGGAAGTGATGCGGAACTTTAAAACAGGATGTTTATGGGAGTATGCGGAATTCTAAAACAGCATGTTTCCGGAAGGCATGCTGATGGATATCGGGACGCTTACAGCGGCCTGATATTCATCACTGGTGCGTGCGCTTGCAGGGAATATGCGGAACTCTTAATTTAGGAGAGATATACATATGGCTGATTTGGGTATTCCTCAGAATACGATTGCGGTGTTGCAAAAATACAACTTTATTTTTCAGAAGAAGTTCGGGCAGAACTTTCTGATAGACACACATGTGCTGGAAAAAATCGTGGACGCGGCCCAGATTACGGACGAGGACTGCGTGTTGGAAATCGGGCCGGGCATCGGCACCATGACGCAGTATCTGGCGGAGAGCGCCAGAGAGGTGGTGGCGGTGGAAATCGACCGGGCGCTGATACCGATTTTGCAGGATACGTTGTCCGCCTACGACAATGTGACGGTGCTTAACGCAGACATCATGAAGGTGGATGTGGGGCAGATTGTTCGGGACCGCAACCAGGGAAAACCTATCAAAGTGGTGGCGAATCTCCCCTACTATATTACCACTCCTATTGTTATGAGTCTGCTGGAAAATCATGTGCCGCTGCAAAGCATCACCATCATGGTACAAAGAGAGGTGGCAGACCGGATGCAGGTGGGACCGGGAACCAAGGACTATGGGGCGCTGTCCCTGGCTGTCCAGTATTATGCCAGGCCCGAGATTGTGGCTCATGTGCCATCCAACTGTTTCATGCCCCGGCCCAATGTGGACAGCGCGGTGGTCCGGCTGACCAGGTATCAGGAGCCGCCGGTAAAGGTGCAGGATGAAAAGTATCTATTCGCACTGATTCGCGCCTCCTTCAACCAGCGCCGAAAAACCCTTGCCAACGGCCTTTCCAACGGCATGGGAATCTCCAGGGAGCAGGTGACTGCCGCTCTGGAGGAGATGGGACTGCCAGCCACAACCCGGGGAGAGGCGCTGACGCTGGAGCAATTTGCTCTTCTCAGTAATCTGCTGAAGAAGAACAATGTGAATGCATAGCATGTCGATATATAGTCGGGTCCTCCAGGGACCCGGCACAATATCTTGTATTTTTTCTCTTTTTTTCCACATTTATTTTTGACATACTCCACTCACTATGATACACTGATTATAACTGTTTATTTCGATGAGGCTCCGGAGAACGGACTGTTATCCGACGCTTTGCACTGTGGATGAGGGAGCGAACAACTTTGGATAAAAATGAATATAAAATAAAAGCAGATGAGATAAAAGCGCTGATTGCCCAGGGGGAGTACCAGCAGGCGGCCGAGATTGCGGACAGCATTGACTGGCGCCGTGTCAAGAGCGTGATGATGCTGTGTACCATCAGCGACCTGTATAAGATCAACCGCAGATATGAGGACAGCCGGGATATTCTGCTGCTGGCTTATGACCGGCATCCGGGTGGACGCACAATCGTATATTCTCTGTGTGAGCTTTCCATCAAGTTGGAAGACTATGTGATAGCGATAGAATACTACAAGGAATTTGTACAGATTGCCCCTAAGGATACGGGACGATATATTTTGCAGTACAAGCTGTACCAGGCGCAGGATGTGAGCCTGGAGGAGCGCATTGCCGTGCTGGAGGAGCTGAAGGCCAAGGATTACCGCGAGAAATGGGCCTATGAGCTGGCATATCTGTATCATAGAGTAGGGCTGGCCACCAAATGTGTCGAGGAGTGTGACGAGCTGATTTTGTGGTTTGGAGAGGGAAAATATGTGTTAAAGGCCATGGAGCTTAAGATGCTTCATCAGCCGCTGACCTCCGAACAACAGGGAAAATATGACGGTCGTTTTCAGCCGGAGCCTTTTTATGAGGATTCCGAGTCGCTTTATCAGGAACCGGAGCCAACCTATGAGGAAGAGCCGGGGCAGGAGTATTATCCGGAGGCGGCATACGGGGGGGAACCGCAGGAGCAGAGCGCGGTCCAGGAGGCTGCAGCGCCGCCGGTGGATGTGCTGCGTGCCCCCACGATTCGTATTCCTTCGGATGAGATAGAGATTCAGGTCAAGACCATGGACGTGGGACAGTATAATACGATTAATCTGCAGAAAGAGTTGGCAGAGGGATTGCGGGAAGTGCTGGAGGATGAGGGATCCCAGGACGCAATCACCCGCAGTATTATAGCGCCTATGATGGAGAGCGATGAGGACGGCCAGGAGATAGTGGCGGACGAGCCCGAGGAAGAGGGCGGATATACAAGTGAGACGGTGGAGGAACAGATGGAGACGGAAGTTTTCTTTGGCGCCACCGGTGAGATTGGGTCCGCGGGATTGACAGACGAGTCCGAAATGTCAAGGGAGACATTGGCGGAGGAGGAAATTTACACAGAGGAGACTTTGGCGGAGACAGAGCAGTCTGGGGAAGAACGGCTGCAGGAAGAGTTGTCACAGGACGAATCGGTAGAGGAAGACGCACCAGAGGAGGAAATCCCACAAGAAGAATTGTCTGGGGATATGGAGGCTGGGGAGCCAAATGCCGAGTCCTCGGAGGATCAGACGGCGGCCATTGTTATGGAGCAGCTTAGAATGCAGAATCTGGGCATTGAGCCGCCCAAGGAGATGGCGGGCGTGTTGTCCATGGAGTCTGACGGACAGATTAGTCTGGTGGTGCCGGAATCAGAGAAGGTCGAGAAACAGATCACTGGCCAGATGCGCATAGAGGACATCCTGGCCGAGTGGGAGCGCATGAAACGGGACAACGAGGAGAAACGCAAAGAGGCGATCCACCAGAAGGTGCTGCGGCAGACGGGCCCTATGTTCACCGCTTTTGAGGAGTCCATCAGGGACGGACTTCTGGAGCAGCTGGAGCAGGGAGCAGAGTCGGAGCAGATCGTGGAGCAGGCAGAGAATATGCCGGGCGAAACGGAGTCCGCCATCGAAACGGAGTCCGCCATCGAAGAGGAGTCTGCTATCAAAGAGGAGTCTGCCATCGAAGAGGAGTTTGACGTTGTCGAGGAGATATTGAACGAGGAAGAGGCTACCACTGATGCGGAATCCGTCGAGGAGCTGGAAGAAATAGAAGAGCTGGACGAGGCGTCTGAGGAGGAATCTGCGGAAGACGAGCCGGAGGACGAATATTACGAGGAGGAGCCTGGGGAAGACGAGCCGGAGGACGAATATTGCGAGGAGGAGCCTGCGGAAGAGGATGAGTCAGAGGACGAATCTTATGAGGAGGAATCTGCAGAGGAGGACGAACCAGAGGACGAATATTACGAGGAGGAACCTGCGGAGGACGAGCCAGAAGAAGAGCCTTATGAGGAGGAATCTGCGGAGGAGGAGACTGTAGAGGAAGACGAACCGCAGGAGGAGTCTTACGAGGAAGAAAGCGCCGAGGAAACGTCTGCGGAGGAATCCAGGGAATCCTCTGGCACAGAGGAGAGCGATCACGATCAGGCTCCCCAGGTTCCCAGGGAGAAGACCCGAGTGCGCGCGCTGACCAGGGAGGAGAAAGAACTCTATGGTTCCTTCATCCAGAGCAAAGCCTCCAGAGAAATGCTGATTACCGCCATTGATTCCATCAGCCTGGCATCCTACACAGGCAATGTGGTGATTACCGGCGACGAGGGTATGGACACGCTGACGCTGGCCAAAAATATGATCCGGGAAGTGCAGATGACAGACAGCAACTTTTCTGGCAAAATCGCAAAGATTTCCGGCAGCTCCCTTAATCAGAGGGACATTGTGCAGACTCTGGACAGCCTGGCCAACGGCGCGCTGATTATCAAAAAGGCCTCGGATATGAGCATGAACACGGTAGATACGCTGTACAAGGCGCTGCAGCAGGAGCAGTATGGATTGATCGTTATAATGGAAGATACCCGGAAGGCCATGAACAAATTTCTGGGGGTGTACACCAAGCTGGCGGAGTGTTTCAATGCCCGTATGGACATGGAGGCTCTGAGCAACGATTCCCTGGTGGCATTCGGCAAAAAGTATGCCAAAGAGAGGGAATACTCCATTGACGAACTGGGAATCCTGGCGCTGCATACGAGGATAGCGGAAATGCAGACCAGCGATCATGCGGTGACTATCATGGACGTGAAAGGGATTCTGGATGAGGCGATTCGTCATGCGGACCGCAAATCTCTGGGACATTTTGTGGACATATTGCTGGGAAAGCGTTATGATGAAGAGGACATGATTATTCTGAGGGAGAACGACTTTATCAGTTAGCGTAACACATATTAATCTTTAATTTGGGAGGTTGGGGTATGGCAAAGGCAAAGACAAAGGCAGAGACTCGGAGAGAGGAGATATTTATCTCCGAGGCAGATCAGTATCTGTTTGCCCAGGGGACACACTATGACATTTACAAAAAACTGGGCGCTCATCTGTCTGTGGAAAACGACGAGGAAGGTGTGTTTTTCGGAGTGTGGGCGCCTAATGCGGCCAGTGTTCATGTGATCGGCGAGTTCAACGGCTGGAACGAGGAGAGTCATCCTATGGAAAAGCTGGGACCGGGGGGAATCCACAAGCTTTTTGTACCGGGCGTTGAGGAAGGGTGCATGTATAAGTTCCTGATCACCACGCCGGACGGGCAGAAACTGTACAAGGCGGACCCGTTTGCCAATCATGCGGAGTACCGTCCGGGTACGGCCTCGAAGGTGGCGGATATCTCGGGCTTTGCCTGGGAGGATGAAAAATGGATGACTGAGCGGGACCAGAAGGATGTGCAGAAACAGCCTATGGCGGTGTATGAGTGTCATATCGGTTCTTTCATGAAACACCCTGATGGTACCAAGGAGGGCTTTTATAATTATCGGGAGTTCGCGGACCGCATAGTGGAGTATCTCAAGGAGATGCGGTATACGCATGTGGAGCTGATGGGAATTGCGGAGCATCCCTTTGACGGTTCCTGGGGATATCAGGTGACAGGCTATTATGCGCCCACCTCCCGCTATGGCACCCCCAAGGACTTTATGTATCTGATCAACAAGCTGCACAAGAACAAGATTGGAGTCATTCTGGATTGGGTTCCGGCTCATTTTGCCATGGACGCCCATGGGCTGGGCCGTTTCGACGGCCAGTGCATTTTTGAGCATCCCGATCCCCGTCTGGGAGAACATCCCGACTGGGGCACCAAGATATTCAATTACGGCAAAACGGAGATTAAAAACTTTCTGATTGCCAACGCCCTGTTCTGGCTGAAGGAGTTCCATGTGGACGGAATTCGCGTGGACGCGGTGGCCTCCATGTTGTATTTGGACTACGGCAAGAAGGATGGTCAGTGGCTGCCCAATAAGTTCGGCGGCAACAAGAATCTGGAGGCAATAGAATTTTTCAAGCATTTGAATTCCGTGATCCGGGGGACTTATCCGGGATTTTTAACCATAGCGGAAGAGTCCACGGCATGGCCTAATGTGACAGGTGATATCGGCGGTGAGAGTCTGGGCTTTACTTTCAAGTGGAATATGGGATGGATGCATGATTTCTGTGAATATATGAAACTTGATCCTCTGTACCGCAAGGGGAACCATTATGCCATGACCTTTGCCATGAGCTATAATGAGAGTGAAAATTATATTTTGCCGCTGTCTCATGATGAAGTGGTGCATTTGAAATGTTCCATGGTGAATAAGATGCCGGGCTATCAGGTGGATAAATACGCCAATCTGCGGGTAGGATACACTTTCATGTTTGGACACTGCGGCAAAAAACTGCTGTTCATGGGCCAGGATTTTGGTCAGGAGAGAGAGTGGAGCGAGGAGCGGGAGTTGGATTGGTTCCTGCTGGAAGAAAAGAATAACCTGGGTATGCATCACTATGTGCGGGATTTGCTGGCATTGTATCGAAAGTACCCCTGCATGTACGAGAACGACAACTCATGGAAAGGCTTTGAGTGGATGAATGCCGATGACGCGGAGAGAAGTACCTACTCCTTTGTGAGAAAGTCTGAGAGCGGGCGGAACAATCTGCTGTTTGTGATGAATATGACTCCCATGTGCTGGGAGAATTATGTGGTGCCTGTGCCCAAGAAGAAAAAGTACAAGCTGTTGTTAAACAGTGATGATACCTGTTATGGCGGCAATGGCAACGCGGTTCCGGAGGAATTGGCGGCTGTAAGCGAACCCTGCCACTATCATGACTATTCTGTGTCATTCGATCTGCCGCCTTACACCGCAGTGGTATATCAGTTCTGACGCAGCCGTTAAGAAAACTGAAAATTGACCGAAATAATAGGTGAGTGTCTGTACACTCACCTATTTTTGGCTGACAGGAGAGGATTAAGCCCATGAAAATAAACTTTGATCAGACAGTACAGAAAGGCAGTCCCCGGGAGCAGGGATTGCAGGAACAGCCGGGGCAGCGCTGCGCACAGCGTCGGCAGGCATATGGGGCCCAGACTTACGGGGCCTATGTGGATGGCAGGAACAGCGTTCATCCTGGCAATGCTCTTGGCAGCCGATGGAATCAAAAACAGAAGAACGCATCTCAGGGAAAAACCGCGGCGGATATTCAGGCCCAGGCAGGAGCGGCGGATGTGCAGTTGATGCAAAATCAGATGACAGTGATGTCACATACCATGTCTGATGAGGACTACGCCAGGATGGCTCAGGAGGGTTATGACCCCCGTGAGATGGATCCTCAGGAGGCAGTAACCATACTGGATAAGATTAAGTCTGAGCTGGTGAAGGCGGGATGTCAAATAGCGGGCTACACGGACACCCTGGATATGGATACCCTGGCGGCGGCAGTGGGAGACATGGGGCTGGCTCAGGCGCTGCGGGAGAGTTTTGAGGCGGTGGATATTCCTCTCTCCGAGGAAAATGTGGAGAAGGTTCTGCAGGCTCTTGATCTGGCCGACAATCTGGAAATGCCGGGCGAGGGAGACTATTATTATATGGTTCACAGCGGTATGGAGGCCACGATAAAGGGATATTATCTGGCTGAGGCCAGCGGTTCCGCTGTGGAGCAGGAGCGGCAGGCGGAGTATTTTGAGGCTGGAATAAGGAGTTATGTGACCCGAAACATAGGGCAGCAGTCCGAGAGCGAGGGAACTTCCAGTTCCTTGGAGGGAGATACGGTGGAACTGGATTCCCGGGAGCTTGACAGATTGTTGGAGTCCCTGGGCTGCGAGGGCAGCAAGCAGGAGAGAGAATCTGCGAAATGGCTGATTCAGAGGGGATTGCAGGTAGACCGGGAGAGTCTGCGCAGGGCCATGGAGATACGAGGAGTTTCTTTTCCGCTGGAGAAAGAGAGAGTGGTGCAGGCCGCATCCGCAGCCATCGCGGACGGCCATGATTCCATAGAGGGAAATCTGGCGGATACCAGGTCCATTCGGCAGAAGGCGTATGATCTGATGGCTTATTATCAGAGCAGCGACGCCCAGCAGCGCATCGGTGATCACAGGCTGCTGGAGGAGATTCGGCTGCGCATGACGGTGGAAACCAACATAAAACTGCTGGAGAGCGGCTTTTCCATAGATACTCGTCCCATCGAAGAAACCATTGAGGCGCTGAAACAGGCGCAGCAGGAGCTGGCTCGAGAATTTTTCCCGGAGCCGGAGCTTACGGATGGAGAGGCAGTGGAGCGTTACCGCGAGCTGGAAGATGCCTGGCAGGTGGCAAAAGAGCTGCCTGACCTGCCTATAGACACTGTGGGCCGCTGGCAGGAGAGATTGCGGGATATGGCGCCCGGGGAGCAGAATCTGTCACAGTTCCACCAGTTGGGTAAGGCGATACAGGGGGAATACGAAAAGGCACAGCAGCGCTATGAGTCCGTCTGGACGGCTCCCCGGGCAGATCTGGGAGACAGCATCCGTAAGGCTTTTGCCAATGTGGACGACATCCTGCAGGATATGGGATATGAGTTGACGGAGGAGAACCGCCGGGCAGTGCGGGTGCTGGGCTATAACCGGATGGAGATCACTCCGGAGCATGTGGAGGAAATCAAGGCGGCCTGCGCCACGGTGGAAGAGGTTGCCCGAAGGATGACGCCGGGAGCGGTGCTGCAAATGATCCGCGATGGTATCAATCCTCTGGAGCAGAGCCTGCCCCAGCTACAGGAATACTTTGAGGAGCAGAACCGTGACCCTCAGCAGGAGGCGGAGAGATACAGCCGTTTCTTGTATAAATTGGAGAAAAAGGGAGACATCACCCCCGAGGAGAAGAGTGCTTTTATTGGCTGTTACCGGCTGCTGCGTCAGATTGAAAAGGGCGACAGCGCCGCTATTGGCAGCGTGGTCAACACGGGTGCGGAAATGAACTTTTCTACATTGCTGTCAGCTGTCAGGAGCCGGAGGGCAGGGCGAACGAACACGCTGGTGGACGATGCGGTGGGGAGTCTCAGCCACTTGCAGGAAAGAGGCCTTCGGATTGACGAGCAGATTAACCTGGGCTATACAAAAGAGTGGAACCGTGTTCTGGAAGAGGCGGCAGAGCCAGAGGAGCAGGCGAGCGCAGAGCGACAGGAGCAGGATAGCGCGCGCATGCGTCAGGAGTTTGACAGAGCGGCACAGGCCTCTCAGGAGTCCTGCAAAATGCCGGAGCGCGCCGGAGAGTCTCCCACAGTGGCAAATATCCTGGCGGCCCAGGACATGGAGCAGGAAATACGGAAAATCATGGACCGTTGGAATGCGGAGGACCGGGGCAGAGTAAAGCCGACGCAGTTGTGGCAGCACCTGCAGGAGCCGGAGGAATTTCAGGAGATGTACCAGGAGGCGGTGACCTCTCAGGAGGAGCAGCTGCGCCGCGGGATTTTGGAGGACACGGACAGTCTGGTGGACGTCCGTTCCATGCAGCTTATGACCAAGCAGCTGCATTTGATGGGCAGTCTGTCCCAGTCAGAGGAATATTATTTCCCTATGGAACTGGACGGGGAGCTGGCGGCAATTCATCTGCAGATATGCCATGGAGAGCAGGAAAAGGGCATGGTGCGCATTGAACTGAATGGCGGACACATGGGCAGCTTGAGCGGTGAATTTCAGGTCAGAGACGGTATCGTGAATGGTTATTTTGTGGGAAATCAACAGGAAACGGTTATGAATCTGCGCCGCGCAGCCGATATATTTGATAGTCATCTGGCAGGAGATTTACAGATGGGCCAGGTGGAATATGTACATAACGAGTCAGGGAAGACGATCATGTCCTGGGACAGAACGGAGCCGATGGAGCAGACACCGCAGAGAAGTCTGTACGCAACTGCCAAAGCATTTTTGCGGACTGTCCGGGAGGTGGGGAAGCAGACGGAAAGGAATCCGCTGTAAAACAGTCTCGTGACGGAGAGCCCCGTTGCCTACAGGGGTTTTGAAGTGAGGAGACGGAATTTAAAATGGGAGGATTCATATGAGGATCAATTACAACGTATCAGCCATGCTTTCCAACAATGCGCTGGCGAACAATGACAAAGCCCTGTCCGCATCTTTGGAGAGGCTTTCCACCGGATTGAAGGTCAACCACGCCAAGGACAATCCTGCGGGTCTGGCCATGGCGAAGAGAATGAACGCGCAGATTATCGGTCTGGGCGTGGCCAACGACAATGCCGGTGACGGAATATCTGTCATAGAGATAGCGGACGGAGCCATGAGTGAGGTCAGCTCCATGCTGCAGCGTATCAGTGAACTGACTATAAAGGCGTCCAACGGCACGACGACGGACGAGGACAGAGCGATTATCCAGGAGGAGATTGAGCAGCTTAAGGAGGAGATTGAGCGCGTGTCGGAGACTACCCAGTTTAACGGGCAGAACCTTCTGGACGGAACTTTTAATGTAAAAGGCTACACCAACGATGATTACATCAAGGTCAGCACCTTCAGCGACAAGACTCCCAAAGGGAATTATACTGTAGATTCCATCACCTTTTCGGAGGAGTTAGACGCCGATGGCCAGCCCACCGGCAACAAACTAGTGACGAATATCACGCTGGGAGGGGATTTCCCGCCGGGTGTGAAAGCGGTTCCCGATGGCCAGAATGATTTTGTGGCTGAAAATGGATTTGTGACTATCAAGGGCAGCGACGGATTTGAACTGCAGCTGGATTTGAACGATGCGCCCGATAACACGGTGACGGATCTGAAAATAGAAGTCAGCGACATAGGTCCTATGCGCCTGCAGATCGGAGCCAACGAGGGCCAGGTTCTGGAGGTGGAGATTCCTCCCATCTCCCTGCGCAATATGGGAATCGAGAACATCGATGTAAGCACGGTAAAAGGCGCCAAGGACGCCATGAGCCGTATGGAGGGAGCTATCGGATTTGTGTCCGGAGTCAGAGGTAAACTGGGTGCGTACCAGAACCGTCTTGAGTCCACGGTGAACAGCCTGGACGTGTCGGAGGAGAGTATGACGGCGGCTTATTCCCGGTTGATGGATGTGGATATGGCGGAGGAGATGACGCAGTACACTACCAATCAGGTGCTGACCCAGGCCGGTACTTCCATGTTGGCGCAGGCCAACGAGAGGCCTTCTCAGGTGCTGCAGTTGCTGCAGTAATTGCGGCAGAACAGGAGGCGCTGACATATATGACATCGGAGATTAAAAAACAGTTTACCTTCCGCATCTCCCAGGCAAATCCCACAGAGATGATTGTCATTTTATATGAGATGACTCTGCAATATCTATCTGATGCTGAAGAGGCGGCAGAGCAGAAGGATTACACAGAATACCGGGAGAATGTGCGCAGGGCCAGGAACTGTATCAGTGAACTGCTCCAGTCCCTGCACATGGAATATGAACCCGCCGGCGCTCTGCGTCAGTTGTATTTGTACTGTATCCGCAGATTGTCCCAGGCGGAGATTCGCTGGAACACGGAGCTGCTGCGGGAGATAGTCAATATTATCACACCGTTGTGTGACGCGTACAGACAGATTGCTCCTCAGAACACGGCGGGTCCGGTTATGAAGAATGCGCAGTCCGTATATGCGGGACTGACTTACGGCAAAAATACATTAACTGAGAACATGACTGACCAGAGCATGAATCGGGGAATGCTTGTATAGTCCTCGAAGACGTCCTGCCGCCGCAGTGTCTTTTTCGGAGGCATACTCCTCCTCGGAGAGGGCGGCCAGGTGCTTGTATCGTTTCAAAAGAGCATTAATTTCATAAATATAGCAATCTACCATGTCCGGATCGACGGCATTGTCAAAGCCCGCATATGCGATTTCCAACGCAATGCGGGTTTTTTCCAGGTCTTCCCGCAGAGACGGCACAGAGAATTGTACGTCCATATTTTCGGAAGTGTAATAGCTCTGGTTATAAAAAGTTTTCATAGCGCTCTCCATCTTGAATTGGCAAAATTTGGTTGTTATAAGTATAGCCCTGCCGCTTGTAAAATATTCCAGCAAAATCCGTTTGCTGGTCTTTTTTTTCGGTTGTCTCATATGATGTATAGTAAACAACATAAGTCGTTAACTATAAAAAGTGGCGGTTTGGGAAAATAAAATGGGTCAAACAAAAATTTTGCTGATTATGGGAGTCTGTGTACTTGTATTGCTGGCGCTCGCCTGTAGACGCCGGCTTGAGTGGCTGCTGAATTTTTTGCTGCGGGGAGTGCTGGGGGCAGTGGCCATCTATTTTATCAATCTGGCGGTGACGGTCCAGGGCTATCCGGCGCTTGTGGGGGTCAATCCCGCCACAGTTTTGACATGCTCAGTGCTGGGATTTCCTGGCCTTGCGGCACTTTACGGACTTCAGATTTTTCATTTGTTGTAGGTTTTTCACAAAAATAATTTTTCTTTGTTTTTGCTATGGACATTTGAAAAAATAGCGGATATAATGCATTTCAACAAGAGGCGAGTCGAGTCTCTTATCATCTAATATCATGTTGTTGTTGATTTGTGATTCACAAGATTTTACCACGATTTCATGCAGGATGTGCAAGACAGGCCATGAGGCCGAGTAAGAAAGGAGAGGTGTTTTTGGAGCATAAAATTTTAGCGCTCTGTGATCCGGAGACGGATTATGCAGGGCAGCTGTCTGCCTATCTGCAAAGTTACAGGGAGTTTCCCTGGGAGGTTGAGGTCTACACCGGGATATCTCAGCTGGCGGAGGGCGAAAAGCAGAGGGATATCGACCTGCTGGTGGTGGCGGAGTCAGTGTATGCCCCGGAGCTGCCGGTGGAGGCGGCAGTCACAGTGCTGCTGAATGAAAGCGGCCTGGTCAGGTGGTCCTCCCTAAAGAACGTGGACAAGTACCAGCCGGCGGAGAACGTTCTGCGGGAGCTGCTGGAAATCTATATGGAGCGGGAGGAGAATTTTTATCCCCGACTGAGCGGCGGACAGAAGACCAGGATTGTGGGAATGTATTCTCCGGTGCGCAGATGCCTGCAGACTTCTTTCGCGTTGACTTATGGGCAGTTTTTGGCGGAGCGGCATCGAACCTTGTATCTGAATTTTGAACATTATGCGGGGATGCCTGAACTGCTGCCGGGGGAGGGAGGCAGAGACTTGTCCACACTCTTATATTACATGAAGGCGGACCAGAGCAAATTTGTGCTGCGCATGAAGGTTCTGGTACAGAAAAAGGGGCAGTTGGACTATATTGCACCGGCATATATGGGACAGAATCTGGTTTATATCACGGTTCAGGAGTGGCAGCAGCTGCTATGGAGAATCGGGGAAAGCGGGGAATATGACTATATTATTCTGGACTTATCCGAGAACATGCAGGGGCTGTTAGAGATATTGAGAAGATGCAGCCGGGTGTACATGCTGGTGAAGGAGGACCCTATAGCCAGGTGCAAAATTGCTCAGTATGAGCAGATATTGTCCCTGTATGAGTATGAGGACGTGAAGGAGAAGACCAGAAAGTGCAGTCTCCCCTTGTTTCGACATTTGCCGGACCAGATTGAGCAGTATACGAGAGGGGACTTGGCGAAATATGTCAGAGAGCTGATAGAGGAAGAGGAGGCGGAGGAGAACGGATGCTGAAAGATTATGGGGAACTGAAACAGGAGCTGCGCCGTAAAGTGTTAGAGCAGTTGGACTATGGCAGAGAACAGCCGGACGATGAGATTATGGAGATTATTGACGAGGTTCTTCTGGAGGAACAGCTGCTGCGCCTGTTACCGGTGGGCGAGAGCCACCGCCTGCGCACGGAGCTGTTCTATTCCCTGAGACGGCTGGATATTTTGCAGAATCTTGTAGAAGATCCGGAAATCACAGAGATCATGATTAACGGACCCGGCAGTATATTTGTAGAGCGGGCCGGCCGCCTGCAGGAGCTGGATATGCGCTTTGAGTCAGAAGAAAAGCTCCAGGACGTGATCCAGCAGATTGTAGCAGGCTGTAACAGAGCGGTAAATGAGGCATCTCCTATCGTTGACGCCAGACTGTCAAGCGGCGCCAGAGTAAATATCGTTATGAATCCAGTGGCTTTAAACGGTCCCATCGTTACCATTCGACGTTTTCCCGACACACCCATCACCATGGAAGAGCTGATCCGATGGGAATCTCTCTCCCGCGAGGCGGCGGAATTTTTGCAGCTGCTGGTACGGGCCGGATACAATATTTTTATCAGCGGAGGTACCGGCAGCGGAAAAACAACCTTTCTCAATGTATTGTCCGGGTATATTCCGGCCTGGGAGAGAGTTATAACCATTGAGGACAGTGCGGAACTACAGCTTCAGGGCCTGCGCAATCTGGTGCGATTGGAGACCCGGGGCGCCAATGTGGAGGGCTGCCGGGAAATATCCATCCGTGATTTGATTCGCGCCAGTCTGAGGATGCGGCCGGATCGTATCATTGTTGGTGAGGTGCGCGGGGCTGAGGCAATGGACATGATGCAGTGTTTGAACACGGGGCATGACGGCTCCATGTCCACCGGCCATGCCAACAGTGCCCGGGATATGTTGTCAAGGCTGGAAAATATGATTCTGATGGGGATGGACGTCCCGCTGGCAGCTATCAAAAAACAGATCGTGTCCGGCATTGACGTCATGGTACATCTGGGACGACTCAGAGACAGGAGCCGGAAAGTGCTGGAGATAGCAGAGGTTGTGGACTGTGAGGACACCGCTATCCGTTTGAATGCGTTGTATCGGTTCGAGGAGACGGGGGAAAGCTCCGAGGGACGGGTGCAGGGTACTTTGATCAGAAAGGGGGAATTGCTCCGTGATCAAAAACTCAGGGCGGCGGGACTGCACTGCTAATTATACCGTCAGCCCAACGGAGCGTCTGCTGGACTGGGGACAGGTGCTGCTGGTGACAATACTGTTTGCGTTCTTTTTTTACCGCAGTGTCTGGGCGCTGCCGCCCATGACCCTGGTGGGATGGCTTTATCTGCGCAGGAACAGACACCGCCGCCTTCGCCGCAGGAACAGACAGTTGCTGATACAGTTTAGGGAGTGTATTCAGGCGGTGGCCGCATCCATGAGGGCCGGGTATGCTGTAGAAAACGCGTTTCTGGAGAGCATTGCGGACATGCGGAATATGTTTGGAGAGAACTGCGCCATGGAGCGGGAATTGAGACAGCTCCGCCAGGGGTTGGCCAACAACGTGACGCTGGAGGTATTGCTGGCAGAGATGGGGCAGCGCTGTGGTCTGGAGGAGATGCGGGAATTTGCGGAAGTGTTTGCCATTGCCAAACGAAACGGCGGGAGTATTCCGGTGACGGTGGATACGGCTGGCAGTGCTATAGGCCGCAGACTGGCGGTGGAGGAGGAGATGGAAACCTTGCTTTCTGCCCGGAAATTGGAACAGCGGGTTATGAATGCCATGCCATTTATGATTGTCTGGTATGTAGAGGTCAGCAATCCCGGCTATTTTGACATGTTGTATGGGAATCCGGCGGGCGTCGCGCTGATGACAGTCTGCATGGGAATTTATCTGGCTGCGTATGCCCTGTCGGAGCGAATATTTGCAAGGACCTTTGGGGAGAGATAGCCGGGAGCTGACAGGGCACGTCAAGTTGAGATAAGGAGGTGAGAGAATGTATCTGATAGGAACAGCGATAGGAGTAGGCGTTGTTATACTGGCCTTCCTTTCCAGGCGAGAGGAGGGAAATTTCCTGGAAAGAATGTCTGTATACCTATACAAAAAGGGCTGTATTTACAAAATTCCACTGTTGAATGCCCGCCATGTGCAGCGGGACCTGGAAAGCTTGTATCCCGGTCAGTCAGGGCTGCTCTTACAGGGCGACTACTATAGAAAAAAGATTCGGCTGATGCTGACGGTATTATGTGTGGGGACTCTGCTGGGAGTGTTGGCAAGCATTGGCTCGGATATGGGGGGCAGTCTGACAGAGCGGGGAGAGCTGCTGCGTCCTGCCCGGGGACAGGGCTCACGCCAGGTAGAGCTGCAGGTCCGGGTGAAAGGGGAGGAGCCGGGCAATATTCTGGTACAGGTGCCGGAGCGAAGGTTGAACCTACAGGAAACGCAGGAACTGTATGAGGAATTTTGGGAGGCGTGGAAACGGGAGACGCTGGGGGACAATCCCTCCTGGCGCCAGGTATCTTCCTCCCTGACACCGACGGAGGAATTGGAGGGATATCCGTTTACAGTATCCTGGAAAAGCAGTGATTATGAGGTGCTGGGGAGGAGCGGGACAGTATACGATCTGCAAGTCCCCACGGAGGTAACGCTGACAGTGGAAATTCGGTATCTGGATTTTTGCCGGCAGGAGGAGCTGGAAATGTTAGTGGTTCCCGCTGCTTTGGAGGGCGCTGAATTGCTGGCTGCCCAGGCCATGGAGGCCTATTGCCTTGCACAGGAAGAGTCTGCTGACCAGGATAGGGTTTCGCTGCCGGGGCAGTTGGGAGAGAATGCGCTGGAGTGGCGGGAAATCCGGGAGAACCACGGGCCGCTGCTCATGCTGATGACAGTAGCCGCGGCTGCGGCAGTATTTCTCTTTCAGGACAGGGATTTGCACCAACAGGTGCTGAAAAGGCGGGAACGAATGAAGGAAAACTACCCGGCGGTATTAAACAAATTCATTCTATATCTGGGAGCGGGCATGACCATTCGCGGAGCCTTCCAAAAAATCGCGCTGGATTACCATGCCAGGCAGGAGGGCAAGCTGCAAGCTGCAAACGCGTCTGTGTATGAACCTTTATATGAAGAAATGCTCTATGCCTGCAATCGGCTGCAGGCGGGAATTTCCGAGGCTCATACCCTTGAACTGTGGGCTGCCCGCACTGGCTTGCAGGACTGTGCCAAACTGAGCGCCCTGTTGGTACAGAATTTAAAAAAAGGAAATGCGGCATTGCTGACCCGCCTGCGGGAAGAGGGGGACAGGGCATTGCAGGAGGAGCTGAATCTCTACAGAAGGAAAGGGGAGGAGGCAGGCACTAAATTGCTGGTGCCCATGATTATGATGATGGCCATTGTGATGGCGCTGGTGATGATTCCGGCGTTTCAGAGCTTTGGAATATAGTGTGAGACGAAAGACAATACAGAAAGGAAAAAATAATGAAGAAAACATGGAATAGGATAAGAAACTGGATAGATGGGAAACTGATCGAATGGCAGTGTTTTATGGAGGAAGAGAACGCGGGAATGGGAACGGTGGAGATCATACTGATCATTGTGGTGCTGGTGGGGATCGTCATTATCTTTAAATCCCAGATTACCGAGTTGGTAGAGTCCATTTTCTCCAAAATCACCAAACAGGTCAATAAGGTCTGAGGGCTTGTCTATGAAAGGCAAAAAAATTGGGGGGTACTTGACGGTCTATGCAGCGCTGAGCCTTACGGTAATGCTCTCGCTGTGTCTGACGCTGATTGAGGGGATCAGGAGACACACAGTTGCTTTTGAGGCGGAGTGCGTGATGGATATTGGACTGGACAGTGTGCTGGCGGAGTACCACCGTGTGCTGCTGCAGCGCTATGGTCTGTTCCTGATTGACACCTCCTATGGCACCAACTACCCATCCTACTATAATACAGAACAACATTTGGCGGAGTATCTGACCCGAAATCTTTCCTGTGAGGATTTTGGCCCGCTGTCCTTTCTCTATCGCGATTTATTGGGGATGGAATTGAAGGATGTGCAGGTTACGAAGGTTTCATTGGCCACAGATAACGGCGGGCGGGTGTTTCAGATGCGGGCAGCGGCGTGTATGCGCGACCAGATGGGGCTGGAAATGGTGGAAAAACTGCTGGAATGGATGGAGGTTGTGGACGGATATGGACTTCTGGAGGGAGACGTGGAAGGGCAGCTGGAAGAGACTGGCGCGGAATTGCAGCGCTATCAGGGCATGGAAAAACAGATCGGGGAGGAAGAGTGGATTAAGATTGAGATACAGGACCCCACGGAGACCGTGCGCGGAATGCGGAGGGAAGGGATACTGAAATGGGTGGTGGAGGATGTGTCTCAACTGTCGCAGACCACCGTCGATACGTCCCAATACATCAGTGAGAGGACTGCCAGAGGTGAGGTTAATCGCGGCAGTTATCCCCGGCAGGAGCCGTTAGGATTGGTGGACAATGTGTTTTTGCTGGAATACTTTCTGGACTATGCCGGGAGATATGCGGCTCCTTTGGAGAACAGTCTCTTGCAATACCAGGTGGAATATCTGATATGCGGCAAGGGCAGCGATAGGGACAATCTGCGCCAGACAGCCAGCCTGCTCTGTGGGATTCGTGAGGCGGCCAATGTGATCTATCTGCTGGGCTGTGAGACGAAGAGGGCGGAAGCGGAGGCAGTGGCGGCACTCCTGTCAAGTGCTGTTGCCCTGCCGGAACTAAAGCCGGTGTTTGAGACGGCGCTGATCTTGGCATGGGCCTATCTGGAGAGCTTGTACGACGTAAAGACATTGCTGTCAGGGGGAAGAGTAGAACTGCTGAAAACGGATGCAAACTGGCACTATTCTTTGGACAATATATGGAGTACTCCGCCACAGACACAAGGTGATGAAGGCGGGGGACTGACTTATGAGGACTATCTGCGCATCTTGCTGTATATACAGCCCCCGGATACGCTGACGCTGCGTTTCATGGACCTGGTGGAGATGGATATTCGCAGAACGCCCGGAAACAGCTGCTTTCGCATGGACGGGTGTATTGACGGACTGGAGGCGGAGGCGACGATTCGGTCCGGCTATGGCTATTGTTTCACTGTTAAAAGAGAAAAATGGTACTGACTATAGTGCCCGACGGGAGGTGAGCGGATATGTCTTCTCTATGGATGGAGAAAAGTAAAACCGTTGCAAATCAAACTAAATTTCATAAGTTTATGCCCTTTCCCATGTGCAACTCCCTATTACACAAACATGTATTACGGCCATGCATAGAGGAGACATATCTGCCCATCTCCCGACACAAGGGCAAAAGAAGAGGCTTTCGGGGGAGCATGACCGTGGAGGCAGCGGTGGTGGTGCCGCTGTTGATGTTTTTTATACTTCATCTGGGAAGCTGCATGGAGATGCTGAGACTGCACGGAAAGCTGGAGTATGCGCTGTGGCAGACGGGACGGGAACTGACCCTGTTTGGAGCGTGGCAGGGGACGGAGGATGTTCCGGACCTGGCGGTATCCTATCTGTATGTAAACGAAAGAATACAACAGATTCTGGGTAAAGACTATCTGGATAATTCCCCGCTTGCACATGGCGAACGGGGACTGACATATCTGTCATCAGAGTATTTGGAGGAGGACGACTGTATCAATATTGTCCTTACCTATCAGGTGTGCCCGCAGATCACTTGCTTTGCTTTTCCCTATTTTCGTATGTGCAGCAGATATTATGGACGGGCCTGGACTGGATATGACGTTGGCGATGGAACGAAAAAAGAGGTGTATGTGTATGTGACGGAGGACGGGGAAGTGTGGCACGGAAGAGGGGATTGTTCCTATTTAAAAGTCAACGTGTGTGAAGTACAGTCAAAAGAGGTGTGGGCAATGCGCAATGCGAGCGGAGAACGTTACCGCCCCTGTAGTCGCTGCGAGAATCGGCCAACGGGAAACCTGGTATATCTGACCCGGGAGGGGAATCGCAGTCATACGTTCAGGGATTGCCCGGCACTGCTGCGGCGGGTCCACGCCGTAATATGGCGGGAGAGTATGCCCTATCGTCCCTGCAGCCGCTGCGGGTTTAAGGCTGCGCAGTCCTGATTCATATGCTTATTTTAACGGGCACTTGAGAATGAAACAGGAAATTCGATTGGAGAGGATGGACGCTATGTGGGAATGGATGGGATATCTGTGCGCAGCCGCGCTGCTGGCCTATCACAGTGTATTCGACATAAAAAAGCAGTATATACCGGGACGGTCCCTTGTTGTGGGAGTTGCGCTCTCCTGTTGCTGGGCTTTGGCACGGGGATTCGGCGGCGCGGCACTCTGGGCGGAGCTAGGCGCAGCGCTGCTGCCGGGAGCGGTCACGCTGGCACTGGCCCAAATCACCAGGGAACAGATCGGGCGGGGAGACGGCTGGGAACTGATACTCATGGGAAACTGGATAGGGCTGAAGGATTGCTTGCTGGCTTTGGGAGTCGCTCTGTTGGGTGTTTTTTTGGTCAGCGCGGCTTTACTCATGCGGGGAAAGGCCGGAAGGCGTACTCGCGTGGCGTTTGTGCCCTTCTTGTGGGCGGGCACGGTGGTCGCGCTGCTGCGCCTTTGGATATGAAACTATGCGGAGGTGTATGTGAGAAAACAAAAGAGTATGAGCGGTTATTTCTCTGTGGAGGCGGCGTTGGTGCTGCCAGCCGTGCTGGGTGTATATCTTTTTCTAATTGTCATACTTTTTATACAGTATGACAGATGCTTGCTGGAACAGGATATGGCATCCATGCTGATAAAGGCTGACAACTATTCCGGAACGCCGCGGCAGCGGTTGGAATATTTACAGGAACTGACGACATTGTGGGACAGAGAGCAATATCTGTGGTTGCAGCCGCAGACTCCCTGCTTTACCATACAGGGACAGCGGATACGACTGGAGACGGCGGGAGAATACGCATTGCCCACATATGGGAACCTGGCTTACCCAGGGGAGACGCAGCGGCTGGAGCTGGCATTTTCACTGATTACCTGGGATAGGGCGGCGCTGGTGAGAAGATTGGTCAGGAAATCCGACGATATCCACGAAGGGGAAAGCTTCCAGAGAGATTGATGTTATATTACTAGGCGCGATGGGGTTCGGTCAGCGCGGACCCCCATATGCAGGAAAGAGGTAAAAATGAATAATATATTACGGAGCGATATGCTGCAAACAGAGTATGTAAGGAACCTGAACTGTAATTATGAGCGGGTACGGCTGAAAGAAAAGCCGCAGGAAAACCGCTACCAATACTGTATATTGAACAGAGGCGGTATCCGTTTTCTGCTTCCCTGCAGTCTGCGATATATTGACGGGGATGCCTTTTTGTATTACGATATCTCCTCAACTCAAAATATAGTGCAGTTGTTTGAGGGAAAGACCCTTGATCGGGAGTGGATGCGGGATTTTCTGTGGGGGATGGAGAGAATGCAGCAGGAACTTGGACGGTATCTGCTGGAGGACCAAAACGTGATCTGGAGCCCGGAACATATTTATCAGGATTTGGAAAAGAATGACTTCTTTTTCATGTACATACCATATTGTGAGGCGGACAGGGATTTTAAGGCGCTGCTGGATTTCTGGGTGGAGCACATTGACTATGAGGATGAGACGCTGGTGGAGTTTGTGTATGGTTTGCACGAGCAGTATGCCTCGGTGGGAGATGCCTGTTTAGAACAACAGATTTTTGAGAATTTTAAGGAGGTGGAGAAAAAGGAGAAAAAAATACGGAAGGTGGAGCGACAGGAGAGCGGGCAGGAAATCCGGCGGATATATGCGGAGGAACCGTTGGCAGATGCAGCGACTCAACAGGAGTTCTCTTCTGTCTCAGAACCCGATTCGGCGGACAGACGCAAGGGCATTCTTTCCTTTTTAGGTGGGCGCAGAAAAAAGCAGGATACGATTTCTTATCAGGAAATTCTGCAGCACCAGGTGAGTGCCCGGGCGTTAGGCGCAGTGGGTGAGGAGGCGGTCTATGGCAAGGAAAAGGAGCCTGAGACGGCGGAGGGTGACGATGAAGTGGAGTATGGAAGAACCATATATCTTGAGGAACAGCAGAAGGAACTGCTGCGGGGGCTGTACAGGGAAAATGGAGAGCTGGCTGTAAAGATAGATAAGTTTCCCTTTGTGATCGGAAAGAAGAAAGATGAGGTGGATTATGCGCTGGAGGATCGTTCTGTCAGCCGCATTCACGCCCGGATCCTGGAAGAGAACGGCTGCGTCTATCTGGAAGATTTAAACTCCACTAATGGAACCTTTAAAAACGGCCTGCGTATGCAGCCCTATGAGAGACGCCGTCTGGAAAGGGACGACGAACTTAGATTTGGCAAGGCGGAATATACTTTTCAATAAGTTTTGTGTTAGGTTTTCGTTGACGAACAGGGGCAAAGAGTGGTACAGTTTTCTATATGGAGAGGATAAGTTTATTGGTGGCAGTATCCCAAGCACGGCTTGCGATGTGTGTGTAGAGGAAAGTATGGAAGAATATTTTAGAAGACTGAGAACTCTTCCTTTTATAAGCGGTATACTGGTGGCAGTCAATGTGGGTGTTTACGTTCTCTGTCAGTTGCCCGGAAGTACTCTGTATGGCAGAGGGTGTCTGAGTGCGGCTGAAATCATAGGGAATGAAGAATATGGACGCATATTCTGGTCAATGTTCCTGCATGCGGACCCCGGTCATCTGTTCAGCAATATGATAATTCTGCTCTTTATGGGAGCAATGATTGAGAGAGAGATTGGGCATCTACCCTTTGTGGGAATTTATCTGCTATCAGGTATCGGCGGCAATATGCTGTCTCTGGTAGGCAAGATTGTCAGCAGTGAATGGGCGGTTTCCCTGGGAGCCAGCGGTGCGATCTTTGGCTTAGATGGGTTGCTGTTGGCGTTGGTACTCATTTCTAACAGACGGATGGAGAATGTCACCTTAAAGAGAGTGATTCTGATGATCTGTCTGTCCTTATACAGCGGCTTTACCGGCGGCAATGTGGACAACCTGGCTCATATAGGAGGACTGCTGGTGGGATTTGCACTGGGAGTGATATTGGCGGTATACATGCGTATATCGGGCAAAATAAATTCGGATGCAGATTATGGAGGGCAAGGTGAATATTAATATCTATTATGGAGGCAGGGGATTGATCGATGATCCCACCCTGTATGTAATCAATAAAATGCGGGAAGTGCTGGAAGAACTTCGTGTACATGTGACACAGTACAATCTATATGAAAATAAGAACGCCATACCAACGTTGCCTCAGACTCTGAAGGAGGCGGACGGTATCATTTTGGCCAGCACGGTGGAATGGTATGGGATCGGCGGATATATGTACCAGTTTCTGGATGCATGCTGGCTTTATGGAGATAAAGAAAAGATTTCCCGGCTGTATATGTGTCCGGTGGTCATGTCCACCACATACGGAGAACGTGAGGGAAAGATGCAGCTCGCTACCGCCTGGGAGGTGCTGGGAGGACTGCCTTGCAGCGGTATTTGCGGATATATTGCCAATACCTTGACGCTGGAGATGAAACAGGAGTATACGACGATCATTGAGAAAAAGGCAGAGAATCTGTATCGGACGGTTAATCAAAAGACGCCCAGTTTCCCTGCCAGCAATCAGGCGGTGAAGAATACGGTCGCCATAAGTCCCAACGTGGATTTGACTCCCCAGGAGTCGGAGCAGCTGTCACGCTATGCGGCTGATGACAGCTATGTGCAGCGCCAGAAAGAGGATATCCAGGAGTTGGCCAGCATGTTTCGGGATATGTTGAATGAAAAAGATGGCGGTTCACAGGACACATATATTCAGCGGTTCCACCAGGCGTTTAAGCCCCAGCCCAGTTTCGCGGCATCCTATGCGCTGAAACTGGAAGGGAGAGAAGACGCATTGATTATTCGGGTGGACGGTTCGCAGATAGAGTGCTATTACGGCGCCACAGAGGAATCGGATGTGGAAGTGACTGCGGCACCGGACATGATAGATGAGATCATTGCGGGCAGAATGTCTTTCCAGAGCGCATTCATGTCGGGCGCGATGAAAATGAAAGGAAATTTCCGGGTGATGCGGATGCTGGACAATTTGTTTGTGTTTGAGGAATAAGTGGAACTGACGTTCCAAATACGGATTGGTGCAATACCGCAGGCGAAACCAGCGGTATGCGGGAAAGAGGGAATTATGAAGAAGGACGACTGTATTTTTTGTAAATTGGCAAATGGAGATATTCCCACTAGGAGTATCTACGAAGATGAGGAATTTAAAGTGATTCTGGATGCGGCTCCTGCCACCAGAGGACATGCCCTGATTCTTCCCAAGGAACATGCGGATAATCTGTATCAGTTGCCGGGGGAGACAGCGGGAAAGGCATTTATACTGGCCAAGAGACTGGCCAGCTCCATGACGGAGACTTTGAAATGCCAGGGATTTAACATTGTGCAGAATAATGGAGAGGCAGCAGGTCAAACGGTATTTCACTTCCATATACACTTAATTCCCCGCTATACAGATGACGGACAGGGGGGATTCTGGGAACCCAGGCATTACACGGACGAGACGCTTGATGAGATTCGCAGCCAGCTGGCTAAATAGGGGAAACAGGAGACATGAGGACAATAGCGGTAGGTAATATTACAGATAACATTAAGGAAATGTGCATAGAGGCCAATCATTTCCTGTCGGAGGATATGCGTCAGGCTCTGGCCGGCGCGGCAAAGGCCGAGAAGTCTCTGCTTGGGAGCCAGATTCTGGAACAACTACAGGAAAACTTGCAAATTGCCGGAGAGGATATGATTCCGATATGTCAGGATACAGGTATGGCGGTTATTTTTCTGGAAATCGGACAGGAGGTACATTTCGAGGGTGGCAGTCTGGAGGAGGCTGTCCATGAGGGGGTGCGCAGAGGATATGTGGACGGATATCTGCGTAAATCCGTGGTGAAGGACCCTTTGATACGGGAAAATACAGGAGACAATACTCCTGCAATTATTCATTATGAAATAAAGCCTGGGGATAAGGTAAAGATCACAGTGGCCCCCAAGGGATTTGGCAGTGAGAACATGAGCAGAGTATTTATGCTCAAGCCTGCGGACGGCGTCGAAGGTGTAAAAAACGCGATTCTGACAGCAGTGAGGGACGCGGGGCCTAACGCATGTCCTCCCATGGTAGTAGGAGTTGGCATTGGGGGCACTTTTGAAAAGTGTGCCATAATGGCCAAACAGGCGCTGACAAGAAAGGTAGGCGAACACTCTTCTGTTCCTTATGTAAAGGAGATGGAGGAAGAATTGCTGCATGTTATTAATGGTTCAGGCATAGGACCGGGTGGCCTTGGTGGAACCGTCACTGCGCTTGCGGTAAATATCAATACATATCCGACCCATATAGCGGGCTTACCTGTCGCGGTAAATATTTGCTGTCATGTAAATCGTCATGTGGCGCGAGTGTTGTAGAGAATATTTGCGGAAAGGAGTAAATGTGGAAAATAGAAAGGACAAGCATATAAAGGTACCTTTTGATGCGGAAGAAACGGCAAAGCTAAAGGCTGGTGACTATGTTTATCTGAGTGGTACGATCTATACTGCCAGAGATGCCGCCCATAAGAGAATGCATGAAACATTGCAAAAGGGTGGGGAGCTGCCCTTTGAACTGCAAGACAACGTAATTTACTATATGGGTCCTTCCCCCGCGCGGGAAAGCAGACCCATAGGCTCTGCAGGTCCTACCACGGCCAGTCGGATGGATAAATATACCCCCGCTCTGCTCGATAGGGGTCTTCGTGGAATGATAGGCAAGGGAAGACGCAGTGATGCTGTTATAGAAGCGATTGTCAGGAATCAGTCCGTGTATTTTGCCGCCGTAGGCGGCGCCGGGGCTTTGCTGTCCCGCGCTATTGTCTCCTCAGAGATTATAGCCTATGATGATTTGGGGACGGAAGCAATACGCAGACTTGAAATTCAGGATTTTCCTGTAATTGTGGTGATAGACTGCGCGGGAAATAATTTATATGATACAGCTATTTTGCAATACGCTGAAAAAAATGAAAAAAGCGATTGACAAACAGGGAAAGCTTATGTATAATAACTTTTGCGTCATGTTGAGGGACGCATAATAGCATATTGGTAGAGGTGTAATTCAGATTTGGAGAAGTACTCAAGAGGCTGAAG
>JAAGKN010000024.1_pt1 | contig 265043 bp, 307 predicted proteins | sample 6206371 | NCBI WGS metagenome assembly JAAGKN01 (sample SAMN11533720, study PRJNA540317) | gut metagenome | isolation source: fecal pellets from male and female animal of same cohort | host: Peromyscus leucopus | place: USA:CA | collected 2017 | reverse complement strand
GTGAATATCGACTGTGCCATAGTGGGCGAGCCCACAGGTATGCAGCCGGCTGTGGCTGAGAGAGGCCTGGTGGTGCTTGACTGTGTCACCGGCGGTGTCACCGAATGAATCTTTTTAAGTTTCGTGTTAAAGTTTATACATCAATAGTTAAGAGAGGGGTTTTAATATCAAAAATTTTGATTTAGCAATTATCGGGGCTGGTCCTGTGGGACTTTTTGCTGCAGATTTTGCTCATCTTCATGGTTTAAATACTATTATTTTTGATTCATTAAATGAGGTGGGTGGTCAACCTAACTGGCTTTATCCTTTTAAACAAATTGCCGATATTCCAGTTTTTGACTCCATTACAGGAAGCGACTTAATTAAAAAACTTCATAACAATATCAAAGATAAAGTTACTATACAAACCAATTATAGTGTTGAAAAAGTCAAAAAAAATACTACAGGATTTAAAATTAATGATGATTATCAAGCAAAAACGATTATTATAGCTACAGGAGTCGGTTCTTTTAAACCTAAAAAATTCCCGTTAAAATCAACCCCTGAAATTAATAATCGTATTCATTATTACATTCAGAATCCAGCATTATTCAAAAATCAAACAGTCGGTATTTTTGGTGGCGGTGACTCAGCTTTAGACTGGGGTGTAGAACTTTCAAAATATGCTAATATCAAATTAATTCACCGACGCAAAGAATTTCGGGGATTAGAAAGTAGTGTAAGAAAGCTTAACACTTTAGACAATGTTGAGTTACTCACTCCTTATCTTCCAAAAAATATGGAATTAAAAAATGACAAGCTTTCTATTGAATTAAGAGAAGTTGGCAGCAATAATCTTTTAACACAAAACTTTGATCAAATAGTTGTAGCTTACGGTTTTCGTTCAGATAATCGTTTAATCAAGCAATGGGGTATTGATCTAACTCCATCCCACATCAAAGTTGACCAAGAAATGAAAACCAATATTGATGGCATTTATGCTATTGGTGACGCTGTTAATTATCCTGGAAGAGTCCCAGTGATTGGGCTTGGATTTGGAGAAGCCCAGATTGCAATTACTGCAATAATGCGTCAGCTTTTCCCGGAAAAAACTCTCACAATTCATTCAACAAGTATATAGGAGAAAATTATGCCATTAATTGATTTTATTCTTCATATTGATGACCATTTAGTAACAATAGTTAATCAATTTGGCGGATGGACTTATTTGATTTTATTTGCCATTATTTTTATTGAAACTGGTTTAGTCATCTTTCCATTTTTACCAGGCGATTCATTAATTTTTGCAGCAAGCGCTATGGCAGCTAATCCTCGCTATCAACTTAATATCTGGATTATTTATTTAGTAGTTGCTTTAGCAGCTATTTTAGGAGATAGTGCTAACTATGAAATTGGAGCACGAACTACACACGCTGGTGAAAAACATGCTTGGTTTAATAAATTGATCAATCAAAATAATCGGCTTGCTGCTGAAAAGTTCTTTGATCGACATGGTCCGATTACAATTGTAGTTGGACGTTTCATCCCTTTCATACGAACTTTTGTACCATTTATCTCTGGCGGTAGCAAAATGCATTACGGTAAATTTATAACTTATAATATTGTCGGCGGTATTTTATGGACTGGTCTTTTCACACTTATTGGATTTTTCTTTGGAAATATTCCATTTGTAAAAGATCACTTCTCAATGATTGTTATTGCTATAATATTAGTTTCTGTTGTTCCAATTGTAATTGTCGCATTAAAGAAAAAAATCACACTCAAAAAGGAATTCCACTAAGGAATTCCTTTTATTTGTGCAATAGCTTTTTTATGAAAAACAGTTCATAAATTAAACCACCAACTGCAAAACATGCAGCAAAAAATTCTTCCGTCAAAACATTAATAATTGGATCTGTTTCAGGATCAAACAACCAATTACTATTAGAAAAAAACATATGATGAAAAAGTACAAAAAAACTATCGAAGTTTATCAATGCAAACGGTAAAACAATAAGTGGCAATAATAACAAAGCAATTGTCCATGATCTGTCTAAAGTAAATATAGTCAACTCATGCTTTTTTATTGCTAATATCCACACTACTAAGCAAACAATAAAAACTACTATTACCATTAAAAATAACTTCTTTACATCTGCAAAATGCTCAGCTGCATTAGTTGACGTAGGAAAATCATTCATCCGTAGTTTTCGATCAAAAGGCCAAATCAAATACCACATTAACTGATTATAATTCGACATAACTTTAGAAACCGACAAATTAACTAGATTATATGTTTTCTGAAGTAAAACAGAAATTAATAATAATGGCCAACTTATAATTATTGCTCCAACCACACTAACAGTTAGAGCAAAAAATAAATTATATGCTATAACTAAAGGATTGTTTTTTCTCATATTTTATATTCATCTAAACTATTTACTAAAATTGTAGGCTTCCGCTTTCCAGCAATATCTTCTTTTGTAGTAACACCAGTCAGAGTTAGTAATTGATCAACATCACTATTAAAACCGGCTCTAATATCAGTATTATAGTTATCTCCTACAATCAAAGTTTCATCACTAGTATGTCCAGTTAATTTTAATGCCATATCCACAATAATTGGCTCTGGTTTTCCAATGTATAAAGGTTTTTGACCGGTTGCTGCAGCAATAAATTCACATTGAGAACCATTTCCTGGAATCAATTCATCCCCAAGTGGCAAATTTAAATCTGCATTAGTTCCAATAAATGTTGCTCCATTGCGAATTGCACGCGTTGCCACACGTACTTTATGGTATGTTAAATCTGTATCCATTCCAACAACTACATACTCAGGATTCTCTTCATTTAACTGAAACTCACAGTGTTCATTCAAAAATTCACTTTTTAAGCCAATTTCTCCAATTATGTAAACACCAATTTTCTTATCGTGAGGATGTTTATTTAAAATATAAGTTGCAGTTGCCATGCTAGGAGTATATACATGCTTAGTATCTGTTACGACACCGTGTTTAGCTAATTTTTCTACAACCATTTCAAGAGTACGAGTTGTATTATTAGTTAAAAATAAATAATCTTTACCTTCTTGCTGTAAACGATGAACAAAATTTACCCCACTAGCAATTGTTTCATCTCCACGGTAAACAGTACCATCTAAATCAATTAGATATAATTTATAGTCTTTCATTATTAGCTTTTCCTTTTCTTTTTAATTATAAATGAATGTCGGCTATTTTCTTTTTTTACAGCAATAGTTTTTTGCTTTTTAAATTTTGTTGAATGTACTTTTCTCTTTTTAAAATTATTATGCAAATTTTTCTTAGCATAATGTTTTTTGTAATGACCACGATAATGTTCACGTTTACGTGTATTATTAGTGTAATGATGAACTGGCATTATCAATTGCAAAACAAAATACGCACTACCGGGATTACAATACTCAATTAAGTAATCGGCAATCGCTCTTTGCTTCTTATCAATAGATGTGCGGACATTATCTTTATAAAAACCCTTTAATCTTAAATGATCACTTGAAATATCACCCACTAAAAAATCATACTGATCTAAAAATGGGTCATATTTTTTTCTTAATAAATCAATATCAATGGCATCAAACTTATTAATTAAAATTTTATAAACTTGATTACCAATTCGTATTTTTTGGCCTTCCTCATCAATCACTACTTTAGTTAGTGGATGACGCAAAGGTTGCTTTTTTTCGAATTTGTTTTCACCATTTATAGTGGTGTTCTCTGTATCTTCTTTTTTTGCCATAACTTCACTTCTTGTCTATTGGGTAAGTCTTAGTTAAATAGTCTCCAATAACTTCACGCAAAAATTGCGGGAATAAAAATTCATTTTCTCCTACTATTGATAAAGTTGGGAAAAATGGTATTAAAACATAATGGTCCAAAGTAGCTATTTTATATTCTTTTTCTGGATCAATTTCTTTACCATTTACATAAACGATTCGATGACGAGTATCAACTTTAATTCCTTTATAGTAAACTTGTCCGAAAATTTTTCCTCTAAAACTCATCCCCTGTAAAGGAAACTTATCTAAATAATGTCTATTTTTTTCAATTTCCATTACTAGTCGCCACAAATCAATTCCTTTTAAAGTAGAACGCACTACATGCATTGGATGAGGGAGAGCCTTTTGCAAATCGTATTTAGTTAAAACTCCAGCCTTAAACGGTGTCAAAAACAAGCCAGAACTAAGCATTGCTAAATCCACTCCTGCATACTCACTTATTGCATCTAAAGAAGCTTCAATAGCAATATCCTTATCATCTGCAAACTTAGCTGGTAATTTAGCTACTTTTTCACTTTCTAAAATTTCTCTCCCTTTATCTATATAACCTTGAATAATTTTTTCATCATTTGCCTCAGATGGCATTGATGCAGTAGGAACCGTAGTTGGAACTATCTTTTTAAAATGATGATTGTCATCTACTTCAATATGAATATCACCAACATAATTACCCCATTTTCCTGTTTGAGTGATCCAAGTATTATTAACTTTTTCTCCATTAGGAATTAAGTCATGACTATGGCCGCCAACAATTAAATCAATTTGGGGATAAGTCTTAGCAAGCCATCTATCCATTCTTAAACCAATATGGGTAAGCATAATTAAAGCATCATATTGACCTTCAATTTTTGGCAATAAATCATCCATTGTATTTTTAAGCATTTTTATATGCCAATGATTTGGACCATATGTCATTGGATAAGCAGCCGTTAACCCAATTAAGGCGATTCGAGTACCCTTTTTAGTAGTTAAAATTTTACTTTGACTGCACCAAGTTGGCATTGATTCATCTTCTTCACGTAAATTTGCCAATACCACCGGAAAATCAGCATGATCAAATAACCTTTCAAGAACTTGATGCGAATTAGAAATTCCCTCGTTATTTCCAATAGTGATAGCATCATAATTAAAATCATTCATCAATTTTACATTTGCTTGTCCTTCAGTAGCATCACTTAAAGGATGAGACCTATCCATAAAATCTCCTGCATCAAAAGTTAAAACTTGATCTGCTGTATTATCATGTTGCGCTTGATGAAGATAACGCTTAATTTTAGGAAAATGCTCAAAATGTGAATGTAAATCATTAGTATGTAAAACTCGTAGTGTTTCCATAATGTGCTCCTAACCGATATGATTTGCTTTTAAAACCATATTAAATGCATCTAATATTTTCCCTTTAGGTTTATCCCATTCAGTCCACTTAGGATTTTTCCAATCATCTTCATTCAAAAGGGTCTGAAGATCATAATTTTCATTGATATATTTTTCATAGGTTATCAATGGCTTCGTACGAGCAATATTAACTTGAAGTATCTTAACTTCTTTAATCAAACCATTATCTGCAGCAAGCTCTGCAATTCCATTTTGGTCAATATTAGAAATTTCATAATATTTACTTCCATCATTTCGGGTAACTTCTTCAATTAAATCCAATTGTTCATATTGTGCCATTATCTCAATTCCTTATCTTAAGTTTTATAGCCTTTTTGTGCTTTTACATGTTACCATCTAAGAAGAGGTGGATCTATGCAAAAAAAACATTACTTATTATTAGTTTTTTTCAGTTTAATATTTTGTCTAAACTCAGGCTTCACTGTAGTGGGTCACCGCGGTGATCCAGTCAAATATCCAGAAGAAACTATTCAAAGTGATAACTCTGCTTTCAGTTCTGGAGCTGATTATGTTGAACTCGATCTTCAATTGTCAAAAGATGGAGTATTAGTAATTACTCACGACGACGACCTTTATCGAGTTACTCATACACATGCAATTGTATCACAAAATAATTTTAGTACGCTTAAGCATCTAACATATGATAACGGGGAACATGTCATGAGCTTAAATGAATTATTTGAGCATTACAAAAATAAACCTAATACCAAGTTTGTTTTAGAAACTAAAATTGATCATTCAGTAGATGATTCCTATGAATTAGAAGATAAAATTGCACAAGTAGTTAAAAAATACCATATGGAAAACAGAATCATGATTCATTCTTTTTCTAATGCAAGTTTATTTCATTTTAGGAAAATACTCCCAAATAGCTATTTAATTTTAATTGTCGGAAGTTTAAAACGAATTAATTTTAGTATTTTACCTCAAGTTAATGCAGTAAACGTTTCATCAGATAATATTCAAAATCATCCTTTCCTCATTCGCTGGCTTCATAAATTAAATAAGCAAGTTTATGTATGGGCAGAAATGGATGAGTCACCTTCTTTATGGCATTGGCTTATCAATAAAAATGTAGATGGAGTTGTTACTAATTTCCCTGCAACTGGGTTTAAATATAAATTAGCAAAAAAAGGAACCGAAAAATACGCTATCAATCGCACAGGGGTTTATTTTGGTAAAACTAAAACTGCAACGATGATGAATCCTTATGTCAGAATTAAAGAAAAAAAATATGTTTATCCTAATCAAAAATTAGACATCATGTATGGCGTCAGAGCTGACGATAAGCTTTATTATCAAATTGCTGAAAAAACATTTATTTCTGCAGAATTTGTTAATCTTGATTTAACTAAAAAAGATATTGCTCCTTATGAAAATAAACAAATTCTTGCTCCAACTAATAATGTTGCTATCTATAATTTACCTGAAAACCAATCTAAAACTCAAAAAACTTTACCTTCAAATAAATTATTTAAAATTTTAAATTTCAATGGTACTCCTAAAAATCTCTGGCTTTACACAAGTCAAGGATGGATCAAAGCTAATGATGTTTTATTCTATGGCTTTTTTAACAACTTAGCATTTAAACAGTACAAATCTTTACCTCCAGTCAGTCAATATACCAATATTGCATTACTCAACTTCAAATTACCAGACGTTACAACCAATTCATATTTAGAAAATATTTCCATTTTAAAGAAAATTTGCAATTATAAGGTGCTTCTCTAGCTTAGAGGCACCTTTTTTTGATAAAATTTTTTTAAGATATAAAAAGGAGGATTTTTTAATGGATTTAGATTATAAAAAATTAGCACTTGCTAAAAAAGATGATATTTTACGCGATTTAGGAGAATTAATTGCTATTGATTCTTCTGAAGATCTAAACAATACATCTAAGGAATATCCAGTAGGACCTGGTCCAGTCAAAGCAATGAAAAAGTTCTTGTCTTTTGCAGAACGTGATGGTTTTAATATTAAAAACATTGATAATTATGCTGGCCGAGTAGATTTTGGTGAAGGTGACAAGCGTTTAGGAGTTATCGGTCATATGGATGTTGTACCTGCTGGAGATGGGTGGGTTACTGATCCATTTAAGATGACTAATTAAAGATGGAAAAATCTATGGTCGTGGTAGTGCTGATGATAAAGGACCAGCTTTAGCTGCTTACTACGGTATGCTTTTACTTAAAGAAGCAGGCTTTAAACCTAAAAAGAAAATTGATTTCATCGTTGGTACCAATGAAGAAACTAACTGGGTTGGAATTAACTACTACTTAAAGCATGAACCAACTCCTGATCAAGTATTTTCTCCAGATGCTGAATATCCTATTATCAATGGTGAACAAGGTATCTATACCTTAACCTTAAAATTTAAAGATAATCCTGAAAAAGGACAATTTAGTTTAGACAAATTTACTGCTGGAATCGCTGCAAATGTTACTCCACAAAAAGCCTTTGCAACTATTTCTGGTCCTGATCTTGATGAAGTACGCAAGGCATATGATAAATTCTTAAAAGAAAATGATCTTGAAGGTGAATTTGAAATCAATGGCGATACTGCCACTCTTGAATTAACTGGTCAAGGTGCTCATGCTTCTGCCCCTCAAGTTGGTAAAAATGCTGCAACTTTCTTGGGTCTTTTCTTAAATGATTTTGAATTTAAAGGTCGTGACAAAAACTTCTTAAACTTCTTAGCTGAAGTTGAACATGAAGACTTCCAAGGTAAGAAGTTAGGCGTATATCATCATGATGAGTTAATGGGTGATTTATCGAGTGCTCCAAGTATCTTTGAATACAATGGCGAAAAAGCAATTTTAAAAGATAATATTCGTTACCCACAGGGAACTGACCCAGAAAAAATGGTCAAACAAGTCAATGATAAGTTTGGTGACATTTTGACAGCAAGCTTCGATTCATTTGAAGAACCTCACTACGTTCCAGGAGATGATCCACTGGTAAAAACTCTTCTTAAAGTATACGAACATCAAACTGGTAAGCCAGGACATGAAGTTGTAATTGGCGGAGGGACTTATGGTCGTCTATTTGAACATGGAGTGGCCTTTGGAGCTCAACCAGAAGATGCACCAATGGTAATGCACCAAGCCAATGAATACATGAAAGTTGACGATTTAATTGATTCTATTGCTATCTATGCTGAAGCAATTTATGAATTAACTAAAGATGCTGACTAAATAAAAAAATGGACTTAAAAATGTAATGAGCCTCAAAAGTGTCTAACTTTTGAGGCTCATTACAAAAAGTCCATTTTTTATTTGCCTTCTGCCTCTTTAATACTAAATCCAGGAATTTCACTGAACCATTTTTTCATTAAACGACTATACGTCCCATCTTTTTTAAGTTCAGCCAATGCTTTATCAATTTTATTAGCGAGTTTTGTTTGACCTTTATTAACTGCAATTCCATAAGGTTCATGTGTAAAAGTCCCACCAACAACCTTATAACCAGGATTTTCTGCTGCAATACCTGCAAGCATTCCATTATCTGTACTCATCGCAACAGCTTGACCTGCTTTTAAAGCTGTAAAAGCTTGTCCATAATCATCATATTCTAAAACATGAGCTTTTGGGGCAAACTTATGAATATTTTCAACTGCAGTAGTCCCTTTAACAGCTGCAACAACAGCTTTATCATTATTTAAACTTTTAATATTCTTAACTTTGCTATCTTTTTTTACTAGAAGTGATTGACCAGCATAAAAATATGGTTTAGAAAAAGTAACGATTTTCTTACGTGCAGGTGTAATAGTAACTGAAGAAATAGTCGCATCAATGTTACCATTTTTTAATACAGGGATTTTAGTCTTAGAACTAACTTGAAAGAGTTCAGCTTGTCCATTTTTACCCAAAATCTTTTTAGTGATTGCACGTGCCATATCAATATCAAATCCAACTAATTTATTTTCTTTGATATCCATAATTGAAAACAAACGCGTATCATTTTTTACGCCCCAAATAATTTTATTGCTACTTTTTACTTGCTTATAAACTTCATTTTTAGGAGCTTGTTCTGCTTCACCAGTATCATTTTCACAAGCTGCTAAATTAAGTGCTGCTAGAAAGATAATAATTGCAGCAAACATTTTTCTGTATTTTTTAAGCATCAAATCGTTGCCTCCTGAATTAATTATGCATCCCTTATTATACGAAAAAAGGATGAGTTACTCAAAACGAGTTTCTCATCCTTTTTAAATAAAGTTTTTTCAATTATTGATTTAATGTACTTTGCTTCTTCAAAAGTTCATATGGAAGTTCAATATTTGTATCATCAACTTCTTCATTATTCATCAACTTTGTTAGCATTCTCATTGCTACTGCACCCATATCATAAAGTGGCTGCTTAATAGTAGTAAGAGCAGGACGAACAACGGAAGCAATCTGTGTGGCACTTGCAGTTACAATTTCTAAGTCTTCTGGTACATTTCTACCAGCATCAATAGCAGAATTTAAGATACCAACAGCACTACTATCACGAGTAACGATTACCCCATCAACTCCATCTTTTACAAGTTGAGAATAAAGATTATAACCATCTGAATAATCTTTAATATTGGTATAAATATGTTCTTCAGATATATTGTGATCCTTTAAAAATTGCTTATATGCAGGGATACGATATTCACTATTAACTACAGCATTAGGATCTCCCACAACCATAGCTAAATTCTTTTTACCATCATTAAACATTAAATTTAATGCTTCTGTATCGGCTTTTTTATAATCGATAGTAACTGAAGGTAAATCAGTATGATTATCCTTAGTTCCGGCAAGAACAACAGGAGTATTAGTTCTTTCAAAGGCTTCTAAAGTCTTATCAGATAAGCGATTAGACATGTAAATGACACCATCAACTTGCTTATTAAGCAAACTTTGAATTGCCTGCTCTTCTTTCATTAAACGATTTTCAATACTAGTAATAATAATATTGTACTTATATAAAAGTGCAATATCATCAATTCCTTTTGAAAGCTCCGCAAAGTATAAATTAGTAAGGTCTGGCACAACTAAACCAACAGTTGTTGTACGCTTAGAAGCTAAGCCTTGAGCAACAGCATTTGGTTGATAATGAAGTCTCTTAATAACTTCCATAACTTTGTCACGAGTTTCCTTACGAACATTATTATTTCCATTAACTACTCGAGAAACAGTAGCCATAGAAACTTTTGCTTCACGAGCAACATCATAAATAGTTACTTCTTGTTTATGCATTTTAATTCCCCAGTTCTTCTTAAAAATTTCCATTACACAAGATAACACGAAAAACAAAAAAGTGCAAACGTTTACACCTATTCTTTCATTTTTTCATGATTTTTTATACTTTTTTCATGTTATAATCACGTTGATTGTACACTTTTTTCAAGAAAGGACTAAATATATGAATTTAGATAAACTGCAAGAATGGCTTGTATCAACTGGCAATGATGTAGCTTATATTTCTGATCCATTGTCAATTGCTTATTTTACTGGTTATGCCATGGAACCACACGAGCGTATCTTTAGCTTAGTAGCTTTAAAAGATGCACCTGCATTTGTTTTTGTTCCAGCTTTAAACGTAGAAGAAGCAAAAGCATCAGCTTGGAACGGAGATGTTGTTGGCTATCTCGACTCAGAAGATCCGTGGGCAATGATTGCCGATGAAATTCGTAAAAGAACAAGCGAACACAAGAATTGGGCAATTGAAAAAATCAACTTACCTGTTGCTCACTTTCAAAACTTACGCAGTAACTTTCTAGATGGCAGCTTTACTAATGATGTTTCAGGATTTATTGAACGTATTCGTTTATATAAAACTCCAGAAGAAATTGAAAAATTAAAAGGCGCAGGACGTGAAGCAGACTATGCTTTTCAAATTGGCTTTGATGCTCTAAAAACAGGCGTGACAGAACGCAGCGTTGCTGGACAAATTGACTATCAATTAAAAATTCAGCATGGTGTAATGCATGAAAGTTTTGAAACAATTGTACAAGCAGGAAAAAATGCTGCTAATCCCCATTTGGGTCCTACAATGAATACTGTGCAACCTAATCAATTAGTTTTATTTGATTTAGGTACCATGCATGATGGATATGCTTCTGATGCTAGTCGAACAGTTGCTTATGGTGAACCAAGTGCTAAACAACGTGAAATTTATGAAGTCGATAGAGAAGCCCAACAAGCTGCAATTGAAGCTGCCAAACCTGGCATCACTGCAGGTGAGCTTGATGCTGTAGCTCGCGACATTATTAAGCGTGCTGGTTATGGTGAGTACTTTATCCACCGTTTAGGTCATGGAATTGGAATGAATGTTCATGAATTTCCTTCAATTGTTGGTGGAAATGATTTAGTAATCGAAGAAGGTATGTGCTTCTCAATTGAACCTGGAATCTATATCCCAGGCTTTGCCGGAGTTAGAATCGAAGACTGCGGCGTAGTAACTAAAGATGGTTTTGAACCATTTACTCATACTGATAAGGACTTGAAAGTTTTACCATTAAAAAATTAAGTAGCAAAAAAGACATGCTAGTAAAATGCTAACATGCCTTTTTCTTTTATAACTCCAATTAAACTTAAGCTTCTGGTTTAGCTTCTGATGAATGATCAGTAGTATTATCAGTAGCTTCTGCATTGTTCAAGTCATTAACTGACTTTTCTGCAGTGTCAGTTGAATTGTTATCATCTTTCTTAGAATCGTCAATAACGATATCATCAAAATCTTTCAATTCTGAATCATCTTCAACGTTCTTTGGGAATGATGCAAGTTGGTTCTTAACAACTTCAGTACCATTGTCGTACTTCTTCTTTAAATCTTGAAGAGTATCATTGTCCTTGATCTTCTTCTTAACATCATCTAATTGTTCATCAGTTACAAGAAGTGAACCTGCAACAAAACCAGCTGCAGCACCAGCAATAGTACCAACTAAAAAACTAGTAAATTTACCCATAATTAAAGTCCTCCTTTGGATTTTATTCTTCGCCTTTTCGACGTTTGCGTCTAGCTAAAGCGGCTGTCAATAATGAAGAAACAACCCCAGCACTTGAAAAGCGACTACGGTTATTAAAACGCTTCACCATCTTTTTGGAAGAAGCATTAATTTCTGAAACACTTTCTCCAAGTTCAGCAGCTGCCTTAACTACTGGTTCAATCGTCTTCATTTTACCATTAACATCGGCTAAAAGTACATTTGTTTTATCCAATAAATCACTAGTTTGTCCCATCAAACCATTGACATCTGATGAAATCTTTTTAATTGATTCATTGGTTGTCTGCATTGTCTTATTAGCTTCTTCAATAGCTTTTGAAGTACGAACAAGCATCGGAATTGTGAAAAGTACTAATATTAAAAATGCGATAGCGGCAATTAGTCCTGCTAAAGCACCGTAAGAAATTACCATCTTCTACCTCCAATAATACATCTAAAAAAAGTTTAGCATGAAAACACTTTATTCTCAATGAATACGTAATTTGTTATGCTTAATTTATAAAAACAAAGAAAGGAATTTTATTTTCAATGAAAAATACTCTTCATTTAAATAATAAAGCCCTCTCCGTTAACTGGGATAAAATCAGTGATAATTTACTCAATGTTATTTGGCAGCTGTTTTTAACTACATTGATCTTTTATCTGATTTCACACTATGGCACTAAGCTTATTAACCGCTATATAAATCATAGCAATAAGCCACGCAATAAGCGAACCCAAACAATTAAAGCACTAATTACCAGTGTCTTTCAATATACAATTATATTCTTTTATTTGGGCGGTGTCTTATCAATTTTAGGAGTTCCTGTCGGAACACTACTTGCCAGCGCTGGAATTTTCTCACTGGCTTTAGGAATGGGAGCTCAAGGATTTGTAAGTGACTTAGTAAATGGTTTTTTTATTTTGAGTGAAGATCAATTTGATGTAGGCGATACAGTACAAATCAACTCACAAATAGGTACCGTTATTCAGCTAGGACTACGAACAACTCGTTTAAAAGGCTCTGACGGGTCCATTATTTATATCCCTAACAGAAACATTTCAATTGTACAAAACCTCGCACACGGGGGAATAAGCGTAAATGTAGCCGTAGAATTAGATGCTGCAAATGACTTTAATCAAGTCAAAGAAATCATTAAAAATGAAAATAAACAAATTCAACCTGAAAAAAAGACTCTAGTTCAAGGTCCAACAATCGTTGGGATTACCGCCCAAACCGGTAATAATGTTACTTTTACCGTCCATTTTCAAGTTAAGCCGGGTAAAGAAAGTACTGTTAGAGATCTTTATTTAAGCCACTATATTCGTGCTCTACAAAAAAATAATATTAAATTTGCTACAATAGCAAAACCGATTGCTGCTAAAAGCTAAAATTAAAACCTGAATGTCGATTATACAACGCATTCAGGTTTTTTCTAATCAAATTGTTCAAACCATTCTGGTAATTTTTTAAGTAATTTTTCTACTGCACGACCTCTATGGGAAATTTCATTTTTTTCATCTGTTGTCATTTGTGCAAAAGTTTTGCCCTTTTCTGGAACATAGAATAATGGATCGTAGCCAAAACCATCTTCTCCGCAAGGACCAGCCAAAATCTCACCATCACAAGTTCCACTAACTACTAGATCTTTATCAAAATGATCAGGCATTGAAACTACAATAGTCGTATTAAAATGAGCTGTCCTTTTTTCTGAAGGAGTTCCTCCCAGCTCTGCTAAAAGTTTCGCATTATTATGAGCATCGTTGTGAGCTTCTCCTGCATAACGAGCTGAACGCACCCCTGGTGCCCCATTTAATTTATCTACCATTAAGCCAGAATCATCGGCAATAGTTGGCAACTTACTAAACTCTGCTAAAGCATGAGCTTTCAATTTAGCATTCTCTTCAAAAGTTCGACCAGTTTCTACGACATGAGGAGCATTAACTAAATCAGCATTAGTTTTGATATCAATATCTACACCTGCTTTTTTAAAAGCTTCTTTTAATTCACGTACTTTTCCTTGATTATTAGTAGCAAATAAAACTTCCTTAGTCATTATAAATTCTCCGTTTCAACATGTTCAGCACTTAAATCAGCCTCACCTAAAAATCGTTGCCCCATTTGTGCAAAAGAAATAGGATCTCCTGTTGTATAATATTCATGAGTGACATTTGCAGATTCATTAAACAAGCTATCTCGCTTCATCACATTATATGTGTATTGAGCAACTTGATCTGCAGGATCAACAATCTTAATATCTTTTCCTAAAACTTCCGCAAATTCCTTCTGAATAATAGGATAGTGAGTACAACCCAAAACAAAAGTATCAAAATCTTTTCCTTTAAGAGAAGCCACACTTCTTTTAACTGCTTCTAAATTAGTTTGATAATCTTTTTGTGCTTCAATAAGCGGAGCTAATTCAGGAGCAGCAACTTCTGCAACATCAATTTTAGAATTACGAAATTCTATTTCTTTTTTATATGCATGAGAACTAATAGTAACCGGAGTTGCTACTACAGCTACTTTATTATTTTCAGTTGTACGAGCAGCTGCTAAACTTCCAGATTGAATTACTCCAATAATTTGCTGGTCAACTTCTTTTTGAAGAGTTGGCATAGCAGCAGCAGTTGCAGTATTACATGCAAAAATAATCAATTTAACGTTCTTACTTAATAAAAATTTAACACTTTGTCTAGTTAGCTTAATAATTTCTTGTTGGCTTTTTTCACCATAAGGCATATTAGCATTATCACCAATAAAAACTGTAGATTCATTAGGTAATTTTTCAATAACTTTTTTTACTACAGAAAAACCTCCATCTCCAGAATCTAATAACCCTATAGGACGATTATCCATTTTTATGTCCCCTTTCAAGAAAAAAATATTTTCTACTTCCACTAGTTTACGGTAAAATGAATAAGAATAAAAGGGAAGAAGTACACTCATGGAAAACAACACAGAACATAACGAACACGTATATTTTGTTAATCAATTATATCGCGATTTTATTTTGCCAACGATTTTAGGTGACGATGATGCAACTATTCTTTACTGGGCTGGTAAGAGAATTTCACGTCACTATGATCTGTCGTCATTTGAAGATTTGGCTGATTTTTTTGCAATGGCCGAATTTGGTACACTTACTAAAGTTAAAGAACGCAGAAGTTCTACAACTTTTGAATTAAGCGGTCAAAATGTAGCCGACCGTCTAAGTAGTGATAGCCGAGAATTTGCTTTAGAAAGCGGTATGATCGCTGAAGCATTAGAAAAAGAAAGCGGTCGAACAACAGAAAGTGAAATCACTATTTTAGATAAGCAAAAAACAGTTGAATTTCTTGCACGTTTTAATTAAGCATTTTTCTAGGGTATTTTTATATTTTTCTGTATACTTTTAAATAAATCATAAACAGGAGAATTGGAAATGTTTAAAGAATTTAAGCAATTTATTGCCCGTGGAAATGTTATTGATTTAGCTGTCGGTGTAATTATCGGAGCTGCATTTACTTCTATTGTGAAGTCTCTTGTCTCTAATATTATTAATCCTCTTATTGGAATTTTTATTGGAAAAATCGATCTTTCTAATTTAGTATTCAAGGTTGGGGATGCAACATTTAAATATGGTAGCTTTCTTAATGCTATAATTAACTTCTTAATTATTTCATTTGTAGTATTTTTAATTGTCCAAGCAGTTAATAAAATTACTCGTAAGGAAAAGAAAGAAGACCCCAAGCCTACAGCAGAAGATTACTTAAAAGAAATCCGTGATATTTTAGCAGAACAAGAAAATAAATAAAAAGCGTTGAGGCTGTAATGAGCCTCAACGCTTTTTTGTGATTAAGCTGTGTATTGATCTAAGATTTGGTTAAGTTTTTCCTTTGGAGTATAACCAGTTAAACGGTCAACAATCTTGCCATCCTTCTTAATAATCAAAGTAGGAATTGCCATAATGCCTAGATTTTTAGCTGTTTCTTGATTTTGATCTACATCCATCTTGGTGAACTTAACATCTTGACGCTCTTCAGCTAGTTGATCAATAACTGGTGATTGCATCTTACATGGACCACACCAAGGTGCCCAAAAGTCAGTTAATACAACACCATTATCAGTTTCTTCGTTAAAGTCTTGATCTGTGATTGCTTCAACCATAATTATTACCTCTCAATCAAAAAATCCAAAAAATAATTTTTTGAAAACTCTTTATAATTTAATAATATCAGCATAACTTACTTTTTACAAGTTAAATGCACTACTTTAATTGCACAATAGTTGCTCCATTACCACCTTCATTTGCAGGTGCATAATTAAAACTTTTAACATGTCTACTAGATTTTAAATATTGCCAAACACCCTTTCTAATAGCACCTGTTCCAATCCCATGAATAATGGTTATGGTACTTAAACCTGCTAACAAAACAGAATCAATATAGCGGTCTAAATTTGTCATCGCTTCATCATAGCGCTGTCCACGTAAATCAATCTCACTATGAGCATTACTTCTTCTAACTGCACTTGTTGCACGAACTTTAGGCTGAGATTTTTTAGGTGAGGACTGAGAAATCTTCTCAACATCACGATCACTAACCTTCACCTTTATAATTCCTAGTTGAACCTCATATTGGTGCTCTCCAAGCTTCTTTGTAATAGTGCCTGTTTGCCCATAAGAGAGGACTTTTACTTGGTCACCCACACTTACATTATGGCGACGTTTTTCACGCTGTAAGACCTTATTATGGGCCAAATTCTCAGCTTGACGCTGTAAGCTATTAAGTTCGCCTTTAGCATCAATAATTTTATTTTGTTTGAGATTAATCCCCGCTTTTTGTTGCTTTTCAAGCTCTTCAATAATTTTATCAGCCTTTTTACGACGTTTTGCCACCACTTCATTAGCTCGCTCTTGAGCAAAATCAAGTTGCTTTTGAATGCGTTGATTATACCAGTCAAGCGCATCTTGTAATTTTTTCTCAAGTTTTTGACTACGATCTAAACTCGTTTGCAAATGCTCTCTTGCAGTATTAGCAGCTTTAGTTTGCTGATTCAAACGCTCAATCATATTATTGATATCTGAATCTTCATCACTCATCAAACTTTGTGCATTTTTAACTACATCTTCACGCATTCCAAGTCTTCTAGCGATTGCAAAAGCATTACTATGACCTGGAATTCCAATTTGTAAATGATAAGTAGGAGAAAGTGATTTTAAATCAAATTCCATTGACGCATTTGTTGTTCGCAAGCGATTATAGCCGTAAAGCTTTAATTCAGGATAGTGAGTTGTAACCATAATTTGAGCTTTATTTTTACGTAAAAAGTCCAAAATACTAATGGCTAAACTTGCTCCTTCTTCCGGGTCAGTTCCGGCTCCAATTTCATCAATTAAAACCAAAGTATCACTATCGACGTTTTTCATAATAGCGATAATATCGTTAATATGTGAAGAGAAAGTACTTAAAGATTGTTCAATTGATTGTTCATCTCCAATATCAGCATAAATCTGCTTAAAAATACCAACTCGGCTTCCCTCTTGGGCTGGAATAAACAGGCCAGATTGTGCCATTAATTGTAAAAGACCAGCTGTTTTTAGGGTAATGGTTTTACCACCAGTGTTTGGTCCGGTGATAAGCATCGTATCAAAATCTTCTCCAAGCACAATATCATTTGGCACTACTTTTTCAGGATCAATTAAAGGATGACGCGCCTTTAATAAGTTCATTGAATGATCTTGAGTTAATTTTGGCTCAGTGGCTTGCATCTTTTTAGCTAGCTTGGCTTTAGCTTGTAAAAAATCAAGTTCTGTTAGTGCATTAGCAATAGAATTAAGATTTTCAATTTCTTCACGAGCTAAATTAGATAGGTTCTTTAAAACGCGACGAATTTCTTGCCGTTCTTGAGCCAATAAATTTTGTTGACGATTATTTAATGCCAAAACTGATTCTGGCTCAATAAATAAAGTCTGTCCACTTGCACTTTGGTCATGAACTACTCCACCAAATTTACTTCGATATTCTTGCTTAACCGGAATAACATAGCGGTCATCACGAATCGTCACAATTTGTTCTGACAAATACTTGCTACTATTCCCCTTAGTATAAGCATCCATTCGATTCTTGATGTCTTCTTCATTACTTTTCATATCATGACGAAGTCGAGCCAAGCTGCTAGAAGCAGAATCTAATACTTCTCCATCATAATCAACTGATTTTTTTAATTCATTAAAAAGTAGTTCAGGCACGTCAAGTTTATCTAAAATACTTTCAATTGCTGATAAATCAACTTCTTCAACATCTTCCAAAAAGTTATTAACTTCTTTAGCTAAAGTTAAAACTAATAATAAGTTTCCAAGTTCTTCTGCGTTTAAATCAGCTTTAACACTCAAACGTTTAGTACTTGGATGAATATCTAAGAAGTCACTTAAAGGCAGTTGCCCTTTTACTCTCAATAAATTTACTAAAGATAAAGTTTGCTCTAATTGCAGTTTTACTTGATCATAATCACTAGCAGGACGCAATTGTTCGGCATGTTTTTTTGCTGGAGCAGTTATTGCTTCATTTTTTAATTTATTAGTAATTTGTTCAAATTCTAAAATTTCTAAAATCTTTTCGTTCATTATTCCTTATTCCAATTAACAAAAAGAGGCTGGCATTAAACCAGTCCTCTTTTTATTCACCACTTAAACGGTCATCATCAAGGAAAGTATTTAATACTCCTTGTACCATTTCCCATTCTTCATCAGATTCAATTTCATGCAAATCACTGCTGGTTACATCTCCAGCATCATCTGCATCATAGCTAAATGCTTGAACTTCAATATCTTCTCCTTCACCAACTGCAGCTGGATAAAGAAGGACATAAGACTTATCATAATCATCTGAATGAAAAGTGAATAAGATTTCATATAATTCTTCATTACCCTTGTCATCAACTAGAGTAATTTGGCGATCCATATCGTCTTTATTTTGTTGTGTCATTATTGATCCTTTCGGTTTAAATCTAAATAGTTTTGCAAGATAAGAACTGCAGCCATTTGATCAATTACCTCTTTGCGTTTATGGCGGTCATGAATTCCAGCTTCTTCAACTAAAACTCTTTCTGATTCTATAGTAGTTAATCTTTCGTCTGAATAATATACAGGTAAACCAAACTTCTTTTTTAGTCTTTCCCCATATGCTTTACTACGTGCTACAGAATCGCCTGCTGAACCATCCATATTTTTAGGTAATCCCAATACAAAACCTGCTGGGTCATACTCACGCACTAATTTCTTAATTGATTTCATACCAAAATTAAATTTGGTTTCATCAACTTGAATTGTTTCTACTTTTTGCGCAGTATATCCTAACTCATCGCTAACAGCTACGCCGACAGTTTTAGAACCAATATCTAACCCTAATAGTCTACGCATTTACTTATCCTTACCGAGGTAACTTTTAACTAATTCTTCGATAATTTCATCACGTTCATGCTTAAGAATTAAGTTACGCGCATCATTGTGACGTGGGATATAAGCAGGATCGCCAGAAAGTAAGTATCCTACAATCTGGTTAATTGGGTTATAACCCTTTTCTTCAAGCGCATTGTAAACATCTTGCAGAGTATCATAAACATTTTTACCCTTATTTTGGTTAAAGTCAAAATGCATTGTTTTATCTAACGAACTCATAATTATTCCTCCTGTTCCAATTTTACTTGAAAAAAAGCTTAAACTCAATTAATTAATTCTTTGAAATTTCATCAAGTACTACATCAATGGCATCCTTCAAGCCCTCTGGTTTCTTACCACCAGCTTGAGCCATATTAGGACGACCACCACCGCCACCACCAAAGATTGGAGCAGCAGTCTTAATTAAGTTACCAGCTTTAAGGCCTTTATCTAATGCCTTGTCATTCAAGCTAATAATCATATTTGCTTTACCGTCATTTTCTGCGGCAAGAACTAAAATATCTGACTTATTTTGACTCTTCCAGCTATCAGCAAGTTCACGCAAGTCTTTCATACCATCAACATCAGCAATTTCTGCAATAACAGTTAAATCACCTGCTTGTTTAATGTTATTAAACAAATCTTTTGACTTAGCTTGGTTAATAGTCTTGTTTAATTCTTCAACTTGTTTTTGACTATCATGTAAATCAGTTTCAAGTGAATCAATCTTATCAATGATATTTTCTGGTTTAGTTGCCTTAACTTCTTCTTGAATATTATCAAGTAAGTTTGAGCGATTTGCTAAATATTCATATGCCTTCTTTGAAGTTACTGCTTCAATTCTACGCATACCAGCACCGATAGCAGATTCTGAAGTAATCTTGAAAATACCGATTTGACTAGTGTTATCACAGTGAGTACCGCCACAAAACTCAGTTGAAAAGTCAGAAATTTGAACAACACGAACTTTATCACCGTATTTACCGTTGAATAGTGCTAATGCTCCCATTTTACGACCAGTTTCTGGATCAGTAATAGTAGTCTTAACTTGAATTGCTTCCCAAATCTTTTGGTTAACAAGTTCTTCGACTGACTTAAGTTCACGTGGAGTCATTGGGTCCATTGCAGTAAAGTCAAATCTCAAGTAATCAGGTTCTACTAAACTACCTGCTTGGTGAGTATGTTCACCTAAAACTTGGCGAAGTGCTGAATGTAAAAGGTGAGTTGCAGTGTGTGAGTGACGAAGACCTTCACGACGTTCACGATCAATCTTAAGAATGTATTCTGTACCTTTTTCAAGTGGCAAAATAACATCTACAAAGTGCAAGTTTTGATCATTTGGTGCATGTTGTACATCAGTAACTTTAGCTACTAACTCACCATCTTTATTATAGATATCACCATGATCAGCAACTTGACCACCACGTTCAGCATAAAATGGTGTCTTATCAAATACTAAAGTTGCTTGTTCACCTTCTGCTTTATCAACAAGCTTATCATCAACAATAATATCAATAAGTTTTGCATGGGGTTCTTCATAAACACCATATTCAAACTCTGACTTATCCTTTAAATTCATCAAAGTTTCATCTTGCTTACCCATTGATTGAAGATCACCACGAGCTTTTCTAGCACGATCTTTTTGAGCTTGCATTTCTGCGTCAAAGCCATCTTTATCAACATTTAAGCCTTCATCTTGAGCTGATTCAAATGTTAATTCATATGGAAATCCATAAGTATCGAATAACTTAAATGCATCTTTACCTGAAATAGTCTTATCTTCAGATTTTTTAGCCTTTTCAATTAAATCATCAAGCAAAGTTAAACCGCTGTCAAGAGTTGCACCAAATCTTTCTTCTTCATTTTGGATAACATTTGCAATGAATCCTTGTTGATCAACAATTTCTGGATAGTGACTTTGCATAATTTTACCAACAACTGGAACTAATTTGTAAAGAAAGGCACCCTTAATTCCTAAACGTTGACCATTAAGATCAGCACGACGGATTAAACGACGCAAAACATAGCCACGTCCTGAGTTTGATGGAAGAGCACCATCTGCAATAGCAAAACTTACTGCACGAACGTGATCTGCAATAATCTTGAAGGCAGTTGTATCTTCTTTATTTTCACCATATTTCTTTCCATCAGTCATTTCTTCAGTTGCATGAATGATTGGTAAGAAAAGGTCAGTTTCAAAGTTTGTTGGTGCATCTTGTAAAATTGAAAGCACACGTTCAAGCCCCATACCAGTATCGATATTCTTGTGTGGCTGGTCTACATATTGGCCATTTGGCAAGTGGTTATATTGTGAGAATACAATATTCCAAATTTCAAGATAGCGAGCATTTTCACCACCTGGAAAGTTTTCTGGGTCATCTTCGGCAACATCATTATTTTCTTGACCACGATCATAAAAAATTTCTGTATCCGGACCACATGGACCCTCACCAATATCCCAGAAGTTATCTTCTAATTCAACAATATGATCTTTTGGCATCCCTGCTTTAATCCAAACTTCTTTTGAATCTTTGTCTTTTGGATAAACAGTACAGTAAAGTTTTTCCTTATCAAGATCAAGCCATTCAGGACTTGTCAAAAATTCCCATGCCCAAGGAATTGCTTGTTCTCTAAAGTAGTCTCCTACTGAAAAGTTACCAAGCATTTCAAAGAAAGTTTGGTGACGAGCGGTTTTACCAACATTTTCAATATCATTAGTTCTGATTGACTTTTGTGAAGAAGTAATTCTATGATTCTTAGGAACTACTGAACCATCAAAATACTTCTTCATTGTAGCAACCCCTGAGTTGATCCAAAGAAGAGTTGGATCGTCTTGTGGAATAAGTGATGCACTTGGCATAATCATGTGGCCATGGTCCTTAAAGAAATCTAAGAACATTTGGCGAAACTCTGAACTATTTAGTTTCTTCATGAATTTTTATCTCCCATTTACAAAAAATAAAAAACACCGTTGCTTAATGCAAGGACGCCCAAAGCGCGGTACCACCTTGTTTGCAACAGTGCTTGTTACCTCTTTATTATCTTCAATTCAAAACTTAAAGGAGCATTTTTTAAACGTTATTAGACTTTTTCACCAAGCAGTCCTCTCTTTGAAATAACTATTTAAAAAATATATCTTAAGCTGAGAAAAATTATACTACAAGTTGAAGCTTTGTCAACGTCCTTGTTCGCGCTTACGCTTTCTTTGGCGCTTAGCCTTTCGAATTTCATGACGTTGTTCAAGTTTGCGTTTTTGACGATTATCTTCTTGGATTGCACGCTTAATTTTCTTTTTGTAGCCTGGCTTACGCTTACGTTTTTGCTTTTTCACCAAACCTACAAGCTTAGTATCAAGCTTTCTATTTTTAGCTTCACGATTATCACGTCTTCGATAATGCTTACGCGGTACTAATTCGCCATTTTTAATTTCAACAAAATCAAAATGAACCCCCATCTTTTCAAGATCAGCAATTCGATTCATTTCTTCTTCACGAATTAAAGTAATCGCATGTCCAGATAAACCATTTCGACCAGTACGTCCAATTCTATGAATTACAAATTCTAAATCTCTTGGAACTTCATAGTTAATAACCAAACTAACTCCATCAATATCAAGACCGCGTGCTGCTAAATCACTTGCTACAACATATTGGAATTGCCCTTGTTCTACTTGTCTAATAGTACGTTTACGCTCACGTTCTGTGATTCCACCATGAATTTTAGCAACTTTCATTCCTTGATCTTGTAAATATTTAGTGATTTCATCAACTTTTTGCTTAGTATTAGCAAAAACTAGTGCCAAATATGGCTGACCCATTGTCAAAAGTTTATATAAAATTGCCTTTTTATTTTTAGAACCTACATCTAATAAGTCATTTTTTATAGTAGGTGCAATAACAGCTGGATTATCAATTACAATTTCATCAGGATGGGCCATATATTTACGTAAGAAATTGGAGAGCTTAACTGGAATAGTTGCAGAAAATGCAGCAAATAAGACATTTTTAGGTAATTTATTTGCTACTTGATCAATATCTGCTAAAAATCCCATATCAAGAGTCATATCAGCTTCATCAATCACAAAAACTTTAACTTGATCTACTGCAAAAATTTTCTTTTGTACAAAATCAAGCAAACGTCCTGGCGTCGCAATAATTAATTGCGGTTTTTTATTAGCCATTTTTTCAAGTTGACGCTCACGATCAGTTCCTCCAGCTAAATGCGCAATTGAAATATCAAGCCCAGATGCATCCCTTAATTGTCTAGCAACTTTATAAAGCTGATCAGCTAATTCTCGACTTGGAGCTGTGATAATAGCTTGAACATAATCAGAATTTTCATCTATTTTATTTAAAACAGGTACTAAGTATGCATGAGTTTTACCTGAGCCAGTTGCAGCTTGAACAACTACATTGACATCAGATAAAAGAGTTGGAATAACTTTTTCTTGAACTTTAGTTGGCTTTTTAAAATTAATTTTTTCCAGAGCTGTCTGAAGTTCTGGTCTAATTCTTGAATCGGTAAAAGTATTATTCATTTTCTTCTTTGTATCTCTTTGTTACATCAACTAATTCAGCAAAAATTTGCTTAACTTCATCCATGTCCTTGGCATTAGCACCACTTGCTAATGCATGACCTCCACCATCGTGCTTTTCTGCTAAATGATTAATTACAGGACCCTTTGAACGATAGTGAACACGATAAGTACCATCTGGCTTTTCAACAAAGACATTCCAAGCAATAATATCCTTAATTCTGCCAGGAGTTGAAACAGTTACTGAAGTTTGTTCAAAGTTAACTCCTAACTTCTTAAGTTCATCTTGAGTAAGTACTGCATAGGCAGCGCCGCTTGGATCAACTGTCATATAATCAAGAACAGCTGCTTGAAGTTTAGCTTGAGCAAAAGTTACGTCACTAATATTACGAGCAATTTCAGTAATATCAATACCAGTTTTTGCAAGTTGAGCTGCTACTTCAAAAGTATGGGCAGAAGTTTCTGGATACATAAAACGACCAGTGTCGCCAACAATACCAGCATAAAGTGGATAAGCAATTTCTTTATTCATAGGTAAGTTTTCGGCATTGATAAAATCAACAATGATTTGACAAGCAGCTGGAGCATCTGGATCAACATAACTCATATCTGCATATGGGTCTACATCTGGATGGTGGTCAATTTTAATCAAGAAATCCCCTTGATCATAAAGCTTATTAGAAATTCTTGGGGTATTAGCTGTATCAGTAGTAATAACTAAAGCTCCCTTATAATCCTCAGCATTGACTTCATCCATATGGTTGATCCATGCTAAATCACCTTCATCATTTTCCCCAGCACATAGAATTCTCTTTTCTGGGAACTTTTCACTTAAACTGCGAGCAAGCCCAGCTTGAGAACCAATTGCATCTGGGTCTGGACTAGTATGACGGTGCAAAATAATAGTAGGATATTGTAAGATTTTTTCATAAATATCATCAAATGAACTCATATTAATTTCTCCTCGTTTTTAATAATCACTATCTAGTTTACCAGAAAAACGTCCTTAAAGTGTATCAAACAAATCAACTTCCGCATAATGAGTCTGCTCTAAGTTAGTTGTAGAAACCCCTAGTAAACGAATTCCTTTGTTCAAAAATTCTGGCAATGTTAAAAATAAATCCCGTACTTCTTGAAAAATTATTTTTTCATTACTTGTGGCTTTTTTTAACATTCTTCTTCGAGTAATGGTATGAAAATCACTATCTCGTATTTTTAGAACTATACACTTAGCAGATAAATTTTTCTCTATAAGAATATCACTAACTTCACTGCTATATTTTCTCAAATTGGTCAAAGCTTGTTGCTGATCAAAAATACTTGGTTCAAAAGTTCTTTCTTTTCCAATAGATTTCCTAGTTCTATCACCTTCAACTGGACTCAAATCAATTCCACGAGAGTGCATCGCTAAAGAATAGCCCCATTTTTTAAACTTTTTTATTAAAAATTCTACACTTTTATTTTGTAAATCTTTACCTGTGTTAATTCCTAATTCTCGCAATGAATTTTGTGTCTTTTTTCCAACACCAGGAAACTTTTTAATATCTTGTCTAGCCAAAAAATCTATTGCTTCTTCAGGCAGAATAATAGTTTTTCCAAATGGCTTAGCATATTCAGAAGCCATTTTAGCCAAAAATTTATTATAAGTTGCACCAAAAGAAGATGTTAGACCGGTTCTTTTATATATCTCGGCTTGCATATAATTTCCTAACTCAAGTGCCGTGTAACTACCAAGTTTATTTTTAGTAACATCTAAATAAGCTTCATCTAATGAGATAGGCTCCACAATGTCAGTTACTTCATGCATAATTTCATGAACTTGCTGTGAAACTGCCCGATATTTTTTGAAATTTGGTTCTACAAATACTAATTTATCCGGTGGAATTTTTCTTACAGCTTCAATTGCTGGCATTGCGCTTCCTACTCCATAACGACGTGCAATATAATTAGCTGTTGTAATTACACCATGACCATTATATTTTCGCGGATCATGTGCTACTACTAATGCCTTAGTCTTTAAATTAGGGTTATCTCGCATTTCCACTGAAGCGTAAAAGGCATCCATGTCTAGATGAATAATCCGACGATGGATGTCTTGTTTAGGTAATAAGTTTTCAGAACTATTCATAAATCCAATGTTCAGTAGGCGATTCAAAGACGTTATTTGATTCTTTAGGTCCCATTCTATATGGCGCATATTGTACTAGTTCTGCTTGACCATTCTCATTTTCTTTTTGCCAAGCTTCTTCTATTGCATCGATATATTCCCAATAGCGCTTAAGTTCTCCCCAATGAGTAAAGTTAGTTGAATCATTGATAAATACATCATGAAGAAGTCTTTCATAACCATCTGGTACTTGTGCCATTTCTTCTTTAGAAAAAGCATAAGTTAAATCTTCTTGTCTTAATCCTTCACCAATAATCTTTTTACCATTAATAGTTAAAGTAATAGAACTAGTTGGATCAAACTCAATTGTCAATACATCATGCTTAACTTTACCATACAAACTATGACAATTTTTAAAGACAATATCAATTCGGTTTTTCTTTTCCTTAAATTCTTTACCTGTTCTAAAGTAGATAGGAACTCCAGCAACTGGTCCCTTCTTAAACTTAACAAGCCCTGCAGCAAAAGTCTCAGTAGTAGAATTTTCATCAACATTTGGCTCATTTTTATAAGCAAAAGTTGTATCACTACCGGCATATTGACCACGAACAAAGTGATTCTTGATTTCTTCAGTATTTGGGATTATTAAGCTATCTAATAATTTTTGCTTAGCTTTATGAATATCGTTATCTTTTAAACTTTCAGGCTCTGGCATAGCTAAAAGAGTTATAATTTGAAAAATATGATTTTGAACCATATCACGCAACGCGCCAGAAGTTTCGTAATAGCCACCCCGTGCTTCAACTCCTAAACGTTCAGCAAGCGTTACTTGAATGTTCTTAATGTTTTCTTTATTCCAAGAGTTTTTAAAAATCCAGTTACTAAAACGAAGCGGAATGATATTTTGAATCATTTCTTTACCAAGATAATGGTCGATTCTAAAAATATCATCTTCTTTAAATGAAGCAGTAATTTGTTTATTTAATTCTTCAGCTGATGCTAAATCACGTCCAAATGGTTTTTCAACAACAATTCGATTAAAACCGCTTCCTGTTAAATGTTGATCATTAATATGAGTTGCAATTGTACCAAAGAATCTTGGAGCCATTGCCATGTAAAAGAGACGATTACCTTGAGCATTATAGTGCTCATCGAGATCTTGAGCTAATTTTTTCAAAGTTTCATAATGTTCTACATTAGTAACATCATGAGATTGATAATAGAAATGACTAGCAAAATTCTTTACTTCATTTTCATCAACATTATTATGAGTTTCATGAATTGCATCGCTAACTTGACTGCGTAAATATTCATGTGACCATGGTCTACGTGCGGTTCCAATAACTGCAAAATTGTCATGAATGAGTCCTTGTTCATAAAGATTGTACAAAGCTGGATATAGTTTACGGTGAGCTAAGTCACCACTGCCACCAAAAATAACCATAACTACTGGAATATTTTTCATTTAAATTCCCCTTTTCTACTTCTGAACTTATACTAAATTCATTTTACAACAAGCACTCACTTAGAAAAAATAAAAAAGTGTTCATTTGAACACTTTTTTCTATTCTTTTGAATTATCTGTATCTTTATTTTTATCGGAAACAGGGTTTTCTGATTTTTCAGACTTTTCTTCAGGTTTATTTTCTACGTCTTTAGCAGTATCAACTACTGTTTTTTCTTCCGTAGCTTCACTTGACGGAATAATTTGTCTAACAGCCATTCTGCTAAAAGTTAGGTAAATACCATCTGCATCAACAACTACAGTTTGATCCTTAGAATTAATGGAATCAATTTTTGCATGTAATCCGTCTACTAAGACTACACGGTCACCCTTTTTTAATTGGTCCATCATTTCCATACGCTTTTGTTGTTGCTTTTTTTGTGGACGAATCATACCAAAGTAAGTGAATCCAATTAAAATTATAAACAAAATAATCATCATTACATTGTTGCTTTGCATACCACCATTAGCTGCTAAAAATAAAGTATTCAATATTTCCACCTCATCAAAATTTTCTATTTAAAATGTACATTAATATAATTATACAAAAATATAGTTGTTTTTTCATTAATCTTCATGAGGAATTGGCAAATTTAACTGAGCATATGCTTTTTCAGTTACCATTCTTCCACGAGGAGTTAATAAAATAAAGCCATGTTGAAGCAAATATGGTTCATATAAAGACTCAATTGTTTCGACATCCTCACCAATATTTGCTGCTAAAGTCCTGATTCCGACTGGGCCTCCATTATAACCATCAATCATAGTTTTCAAAATTTTACGATCAGTTAAATCCAGTCCCTCATCATCAACTTGTAGTTGTTTTAGTGCATGATTAGTGGTTGATAAAGAGATGGTATCTTCATCTTTTACTTGGGCAAAATCACGCACACGTTTCAAAAGTCGATTAGCTACTCTAGGAGTTCCTCTAGAACGACGAGCTAATTCATGAGCTGCTTCTGGGGCAATATGCGTATTAAAGACATCGCTTGAACGTTGAACAATTTTTTCAAGTTCATCAACAGTATAGTATTGCATATGTTCAACAATTCCAAATCGATCTCTCAATGGAGCTGATAATTGCCCTGCAAGTGTAGTTGCACCAATTAAAGTAAAGGGTGGCAATGGAACATGAACTGCATGAGTAGTTTGCCCTTCACCAATCACAATATCAATATAATAATCTTCCATTGCAGAATAAAGAATTTCTTCAACTGGTTTTGCTAAACGATGAATTTCATCAATAAATAATACATCGCCTGGATCTAAATCTGACAAAAGAGCTACTAAATCTCCTGCCTTTTCAATAGCCGGTCCACTTGTGCTTTTTAAATTTACTCCAAGTTCATTAGCGATTACAAAGGCCAAAGTAGTTTTACCAAGACCAGGTGGTCCATAAAGCAAAACATGGTCAAGCGCTTCATCTCGTTTAAGAGCTGCCTTAATATAAATAGACATCTCATTTTTAACACGCTTTTGCCCTAAATACTGACTAAGTCTCTGAGGACGAAGCGATAGTTCCATAGCTTCTTCGTTAGTGCCTTCTACTTCTCCGGAAACTACAGAATCATCTTTAGTTGCCAATTTTTTCACTTCCTTAAATCTATTTAATCAATCCTTTTTATTGTAGCAGATTTATTTTTTTAGTAATAATGAGAGACCATATTTAATATATTCATCTGCAGTTGTTGCATCAAATTCTTCTAGCTTAGGAGTAATTTTATTTACTTCTTTTTGTGTATAACCTAATGCAACCAAAGCTAAAAGTGCATCATTTAATGCCGGTGAAACTTCCTTATCGTGTACTTGATCAAGGCGCTGAACATAATCACCTAATTTACCCTTTAAATCAAGCACAATTTGGGAAGCAGTCTTTTTTCCAACTCCAGGAAAACGCGTTAAATATTTAACTTCACCTTGTTCAATTGCTTCCGCTAAAGACTGACTATCTTCTGCTGCCATGATTGCCAAAGCAGACTTAGGACCAATCCCACTAACACTTAGCAAATTTAAAAATAAACCTTTGGCATCTTCACTTTCAAAACCATACAAAGTGAGACCTGTATTATCACTAAATTTTTGCTCAATATATACTTTTGCCTTTTGTCCTTGCTCATAAGCAAAAGGAGTTGGACTATATACTTTATAACCTACGCCATTTACATCTATAACAATGTAATTTGGCATAATTAAAGTTATTACACCTTCTAAATATTCATACATAATTATTTATCCTTTTTAAACATCTTTTCTAAATCGCGTGCAGGCATTTTAACAATTACCAAATTTCCTTCTTCATCATGATATGGTTCTGAAACTGTTCTAAGAGAACTTAAAATTCTTCTAGCTTCTGCATCTGAAATCTTTTTTCTGGTCTTGACCTGCTTTTTGCTTTCTAAAAGTGCAATTTGATTTAAAAACTTAGTGAAATCACCTTTAGCATAATTTAAGTAATTATCTAAAATTTTACGTATACTTTTTTCGATATCACCACTAATCCAGGTTGGATAAGATCTAACGATAAAACTATCTTGACCAAAATCTTCCAGAGCAATTCCAATTTTATTTAATTCAGAAGCTTTAGCTTTAATTTGCAAAAAATCAAAATTGCTAAATTCTAAGATTATTGGCGTCAATAAAGTTTGCTGAATTTTTTTATCAGAATCTATCTGCTTACGGAGCTTATCATACATTAATCTGCGTCTTGCAGCTAGTTGATCAACAAGATATAAGTCTCCGTCGTTATCAGCAATCATATAGGATTGATTTTGCCCAATATAATTTAATTGAGGTAAGTTATTATTTAAAATTTCATCGCCATCAGATATAATTTCAGTATTTTTTTCTTCAGGAAATGGAGTAAGCTGGGTTTGTTTTTGAACATTCTCATTCCAAGTTTTAGTTAAAATATAGCGACTATCTTCTCTAACTTGATTTAAATCTACATAACGTGGTGTTCGCTTGATAATTTTAGTTGGTCTATTTTCGTGAACTTCACTTTTACGTTTAGTATTTACAACATTTTTATTGAGATTAAACTTAAGCTGATCAACTAAAGTATTCTTACGATTAATTGTTACATTATCAAATGCATTAGTTTCCTCAACTTTTTGAATAAATGTTGTGCTAATAGCTGAAGTAATTAAACGACTTAGCTCTTTTTCTTTTGAAAGACGAACCTCTTGTTTAGTTGGATGAACATTAACATCAACTAAGAGCGGATCAACTTTAATATTAACAATTGCAATGGGATAGTGGCGAGTTGTTAATTTTGCTCCGTAGCCATCCATTACTGAAGCTGCTAATTGATAATTTTTAATATAACGACCATTAAGCAATATGGAAATAAAATTACGTGTGGATCGCGTTAAATCAGGTTTAGAAAGCAAACCACTAATTTCAAAATCACGATCTTTCTTTTTAAAAGGCACCATTTTTTCAGCAATATGGCGACCATACACGTTAGCAATTGTTTGTTGTAAATTTTTGTTACCTGGAGTTCTTAACAAAACTTTACCAGAATTTGTCAGCGTAATTGCAATTTGAGGATATCCTAAGGCAATTCGGTTAACAATATCAACGATTTTCATAATTTCAGTTCGTGGACTGCGCAAATATTTTAACCTTGCAGGAGTATTATAAAACAAATCTTGAACTGTAATTTGAGTTCCTTTTCTAGCAGCAGCATCTTCTTGACTATCTTTAATTCCACCAGAAAACTTTGCTCTTGTGCCAACCTCACTCCCACTACTTGTTAAAATTTCAACATGACTAACTGCTGAAATTGAAGCTAAAGCTTCTCCTCTAAACCCTAAAGTAGCAACATTAAACAAATCTCGCTCAGTATTAATTTTACTTGTTGCATGTCGAGTAAAAGCCAAATCTATTTGGTCACGTTCAATCCCAGACCCATTATCTTGAACTGTAATTTGTTTAAGACCAGCATCTATAAAATCAATCCTAACCCTAGTACTGCCAGCATCAATTGAATTTTCAATAAGTTCTTTTACCACACTTGCAGGTCGCTCTATAACTTCACCAGCAGCAATTTGATTAGCTAAATTTTCAGATAATTCATGAATCTTTGCCATTATTAATCATTATCCTTTAATTCTCGTTGCCAATCGGCAACCATTTGCATAATTTCAAGGGGCGTTTTATCCGCTAAATATAAATTTGAAATTTCATCTAATACATCTTTTTCTGCATTAGAAACTACTTCTCCCTCTTCTTCAGACTCTACTGTTTGTGCAGATGCTTCATTAAACAAGTCTAATTGCTGACTACTTGGAGCAAGTTCACTGCCTTGAGCTTCAAGTCGCTTTAATAATTTAGTAGCTTCTCTTAATACCCCATGAGGCAAGCCTGCAAGTTGGGCAACATGAATACCATAACTTTGATCAGCAGGCCCAGGTAAAATTTTATGCAAGAAAATCAACTTTCCATTTTCTTCAGTTGCACCAACATGGATATTTTTAAGATGTGTTAAGTTATTCTCTAAATCAGTTAATTCATGATAGTGCGTTGCAAATAGAGCTTTAGCTCCTACTTTATCATGTAAATACTTTACAATTGCTCCAGCAAGCGCCATACCATCATAAGTTGCAGTTCCTCGACCAATTTCATCAAATAATACAAGACTGCGCTTAGTAGCATATTGCAAAGCATCATTTGCCTCGCTCATTTCTACCATAAAAGTACTCTGTCCTGAAATTAAATCATCAGCAGCTCCAATTCTAGTGAAAATTTGATCAAAAATTGGTAAATCAGCACTATCAGCTGGAACAAAACTCCCTACTTGTGCCATGATTGCAATCAAGGCCATTTGCCGCATATAGGTACTTTTACCAGACATGTTAGGACCAGTAATCAAATAAATATTAGTTCCATCCCCCATTTCAACATTGTTGGGGATATAGCTGCCTGCGGTCATCACTTTTTCAACAACTGGGTGCCGTCCTTGAATAACATTAATATCCTGATTATCAGTATGGAAATTAGGACAACAATAATTATTTTCTTCAGCTACTGTCGCAAATCCACAATAAACATCAAGAGCAGCTAGTTGATTTCCAAGTTTTTGGAGAGCAGGAATATATTTTTTAACTTCTTCACGTAATTTAACAAATAAATCATATTCCAAACTAGTTGAACGAGTTTGAGCTTCCATAATTAAGTTTTCATGTTCTTTAAGTTCGGGAGTAATATAGCGTTCAGCATTAGTTAGGGTCTGTTTACGAGTATAGCGGTCAAGTGGCACTTTTTTCTTATTACCATTTGAAACTTGAAGATAATAACCAAAAACTTTATTATAACCAACTTTAAGATTATCAATACCCGTTTTTTGACGCTCTTCCATTTCCATCTCAGCAAGCCACTTTTTACCATTATTCATAGCATCACGGTAGCGGTCTAGTTGACTATCTACCCCTTCTTGAATAAGGCCTCCTTCTGTTGTAAGAATTGGTGGGTCCTTTACAATAGTAGTAGAAATAAGTTCAGCTACTCCTTGTAATGGATCAATTTCACTAGCAAAATTCTTCAAAGAAGCATCATCTGATTGTTCTAAAGCATCTAAAATTACAGGAACTGCATTAAGTGAACGTGATAATTGTAAAAGCTCTCTTGCATTAACATTTCCAAAGGCAATTCGTCCAGTTAATCGCTCCAAATCATAGACACCCTTTAAAGCATCAATTACATTTTCACGAGTAAAATAATTATCAAAAAGTGCCTGTACAAGCTGTTGACGATGGTTAATTTCTTCTATTGATAATAAAGGACGTGCTAACCACTGCTTAAGAAGGCGTCCACCCATTGCTGTATGAGTTTTGTCTAAAACCCAAAATAAAGACCCCATCTTCTTTCCAGTTTTAGCAGAAGAAATAAGCTCCAAATTATTTTGGACAGTGTGAGACATTTGTAAGTATTGGCTAACTTCATAGCTTTTAGCAATTTGTAAGTGAGCTAAGCTTCGTTTTTGAGTAGATAATAAATAACCAACAAGTTGTTCTGTAGCTAAACGTTCTGACTTATTCGTTAAATTTTGTTCTACATATGAAACTTCTGCATGTTCTCCTTCAAGTTCAGTTGGCTGAGACACAGTAATATTTGCCTTCTTCATAAAGTCACGATCTTTTTCAGTTAATGGACCATTATAGACAACTTCACGAGTTCTTAAAGATAAAAGTTCATTAGTGACTGCAGCAAAATCTTTTAAGTGTGTAGCATATACTTCACCAGTAGATAAATCGCTGTAAGCTAAACCAAAGCCACTTTTCGTAGTAACTACTGAAGTTAAATAGTTAGACTCTTTGGCATCTTGTGGTCCCTCATTCATCATTGTTCCCGGAGTAACTAATTGAATGATTCCACGCTTAACCATACCTTTAGCTTCTTTTGGATCTTCTAATTGCTCACAAATTGCAACTTTGTGTCCCTTTTCTACCAAGGTATTCACATAGCTATCGACTGCCATATGTGGCACACCTGCCATAGGAACAGGATTGGCAGTTTTATTAGAACGGTGGGTCAAGGTTAATTCAAGAATTTGGGCACCTTTGACAGCATCTTCTTCAAACAATTCATAAAAATCCCCAACACGATAAAAAAGAAAGGCATCGGGATATTGTTCTTTAATCTTATAATATTGCTCCATCATAGGAGTGGTGCTTGTTTTAGCCAAATGGATTCCTCTTTCTATAAAAATAATATCTGCTCTCAATTATACGACAAAAATAGGTTTTGCCCAATTTGACAAAACCTATTTTTTATATCTTCAATTAAAATTATCAGGAAATTACATTCCCATACCCATTCCTGGAGCACCTGCACCTGGATTTGGAGTATCATTCTTTTCTTCTGGAATGTCAGCAACAACAGCTTCAGTAGTAAGAAGAAGAGCTGCAATTGATGCGGCATTTTGAAGAGCAGTACGAGTTACCTTAGTTGGGTCAATAATACCTGATTCAATCATGTTTTCCCACTTACCAGTTGCAGCATTGTAGCCGATTTCTGGTTCTTGGTGTTCAAGCTTATCTAAGATAACTGAGCCATCTTCACCTGCGTTTTCAGCAATTTGACGAACTGGTGCGCTAAGTGCACGAAGAACAATGTTGATACCAGTTTGTTCGTCTGGGGTTTCGCCCTTAACTTCACGAACACCCTTTTCAGCGTTTACTAAAGCAGTACCACCACCTGCAACGTAACCTTCGTCAACAGCTGCACGAGTTGAGTTCAATGCGTCTTCAATTCTGTAACGACGTTCTTTCAATTCAGTTTCAGTAGCAGCACCAACGTGAATAACAGCTACACCACCAGTAAGTTTAGCAAGACGTTCTTGTAACTTCTTCTTGTCGAAGTCTGAAGTAGTATCTTCAATTTGCTTTCTAATAGTGTCTTCACGTTCTTTAATAGCTTCTTTAGAACCAGCACCTTCAACAATAGTAGTTGAATCCTTGGTTACAGTAACACGACGTGCTTGACCTAATTGATCAATCTTAGTGTCCTTAAGTTCTAAGCCAAGGTCTTCACTAATTACAGTACCACCAGTTAAGATAGCAATATCTTCAAGCATTGCCTTACGACGGTCACCAAAGCCAGGAGCCTTAACAGCAACAACATTGAAAGTACCACGAATCTTGTTCAAATACAAGAGTTGGAAGAGCTTCACCAGTCACATCATCAGCAATGATTAAGAAGCTCTTACCTTGTTGAACGATTTCTTGAAGAATGGCAAAATATCTTGAATGTTAGAAATCTTCTTGTCAGTAATCAAAATGTAAGGGTTGTCAAGATCTGCTTCCATCTTGTCGTTATCAGTTACCATGTATTGTGAAAGGTAACCACGATCAAATTGCATACCTTCAACTACTGAAAGTTCAGTATCAATACCACGTGAATCTTCAATAGTAATTACACCATCATGACCAACTTTTTCCATTGCATCAGCAATTAAATTACCAACTTCTGTTGAAGCTGATGAAACAGAAGCAACTTGAGCAATTTGTTCCTTTGAAGAAACTTGGTGACTAATCTTGTGTAATTCGTCAACAGCAGCCTTAGTAGCATTTTCAATACCACGACGAATACCAACAGGGTTTGCACCAGCAGTAACGTTCTTCATACCTTCACGAACGATTGCTTGAGTTAAAACAGTAGCAGTTGTAGTACCGTCACCAGCAATATCGTTAGTCTTTTGAGCAGCTTCAGCAACAAGCTTTGCACCCATGTTTTCAAAGTGGTTTTTAATTCAATTGACTTAGCAATAGTAACACCATCATTAGTAATATCTGGATTGCCGTAGCTTTGTTCCAAAACAACATTACGACCCTTAGGACCAATAGTAGTCTTAACAGTATCTGCTAACTTATCTACACCCTTTAAAAGTGAACGTCTTGCATTTTCTGAAAACTTAATATCTTTTGCCATAATTAAATTACTCCTAACTACTTAACAATTGCTAAGATGTCTTGTTCATGAAGGACTAAATATTTTTGACCTTCGTATTCAACATTGGTGCCAGAGTATTTATCATACAATACTTCGTCGCCTTCCTTAACAGTCATAGGAATCTTGTCACCATTGTCAGCAAATTTACCAGTGCCGACTGCAACAACTTCACCTTGAGTTGGCTTTTCTTTAGCGTTTGATGCTAAAACAATGCCACCAACAGTCTTTTCTTCTTCTTCCTTAACTTTAACGATCACGCGATCACCGATTGGTTCTAACACGTTTAGTCCCTCCTATTAATTAAGTTTTTTATTTTCATTTGTTTGTCGTTTTTAGCACTCTTATTTATTAAGTGCTAACTTACAATTAAAATAATAACTTTTTTTAGGAGTGATTGCAAGCAAAAAGCACAAAAAATTAGCACTTTTATTAAAAGAGTGCTAATTTTTGCATTTTATTATTTTCACTTACTTCCACTAATAAACTAATTAAATATTGCAGCCAAAATCATCTCAAAAATTCCTGATACTAGTCCCTCTAGATAATATTCTTTAAATGCTTCCCAAAAATTATCACAACGCTTTTTCCTATTTCCTTCTACATAATAATATCTATCATTTTTTCGATATTTAAACGTTTTATACAAAGCATAGAAAACTGCTAAAATAGCAAAAATAATTAAGAATATGATTGGGATGAAATACCCAATTACATCTTGTAATTTATACGCCAAACTAACTGCAATCACAATGAGCAAATATATACCTGCAATTGGAACTTTATTTACCCAATGTGGGACCTTTATCTTTAAAGTTACTATTAACGAATAAACCACCGGCAAAATCAACGTTATAATTAAGCTAATTCCATAGTAGCTATTGATATGTTTTATTCCGCCCCAGAAAAAACAAACTACACCAATAATCCAATAAAGTCCTGTGAAAAACCAAGTCTCTTTAATATTTTCATTTTGCTTCATAATTAATCCTCCATTAATCAACAAAAAATGCCAGAGAATAATCTCTGACATTAGTATAACGTACATATTTTATTTTTTGACTTGAGAGAGGAAAGTAAGTCTTAATTAATTTTATTTTTCATGTGCAGTTACAGCAATTAAGTCATCGCCGTGCTTATCGCCTGCATCAGTAATACGTGATACGCTTGCATAATCAGCTGTATTAGTAATTACCACCATAACAGTAGTATCATAACCGGCCTTCTTTAAAGCTTCAATATCAGCAGTTCCAAGTTTATCGCCCTTTTCAACACGTTGACCTTGTTTTACAAAGCTTTCAAAGTGTTCACCCTTAAGGTTAACAGTATCAAGACCAATGTGAATCAAAACTTCAGCACCATCATCTGACTTAATACCATAAGCGTGTTTAGTTTCATAAGCAATAGTAATTGTCCCTGAAACTGGTGAGTAAATTGTATTATCAGTTGGAACTACAGCAGCTCCATCACCCATAAGTTTTGCAGAAAATACTTGGTCATTAACTTTGGTTAAACTTTCAGGCTTACCATCTACTGGTGAATAAATTACTTCATCTTTCAAGCTTAATTCTTCTTTACCAAGTTTTTCGTCTTCTTGAGTTTCTTCTGCATAATCAGTTGCATCTTGAACTGGGACATCTTGTTCAGCAACTTCTTCTTTTAAGTGACCCTTACCGTAAATATAAGTAATGGCAAATGAAGCTACAAAACTAATAGCAACTGATACTGCCCACATAGGAATTGTCTTTGGATAAATTGAAAGGAATCCTAACAATCCAGCTGAACCAAGTGCTGCAGCAGTTACATGCATAAAACCAGCAAAAGCAGCAGCAATACCTGATCCAATAAGAGCACTAAAGAATGGGAACTTGTACTTCAAGTTAACACCAAAAAGTGCTGGTTCAGTAATACCTAAGAGTGCTGATACACCAGATGATGAAGCTAAGCCCTTCATCTTTTCATTCTTAGTTAAGAAGTAAACTGCAAATGTTGCAGCACCTTGGGCAACGTTTGCCATACATGCAGTAACAAAGATAAAGTCTCCGGCTCCACGACCTTGAGCAAATTGTGCAAGAAGCTGTGTTTCAACAGCTGGGAAACTTTGGTGAAGCCCAGTAGTAACAATGGCTGAATATGATAAACCAAAGACACCCATACCAAATGCACCGGTTGTATTGTAAAGCCATACAATCGCATCAGTAATTGCGTCTGACACACCCTTGAATACTGGACCAATAATAGTAAAAGTAAGGAATCCAGTAATCATAATTGCCAAAAGTGGTGTAAAAGTAAAGTCAACTGCAGATGGAAGCCACTTGTGGAATTTCTTTTCTAAAATAGAAAGTATCCATACTGCAACTAAAACCGGAATTACTTGATATTGATAATTAGTTTGAGCAACATGCAATCCAAAAATATCCCAGAACTTAGCAGCTCCGCCTAAGTTTGGCGTGGTCATAATCATACCAATTGTTGCACCTAAGAACTGGTTCGCTCCAAATCTCTTAGCCGCCGACATACCTACAAGAATCGGCATAAAGATAAATGGTGCAGCTGACATGATTTGAATCATGCTAGAAAGTCCAGCAATACTTGGCACCATCTGAACAATTGCTTTTGGTCCAAACAATCCAGGTGATGTCAAGAAGTTGTTCAAAGCCATCAACAAACCACCAGCCACTAAAGCCGGAATAATTGGTACGAAGATATCTGATAAGAGCTTAATGAAGTCCATCACTGGATTCTTCTTTTTGCCGTTTTCAGCTACCTTCTTCAAATCCTCAGTTGATAATTCCTTTAAACCAGTAATCTTAATGAATTCATCATAAACATCATTAACATCTCCCGGTCCAATAATTACTTGGTATTGACCATTAGTCTTAAAAGTCCCCTTAACATCTGGATCATTGTCCAATGCTTTTTGATCAACTTTTGAATCATCCTTAAGCACAAGACGCAAACGAGTAGCACAGTGAGCAGCTGCGATAATATTATCGCGGCCAACATCTTTAATTACTCGCTCGGCCACTTTTTTATGGTCCATATTATAAGTCCCCCTTCAATTATGTAAACGCTTTATTAAATATGCTCAATAACTATGATAGCGTATTCTAAAAATATGTCAATCGTTTATCACAAATTTTCTTTATTTTTTTGCATTTTGTATTGCTATACTTAAATTTAAGCATCTATATTCTATAATTTATGTGTCAAACGATTGACATATTTTTCATATCTATTTACAATATTTATTAAAAGATACCGCTTACAGGTTAAATGGAGGTTTTTATTATGGAATGGACAAGAAAAAAACGTTATTTACCTTATAATGAATGGGATGCAGATACACTTTTGCATTTACAAAGCCAAGCATCAAGATCTAACTATCAAATGCGTTATCATTTACGCCCTATTTCAGGATTAGTTAATGATCCTAATGGTTTTTCTTATTACAATGGAGAATACCATGTATTTTATCAATCATATCCTTTTGGAGCCGTTCATGGATTAAAGTCCTGGGTTCATTTCAAATCTCATGATTTAGTTCACTGGGAAAGACAAGGCTTAGCAATTGAACCTAGTTTCAAGGGAGATTCACATGGAGCTTATTCTGGATCCGCAAAACAAATCGGTGACAAATTATTCATTATGTATACTGGTAATCACAGGAGTAAAGATTGGATTCGGACTCCTTATCAAATAAGTGCTTGGATGAACAAAGATGGTGTAGTCAGTGATAAAGAAATTTTATTTAAAAATCCATCTCACATTACTGAACATTTCAGAGATCCACAAATCATCGAAAAAGATGGAACTTACTATGCCATTTTAGGAGCTCAAGATGAACAAAATAAAAAAGGACATATCGATGTTTGGAAGTCTCAAAACCTTAAAGATTGGGAAGAAATTGGCTTTTTAAACTTTACTGATGAAGATATGGGTTACATGATTGAGTGTCCTAATTTAGTTCAAGTAGATGACAAATGGGTGTTAATCTTTTGTCCTCAAGGATTAAATAAAGCTGTAGCAGATTATCAAAATATTTATCCTAATATGTATGTAATTGCAGATGATATTGACTTTGAAAATGCAAAAATGATTAATCCTTCAAAACTTCAAAATCTAGATGAGGGTTTTGACGTTTATGCAACTCAAGCGTTCAACGCTCCAAATGGTAAAGCTTATGAAATCAGCTGGGTAGGTCTACCTGACATAACTTATCCAACAGATGATGAAAACTGGGCAAACTGCTTAAGTCAAGTCAAAGAATTATCTATTAAAGATGGTAAATTAATTCAAAAACCAGTAAAAGCAATTGAGTCTATCCGTAAATCTGAAAATAAATTAACAGATAAACTAATCAGAAATACTACTAGTGGACAATATGAGTTAAAATTAACTATCGCTAAAAATCAATCCACTACCCTTCATTTAGCAGCAAACAAAGACTTGAGCGAAAGTTTAATTCTTAATATTGATACAAATGATGGGAAACTAGTTTTAGACCGCTCCAAAGGTAAAAAAGTGGCTGTTGATTATGGCGAAACCAGATCTTGTGAATTGAATCCTAATGAAAGTGTAGATTTAGATATTTTTATTGATCATTCATTGATTGAAATTTTCGTCAATCATGGAGAACATGTATTAACTGGAAGATTTTTCACTAATCCAGAAAATCAAAAAATTAGTTTTGATAAAGATATTGATTTTACTGGAAAATTCTGGGAAATGGAAACTATTTTTTAAAGTAAGGTGAAACTATGGCAGTAAAGTTGACTGATGTTGCTAAAAAAGCAGGAGTTTCAGCTACAACAGTTTCAAGAGTAATCAATAATCATGGTTATCTTAGTGAAAAAACTAAGCAAAAAGTGTTTACAGCAATGCAAGAATTAAATTATCAACCCAATTCTTTAGCACGCTCGCTTCAAGGTAAAAAAATGAAATTAATTGGTGTAGTCTTTCCAAGTATTACTAATCCATTCTTTGCAGAACTTATTCAAAATATCGAGGAGCAGCTTTTTGACCAAGGCTATAAAATTATTCTTTGTAATGCAGGCAAAAACAAGCAAAAAGAACATGAATATATTAAGATGCTAATTGCAAATCAAGTAGATGGTATTATAGCTGGTGCACATAATTTGGGAATTGATGAATATCAACGCCTTAATCTCCCAATCGTTTCTTTTGATAGAAAGTTATCAGATAATATTCCAATTGTTTCTTGTGATAATTATCAAGGTATGCAACTTGCAGTTCATGATCTATTACAAGCTGGCTGCAAAAACATTTATTTTTTAGGCAATAAAATTCAAAAAGGTAATCCTACTGATGAACGACTTGAAGCTTATTGCGATACTATCAAGGCTTTAGGACTACAAGAACATATTTGTTCAATTTCATTTTCTGATTCTCCATTATTAAAAAATATGGCAATTCATAAAATGCTTGAAGAAGACCGCCCTGATGGAGTTGTTGCCACTGATGATCTATCAGCCATTCTAGTATTACAAGAAGCTCATAAGTTAGGTATTTCAGTACCAGATGATTTGAAAGTGATTGGCTTTGATGGAACTCAAGAAATTCAAACTTATCATTCAGAACTTTCAACTATTGAACAACCAATTTCAGATATGGCTACTTTACTTGTAAAATTATTACTTCAAAGAATTGAAAATCCTAAAAAAGTATTTGAGCAAAAACACTACAAACTACCTGTTAAATTAATTAAAAGTCAAACAACTGCATAAAAAAGAAAGCTGCATTCGCAGCTTTCTTTTTTAATTACCAAATCCTTCAACTTTATAAATTCGGTTCTTCAATGTAGTCAAATCACTTCTTCTGTGATAAGCCACAGTCAAATAGATATTATTAGCATCAAGTACTTGCACACTTTCAAATTCAGTTACATACCCAAGAGAATCAACCGTTTTATCATGAGTTAAATCTGCAACTTCCCAGTTATCTGGATTAGTTTCACCCCATGGAATTTTAACAATTTCTCTAGGTTTACCTTCTTTAGCAAGACCTAAAAAATCAGTAGTTGGTCCTAATTGACTAGATACATAAATATTATTATTTTCATCAATATCATAGCCTTGCACTGATTGAATAATTTCCGAATTAAAATTAGGTACTGCAAATGCTCCCAGACAGTGCATATTTTGAATATTTACATCTGCATTATCAGCTTCTGCTTCATCAAGCGCTTGATTAATTTCATCTAAGTCATAAAGTGCAAACCTACCAACATGATTAACATCAATACTTGCAACCAAAAATTTCTTATAGTCTGGCGAAACTGCTGCTTCAAGACGTTCAAATTGGCTCCCTGGAATTGGAACACTATTGTCGCCATAACCATATCCTGCTCGATTCATATAAGAAAGTCGAGGCAACGCAGTATTACTATCCACTTGGAGTGGTGCATTTTCTAAATTAACTCTAGCAATTTGAGTATCCCAAAGAATGCTCCCATGTTTTTTAGGTTTAGTTCCAATAAACCAGCGATCTTTTTCACCAGAATAAGTCCAAGTTTGAGTATGACCACCAGCCATACCTGTTAAATAAACAAGAGGATTATCTTCATCAAAAATTACATGACTTCCTTCAGGTTCAGCCCGATAAACGATAATATCAGTTTGCTTATGAAGAAGTTGCAATGCATAAACATATTTGCTTCCAACATCACTTGCTTGAACCACAACATGATGCAAATTATCAAGTTCATACATTAAACTAAGTTCAACATTTTTATTAATCATAAAAATTACACTTTCTATAAATACCTTTATCTTTATTTTAGTGATTTTTTTAATAAAGACAATTAAAAAAGACTGCTAAAAAGCAGCCAAATAGCTATTTATCTTCTTTATCTGAATCTAAGAAGTAAATCAAAGTCTGAAGTTCAGTTGCTAAGTCCACATTCTGAACTCGAACATCAGCTGGTGCAGAAAGTCTAATTGGTGTAAAATTCATAATGCCTTTTACGCCTGCTTCTACCATTTCATCAGTAGTTTTTTGCGCTTCAGTTGATGGAACTGTTAAAATAGCAATGGAAATTTGTTGATCAGTTAATTGCTTCTTCAAATCATCCATATGATATACTGGCACTCCACTTAGAATTCGACCAGTAATTTCTTCATTAATGTCAAAAGCACAAGAAATACGAATATTATTACTACGTTTAAAGTTATAATTAAGAAGAGCTCGTCCTAAGTTTCCTACTCCTACTAACGCTACATTAGTTAAAGTATCTTGATTCAAAATTTTCTTAAAGAAATTAAGTAAGGCTTCAACATCATAACCATATCCGCGTTTGCCTAATGCACCAAAATAAGAAAAATCACGACGAATTGAGGCACTATCAACTTGAACTGCTTCAGATAATTCTGTTGAAGAGACCTTGTCCTTTCCTTCTTCATTTAAGATAATAAGGTAGCGGTAATAAAGTGGAAGCCGTTTAGCAGTGGCTCTAGGAATTTTTATTTTTTTATCAATGTTGTTCATTTGTGAAGCCTCCATATGTTTCATCTTTGTGAATATCAATCAAGCCTTTATATAATACCTATAGTTATACTGTATTTGCAAGTATATTTTTCACAATGTTAAAATCCTTACTTAAATTGTAACATTACTTCACAAACAATTACTAGACAAAACAATTATTAGATTATGATAGAATATTTTTAGGTGAAAAAATTATGATTATTGCACAAGGGCACGATTTGCAGCAGCAATTTGGTGCCAATATTTTATTTGATAATGTTAACTTTTCAATTGATTCTAATGCCAGAATTGGTCTTGTTGGTCCAAATGGTGCCGGAAAAACTACCCTACTTAAAATAATGACTGGTCAGCAAGATCCAACCCACGGTGAATTTACAGTTAACAAAAATGTTGATGTAGGTTATATCGCCCAGGAAAATGACCTTGATGAAAGTAAAACTATCTGGGACGGGATGGAAGAAGTATTTGCGGAATTAATTGCTCAAAGCAAAAAACTAGAAAAGATGCAAATGCAAATTGCAGACCATCCTGAAGACCAAGAACTTCTCAAGCGATATGATCAATTACAGTTTGATTTTGAGCAAAGAGGAGGTTACACTTATCAATCTGATATAAAGAGTATCCTTAATGGATTCAAGTTTCCAGAAGATACTTGGAGTAAAAAAATTGGTAGTTTATCTGGTGGAGAAAAGACACGTTTAGCATTTGTTAAGCTCCTTTTAAAAAAGCCACCGCTACTTTTACTAGACGAACCTACTAACTACCTTGACATGGATACTTTGGATTGGCTAGAAAGTTTCTTAAAAAATTATTCTGGCGCTATTTTGGTTGTATCTCACGACCAATACTTCTTGGATAACTTAGCTAATCAAATCTTTGAACTTGAATTTGGAAAGCTTACTACTTTTAAAGGTAATTATTCTCAGTATAAAGCTGAACGCGAATTACGAAATAGACAACAACAGGCAGCTTATGAAAAGCAACAAGAAGAAATTAAACGTGATGAAGAATTTGTTCAAAAGAATATGGTACGCGCTTCAACAACTAAACGCGCACAAAGTCGTCAAAAGAAGCTTGAAAAAATTGAACGAATCACACCACCAAAACATAAAAATAAAGTCCGTATTCACTTTAATAGCGATAGACCTTCTGGTAAGGAAGTTTTAATTTTAAACGATTTATCAATCGGTTATCCAGATAAGACAATGGTTGAAGATATTTCTTTCCAAATCAATAAAGGAGACCGTGTGGCTATAATTGGTCCTAATGGAATTGGTAAATCTACTCTTCTTAAAACTGTAATGAAACAGCTTACCCCTAAAGCTGGGTCTATTAAATATGGCGCTAGTCTTGATATTGGCTACTATGATCAAGAATTACAAAGACTCGACCCTTCAAAAACTGTTCTAGATACCATCTGGGATAGACACAAAACAATGCCTGAAAAAGACGTACGCTCAATTCTTGCAAGTTTCTTGTTTACTGCAAAAGATATTGATAAAACTGTTGGACAATTATCTGGTGGACAAAAAGCTCGTTTAACTTTGACTGTTTTATCACTTGAACATGATAACTTCTTATTAATGGACGAGCCAACTAACCACTTAGATATTGAAGCAAAAGAAGTGTTAGAACAAGCTTTAAATGAATACGATGGTACACTTTTGTTTGTATCCCATGACCGTTACTTTATTAATCAGCTTGCAAACAAAATTGTATCTGTTAGAAACGGACATGCTAAAATTTATGATGGAAATTATTCATATTACCTTGATGAAAAAGCAAAACAAGCTGCTGGAGTAACACCTGGAGAAACAAGTAGCGAAGATATTGTAGCCCCGACTAAAAAAGTAAGTGAACAAAAATTATCTTATCAAGAGCAAAAGCAGCGCGATTCTCAAAAGAGAAAGTTAGAACGTGCTGTAGAAAATTCTGAAAAAGAAATTGAAGAGTTAGAAAATCAAGAAAAAGAAATTCAAGATAAAATGGCTGATCCAGCGATTGCCTCAAATTTTGATAAATTAGGACCTTTACAAGAAGAACTTTCAAAAATACAGGCAAAAATCACTCAAATAAGTAATGAATGGGAAAAAGCAATGGAAGACTTAGAAAACTTTGAGTAACAAAAAAGACAATCAGACGATTGTCTTTTTTGTTTAAATAATTATTTTTATAAGTTATCCAAATAATCAATAAACTGTGGCATATCCGTAAGTTGCTGAGAGCTTAGTTCTCGACAAATCGTATGATCCTCTGAGAAAACATATACTCTATCAACAATTGAACGAATTTGATTAAAGTGGTGACTAGAAATAATTAATGTTTTTCCAGATTGATGCAATTGATGAATAATTTGATTAATCAATGTTCTATATTTAGGCGACAAACCATTAAAAGGCTCATCTAAAATAATAATATCTGGATTCATTGATAATACACTGGCAATGGCAACCAGTTTTTGTTCACCACCAGATAAATGATACGGAACTCGATCTTTAAGACGCTCAATTTTCAAAAGTTTTAAGCAATCATTAACACGCTTATCTACTTCTTCTTGAGTAAGCCCTAAATGCAATGGACCAAATGCTATTTCTTCAGCTACACTAGTATTAAATAGTTGAACTTCACTATTTTGAAAAACAAATCCAAATTTTTGATAAAATGGACCAGTTTTTGTGGAATCTTTCAAAAATCTCTTATCAATTACTTGTCCATTAAAAGTATAACTTCCATCTTCAAGAGCATATAAACCAACGATAGTTTTTAACAAGGTCGATTTTCCTGATCCATTAGGTCCCATTATACACACTGCATCCCCTTTACCAATTTCCAAATTTATATCATGAAAACCAGTATGAACACCATATGTATAAGTTCCACCATTTATTTTAATCATCAATTACGCTCCTTAAATTACAAAATATGCGATAATTGCAACTAATATTTCTATTAAGCTTAAATTATCATATTTATTCCAGCCTAGTTTCCAGTTTACTACATTTTTATTGTTATAGCCGCGTAAAGTCATTGCCTGATATAAATCTATAGTTCTTTTTTTAGCAGATAAATAAACTTGTCCCACAATAACGCCTAAGACTTTACGATTTACATGCTGACCAAATGTACGTAATTTAATACTATTTAAAACTTCTTGAATATATATTCCTAATGTATATACATACTTCATTGTAATATCTAAAGTCAAAATCATTACACTTGGAAAGTGAATTTGTTCAAGCCCTTGAATAAATTGAGGCCAAGAAGTAACACTCAAAAATATTGAAATATTAAGCATTATTAATACTGTGCGTGCAATAAACAAGCCAATATTGTTATCCCTCAACAACAAACTTGGTAATAGAACTATTAAAGAAATTAAAATTAATTTTGTTAATTTCTTTCCAATTCTAACAATTACTTTTCCAGGTAAAAATACCAAATGCAATAAAATTAATATAAAAACCAGCCACAAAAATACAACTTGAGATGATAATAATATCAAAGTAGTAAGAACTATCAATTCAGCTATTCTCATCCAGGGAGAATTTTTAGCAGCATAAGCTGGAGATACTTTTGTTAGAGCTTTAATTAAATTAGTAAAAATATTTAAATTATTTTGAATTAATTTGCCCTTTGAAAGCTGGACCTTACTTTCTTCTTTCTTATTAAGCCATCCAGGCAAATCATTACAATCGTTGACCTGATTGCTTTGGCTTTGATCTATTTGATGAATCATAAATTGACATCAACACCTTACTAATAAGAAAGAAAATTAATATTGCGGTAACCGCACTTAAAATATACCCAATAGGCAAACTAGTTCCAGGAATTGTATAGTCCCCAAATAGAGCAGTGTACTTTATTCCATGACTCATTCCAGTTGGAATTGTATTTGAAATATGCTCTAATTTTAATCTCTGCAATAATTCTGCGTTATCCCATTCGCCAAAAGCAGTTCCAGTAGCAAGTAATCCAATTGGCGATAAAGCTACTAAACCAATAATAAAGTAAATGAAATACTTGACTGCACTCTTTTTAGAAGTATTTTTTGGTAAATTATTTTGATAGAGCTCATTAGGAGCCGCCTTTTTAACAAATGCATAAACAACGTAAGTAAAGAACGCTTCAACCCAGCCTCCAATAGCTAAGTGAGCAACACAAAGCGCTGGAATTGTAATTGCTAATGGATATGGATTATATAATGGAGTTCCATTTGAAGTGTGTGCAATCAATGGCTGAATCCCAAGTTCAAATCCCGCCATTAAAGCTGCTAAATTAATACCACAATAAGACCCAACGATGGCACCTAAACTTGGATGGTGATGTTTACGCAAAAAGTTATAGATCCAATATCCTGTAAATGGCATTACAATGGCCATATTAAAGATGTTTGCACCAAGCGCTAAAATTCCGCCATCTCCAAATAAAAATGCTTGTAAAATCAACGCGACACTCACCGCAATCGACGCGGCATATGGTCCTATCAATATCGCTAGTAGTGTCCCTCCGACAGCGTGCAGACTTGTAGCACCAGGAATTGGAACATTAAACATCATCATTAAGAATGATAGTGAAGCTGCAATTCCCAGCATCGGCGCTAAATCTTTACGCTGTTTAAGTTCTAACTTAACTTTTTTCAATGAAATTGCCACAACAGGAGCTGCTACTACAAACATAACTCCACATGTTGCTGGACTTAAGTAGTTATCTGGTATATGCATTTAATTTCCTGCTTTCATTTGATGTTTATACATCACATTCAATATGATCGCTTTTACGTAAATCAAACTTTGAAAAGTTAAGCATTTTTTCTCTATAATAATTAATGAATTTTAATATTAATTTTCGATTTTTATAAGAACTGCTACTTAAAACCCGCAAAACTATTCCGTCTTCTTCAAGCACTGAAATACCATAATGAACATCAAAATCAAACTGATTCAAATATTTACGGATTTCTTCTACTGTATCTTGATTAAGATTTTCATCAATAATTACTGCGGAATTGAAATTTTGCTTTCCTTCAAAGTAGCCAATTTGGTACATTGGATCAATTTCTGGATCAACAATTAAATAATCATTATATACCAAGCGACCATCATAAGTTATTTTTGTTTGCAAGCCAATTTCACTGTATTGAAATGGAGTATCATCTGGTGACCATCCACTTGACAATCCATCAGTTAGGATTAATTTAGCTCCTTTTTCCATTTCAATTTTAGTATTTTGATGATAATATGCATCCTTATAAGGAATTGTTTCATCTTGATAAAATTCTAAGAAAGCATCTTTTCCTATATGAATCCGATCTTCTTGACTCGTTAATTCATGATTTTCACACTTATAAACATATGTCGGAGACTGTGTAGTAACTATAGCATGACTATTATCTTCAAGCTTAACTTGATATAGATAATTTTCACCTTCGACATAGCCACCTCCAGTAGTAATTAAAAAATAATATGGAATATCATCTTTATTAGGCTGCCGAAATGAAATCCATGAATTTCCTTCACGATATGTACGCTTAGCAAAACTACGACCATTTTTATTAACAAACTGAAGATCAATCAATCCATCTACAGTTTTATTTTGCATTTTCTAGATCCTCAAGCAATACATCTTTCTTAATCCAATTAATAACGCCATCTAAGCCCTCATCTGTCTTAAGGTCTGTAAACAAGAAGTCGCCATCTTTACGGAATTTTTCTGAATCTTCCTTCATTCGATCAAGATTTGCACCTACATATGGAGCTAAGTCAGTCTTATTAATGATAAACAAATCAGATTTAATCATACCTTGACCAGCTTTACGTGGAATCTTTTCACCTTCAGCTACATCAATGATATAAATTGAAAAATCTACCAATTCTGGACTAAAAGTTGCAGCAAGGTTATCACCACCACTTTCAATAAAAATTAAGTCCAAATCATTATTAAAGCGCTTTTCAAGTTTTTCAACTGAGGCCATGTTCATTGAAGCATCTTCACGAATTGCTGTGTGGGGACAGCCTCCAGTTTCGACACCAATGATTCTGTCTTCATCAAGGACTGAATTCTTAACCATATATTCAGCGTCCCACTTAGTATAAATATCATTAGTGATAACTGCCATGTTGTAATCTTTATTCATATGGCGTGTTAGACGTTCAATCAAAGTAGTCTTACCTGATCCAACAGGTCCACCAACACCAATTCTTACTGCACGTTTCATAAAATTATATCCTTTCAATAATTACGACATAAATAAACGAGATTCTTGAGTTTCATGCTTTATTTGAGCTATTTCAAGCCCAGGTGCATTCGCACCTAAATATGCTTCATCAAGTTTTTGAACTTGCTTATATAATCTTTTAAGAAGCTTAATTAAATCGTTTAAAATTACTTGACCTTCTCTTTGTCCTAAAGGAATTGCTCTAACCGCATTCAATACCAACGTAGAAGCTACACTGTAGCCATACATTAAAAATGCATCTAATAACGGAATTTTTTTATAATGGGCAAAGATTGAGAAAACAATAGCCGGATTTCCATAAGCTTTATTATCCTCAATAGCTTTAGCATATTTGTTTAAATATGGTACTTTGTTACCATAAATTTTTTTGATCAGAGTAATCATTTCATGAGCGATAAGCTTAGTACCGTCACGAGTTTCAACAGCTAAAGTAGACTTGGTGATTTCGTCATCATATTTGAATAATCTTTCAATTTTTTTATCATTGAGTGCTTCATAACACAACTTAACGAGCAAGCCTTCACCATACTTAAACTGTGAACGATAATAATTTTCTAGCCAAATTTTAAACTCTGGGGACTTTTTAATTACATTTCTTCTTAGATAATTTTCCATTCCAAATGAATGGTTAAACGTTCCAATTGGAAAAGTTGAATCACAAATCTGAAAAACCTCAAGATAGTTTATTTTTTCATTTAGCTCATTTTTCATCTTTTTTCCTACTTATTTTGTGAAATCAACATACTCTAATGGTTGATCAAGTTGTATCTTCTTTGTTTCATAATTAATGTCTTTATTGTTAAGGGCATTAATGACTACTTTATCTAAAAGCAGTGCAATTTTTCCATTCTTGATTTGAACAGGTTTATGCAAATTACCTAAAAAGTGAGCAATCAAGCCCATTTCATCAATATCTTTTGGAGTAATTTCAATCATTTCATCTGGAATTACGCTCAAGACAAGTAATTCGTGCTCACCTAACTTAAAAGCAGAACCGTTTTCTAGAATTTGATCTTCATTTTCAAGACGGATACCATATTCATTACCATGATCAGTCTTTACGCGAAGAATATTCTTCATTAAATCATCACTTTTAACTGATGCGGTTTCAATATGATAGCTTCCGATATTTGGAATATCATCTACATTACGATAAACTTCTGTTAAAATCATTTATAAACCTCTTTTGTCGAGTAATAAAAGAAGATTGGAATTAAATAAATTCCAATTCCTCTTTCAAATTTTCAATTAGAATAAGTAATAACGTTGAGTTAATGGAAGTGTTGGTGCTGCTGGACAAGTAATTTCTTTTCCATCAATAGTTACTACATATGTTTGTGGATCAATTTCGATAGTCTTTGGTGTGTAATTGTTAAGCTTCATATCACGCTTAGTTAAGTTTCTTGTGTTGTGAACTGGCAAGATTGTCTTATTCAGACCAAGTTCTTCTTTAATACCATGATCATAAGCATATTGTGAAACATAAGTTACACAAGTGTGGTTAACTGCACGACCTTTTGCACCATAAAGGAAACGTTCAAAGACTGGCTCTGGAGTTGGCAAACTTGCTCCTGGATCACCTTGGATTCCGTAGGTAATCATACCGTTTTTAATTACCATATCAGGCTTACCACCAAAGTACTTAGGATCCCAAAGAACTAAGTCAGCATATTTGCCTTTTTCAACAGAACCAATATAGTCGCCAATACCATTACAAATTGCAGGATTAATGGTATATTTAGCAACATATCTCTTAATACGATTATCATCATCATATTTAGAGTCGCCTTCAAGTGGACCACGAAGTTTCTTCATTTTACTTGCAAGTTGCCATGAACGCATTGCAACTTCACCAATACGTCCCATAGCTTGGGCATCTGAAGACATCATACTTAAAGCACCCATATCTTGGAGAACATCTTCGGCTGCTTCAGTTTGCTTTCTGATTCTAGATTCAGCAAAAGCTACATCTTCAGGAAGCTTTGGATTCAAGCTGTGACAAACAATAGTCATATAGAATAATTCATCAATAGTATCCTTGCAGAATGGGTTAGTTGGAGTAGTTGATGATGGAAGTACATTATCTTGACCACAAACAACCATGATATCAGGAGCGTGACCACCACCGGCACCTTCTGTGTGGTAAGTGTGAATGGTATTTCCGCCAATAGCATTGATAGTATTTTCAACGAATCCACCTTCGTTCAATGAGTCAGTGTGAATCGCAACTTGTACATCATATTTATTAGCGACAGCAAGTGTATTTTCAATACCAGCAGCTGTAGCACCCCAGTCTTCGTGAATCTTGACTCCAGCACAACCAGCCTTAATTTGTTCAGCAACTACTTCTGGATTGGTACCAACACCTTTTGCCATCAAACCATAATTTACAGGTGAATCATCAACAGCTTGTAACATTCTGTGAGTGTTCCAAGCACCTGGGTTACAAGTAGCTGAACGAGTACCATTAGCAGGACCAGTTCCCCCACCAAATAAAGTAGTAATACCATTATCAAGAGCTGCTTGTTCTTCACCAGGTGAGATATAGTGAACGTGAGTATCAATACCTCCAGCAGTAAGAATCTTACCTGATCCATCGATGGCTTCAGTACTTGCTCCAACAACAAAGTCTACTTTATCCATGATGTCAGGGTTACCACCCTTACCAATAGCAAGAATCTTACCATCACGAATACCAACATCAGCTTTATAAATTCCTGTCCAGTCAATGATCAAAACATTAGAAATGATTAAATCAGCAACCAGTGGGTTGTCCTTACGAGTTTCATTAGGGTTAACACCCATTCCATCACGTAAAACTTTACCTCCACCGAATACACTTTCTTGACCATGGACTGTTAAGTCTTTTTCAACTTTAGCGAATAGATCTGTATCACCTAAGCGAACACTATCTCCTGTTGTAGGACCATAAAGTGATGCATACTGTTCGTGATCCATATCAAAACTCATAAATTTACCTCCTTATAAGTATTATTTTTAATAGTTTGCCTTATCTTGAGTTTTAAGTGGGTACTTATTATAAGTATCGGCTTTCTTATCAACATCAAGCCAGCCATTGACTTTATTATTGAATCCAAATACACGACGCTTGCCGCCAAAGTCAATTAATCTAACAGTTTGTTCTTCTCCAGCTTCTAGACGAATGGCAGTACCTGCTGGAATATCAAGGTGCTTGCCCCAAGCCATATCACGGTCAAATTGCAAACCTTCTTCATTTGCTTCATAAAAGTGATATTCGGAACCAACTTGAACTGGACGGTCACCGACATTCTTTACCTTAAGTGAAATCGCTTTATATCCAACATTGTATGGAACTTTGTCGGATTGTAATTTATATTCTCCAGGAATCATTTAAATTCTCCTTTTTATTTACATCTAACGAATTGGATCAGTTACAGTAATCAACTTAGTACCATCAACAAAAGTTGCTTCAACTTGAATCATAGGAATCATTTCAGAAATTCCTTCCATTACATCTTCTTTTGTTAACCAAGTTGCACCTTCATCAGATAATTCTTTTACTGACTTACCATCACGAGCGCCTTCTAGTAAACGACTTGTAATGTAAGCAACAGCTTCTGGTTCATTTAACTTTAAGCCACGTTCTTTTCTTTTTTCGGCAATCATACCAGCTAAGCTGATCATCATTTTTTCTTGTTCACGCTTCGTAAGCCTCATTATTTATTCATTTCCTTTCTAACTAATTTGGCCATACATTCACAAGCATTAGGAATCCTGGAATCCATGCTGTTATAATTCCCTCAACAATTCCTAAATAACCTGGAAACTTTCCTAAGTTTAGATGGAGATTATTGGTTAAAAAACCTGTCAGCCATAAAATTCCCCATGCCCACCAGATAAGTCCATAAATCCAATTTCCACCAAAATTTTGAAAACATAAAATTCCAGCGGGAATTGAGTTTATAGCAACAAATAAACTAAAATAGCCATAGAGTCTTTGGTCGAACTCACATATTGTATTTATCGCTACATAAAGGTAAGTAAATGCAAACAATAATCCAGTAGCACTAGCATAAAACCAACTATTTGGTTTTCCTGCAATAATTCCCCATGATAGGGCAACAATGTTCAGAATTAAACTTAAACCACCTGTGAAGAAGTTCATCACAATAATTGATTTATCTGATATTTCTTCGACTGAATATAGACCATTGCTTATCAAAACAATTCCAACATACAGTAATATGCACCCTAACACTTATTTCACTTCCTTCTGCGAATAATTTTATTTAAAACTAGATATCATAAGTCTTTTCATTAAGCATTGTTTCATCTAGGCCAGCTTTAATAATTTCCTCAGAAGGACGAATATTAGTAATCGAGCCTAAAAGCTTCAGCAAAATAAAAGTGATAATAAAGGAATAAGCCGCTACTAAAATTACACCGCCAGCTTGAATCAAGAATTGACTAACACTAGCACTAACGCCATTTACGCTGCTATCTGCAAGAATTCCAATCAAAATTGTTCCAGTAAATCCACCTATTCCGTGAACCCCCCAGACACCGAGAGCATCATCCCAGCCAACTTTTTCTTGGATGCTTACAGCAACATTACAAATAATTCCAGCAACTATTCCAACAATTATCGCAGTAGCTGGATTTATATATCCAGCACACGGAGTTATTGTTGCAAGACCTGCAACTGATCCAGTTAAAACATCAACAAAATTAACGCTTCCACGAACAAAATAAGCATATAAAATCCAAATGACCATTCCACTAGCCAAGCCAATGGCAGTATTGGTAAATGCTTTAGTAGCAAGAGCACCTGCTTTTAAGGCACCCCCTGAGTTAAAGCCAAACCAACCAAACCATAAAAGTCCGGTACCAATAGCTGCAGCCATTAAGTTACTTGGCTTCATTCCTTTATGACTAAGGTCACGCTTCCCTAGCACGATAACACTAGCCAGGGCTGCAAATCCTGCAGTTGTATGAATCACGGTGCCACCAGCAAAATCAACAAATCCTATTTTTTCGAGGAAACCATTTCCCCAAACCCAGTGACAAACCGGAATGTAAACAAGTATTGTCCAAAAGATTAATAAAAGAATATAGCCTTTCATATTTAATCTTTCAGCAAAAGCTCCACTAATTAACGGAACTGTAATAACACAAAACATCATTTGAAATAAGAAAAATAGCGCAAATGGAATTGAAGCTGCATGAACTGCACTAGGAACCAAGCCAACATGGGCTAAGCCAAAGTAATCAGTAATATTACCAATTATTCCGCCAAAATCTTTCCCAAAAGCTAGTCCAAAACCACCATAAGTCCAAATTAAGGTTACGATTCCCATTGAAATCAATGATTGCATCATAATATATAGGACACTTCTCTTGCGTGCTAACCCGCCATAAAAAAATGCTAAACCTGGTGTCATTAAACACACCATCGCGGTACAAAGCATCATAAAAGCGGTATCGCCACTATTAATCTGCATTAAAATCTCCTCTCATTACTAAACTATCTAGTTATAACTAAACTTAGGACATCAATGTGTAAGCTGTTTCACAACTCTTTCTTAGCGTACGCCATAAAAAATCAGTATACAAACAATTACACTTGGTGTTTACTTTTTAAAATGTATATAAAGTTTTAAATATAATGGTAGCCTCATATTAAACATAACTTTTTATTTATATATAAAAATACGATCTCTCAGTTTAATAAAAATCAATTTATGTTTATAAATTGGTCCTTTTATCTTTTATAGCTTTATTATTTTTTTAAGCAACAAAAAAAGAGGACTTATGTCCTCTTAGAAATAATTTTAATTTAACATACTACTTGCATAGGGTAATTCTAATGATGGATCAGCATTTAAAGTTAAGTCTGCAAACTTGCCCTCATTATACAAATTATAAGCTGCTGCACCAATCATAGCTGCATTATCACCACAAAGTTTTAAATCTGGCAAAATTACCTTAGGTTGCTTATCTTTTGGTAATTTTGCAATTTCAGCGCTCATTCGTTCACGCAAACCAAGGTTAGCAGCAACCCCGCCACCCATAATAAATGTTTTAGGTTGATACTCTTTAATAGCTCTAATAGTTTTATGAGCTAAAACATCAATAACTGCTGCTTGAAAACTTGCAGCCAAATCATATTTATTCAACTTTTCATGAATTTGATCTGCATGATGGCAAGTATTAATAAAAGCGCTCTTTAATCCTGAAAATGAAAAGTCATAATCATCATCTTCCATCATTGCTCTTGGAAAATCAAAAGTATCTTTTCCTTCATGAGCCCATTTATCAATGGTTTTTCCAGCAGGATAGTTTACACCTAGCACTCGTCCAATTTTATCATATGCTTCACCTGCTGCATCATCACGAGTATCTCCAATAATCACAAAATCAGTTGAACTCTTCAATAAGACAATTTCCGTATGTCCTCCAGAAACTTGTAAAGCAATTGCAGGATATTCAATTTCATCCTTTAATTGCGCTGCCATAATGTGACCCATAATATGGTCAACACCAATTAACGGAATTCCAGTTGCCATTGAAGCAGCCTTTGCTGCACTAACACCAATCAAAAGTGCGCCAACTAGACCTGGTCCATAGGTTACAGCAATTGCATCAATATCATCCCAAGTCGCATTTGCTTCAGCGAGTGCTTCCTTAGTAATCTGCGTAATTACTTCAATATGGTGACGACTTGCAACCTCTGGCACAACCCCACCAAAGCGTTGGTGACTTTTAATTTGAGTAGCTACAATTAAGCTTTCGATTTCACGCCCATTTTTAATCACAGCAGTTGAAGTTTCATCACATGAACTTTCATAAGCTAAAATACGAACATCTTTCTTTTCATTCAAAATATAAACTTCCTTCTAACTTTTAACTCGATGAGGCGTAAGCCATAGCATCATATTTATCGCATCAGTATCATCTTGATAATAATTTTTTCGAATAAAAGTCGACTCAAAACCTAATTTTTGATATAAATTTTGAGCTCCCTGATTATCTACTCTCACTTCTAAGCTAACTGCTTCACTGCCATTAGTACGTGCTCGATCAATTATGAAATCCATCAAGTATGTAGCGATATGCTGACGTTGAAATTCAGGCGAAACTGCAATATTTGTAACATGCGTTTCTCTAGGATGAAAACGTGCACCAATAAATGCTACTAAAGTAGATCCATAATAAACTACTAAATAAAGTGAATTTTGTCTTTTAGCTAATTCCGTTTTAAAAGAGAAACTACTCCATGGCGTACTTCCTGAATAAACTTGTTTCTCTAAAATGAGCAAATCGGGAATATTATCATCAGTTGCTTGCATTACTTGCATTCTTTTTCCAGCAATTGAAACAATAAACGGGGAAAAACTCATATCTATTTTATTTTCTATTGGATGAAAAAATTTTTTAAACTTCTTCAACATAATCACTGTCAGGTCCAAATGGCTTCCCTGTCTTTTTATGCCAATCTACTTCTGCCTGTGTGCGACGCAAATAGCGAGGTAATAACTTATCAGGGTCAATTGTTTTTTCGTCCAATGCAAGTTGTCCAATTAGCCCAGCATGAACAATATTTTGTTCATCAGTTCCATAACTATAATCAAATCCACTATCAGTAATTCGTTTATCCTGCTTATTAAAACCGTTACCTACAAAAATAACTTTTTGAAAGTCACTCTTTCCCAAGTATTCTTTAATAGCATCCAACAAGACATCAATATGATAATGTCCATCAGCAATTACATTTTCAAGTTTCCCATTTTCATTAATGATATAACCACCTGCAAAGTAATTATCATTTCTTGCATCTAACCCTGCAATAATTAAAGTAGCTTTATCACTCACACTTTTTGCAAGGGCCTTTAAAGTTGAGACACCAACCACTTCTTTGTTTAAAATACTACTAAACATTTTTACAGTGGTAATACCTATTCTAAGACCAGTATAAGAACCAGGACCAATTGCAACAGCAAAACGATCAATATCTTTAAGTTCTAACTGATTATTAACCAAGATTTCTTGAATCATAGGATCCAAATGTTCACTGTGATTACGTTGATCAACTTCATTTTTTTCGACAATAATATTTTCATTATCATTCAATGCAACACTTAGGTTACTAGTTGCTGTTGAAACACTTAAAATTCGCATATCTAACTCTTTTCTTTTTTAGTTACTTTTTTATTTTAACACGAGATACAGATTGTAAAACAAAGTAGCTTACAATCATTTGTAACCAAGGAACGATTATCTCTTTTGGTGCCCGTTGAATTAAAGCAGCCTTAATATCTAAACCATATAAAATGTGAACCCACATTGTATTCATTCCTACATTAACAATTAAAGTTACCAACAAAGTTGCTACAATAATTCGCCAAACTTTAATTGGCTTTTGATAAAAAAATAACCCATAAATAAATGGTCCTACTATCGCACTCAAAGTAAAGCCAATAAAGAAACCACCTTGCTGTCCAAAGAGAGCAGAAGCAACTAAATCACTAACTCCACCTCCAACTGCACCCCAGATCGGACCAAATAAGTACCCTAATAAGATGTCTCCGATAAATCCTAATCCTACTTTTACCATTGCGGGGCCAAATGAAAATTGACTTAATACTACCTTCATAGCTACCACAATTCCCAATAAAATCAAATCACGCAATTCAACACGGATTAAACCTTTGGTTTTCAAAAGCATCCCTCCTTAAACTAAAAAACATGACAATCGTCATGTTCCATTAAATCATATTTTACGCCATTTTAGTTCGCAGAGTGCTTGTTCTTTACCATTTTCATTTAAAATTGCATGATGTGAATAAATTGCACTGCCATTTTTTTCAAGTTTCATTACAGATACAGGCTCTTCTCCATATTGAACTTCTTTATCAAATTTTATATCAATTGATTCAATTACATAGTCTCTTAAGAAATCTCGAGACATCATATCAACAAACCAATTAAAATAATGGCTATTAGTTAAATGGTGATTAGTATCTAAATCATCATATCGAACACGATACTTTCTTTTAATATCATATTCATTACGCAACCGTAATCGTGGAAATCTTGGCATTTTCTTTAATAGCGGAACATCAAAGCTTTCCATTAATTCACTATCAGTTGGAGTCAATTTACGCTGTTTTAAATCAAATAATACCCACTGACTTTTAACTGTAACAATTTCTTGTCCTTTATAATCAGTAATTGAAAAGTCACGATATTCAAAAAAGCGATTATATCCACTAGCTTCTGTTGTTAAAACGATTTTTTCACCTGGTGAAGGCAATCTAACAATATCAAAATGATATTGTGTTACTACCCATCCTAAACCGCGTTTAACTAAATCATCTGTTCCAGCATCACCAGCATCTAACTGATGTTCTGAAACCATCATTAATAAATCAATCATAGTAGGAATTTTTAAATGTCGATTTTCATCGCATTCACCAAATTCTACTGTATGTTTTTCACTATATCTCATAATTATCCCTGATGATATTGCTCATAGAGCTCATTTTTAGAAACTTTATTTTCTTTAGCAACTTGCTTGATGGCATCTTTTTTACTAGTTCCTTCGGCAACTAATTTATCGACTAATTTAATAAGTTCGTTCCATGATAAAGTTTCTTCTTTTTCCATATTTGGAGAAACTAAAATTACAAATTCCCCTCTTGGAGCATTTTCATTAAAATAATTAGTTACTTCCTCTATACTGCCACGAACAAATTCTTCGTGAATTTTTGTTAATTCCCGAGCTGCAACAATTTGTCTATCTGCTTTAAAAATAGAACTCATTGTTTTTAGAGTTTTGCTTAGTCTATGAGGAGCTTCATAAAAAATTGAAGTAGCGTGAGATTTTGCCATTTGTTCAAAAAACGGTTTTTGTTCAGATGATTTTCTTGGCAAAAAGCCATAGTATGTAAACGGTTGAGCATCAAAACCTGAAGCGATTAAAGCCGTTGCAAAAGCTGAAGGACCAGGTAGTGGAACTACGGGAATATCAGCTTTAATACATTCTTTAACTAGAATATATCCTGGATCAGAAATAACAGGCATTCCAGCATCACTGATTTCTGCAATCACAGCGCCTTCTTGCATTAGCTTAACTAACTCTGGAGCACGTTCTTTTGAGTTATATTTATGAAAAGACAACATTTTATTATGAACGCCGATTTTTTCAAGTAAAATCCCACTTGTTCGAGTATCCTCTGCAGCAATATAATCTGCATCTGTTAGAACTTTCTTAGCTCGAATTGTAATATCTTCTAAATTGCCAATTGGAGTTGGAACTAAATAAAGTTTTCCTTTATCATCTTTATAACTGCTTTGACGTTTCATATCATCTATTATCCTTTTTTACAGTCTTTTTTTCACCAAAATTATCAAGAATATCTAAACAAAACATGCAATCAGCATTAGGATCACGGTGAGAGCCATAATACATATTACAAATATGATATCCTGAATCATAAATTTGTCTAATTGATTCTAAACCACTCTGAGTTTTGACAACTGGCTCATTTTTACTTGCCTGAGTTAATTTATCCAACTTTTCACGTAAAAGCTTATTTTCGACTTTTAGTTCAGTGTTTTCTTTTAAAGTTTCTAAAATATCATTTTCTAAACTTTCGACTGTTTTGGTCATTTTTTCCATTGAATCATGGAGTTGCTTCAGCTTTGAATAAGAATCCACTATAAAACACCTACCGTTTCCATTTTAAAGCAAGATAATCTAGTACATTACGAAAGTTCACATTGCTGGCTTGCATTTTATCAGCTTCTATTAAGTATTTTAGCATTTTTGCTGCTACTAAGCGTCTTCGATCATTATTTAAATCTTTTTGCGCCCACAATTTTAAATTAAGCAAAATATATTTTCTTTGACTTACCAATTTTACTTCGCCTAAACGATGTGCATTAACCAAAGAAAGACTATTTCCTTCTAACATTTCTTGATAAAAATACTTAATTAACTGATCCAAATTTTTTGTATTACCTAATTCTTCAATCTCTGCATTTGAAAAACCATTTTCAAGTAAAATTTCAGTTTTTCCTTTTGCTGTCTTACCTTCATTAAAATTTAATACCTGAACTCTTGACCTAATAGTTGGCAATATCTGGTCAGCATTATTAGTAATTAATATTGAAACCACTGGTGCAACAGGTTCTTCAAGCAAATTAAGTAACGCATTAGCAGCAGATAAAGTTAATTTTTCAGCTTCTTTAATAAAGAAAAAGCGCCGAGAAGATTCCACCGGACTTTTAGCTAATTCTTCTTTCAAAGGTCGAATTTGATCAATACTCAAACTATTCTTACCTTCTGAATCAACTAATAAAACATCTGGATGATTAACTGAAATAATTTGCTGACAATTTCGGCATTTTCCATCAGGCTTAACTTCTCCACTACAATTAAATAAACAAGCAAGCCAATATGCAGTATTTAATGCCTCATCTTCATCATTATCTACAAACAAATAACTATGAGTTAACTGCTTATTTTCGTATGCTCTTTTTAAAAAATCAGCCTGTGAGTTATTAATTTTTGTTATATCAACCATTAGAAACGCTTAAATTCATCAACTGGCACAACAAAACAAGTAGCTCCACCTACTGTAATATTTACTGGCTGACTGATTTCATAACCAGTTGTTACCATGCTTGGTTGAATCAATTCTTCACGAGAACGAGATTGTTTCTTGATGATATCAAGCACATCTTGTACTTTATTATCGTCAGTACCAATCATGAAAGTGGTATTACCTTGACTTAAAAAGCCACCTGTAGTTGCCAATTTAGTAGCTCGAATATTATTTTTAACAAATTCACGTTGTAATTTATTTGAATCTTCTTTTTGAACAATTGCAATTACTAACTTCATTGATAAATCCCTCTAAAAAATTTCTGGTAGATTTTCTTCGATAACCTTAATGCAATCCGCCACTACTTTTTCAATAGTTTGACTTGCATCAATCACTTTAATACGCTTAGGATTATCCTTATTTACTATTTTATAGCCATCGTAAACCTTTTTATGAAAAGCTAATTTTTCTTGTTCTAAACGATCTTCATTATCAGGACGAAGCTTTTGGATTCGGCTAAGTCCTACTTCAGGCTCAATATCTAAAAATATAGTCAAATCAGGCTCTATTCCTCTTGTAGCAAAGTCATTGATTTGCTTAATTTCCTTTATTCCTAAATCTCGCCCGGCCCCCTGATAAGCTAAAGAACTATCTACAAACCGATCCGATATTACCAACTTACCTGCTTGTAAAGCTGGAATAATTACTTCTGACATCAATTGACTTCTAGATGCAGCATATAATAAAGCTTCGGTTCGATCATCCATTTCTGAATTATTTGGATCTAAAATAATTTTACGAATTACTTCAGAAATTTTAGAACCACCAGGTTCTCGAACTGTAATATACTGAATTTTTAATTTAGGAGTAATTTGCTCCAAAATTTGCTTTAAAACAGTACTTTTACCAGCTCCATCCGGACCTTCAAAACTAATAAAAAAACCTTTCATAAAATTCCCCCATAGCTTCTATTCTACAGAAGTTTACCAAACTTTAACAGAGCAAATATTTGAATGCCAAAAAACTCCCCTTTCAATTAGGGGAGTTTTGTTATTGTGTAATAGCATTGGTAATGCCACTAAATTTTGTATGACGGTGACGTGCTTCATTATATAAGAATGTGTATTTAGCTCGCAAAATTTTACTTGCAACAACATTGTCATCAGACATATCTAGAGTTGTCTGATCTAAATCTTTTTGTAGTGCTATTTCATTTTGTAGCTTTTCAACCAATGTAATGAGACGCTTGTCACCTTCTTCTTTAATTTTATTTCTTTTTGCCATTATAAAGACGTTCTTCCTTGTACTGCACGTTTTAGCGTAATTGAATTTGCATATTCGATATCACTACCAACAGCAAGCCCTGCAGCTAAACGAGTAACTTTAATACCAGCGGGTTTAATAAGCTTACTGATATACATTGCAGTTGCTTCACCTTCAGGGGTAGAATTAAGCGCTAAAATTATCTCTTTAACCTGGTCTTGTTTTTGCAGACGAGTAATTAAAGATTTAATATTAACTTCTTCTGGACCTATTCCATCCATAGGAGACAACACTCCATGTAAAACATGATACAATCCGCTATATTCACCCATTTCTTCAAATGCCATTACATCTTTAGGCTGTTCAACAACCATAATAGTAGTTTGATCACGTTCAGGATTGGCACAAATATCACAAATTTCTTTTTCTGTAATATTACCGCAAATCTTGCATTGATGAATATTTTCTTTAACCTCTCTTAATGATTTAGAAAAATCTTCCACATCTTGTTGAGGCATATCCAAAGTATAAAAAGCTAATCTAGTCGCAGTTTTTTCACCAATTCCTGGTAGTTTCATATATGAGTCAATCAAACGAGCAATTGGTAATGGATATTGCAACTTACATCAAACCCTTCGTATATTTACCCAAACTTGCTTGAGTTGCTTCGTCAATTTGAGATAATCCCTTATTAACTGCATCAATAATTAAATCTTGAAGCATGTCTGGATCTTCTGGATCAATTGCTTCTTCGTTAATCTTAATATCCTTTAACTTACGGTCACCACTAAAAGTTGCAACTACTAAATCATCAGCTGATTTTCCAGTGAAAGTTTGAGCAGTAATATTTTCTTGTTCTTCTGCCATTTGAGCTTGAAGCTTCTTTGCCTGCTTCATCATTTGTTGCATATTCATGCCGCCCATACCACCAAAATTAGGTCTTCTACTCATTTTTTATCTCCTTTAATCTTTAACTTTAACTACATCCCCAAAAAGTGCCTTTGCTTTTTCAACAACTTCTTTACTTTCTTGGGAATCAGTCTCGTTTTCATTTTTAACTAGTTCAAGCTGCTGCTTTTTCTTTGCTAAAAGCTCATCTTTATGACTCTTAACAAATTCGCTTCTAACTTGTAGCCAGTCAGTATCCGGTACTAATACAATACCATAAGAATGCTTTGTAAACTTCTCAATATTGTCTTTAACTTTAATTATAAATTCACTATCAGTCGTATTTTCAAACCAAAGCATATACTTACATTTCAATACTACCTTTTCAGAACTTGCAGCTACCGGCTCCAATACTTCTAAAATTGCTCTTTCAGAAACTTCTAAAATTGAACGCAAGTCTGGCCAAACATTCTTGATTGCTTGTAAATCTTTTTTTGTTGCATTTTCTAAAACTTGATATACTTCTTTGCGATTTTTTTCCTCAGAACGTTTAAGCTTTTTAGCAGATTTAGTATTAACTGAAGTTTTATTTTGAGTTTGAGATTTAGTTGTTTTCTTTGAAGTAAATTTCACATCATCAATAGAACTTGAAGTTTGAGCAGTTGCAGTTTGAGCTGGCAAGTTATTAATCTTTTCAGTTAATTGAATAACTTGTTGTCGCAAATTTTTCAATTCTGCATCTAATTCAGAATTTATCGAAGTATTTACTGGTTGTACTTTTTCTTTAATAGTACTTGCTTCAACCAAAAATACTTCAAGCGGAATTTGTTGCTGATTAGTATAACGCAAATCCTTTAAAGCGGTATTTGCCAAATTAATTAAATCAAAGTATCTTTTTTCTGGAATATTCTTAATTTGTTCGATAAACTCTTCAGTTAAAAAATTACTTTCATTTTTTTCATTTGTCTTAATTACCATTAAAGCATTTGTTGTCATATCAATTAATTCATCCAAGATATTTTTAGAACTTGCCCCATCTTGAAGAGATAATTTTGCTTCAGACAATGCTTGAGACACATTTTGAGATAAAATTGCCAAAAGAATCTTTTCAATTCTTTCTTTTGCTGCAAAACCTGTAATTTGCAAAGCATCTTTATAATTTATTTTACCCTTTTCATAGCTTAAAAGCTGATCTAAGATACTGAGAGAGTCTCTCATTCCTCCATCAGCTACTTGAGCAATAACAGAAAGAGCCTTTTCTTCATAATCAATCTTTTCCTCATTAAGGATAAATTTCATTCTATTTTCTAAATCTTTTTTAGAAATTCGCTTAAAATTATACCTTTGAGTTCTTGAAATAATAGTAGCTGGAACTTTTTGTAATTCAGTTGTAGCCAAAATAAAGACAACATGCTCTGGGGGTTCTTCTAAAGTTTTAAGCAGAGCATTAAATGCTCCCATCGAAAGCATATGAACTTCATCAATAATATAAACTTTGTACTTTCCCTGAGTTGGAGCATATTTTACTTTATCACGAATATCACGGATTTCATCAACACCATTGTTAGAAGCTGCATCAATTTCCATAATATCAGGCATCGAACCACTATCTGCTGCTAAGCAGTTTTCACATTTATTGCAGGGTTCTCCATCTTGCAAATTAGTACAATTTAATGCTTTTGCAAAAATCTTGGCACAAGAAGTTTTTCCTGTTCCGCGAGGTCCTGCAAATAAAAATGCATGTGAAATAGTTCCGCGTTTAATTGCATTTTTAAGAGTATCAGTGATAGCTTCTTGTCCGACGACACTATCAAAAGTATTCGGTCGCCACTTCCGATATAGTGCTTGATATGCCATTAAATCTCTTTCCTTAATAAAAAAACTAACAAAAAAAGGCACATGTCTGAACAACCTTAGTGCTGCTACCTTCCGGTCCTGACACAATTCAGAGGTCAAACATTGCCCAACAAATATAATAACGTATTTTAAGTAAGAATACCAGTAGAAAATAATAAAAAACTAATTTTCTTGCTGTTCTTTTTTTAATTGCTTAGCTAACTTTTGTTTCTGTCTGATTTCTCTAAAAAAGGTTTTTAACATTTTACTAGCTTGTTCACGAAACAAACCACGAACTACATGAGGATGATGGTTAAATTTTTCCACACTAAACAAGTCGACAACACTACCACATGCTCCTGCTTTAGGATCAAGAGCACCAAAATATACATCTTTAATTCTAGAATTAATAATTGCTCCCGCACACATTGGACATGGCTCAAGTGTTACAAAAAGACTGCAATCAATCAAACGCCACATACCTAAATTTTTACAAGCTTCGCGAATTGCAATCATTTCTGCATGTTGAGTAGCATCTTGATCAAGTTCACGACGATTATAACCACGACCTATTACATTACCTTCTGGATCCACAATAATCGCACCAATCGGAACCTCATCTTGATTTTCAGCTTTTTTTGCTTCTACAAAAGCTAATTCCATATATTTTTTCTTTTCTTCTCCTGTCACAAATTTTTCTCCTTAAATTATTATTTATTATTGTAACAAAAAAGAAGCACCTTCGTGCTTCTTTATCATAAAGGACCTACATTGGGATTTCTGAAATAATGATAAAAAAATATTCCTTCAGTTATCATATATAAACAAGTTAGACCAAATGGAGTACAAGTTTCATTATCTCCTAAAATCCAACCCATCATACATACTCCGCCTAAAATAAACAGTACAGCAAATAAATACTTTATAAACTTTTTCATGATAAACGCCTTCTTTTATTGTGAATCCGTTTACATTATATACCCATATTTAGACGTAGCAAAATGTTTTAATTTTTATTTAATTAGCTCTTTTAACAGCCTTTAAAATATAATATCCCTTGTCTCTGGTTACTATTTCGCAATTGCCATATACTTCTTTCATAAGTTTGCGAGCACTAGGTTCTCCTTGTTTTTTCTGAATTACTACCAACAAGATACCACCAATTGTTAAATAGTTATTCGCATTTGCAATAATAGAGGAAACCACTTTTTTACCAGCTCTAATAGGGGGATTAGTAACAATTAAGCCAAAATTTTGACCGTGAATATCAGAATAAATATCTGAAGAATGAATATCTACATTTGTTATCTGATTAGTTTTAGCATTTCTTTTAGCTAAATCTAATCCTCTTTCATTCACATCCACCATTTCCACTTGTTGATCAGGCCAAAACTTTGCAGCAAATAACCCTATAGGTCCGTATCCTGTACCAACATCCAAAATATTTGATTTTGGAAAAGCCATTTGCTTCATCGCTTTAATTAATACACCAGAACCATAATCTATTCTCATTTTAGAAAAAACACCAGCATCAGTTGTAAATTTTAAATCAATTTCATCAATTTTATAATCAACTATATGTTCATCATGCTTAGCATTCGGATCTGTTGCAAAATACATTTGATTTTTTTCATTCATTTTATTGATTTTTTCCTTTTTCACGCTTATTTATCCAGTTTTTAAACTTTTGCCATTCATTTGAATCTGACTTGTTTTTTAAATTATTAATTTGAACTTGCATTTCTTTATTTTGCTTAGCAAGCTCATTATTTTGTTTTTCTAGTTTTTCTAGTTTCTTCAAAATCAATTGTAAATCATTTTTACTTTCATTGGAACTTGGCCATGAACTTCGGCGCATAAAATAAGCCGTAAGCGAACTAGTAATCATTCCCATTACTCCAACTCCAATTAGAATCATTACTAAAATGACACCTTTTCCAATCAAAGAATGCGGTGAAATAGTATAAGTTGAAATATCACCATAGCCCACCGTACTTGCAGTGGTAATCGCCCACCAAAAAGCCCGATCTAGTGATACATGTTCGGTAATCGAAATAGCAATTGAGCCCAACATTAAGAAAGTAATCATAAAATAAATTACATACAAAATACCATTAGTATGTAAAATTTCACGTAATTTCCCTACTAGTCCTGCCAATCTAACTAATCGAATCAATCTAAAATACAGCGCCATGTTAGCAATTTGAGCTTCTAACATCCAAAACGAAATTACACTAACTGGAATAATAGCTAAAAGATCAAAAATATGCGTTTTAAAATATTGTTTCCGGTCAACCGCCTTATATAAATGATAAAAATAATCATACGCTAATATAACTAAAATACCATTATTAATCCAAAACCATTTATTATTTGGGCTATTAATATTAATTATTGCAGCAAAATCTAAAATTATTAAAAGTATAGAAATAATGGCTAATCCAGCGATGACCCATTTATAAGTTTTTTCTCGATTAAATTTTTTCATCGTTAATCACTGTTAAAAAAATAGGGCTCTGAATTTCAGAGTCCTATTTTTATATAATAGTTGCCCAGTTGGGCAGTAACTATTTAAGGGTTACAGTTGCGCCAACTTCTTCAAGCTTAGCCTTGATGTCGTTAGCTTCGTCTTCTGAAACGCCTTCCTTAACGTTCTTAGGAGCACCATCAACAAGGTCCTTAGAGTCCTTAAGGCCAAGACCAGTGATGTCACGTACAACCTTAATAACCTTAACCTTTTCTTGACCTGCTTCAGTCAATTCAACGTCGAATTCTGTCTTAGCAGCACCTGCGCCTGCAGCACCTGCAGCAGCAACTGGAGCAGCAGCAGAAACGTCAAATTCATCTTCGATAGCCTTTACTAAGTCGTTCAATTCAAGGATAGTAGCACCCTTTAATTCTTCAATAATCTTATCAGTATCTAAAGCCATTTATATATCCTCCGAAAATTTAGAATTTAGATATTAGTTATGATAATTACTTATCAATAATTATTCAGCTGATTCATCCTTTGATTCAGCAACAGCTTTAACAGCATATGCGAAGTCGCGTACTGGAGCTTGCAATACAGATACAAGCATTGAAAGTAAACCTTCGCGACCTGGAATAGCTGCAAGTTTCTTGATTTCTTCTTGGCTGGCAACCTTACCTTCGAGCATACCACCCTTGATTTCGATTACATCAAAATCATCTTCGTATTTAGAAACAATACGAGCTGGTTCAGTAATGTCTTCTGCATTATCAGTGTAAACAACAGCAGTAGGACCAACAAAAGTATCTTCTAAACCTTCAATACCAGCCTTTTCAGCAGCACGTCTTAAGTAAGTGTTCTTGATAACCTTCATCTTAACGTCGTTGTCACGAAGTTCCTTACGCATAGCAGTAACTTCTTCAACAGTTAAACCTAAGTAGTTGATTACCAAAATAGCCTTAGCATTCTTAAGTTCTTCAGCAAATGCATTAACGAGCTTTTCCTTTTCAGCAATAGCAGCTTTACTCAAACGAATTCACCTCCACGAAAACTTTAATAAATTCTATAAGGCCTAATTAAAAAATCTCCATGCCATAAGAGACACAGAGAGTTGAAATTCATCATCATCTTCTGGCCTCGGCGGGATTTTGAGGCGTCATGCCACCCGAGTCTTAGGTAGAATTTACTTTAATTAGTATAGCAGGCTGGTACAATTCATGCAAGAACTAATTTACATTTTTTCTAAAAATCTGTATCATTAATGACAGAAGCAGGGGGACAAAACATGACAAACCAAGAGAAAAAAACTAAAATTTTAAATCGTTTAAGAGCTATTATTTATCTAGTACTAGGTATTACTGTTTTATTTTTAAGTATTCAAAGTATGGTAGAAGCCCATGGAAACCTAGTAACTATTTTGATTAATTTTATCTGGCTATTCTTAAGTTTAATTATTATTATTGAGGGAGGCTTTGTTATTAAAAATATCCTTTTAGCAACTGCTCCTAAACAACGACTTTTTCAATTAAGCGACTGGTGTATTATCATTGCAGGAATTATCATTACAAATGCAGCCTATATAAATAGGAATAATACCTTTTTATTGATTGGAATTGTAATTTTTATAGCTGGTTGCTTCCCCATTAAAGAAATTTCTAGAAAAAAATAGGAGATTCAAAATCTGGAATCTCCTATTTTTTATATGGTTTGGCTTTCAGTCGGATTAGTAAGTTCACTTAATTCCCCAGTAGTCTTATATACCACCCACATAGCTAGATTAACAATGTGGTCACCAATTCTTTCAAGCAAACGTGTTACCACAAAGTAACTAGATGAAGCCATTGCTGCACTTGGATCTTGTTCAATCCCATCAACAATCAACTTACGAGCTTTTACATAAGCTTTATCAATATCTTTATCTCGGCGTGCTACATCTTTAGCCATCTTTTCATCATCTTGAACATATGCTGTTAAAACTTGAATAAGCATATGACGAACACTATGTGTCATTTCACCTATAATTTCTTCTACTTCTGGAATTCTAGGATTTCCCTTAACTCGAATTGTTTCTAAAGCAATACTCATTGCATTTTCACCAATTCTCTCTAAATCAGTAGTAGCCTTCAAAATACTAATTACCACTCTAAAATCCGTTGCTACAGGCTGTTGAAGAGCCATTAATTTTAAAGCCTTTTTTTGAATATCAAGAGATTCTTGCGGAATTTTTTCCTCATTATCCACCATAGATTGGGCTGTTTTTTTATCATGATCTACAAATGCGCGAGTGGCATGATCAATTTGATCATTTACAAAAACTCCCATTTCCATAAATTGCGTATTCAACTTTTTTAATTCATCTAAAAATATTTCGTGCATCTTTTTACCTCACATTTAACCAAAACGACCATTAAGGTAATCACTAGTAATTTGCTTTTTAGGTGCTAAGAACATTTCTTCAGTTGGACCCGCTTCAACTAAATTACCATTCATTAAAAAGGCGGTTTGATCAGAAATACGCCCCGCTTGCTGCAAGTTGTGTGTAACCATAATAAAAGTATATTTACGCTTTAAATCCATAAGTGTTTCTTCAATTTCACTACTTGAAATTGGATCAAGTGCACTAGTTGGTTCATCAAGCAAAACAACTTTAGGTCTAATTGCTAAAGCTCTAGCAATACAAATACGTTGCTGCTGGCCTCCTGAAAAAGCTTGAGCATTTCTATTCAAATTGTCCTTAGTTTCTTTCCAAATTGCAGCTTGTTTCAAACTTTCTTCAACACGTTGGTCAATCAAATTTTTATCTTTGATTCCCGCAATTTTTAAGCCATAAGCCACATTGTCATAAACTGAAAAAGGGAATGGGGTTGGCTGCTGAAAAACCATCCCTACCTCTTTTCTAAGCTTTACTAAATCCATTTTGGGACTATAAATATTTTGTCCTTCAAAATCAATCTCACCAGTAATTTTGATATTCTCAATATCATCATTCATACGGTTTAAACACCGCAAAAAAGTAGATTTTCCACATCCTGATGGACCAATTAAGGCAGTTAACTCTTTTTCATGAAAATCCAAACTTATTCCATGAAGTGCTTCATAATCACCATAACTTAATTTAACATCTTTGGCAGTAATAATTTCTTTCATACTTTTTCCTTTAACCAAAACTACCTTGAATATACTCTTCTGTAATTTTTCCTTTAGGATTAGTAAAAATGTTTGCAGTTGTATCATACTCCATTACATGCCCTAAATGGAAAAATGCCGTATAATCACTTATTCTAGATGCTTGTTGCATATTATGAGTGACCATAATCATAGTATATTCGCTTCGGAGCTGTTTGAGAGTATCTTCAAGTTTAGAAGTTGACACTGGATCCAGTGCACTTGCAGGTTCATCTAACAATAATATTTCTGGTTTTACCGCTAAAGCTCTAGCAATACATAATCTTTGCTGTTGGCCTCCTGAAAGAGCTAACGCACTTTTATCAAGCTTATCTTTTACTTCATCCCAAAGAGCCGCTGCACGTAAACTTTCTTCAACTACTCTATCTAATTTTTTAGTATCTTTTTCCCCATCAGCTTTTAAAGCATAGGTAATATTTTCTCTAATTGATTTTGGGAACGGATTTGGACGTTGAAAAACCATCCCAATATTTTTACGCAATTCATAAACATTAATATTCGCTTTATTAACATCTAATCCATGAAACATAATTTTGCCATTAATTGTGGCAACTTTATCATTCATGCGATTAATTGAACGCAAAAATGTTGATTTTCCCGAACCTGAAGCACCTATCAAAGCCGTTATAGTATTCTTTTTAAAACTTAAACTAGCATCAAATAGTTTTTGTACAGTTCCTCCATACAAAACACTTAAATTTTCAGTTGAAAGAGCCAATTCATCTTTAGGGAAAGTTTTAATAAAACTCGGTTGATCTAAATTTTCCATAAAACCACCTTACTTAGCCGCTGTGAGCTTCTTGTATAATTTATTCCCCAAGAAACGTGCGCCAAGATTAAATATAATTACTACAATTACTAAAAGAGCTGAAGTTGCTGCTGATACAATAGTTGCATCTGATACAATTCCTTCAGTATTTACTTTCCAAATATGGACAGCTAAAGTTTCTGCCGGACGCATTACATTTAAAAAGCTAGTCGGACTAAAAGGATTCCAATTTGAATAATCAATGGTAGACCCACTTTGACCTGCGGTATAAATCAAAGCTGCAGCTTCTCCAAAAATTCGACCTGCACTTAAAATGAGTCCAGTTAAAATTCCAGGAAGTGCAGCCGGTAAAACAATCCCACGAATGGTTTTCCAATTTGATAAACCTAATGCAAGCCCAGCTTCACGTTGTGACTGAGGAACACCTTTAAGAGCTTGTTCAATATTACTAGTTAAAATCGGTAAATTAAAAAATGTTAAAGCTAAAGCACCAGAAATAATAGAGAAACCAAAACCAAATTGAACTACAAATAATAAATATCCAAATAAACCCACAACAATTGATGGTAATGAACTCAAAATTTCAATTGTAGTTCTAATTAAGTTTGTGATCCAATTATCTTTGGCATATTCAGCTAAATAAATTGCAGCACCTAAAGCAATTGGAAGAGAAATTATAGTTGTTAAGACTAATAAATACAATGAATTAAAAAGCTGATCTCTTACACCTCCACCGGCTTGGTATGAGGAAGCTTCTGAAGTTAAAAAATGCCATGATAAATGTGGAACACCTGTAACTAATATATTTCCTAAGATCCCAACAAGAATTAAAACAACTATTGCTACTAAGATATGAATTACTATTGTAGCAATTTTATCGTTTCTTTTTGCTTTCATCTATTTTTGCCCTTTCTTTCCAACTAAACGCACTAGGAAATTAAATACCAATGACATTATCAAAAGAAGTAATGCCAATGACCATAATGCATTGTTAGGCAACGTTCCCATAACTGTATTTCCCATCTGGCTGGTCAATTGACTAGTTAATGTTGCTGATGGACTAACTAAGTTATAAGGCATTAATACAGCATTACCAATAACCATTTGTACAGCTAATGCCTCACCAAATGCTCTGGCCATTCCAAAAATTACTGCAGTCAAAATTCTTGGGGTAGCAACAGGCAATATAACTTTAGAAATTGTTTGCCAATGAGTGGCTCCTAAAGCTGCTGAAGCTTTTCTAAAATGTGAAGGAACTGCATTTAAACTATCAACAGTTAAAGAAGTGATAGTAGGAAGTACCATAACAAATAATACTAAGGTAGCTGCTAAGATACCAAATCCAGTTCCGCCAAAAAGATTTCTAATTACGGGAACAATAATTGTTAACCCTAAGAAACCATATACAACAGATGGGATACCTACTAAAAGTTCCATAACAGATTGTAGGAATTTAGCACCCTTTTTAGAAGTATATTCGGTCATAAAAAGGGCTACTGCAATAGCAAATGGTGTGGCAACTAAAGCAGATAAAAGAGTAACTGCAAATGAAGTCACAATCATAGCCGCAGCTCCAACATGATTTTTACCATCACTTGGATCCCAGTCAGTAGATGTCAAAAAGTGAAAAACATTTACATGATCCTTAATAAAGGTTGCTAATCCATGAATACCTACAAATCCAATAATTGAAACTACTAAAACAATAATTAATCCAATTGCAAAATAAGTTAATCCTTTACCCCAATATTCTTGCCTAGTTTCTTTTGAGGGTCTAGTTAATTTTTCAATATCAACACTAGTCGGTCCCATTTTTTTAAGTTTAACGTGAGGAACCTCTTGATCAGCAATTGCTTGGTTAACAATATCTTTTAACCTATCTTTTCTTTTACTCATTAATTCTTCCTTATCGTTGTCACTCTATTATTACTATCACGGACCACTTTCATATCATTAATACTTAAATAGCCGATTTTAGGAACTAAATCCTTTTGAACTTTTTTACCTAACATATACTTAATAAAGTTTGAAGTTGCTTTATTAGGCTTTCCTTTAGTGTACATATGTTCATATGACCATAATTGCCATTTATTAGTTGTTATATTCTTGTTAGTTGCTTGAACATGATTAAGACTTAATTTTTGAATATGCTTATCATTAGCATATGGCAGTGAGATATAGCTAATGGTTCCTGGAGTAGAACTAACGATTTTTTTAACTGTACCATTAGAATCTTGTTCTTGAGATCTGACTGATTTTTTGCCTTTTAAAACTATATCTTCAAAAGTAGTTCTAGTTCCACTACCCTTTGATCTATTAATCACAGTAATATTTTCATTTTTTCCGCCAACTTGTTTCCAATTGGTAATTTTTCCTGTAAAAATATCACTTAATTGTTTCATTGAAAGATTTTTGACACCAACATTTTTATTAGCGATTGGAACAATACCTACTACAGCAATTTGATAATCTTGTAATTTTTTAGCATCTATTCCTTTTTGAGTCTCAGCATAAACATCAGAAGTACCAATTTCAACGGCTCCTGCCTGAACTTGACTAAGACCTGTACCAGATCCTCCACCTTGGACCACAATATTACTATCAGGATGGGCTAAACGATAATCATTGCCAGCCTGCTCAGCCAAAAGTTGCATTGCACTTGAGCCAACAATTGTAATTTTAGAACTATTATTATTTCTACATCCTGTTAAAAATAATAGGACAAACAACAACGGAAATAATATCCTTTTCAAGAGATGTTTATGCATATCTTTCTCCTTATAGTGCTTAAATCACCTAATGATAACATATAAAAAAAGCGTCTCGCAACATTGCGAGGCGCTTTGTAAAGTCTAATTTATAAATTAGTCCAAGTTTAATGGATCAAGCTTGATCCCTGGGCCAAATGTTGCAGAAACGGCAACACTCTTAACGTATTGACCCTTAGCTGATGCAGGACGTGCACGTAAAATTACGTCACGTAAAGCGTCAAAGTTTTCAGTTAATTGTTCTTCAGTAAATGATACCTTACCGATAGCAGTATGAATAGCTGCTTGACGGTCAACACGGTATTCTACTTGACCAGCCTTAACGTTCTTAACAGCCTTTTCGATGTCCATAGTAACAGTACCAGTCTTAGGGTTTGGCATTAAGCCTTTAGGTCCTAAGATACGACCTAAACGACCAACCTTAGCCATCATCATTGGAGTAGCAATAACTACGTCAAAGTCTAAGTAACCGTTTTGAACTTTTTCTACTAAATCATCAGAACCAACTTCGTCAGCACCTGCTTCTTTAGCTTGGTCAGCTTGTGGACCTTCAGCAAATACGATAACCTTTTGGGTCTTACCAGTACCATTAGGTAAAACAAGTGAACCACGAATTTGTTGATCAGCTTGCTTAGGGTCAACACTTAAGTTGTATGATACTTCAACTGAAGCATCAAAGTTTGCATATGAAGTTTCCTTAACAAGTTCCATAGCTTCTTTTACTGAGTATAACTTGTTTGGATCAACTTTCTTAGCAGCTTCTAAATATTTCTTACCATGCTTTGGCATGTGATTTCCTCCTTATACCTGTGGTCAAACGAGCTTTCTCTGTAGCTCTCCCACCTAATATTATTAAAAATAACAGGATTAGTCTTCGACTTCGATACCCATACTTCTAGCGGTACCTTCAATCATGCGCATAGCAGCTTCAATATCTGCAGCGTTTAGATCTTTCATCTTGGTTTCGGCAATTTCCTTAACTTGGTCCTTAGTTACCTTAGCAACCTTCTTAGTGTTAGGTTCACCAGAACCCTTTTCAATCTTAGCAGCCTTCTTAAGAAGAACAGCAGCTGGTGGAGTCTTAGTAATGAATTCGAATGAACGATCTTCATATACAGTAATAACTACAGGGATAATCATACCCTTTTGATCAGCAGTACGTGCGTTGAAGTCCTTAGTGAAACCAACGATGTTGATTCCAGCTTGACCCAATGCAGGACCAACTGGAGGTGCAGGAGTTGCTGCACCAGCAGGAATTTGCAGTTTAACTACGTTAATAACTTTCTTTGCCACGGTCAATACCTCCTTGATTCCGTGATGCGGTTATAGTGGAGAATTTTCCTTCTTCTCCTCCCACAATAATAAGTACTTTATGTATGTTACCATCGTTTAACCGCAATTACAATATTTTTTTATTAGTTTTCAAATTTCTTGACTTGATCATAATCAAGTTCTGCAGTAGTTGCTCTTCCAAACATATCTACTGAAACATAGAGCTTATGTTTATCTGGTTGAATATCAGTAATTTTACCAACCATATCTTCAAATGGTCCATCAGTAATGGTTACTGTTTCATCAATTTCATAATCTGGCAATTCTTCTTTTGCAGGTTGACCCTGATTCTTCAATAAACGATTAACTTCTTCTTCAAGAAGTGGAGATGGCTTAGAACCACCACCATGTGAACCGACAAATCCAGTTACGTTAGGAGTGTTTCTTACAATAAACCAACTTTCATCAGTCATTACCATTTCTACTAAAACATAACCTGGAAAGATTTTTTCTTCCACTTCTTGCTTTTTACCGCGAACAGTTTCTACTTTTTCTTCTTCTGGAACCATCACACGGAAGATGTAATCTTGCATACCCATACTTTGTGCACGTGACAAAAGGTCAGATTTAACCTTGTCCTCATAACCTGAATAAGTGTGCAAAACGTACCATTTTTTTTGTGTAGTTTCGACCATAATAAAATTCTCCTTAAAAATTGGCAAACAAAAAAACCTCACGAGAGGCCCTTTTCTTCTTTATGATTAAAGTATACCATGCATTAGCGCAATTTGTCATCAATATTACATAACTACTTGAGTCAAAGCACTGAATGCCCAGTCAAGTGCACCTAAATATGCAGCGAATAAGACTGAAGATATGATAACAATACCAGTATCATGACGGTTTTGTTTAGCTGTTGGCCAAGTTACTTCTTTCATTTCTTGAACAACACCCTTAAAAAACTTAATCATCTACTTTTACCTCGTTTCCTTATGCAAAGTCATTTTACCACAGTGTTTACAAAATTTTCTTAATTCAAGTCGCTGAGTGCGATTGTTACTTGCGGTAATTGAATAATTGCGTGACCCGCATTCAGTGCAGGCTAATGCTGCTTTTTTTACTGCCATAATCTCACTTCCAAACTCCCGCTATTGTACCAAAAAAGTATCTTTTATGCAATTAAAAGACAGCTACCGGAGAAGCAGCTGCCTTTTTGGTGGTCAAACATGCGTGACCACTGTGCGTAGAACATTGTTTTTTAGTCGGAAATTACTTCTTAAGATTTTCGTCGACAAAGGCCTCGATCTTTTCATCGGAGTCCTTTAAAAATGGAAGCATATCTTCCTCCGTCTTCATGGTATCTCTACCATTCTTTTCCATAAAGTAGTCCCAAAGTGCGTCTCTAACTGGCATATCTGAATCACTCCAGTCAAAAACTTCCTTCATGTGACGGTCCAACAATGCAGTTTTAATAACTTCTGCCATCTTAAATTACCTCCTAAAATATTCTACAATTAATATTATACCGCAAAATAAAGCGGTTAACTAATTTTTTATTCTAATAGTGAATTGCGAATTTTTTGAAGAGTTCTAAATTTTGCTCTATCAATTGCTTTTATATTTACTCCGAGTATATTTCGAACATGTTCTTCATCTATTCTACCTAGACTAACTAATAAAGCTGCAAGTTCCAAATTAGAAAGTTTTTCTAAACATTCCCTATAAGTTACAGAGGTGGGCAAACTAAAATCAACAGTTTTTGGTTCTTGAACAATATTGCTTGTATCATATACTATTTTTTCCCAAGAGATTGAATCATTGTTAATTTTTCTTTTTGCCGAAAGTTGCTTACGTAAAATACTAATTGCATGATTGTTCAAACAACGTTTAAAATAACTGCCAAATTTACCTCGATTGGTAGAATAAGCAATTGCTGATTGATAGCAAACAATCATTGCCTCTTGATCCCAATCTTGTTCATCGTAAAGTCTTAGGTAATATTTTCTTTTCACTGTATTAATCATTGGTCGATAAATTTGACACAAATTTTTTACTGCTAAACCATCAGCTTCTCTTTGAATTCTCTTAATTAATTCCAACTCATAGCTAGAGCTCAATTTATTCATCATTTTTTCTCCTCAATGGGAAATTTTTAACAATGAATAAGATATGAACTTTTGTAAGAGATTAAAAGAGAGTTTTCCCTGTATTTAATTAAAAAGAGATTTTAATTTAGTTTTTACAACCATTAAAATCTCTTTTGTTTAATTAAGCGGATGACGACTATTCATCATTTGATAAAGCATAATTCCAGTAGCTACGCTAGCATTTAAGGATTGAACATGACCAACCATTGGTAGAGTTAAAGTTTGATCCATTTGTTTTTTCAGAAGTGGAGCAATGCCTTTACCTTCATTTCCAATTACTAAGACTGTCTTACCATTTGCGTTCCATTCACGGTAATCAGTACCCTGCATATCTGTTCCGAAAATCCAATAACCTCGTTTTTTAAGCATTTTGGTAGTTTGGACTAAATTATTAACACGAGCTACTGGTACATAATCAATTGCTCCTGTTGAAGTTTTTGCAACCACAGAAGTAAGACCTGTTGCATGACGCTTAGGAATAATAATCGCATCTACTCCTGTAGCATCTGCAGAACGCAAAATTGAACCTAGATTATGAGGATCTTCAATTGAATCAAGCATTAATAAAAACGGTTCTTTTCCTTCATCGTCAAACTTATCAAGCAATTCATCAAGATCAGCATATTCAAAACTCGAAATCGCTAAAACCAATCCTTGATGATTCCCTCCTTGAACAAGTTTATCCAACTTATTTTTAGGCACAGTTTGAACTACCAGACGCTTTTTCTTAGCTAAACCATAAACTTGATTAGCAAACTCATCTTGAACACCATGCTGCAAAAAAACTTTATTGATACGATCAGCATCTTGCGTTTTTAAGAAATCGATTCCAGCATGACGACCAAAAATAAAATCTTTATCTTGACTCATATTTTACCTCGCCATTTTCTACAGTTTTAATACACCATTCAGTTAATTCTTTTACCCGCTCACCTTTACCTGCTAAATCTAAATATCCCCACACTGCTTCAAAACCAGTTGACAATTGATAAGTTTTAAGACTAGTATTCTTTGCCTTGGTGTGGCTTTTTGCATTACGTCCACGTTTAAAAGCTGCTAATTCTTCATCTGTTAGCATTTTTTCTTCTTGAAGTTTTGTAATTAAACCAGCTTGGGCTTTTGCAGAAACATAATGAGTTGCATCTCTTTGTAAAACTTGTGGTTTAACTACACCACCTTTAATAAGATGCCTGCGAATATAAATTTCATATACAGCATCCCCCAAATAAGCAAGTGTTTGACCACTTAATGTATTTGGGTCAACAGAAGTTTCAGTTAATTTCTTTATTTTAATCACGAGTCCACCTAGTTCCTTGAGGAGTATCTTGAATAGTTACTCCCATATCCTTTAATTGATCACGCAACTTATCACTAGTAGCCCAGTCTTTATTTTTACGAGCTTCATCACGCTGTTTTACTAACTCATCAATTTTTGCATCATCCGAGTTTTCAACTTTTGCAGTTAATTTTTTAGTATCAATTCCAAAAATTTCTAACCATGAACTAAGTAAATCCTTAAACTCCCTAAGAGTTTCTTTATCTGCTAATTCTGAATTACTGTTACTATTAATTATTGGCAAAACATTGTAAATAGCAGTTAAAGCATTTTGAACATTAAAGTCATCATCCATTGCCGCTTCAAATTCTTGCTTAGTTTTTTCAATTTCATGCTTTAAATTGTTATCTACTTTAGAAGCAGTATCATCATCTAAGCGATAATCAATATTCATCAAAGTGTTCTTGAAACGGTTTAAAACATTTTCAGCTTGCTTTAAATTTTCTTCAGAATAGTTAATTTGACGACGGTACTGTACGCTTGCCATGAAAAAGCGTAAAACTTGTGGGTCGACTTCTTTGATAATGTCATGAACTGTAACAAAGTTATGAAGAGACTTAGACATTTTTTCTTCATCTTTACCAACAGTTACAAAACCATTGTGCATCCAGTAATTAACAAATTTTTTACCGGTCTTAGCTTCACTTTGAGCAATCTCATTTTCATGGTGTGGAAATTCCAAGTCTTGGCCTCCACCATGAATATCAATGGTATCACCTAAGTATTTAGTTGACATTACTGAACATTCAATATGCCAGCCTGGACGCCCCTTTCCCCATGGAGAATCCCAAGCAATTTCATCACTGGTTTTTTGTGCTTTCCATAAGTGCAAAATCAATTGGATCTTCTTTACGACTTTGTTCAGTATCGTTGATATGCTCAGAAGCTCCTTCTTCAAGTTGCTCAATATTTTGGTCACTTAATTCACCATAATTTTTGAATTTTTTAGCGCGATAATATACATCTCCATCAACTTCATAAGCATAACCTTTATCAATTAAATCCTTTACAAAGTTAATAATTTCTGGAATTTCTTTTGTTGCACGTGGGTGCAGTGTAGCTGGTTCAATATTTAAAGCATTAGTATCTTCTAAATAAGCATTGATAAAGCGTTCAGCAAGTTCAGGTACAGTGATGTTTTCTGCACGTGCTTCATTAATCATCTTATCATCAACATCAGTAAAATTAGAAACGTACTTAACTTTATATCCCTTATATTCAAAGTATCGTCTAATCGTATCAAAGGCAATTGCACTTCTTGCATTACCAATGTGGATGTAGTTATAAACCGTAGGACCGCAGACATACATGCTGACCTCACCTGGCACAAGAGGTTTAAATTCTTCTTTTTTTCGTGTTAGAGTATTAAAAACTTTCACGGTTTACTTGTCCTTTCTTAGTATTAGTTAATTTTATTTTACCAGAAAACTCAAAAGATACTAAAAAACTGCTAGAACTTTTATGCTCTAACAGTTTGAAAAATTAGTGAATGGTATTCCATGTAACTGGGATGGAAGTCATACCAGAAGTAATATCACCTTTGCTAAAGGTCATAAACTTGCTTACTGGCTTTGGTGCTTTAAAATGATGCGTTTGAATATAGGTAGTTAATTGATAATTAAGCTTAGAATTTATTGTTAAAATTGATTCATTTCTTTCAGCTTTATCAATAGCTTCATCAAAATAACGCATAAGTTCTTCATCATGTTCTACTTCTGGAGAAAAACGCACTTCTTCTAAAACATTCTTATAATCTAAAATATCTTGCAAAATTTTAGATTTATCTCTTTTTTTGCCAAACATAATTTTATCCTTTTGTACTAAAAAACTGCTAGAACTTTTACGCTCTAACAGTTTGAAAAATTTTAATTAAAGACCATTTTCTTCCATTTGCTTCAAAGTAAGGTCTAAGTGATTCATAACTCTTTCCTTACCCATAAGTTCCATAGCTTCACCAACGCCTGGTCCAACCATTGAACGAGTACCAGCAATACGGATTGGCATAAAGAGCTTACGTCCCTTAACACCAGTAGCCTTACGAGTAGCTTGAACTGCATTCATAATTTGAACTGCAGTAAAGCGTGGAATCATATCCAATTGCTTCTTAAATTCTTCAATTACTACACGTCCATCGTCTTTCTTGATTTCTTCGATTTCTTCATCAGTTAAATTCTTAGCTTCTTCAAAGAAAATCTTAGTCATCTCAACAATTTGGTTAGTGTATGACATTTGAACTGAGTAAATGTTAACTAATTGACGAATCCATTCCATCTTTTCTGGGGTCGGATTTTCTTCAACAAGACCTGCTTCTTGCAAGTTATTAAGTGCCAAATCAAGAAGAGTATCACGATCAGCCTTCTTAATGTATTGGTTATTGATCCATTCAAGCTTCTTTTGGTCAAAGGCTGCAGGAGATTTTGACAAACGCTTAGGATCAAATGACTTAATAAATTCACGTTGTGAATAAATTTCATTTTCACCTTCTGGAGACCAGCCAAGTAAGGTAATAAAGTTGAACATTGCGTCTGGTAAGTAACCAAGGTCACGGTATTGTTCAATAAATTGAAGAACTGATTCATCACGCTTAGAAAGCTTTTTACCAGTTTCAGAGTTAATGATCAAAGTCATGTGACCAAACTTAGGTGGTTCCCAGCCAAGTGCTTCATAAACAACTAATTGCTTAGGAGTGTTAGCAACGTGGTCGTCACCTCTAAGAACGTGAGTAATTTCCATTAGGTGGTCATCAATTACAACGGCAAAGTTGTAGGTTGGCATACCATCACGTTTTTGAATAACGAAGTCACCACCAATAGTATCACTTTCAAAACTCAAGTGACCCTTAACAATATCATCCCATTCATAAGTTCTATTTCAGGAATGTGGATACGAACAACTGGCTTTAAGCCTTTTGCTTCTGCTGCTGCTTGAGCCTTCTTTAATTTCATCAGCAGTCATGCCTTCATATTCATAAGTGTAGTGAGGAGCAATTCCCATTGCACGTTGTTCTTCACGTTGTGCTTCAAGTTCTTCCTCAGTCTTGTATGAATAGTAAGCTTTACCTTCATCAATTAATTGTTGAATATATTTATTGTAAATATCTTTTCGTTCTGATTGGCGGTAAGGGCCAAAGTCGCCACCCTTGTCAGGACCTTCATCCCAGTCAATACCTAACCAGTGCAAGGTTTTCCATTTGAGACTTAGAACCACCTTCAACGTTACGTTTTTGGTCAGTATCTTCAATTCTCAAAACAAAAGTGCCCTTATTATGACGAGCAAACAAATAGTTAAAAAGTGCAGTACGTGCGTTACCAATGTGTAAGTGACCAGTTGGACTTGGTGCATATCTTACACGAATCTTTTTTTTAGCCAAATTTCATGCCTCTTTCAAAAATAGTAGATTTTAACATTCTTAGTTTACGCGTTCTAGCTAAAAAGTTCAACGTTTAGCCAAAAAGCAGTTTTAAAGTTTGTGGCACACTAGAAACTGGAACTACTTCAATACCAAATTCAGTCAAACTTTTATGCATATTATGGCGAGGAATAAAAATTCTTTCAAACCCCGTTTTAGCAGCTTCTTTAACTCTAGCCTCAATTTTATCAACTCGGCGTACTTCACCAGTTAAGCCAATTTCTCCAACAAAACAATCAGTTGGAGAAATCTCTTTATTAGAATAACTAGATGCGACAGACATTGCTGCAGCTAAATCAATTGCAGGTTCATTTAACTTAATACCGCCGGTTGCAGTTAAATAAACATCTTGATTTTGAAGCATTAAGTTGCCCCGTTTTTCAAGAACTGCTAATAAAAGAGCCGCGCGATTATAATCAATTCCAGAAGTTGTACGTTTAGCATATCCAAAAGCAGTTGGAGTAACTAAAGCCTGGATTTCTGCCAACAGTGGCCTTGTTCCTTCCAAAGATACTACAACTGCAGACCCAGTTGAATTTGGCAAACGTTCATCTAAAAATATAGATGAGGGATTAGTTACTTCTTTTAGTCCCTCATTAATCATTTCAAACATTCCTATTTCATTAGCTGCACCAAAACGATTTTTTACTGAATGCAAGATTCGATAAGTGTGATGTTCATCCCCTTCAAAATAAAGCACAGTATCTACCATATGCTCTAATATCTTAGGGCCTGCAATCGCACCTTCTTTTGTAACGTGTCCAATAACAAAAACAGTAATTGCATCCATCTTAGCAATTTTCATCAATTCACTTGTTACTTCACGCACTTGTGAAGCTGAACCTGTCATTGAATCAAGACTAGGTTCGTTCATAGTTTGAATTGAGTCAATCACAACAAAATCAGGTTTTACATCATTAATTTGTTCACGAATGTCATGCATATCAGTTTCTGGATATAGTAACATACTGCTTGAACCTACGCCTAACCGATCTGCACGCAATTTTATTTGATTAGCAGATTCTTCTCCTGAAACATATAATACTTTATATTTTTCAGCTAAGTCACTCATAATCTGCAGCATTAAAGTGGATTTGCCAATTCCAGGGTCACTCCCAATCAAAACCAGAGACCCCGGCACAATTCCTCCACCAAGAACACGATTAAGTTCTTCTGATTTAGTTGAAATCCGTTCTTCTTTTTCAGCTTTAATTGTATCAAGTTTTACAGGTTCATTAAGACCTGTTTTTCTAATCAATCTACTAGCTGTTGCTTTAGTTGAACGTTTTTGCACTTCTTCAGTTTCTTTTTCAAATTGATTCCATGCTCCACAATTTGGGCAACGGCCTAAATAACTTGCTGAAATATAGCCGCAAGAGTTGCACTTATATTGCGTCTTTATACGAGCCATTAACTTTCCTTTCTTTCATTGGTTGAACCAAATCCACTTACACGAGGTCTAGTGATTGGATTATCATCGTCGGTTTTTAAGTATTTCATAAAAATCCCCTGAGCAATCCGATCTCCTTTTTTAATGTGAAGGGGACGAACTCCGTAATTTAACACTTGTACAAAAAGTTCGCCTTCATTATTAGGATTGTTATAATAATCTGCATCAATTACACCAATTCCATTTGGCAAGCTTAGGTTCTTTTTAAAAGTATTAGAGGAACGATTAGCAAGAATTAATACTTCATCTTCTGGCATATAAACTTTTAAGCCGGTTGGAACTAAAATTGGTTTCAAAATACTTTCTGCTAATTCATAATCTTTTTCATAAAGTTCATGACCATTACGAATCAAACGAAAAATTCTTACAAAATTCAATCTCCAAATACTTGGAATCACAATATCCTTTGCTGCTTCAATATCGTATCCAGCACTTGCTATAGTTTGTCTTCTGGGTAAGTTAATTCCTTTATCCTTATATTTAGTAACTACTTCAAAACCACGTGTCTTCATTTATTTTTCCTATTCTTTTTGCAAACTTTATTTTTATTTATCAGAAAACTATTTTACAATTATTTTTAACGAAAATGAATTATAGTTCTTAAATAATAATTACGCAAAAGAAAGGTGATTTTATTTTATGGAAAAGAAAATTTTTGAAATAAAAATTGGAGATATATTAACTTCTAGAACTGATATCGACTTAATTAAGAAAAATAATCAACAAATTTGGGTCATGAATCATATTTTTATAAATCCTACTAACCATGATGAACATGAAATCAGCTTACTAATGGAAAAAGTAATAAATTTCATCAAACAATCTGGCATTTCCATTTGGGTTTTAGATCCAATTGCAATCGAATATTTTAAAAAACATCCCGAACTAAATAATATTTGGGCTGAGCAACCTTTTAGCATTTAATAGACAAAAAATTATTTTTGCATTAAAATAAAATTAGGTTATTGTAAAATAAAAAGGAGGAAATTTTACATGGCAAAAGAAATTACTAATGATAGTATTGCTAAATTTGAACAAGATTTAGCTAAGCACCCTGCCTACAATGTTGCCAGTCGTGCTGCTCAAGAAAACGGAATTTTTAAGGCTAGCCAAAATTTACAAACTAAAATCGACTTGGATCCAACTTTTTCAATTGAAATTGAAACTGGAAAGCCAGCTGACCAAAAACAATCTGGTCGCTGCTGGATGTTCAGTGCTTTAAACACTATGCGTCATTCACTTCAAAAGAAGTTTGCTTTAAAAGATTTTGAATTATCTCAAAATTACACTAACTTCTGGGACAAATTTGAAAAGTCTAACTGGTTCTTTGAAAATGTAATTGCTACTGCTGACAAAGATTTAGGCGATCGTAAAGTTGCATTCCTATTTGCAACCCCACAACAAGACGGTGGTCAATGGGATATGCTTTGCGGCATAATTGAAAAATATGGTATTGTTCCAAAGAAAGTTTATCCAGAAACTGCTAATGCAACTAATTCAAGTGCTTTAAATGATACTCTAAATACCCTTCTTAGAAAAGATGGTCTTGAACTTACGTAGTATGATTCAAGATGGTAAACCAATGGATGAAGTTGAAAGTCGCAAGGAAGAAATGCTCAACGATGTCTTTCGTGTTCTTGCAACTTCACTTGGTGTTCCACCTAAGAAGTTTAATTTTGAATATCGTGACGATAACAAGAATTACCACATTGACAAAGATATTACTCCAAAAGAATTCTTTGATAAGTATGTTGGAATGGATCTTGAAAACCATATTTCAACTATTAATGCTCCAACTAAGGACAAGCCATTCCACAAAGTATTTTCAGTAGAATACCTTGGAAATGTCGAAGGTGGTCGTCAAGTTCGTCACTTAAACTTAAAAGTTGATGAAATGAAGGACCTAATTATTAAACAACTCAAAGATGGTGAAGTTGTTTGGTTTGGTTCAAACGTTGTTAAAGACTCTGAACGTCGTGCAGGTCTTCTTGATACTGACCTTTATAAGCGTGATGAATTATTTGATGTAGACTTTACTATGTCAAAGGCTGATATGCTTGATTCAGGTGAAAGTATGATGGACCACGCAATGGTTATTACTGGTGTTGATATTGTTGATGGCAAGCCAACTAAGTGGAAGATTGAAAACTCATGGGGTGAAAAACCCGGCTTTAAAGGTTACTTCGTAATGAGTGACAAGTGGTTTGACTCATTCGTTTACCAAGCTGTTATTAACAAAAAATACTTACCAGAAGAACTTAAAAAAGCTTATGAAGATGGTAAGGAAAATCCAATTCAATTATTGCCATGGGATCCAATGGGTGCTTTAGCATTTGAATAACTTTATATTTAGTAAAAAAACAACCGCTGACAGAAATTAGTCAGCGGTTGTTTTTTTACCAAATATGAAGCAATCTTGTTGGATCAAGCTTACTTAAATTAAATTGATGTACATGGGGATTCTTATTTTCTGGAAACTGCTTCACAAAATCAGCCACATTATAAAGTCCAGTTGAATAAGTCCAAACTCCTTTAACTTTTCTAATTGGATCCAGCATTTCATTTCTAATTGGATATGCTGAAATTAAAAAGTGTTTATGATGAAACTTAAATACAAAATATGGTAATTTAAAATCTTCAACTGCTTCTTCTGGCGTTGTTGCAATCGTTACAACATTGCGGTAAGTACCATATTTTTCAGTGAATCTTTTATTAAATGAAAAATAGAAATTCGAAATGTGAACATGAGGAAAGTCTTCCTCTTTTACCTTATCTGGAACTGCAATAACATGAGAGTATCGGTCTAAATTGCTCTCACGCTGTGATAGTGCCTTATCCATTTGATTAGGTACAATTCCATGTGCCCATTCCGGAACTTCTGGGTGAGCCTTATATGAGCGATACATTTGTTTAATAACTTCAGGCTTTACCCAATCATAATGCATTCTAATTTCATTGCGCTTGAGTAAACTATCAAGCGTATTATGCTGCATCAAATCAACTACAAATAATTCATAGTGGTACTTGTCCACCCATGGTTTAAAGTGCTCAATTGCACTAGGAACAATATGTGTGCCGTCAACAATAACTGTTTCGCCATACGACATTTTATGTTCCACCAAATTATCCACCATCTGCTCGGTACGAACGGTTACGTGCCGTGGGATCACTTGGTGCAAGCGATCTTCATCTTCTTCATAATAAACTGTTAAGTCCGCCAATAATAACCGTATTTCATCGCGACTTATCGCATACGGTTGTAAGTGATGACGAGCAATAAAAGAAGATTTACCGGAGCCTGGTGCACCTCGCAATAAAAATATTTTACGCATGGTCTTAACTCCAAACTAAGAAATCTAAAAACTCTATTTCCTATAAATTTTACCACAAATAGTCGGCCTACCTAATTATAAGCACAAAAAAAGTGCATCAATGTGCACTAGTTTAATATTTTCTTATCTAAAATATTTAAATGTTCATCCATTGTGTAAACTATTGGCTCAGCATTTGGAACTTCTAAATTCACAATGTCCTGATCATTAATATTTTCAATTTTTTTAATTAAAGCTCTTAAACTTGATCCATGAGCTACAATTAATTGATCTTGCCCCATTAGCATTCTACTAGCTATTTCATCATAATAATAAGGTAAAAGTCTAAGCTGAGTTTGATAAAGACTCTCTGCTCTAGGCATGAGATGCTGATCACAAAACTTATATCTTCTATCAACCATTGGCGAGCCTTGTTTTGGCGGAATTGAATAAAAACCACGTCGCCACTCTAAAACTTGCTCAGCACCAAACACCTTTCGAGAAATATCTTTATTAAGTCCTCTTAATGCTCCATAGTGACGTTCATTTAAACGCCAAGTCTTAGTCATTGGCAACCATAAAATATTACACATATCTGCTACAATATTCGCTGTTACAATGGCTCTTGATAATACTGAAGTATGGATATGAGTAGGATAAAAGTTAGATAGATTTTTAATTTTTTCTCCAGCTTCTTGTGCCTGCTTTTTTCCTTTATCCGTTAATGGTACATCATTCCATCCAGTATAGACATTTGCAGCATTAGCCTGACTTTCACCATGTCTTACTAAAACTAATTTAACCATACTTACTACAACCTCGTTAACAACAGAACTATTCCACCAATTGTAAAGATTATCCCCAATATGGCAAATGCCCTTATACCACCACGATTGTTGGGTTGCTTTCGTCTATTCCATGCATATGCTAAATCATAAAGTCCTACAATAATAATTATTATTGCCGTAAAAACATTTACTTGAAAATTCATTTTTATCTCCTAATTTTCTTTGCCAGGACCAGGAACAATCATTTTATCATTTTTCCCACGTTCACATTCTGGCTGCAAATTAATATGATTAATACCTAACTCTTTTTTTAATTGATCAGCAATATTTTTAGTTAATTTTTCAAACTGAGCCGCTTTTAGTCCTTTATCAACATTAATATGAGCATCGAGCATAATATAATCATCACTATAGCGCCAAACGTGAACATGATGGATATTTTTTACTTCTGGATAAGAAAGAACAATCTTATTAATTTCATTTAAATTAATATTAGGATTGGACTCCATCAAAACATTTGCAGCCTTCATAGTAATTTCATAAGCCTCATGTAACACAAATAATGAAACTAATATTGTAAGCACTGGATCAAGCCAAGTTACATTCCAAAAGTAAATGAAAATCGCACCAATTACAACGGCTACACTAGATAATGCATCACTTAACATATGGACAAAGGTGGAACGTACATTAAGATTATTTTTAGCATCTTTATGCATTGCAAACATTGAAATAAAGTTTGCAGCCAATCCAATAGCAGATACCACTAACATAATACCGCCTTTTATATGTTCAGGTTGCCAAAAACGCTGAATTGCTTCTACAAAAAGTACCAAACTAATAACAATTAAAACTACACCGTTTGTAAAAGCCGCCAACGTTTCTGCTCTTTGATAGCCAAAAGTTTTATTAGTATTACGACTTCGCCGACTAATTAAATGGGCAATAAAAGATAAAATAATTGCTCCAACATCACTTAAATTATGTACCGCATCAGATAGTAACGCTAATGAGCCTGAAACAATTCCACCAATAAACTCTGCAACAGTAATAATTACATTTAATAAAGTTACAAAAACGTATCTTCTAGTTGTATGATCTTTATTATTCATTATCACTTTTCCTTTCAAATATAGTCTACCAAAAAAGGCCATGCTTTTTCAGCATAGCTTTATAGATTTTCAGCTTTCATATTATAATCAATAATTTCAAACTTACCATCATTATGAAGCAGTCCACGAGTTACACTACCATTATCAGGAAACGGAATATCATGCAAACCATCACTCTTATTCCAATATTTAATAGATAGTGTCTTAATAAAATCACCATGAGAAACTACTAAAACCCTTTTTTCTTCTTTGGTTAATTCATGTAATACTTCAATCGCACGTATCATTCGATCATCAAGTTCTTCTTTATTTTCAGCTAAATGACGTGGGTCAGCTTTTTTGGTTGCTTCTCGAAAATTATAAATCCCTACCGTGTTAATGATATTGCGAACGTCATCTTCGTGACCTATTCCAGCAGCTACCGCAACTTGGTCCCAAGTTTCATTAATATCATCACCCTCAAAACTGCCAAAAAATACTTCACGAAATTCTGGTAATTTTTTGATTTTTCCTATCTTAGATACAAGATTTGCATTTTTCATTAAGTGAACAGTATCAATAGCACGTTTTAAATCTGATGAATACATATTATCAAAGTGTACTTGTGCTAAGGCATTAGCTGTTCTTTTTAAATCGTCAATCCCCTTAACAGTTAATGGGGAATCACACCAGCCTTGAACCTTATTCAGCTGATTAAACATCGTCTCACCGTGACGAACTAAATAAACCTCTGTTGACATATGTAACTTCCCTTCTTTATTTATAATTATGTATATTTTAGCAGATTTAAGCAATATACGCTGTATAAAACAAATAACTTGCCAAAATTACTGAAAACCCTGCAGTAATCCATCTAACAGCTTTCGGGGATAAATAATGCACACTTTTCTGTCCTAAATATCCACCAATAAATAAACCGATTGCCATCGGAATTACCATCGACCACATAATTTTTGAGCCAAAAATAAAAACAATTAGTGCAATCAAGTTTCCAAGTGAGCCAATGATATTTTTCATAGCATTAATTACTACAAATTCATCATCGCTAATATAAGTTAAAAATATTAACATTAAAACTCCAGAAGCTGCCCCAAAATATCCAGTATAAATACCTGCTACTATTAAACCTAAATATGCCCCAATAGTTCCTTTTTTAGAACGATTTTTTGACAAATCAAAAAACTTTTTACTTCCACTTAACAGTAGCATCCCTGCTGAAAAAAGAACAAAAAATGGAACTAATTTTTCAAAAATATCACCTGGAAATTTTAATAATAGTAAGCTTCCCCCTAAAGCCCCAATTAAAATAAAAATTGAATACTTAGCTGTTTCTAACCAACGCCCCTTCAAATCCTTAAGTGACGACATTGCACTTCCTACTCCTGTAAAAATCAACGAAGCGGTATTAGTAATATTAGCCATTACTGGTGGTACTCCTACAATAAGAAGAGCTGGATAGGATACAAGTGATGCCATACTAGCAATTGTCGATACTATTCCTGCCAAAATTCCTGCAATAATCAAAAATATAAATGTTCCCATTAAAATCATCAAATTCTTTCTAAATAATTCTAATTATAAGTTTATAATAAAGGTAATTAGTACAGAAAGGAAGATTTTATGACAAAAGTTGCCGTAGTTTTTGCAGATGGTTGCGAAGAAGTCGAAGGACTTAGCGTAGTTGATGTTTTGCGTCGTCTTAATATTGAAACTGATATGGTTGGTCTTACCAACAAAGACGTAATGGGCGATCACAAAATAAAATTAACTTGTGATAAAGTAGTTGATAATAGTTTATTAGATTATGATTTAGTTGCTTTTCCTGGTGGAAAGACTGGTGCAATCAACTTGCGTGATAATGAAAAATTACGTGATTTAATGGTTAAACGTCATCAAGAAGGCAAGTGGGACGCTGCAATGTGTGCTGCGCCTATCGCTTTAGCCCGTTATGGCGTTTTAGCTGATGCCGATTATACTTGTTATCCAGGTTTTGAAAAAGAAACTGAAAAAGATGCTCCCACGGGTCATTTTAAAGAAAGAATTACTGTGACCGACAAAAAGCATAAAATTATTACTAGTCGTGGACCTGCTACTGCTTGGGCATATGCTTATGCAATCGCAGAAGCTCTAGGAGTAGATACCAGCAATCTTAAAAAGGGTATGCTGTATGACTATTTAGCTGAAAATATTCAAGATAGTCTTTAAGACTTATTTTAGGCGAAGGATTAGCCTTCGCCTATTTTTGCATAAAAAAAGTCAAGAAGTTAAAACTTCTTGACCTCAGAAACATGTCGATCTTTAATTTTTCAATTTTTTGCGTTTATTTATGTAATTAAATTCAAAAGTTTTTTCAAAATTAAGTTTATTCAACATTTAGCTTTAATTATTATCAAGTATAGGAATTCTAAGTAGTTTTTTGTCGTCATAACTTCTAACTAACAATCGAACTGAAGGAGGAATAATGTAATAACATTTTTAATTGCTAGTTTAGAATTGGGGTCAAACATTAATTGGTATTAGCTTTTACGGATCGGATAACATTTCATGTCAAATATTATAAGCCAATTCTGCTGATAAAATTAAACGAGTTTGTGTAAGTGGAATAATAGTTATGTGATATTATCAACAGGCAAAGCTAAATCTAATAAGTAAAAAAATACTTAATTTGAACTCTTTGATTTAATTATTAATTATTATCAATAACAAAAATAAGTTGTTCGAATTTTTAAGCAAATACTTAATATGAGAAGGAGTTATTAAGATTAAATTGCTTATTTATAAAACCAATCCTAAAAATAAGTATGGAGTAAAGATAGGGGTATAAATGTTATAAGGATATCTTAGGATTGTACATGCTAAAAACAATAATTAATCTAGAGATTTTAAGTCGGTATTAGTCTCTAATGTAAACATAAAAATTTCGCAAAGTTCGGAATAATATTGCAAAGTAATCTACGAATTTTCACTCGAGATCGAAAAAGGCCATCTGGTCTTTTATTAAGACCCTCTTTCCATCAAACAAAGGCACTATTAATATAGTGCAAAATAGCTTAAGATAATTTTTTGAAATTATTTTATCTAAGTTATTTTTAATAATAAAAGTGATTCTAGAATCAGTACTCGTAAGCTCTTACATTTTTTACTATAACACGATATTCGTTATATTAAAAGAAAAAGGGTAAATAAATTGTTTACTTTGTACTATGAAAGTTTTTCATTATTTTAATATATTAAGCTTTGAATTATTAAAACTGTAAATAGGAAAATATGAATTTTTAATATCAAAAAAAGCGCTCCATCTGGAACGCTTTTTTGTATAAACGTAAATCGGTTGATTAACGCTTTGAGAATTGTGAAGCTTTGCGGGCCTTCTTCAAACCTGGCTTCTTTCTTTCCTTCATTCTTGGGTCACGAGTTAACATGCCAGCCTTCTTAAGAGGACCACGGAAATCTGGGTCAACTTCAAGAAGTGCACGTGCAATACCTAAACGAATTGCACCAGCTTGTCCTGAGAAACCACCACCGTTAACGTTAACTAAAATGTCGTATTGACCTTCAGTTTCAGTTAATGCTAATGGTTGCTTCATATCTTGAACCAAGTTAGGGTATGGAATGTATTGATCAACATCTTTATTGTTAACAGTGATCTTACCGTTACCTGGTACTAAACGTACGCGGGCAACAGAATCTTTACGACGACCAGTTCCAGCGTAAGCTGCTTGTTGTGCCATTATTTAAAACCTCCTAGATTAATTCGTTGATGTCTAACTTTTCAGGCTTTTGTGCTGCGTGTTCGTGGTCTTCACCAGCGTAAACATGCATCTTCATGAATTCTTGGTGACCAAGAGTATTCTTTGGCAACATACCTTTTACTGAAATTTCAACCATCTTAACTGGGTTATTAGCAAGCAACTCGCCGTATGAAACAGCCTTTAAGCCACCACGCCATGATGAGTGGTGGTAATGAATCTTATCAGTAGCCTTCTTACCAGTCAACTTAATCTTTGAAGCATTGATGACAATTACATTATCACCAGTGTCAACATTTGGTGTATATTGAGGCTTGTTCTTACCTCTTAAAATAGTGGCTACAGCAGTTGAAAGACGACCTAATGAAACGCCTTCTGCATCAATAATGTACCACTTACGTTCAATTTCGCTAGATTTAGCTAATGGTGTTGTACGCAATGTAAATTCCTCCGTTTATTTGCAGTTTGAAAACAATAAGTTTCCGGGGCCTATCGTGGACAAACATACTATACTAGAGTACGTCCTTTTGCCCAAAATGTCAATTATAAATCACAATCCTGGCGGTATTTATTTGGTAACTCATCATAAAAAACATGGTATAGATATAATCCATTTGCTTGAGCTGTTTCACGAACTTCTTCACGATTTTTAGCCTTTATTACTCTTGGAAAATCATTCACAGGTCTTTTACCGTTACCAATTTCTAATAAGGTTCCAACCAAAATTCTGACCATATTATACAAAAAACCAGAACAAATAAAATCAAAAATAATTTCATTATTCTCTTTATCTTCTTGCACATTAACATAGTACATCGTTCTAACCTTATTTACAATCTGGCCTCCGCTAGCTGCAAAACTAGTAAAATCATGTGTACCAATTAAATCTCGTGCTGCTGTTTGCATTTTATCTATATCTAATGGATAAGGAAAGTGTCCTGTATAAAAGCGTCTAAATGGATCTACGAATCGATCTCGACTAACTCGATAGCGATACCATTTACCCTGTGCAGAATACCGAACATGAAAATTTTTATCTACAATTTTGCAATCTTTAAATACAATATCAAGTGGCATCATAGAGTTTAATGCTAGAATCATTTTATCAGCTGGAATTTTTTTACCAGGATAATCAAAATGAATCACTTGTCCAATTGCATGAACTCCCGCATCCGTTCTACCTGAGCCTTCAACGATTACTCTTTGACCCTTAGTCATCTTCTTTAATGCTTCTTCAACTGTGCCTTGAACTGTTCTTTGATTTGGCTGCATTTGAAAGCCATGAAAAAGATGACCATCGTAAGCCATCGTCATTTTATATCTTGTTGTCATCATTTTGCCCTAAAAATTAATAATAATCCTACTAATAATATAAAATAGCCTAAGCAATATAAATCATATTTTGACCATTTTAATACTCTAAACTTAGTTCTGCCTTCACTTCCGCGATAACCGCGAGACTCCATTGCAGTGGCTAAATCTACCGCAGTTTGTAAAGAACTTATAAATAAAGGTACAAGAAGTGGTGCAATAGCCTTTGCACGTTTTATCAATCCACCATCATTAAAGTCTGCTCCACGCGAACGTTGTGCATTCATAATTTTTACAGTTTCATCAAATAATGTTGGTACAAATCTTAAAGCAATTGACATTACTAAAGCAATTTTATCAACTGGTACCTTTAAATATTTTAAAGGTGTTAGTATCCATTCCATAGCATCAGCGATCTCTAAAGGCATTGTTGTAACTGTAAGTACAGTAGAAATCAAGATAATCAATGTAAATCGAATAAAAATATAAATTGCATTTATAATCCCAAAACTAGAAATTGTGAATATCAACCATTTCCAATAAATATGTCCTCCTGTTGTAAAAAGAAGCTGAAGCAATGATGTAAACAAAATTAGCCAAATTAACGGTTTAATACCGTCCCAAAACACTTTGGGTTTTAGTTTAGTTTCAAATACCGCAAATAAACTAAATAATGTAATAATTGCATATGTAATCCAATTATTAGCTAAGAAAATTATAAATATAAAAGCAATGCAGGCCAATAATTTCCCTCTTGGATCCATTTTATAAATAATTGAATCTCCAGGAATATATCTACCTATCAATATTTTACTCACGCTCTCACCTCTTTAAGTTCTTGGAAATACCTGTAACTAATTCATCCAATGTCAATGGTTTTTTATCAAAAGTAAAATTAGATAATTTATCAGCAAACGTTGTAGCAGTTGGCTTTAATATTTTATGCTTTTTAAGCCACTCATTATCTTCAAATACTTTATCTGGATTTGCATGTTTTATCAACTTTCCATTTTCCATTACTAAAACATCATCTGCATATTTTGCTACATCATCCATATTATGTGTAACTAAAATTACAGTATGTCCTTCTTGCTGATATTCTTTAAATAAATCCATCATTTGTTTTCGAGCGTGGGGATCTAAGCCAGCCGCTGGTTCATCAAGACATAAAATATCTGGTTCATATGCCATAACTCCTGCAATAGCCACTCGTCGCATTTGACCCCCAGACAAGTCAAAGGGAGACTTCTCAGAAATATCTTCTGATAATCCAACTTTTTTAATCCATTTATGCGCTAATTGAATAGCGTCTTGTTCATTATAACCAAAGTTTTTAGGACCAAAAGCTATATCATCAATAACCGTATTTTCAAATAATTGTGCTTCAGGAAATTGAAAAACTATACTCACATGCTTACGCAGTTCTTTTAAATGCTTATTTGAAGTTTGATTATTAATATTATATCCAGCAATAGAAATATTACCACTGCTTGGTTTAAGTAATGCATTAAAATGCTGCATTAAGGTAGACTTTCCACTTCCAGTATGTCCAATAATTGCTATAAAATTTCCTTGCTTCAATTCAAAACTTACATTATTTAGACCCCTTTTTTCAAGAGGAGAACCAGGTGCATATATATAATCTACATTGTTGAATTTAATTGACATAAATATTTCACCAGCTCTTTCTCTGATTGTATATCATTAGGAATAGAGATATCTTTTTCTATTAATTTTTGGCGAAGCTTAAATTCAAATGGTATATCCAAACCAAGCTCATGCAATAATTTATCTTTGGTAAAAATAACTTTAGGTGTCCCTTTAGAAATAAGCTTACCATCATTTAAAACTATTACTTCATCTGCAATTGCGGCTTCATTAATATCATGAGTAATTGAAATTACTGTTAAATTATTTTGTTCCTTTAAATTCTTAATGATAGTTAAAATTTGTTCTCTACCTTCGGGATCAAGCATTGAAGTTGATTCATCTAAAATAATTATTTTAGGTTTAACTGCCAAAACTCCCGCAATTGCTACACGCTGTTTTTGACCACCTGAGAGATTGGATGGCTCCATATTAGTATAATTAGACATCCCAACACTTTTTATAGCCTCAGACACGATTTTTTGCATTTCTTGATGAGGAACTCCACGATTCTCAAGTCCGAACGCAACATCATCAGCAACTGTAGCACCAACAAACTGATTATCCGGATTTTGAAAAACAATTCCAACTCTATCTCTAATATCCCATACAGTATCTTCAGTTAATTTAATTCCATCAACTTCGATATAAGTATCATCACTCTTATCAGGAACTAATAAGCCATTAATCAGTCTGGTAATTGTTGATTTGCCACTACCATTATGTCCAATAATTGTAGTCCAAGATCCTTTTTCTATATTCAAATTTAAATTATCTATCGCAGCTTTATGACTACCTGGATAAGTAAAAGTTACATTGTGCAATTGAATTATATTTTTATTTGGCATATTATCCACCACCTTAAAACATATTCTAATTGTACCAGTTTGTACCAAAAAAAGAGTAAAAAAAATCACCCATGAAGAGGGATGATTGTCATCATCTAAGCTAGACTAAGCTTTCGCCATCATCATCGCGCTTATTCTCACTTTCATGGATAATTCTTAATAGCTATTAAGTTTTTGTTATTCTATAAATTAAACTAATTCAAGAATAACCATTGGAGCAGCATCACCTTTACGAGCTAATGCTAACTTCATAATTCTGGTGTAACCACCATTACGATCTTTGTAACGAGGTGCAATGTCACTGAAAAGTTTTTGAAGTGCTGATTTTACAACAACTGCATCTTTTTCTTCATGAATATCAGCAATTTCATTACGAACAAAAGCAGCTGCCTTTCTTCTAGCACTTAAATCACCGCGTTTACCTAAAGTAATCATTTTTTCGGTAGTTTTACGGATTTCTTTAGCACGGGTTTCAGTAGTAACAATGCGTTCGTTCATGATCAATTGAGTAGTCATTTCTCTAAGCATTGCTTTTCTGTGTGCACTATCGCGACCTAATTTACGGTATGCCATGAGTTTTCCTCCTTTATTTGCCTACTTAGTTAATCTTCTTGACGAAGTGAAAGTCCTAAGTCTGCTAATTTGTTCTTTACTTCTTCTAATGACTTACGTCCTAAGTTACGTACGCGCATCATATCTGCTTCAGTCTTATCAGTTAACTCTTGCAAAGTATTAATACCTGCACGCTTTAGGCAGTTATATGAACGAACTGAAAGATCAAGCTCTTCAATTGTCATTTCAAGCTTCTTTTCTTTCTTATCGTCTTCTTTTTCCACCATTACTTCGCTGAATTTAGCATTTGCGTCAGCAGATTCAAACACCTTAAAGTGTTCTACTAAAATTTTAGCAGCAAAACTGAGGGCGTCATTAGGGTTGATTGAACCATCAGTCCAAATCTCTAAAGTGAGCTTGTCAAAGTCATCTCTCTTACCAACACGAGTTGATTCAACTTGGTAATTAACTTTCTTAATTGGTGAGAAAAGAGAATCAACTGGAATAACACCAATTGGCATGTCTTCACTCTTATTGTCACTTGCAGGAACATAACCGCGGCCATTTTTAACAGCGATTTGCATATGCAAATGTCCACCTTCAGCAATGGTACAGATATATTGATCAGGATTCAAAACTTGAACATCCGCATCAACTTTAAGATCATCAGCAGTCACAGTAGCTGGACCTTCAACATCCAACTCAATAACCTTTTGTTCATCAGAAAAAGACTTTAACTCAAGCTTCTTCAAGTTAAGAATAATCTTGGTTACATCTTCTCTAACACCCGGAACTGTTGCGAACTCGTGTAAAACGCCATCAATTTGAACGTAAACAAGTCCTGTACCCGGAATCGAAGTCAATAATACTCTACGTAAAGAATTACCTAAAGTTGTACCAAAGCCTCGTTCAAGTGGTTCGACAACAAACTTACCGTAAGACTCTTCTTGGTCTACTACGGTAATATTTGGTTTTTCAAATTCAATCATTACTGGGCCCCTTTCAAAACGTAATGTCCTGCACGCAGGAATAAACTAGACACGACGACGTTTTGGTGGTCTGGAACCGTTGTGCGGCACTGGAGTAACGTCGCGAATAGCAGTGATTTCAAGACCTGCAGCTTGAAGTGCTCTAATAGCAGCTTCACGACCTGCACCTGGGCCTTTAACTGAAACTTCAACATGCTTCATGCCTTGATCCATTGCACTCTTAGCTGCTGCTTCTGCTGCCATTTGAGCAGCAAATGGTGTAGACTTACGACTACCCTTAAAACCTAAAGCACCAGCGGAAGACCATGCAACTGCGTTACCTTGAACATCAGTAATCATGACTAAAGTATTATTAAACGTAGAATGAATATGAGCAACGCCGCTTTCGACATGCTTCTTCACACGACGCTTACGTGCTGTTTTAGGCATCAATAAACCTCCTTATAACTTATTAACGATTTCTCTTAGTACCCTTACGAGTACGAGCATTGTTCTTAGTGTTTTGACCACGAACTGGAAGTCCACGACGGTGACGCATACCACGGTATGAGCCAATTTCAACTAAACGCTTGATGTTCATGCTGACTTCACGACGTAAGTCACCTTCAACACGGTACTTGTCTACTTCGCACGAAGCTTTTCTTGATCTTCTGGAGTCAAGTCCTTAGTACGAATGTCTTCAGAAACACCTGCATCTGCACAAATCTTCTTAGCTGTTGGTTCACCAATACCAAAAATGTATGTTAATGCAACAACGACTCTTTTGTCTCTTGGTAAGTCAACACCAGCAATACGTGCCATAAATTGCACCTCCTATTTTATTTTTAACCTTGACGTTGCTTGTGCTTTGGATTTGCTGGGCAAATAACCATAACACGACCATGTCTTTTGATAATCTTACAATGTTCACACATTGGTTTAACAGATGGTCTAACTTTCATGTTTGCCTCCGTAATTACTTAATAAAACGATACGTAATCCTACCCTTAGTTAAATCATATGGAGACAATTCAACAGTAACACTGTCTCCAGGTAAAATTCTAATGTAGTGCATTCTAATTTTACCAGACACATGAGCTAAAATAGTTGCACCATTTTCTAATTCAACTTTAAACATAGCATTAGGTAAGGTATCAACTACCTTACCCTCAACTTCGATGACATCTTCTTTTGCCAAAATTGTTCCTCCGCAATTAAACAGTCATACTTTGAAATTATAACACGGAATAGTAATTATACAAGTATAAATTACTTGTCCTTACTTAATACCGCATCAATATCTTCAAAGACTTTCTCTGGAGTTTGTTCACCATTAATTACAGTAAGCAAACCTTTCTTTTCATAAAAGTCCTTCAAAGGTGCATTCATCTTTTCATTAACTTCAAGACGATTCTTAACTACTTCTGGTTTGTCATCTTCACGTTGATAAAATTCATGACTACCACAACGATCACAAGTTCCTTCTACTTTAGGCTTCTTAGAAATCTTATTATAAGTAGCACCACAATTTTTACACATGTATCTTGCTGACAAACGGTCAATCAAAGTTTGTTCGTCTACTTCAAGTGAAATAACATTAGTTAATGGCTTGTTAAGACGCTTAGTAATACCTTCTAAAAGTTCAGCTTGTACAGTTGTTCTAGGAAAACCATCTAAGATAAAACCTTCTTTAATATCAGGTTGACTTAAACGCTCTTCTACTAACTTTGCAGTAACTTCGTCTGGTACCAAATTACCCTTGTCGATATAACTTTTAGCTTCAAGACCTACTTTGGTCTCATTAGCCATTGCTTCCCTAAACATATCTCCAGTTGAAATATGAGTTAAGTGATATTTATCAACAATTCGCTCTGATGCTGTTCCTTTACCAGCACCTGGCAAACCTAAAAGAATTAAGTTAATCATTTTTACGTTCCTATCTGATGAATCCAACATATTCTCTCTTCATTAACAATCCGTTAATTTGACGAGATAATTCAAGAACTACTCCTATTACAATTAATAGACTAGTTCCGCCTAAACCAATAGAACTTGGTAAGTTCCAAAAGTTAGTAGCCAACTGTGGTAAAAGTGCAACTAAACCTAAGAAAACTGAACCAACAGTTGATAATTTCATTAACATTTTTGAAATATAATTCTGAGTATCTTTACCTGGCCAAACACTAGGAATATATGCGCCCTGTTTTTGTAAGTTTTCTGCTAGCTTCTCAGGGTTAACCTGAACGAAAGCATAGAAGAAAGTAAATAAAATAATTAATAGCGTATAAATAATTACTCCAGGAGTTGTTTGTAGGCTAAAGATGTTAGTTAACACTTTAAACCATTGTTGATCGCCATGGCTTCTTTGAAAGGCCATTAAGATTGTTGCTGGTGTAATAATAAATGAACTGGCAAAAATTACCGGAATAACTCCAGAAACATTAACCTTTAATGGTAGAAAACTTTCTGAACCACTAACCGTCGCTCTTCTAGTATATTGAATTGGAATACGACGAGTAGCTTGTTCAACCCATGTAACAAGTTGCGTTACTATAAGGATTGCTACGATTACTCCCACGAAGAACAAAATACCTTGCCAACGATCACTAGCACTATTATTGATAATTTCTTCTTTATAAATTTGCCATAATCCTGCAGGCAATCTTGCAATAATACCTGCAAAAATGATTACCGATACACCATTACCTAAACCTTTGTCAGTTATTTCATCACCAAGCCAGGTAAGTAACATTGTACCAGCTGTCATAATAATGGCAATTTCAATATAGGTTTGTGGAGTTTGATTCTTAACTAAACCCATTTGGGTTAAAGCATTAAATCCAAGAGTAATACCAATACTTTGCACGAAAGCTACAACTAGTGCTAACCAACGAGTTACTTGATTGGTTTTACGTCTACCAACTTCACCTTGCTTTCCCCATTCAACCAGCGTAGGAACAATGTCCATCTGCAATAATTGAATAACAATTTGTGCAGTAATATATGGAGAAACACCTAATGAAAAAATTGAATAATTGTCTAGTCCACCACCAGATACAGTATCCAACATTGGGACCAAACCTGTTTGCGCAACTTGAGTGATCGCCTTTGCATTAACACCTGGAACTGTTATATTAGCACCGATGCGATACAGCAAAAGAATAAATAGAGTAAACCAGATTTTATTTCTGATTTCTTTATCCTTAAAGGCGTTCTTCAAGGTCGAGAACATTAGATCACCTCAACAGTTCCGCCAGCGGCTTCAACAGCTTTTTTAGCAGCTTCTGAGGCTTTGTTAACTTTTACAGTTAACTTAACCTTTAATTCACCGTTAGCTAACAACTTAACTCCTGATAATTCTTTCTTTACCAAGCCATTTTCTTTAAGACTTTCAACAGTTACTTCACTACCATCTTCAAATCTGTTTAAATCATTTAAATTAATAATAGCGTATTCTTTGCGGTTAACGTTCTTGAAACCACGCTTAGGCATTCTTCTGAATAATGGCATTTGACCACCTTCGAAACCTAAACGAGTCTTACCACCAGTACGAGCTAATTGACCCTTTTGTCCACGACCAGCAGTTTTACCGTAACCACTAGAAGTACCACGACCAACACGTTTTCTGTTGCGACGTGAACCTTCAGCAGCATGTAATTCATGAAGCTTCATTAAATCGGCACCTCCTTGATAATTCTTATTTATTAATCTCTTCAACTGAGATTAAGTGAGCAATTTTCATTAATGCACCACGTGTAGCAGCGTTATCTGGAAGAACAACGGTACTGCTTACTCTACCCAAACCGAGTGCTTTAACAACTTTTCTTTGGTTTGGAAGACGGTGGGCAACACTTCTAATTAAAGTAACTTTTAAATCAGTCATCTAAAATCTCCCTAATCTGCGCTCTTTACTTGGCGAAGCTTATTAACTTCTTCGCTAGTTCTAAGCTTCTTTAAACCGTCAATAGTTGCACGAACAACGTTGATTGGAGTGTTTGAACCAAGTGACTTTGAAGTTACGTCTGCAATACCAGCCATATCCATAACGATACGTACGGCACCACCAGCAGCAACACCAGAACCAGCTTCAGCAGGCTTCAACAAAATGTTACCAGAACCGTAATGGCCCATAACTTCATGTGGAATAGTAGTACCAACAGTAGGTACCTTAATCATTCTCTTTTTACCAGCTTCAACAGCCTTGCGGATAGCTTCTGGGACTTCTTGAGCCTTACCAGTACCAAAGCCTACACGACCCTTTTTATCACCAACGACTACCAAGGCAGCAAATCTCATACGTTGTCCACCCTTAACAACCTTGGTGACACGGTTAATTGCTACCAATTGATCTTCGATATCGTCCTTGTTTCTACGATTATTGCGAGAATCGTTGCGGTTTGCCATGTGTTAATCTCCTTTCCTAGAAATCTAATCCGTTTTCACGTGCGGCATCTGCCAAAGCTGAAATACGGCCGTGGTATAAGTAACCACTTCTATCAAATACAACGTTTGTAATATTCTTAGCCTTAGCTGCTTCGGCAATTGCCTTACCTACAGCTGCAGCTTGTTCTACTTTGTTTGCGTCTTCAGATACAGACTTATCCAAAGTTGAGGCACTTGCAAGCGTTACACCCTCTACGTCATCAATTAATTGAGCGTAGATGTTTTTGTTTGAACGGAAAACACTTAAGCGTGGGCGCTCAGCAGTACCAGAAATCTTACCACGAATACGTTTATGACGCTTTAAGCGTAATTTGTTTTTATCTGGTTTAGAAATCACAATTTCACCTCAAAAATTTTCTATTATTTACCAGTCTTACCTTCCTTGCGACGTACATATTCGTCTTCGTAACGAATACCTTTACCCTTGTAAGGTTCTGGTGGACGAACGTCACGAATTTCTGCCGCAAATTGACCAACAACTTGCTTTGAAATACCTTCAATTTCAATGTCAGTTGCTGAAGGTGTCTTTACTGAAACTCCTTCAGGAGCAGTCATTACAACTGGGTGTGAGTAACCAACATTTAAAGTTAACTTGCTACCTTGAGCTTGTGCACGGTAACCAACACCGATTAACTTCAAAGTCTTCTTGTAGCCATCAACTACACCTTCGATCATAGAAGCCAAGTTAGCTCTTTCAGTACCGTGAAGTGCTTTATCACTTTCACTTGAACGAGTAAAGTTAATTTGACCATCTTCTTGATTAAAAGTAATCTTTGGATCAAAGTATCTAGTTAATTCACCCTTAGGGCCCTTAACAGTAATGTTGTCGCCTTCCTTGGTAACAGTGACACTGTCAGGGACTTCAATAGTCTTTAAACCGATACGGCTCATTGATTGTTCTCCTTTCTGTCAAAATTACCAAACGTAAGCAATAACTTCGCCGCCGACGTTCTTTTCTCTAGCTTCTTTATCAGTAATCACACCTGCAGAAGTAGAAATGATAGCAATACCAAGACCATTAAGAACCTTTGGTAAGTTTTCAGCACTTACATAGTTTCTAAGACCTGGCTTAGAAATACGCTTTAAGCCTGAAATAACACGTTCTCCGTTTGGACCATATTTCAAGAAAACTTTGATGACACCTTGTTTGTTATCATCTTCAACTTCGTAATCGCGAATGAAACCTTCATTCTTCAAAATTTCTGAAATAGATTTCTTCATGTTTGATGCAGGAATTTCAACTGAATCGTGCTTTGCCATGTTGGCATTTCTAATTCTAGTCAAGTAATCTGCAATAGGATCTGTCATGACCATTTATTTGCCTCCTTACCGTATACTACCAACTTGCCTTTTTAACACCAGGAATTTGACCCTTGTGTGCTAAGTCTTTTAAGCAAATACGGCATAATTTGAACTTGCGGTAAACAGAGTGTGGACGGCCACATCTCTCGCAACGAGTGTATTCACGAGATGAAAACTTAGCAGGACGATGATTTCTGACGATTTGTGATGTTTTAGCCATTAATGTCCTCCAAATTATTTAGCAAAAGGCATACCAAACTCAGTAAGAAGTTCACGAGCTTCTTCATCAGTCTTGGCAGTAGTTACAATAACAACATCTAAACCTCTAATACGGTTTACCTTATCGTAATCAATTTCTGGGAAAATTAATTGTTCTTTGATACCTAAAGTGTAGTTACCACGACCATCAAATGAACTAGATGAAACACCACGGAAATCACGAACTCGTGGAAGAGAAACGTTGATTAATTTGTACAAGAAATCGTACATTCTATCGCCTCTAAGAGTTACCTTAGCACCAATAGACATACCTTCACGTAAACGGAAGTTAGCGATTGATTTCTTAGCTTTAGTGATCAATGGTTTTTGACCTGAGATCAAAGTTAATTCTTCAACTGCTTCATCTAAGTTCTTAGCGTTGGAAACAGCATCACCAACACCCATGTTCAATACGATCTTATCGATCTTTGGTACTTGCATTACTGACTTGTAGTCAAACTTTTCTTCTAATGCAGGCATAACCTTTTCTTTGTATTCTTGAGCTAAATAACTTGCCATGTGTGTCCTCCCCTCTATTACTTACTTTCTGCCTTTGAAATAACCTTAACATTTGATGCGTGAATTGAACCTTCAGATTCAACTACGCCACCATTTGCGTTGGTTTGTGAAGGCTTTTGGTGTTTCTTAATCATATTAACGCCCTTAACAACTACACGGTTCTTCTTAGCGTTAACTGAAAGAACAGTGCCTTCTTTGCCTTTATCTTTACCGGCAATAACTTTTACTTTGTCACCTGTTTTAACAAACATCAGTGCACCTCCCTAAAAAATTATAAGACTTCAGGAGCAAGAGATACGATCTTCATGAAATCGTGCTCACGCAGTTCACGGGCTACAGGCCCAAAAATACGAGTTCCACGAGGACTCTTATCAGCATTAATTACAACTGCTGCATTTTCGTCGAACTTGATGTATGAACCATCTTCACGGCGTGCACCTGATTTTGTTCTAACAATAACTGCTTTTACAACATCACCTTTTTTGACAACGCCACCTGGTGTTGCTTGTTTAACAGCAGCAACAACGATATCACCAATATTACCGGTCTTACGCTTAGAACCACCTAAAATCTTGATAACTAGGAGTTCTCTTGCACCGGAGTTGTCAGCAACCTTTAAACGAGATTCGTGTTGGATCACTAGTATAATCCTCCCCTCAATAAAATCCGCGTAATTAAATAGACTTCTTAACAATCTTAACTAAACGGAAGCGCTTTGTACGAGATAATGGACGGGTTTCCATGATACGAACAGTATCGCCAATCTTAGCTTCGTTGTTTTCGTCGTGAGCGTAATACTTCTTTGAGTACTTGATACGCTTCTTGTAAACAGGGTGGTTCTTGTAAGTATCTACAACAACAGTAATAGTCTTATCCATCTTGTCAGAAACAACTCGACCTTGGTATACGTGACGACGATTTCTTTCGTTAGTTTCGCTCAAGTTAATAACTCCCTTCCACTAATTTTCTTCTAACGCTTTTTCGCTAAGAATTGTCTTAATTCTAGCAATATTCTTGCGGACTTGTCTCAAGCGAGCGGTGTTCTCTAATTGACCCGTTGCTTGTTGGAAACGCAAATTAAAAAGTTCTTCTTTATATTGCTTTTCCTTTTCTAACATTTGATCAGTGGTTAATGCTCTGATATCTTTAGCCTTCATTAGATTCGCCACCTACTTCCGAACTCTTCTTAACAAACTTAGTCTTAATTGGAAGCTTGTTTGAAGCAAGTCTTAAAGCTTCACGAGCAACGTCTTCTGAAACGCCACCGATTTCAAACATAATCTTGCCTCTTTTAACAACAGCTACCCAACCAGCTGGTGCACCTTTACCGGAACCCATACGAACACCAACACCTTTTGCAGTGTATGACTTTTGAGGGAAAATTCTGATCCAAACTTTACCGCCACGCTTCATGTAACGAGTCATTGCAACACGGGCAGCTTCGATTTGACGGTTAGTAATCCAGTGAGATTCGAGAGCTTGTAATCCATATTCACCAAAGGCAATAGTCTTACCACCTTTAGCAGCACCACGCATCTTACCACGGAATTCACGACGGTGTTTTACTCGCTTTGGTACTAAAGGCATTACTTGTTTCCTCCCTTCGCTGGCTTTGAAGTATTCTTAGTAGGTAATACTTCGCCACGATTGATCCATACTTGAACACCAATTTCACCATAAGTAGTGAATGCGTTAACCCAAGCATAATCAATGTCAGCTCTTAAAGTTTGTAATGGAACACGACCTTCTGTGTGCCATTCTCTTCTAGCCATGTCGGCACCGTTCAAACGACCTGAAGTTTGAACTTTAATACCCTTGGCACCAGCACGCATAGATCTTTGAGTTGCTTGACGAGTTGCACGTCTAAATGCAATTCTTGCTTCAAGTTGACGAGCAATGCCTTCAGCAACTAATTTAGCATCTAAATCAGGCTTCTTAATTTCAACAATATTAATGTGAACGTTCTTGTTAGTTAAAGCATTCAATTCTTTTCTTAAAGCTTCAACTTCCTTACCACCTTTACCAATAACCATACCTGGCTTAGCAGTGTGGATTGAAATGTTAATTCTGTTTGCAGCACGTTCAATTTCCACAGTGGAAACAGATGCATCAGCTTAACTTATTTGAGATGAACTTTCTAATACGAAGGTCTTCGTTTAATGTTTCTTTGTATCCTCTGTCTGCATACCACTTTGCTTCCCAATCACGGTTAACACCGAGACGGAAACCATTTGGGTTAATCTTTTGACCCATTAAATTTACCTCCCTTAATCGTTCTTTTCTGATACTACAACAACTACGTGGCTGGTTCTCTTATTAATTGGAGAAGCCATACCCTTAGCACGTGGACGGAATCTCTTTAAAGTTGCACCTTCGTTAACGTATGCTTCTGATACGTAAAGATTTGCACTTTCAAGATCGTAGTTGTGTTCTGCGTTAGCAATTGCTGACTTAAAACTTTTTCAACGATTGGGGAAGCAGCTCTTGGCGTAAATTCTAAGATTGCGAATGCTTCAGCAACACTCTTTCCACGAATAAGGTCAACGACTAAACGGGCTTTTCTAGGAGCGATGCGAACTGTTCTTGCTTCAGCTTTAGCTGAACTAATTTGTTCTGCCATTTAGATGTTTCTCCTTCCTCTATTTTGCTGTAGCCTTATCATCAGCGGCTTTGTGTCCATGGAAAGTTCTAGTAGGAACAAATTCACCTAACTTATGACCAACCATATCTTCAGTAATGTAAACTGGCACATGTTTTCTTCCATCGTAAACAGCTATTGTGAAACCAACAAAGGAAGGGAAAATAGTTGAACGACGAGACCATGTTTTAATTACTTGCTTCTTATCTGAGTTTTGTTGTGCATCAACCTTCTTTAATAAAGATGCATCAGCAAAAGGACCTTTTTTAATACTACGGCTCATTAATTAACCTCCTTCTATTACTTGCTACCCTTACGGTGACGAATAATTAACTTCTCACTAGCCTTCTTGGCATCTCTAGTCTTAATACCACGAGACTTCTTACCCCATGGAGTCATAGGTTGTGGACGACCAACTGGTGCTTTACCTTCACCACCACCATGTGGGTGATCGTTAGGGTTCATTACAGAACCACGAGATTGTGGACGTTTACCCAACCAACGACTACGACCAGCTTTACCTAATTGAATTAATGAGTGTTGTTCATTACCAACAGAACCGATAGTAGCACGGCAAGTTGATAAAATCTTACGAACTTCACCACTTTGAAGTCTAACTAAAGTGTACTTACCATCATTACCAAGAACTTGTGCAACAGTACCAGCACTTCTAACAAGCTGACCACCCTTACCTGGTCTTAATTCAATGTTATGAATTGACGTACCAGCTGGGATGTTCTTCAAAAGCATTGCATTACCTGGCTTAATATCTACAGCTTCGCCAGATTCAACAACAGCACCAACTTTTAGACCCTTAGGTGCTAAAATGTAAGCTTTAATACCATCAGTGTAGTGAAGAAGAGCGATATTAGCAGTTCTGTTTGGATCGTATTCGATAGCCTTAACAACTGCTTTTACATCATCCTTGTTACGCTTGAAGTCAATGATACGGTATTTTTGTTTGTGACCACCACCACGGTGTCTAACAGTAATATGACCGTATGAGTTACGACCAGCAGTATGTGATTGTGATTCAAGCAAGGTACGTTCTGGCTTGCTCTTGGTAATTTCAGCAAAGTCGGAAGAAGTCATATTACGTCTGCCGTTTGTAGTTGGCTTATATTTGATAATTGCCAATTGACTGACCTCCTATTACTTGTTGTCTTCTTTAGTTTCGTCTTGGAAAATCTTAATGTCATTAGAATCTTCAGTTAAAGTAACGATTGCTTTTCTACGGCGAGCAGTCTTACCAGTGTAACGACCAACTCTCTTTTCTTTACCGCGAACGTTCATAATGTTTACGCTCTTGACCTTAACATCGAAGATTTCTTCAACAGCGTTGCGAACTTGAGTCTTGGTAGCAGTTAAGAGCACGTCAAAAGTGTACTTCTTATCATCCATTAAGTTCGTTGACTTTTCAGTAATGACAGGTCTTAAAATGATATCGCGTGCGTCCATTAAGCCAATACCTCCTCAATCTTCTTTACAGCATCTTGAGTTAAGATTAACTTTTCGTAGTTAACTGCATCTTCAACATTCAAACCGTTAACTGGAACAACCTTAACATTAGTCAAGTTTCTTGCAGAAAGCTTTACGTTTTCGTCATCAGAAACAACCAAAACCTTGCCTTCAACCTTCAAGCTGTTTAACATTGACACAAATTCCTTAGTCTTAGGTGCTGACATAGTCAACTTATCTAAAACAATTAAATCTTCATCAATCAACTTTTGGGAAAGAACTGACTTAATAGCCAAACGACGTTGCTTTCTTGGCATATTGTATGCGTATGAACGTGGAGTTGGGCCAAATACAGTACCACCACCACGCCATTGTGGAGCTCTAATAGAACCTTGACGAGCACGACCAGTACCTTTTTGTCTCCAAGGCTTCTTACCACCGCCACGAACAGCTGATCTGTTCTTTACAGCAGAAGTACCTTGACGCTTACCAGCTCTTTGTCTAATGATTGCGTCAAAAATTACGCTTTCGTTAGGTTCAACAGCAAATACTTTATCGTTTAAAGTAACTTCACCGGATTCCTTACCGTTTTGATCGATAACCTTTAAATTAGCCATTCTAGTCCTCCTTCCTATTTATCAGCTTTAACAGCCTTAGAAGCAGACTTAACAGTAATTAATGAGTTCTTGGCACCTGGAACGTTACCCTTGATCATTAATACATTCTTATCTGCTACAACTTTTTCAATTACTAAGTTTTCAATAGTAACTGTCTTAACGCCCATGTGACCTGGCAAACGCTTGCCCTTAGGTACACGGTTAATGATTGAACCCATTGAACCTGGGATTCTGTGGTATCTTGAACCGTGGGTTTCTGGACCTCTTGATTGGCCCCAACGCTTGATGTTACCTTGAGTACCATGACCTCTTGTAGTTCCAGTAACGTCAACTACGTCACCTTCACTAAATGAGTCCACCGTGATTTCTGAGCCGACTTCGTAGTCCTTAAGCTCGACATCGCGGATTTCCCGAATGAAGCGCTTAGGTGAAGTCTTTGCTTTTGCAGCATGACCTTGTTCAGGTTTGTTGCTCAAAACTTCACGCTTATCTTGGTAACCTAATTGAACTGCTTCGTAACCGTCTGATTCAACAGTCTTAACTTGCATAACAACGTTAGGGGTTGCTTCGATAACAGTTACAGGAACAAAATACCATTTTTAGTGAAGATTTGAGTCATACCAACCTTTCTTCCTAAGATTCCTTTGGTCATGATTACACCTCTTTCTATTTTTTAGTTATTATAATTTAATCTCGATATCTACGCCGCTTGGTAAATCAAGCTTCATTAATGAATCAACAGTCTTAGGTGTTGGATTCAAAATGTCGATTAAACGCTTGTGTGTACGGATTTCAAATTGTTCACGTGAATCCTTGTTCTTGTGTGGTGAACGTAAAACAGTGAATAAAGTTCTTTCCGTAGGTAGTGGAACAGGACCAGAAATTTGTGCACCAGTTCTTTCAGCAGTAGCTACAATCTTAGCAGCTGATTCATCGAGAATACCATGTTCGTATGACTTTAATCTAATACGAATTTGTTGACTTGCCATCTAATAACCTCCTTCGTCTTCTTTAAAAGATGACTAGCTCGGCAAAAATTACCGCACACCTCTGTGGCAATGCAGCCTGGTGTGCCGCAACCTTTTACGTCAACGCTTTACAACAAATTAAGCATTAGGGTACTTATTTAACCCTCAAATGCACAAAGACTATTGTACTTGCTACAGCCGCAAATATCAAGGGGGTTATTTCATTTTCTTGATTTTTTTACAAAAAAAGATTGTCGACTATATCGACAATCTTTTTAAATCAATAATATTAATTAAGCTTCGCCGCCGCGCTTCTTAATAATTTCATCTTGAATAGACTTAGGAGTTGGTGAGTAGTGGTCAAATACCATAGTAAATGTACCACGACCTTGAGTTGATGAACGCAAAGTAGTTGCGTAACCAAACATTTCTGAAAGTGGAACCATAGCATTCAATACCTTAGCACCTGAACGGTCTTCCATACCTTCCATAGAACCACGGCGTGCAGTGATTGAACCCATTACATCACCTAGGTATTCTTCTGGAGTAGTTACTTGAACTTTCATGATAGGTTCAAGAATAACGGCACCAGCCTTAGAAGCAGCATTTTCAAAGCAAGAGATGCAGCAACCTTGAAGGCAGCTTCTGATGAGTCGACTTCGTGGTAACTACCATCATAAAGCTTAGCCTTAACATCAATCAATGGGTAACCAGCAAGAACACCATTCTTCATAGCTTCTTGAAACCTTGGTCAACTGAAGGGATAAATTCACGAGGAACAACACCACCAACGATAGCGTCTTCAAATTCGTAACCTTTACCTTCTTCATTTGGAGTAAATTCGATCCATACATCACCGTATTGACCTTTACCACCAGATTGACGAACAAACTTACCTTGAGCCTTAGCTTCCTTAGTGAAGGTTTCACGGTAAGCAACTTGTGGTTCACCAATAGTTGCTTCAACGTGGAATTCACGCTTCATACGTTCAACCATGATGTCTAAGTGTAATTCACCCATACCAGCAATCAAAGTTTGACCAGTTTCAGGGTTAGTTTCAGCCTTGAAAGTTGGGTCTTCTTCAGTAAGCTTTTGAAGAGCAACATCCATCTTATCACGGTCAGCCTTTGACTTAGGTTCAACAGAAACTTGGATAACTGGATCTGGAACTTCCAAACTTTCCAAGATAAGTGGACGCTTAGGATCAGTTAATGAATCACCAGTAGTAGTGTTCTTCAAACCGATAGCACCAGCGATATCACCTGAGAATACTTCTGGAATTTCAGTTCTTGAGTTAGCGTGCATTTGAAGCAAACGACCAACACGTTCACGACTGTCCTTTGAAGCATTTAATACGTATGAACCTGATTGAAGTGAACCAGTGTAAACACGAATGAAAGTCAAACGACCAACAAATGGGTCAGTAGCAATCTTAAATGCTAAAGCTGCAAATGGCTTCTTATCGTCAGCCATAAGTTCAACTTCTTCACCAGTCTTAGGATCATGAGCAACGTAAGGCTTAACATCAATGGTGATGGTAAGTAATCAATAACACCATCAAGCATCATTTGAACACCCTTGTTCTTGAATGCTGAACCAGCAAATACTGGGAAGAATTCTAAGTTAATAGTAGCTTTACGGATAGCTGCCTTTAATTCTTCGTTAGAAATTTCTTCACCGCCAAGGTATTTTTCCATGATGTCATCATCAACATCAGCAACAGCTTCAATTAATTCATTACGACGCTTTAAAGCTTCTTCCTTGTATTCATCAGGAACTGGAATAGTATCCCATTTTGAACCAAGTTTATCTTCATCATAAACATCAGCAACCATGTTGATTAAGTCAATAACACCTTCAAAAGTGTCTGCTGAACCAATAGGCATTTGAACAGCTTGTGCGTTTGCATTTAAACGTTCATGTAATGATTTAACTGAGTTATCGAAGTCAGCACCGATCTTGTCCATCTTGTTAACAAAAACAATACGAGGAACACCGTAAGTTTCAGCTTGACGCCAAACATTTTCAGTTTGTGGTTCAACACCAGCTTGAGCATCAAGAACAGTTACGGCACCATCAAGAACACGAAGTGAACGTTCTACTTCGATAGTGAAGTCAACGTGTCCTGGGGTATCAATGATGTTAATTCTGTAATCTTTCCATTGAGCAGTAGTAGCTGCTGAAGTGATAGTGATACCACGTTCCTTTTCTTCTTCCATCCAGTCCATTTGTGAATCACCTTCGTGAGTTTCACCAATTTTGTGGATCTTACCAGTATAGTAAAGGATACGTTCAGTAGTAGTAGTCTTACCGGCATCAATGTGGGCCATGATACCAATGTTACGTGTTTTTTCCAAAGGGAATTCACGTTTGTTAGCCATAGATATATAATCTCCTTAAAAAAATAAAAGAACAAATTAGAAGCGGTAGTGAGCAAATGCACGGTTTGCTTCTGCCATTCTGTGGACGTCTTCACGTTTCTTAACTGCTGAACCAGTGTTGTTAGCAGCATCCATAATTTCATTTGCAAGACGTTCATCCATAGTATGTTCATTACGTAAGCGTGCGTATGAAACAAGCCATCTTAAGCCAAGAGTAGTTCTTCTTTCTGGACGAACTTCAACTGGGATTTGGTAGTTAGAACCACCGATACGGCGAGCTTTAACTTCCAAAACTGGCATAACGTTGTTCATTGCTTCTTCAAAAACTTCAACTGGTTCTTTACCAGTCTTGTCCTTAACAATAGTGAAAGCATCGTAAAGGATTGAAGAAGCCTTTGCGCGCTTACCGTCAAGCATTAAGTGGTTGATGAGCTTAGTAACAAGCTTTGAGTTGTAAACTGGATCTGCTAAAACGTCTCTCTTAGTTACATGTCCTTTTCTAGGCATTATTTAACTCCTCCTTAACCTTTCTTAGCACCGTACTTAGAACGGCTTTGCTTTCTGCCATCAACACCAGCAGTATCAAGAGCACCACGGATGATGTGGTAACGAACACCAGGAAGGTCCTTTACACGACCACCACGAATTAAAACAACGGAGTGTTCTTGTAAGTTGTGACCAATACCAGGAATGTAAGCAGTAACTTCAATTAAGTTTGAAAGACGTACACGAGCGTACTTACGTAAAGCTGAGTTAGGCTTCTTAGGAGTCATAGTACCCACACGAGTAGCAACTCCACGCATTTGTGGTGCTGGGTTGAATACTAATTCCTTCTTCATACTGTTGTAACCGTAGTTCAAAGCTGGTGACTTTGATTTAGTCGTTTTTGAGTGACGACCTTTTCTTACCAATTGGTTAATGGTTGGCATTAAAAATTTCCTCCTAAATTCATCTATTTTGTTCACACATCCGGGAGTTTCTTTTTTACTCGCGGAAAGACTGTTCAAAACATACAACAACCATTGTACTCGGTTTTTGAAAGAAATCAAACCCATTTACAGTATTTTTTTATTTTTTTACGTATTTATTCCCTGAGGTGAAACAATTGAACAATATTTTTTTAATTAGTAATTTCTTTATCGGAAGCTGTTTAGCTTCACATGCATATGTTATATACGACCGCTTTTATCAAGGAAATTATATTTTAGACAGATCAAAATGCACTTATTGTCACACTGAATTAAATATATTAGAAGAAATACCTGTTTTTTCTTATATATTTCTTCATGGACAATGCTCTACTTGCAAATTCAAAATACCTGCCGAATTATTTTTTATAGAATTAATTGGTGGTTTTTCATTTTCAAATTGTGACTTTGCTACAACTAACGGAATAACTACTGCAATTTTAATATTCTCAATCTTGCTTTGTACAATTTTTGATTACTACAGTCAAGAATTTCCTACAATTTGCATCATACCTGCAATTATAGTTTCACTTTATAATTTTTCTTCTTTTACTACATTAGATTTAATGCAATCAGTTCCTATATTTATAGTATTGCTATTTTATGTGTATAAACAAAAACTAGGAAGTGGCGACTTAATTTTATATTTAATATTAGTATTTTATTTTCATGCTGAGTTCGCTAATTATACTTTTTTATTAGCATCTTTATTTTGTATTGTGCATTACTTTTTAAACAAAAAAAGAATAGATAAGAATCAGCAAATTGCTCTTTTTCCTTATCTATTCCTAAGTTTGATTATATTTTTGATGTAAAAAAATGCCCCTATTTATCATAGGAGCATTTTTTGCTATTAAGCTTTTGGCTTTTCGGCCTCATCTTTTTCTTTCATTTGCTTTTCAATGTCAGCAATTGAGTAAACAGACTTTGGCTTCTTTTTAGCATCAGATTGTGGTTCCATACTACGGTAAACTGGCATACCAGTACCTGCAGGAATAATCTTACCAATAATAACATTTTCCTTAAGACCAAGTAATGGATCGTTCTTACCACGAATAGAAGCATCAGTAAGAACACGAGTAGTTTCTTGGAAGGAAGCAGCAGATAAGAAACTGTTAGTTTCAAGGGCGGCCTTGGTAATACCAAGAATTACACTTTGCGCAGTCGCAGGAATACCACCGGAAATAATTACTTCCTTGTTACGGTCTCTAAATTCACCAATATCCATCAATTCACCTGGTAAGATATCGGTTTCACCTGGGTCAAGAATACGAACCTTTTGAAGCATTTGACGAGCCAATACTTCGACGTGCTTATCAGCGATATCTACACCCTGCATTCTATAAGCTTTTTGTACTTCAGCTAAAATGTACTTTTCAGTAGTTAAAGTATCCGTTACTTGAATCAATTCCTTAGGATCAACAGAACCAAGAGTCAACTTGTCACCACGGTGAACTTCATCACCTTCGCTAACTGCTACAGAAGCAGTGTAAGGAACACTGTAACTTCTAGTATCAATTTTACCCTTAACAGTAATTTCGCGAGTATGTTCTGCTGGATTTTCTTGAATTGAATCAATAATACCATCAACTTCAGAGATAGTTGAACGACCCTTAGGATTACGAGCTTCAAACAATTCTTGAACACGAGGTAACCCTTGAGTAATATCTTCAGCACCGGCAACACCACCGTTGTGGAAAGTTCGCATAGTAAGCTGAGTACCAGGTTCACCAATTGATTGAGCAGCAACAGTACCAACTGCTTCACCAACTTCAACTTCTTCACCAGTAGCCAAGTTCATACCATAACACTTACGGCAGACACCGTGTGGAGTATCACAAGTTAAAATTGAACGAATCTTAACATGAGTTACACCAGCATCAACAATCTTGTGAGCCATATTTTCATCCATCATAACATCCGGACCAACAATAGCTTCACCAGTCTTAGGATCCTTAACAGTTTCAGCAGTGAAACGACCAACCAAACGATCAAAGAGTGGTTCAATCATTTCATCGCCTTCCATGATAGAGTGAACAGTAATACCACGATCAGTTCCACAGTCATCTTCACGGATAATAACATCCTGGGCTACATCAACTAAACGACGAGTTAAGTAACCTGAGTTGGCAGTCTTCAAGGCAGTATCCGTCATACCCTTACGAGCACCGTGAGTGGACATGAACATTTCCAAAACAGACAAACCTTCACGGAAAGTTTGAAGTAACAGGAATTTCCATCATTCCTCCGTTAGGAGCGGCCATCAAACCACGCATACCAGCAAGCTGAGTAAAGTTAGAAATGTTACCACGAGCACCAGAATCGGCCATGATTGTAATTGGGTTACGTGGATCATAAATTTGGGCGATTTCATTTTGAACTTCGTCCTTACATGCATTCCAAATACTAATTACTCGATCATGACGTTCTTGTTCAGTAATAAGACCACGTCTAAATTGTTTAGAAACAACATCAACTTGCTTGTGAGCTTTTTCTACCTTCTCATCCTTATCAGTGATTTCCGGAACATCGTTCATACCGATAGTAATACCAGAAATGGTAGAACTTGTGTAACCTAACTCTTTTAAGTCATCCAAGTATTCAGAAGTTCTTTGAACTTTGTAGTACTTGTAAATAGTTGCAATAGAATCTGATAAGAAGTCTTTCTTAAATGGTGTTGCAATTAAATCAGCAGCAATATCATCAATCTTCTTATCAATGTCTTCGCCCTCTTCTAAGAAATACTTAGCAGCAAGTGGATTGTTTAAGTTTTCCTCAGTTGGTTCATTAATGTAGAAGTAATCATCTGGGAAAATTTGGTTAAATACAACCTTACCATAAGTGGTAATGAAGATTCCATGTTCCTTACCTTCTGGCCATGGCTTATCTGGCATTGAATCAGCTGACATACCAATGATAGTGTGGTAGTGAATATCACCATTAGCATATGCTACAGCAGCTTCTGCTGGTGAACTAAAGATCATACCTTGACCTTCACGACCCTTTTCAGCTTGAGTTAACCAGTAGTTACCCAAAACAATATCCTGAGAAGGTGTAACGATTGGCTTACCATCCTTAGGAGCCAAAATATGGTGAGCAGCAAGCATAAGCAAACGTGATTCTGCTACAGCTTCATCAGATAATGGAACGTGAATAGCCATCTGGTCCCCATCAAAGTCAGCGTTGTAAGCTTCACATGCAAGTGGGTGAAGACGAATTGACTTACCAGGTACCAAAACTGGTTCAAAGGCTTGAATACCAAACGGTGAAGAGTAGGTGCACGGTTCAAAAGAACTGGTCGTTCTTTAATAACATCTTCTAAGTACATCCCAGATATCATCATCTTCACGATCAATCTTACGCTTAGCATTTTTAATGTTAGATGCAAACCACGCTTTACTAATTCGTGCATTACAAATGGCTTAAATAATTCAAGAGCCATTGGACGTGGTACACCACATTGGTAAAACTTCAATTTAGGTGAAACATCAATAACTGAACGACCAGAGTAGTCAACACGCTTACCAAGTAAGTTTTGACGGAAACGTCCTTGCTTACCCTTAAGCATGTGAGAAAGTGATTTAAGTGGACGATTACCTGGTCCAACAACTGGACGTCCACGACGACCATTATCAATTAATGCATCAACTGCTTCTTGAAGCATACGCTTTTCGTTTTGAACAATAATATTTGGTGCGTTCAAATCAAGAATCTCTTTAAACGATTGTTACGGTTAATTACACGTCTATATAAATCGTTCAAATCAGAAGTAGCAAAACGTCCACCTTCAAGTTGAACCATTGGACGCAAGTCTGGTGGAATAACAGGAACTACATCCATAACCATCCATTCTGGTTTATTACCAGAATTCTTAAATGCATCCAAAATATCCAATCTTCTAATTGCACGCGTACGTTTTTGACCAGTAGCTGTTTGAAGTTCTTTCTTCAAATCAGCTACTTCTTTAGCTAAATCTACCTTCTTAAGCAATTCACGAATAGCTTCAGCACCCATTTTAGCTTCAAAACGGTCACCATATTTAGCTTTTTGTTCGCGATATTCTGCTTCAGTCAGTAATTGCTTAGGTTCTAAATCTGTATCACCTGGATCAATTACGATGTATGCTGCAAAGTAAATAACTTCTTCAAGAAGTCTTGGAGAAATATCCAAAACTAGACCCATACGTGATGGAATACCCTTAAAGTACCAAATATGAGTTACTGGAGCTGCGAGTTCAATGTGACCCATACGTTCTCTTCTTACTTTAGCAGAAGTAACTTCAACACCACAACGATCACAAACAATACCACGGTAACGAATACCCTTGTACTTACCACAAGCACAAGACCAGTCCTTAGTTGGTCCGAAGATTCTTTCATCGAACAAACCGTCTTTTTCTGGTTTCAAAGTACGATAGTTGATAGTTTCTGGTTTTTTAACTTCACCATAAGACCAACTTCTGATCTTGTTTGGTGATGCAAGACCAATTTGCATACTTTCAAACTTATTTACGTCGATCAAAAGTTTAACCTCCTACTATTTAGAAACCTTTTTATCGGACTTATCTACAGGTGCTTCTTCTGGCGTATCTGCAGATTTTTTATCATCGGACTTTGTAGTTTCTTCGGCTAACTTCTTCTTTTGTTGTTCTTCTGCCATACGTGACAAAGTATCAATATTCAAATGTTCATTTGAATCATTATCCATATCACGTAATTCGATTTCCTTGTGATCCATGTCAAGAACTCTAATATCTAAACCAAGAGATTGTAGTTCCTTAACAAGAACACGGAATGATTCTGGAACACCTGGCTTAGGAATTTTTCGCCCTTAACAATAGCTTCATAAGCCTTAACACGACCAACAACATCATCTGACTTGTAAGTTAAGATTTCTTGAAGAGTGTAAGCAGCACCATAAGCTTCAAGAGCCCAAACTTCCATTTCACCGAAACGCTGTCCACCAAATTGTGCTTTACCACCAAGTGGTTGTTGAGTAACAAGTGAGTAAGGCCCAATTGAACGTGCGTGAATCTTATCATCAACCATGTGAGTAACTTTCAAGTAGTACATAATACCTACTGAAACACGGTTGTGGAATGGTTCACCAGTACGTCCATCGTAAAGAACAGTTTTACCATCTTTTCCAATACCAGCTTCACGAACCATATTCCACATATCATCTTCAGAAGCACCATCAAATACTGGAGTAGCAACGTGAATACCAAGCTGTTTAGCAGCAATACCTAAGTGTAATTCAAGAAGCTGTCCAATGTTCATACGTGAAGGCACACCCATTGGGTTCAAGCAAATATCAACTGGGCGTTCCATCTGGTAAGTATGGCATATCTTCTTCTGGACAACCATCGCAACAGTACCCTTGTTACCGTGACGACCAGACATCTTGTCCCCAACTTGAATCTTACTCTTTTGTGCAATGTAAACACGAACCATAGTATTTACACCTGGTGATAATTCATCGCCAGCTTCACGAGTGATATACTTTAACATCTTGAACGATACCGCCACCACCGTGAGGTACACGCAAGTGAAGTATCACGAACTTCACGAGCCTTTTCACCAAAGATAGCGTGAAGTAAACGTTCTTCAGCTGATAATTCAGTCACACCCTTTGGAGTTACTTTACCTACTAAAATATCACCATCTTGAACTTCAGCACCGATACGAACAATACCTTCTTCATCAAGATCTTTAATGCATCTTCACCAACATTTGGAATTTCACGTGTGATTTCTTCAGGTCCAAGTTTAGTATCACGAGCTTCTGATTCAAAGTCTTCAATACTAATTGAAGTATAAACATCATCCTTAACAAGTCGTTCTGAAAGCATGATGGCATCTTCATAGTTATACATGTTCCAAGTCATAAATGCGATAACTGGATTTTGACCAAGAGCCAATTCACCATGATCCATAGTAGGACCATTAGCAATAACATCACTTTCATCAACATGGTCACCTAACTTAACGTTTGGTGTTTGGTTGTATGACTTGGAGTTATTTGAACGACGGTATTTTTCAAGAACATACTTATCTAAAGTATCATCGTCTCTTCTAATTCTAATTTCGTTTGCATCAACATATTCAACCACACCAGGAGCTTTAGCAACTAATAGCTGCACCTGAATCGTGAGCAGCACGGTATTCCATACCAGTACCAACAATTGGTGCATGTGGATTAATCAAAGGAACAGCTTGACGTTGCTGGTTAGCCCCCATCAAAGCACGGTTAGAGTCATCGTTTTCAAGGAATGGAATACATGCAGAAGCTACAGAAACAACTTGCTTAGGAATAACATCCATGTAGTCAATCTTGTCAGGACTTACTTCGATGTTGTCATCCTTGTAACGAGCTAAAACCACATCATCCTTAAATGAACCATCTTCATTTAAGCGAGCGTTAGCACCAGCAATAATGTAATTATCTTCTACATCAGCAGTTAAGTAATCAATCTTATCAGTTACCTTGTGATCTTTCCAAGAAACACGACGGTATGGTGTTTCAATGAAACCATACTTGTTAATAATGGCGTAAGATGCCAAAGAGTTAATCAAACCAATGTTAGGACCTTCTGGAGTTTCAATAGGACATAGACGACCATAGTGAGTATAGTGAACGTCACGAACTTCATATCCAGCACGGTCACGAGTCAAACCACCAGGCCCTAAGGCTGACATACGACGCTTGTGAGTTAATTCACCAAGTGGGTTGTGTTGATCCATGAACTGTGAAAGTTGTGATGAACCAAAGAATTCTTTGATACTGGCAACAACTGGACGAATATTGATTAATTGTTGTGGTGTAACAGTTGATGTCTTGGATTGACATTCTTTCACGTACAACACGTTCCATTCTTGCTAAACCAATTCTAAATTGGTTTTGAAGTAATTCACCTACACGACGAATACGACGGTTACCTAAGTGGTCAATATCATCAGTAGTACCAATATTATCTTGAAGGTCGAAGAAGTAGTTAATTGATGCCAATACATCAGCAGGAGTTAAATGTTTAACATCATCTGCAATGTGGCCGTTAGACATTAACTTAACAATGCGTTCTGGATCTTTCTTTGAAAAGACCTTAATTTCTTGAACTGTTACTGGATCAGGTAACACACCTTCCTTTGAAGGTTCATAAGTTACCATCTTAAAGTCATCACGATCTAAGTACTTTTCAAGAGTATCCATTACTTCATGAGTTACAATGGTACCCTTTTTAGCAATGATTTCACCAGTATCAGGATCAGCTAAAGTTTCAGCTAAAGTTTGTCCATAGTAAACGATTCTTAAGAGAAAGCTTCTTATTGATCTTGTAACGACCAACTGGAGCTAAATCATATCGTCTTGGATCAAAGAATCTAGCATATAAAAGTGAACGTGATGAATCAGTAGTCTTTGGTTCGCCAGGACGAAGTCTTTCATAGATATCCTTTAATGATTCAGCAACACGTGAATCTGCAGGATTCTTATGAACATCCTTATCCAAAGTGAATTGCAAACTATCACTTTGACCAAACATTTCTAAAATGTCACTGTCTGAACCAATACCCATAGCTCTAATAAGTACACTCAATGGAAGCTTACGAGTACGGTCTACACGAACATAAGCAATATCCTTAGCATCAGTTTCATATTCAAGCCATGCACCACGGTTAGGAATAACTGTAGCACCGAAAATTTGACGGCCATTCTTATCAAAATCACCTGAGTAATATACACCAGGAGATCTTACTAATTGAGAAACAATAACTCTTTCAGCACCATTAATAATGAAAGAACCAGATTCAGTCATCAATGGAAGATCGCCAAAGAAGACGTCTTGAGTCTTAATTTCACCAGTTTCTTGGTTAGTTAACTTTAAAGTTACATGCATTGGTGCTGCATAAGTTGCATCATGATCGCGGGCTTCATCGACAGTATACTTAGGTTCTTGAAGCTTATAACCAACATATTCTAATGACAACTTACCTGAGAAGTCACCAATTGGCATAATATCATCAAAAACTTCTTTGATACCTTCATCGAGAAACCACTTATATGATTCGGTTTGTACATCTGTCAAGTTAGGCAATTTAAGAACTTCTTTAATTCTTGAAAAGCTACGTCTTGTACGATGCTTACCGTAATTCACTACGTGTCCATTTAACAAGGAAAAAACATCCTTTCTGTTAGAGAAAGCAAAATATTACATTTCTGTTACAAAATCAAAAAGCTGCAAATTTGGGCATAAAAAAGACAAAAACAACGTTTGTCGTTTTTGCCATTATCATTTTGCTGGACAATATATCAGCAAAATCCTGAACTTCAGCCTTTTAAATCAGCAACTAATATACCGCATTTTGAGCTTTTTGTCAATATTAAAAACTTTAAATTACTTACTAGTAACTAATTCTTTTTTAGATTTATTCTCAACTTCAAATTTTAGTTTTCCATGGCTAGCTCCAATTTTCAAAGTTGTACCTGCATGAAGCTCGCCACTTATTAAAAGTTCTGCAATTTTATCTTCAATGTCGCTTTGAATAGCACGTCTTAATGGACGAGCACCCATTTCAGGGTCATAACCATCTGCAGCAATTTTATCAAGAGCCGCACGTGACAATTTAAGAGTAATTCCACGCTTAGCCAAACGTTCGACAAGCTTATGAGTAAGAAGAGTTACAATTTGGCGAAGCTCATCTTTATTAAGTTCATCAAAAATAATTGTTTCATCAACACGGTTCAAAAATTCTGGACGGAAGAATTGCTTAAGTGCTTGACGAACTCGGTCCTGACGCATCTTGACTTGACTTTCATTATCAGCAGCAAAACCAACCTGATTAGTATCAAAAATACTGCGTGAACCTAAGTTAGACGTCATAATAATAACCGTATTTCTAAAGTCAACTTTGCGTCCTTTTGAATCTTTTAAAAATCCATCATCAAGTACTTGCAAAAGTAAATTAAAGACATCTGGGTGTGCTTTTTCAACTTCATCAAGCAAAACAACTGAATATGGATGACGACGTACTTGTTCAGAAAGCTGACCGCCTTCTTCATACCCTACATAACCTGGAGCTGAACCAATTAATTTACTTGAAGCAATCTGATCCATATACTCTGACATATCTACTCTAATAAGGTTATCTTCTGAACCAAACATTGCACTAGCCACAGCTTTAGCAAGTTCAGTCTTACCTACACCAGTTGGTCCTAAGAATAAGAATGAGCCAATGGGACGATTTTCATCTTTAATTCCGCTACGACTTCTTCTAATTGCACGAGAAACCGCTGAAACTGCCTTCGATTGGCCAATTACGCGATTATGTAAAGTCTTTTCAAGGTTAGCTAATTGTTTTGTTTCGTTACGCTTCATTTGAGTTACAGGTACACCAGTCCAGCTTGAAACAACCTTAGCAATATCTTCTGGCCCAACAACTGCAGTACGACTAACTTCTTCTTGAATTTTATCAGCCATATTTTCACGTTGAGCTTGTAAACTGTTTTGTCTATCTTGCAATTTGGCAGCTTCAACAAAGTTCTGGGTTGCAGCAGCCTCATTTTTTTGATCAATAATTTTTTTGATTTGTTCATTAATTTGATTCAAATCATCATTAGAACCTAAATTATTATCAATTTTAACAGCAGCACTTGCTTCATCTACTAAGTCAATTGCCTTATCTGGTAAATAACGATTAGCAATATAACGACTTGATAAATCAATCGCATCTTTCAAAGCTGCTTCTGAAATTGTTACATGGTGGAATTTTTCATATTTTGGCTTTAACCCTTCCAAAATATGCATTGTATCTTCTTTAGTTGGTTCATCTAAACGAACTTGTTGAAAACGCCGTGCTAAAGCTTGATCTTTTTCAACATATTTTTGATATTCATCAAAAGTAGTAGCCCCAATCATTTGAATATCGCCACGTGCTAATGAAGGCTTTAAGATATTTGAAGCATCAATTGCACCTTCCGCGCCACCTGCACCAATTAAAGTATGCATTTCATCAACAAAGAGAATAACTTTACCATCTTTAGTGATTTCTTTGACGATTTTTTTAACACGATCTTCAAACTCACCACGATACTTAGTCCCTGCAACTAAACTACCTAAATCAAGTGACATTACTCTTTTATTAAGTAAATCATCAGGAACATTTTTATTTACAATTTCGGTAGCAATTGCTTGAGCTACTGCTGTTTTACCAACACCAGGTTCACCAATTAAAACCGGATTATTTTTAGTTCTACGAGATAAAATTTGAATTACACGATCAATTTCTTTATCTCGTCCAATTACTGGATCAATTGCACCCTGCTTTGCACGTTCATTCAAGTTAACTGCTACATTATCAAGATTTGGCGTAGTGCTTTGTTTTTGCTTAGGTTGACTTGAATTAGATTGACTTGAAGATTGCCAGTTAGACATATCAGCAAAGTTTCTAGACTGATTCAAATTATCTTCAATATCTTGGCGCAATCTATTCTTATCAACATTTAAATTCTTTAAAATCATAGATGATAAAACTTGCTCACTAGCAATAAGTCCAAGCAAAATATGACTTGTTTGAATTTCTGTATAGCCTCCATCATTAGCAGCTCTTTTAGCAAAATCCAATGCTAAATTCAATCTTGGAGAAAATTCCATAAAACTGCTATTAGCTGCAGATCCATAACCAGTATATCTCTCAATTTCTTCTCGAACTGCAGTTGGAGTTAAGTTCCAAGAACGCAGAAGCTTACCAGCATCTCCATCAGATTCAATCACCAATGCCAATAATACATGTTCTGTACCTACTAAACGGTGATGGAAATTTTGAGCTTGTTCACGCGCAATTTCCAACACTTGATTAGCACTTTTACTGTAAGAATTTTCCATCTAAACACCACCCTTAAATAATCGTCAATAATTTTAATCTCTCTATAGATTAATGTAAAACAATTTGCCCTAATGGTTAAAAATTATCTCTGCAATTTTTTCTAAATATTTCTGATCAATTTCATTAAAGTTCTCTAATTTAGTTGAATCAAAATCAAACACGCCCCATAAGACCTTATCTTTAAAAATTGGAACCACAATTTCAGAATTAGTTCTACTGTCACAAGCAATATGTCCTGAAAAATCATGGACATTTTTTACAATTTGGGTCTTTTGTGCTTGAGCAGCAGTTCCACAAACACCCTTTCCAATTGGAATATGCACACAAGCAGGCTGCCCTTGAAATGGTCCTAAAAGCAATTCGTCATTTTTCATGCGATAAACTCCCACAAAATTCACATTTTTAAGTGAATTAAACAAAAGCGCTGAAACATTAGCAGTATTTGCAACCCAATCATCTTCCCCAGTTACTAATGCTTTAGCTTGCTGAGTTAACAATTCATAATTTTCTTTAGTTTCTGCTGCCATAATTTGCCTCCTTATGTTTTTTGCCATCATAACATAAAGCTGTTCTTTATCCAACTTACTAATTTTTTGTAAGTTATATTTTAAAATAAAAATCACTACTATGCAAATTTATAAAAACAAAAAGAGGACCATCGTCCTCTTTTCATTATCGGGACAACAAGATTCGAACTTGCGACCTCTACGTCCCGAACGTAGCGCTCTACCAAGCTGAGCTATATCCCGAATGCAAAAAAACTCGCCGGGTGGCGAGCTTTATCTTAGAGCGGAAGACGGGATTCGAACCCGCGACCCCCACCATGGCAAGGTGATGTTCTACCACTGAACTACTTCCGCGTTTCATCAACAAATATTATTATACATGAGTCGAAGTATTATGCAAGTATTTTTTGAAAATTATTTATTTTTTCTCATTACATAATTTACAAGCTCAATTTTATTTCTAACTACAGTTTGCTTCTTAATAACCTTGTATCCCCTTTTTTCAAAAAATGGCTTTGCAGTAATTGAAGCATGAGTTGTAATTTGTTTTGAAGGTATGCTCTCTAGCTTATTACAGAGATTTGAAGCAATTCCTTGACCTTGAAAATCTTTATGAACAAATAAATGATCTAAATAACCATCTTTGCTAATATCACCAAAACCTACAATTTGATTATCCATTTCAGCAACTAAGCAAAAATTATTCATTAAAGATTGATTCCACTTATTCAAGTTAGCTTCTTTTGGCGCCCATGAAAACAATTGCTCTTTATTATAATCTCGAGCATTAATTGTGTGGACTGTATCATAAAACAATTCTATAACTTTTTGGCAATCGTTTGATTGGTATTTTCTAATAAACATTTTTTATCCTTAAGCAACAAAAAAAGCTCGTCCTACTGACGAGCTTTATTTTAGAGCGGAAGACGGGATTCGAACCCGCGACCCCGACCATGGCAAGGTCGTGTTCTACCACTGAACTACTTCCGCATTTCTCAACAAATATTATTATACATGACTGAAGTAGAAATGCAAGAACTTTTTTTAAAAATATTTTTGATTTTTTAACAAAAAAGCAGTTCATGAATTTCAAAAAATTCAGAACTGCACCAAACGTCAATGACGGGCTAAGTGATCAACTTTGCCTGATTTTATCTTAAATATTAAAAAGGAACATTCCTCTAATACAAACTACTTGTATTATATCATGAACGCCAACACAAAGATTAAGGTTAATTTCATCCCTAATGCATTGACAATATTTTCGCTAAAAAATTAATCAATAAAACAGTTACAGAAATAAAAAACTAATAATGGTCATCATTCTGTAATAATTTATTTTTTATACCTCTTAATTTTATCTTGATATTTAATTATTAAATCAGAATCATACTTTTTTTCTTCATTGTTTTGTTTTATTTCGTTCCATAGAATCGAAGCCACTTTCATTTTTGAACGAAACTGCTTAGAGTGTATATCACTTAAAAAGTCTCTAACAAAATGATTCCATTCATATGTTTTTTCTTCTGAGTTTTTGATTTGAGTTAAATCTAAATAAGCATCTATTAAATCTTGAATTGTAGCATTAGAGTCATTAAAAGTTTCAACTTCTCTTAGTTTTACTGCCATATTTTTTCTAAAAGAAAATTTCTCTACATTAAAGTAATGTTGAAAAAATTTTCTAGCTTCATTATTTAGAGCAAAACCCGTATTTAATAATTTTGTGTTTACACTCATTTGATACCATTTTAAAGTACCTTTCTTTTTCTGAGTCCTGAGTGGAGTTATTTTTTTAAGAGGAACTTTGTTGAAATACTTTTCAATATATAAAAGCAATTCTGCTTTTGTACCATAAGTTGGCAGACTTTTTTCTCTACAAAATTTTTGCAAATCTTCTTTATACCAATAATTACTTTGCAAATTTTCTTTTGTTATATTAATCATCTTAATTATTCTCCCAGAATAACTACTTAATAATTTTACCACCAAAAAAGCCCCACACCCATATCTCTCAATATGAATGTAGAGCTTTATTTAATTCAGCCAAAAGCTAAATTACTTATTTTTCTTTTCTAAATCAGCTTGTACTTCTGCATCAATGTCTTCCACTTTTTCAGGACGCATTGTTGGGAAGAGAAGTACATCACGAATGGCTGGAGCGTCAGTTAAGAGCATTACCAAACGATCAATACCGAATTCCATTGTACAAAGGTAATCTTCGTCAATCATATCAGCTTCATCGTTACCAGCTTCTCTTTCTGCCATTTGTGCTTCAAAACGTTCGCATTAGCTATTATTTTTTTATTGAATAATAAATAGAACTTATTATTATACCCAAAACTGTAAGCATACTTACAAATGTAGCTCCAACAATAGTTAATAGTATTATTTCATTTAGATTTAAAGACATATACAAAATTGTTCCAATCCATAAACTAAAACTAACTATAACAAATAAGTTTACAACTTTAAAATTAAGAGTTGCTATTTTTACCTGCGAACTATTTATTATTATATTTTTATATTTAATATTATCATATCTTTTTCGCCACTTTTTCTGTAATAATTTTTGTATTCCAAAAACTATAATCGCTTCTAATAAACTTATTATGAACAACACAAAATTGTGCATCCAAAAGATACTAATAAATAGTTCTACAAAAAGTAAAACGAGCATTATTATCCAAAAAAATATATTAACGAACGTATAAGTTAGATATTTTATATATCTTTCTCTTTGAAAATCTCTCATAACCTTAAATAAATAATGTAATTATTTTTGTAGCAACATGTGCGATATTAGCTGGCACGTGACAATATCTTAGAGCATGATAAATCACATATTCTTCTCCACCAGTAAAGTGATCAATTGCTTTTAATAATCCACCCAAACTAGTATACTTTGCAATCTTTTTCTTTATTCCTGAAGGAATTTTCTTCCAAACTTTCAATACAGCTTTAGCAATAGATGTATATCCAACTTCAGTTTTATATGGATTATTCATATCGGATTTAAGTTGTGTGCTTAAATCTCTTATATCGGAAGATGATAATTGACTTAAGTCATCATTATTTAAACCACCAACGATTTTTAAAAATTGTTGGTCTGACAAATTATTCAAATCAGCAATACTACTAATAGTCTTAACTTCATCATCACTATCTTTCACTGCTGCATTCGCTACACTTGTTAGAGTAATACTCCCTAATACGGCAATTGTTGCCATAGCAATTCCCAATTTTTTTACTGGTTGTTTCATAATTAATTCCTCCTAAAAACATTTTTCAATCAACAGTTATAATCATAATTGTTATAAAAATATTTTTTAAAGAAATATCCTATTTTGTCATTTTAGTTGCTCATTTTGCCATTTTTTCATATAACTTCTCATTTTTCTTGAGTATTTAACATGATTACCGTTAGGAAAAACCACACTGTTTTCTGTTATATTAATTTCTATTACATTTTTAGGATTTATTAAATATGATTGTGAAATTCGTAGCAAATCTGGATTATCTTTTTCAAAACTCGTTAAATTTCCTGTTATAAATGATACACCACTATCTTTTACAATATTTAACTTATGTGACACGTTAGCCGTTTCAATATAATACAACCTATCATAATCAAGATATATAACTCTAGTACCTAATCTATAAACTATATGTTTTCTTTTCTTATTTGCCGAATATTCATGAATAATATTTTCTAATGTATCATTTAATCGCTTTTGCATTGAAGAAATATTATCCCAAGATTTAATAATATAGTCTATCGCTCCAATTCTACGTTTATAAGTTAAAAATGCCATATCTTTATAACTAGTGATAAAGACTATTTTTGCCATCTTATCTATCATCTTTATCTGTTCAGCTAAATCAATTCCAGATTTATCATCTTTATTATTACTTAACTCTATATCCAAAAAATAGATTCCATTCTTCATACTATTACTTTCAACAAATTTTTCAGCTTCATTATAAGATGTTGCCTTACTTATATTTAAAATTATTTCGTCATCTTCTCCATTTTCATCTAACATATTCGCAGCTATATTTATCATTTTTTCCAATTTATTTAAAATAATATTATTATCATCACAAATAAGTACCGGTATCTTTGTCAAAACTATCCCTCATCAATAACTAAATAAAAAATAAAATTATCATTTTCAGTATATACGTCTAAAGATAAATTGGAATATTTAGAAATCAATTCTCTTACATTAAATAATCCATCTCCATTATGTTCTTTTTTTGTTGTGAACCCTCTTGAAAATATCTTATTGATATCTAAATTTTTATTATCAAATGAATTTCTTATCTCAACTTCTATCCCCTGCTCTTCATTTTTATAAAACATGATATCGATATGTCTCCCTATAATATTTTTTTCACTAGCCTCAATAGCATTATCAAAAGCGATTCCTAATATTCGTACTAAATCAAATATCTGAAGATTGTTAGGTATATTTTTAATTATTTGTGTACACTCAAAATTATAATTGATATTTTTACTAATCATCGTTGCTATTTTAGTCAGAACTAAATTTTTTAATGGTTTCATTTTTAAATGATTCAAATCTTTGTATGCTTTTAAAGTATTTTCATCTACATAATTTTCTACATAATCCACTAATACATCCGCTTCAAAGTTGCTTGCTAACTTAATAGAAGACAACAAATTTTTAACATCATGTTTAAACCTTCGTAAATCATCTTCATTTGATTCCAAATATTCTGCATACTCTTCTACATCGCTTAAATGTTGTTGTAATTGTTGCTGTTGATTAGCATCCAACAATTTTTTATTTATAGAATAATTAAAATAAAAAGCTACGGATATAAAAATAGATTGTAATATTATTATCCCAAATAAAGCAGCGATTATAATTTTCCTATTATTTTCTATCTCAATAATTGCAGAAAACAATTCAGTTGAAATATAAAAATATCCTAATATAAAAACAAAAGATTTTCCGTACTTTAAATCTAATAATTTATATATTTTATCTCTAGTATTAAAAAGTAAAACAAAAAATATTCCCAATAAAACTAAATTTGTTAATTCTGAAATCAATATTCCTTTAATAGTCTCAGATTGAAATATCTGCAAAATATTTATTAAAATATCTCCAAAAATATCAATTATTTGAATAATTAAAATACTACCTATTACAATAAATTTTGATTTTTGTCTATTTCTAAACCATAAATAAAAAATTATAATTTCTGAAGCACTTGCAATAATACTAAACCATAAGTTTACTACAGAAATTGCTATAGAAATTAAGAAACAAATTATTAATTCTAAATCTCTAACTTGAAATTTTATTGTTGAGATTAAATAAAACCCATAATAGTCAAAAGCAGTCCAACATAAAAAACTAACTATTGTTATTGTTAAAGTAACTAATTCTATATTCATATATCCTCCAGAGTATAAAAAAAGTACAACTAATAGATTTGGTATTAATTGTACTTTTTTATTTTAAAAATTAAAACTATTTAATTCAGCCAAAAGCTAAATTACTTATTTTTCTTTTCTAAATCAGCTTGTACTTCTGCATCAATGTCTTCCACTTTTTCAGGACGCATTGTTGGGAAGAGAAGTACATCACGAATGGCTGGAGCATCAGTTAAGAGCATTACCAAACGATCAATACCGATACCAAGTCCACCTGTAGGAGGCATACCGAATTCCATAGCACGAAGGTAATCTTCATCAATCATATCTGCTTCATCGTTACCGGCTTCTCTTTCAGCCATTTGTGCTTCGAAACGTTGACGTTGATCATCTGGATCATTTAATTCTGAGAAGGCATTACCATATTCTGCACCCATAATGAAGATTTCAAAACGATCAGTAAATCTTGGATCATCAGCATTCTTCTTAGCAAGTGGAGATACTTCTACTGGGTGTCCATAAACAAAAGTAGGTTGAACAATTGATCCTTCACCGAATTCTTCAAAGAAGGCATTGATAATGTGACCAACCTTCCAGAATGGTTCAACATGGATTCCATGTTCATCAGCAACTTTCTTGCTTCTTCAATAGTCATTGGCTTCCAGAAGTCAACACCAGTCTTTTCCTTGATTAAATCAACCATGTGAACACGGCGGAATGGCTTACCTAAGTCAATATCAGTTCCTTGGTAGTTAATCTTACCATCATCAGTTACAACCTTTGCAGCTGCTCTAATAATTCCTTCTGCCTCATCCATTACATCATGGAAGTCCCAGTAAGCTGCATAAGTTTCAAGTTCAGTAAATTCTGGGTTGTGACGAGTATCAAGACCTTCATTTCTAAATACACGGCCGATTTCATAAACACGTTCCATACCACCAACAATTAAACGCTTCAATGGAAGTTCCAAAGCAATTCTCATGTAAAGATCAATATCCAAAGCATTGTGGTGAGTAATAAATGGACGAGCTTCAGCACCACCAGGAATATTGTGGAGAACTGGAGTTTCAACTTCTAAGAAGTCTCGGTTGTTTAAGTACTTACGGATTGCTTGAATAATTTGAGTACGGTGAACAAAACGCATGTAACTTTCATGATTAGTAATTAAGTCAAGGTAACGTTGACGATAAATTTGTTCAACATCCTTTAAACCATCCCACTTATTAGGTAATGGACGAAGAGCCTTAGATAAGAAAGTAATGTGAGTAGCACGAATAGTCAACTCACCAGTATCGGTCTTCATAACTTCACCATCAATACCTAAAAAGTCACCAATATCAGACTTCTTAAAAATCTTGTAGTTATCTTCACCAACGATATCTTTACGTACGTAAATTTGAATCTTACCAGTACGGTCATAAAGATCTGCAAATCCAACTTTACCCTTACCACGTTTTGCAAGCATACGACCTGCAATCTTAGTCATAGGCATATCAGCATTTAATTCATCTTTATCTTCATTACTATACTTTTCATTCAAAGTACGAGCTAAGTCTTGACGATCAAATTTTCTTACGCCAAAAGGTTCAATACCATTTTCACGCATTTCGTCCATCTTAGTACGACGAGCGATTAATTGGTCATTCATTTCTTTTTTTGCCAATTGATTATTCCTCCATCTTTTACTTGTCCATTGCTTCACGTCGTGATAATTTTTCAGCTTGACGTTTTTCATATTCATCTACAAAATTATCAAGCAAATCATATACCTCTTGACGTGTCCAGACTTCATTTATTTTAGCACGAGTACGAGCTGAACGGGGAATTCCCTTTAAATAATATGCAGCTTGCTGACGAAATTCTGGAACAGCAATCTTTTCACCCTTTAATTTTACCAGACCATCAAGCTGATGTTCAGCAGTTTCTACACGTTCACGTACAGTTTGAGGTTTTAATTTTTCTCCAGTTTCAAGATAATGAGTCATATCTTTCAAAATCCAAGGATTCCCCAGCGCTGCTCTACCTACCATTACAGCAGTTGAACCAATTTCATCTAGCGCTTTTTTTGCAAGTTCTGGAGTGGTAATATCACCATTTGCTACAAATGGAACATCAAGCACTTGAGCTACATCATGAAGTGTCTCCCAGTCAGCTTCTCCTTGATACATTTGTTTACGAGTTCTACCATGCATTGCAATCATTGAAGCACCAGCTTCTTGAGCAGCTAAGGCATTTTCTACTGCAAAAATATGCTTTCTATCCCAGCCAATTCTCATCTTAACAGTAACTGGTTTTTCAACATTTTGCACAACCGCATGAACCATTTGATAAATTTTATTTGAATCAAGTAGCCACTTACTTCCCGCATCAGTTTTTGTAACTTTTGGAACTGGACAGCCCATATTAATGTCAATAATGTCAGCATCAGTATTTTGATCAACATAGCGCGCTGCTTCAAGGAGCGTTTCTTCAGTTCCGCCAAAAATCTGAATACTTACTGGGTGCTCACGAGGATCTACTTCCATCATTCTGAGCGTCTTTTTATTTCGATAAATGATACCATGATCAGAAATCATCTCACATACTACCAATCCCGCACCGAATTCCTTGCAGACCATTCGAAATGCAGAGTTAGAAACTCCTGCCATTGGTGCAACAACAACTCGATTTGGAATGGTGATATCGCGTATTTTCCAGCTATTATCCACCAAATCATCCTTTCAAATATCTCTATAATAACAAAAAAGCCCGTCATGGCAAACCATAAGGGACTTTTAAGATAAAAATTAATCTTTTTGATTATTTTTCTTTGCCAAAATTTCTTTTAATTCATCTTCACTAAAATGATACTTATCACCACAGAAATTGCAAGTAAGTTCTGCTCCGTGATCTTCATTAATCATTTCATTAAGTTGTGAATCTTTTAATGTAGTCAAAATATCTGCATATTTTTCCTTTGAACAGTCGCAAGCATAATGAACATCTTGTTTTTCAAGAATTTTGCAATCAGTGCCTAAAATTTTACGTGCTAAATCTTCTGGTGTCATTCCATCTAAAAATGAACTAGAAAGTTGAGGAAGGGCATTAATTCTTTTTACAGTTTTATCAATTAACTCATCACTGGCTCCAGGCAAAGCTTGAAGCATGAAGCCTCCAGCCGCACCAATTGTATTATTAGGATTAACAAAAACTGAAAGTCCAACAGCTGATGGAATTTGTTCTGATTTAGTTAAATAATAAGTAAAATCTTCAGCGATTTCACCCGATACAATTGGAACTTGACCAGTGTAGGGTTCTTTTAATCCTAAATCTTTGGTAACTTCAAACCACCCTTGACCAACTGCTTTTTTTACATCAATATGTCCATCACTTCTAGGTGGAAGAGCAATATGAGGATTTTGTACATAGCCCTTGGCAGTATAATCAGCTTTAGCAGTAACCACCGTTGCACCAACCGGACCATTACCTAAAAGTCGCACTGTTAATTCTTCTTTATCCGTTAAACTAGCAGCGGCTAATAAAAGTCCTCCAATTAAGGTTCTGCCTAAAACTGCAGAAGAAGCAGACCAAGTATCATGGCGTTTTTGTGCTTCTGCAATCATTTCTTTGGCATTTACTGTTAATAATCGTAAGTTTTTTGTTTTATCAATTGCTTTTACTAAATAATCATTCATAACTTTTCTCCTGTAATTAAAAAAATAGAGCCACACGGCCCTATTTTTCAATTTTATTTATCGTCTCCAGATTTATCATCCTGTTCGGGCTTATCTGCTTTAGCTTCTGGATTTTCAGACTTAGAAATTTCCTTTTCTGATGGAGTATTCAATTCGTTCTTTGATTCTTCATCAGCAGCTTCAGAATCATTCTTTTGTTCAGCCTTAAGAACTTCTTTCTTTTCAGCAGCAGCCTTTGCTTCCTCATAAGTTGAAGCTTTGCTTTCGCTTGGATATTCATCTGCGTCCTTTTCTGGCATTTTACCTGTCTTGTACAATGACAAGATTTGCTTTTCATTCAAAGTTTCATACTTAAGAAGAGCTTCGGCGATAATTTTATGAGTTTCACGGTTGTTTTCAACGATTTCAAGAGCTTTTTCATAAGCCTTATCTAAAATGCTCTTTACAGCTTCATCAATTTTAGCTGCAGTAGCTTCACTATATGGTTTAACACCGTAAGGATTAGATTCGCCCTCTTTTTCAAGTTCAACCATACCTAATTCTTTAGTCATACCATAGTTAACAACCATGCTATGAGCGATTTGAGTTGCTTGTTCAAAGTCATTAGAAGCACCTGTAGATTGATCACCAAACACAGCCACTTCACCAGCACGACCACCCATGAAACCAACAATTTGTTCAAATAATGCTTTCTTAGTTAAGATATTTTGATCATCTTTAGGAAGCATAATGTTGTATCCACCAGCACGGCCTCTTGGAACAATAGTAACTTTTCTAACAGTACGTGAATCGCTTAATACTAACCCAGCAATTGAGTGACCTGCTTCGTGGAAAGCAACGCGACGACGTTCTTTTTCAGAAATAATACTATCCTTCTTAGCAGGACCTGCAATTACACGATCTTCAGCTTCATCAATATCTGATGCGGTAATTTCAGTACCATTTCTACGAGCTGCTACTAATGCCGCTTCATTCAAAACATTAGCAAGATCTGCACCTACAAATCCTGGAGTTTGACGAGCAACTTCTTTCAAATCAACATCAGGAGCTAAAGGCTTATTACGAGCGTGAACCTTCAAAATAGCTTCACGACCGCGCACATCTGGGCGACCAACTAAAACTTTACGGTCAAAACGACCAGGACGCAGCAATGCAGGGTCTAAAACATCTGAACGGTTAGTAGCTGCCATAACAATGACTCCTTCATCGCCTTCGAAACCATCCATTTCAACCAACAATTGGTTCAAGGTTTGTTCACGTTCATCGTGTCCACCACCCATGCCATTGCCACGTCGACGACCAACAGCATCAATTTCATCAATAAAGATGATACTTGGAGCGTTTTTCTTAGCATTTGAGAACAAGTCACGTACACGGCTTGCACCAACACCGACAAACATTTCTACAAAGTCTGAACCAGAAATTGAATAAAATGGTACACTGGCTTCACCAGCAACGGCTCTTGCTAAAAGTGTCTTACCAGTACCAGGAGGACCCTCAAGTAAAACACCAGATGGTATTCTTGCACCTAACTTAGTATATTTTGCAGGATTTTTCAAAAATTCTACAACTTCAACTAATTCTTGTTTTTCTTCTTCTTCACCGGCTACGTCAGAGAAACGAACCTTATTCTTAGAAGGATCTTCTGGCTTAACGTGTGAACGACCAAAATTCATTATTCCGCCGTTTCCGCGTCCAGCACCACTTTGATTCATCATCATCCAAAGCATAACAATGAATAAAATAGTTGGTACAATCATAACAATAGTTGAAATCCAATTGCCTGATTGTGATTCTCCTTGTGTAGTCATCCGAGCATTATTTTGTTGTGCCAAAGTTTGCACAGTATTTACACTAGAGTCATTTTGAAGCATCGTTGTTGAAAAACGTGTAACTTCTTTACTAGAGCTTCCATTAAAGAAATCGAAGCTGTTGTTTTGTTGACTCGTAGTCTTTTGTGCTTTCTTATAGCTACCTGAAACAGTATAAACTCCGTTTGCAGGTTGAACACTAAAGTTTTTAACTTTGCCTTGACGCAAATCTTTTACAAATTCGGAGTAACTAATATTCTCGCTACCTCCGCTATTGCTGTTTCCGCCGAGTGCCCAGTTGATTCCCCATAGGAGCAGAAGGAACACAACTATGTAGAATAGGCCATTTGATAATAGCCGATTCCGGTTATTCTTCATAAAAAACCTCCGCAAAGTTTCTAAATATATACGATTAAAAGTTTAACACAAAAAGTGCTTTTACTCTAATTTTTTAGAGGAACTTATGCTTTTTTTAATTGATAAATATAATAATGTGATAATTCGACAGATTGTTTCTGATTTTGGTAAGTTTTTTCTACAAAAACGGGTTCTTTATTTTGATAAATTGTTAAGCAAAATGTTCTTAAAGAACTCGGAATTGCTGCTTGAGCAAATTTTTTCTTACTTTTCACGTGATGCCCATTTTGAAGAAGTAATTTTGCCCCACTATTCAAACTGCCAGCACTAAAATCAGCACTTTCTGCCCAAAAGTCACCAATTAAAGTATAAGCACTCTTTTTAACACTTGTTAATAAAAACCGCTCATTTCGAAAAATAAATTTCTTATCTAGCTCTATTTTTTGAATGGGAGATTTTATACCTTTCACTTTATTCGGTATGAGATAATAATACCCTTGATATTGCTTTATTCTATAATCTCCCAAATTTTTATTAACACGCCGATGATACTTTTGCCAAATTACCTCCTGCCAAAACTCTATTTGTTCTGTTGAAGATAATTGTTCAATGGCGTTAGTTTTTGCTCTAAAAGCAACATCTAAAAAAGAATAAATTGGAATCTTAGCAAATCTTGTACTTGCTAAACTTGTCAATGACTTCATTTGATGACTAAATCTAACCGCATTTTCCACCAAATTATTATTTTCTTGTTTTAGTAATGGAACCACATGGTGCCGCAATCTATTACGCAAAACTGCATCTTCGTTATTTGTTGAATCGACTACATAAGTAATTCCAAACTTTTTATCATAATCTAGCAACTCTTGCTTTTCAAAATCAAATAATGGTCTGAGTAAAGTGACACCATTCATTTTTCCGATTTCTTGAAGACTATTCATCTCACTGGGGTTACCTGAGCGAATAAACTTAAGTAAAATATTCTCAATTAAATCATCCCCATGATGCGCTGTAAGTAAGTACGCAGCATTTGCCTTCTTAACTGTTTCAGTTAAAAAAGCATAACGTGCTTTTCTTGCAGCAGCTTCTAACCCTTTACCTTTTATAGGATTTGTCCATTTTTTGATTATTAACTCAATCTCTTCATCTTGACAAAATTTTCTCAGCAAAATGCTTTCTTCTTCTGAATCTTTTCGCAATTGATGATCAAAGTGAGCTGCAATCAATCTAATTTTATATTTAGCACGCATTTCAGCCAGCATTTTTAAAAGCGCCATTGAATCTGGTCCCGCACTTGCTGCTACGACTAAAGTTTGATTATTAAGTTTAATTTTATTAGTTTTAAAGAATTTTTCTATTTTCATTATTTACCTAAGAAAAAAGATGACTCTTTCAGTCATCTTTTAATATTTTTCAAGTTCTGCTTTCAAATGTTTAATTTCTTTAGCAGCATCTTTAGCAGTTTTATTCATCACATCTTCAAAATCTTGTACCTTAGTATTCGAAAATTGATTGTTTTGATCTACTAATGAGGCATCATTAACTCGGCTAAGCGATAAACTCAACCTTCCCTTGTAAGTATGCAGTACTACAACTCGCAGTTCATCTCCGACTCTATGCTGCATTCTTTCACGAGCCCAATTATTTTCAAAATCACTATGATGAATCAAACCGCTACGTTTTCCTGGTAATGTTAAAAATATTCCAAGATCCGTAATATTATTAATTACACCGCTCACGCGCTGTCCTACTTGATATTTCATTTACTATTTTGTCCCTCGGGTACATTGTAAATTTTTTCATTTGGTTTTGAATACATAAACTTATAACGGACCATTTTTGCAACATAATCCGGATCCTGTAAGTCATCTCTTCTAGTTTTAAGCTCTTTATGCTCTAACTTAACTTTATTGAGAATTTTCTTAGAAGCTTGTACATCACTGTTAATTCTTTGAGTTTGTGCAATTTTAATCGAAATCTGCACACCTAGAAATACAAAAATAATTGCAAAAATAGCAATTAACCTATTTCTTCTTAATTGATGTACTTCTTTTTGCCTTTTTTCTTGTTTTCGTCTTAATCGGGCATCTCGCTCTTCAGGACTAATTGAATTATAAAGTCGTGGACCGTTATTCATTTTCTATATCCCCTATTTTTTGGTTGTAACAACAACCCTTATTATACCAGCATCCAAAAACATAATCATTAATCAATTAATTCGTACAAGTCACTTGCTTCTGCTTTTTTAGTGGTTTCCCGAATATTAAGCACTTTTGCTTTAACAATTCTTTGACCATATGTTATTTCAATTACATCTCCAAGCTTGACATCATAACTTGATTTAACAATTCGATCATTAACCTTAATACGACCTTTTTCAGTCATTTCCTTAGCTACTGTTCTTCTCTTAACTAAACGTGATACTTTTAAAAATTTATCAATTCTCATATTTTTCTCCTATCGATTAATAATGTCACCAGCTGCTTTTAAAAAAGTAGTTAACTCATTAACTAGCATTCGATTATTCATTTTATCGGGTTCCTGTAACAAAACAACCAAATTTTTCTCTGGTGTCAAACTAACTCGTGCTTTCATGTTTACATGCTCAAGGGACTTAAAGATATTCGGTCCTTCTAATTCCCGAGAAGCTGCTTGATTAAATTCTACTTTAATTTTACCGTTAACTTTTGCAACCATTAAAGCTTGCGTCAAATCTGCCTCAACTTTTAAATTAGCTATTGCAAGCAGATTTTCTACAGGAAGTGGATAATCTCCAAAACGATCAATTAATTCATCTTGAATATTATCAAGTTCACTTTCATTTGTAGCCTCTTTTATTTTCTTATAAAATTCAATCTTTTCTTCTTGATCAGGTATATAACTATCAGGAATATAAGATTCAAAGCCAAGGTCAATTTCAGCATTAGTCTTTTTAACAATCGCTTTGCCTTTTCGTGCTTTAATAGCATCACTAAGCATTTGTGAATACAAATCATACCCAACACTATCAATAAAGCCATGTTGCTGCGCACCAAGCATATTACCAGCTCCACGAATTGATAAGTCGCGCATTGCAATTTTAAATCCTGAACCAAGTTCTGTAAAGTCGCGAATAGCGTCAAGACGCTTTTCTCCAACTTCAGTTAAAACTTTATTTGGTTGATATAAGAAGTAAGCATATGCTAAGCGAGCACTTCGACCAATTCTACCTCGTAATTGATAAAGCTGACTTAAGCCATATTTATCAGCATCCTCAATAATCATGGTGTTAACATTTGGCATATCAATTCCAGTTTCAATAATTGTTGTTGTTACTAAGATATCAAACTCACGATTTAAAAAACGATACAGAATATCTTCAAGTTGATTTTGACTCATGCGTCCGTGAGCACTTGCGATTCTAGCATTTGGTAAAAGTGCTTGTAAATTCTGTACAACTTCATCAATATCACCAATTCTATTATGTAAATAAAAAACTTGACCATCTCGTTGCATTTCACGTAAACACGCATCCCTAACTACACTAGGAATTTGCTCCATAACATAAGTTTGAATAGGATAACGATTCTGTGGAGGTGTTTCCATAACTGATAAGTCACGTACACCAACCATTGACATATGAAGTGTCCGCGGAATTGGTGTAGCGGTTAAAGCTAATACATCAATATTTGCTTTTAATTGCTTGAGACGCTCTTTATGTTTAACCCCGAAGCGCTGCTCTTCATCAACTATCAAAAGACCTAAGTCATTAAACTCTACATCTTTGGACAAAATTCGGTGAGTTCCAACGACAATATCAATTTTGCCTTCTTTTAGTTCTTCAATGATTCGCTTAGATTCTGTTGGTGTTTGAAAACGAGATAACATTGCAATATTTACAGGAAAATCTTTGAAACGGTCCTGCATATTTTCAAAATGCTGCTGTGCAAGAATTGTTGTCGGCACTAAAAAAGCAACTTGCTTATTATCTTGAACTGCCTTAAAAGCAGCTCTCATTGCCACTTCAGTTTTACCAAAACCAACATCTCCTACAACCAAGCGATCCATTGGTTTTGGTTTTTCCATATCTTCTTTGATTTCTTTACTTGAACGAAGCTGATCTGGGGTTTCCACATATGGAAAAGCATCTTCAAACTTACGTTGTAAATCATCATCTGGAGAAAAAGCAAAACCCTTTTCAGCTTCACGTTTTGCATATAAATCAATCAAGTTATCAGCAATATCTTCTACTTTTGATTGAACTTTACGCTTAGTCTTAGCCCATTCACTACCACCAAGTTTATTGATGTGGGGAGTTTTACCTTCAGAGGCTACATATTTTTGTACTAAGCTTAATTGATCAGCTGGAACAAATAATTGGTCACCTTTTTGATAAGTGATTGTTATATAATCCCGCTTTACACCATTATTTTCTAAAGTTTGAATTCCTTCAAAACGGCCAATTCCGTGATTAATATGAACTACATAATCACCCGGCTTTAATTCAGTATAATTGCGTAATCTTTGGGCGTTTTCAAGAGTTTTAATTCGGCGTTTGGGCTTATTTTGCTTGTTAAACAACTCTCTTTCAGTTAAATAAACAAAGTTAGAGTTTGGTAAATTAAAGCCTTGGCTAAACCCATCAACCGTAATTTGGGTTCTATTTTCAAGCAAATCTTTTTTATCTACAACAGGAATTGTTAAACCAAAATCTTCAAAATTTTCCTGCATTTGCTTAGCTCTTTTTTTATTATCAGCTTGTAAAACAACAGTTAATCCTGATTTTTGATAAGATTCAATTTCTGTTTTAATCATTGGCATTTGACTAAAGAATTGTTCAGGTTCTCTAGTTGCCCAATTAAATATTTGTCCTAAGCGAATACGCCCTAAGCTTCTTTGAAATAATGAAAAATAAATCCGATGATGTTGATCTTTTTTCAGAACTTCTTTAAAGTTTTCCCGCAATTCTTGTCCTGGCAAAAATGCCCCAGTTTTTAATTCATCATCAATAAAACTAGCATTTTGCTCATCAACGGTTTTTACATTTTGTTCAATTAAAGGCCAATCATTAAGTAAAATTTCACCATTTTTAGGTAAATATTCTAATAAGCTGCTTGGTTTTTCAATTAAAAAGTCAACCAAAAAAGAATAATTACTTGGCAAGTCTCCTGCATTTAATTCGTCTAAGCTTTGAGTAAAGTGATCTTTGACACTTTTTTCTGGAGCTGGTGCATTAGCCATTTGCTCTTGAATTTTTGAAGCAGCTTGTTTTATTTCTTTAGTTGAAAAAACACGATCTTGAGCTGCAGCAATAACTACTGCTTCAACTTCTTCAATACTGCGTTGAGTTGCTAAATCAAATTCTTTAATAGTATCAATTTCATCACCAAAGAATTCAATTCTAATTGGATTTTCTTGATCTAACGGATAAATATCCAAAATATCTCCACGAATTGCAAACTCTCCCGGTCTAGCAATCATGGCTTCTTTTTTATAGCCTGATTCTACTAGCCAAGAATTTAATTCCTTTAAGTTGTACTCCATTTCAGGAGCAAACTTCTTTTTAGCATTTTGAAAATCAACTGGAGTAGATAACTTATACTGCAGCCCTTGCGGCGTAGTAACCACAATCCCCTTACCTGACAAGAGCAAATTAAGTGCTGAGATTCTGCTAGCCATCTCATCTGGAGACTGGATGGCAGATTGAGTAGCAATTGTTGCATCTACTGGAAAAATCTCAACAGTTCCATTAGGCATGATTGAATTTAATTTGGCGTAAGTATTTTGAGCCTTATTTTCATTTTCTTCAATTACTATTAAAGGACCATCAATTCCACTTTGAATTTCTTTTAAAAGCAGACTAAAAGCACCGGCGCTTGCGCCAGTGACCATTGAGTTCTTTACTTTTTTAGTTTTTTGAATAAAATCTGTTAATTCTTGATCTTGTTTTAAAAAATCTGTTACCTGCATTTTAATTGTACTTGTTCATTAAATATTGACTATCATGACCATTTATAAAGTCATCAATAATTCCTTCACTAGTATTAAATGCGTCATCCATCAATTTTTGTTGGTCTTTATCAAATGGGGTAAGTACCCAAGATACAACGCTAGTTTTTTCTGGATGGCGAATACCAATTTTCAATCTATTAAACTTTTCAGTCCCTAAATCGCGAATAATACTCTTAATTCCATTGTGACCACCTGACTTACCATTTGCACGAATACGGATTTTTCCAATTGGCATATCCATATCATCTTGAATAATTAAGACATCTTCTGGCTTAACTTTGAAAAAGTTTGCAACTTGTGCAACTGACTTACCAGAATCATTCATGAAGGTTTGTGGCTCAAGCAATACCACATCTTCACCGTTGATTTTTTGCTTAGTCCACTTTCCATCGAACTTATCTTTGTCTAAAGTTAGATTATTTTTTTCTAAATAATTATCAAGTGCCATAAAACCAGTATTGTGCTTAGTTCTATCGTATTTTTTACCTGGATTTCCTAAACCTGCAATAATTTTCATTATATTATATACTCCTCTATTTTTTCTTTTTCTACTATAACACAAACTGGAAAAATCATTTATTTTTGCGCCTATTAAATAGCAATTGCTGACAAAAATGCGTTTTCCATGATATAATGCTTTTGTTAACATAATCACTAATTAAAAGGAGACTTTAAATATGTCAAGAGACGAAAGACCTCATAAGATTATTCTTGTTGGTGACGGTGCTGTAGGTTCTACTTACGCATTCTCATTAGTTCAACAAGGTATCGCTCAAGAATTAGGTATCGTTGATATCGTTAAAGAAAGAACTCAAGGTGATGCTATTGACTTAGCAGACGCTACTCCTTGGATTGCACCTAAGAAGATCTACTCTGCAGAATACTCAGACGCAAAGGATGCTGACTTAGTTGTTATCTCTGCTGGTGCTCCACAAAAGCCAGGTGAAACTCGTCTTGACCTTGTTAACAAGAACTTAAAGATTTTATCTTCAATCGTTGAACCAATCGTTGAATCAGGCTTTGACGGTATTTTCTTAGTTGCTGCTAACCCAGTTGACATCTTAACTCACGCAACTTGGAGAATGTCAGGATTCCCTAAGGATCGTGTTATCGGTTCAGGTACTTCACTTGATACTGGTCGTCTTCAAAAAGTTATCGGTGAAATGGAACACGTTGACCCACGTTCAGTTAACGCATACATGCTTGGTGAACACGGTGATACTGAATTCCCAGTATGGAGCTACAACAATGTTGGTGGCGTAAAAGTTAGCGACTGGATGAAGAAGAACGGCGTTAGCGAAGACAAGCTTGAAGAAATGCACAAGGAAGTTGCTAACATGGCTTACGACATCATTAACAAGAAGGGTGCTACTTTCTACGGTATCGGTACTGCTTTAGCATTCATTACTAAGGCTATCTTGAACAACGAACACAGAGTTCTTCCACTTTCAGTACCTATGGATGGTGAATACGGCTTACACGACTTGCACATTGGTACTCCAGCTGTTGTTGGTCGTCAAGGTCTTGAACAAATCATCGAAATGCCATTAAGCGACGATGAAATGGAAAAGATGCACGCTTCAGCTGACCAATTGAAGAAGGTTATGGACAAGGCCTTCGAAGAAACTGGCGTTAAGGTTCGTCAATAATTCCATATTTACATTAAAAAGCATCTTCATTAAGAAGATGCTTTTTTCTTTTGTTTAAAATGCTAAAATAGAGTTGAGTTTTTAGTTAAGGTGTTTTAATTTATATTTAATTTTAAATATACCTGTGCTATAATTATGTGCAAACTTTTATACATGAACATCCATTGGAGGACAAAATATGCTTATTAAATCATTGGTTCTTAAAAAGGACTACTTGACTACAGTCAATGAAAAAGCAACTTTAGAAGAAGCATTAAAGATTCTTGAAGATTCTGGCTTTAGATGTGTTCCTATCTTAGATGATACTGGTACAATCTTCCGCGGCAATATTTACAAGATGCACATCTACCGTCATAAATCCCAAGGCGGCGATATGACTTTACCTGTAACTTATTTACTTAAGAATGCAACCAAAACTATTAAAGTTAACTCACCATTCTTCAAAGTTTTCTTCAATATCAAAGACTTACCTTATATTTCTGTACTTGATGAAGATAACAGATTTTACGGTATTTTAACTCACGCAGCTCTTTTAAGAATGTTATCTGATGCTTGGAACATTAAACATGGTTCATATGTCTTAACAGTTTTATCAGATAATACTCGCGGAAACTTAGTTAAAATGTCAAAAATCATCTCTAAATATTCCAACATGGCTAGTGTAATGACACTTGATGCTTCTGCTGGTGAACTTGGTGGTAATTTTGTTCGTCGAACCCTCTTTACGTTGCCAAGTGGTGTTTCTGAAACAACTATGAAAACAGTTGTCGAAAAATTACAAAAGAAGGGTTATGTGGTCTCTGAAATTGAAGACTTGCAAGCGGGAATGACAATTATGAGTGATGAAAACCCGGGCGTATTCATTAACGAACCAATTGAATAATTGTATTAAAATAGGACCTTCCAAATTTGGAAAGTCCTGTTTTTTCTTTATACTCAATTATTTCCAAACACTTTAGATTTATAATAATTAAAGAAAGTAGTTTTTCCAGTTATAATTGAAACACTGCCATCCATTCCATATTTTAATTGATTTTTTTGACTGTTTGTTACTTTAGCTAATGCAGTTACGCAATAATAATTTCCTTTATTTGAATTCATAGATGATACACTAATATCATTTATTATTCCAGACAGAATGACATCTTTTGGAACATTTCTCGTTACTTTAAATCTCATCTCTTGACCTACTTTAACAGAAGATATATCAGCTGCTGATATATATGTAATCAATTTAACGGAGTTTTGATTACTCAAATTAGGATAAATTTCTGCAACATTGACTCCAGGATTTATATACTTATTTTCTGCATATTGATTATTAATATGCAATACACCATCTCTAGAAGCTTTTACAGTATATTCCTTATCTTGTATATGAATATTGGCAATATTACTTTTAAGTTCTTTTAATTGTTCCTGAGCCTTAATTATATCTTGGGAATTTTGTTGTAATTCCTTTGATTGTAAAATATCTATTTTTTGATTATTTTCCTCTATAGTATATTTATTTACTTTACTTAATTTTCCTTTACGCTTTTTAGATTCATTACGTAATTGCTCATTTTCAATTAAATATGTTTTTCGTTGAGCCAAATAATCATTTAAAGCATTTTTATATCCAAATTTATCCTTATATAAAAATACATTGGTATTTGATTGTATTCCCTTTCTTAAAAGTTTTAAATCAGATATTTGTTCAGTAAGTGATTCTTTTTCACTTTGATATAAGCCAAGTTTAGTTTTATTTTCTTTGCTACTATATCGTAATAAAATTTGATTTTTCTTTACCATTTTCCCTTCTTTTAAAGCACTATAAATTATTTTGCCATTTACACTAGCTTGAACATTTGCAATTCCTTCAGCAGGTTCAATTGTCCCCATTCCATCAATATCTATCTCTCGTTTTCCAATAAATGAAAATAAAACTATTGTAACTAACAAAATAAAAACTGGAATTATTATCATGGTAGAAAAATTATTAAATCTTGCGGAATAAAATTCACTACTTTCAAGATATTTTTTATTCATTTAAATACCTAACCTTCTACCAAATCATAATAAAAACCGTGTCTCTTCATAAGTTCCTGATGTGTTCCTTGCTCAACAATTTTACCATCATTTAATACAACAATATTATTTGTTCTTCGAGCAATTGATAATCTATGAGCAATAAAAATAATGGTCATATCTTTTAAATTCATCAAATTATCAACTAATTTTCTTTCAGTTATAGCATCTAAACCACTAGTTGCTTCATCTAGAATCAAAACTTTTGCCGGAGACAATAAAGCTCTTGCAATAGTAATTCTTTGTCTTTGTCCTCCTGACAATATACTACCGGTTTCATCTAATTTAGTATCATATTGCAGTGGCATTTTCTCAATATCTTTATCAATCACTGCAATATGGCAGGCCTTTATAATATCTTCTTCAGATATTCCATCACGATTTCCTAATTTTAAATTTTCTAAAATTGTACCTGAAAATACATATGGTTCTTGCGGAGTATAATTTACATATGTCCTTAAAGTATGTCGATTAATTTCTTTTAAAGAATTTGAATTTAATACTATTTCTCCTTTAGTTGGCTCAAAAAACCTACTAGTAATTTCATCAATGTAGATTTTCCTGATCCGCTCATACCAACTATAGTTAATTTATTACCAAATTTAATATTTAAATTAATACCCTTTAATACTAATTGACCATATCCATATTGATACTCAATATTTTTAAAACTAATATTTCCAACCAATTGCTTAACCTTATTTATAGGACGCTTTTTTTCAAATTCACTTTTTACTAAATAAACTTCATTTAATCGATTATTAGCTACACGCGCACTTTGCAATTTAGTTTGTAAATTAATTACATTTTGCAAAGGATTAACAAAATACCCAAGCAGTGCATTATATGTCATAAGTTGACCTACTGACATTCTATTATGCATCACCAATATTGCACCAACTGTTAAAACTACTAATGTTAATGACAATTGAGTTATTAGTTTTAGCGCTTGTTGCAAAATATCGGCTTTTGAATACTTTAATCCTTTTCGTAAATAGTCAACAAATTCACTGTCAACTTTAAAATAACGTTCATCTTCACTATTTAAAGACTTGATAGTTTCAATCCCTCTAATATCTTCAATAATCGAAGAACTTAAAACTGCCCCACTTTCCATCTCTTTTTGATTCAATTTTTCAAATGAATTTACAAAAGACATAATTATTACCACATAGATTGGTAATGATACCATTGTTATCCAAAATAATGTAGCATTTTGAATTGCTAATATAATTCCCATAATTATGACAATTGCCAAATCTAAAAGCATAGAAACTACAACACTAGCTAATGCATCAATAATTTTACTAGCATCATTAAATCGGGAGGTAATTTCTCCTGTTCTTCTAGTAGCAAAAAAATCCATAGGAAGAGTAAAAATATGTCGAATATATCCTAATATAATTTCAATTGAAAATCTTTGCCCAAAAATTGTAAGTAAAAAGTTTTGAGCATAGGTAAATAAAGCTTGAAAAACATAAAATACAAATAGTCCTAATGCAATAATTATTAATGTATTATGCATATCATTAGGAATGTAGGTATCAATTACAGTTTGTAAGAAATATGATCCAACAATACTTATAATTGTAATCATAAGAGCTGCCAAAATAATATTAATAATCAACTTTCGTTGTTTAAATAATCTTGGTAAAAACGATAATAGCGTATGTTTAGATTGTTTAATAGGACTATAGTTAGGTCTAGGAACCATAAAAATAGCAATCCCACTCCACTGTTTAGCGAACTCACTTTTATTCATTTTAGTTACCTTAACTCGTGGATCAGGATCTGCTATTACTAGATAATTATTTTTCACTTTTAAGACTACATAATAGTGTAAAACACCATTTTTAACTACGTGTACAATACAAGGAAGTGGAATATTTTCACCATTAAACAAGCTCATATCTGCTTTGATTGCTTTAGTTTCAAAGTTTAATTTTTCTGCTGTTTTTACTAGTCCTAATGCAGTAGTTCCCTCTGTATTTGTATGAGCTAAATTACGAATATATGCAATTGAAACATCTGAATTATAGTGTTTCAAAATCATCGCAAGACAAGCAGCTCCACAATCACTTTCATCTATTTGAGGGATGTAGTCTTTATTTAACATAGTCTTCTCCTAAATTATAAAAATATTGATATACACATAATTATAGTTGTAGTCAAATTGTTTATACAATGCGATATAATGGGATACTTAATATCATTAGTCTTTTGATAAATATATCCAAAAAGTAATCCTGAAATAAAATTGCTTAAAAAGTATAAATTTAATGTAATATTATGGAAAGCTGCAAAAATAATAGAAGTTAAAACAATAGCCAACCACGGATTTAATTGCTTAAAAAAACCCTTTTGAATCACGCCTTGAAACAATAATTCTTCTAATGTTGGTCCAATAAAATTTACAGTTATAATTAACAAAAATGACATTTTAGATTTTAGTGTTTCAGAGTATATATTATTTGTAGAATTACCTGGTCTTAAGATTAATATCCCTGCTAAAAAAGATATAATTCCTATTATTACTGCCCAGAAAAAATAATTAACACAGATTTTACTTCTTAAATTCAATTTATTTCCTGCCCATTTACACAAATAATATTCCATTACTAGTGTAATAACAGTAAAAATAACAACTATAGAAATATGATGTATCAAATTTACTGATTTCATCGCTTCATTAAATTGAGCTTGACTATTAGTTTCAAAAGCAGGAGTTCCCTCCACGGACGGAACCTGAACAAATATTGCCGTTAATAACGCCATAAATACTAAACCCAACCATTTAAAAATTTTTTTTACTATTTTCATTCTTTCTCACTTCTTTAAATACTTAAGAACTATAATTCTAAATAAATATATTATTATGTGTTCAACTAAATACTTGAATATATAATAATATTGTTACTATTAAATTGTTAATCCCATGTGATAAGACAGCCATCTTTATATCATTCGTTTTTTGATAAGTATATCCATATAATACGCCTGCTATAACTTTACTTAAAAATTTTAGATTCCAAGCAATATTATGACAAGCAGCAAATATAACAGCCGTTAAAACAATTGAAAACCATGGATTTAATTTTTTAAAAAATCCTTTTTGAATTGCACCTTGAAATAAGAGCTCTTCTAAAATAGGACCAATAATAATTGAACTAATAACTATTAAAAAGCCTAAATTAGTTTTTAATGTAGCAGTAAATATATTTGGATGTGTACTATTAGATGTGGTGGGAAGAATAGCTAAAAGACCTACTCCAAATGATAATATACCAGTTACTAATGCTACAAATGTATTTTTAACAGTTATGGGCTGTCGAAAATTTAATTTATTTCCTACCCATTTACACAAATACCATTCAATTATAAATGTAATAATTGTAAATATTATAGTCATCCAAATATTATGTGCTAAATTTACCTGTTTTAAAGCTTCATTAAATTAAGCTTGACTATTAAATTGATATGACGGCGTTTCTTCGACAGCTGGTACTTGCATAAAAGCAAAAACAAAAAAGGCTAAAATTACTAGTCCTATCCATTTAAAAACACTTTTAATTATCCTCATAATATTCAAGCTCCTTTATATACTTAGCTTATATAGTTATTATAATACTACTCATCCACAAAAGTTAGGCGCTTCATTTACTATTACAAATACTAAAATAGGACCTTCCAAATTGGAAAGTCCTGTTTTTTAATCTCGATAATATACTCTTGGCAAGCGATCACTTAATAAACATGCTACTTCATAGTGAATCGTATCTACATAATCAGCTGCTGCCTTAATATTATTTGGTTCAGTTGGATCATCAGAAATTAAAGTCACTTCTGTTCCAATTGGCATTTCTTTTGGCAAAAGCACCATAAATTGATCCATGCAAACGCGGCCTACAATTGGACAATATTCATCGCCCACCTTTATCTTGAAGCCTTGGAATTTACGAATCCAACCATCTGCATAACCAATTGGCACAGTTCCAATTATCTTATCTCCATCTGCCACATAAGTTGAACCATATCCTACACCATCACCTTCATGAATTATTTTAACATGGGTCAATTCACTAACTAAAGAAAGTGCTGGACGAAGGGGGATGCTAGATTTCAAATCCTTAGTAGTTGGAGTTGAAGAAGGATTTAATCCATAAATTCCAATTCCAAATCTAACAATATCACTTGGTATATCTTTATCAAAGATACTTGCAGCAGTATTATCCATATGAATCCACTTAGGCTTAATAGTAAGCAAACTCTTCATATGATTAAACTTCTTAACTTGATGTTTGAAATAGCTGTCATCTGCACTATCAGCTGAAGCAAAATGAGCAAACATCCCTTCCACAAAGAAGAATTCATTATCTTCAAGAAAATGATTTGCTTCAATAAATTCTTCATCTTCATTAAAGCCAATTCTACCCATTCCAGAATCAATTCCCAAGTGAACTTTAAGAGTTAAATGCTCACGCTTAAGCTCTTCTTGGGCATCTTTAAGCCATTCTAAATTGGGCACTGTTAGTGAAATATCATTTACACTAGCAAGTGGTGCATATTCAGGACTAGTTACTCCTAATACCAAAATTGGCTTCACAATTCCTGCTCTTCTAAGTTCCAATGCTTCATCTAAGATTGCTACACAAAAGCCTTCTGCACCTGCTTCAAGGGCTGTTTTAGCTACTTCTACAGCACCATGACCATAACCATTTGCTTTAACTACAGCAAATAATTTTTGACCTGGCTTTAGATGCTTTTTTTCTTGTTCAATATTTTCTTTAATTGCGCCCAAGTTAACGCGGACTGCGGCTGGACGGTGAATTCCTGGGATCATTTATCAATGTCCTCCAAAACTACAAATGTAATAATTTCATGGTTATCATGTGTGATACTTGGAAAGATATTTCCAGAGTACTTAGTTGAAGTCATCACTGGATGACCTAGTTCATCCCAGAGCGTTTCAACATCTTGAAAACCGACCTCTTTTCCAAGACCGGTTCCCATCGCTTTAGAAAATGATTCCTTCAGTGAAAAACGTCCGCCAAGATATTCAACTTTTCTTTTACCCTTCATTTTTTGATATTGAGCAAATTCTTTTTCAGTTAAAACTTTTTTGGCAAAGCTATCGCCTTTTTCGACGATTTTTTTGACACGTTCTACTTCGATTGAATCAACGCCTACACCTTTAATCATAATTTCACCTCACACATTTTTTAATTATAATACAAAAAATGAGTTGCAACTATTACAACTCATTTTTGTTTATTAATCTTTTTTATTTTTGATCACAAATTCATGACCGTTTGCGCGACCCTTGCGAGTTTGATTACCTTGATGGTTATTGCGGTAATTGCTTCGACGGCGATGATTACCGTGGAAAGAACCTCGGCGATTGCCTCCGCGACCTCTTCCATGACCACGTCCTCGTCTACCATTTCCTTTATATGGAAGTGGTTTTTCTGGAGTAATCTTAACTTTGATTTCTGTTGAATCTTTTGAAAGGTTCTTTAAGAATGCTGCAACTAAGTCAAGTTCTGAGTAATTTTGAAGAAGTTCATTAGCTTCTTTTTCATATTTAGCCAAATCACCTTTCAAAAGTTCTTCAATTTGAGACTTAGCTTGCTTAAGTTGACCTTCTAAAGCCTGATCATCTGTTGGTGGACGAAGAGGTGACATCTTCTTCTTGGTCAATTGTTCAATTGTTCTCATGTAACCAATTTCGTTTGGAGTTACAAAAGTTACTGACATACCATTTTGTCCAGCACGACCAGTACGACCAATACGGTGAACATATGAATCTGGATCTTGTGGAATATCATAGTTGTAAACGTGCGTTACTCCTGAAATATCAAGACCACGTGCAGCTACATCAGTTGCGACTAAGATATCAAGTTTACCTTCACGGAAACGCTTAAGCACGCTCATTCTACGAGCTTGTGACAAATCTCCATGAATTCCTGCAGCATTATAGCCACGAGCTTGAAGACCGCGAGTTAATTCATCAACTCTACGCTTAGTACGTCCAAAAACAACAGCTAAATCTGGATTTTGAACATCAATTAAACGGCACATGATGTCAAATTTTTCAGCTTCTTTGGCACGAACAAAGTACTGATCAATTAAGTCCGCAGTTAATTCCTTGGCTTTAATTTTTACGATTTCTGGATCATGCATAAACTTTTCGCCAATACGCAAAATCTGCTTTGGCATTGTCGCACTGAAAAGCAGTGTTTGGCTACGATTATTTGCATAAGTCAAAATGCTTTCAATATCTTGGATAAAGCCCATGTCAAGCATTTCATCAGCTTCATCTAAGACAATAGTTTTAACATCATCAAGCTTAATAGTCTTTCTCTTTAAGTGGTCTAAAAGACGTCCTGGTGTTCCTACAAGAATTGCTGGTACATGATTTTTAAGTGAGCGAATTTGACGACCAATGTCTGCTCCACCATATACTACTTGAACACGCGCTTTTTCATCGCGTCCTAAACGGAAAAGCTCCTCTTGAGTTTGAATAGCTAATTCACGAGTTGGTTCAATAATAACTGCTTGAATTGCTTTTTCTTTTTTATCAATATTTTGTAAAATTGGTAAACCAAATGCAGCCGTCTTACCGGTCCCGGTTTGTGCTTGACCAATTACATCCTTACCTTGCAAGGCAAGCGGAATAGTTTGCTCCTGAATTGGTGTGGCTTCTTCAAAGCCTGAACGTTTAATTGCTTTTAACAGCGCATCATTTAATCCTAATTCCGAAAATTTCACTAAATTCTCCTATCTGAGCCGGTCTACTACTTTTTCTAGGTGCATCCCATGTGACCCCTTTAATACTACAATATCGTCCGGCTTAATATCGTCTTTAAGATCAGAAATCATTTTTTGCATCTGATCTTCACTATAATAGTGCAGAGTTTGTGGTGTGTATTTATCTTTTAAAGCTTCTGCTAAGTTTTTCATCTCTGCGCCGTAAAGGTAAACTTCATGAATTACCTCTGGGTCAAATGCATCACTTAAATCTCTATGAAGATCTGCACTTTCATCTCCAAGCTCAAGCATATCTGCTAAAACAGCAATTCTACGGCTATTTTCAGCTACTTCAATTTGACCAAAACTACTAATTACAGCACGTACTGCTGTTGGATTAGAATTATAAATATCACTCATAATATCTTCACCAACATCGCCTTTTTCCCATTCCATTCTATTAGCAGTTGGAGTAAAACTGGAAAGCGAGGATGCAATCTCTTCATCGCTTTCACCAAAATGACGTCCTACACTAATAGCTGCCATCGCATTTGAAACATTGTGCTTACCAATCATTGGAATAGAAAACTTTTGGTCAGAATTGTTAACTGTAAATGTAGCATGACGTTTATAACTCTTAAAGCTAGTTGCATATACAGTATCATCTTCTTTAAAACCGAAGGTTGATTTTGCTTGATCTAACTTCTCTGCACGAGCGCGAAGAAGTGGTTCATCTCCATTAAAGATAAATTCACCATCTTCACGTAAAAAGTCAGTAATTTCCATTTTAGCATCTGCAATCTTATCGCGATTACCAAAAAATTCAATATGCGCTTCACCAATCATGGTAATTACAGTTACATCAGGATGAGTTAATTCACTTAAATGATGTAATTGACCAGGACGGTCCATGCCCATTTCAAGAACCAAAATTTCAGTATTTGGTTTCATTTCTAAAATTGTCATTGGAACACCAATTTCATTATTAAAATTGGCTTGTGTCTTATGAACATTGAAACGCTTAGATAATACTGCAGAAGTCATGTCTTTAGTAGTTGTCTTACCATTAGATCCAGTAATACCAACTACAGTTGGATTAACCTTACGCAAATAATAGCGTGCTAATTCTTGCATCGCAGTTAACGGATCATCTACTTCAAGAAGGGCAATCCCTTCTGGTTTATCAGGGTGACCTTTTTTCCATAAACTTGCACTAGCACCATTACTGATTGCGCTTTGTACAAAGTCATGTCCATCACGATCTCCTTCAAGCGGTACAAAAAGACCGCCGTCAGTGATTTTTCTGGAGTCAAAGGCAACAGAAGTAATAATTGTATCTTCGTCACCTTCACAAGTTGTGTTTAAAGCTTTGGCTATTTCTGCCAGTTGCATCTTCATTTGATTTTTACTCCCATAAAACATAATTTACACACGAAATAATTATACGTTCTTTTAGGCATTATGCCAAATAATTTTCAAACTAAAAAGAAGCAGCCCCCAATGGGACTGCTTCCACCAGATAAAGGCTTTACTTCTTCAAACCGTACTTCTTGTTGAACTTTTCGATACGACCATCTGCTTGAGCAAACTTTTGCTTACCAGTGTAGAATGGGTGTGAATCTGAAGAAACTTCAACACGAACTAATGGGTAAGTTTCGCCTTCGTAATCTACAGTTTCGTCTGATGTCATAGTTGAACCAGCTAAAAACTTAGCGCCAGTAGCTGAGTCCATAAATACAACTTTTTGAAATTCTGGATGAATACCTTGTTTCATAATTATTTACTCCTTTTGCCATGGTCATCTAATAGACCATAGATTAATCGATTAACGTAGACTAGGATACCATCTTAAAGAGATTTTTTCAATAGTTATTTTACAATTGCACTAAAGGCTTCATATGGCTCTAGCGTCATATTCTTTAAGTTTGATTTTGGAGGATAATTACTAATTAAAACTTTCTGCAATTCATCTTCTAGAGATAATTGTTCTTTGTTTTCAGATAAATTAGCAACTACTAACCATTTTTCATTCCCTAAAATTCGATAGTAAGCCAAAATATTATCTCCAGTATTTTTTATTAATTTAAAATCGCCATCTACAACAATTGGATTTTCATGACGTAATTTAATTAATTTTTGATAGGTATAAAAAATAGAATCCGGATCACCCAAAGCTGCTTGTACATTAATATTTTGGTAATTTGGATTTACATGCAGCCATGGGGTTCCTTCAGTAAAGCCTGAATTTTCTTTATTTGACCATTGCATCGGTGTTCTAGCATTGTCACGCCCCTTAGTATTAATACTGCGAAGTAACTCATTTTTGCTATATCCTTTTTGCAAACGTTCATGATACATATTGATACTTTCAATATCTTCTACCTCATTAATATTTTTAACGGGGCAATTAGTCATTCCAATTTCTTCTCCATTATAAATATAAGGCGTACCATGCATCATATGAAGAACAATTGCAAACATTTTAGCAGATTGCACACGATATTCCTTATCGTTACCCCAACGTGAGATAACACGAGGAATATCATGATTTTCCCAGAATAAGCTATTCCAAGCATGATTAAAATCAATCTGAGTTTGCCATTTAACTAAAACCTTTTTAAGTTCTCCTAAATCTAACTTACGCAAGTACCATTTCTCTTTTCCGGCTTGTTGGTCTAATGATTGATTTTCAAATTGAAAAACCATTGATAATTCTTTTCTAGCTGGATCAGAATATTCTTCAGCAATTGCCGGAGTTGCATTCCAAGTTTCACCAACTGTCATTAAATCTTTGCCATTAAAAGTATGTTCGTTCATTTCCTTTAAATATGGATGAAGCATGGGGCCATTTTCTCGAATCATTTTGTCAGGGTCTTTCCCAATCAACTCGATAACATCCATTCTAAAGCCACCAATACCCTTATTGATCCAAAAATTCATCATATCATAAATTTTTTGGCGCAATTCAGGATTTTTCCAATTTAAATCTGGTTGCTGATCAGCAAAAAAGTGTAAATAATACTGTCCAGTTTTTTTATCAAATTTCCATGCCGACCCTGAAAAAGCTGAAGTTAATTCATTTGGTTCATGCCCTTCAACGGGATCGCGCCAAATATAGTAGTCACGATATGGGTTATCTTTACTTTTTCTGCTTTCAATAAACCATTTATGCTTATCAGAAGTATGATTAACAACTAAATCCATCACAATTCTAATATTACGTTTCTTAGCTTCTTGAATTAATTCATCCATATCTTCCATAGTTCCATATTGTGGATCAATTTCTTCATAATCTGAAATATCATAGCCATTGTCAATTCCAGGTGATTTATAAACTGGAGAAAGCCAAATAGCATCAATTCCTAGTTTGGCTAAATAATCTAATCGTGAAGTGATTCCTTTTATATCTCCTATTCCATCACCATTAGAATCTTGAAACGACTTAGGATAAACCTGATAAACTACTGCATTTTTCCACCAAGCTGTCATAAAACTTGCCTCCATTTTTTTATTTATCATTATTATTAAATAAATGTAACCGCTTTACAATATGGGTTTGATTGTTAACGGTACCAAAAACGCTCTGCTTCTTAGCAGAGCGTTCACTTTATTCTTCTAACGTTTTTTCATTAATTTTTTCAGCATATGGATCAATATCCTTCATACTGGTATTTATCCCCCAATAATAAAAGATAAGAGAGGCAATAATAATTATTACAAAATCAAATGGATATTTGATAAAGTTTTGTCCTCCAAAACCTTCACTTCCTAAATATGAAATAATTGACATAAATACTAAGTAAATAATTATCCACCATGAATGTTTGAGTTGAGATTTTAAATCAGAGTGCTGATATTTTACTTCATAATAAATATAAACAGGAAGTCCTAATGCAATTACAAAAATAACTTCAATAGTAGTTGGCCACATTGACCAATAAATTGCTAAGCTAGTAAGAACAAAAGCAAATGGAGCAAGCCATTTCATATAAGCAGGCTTAAATGGGCGATTTAGATCAGGCCTAATTTTTCTTAAGGCAATTACAGTTACTGGTCCTGTTAAATAGGCAATCAAAGTTGAAGCCGCAATTACTGTTGCTAACAAGTTCCAATTTCTAAATACACTAACCAAAATAATAGCTAAAACCAAGTCAGCAATCATTGCAGTTCGCGGAATCAAATACTTACGATTAAGTCGGCCCAGCCAATTAGGAAGGTGCTTAGTATGAGTCATAGCAGCTAAGGCTCTAGATGCAGTTGCTACAAAGGCAACTCCTGTTCCAAATGGTGAAACAAATGCATCAAGATAAAGCAAAATAACAAGCCAATTAATACCCAAAATTATCGCAATATCTGCAAATGGAGAAGTAAAATCAATTCCATGCCAACCAACTTTAGCTAACGTAGATGGTTCAATTGCTCCAATAAAAGTAACTTGAAGCATTACATAAATTGCCGCAGTAATCAACATTGAAATCAGTACTCCGCGTACAATGTTCTTACGTGGATTTTGAAGTTCTCCTCCCATATTGATCACAGTTTGAAAAGCATCATAAGACATAATAATTCCTGAAACTGATGTCGCTTCAAAAATTGACCGACTTCCATATGGCATGAATTCATGGATATTAGTTCCGAAATTTGATGCATGAAATCCGCTGCACATCAAAACTACAATTGTTAAAGTTGGAAGCAAAATCTTAAAAATAGAGATTAAATTAGTAAATCTTGTCATGATTTTAACTGACCAGTAATTAATCAGTGTAAAAATCACCATAAATAAAAATACAACTAAGAGTCCTTGAGTTGTAATATCACCATTTTTCATAAAATGGCGCGTCCAATTTGCCCACTCCCATGGCCAGCTAGACATATACTGAACAGCAGCTACTGCTTCCATTGGAACTAGCGTTACCAAGGAAATCCAATTCGCCCATGCAGCAATAAAACCTAATAAAGGTCCATGGCTATATTGAGCATAGCGACTCATTCCCCCACTTTCCGGGAACATTGAGCCTAATTCAATATAAGTTATTGCAATTGAAATAATAATTACTGCACCTAAAATCCACGAAATAATCGCTGCTGGTCCGGCAATTTTGGAGGCGGAACCTGCACCAAATAACCATCCAGAACCAATCAAAGAATTTAAGGCAAGCATCACGGCCGAAAATAGACCGATTTTGTGTCTTTTTAGTTTTTCCATTCTTAATTCCTATCTATTCTTTTTAGATATATATTTTAACTAAAAAATGCAGAACACTCAACGACTTTATGTATTCTGCATTAAAAAATATTTAATTTTTAGTTAATTGGATGCTTCTCAGTTAATTCTTTAACAGCATTTTTAACTTCATCAATTACATCTTGATTATCACTATTATTTAAAATCTTACTAATTAAACCAGCCACTTGGCGAGCATCTTCTTCATCAAAACCGCGACTAGTAATAGCAGGTGTGCCAAGTCTAAGACCACTTGTGACAAATGGTGAACGCTTATCATTTGGAATTGATTCTTTATTAGTGGTGATATTAACTGAGTCAAGCAAACTTTGTGCATCTTTTCCAGTTAAACCAGTATCCGTAATGTCAATAATCATTAAATGGTTATCAGTTCCTCCTGATACCACTCGAATGTTTTCACTATTATTAAACTCATCAGCCATTACCTTAGCATTTTTAACTACTTGATCAATGTAAGTAGTAAATTCTGGTTGTAAATCTTCATAAAAAGCTTGTGCTTTAGCTGCGATAACATGTTCTAACGGGCCCCCTTGAGTACCTGGGAAAAGGGCTGAATTAATCTTTTTACCTAATTCTAAGTTATTAGATAAAATCATCCCCCCACGTGGACCACGCAAAGTCTTATGAGTTGTTGTAGTGACAACATCTGCAATTGGTACAGGACTTGGATGAGCACCAGTTGCTACAAGTCCTGCAATATGAGCCATATCTACCATTAAGTAAGCTCCAACTTCATCCGCAATTGCTCTAAAGGCTTCCCAATCAATAATTCGGCTATATGCAGAAGCTCCTGCAATAATCAATTGTGGCTTAACTTCTTGTGCTACTTTACGGATTGCCTCATAATCTAGTTCTTCTGTTTCAGGATTCAGATCATAACTGTAAGAATTAAAAATTTTTCCAGAAAAGTTAACTTTAGAACCATGAGTTAAATGGCCGCCGGCATCCATGCCCATACCTAGAATTTTGTCTCCAGGTTTTAAAAGCGCATTATAAACTGCCATATTAGCTTGTGAACCAGAGTGGGGCTGAACGTTAGCATATTTTGCATTAAAAAGCTTTTTAGCATAGTCAATTGCTAATTGCTCAACTTCATCAATATATTGACATCCACCATAATAACGCTTGCCAGGGTAGCCTTCTGCGTATTTATTAGTAAGAACTGATCCTTGAGCTTCACGAACTGCATCTGAAACAATATTTTCTGAAGCGATTAATTCGATAGTATTTTCTTGACGATTTTCTTCTTTTTTGATTGCATCCCATAAAACGGGAGATTTTGGTGCATATTTCAAACAATCACACTTTCTGTTACTTATAATTTCTTGTTAATTAGAATTATACTACAAAATTAATTTCTACATATTGTATGCTTATGTCGAATCTTTAATAACGTAAGCCATTTCACTTGCTAATTCTTGATAAAAAAGCTATAAAGAAAGTGTATCTATATTCTTCTGTGAAAAATCTTCTACTTAATGAAGAAAACTAGTTGAAAGGAGTCAAATATGACTGAAGAAACAAGTAATTTTGCACCTTTAAAAGGGATTAAAGTTGTTGACTGGACTCAAGTACAATCTGGTCCATCATGTACTCAAATTTTAGCATGGCTAGGTGCGGACGTTATCAAAATTGAACGTACTAATACTGGTGACCCAACTAGAAACGAATTATTAGATATTAAAGACTCATGGAGTTTATACTATTTACAACTTAATGCAAATAAAAAGTCACTTACCTTGGATATTAAGGCTCCTGAAGGTAAGAAAATCATGTATGATCTTTTAAAAAAAGCTGACATCTTTGTTGAAAATATCAAACCAGGTGCTGCTAAAAAGGCCGGTTACGGTTGGGATAAGGTTCATGAACTTAATCCACGCTTAATTATGGCTTCGCTTAAGGGCTTTAACCAAGGCTCACGTTTTGCTAATGTTAAAGCCTTTGAACCAGTTGCTCAATCTGCTGGTGGTGCAGCTACTTCAACTGGATGGAATGAAGGAAAGTTTAATGTTCCAACTCAATCAGCAGCTGCTCTTGGTGACTCAAATTCTGGGATGCACTTAACAATTGCTATTTTGGCAGCATTAATGCAACGTGAACGCACTGGTGAAGGAACTTACGTATATCAATCAATGCAAGATGCTGTATTAAATCTTTGCCGTATCAAATTACGTGACCAAATTATGCTTGATAATTTAGGCGCTCTTCCTCACTATGCTGTTTACCCTAACTTTAAATGGGGCAAAGCTATTCCTCGTTCAGAAAACACAGAAGGCGGTCAAGTTATCGGTTGGTGCTACAAGGCCAAAGGCTGGGAAAGCGATCCAAATGCTTATGTTTATATTGTTATTCAAAATAGCAACAAGAGCTGGGAAACCATCGCAAATACTATGGGACACCCTGAATGGGCTACAGATCCTCGCTTTAGCGATTGGCAACATAGACAGCTTCATAAGCAAGAACTTTATCCACTAATTGAATCTTACACTAAGAATTATGATAAATTTGAATTAACTAAGAAATTAGGTGCTGAAGGAATTCCTGTAGGTCCAGTGCTTGATTGGAAGGAACTTGAAGATGACCCTGACTTAAATAGTGATGGTACAATTGTAACTATTGATCAGGGCGGCAATCGTGGCAAATTCAAGACTATTGGTCTTCCATTTACTTTCTCTAACTACAAGCCAACTTATAAACGTGCACCAGATCTTGGTGAAAATAACAAAGAAATCTTGACTTCACTTGGCTATGATGCCGATCAAATTGAAGAATTAGTTGAAAAAGGTGTAATCTCTAAAGTAGAAAAGCCTCATAATCCAGCAGTTCATGTTGTAAAAGGTGAAGAATAAATAATCTAATTAAAGGCGAAGCTCAAGACTTTTTGGAGTCTTGGGCTTTTTCAGTGGTTAAATTCATATCTATCGAAATAATTCTGTTAAAAATAAGTTAAATTACTATACTTTATTAGCATAAGCGATTATAATAGTTTTTTATAGAAATAGAGAGAGGTGGAAGTTTTATGATGAAAGAAAATTATGTAATCGATCATAACATGTATCTTATGAATCACAAGAACGGCGATGTTCTTAAAGTGACAGTGAATAAAAAAGATCATTCATTGAAAAACTTACAACTCTATCGCCAAGACGGTTTTGGTAATTATTATTACGATAAGCACTCTAAGCTTAAAAAGTGTAATAATTTAGATACCAAACAAGATGTGATTAAAGCAAGTAAAGAAATCGGCGGTCACAATACTCATCATATTGATAAATGGCACCATGAAGTAACTCCAATTTATAATAGCCAGCATCAAATTACAGGTTTTAAACCAAAGATTCCTATTGCTCACCATACTCAAGTAAAGAATGCCAAGCGCTATTTACATCACATCAATCATAAACATGCGGGCTTTTTATTCACTAAGAATAATTCTTTATGGAAGAAGCCATTTAATTCTTTAAGGGATGCTATCTATACTGATAGAAATAAAGAAATGGTAATTGCCCACAAGGTTCATAAGTTATCTAAATAATGAAAAACAGCTCGAGCTTTCAAAAATAGAAGCTTGAGCTGTTTTTGTTTATTAACTCTCTTATTTATTTTAGTTCATTGTGAATTAGTTCTTGATGTGAACCCAATCTTACTAATCGAAAAGTGTATTTTTTAGAATTTTTTGTATAAATTACTAATAAGTCAACTTTCCCATCTAATAAATGGAATTCTAAATATCCGGCATAATTTAAATTCGAATTATCTAATAAATGCGGATTATATTCTTCTGGAACATTACCCGTTTCCATCATTACTGCTACAACTGCATCTATTTCATCCCATAATTCTGGAATTACCTTACTCCAATGATCAGCATCTCTAATAAAAGTATCTTCAGGGAAAACTTCATACATTACTCTAATTCCTTTGCACGTTTTTTTATATATTCAATCATTTTTTTAGAATTAGTGAAACTTGGTGTATCATCTGGAATAATCCCTTCATCCTTAGCTTGAGCTAATAAAATTGCATCTAAAGTTTCTTGAGTTGGTTTTTCTGATGGTGTTTTTATTTCAAAAGGAATTTTTCCTTGGATATCCAATTGTCTAGCTGCTAAAGTGAAATATGCATTTAAAGATAATCCCGTATCTTTTAATTTCTTTTCAATTCTTCCTTTTAAATCACTGTCTAGTCTTAAAGTAGTAGTACTCATTGCCATAAATATCAGCTCCTTTGCAATCAAATTATAGCATATTGATAGCATATTAGAATAATAAATTAGCTCAAGAGCTTCTATTTTGAAACTTTTGAGCTATTTTATTAATTATTCATTTTCCGTAAACAAATATCCACCCCAGCGAACAGGTTCTTCTAAAGTTGGCAAAACCAAGAAATATAACAATACAAGCCAGCCAAATGGTACACAGATAATCCAATACCACCAGCCTGTGTGATTACTATCATGCAATCTTCTTACAGTGAAGCCAAGCAAGCCTAAAAGAACCCAAATCATTAAAAGTGCAATAATAACTTGTACAAATTTTGTCGTTGCAGTTGATTCAAGAAAAACTTGCCAAGTGTTCTCTGAATATTCAATTGTGCTATCAGAAGCAAAAGATAATCCTGAGCATCCCGCTAAAATCACAGTAATGATAATTGTATCTAAGTACGCTAACCAAAATCCTTTTCTCGTACTTCTGGCATTCCACTTAAACGGTGCAGTGAGCAATAAGCCCACTACTTGCCAAAAAGTTGGTTCTGGAACGTCAGATTTTGGTTCATGATATTCTTGTTCATAATAAGGTTTGTTTTCCATTGTTTAACCTTCTTCTATATTTAACTACTAGTCTTAGTCTAGTCTTCTCAATATATTTTTCAACACCAAAAAACTCCCAAGCTTGTAACTTGAGAGTTTTATTACTCATAGTGACTCCACGCTGAATATATCGTTACTATTTTTTCTTTTTCATTAACTTTATAAACAACACGATGCTGAATATTTATTCTACGTGAATAGTATCCTTTGATTGGTGGAATTAATTTTTCAAATCCTTGACTAGACTCAAAAGGATTATTTCTTAGTTGCTCAATAACTTCTAAAAAACTACCTTCTAAATACGAACCCTTTATTTTTTTAAGATCTTTTTTAGCACTCTTTTTTAATTTGATTTGGTACATTACAATTCATTCCACACTTCATCAAAATTTAAATCTTCGTCATTCTTTCGTTCACGAATCTGTTTATCAACTCCATGATTTACAAGAAAAAGTGTCTCTTGAATCGCATCCCAATCATCTTGACCAATCATTACTGCGCCTTTTTCATTAGATTTAGTTGGCTTAATTACTACAGGTTTTTTATCCTTATTCAATGATTTAATGATTTTAAAAAAATTTCTTCTTGCTTCAGTAGGTGTTACAATTTGATCCATATTAATCACTCCTGTACGTTATCATGTACATCAAGTATATCATAGTTTTATTTTTTCAACACCAAAAAACTCCCAAGCTTGAAACTTGAGAGTTTTAATATTTTATTCCCATTCAATAGTTGAAGGTGGCTTACTAGTTACATCATAAACTACGCGGTTGATGTGACCACATTCATCTACGATTCTAGTTGAGATTTTACTTAAGACATCCCATGGAATCTGTGCAAAATCAGCAGTCATTCCATCAATTGAAGTAACAGCACGAATTCCAATAGTATAGTCGTAAGTTCGACCGTCACCCATTACCCCAACTGAACGAATGCCTGGAAGAACAGTGAAGTATTGCCAAATATCTTCGTCAAGACCAGCATTTTTGATTTCTTCACGTAAAATTGCATCAGATTCACGCACAATCTTAAGCTTGTCTTCAGTAACTTCACCAATAACACGAATTCCAAGACCTGGACCTGGGAATGGTTGACGCCATACCAAATCATGAGGAATACCAAGTTTTTCACCAAGTTCACGAACTTCATCCTTGAAGAGCTTTCTAAGTGGTTCAATTAAGTTCAAAGTGCATGTCTTCAGGAAGACCACCAACATTGTGGTGAGACTTAATAGTTTGAGCAGTATTAGTTCCTGATTCAATCACATCAGTGTATAAAGTACCTTGAGCTAAGAAGTCAATGTCTCCAAGCTTTTGTGCTTCTTCGTTAAAGACTTCAATGAATTCCTTACCGATAATCTTACGCTTTTGTTCTGGATCAGTAACGCCTTTAAGTTTGCCTAAAAAGCGATCTTGGGCGTTAACTCTAATAATGTTCACACCTAAGTCTTTGTTAAGTGCTTGCATTACTTGATCGCCTTCATCTTTACGAAGCATCCCGTGATCAACAAAAATCGCAGTTAATTGATCGCCAATTGCCTTATGAAGAAGAGTTGCAGTAACACTAGAATCAACCCCACCAGAAAGACCTAAGATAACCTTCTTATCGCCAACTTTTTCACGGATTTCTTTAACTTGCATTTCAATAAAGTCATCCATTGTCCAGTTAGCTTCAGCACCACAGATATTAAAAGCAAAGTTCTTCAAAATATCCAAGCCATATTCAGAATTACGTACTTCTGCATGGAATTGTATACCATAGAATTTCTTTTCATCGTTTTCAATTGCTGAAATTGGGCAGTTCTTACTTTTTGCAACAACCTTAAAGCCTTCAGGAGCTTTAGTTACTAAATCTCCGTGACTCATCCAAACATATTCTTTTTCTGGCAAACCTTTAAACAAGCGACTTTCTGGGTCAATTACGTCAATATCAGCACGACCATATTCAGAATTTTCAGCCTTTTCAACTTTTCCACCAAGGTCATAGCTCATAAGTTGCATTCCGTAACAAATTCCCAAAATAGGAATACCAAGTTCAAAAATTGCTGGGTCAACCTTAAGAGCGCCCTCATCGTATACACTATTTGGTCCACCTGAGAAAATGATTCCCTTAGGCTTCATTTGCTTAATTTTTTCTAAGCTTAAGTCATGTGGTAAAAGTTCGGAATAAATTCCAAAGTCGCGAAGTCGTCTAGTAATAAGTTGATTATATTGACTACCAAAGTCTAAAACAATAATCTTGTCAAATTCGTTTAGATTTGTCTTTGCCACTGTATTTGCTCCTTCATCGTAAATTATTTTGATATAAACTTTACTCGGAAAATTAAAAAAGGTCAACTAAAAACCTACAAAAATCGAACAATATTTTTTATTGAGCTACTTGTGTTCGCCAAAATATTCTGTTACAATCAAAACCAACAAAAATAAATTCTGTATAACGTCGAAATAAGGTCGGCAGTTTCTACCTAGAACCATAAATTCTAGACTACAGGTAAATTAAGACTTTTAACTAAGGATCTTTTACCCTGTCATGGTAGAAGGTCCTTATTTTTTAGCTTTTAAAGAGGGATATTGTGAAATTATTAGAAGATAGAATTAAGAATGATGGACAAGTTTTAGATGGCAACGTTCTTAAAATTAACTCATTTTTAAATCATCAAGTTGACCCACAACTTATGATGGCTGTTGGTAAAGAATTTGCTCGTCTTTTTAAAGATATGGGAGTTACAAAAATTTTAACTTGCGAAGCCAGCGGTATTGCACCAGCTGTCATGACCGCTTACCAAATGAATGTACCGATGGTTTTTGCAAGAAAGAAAAAACCTTCAACTCTTAATGATGCTGTTTATTGGGCAGATGTATTTTCTTACACTAAAAAAGTTAATAATAAAATTTGTGTAGAAGAGAAGTTTTTATCAGAAAAAGATACTGTTTTAATCATTGATGATTTTGTAGCTCATGGCGAAGCTGTTAAAGGAATGGTCAACATTGCTAACCAAGCAGGTTGTGAAATTGCTGGCGTTGGAGCAGTTGTTGCTAAAACCTTCCAAGGTGGCAGTGACTGGATCAAGGAACAAGGTTTACATTTTGAAGCACTTGCTAACATTGATAGTTTTAAAGATGGTCAAGTTCACTTTTTAGGAGAAGACTAAAATGAATAAAGAAGTCAGCCATAAAAAAGCATTTGTATTAGGTTTGCAGCACTTGCTTGCAATGTACTCCGGAGCAATTGCAGTTCCTCTTTTAATTGGTAGTGCACTTAAGTTCAATTCGACTCACATGACTTATCTAGTATCAATTGATATCTTTATGTGTGGACTTGCAACACTTTTACAATTATTTCGTAATCGCTACTTTGGAATTGGCCTTCCAGTAGTTCTAGGGTGTGCTATTCAAGCAGTAGCTCCACTTGAAATGATTGGGCAAAAATTTTCAATTAATACAATGTATGGTGCAATCATCGTTGCCGGAATTTTTGTATTTTGTGTTGCTGGCTGGTTTTCAAAAATCAAAAAACTCTTCCCTCCAGTAGTAACTGGAACTTTAATTACAGTTATTGGACTCACTCTTATTCCTGTCGCATTCCAAAACATTGGTGGAGGCAATGCAGCTGCTAAAGGTTTTGGTGATACTAAAAATCTTATTACTGGATTTTTAACCATTATTATTATTTTAGCTATTGAAGTTTGGGGCAAAGGCTTCATTAAATCAATTGCAGTCTTAATTGGCTTAATCGTTGGGACTCTTATTGCTGGTAGTTTAGGGATGGTATCTTTAGCTCCAGTAGCACAAGCTTCATGGTTTCACTTACCGCAACTCTTTTATTTTGGAGTTCCAGAATTTGAATGGTCATCTAGCTTAACAATGATTATCATTGCCTTAGTTTCTATGGTTGAGTCAACTGGAGTATTTTTTGCAATTGGTGATCTTTTAAATAAAGATATTACTGAAGAAGATCTTAAAAAAGGTTACCGCGCTGAAGGAATCGCTCAAATCTTTGGCGGATTATTTAATACTTTCCCCTACACAACTTTTTCTCAAAATGTTGGATTGCTCCAATTATCTGGTATTAAAACCAAGCGCCCTATTTTCTGGGCAGCAGGACTCCTTATGACTATGGGTTTATTACCCAAAATTGGTGCCTTAGTAACTATAATTCCTGATTCTGTATTAGGTGGAGCAATGCTGGTGATGTTTACTATGATTGCAATTCAAGGTATCAAGATGCTTAAGCATGTTGATTTTGAAGACAATCGTAACATGCTCATTGTCGCAATTTCCATTGGTTTAGGGTTAGGAGTTACAGTTTATCCGCAGATTTTCCAAACCTTGCCTGAAACAATCCAATTGTTCCTAGGCAATGGCATCGTAGTCGCCAGTATAAGTGCTACGCTTCTTAATATATTATTCCATACAAAACAAAGAAAGGTGGTTATTGAATAAGTCGAAAAACTCCTATATTTAACCTCAATTGTTACACATTCAAAAACCCTAATTACTAAAAAAGCTCGATTCTATATCTTGAATCGAGCTTTTTTATATTGACAAACTAATCAACAGCCTTGAAGTGATACATCTTAGAAGCAAAATCTTTATGAATAACTGGGTCGTAAATTCCCATCTCCATTAATTCATCGCCTCCATAAACTTCACCAGTTGCTAAATCCTTATAGTGACGTGTAGGATCAAGACCAACAAGCTTAGTTTTAGTTAAGTAGCTTTGTGCATAAGACAATATTTGAACCCAGGTAACAATAGCTTCATCTTGATTAGGGGAGACAACCATCCATGCAGCTTGATTGCCATATTTTGGATTCTTTAAGCGATAAAGGTCACCATATTGAGTTACTTCTCTAATTGCCTTATAATCCTTTACTTGCTCCTTAACCTTTTGACTATCTTCTTCACTCATCTTGGTCAAGTCTAGTTCATAGCCTAAGTCACCCCACATTGCAACAGCTCCGCGCGTATCAAATGGTGTAATGCGTCCATTTTGTTCATTAGGGGAGACAGATACGTGCGAGGTCATCATAGATTGTGGGTAAACCAAACTAGTTCCATATTGAATAGTCAAACGCGCAATAGCATCAGAATTATCACTGGCCCAAATTTGTGGAGTATAGTAAGCCATCCCTGCGTCAAAACGTCCGCCACCACCAGAGCAACCTTCAATTAGGATGTTTGGATAGTTAATAGCAAAACGGTTCATAAGGTCATAAACACCTAATATATAGCGGTGATAGCTTTCGCCTTGACGCTCGCTTGGCAGGTCGTGTTCAAATACATCTGAAATATGACGATTCATATCCCATTTGATGTAATCAATATCGACAGAGTCCAATACCTCAACCATTTGGTTATAAATATTATCACGGACTTCCTTTCTGCCAAGGTCTAAGATATATTGGTTTCTTGATGGACTAGGCTTTCTACCTGGAACATGCATTAAGTAGTCAGGATGGGCTTTATACAGATCAGAATCATAAGAGATCATCTCCGGTTCAAACCAAAGCCCAAACTTAAGCCCCTGTTTGTGAACATAATCAGCAAAATGACCTAAGCCATTTGGAAACTTCTTTTTGAAAACTTTCCAATCTCCAAGTGAAGAGTTGTCATCATCTCGATGGCCAAACCAGCCATCATCTAAAACAAACATTTCAATGCCAAGTTTTTTAGCATCATCTACGATTGGCTTTAACTTTTCTTCATTAAAATCAAAGTAAGTTGCTTCCCAGTTATTTACTAAAATTGGACGAACTTGATCTTTATACTTAGAACGAATTATACGGTCATGAATCAATTTATGGAAATTTTGACTCATTTTATTAAGACCAGTATTGGAATAAGTCATAATAACTTCGGGAGTTTGAAATTCGGCACCTTTTTCAAGCTTCCAATCAAAGTTATAGTCACTAATTCCAATATTTAACCGAGTTTGATTAAATTGATCCTTTTCTACTTCTATAGCATGATTGCCTGAATATACAAAGGCAAAGCCATAAGCGTCTCCTTGATATTCATCAGTATCTTTATTAACCAATGCAATGAATGGATTCATTTGATGACTTGATGCTCCGCGGTGTGACCCATATACATGAACACCTTGATTAATACTTTGACGTTGCATATGGCGCTCATTTGCATGCGCTCCTGGCAGAGTAATTGTTTCAAAATCTCTATCCACAAAATCAATTTGCATTGAAGCTGCTTTTTCTAAATAAACACTATCATCACCATTATTTTTAACTAAAACCGACCGAGCAATAATTGGACGATAACGATAAATAGTGTAAATCAAATCAAATTCCAGCTTGCTTACTTCATCAACTAACTCAATAGTCAAAGTTTGGGCTTCATTAGCTTCTTTTACCCATGAATGAGGCAAACCCTTCAAGTCTGGCTTTCCATTAGCAATTGAATATGCCATTTACCTCAGCTTTTCCATAAGTTGGGGTCAAAATTCCACATAATATTTTTATCATGGTACTTTTACCAGCTCCATTTTTTCCAATATATCCTACAATTTCGCCTTCCTTTATTTTAAAATTTATTGTATTTATAGCAATTTTCTCTTTTCCTTTTACCAAAAACTTCTTTGTAATACCATCAACTTCTATAATTGGTTTATTACTTTTCATTATTTCATTCCCAGTTCATTAAATGTCTAAATTTAAATTTTATTAATTTTGTATTATATATTAATTTTAAAATAAAGTAAATCATTTTTTTATTTAATTTATAAATATATAATAATTAAGCATACTAAAAAAGATTTCCTAAAATTGGGAAATCTCTTTTACATAATTTTTAGTTATTATCTTTTTCTTTATAAAGAATCAACCACAAAAATAATCCTAAAGCAATAATGCAGGCTAAAGCCTTAATAGCCTTCACTCCATATCCCATCGCTGGAAGTTTGAAATAATCACCGAAGAAATACAACATGCAAGCAATCAAGAATGTAACTGCAAATTTCTTACGAAAATTATCTTCCTTGTATTCAAACATACATAATAATAATGTTGCCAGCATGAATAACAAGGTTACGCCACTATAAATATTCGACTTAGGCTCAAAACAAACCACATAAATAGCAAAAATCCCACTAATGATAGCAAGAATTATCTCACCAGTTTTATATTTCTTTTCCATTTATAATTACTTCCTTTTCATCTTTACAGCACGGTGAGCTAATACAATTCCTAAAATAATAAAAGCAATAATCAAAATCGCATCAACTGACTTTAAGTAGTATGTTGAAGGCTGCCAAATTATCAAAAATACTAGAAAAGCAACATCAATACATGCAGAAGTAATAATATCTGCACGCGTTCTTGGTACACCGCGTTTCTTTAATTCAACTGCTTGCCATATAATGAAAATCCCTAAAATAATCACCACAATATAGCCAATTGCATCAATTCCAGCTCCAATATAAGTTTGCGGTTCAAAAATAAGCGTAAACATAAAAATTATAGCTTCTATTACCTCTAAGATTCTTAATGTCATTCTTGTCATAGTGAATCACTTCGATTCTATTACTAAATAATTCTATTATCTAACTTTATTCTAGCCTATGAAAAAATCGCTTTCAAAAAATAGGTCTTCTAAACCCATACTTAGGATTTTACCGACTATAATAGAATTAGATGTTTAGATGAAAAAGAGGCATGACTATGGAAAATAATCAAAAATCTGTGCCTAAAAAACTATCATTTATTTCGATTTACTTTTTAGGTATTAATGCTGTCATTGGCTCAGGGACATTTTTGCTTCCATCGACCATTTATCATTATATGAATTTATCTGCTATTGGTGTTTTGCTTTGTACTGCCGTAACCGTTTCGATGATTGCGCTATGTTATGCAGACTTATCTAGCCGTTTTAAGGGGTCTGGAGCTGCGTGGCTTTATTCTTATAACGCCTTTGGAAGGTTTGCTGGATACGAACTCGGAATTTTTACTTGGTTTTTAGGTTGTACTACTTTATCAGCAGAAGTAGTTGCACTTTTAACAGTGTTGAAGAGTTTTTTACCAATTTTCAAAAATTCATTAGTTTACGCAGCTGGAGTTGTAGTATTAATATTACTGTTTTCAATCATCAATTTCTTTGGTAGATCATTAGTTAAGCTTGTTAATAACATTTCAGCGGCTGCTAAAATTTTAACTCTACTTGCTTTCATTATTATCGGTGTATTCTTCATTAAAAAGGCTCACTTTACACCAATCATTCCAAAAGCAGCTCTTAAAGGACCACTTCCATTTTTGAAACACTTTGGAGCTGCATTTACTCCTATCTTTTATTTGTTTACTGGGTTTTCTTTTATTCCTATTGCTGCTAAACAAATGAATCACCCAGAAAAAAATATTCCGCGAGTTTTAATTGCGGTAATGACTAGTGTAACAATTCTCGACTGTTTGATGTTGATTGTTGCAATTGGCTTATCCGGTTCTAAATTAGGTGGTTACTCTAACCCACTAGCTAGTGCTTTAAGAACTGGTGTTGGTGAATGGGGCTTTGCTTTAATGATTGTTGGTATGTTAATTTCAATTTTTGGGGTTGCTTTCTCAGCTTCATTTAACACTCCATCACTTATTGCATCCCTTGCCACAGAACACGGGATGCTTCCAAAATGGATTGGCAAAAAGAATAAACATGATGCTCCATGGGTCGGCATTATTTTTACAGCAATTTTATCATTAGCTCTTTGCACTCAAAGCTACTTATTCTTAGTTGCTTGTACTGTTCTTGCATCATTTGTTCAATATGTACCGTCAATCCTTGCCGTCATTAAATTTAAACATAGTAATGAGTATCCTACTCATGGATTTTCACTTCCAGGAAAATATACAATTCCAATTATTGCTTTGATTATTTCTTGTTATATGATAACTAACTTTACTGCAGTAACACTTCTTCTTGGAGGAGCAGTTGCAGTAATTGCGGCAGGATGCTACTTCTTTATTGATCATGATAAAGCAGCTGACAAGAGACATGAGGAATTTTTAGATTCACTTAGAAAGAAAGTATAAAGATATTTATTTTTATAAGAAAAAACCACTAAATTTTAAGTCTAGTGGTTTTAATTTGCAATTGCATTTACTTACCTTTATAATTATAAAAGAAAAGGAGCTAACGAGTACCAGTCGTTAGTTCCAATCGTAACTTCAGAATGACTAGATTGGTGACTAATCCCTGTGATTAGTCTTTTTTGTTATTGCATTAGCTTTTGCTTTGCGTACCAAAAATTTTCCGTACGCATCTAAGATTATACTAATTGCAACAGCAATCCAAATAATCTTCAAGGAAGTTTACTTCTCCAGTCTATCCAATTCAATTATGCATCGCTGTCACCTCCATAACTTCAAAATGGTGAGGGGTGCGTAGCCATGCTAAAAATTACTAAGTTCTAGCGGTAGCTAACCGCTGTAAAGAACCTAACATTATTGTAACAAAAAACCACTAGACTTAAAATCTAGTGGTTTTATTTTTATTCTTCTTCGACTGCATCCATTACGCCTGGAACTTCAGGATCATCAACAATTGATACATCAGCACCTAATTGGCGAAGCTTTTCTTCAACGCGGTCATATCCACGTAAGATATTACCAGCCTTATCAATAACAGTAGTACCTTCTGTCATAAGACCAGCAATCATTAAACAAGCTCCTGCTCGAATTTCTCCCGCAGTAACTTCTGCACCATGCATCTTGCTAGTCGGGTGCGCCAAGATAATATTATCTTCTACTTGAATATTTGCACCCATCTTCTGAAGTTCAGGAATATGACCAACACGCTTAGGATATATTTGATCAATTACTACGCCTTCACCGCTCTTAGCTGTTAGAAGAAGTGGAGTAATTGGCTGCTGTAAATCAGTCGCAAATCCAGGATATACATCAGTTCTAACTTGAATCATTTTCAAGTCACCTGCTGGATAAACATAAAGTGAATCTTCATCAGCATCAATTACTACACCCATTTCTTCTACTTTAGCCAAGTAAGAATCTAGGTGTTCTTCGATAATATTATGAATTCTAATACCATTTCCGATGCAGGCAGCTAGAGCAACATAGGTTCCAGCTTCAATTCGATCAGGAATAATAGTATGCGGAATCTTAGCTCGTAATTCAGGTACACCTTCAATTCGAATCACTTCAGTACCTGCACCACGAATAACAGCGCCCATATTATTCAAAAATGTAGCTAAATCAATAATTTCAGGTTCCTTAGCTGCATTATCAATGATAGTTTGTCCTTTAGCTGTTACGCTAGCCATGATTATGTTCATGGTTGCACCAACTGATGGCATTTTAAGATGAATCTTAGCACCATGCAAGCCATCTTCTGGTGCAGTAATTATAATTTGATCATTTTCATTTTTTACACTTGCGCCCAAGGCTTCAAAGCCTTTAATGTGTTGGTCAATGGGACGAGGGCCGATGTCGTCACCACCTGGAAAACCTACAATTGCCTTACCAAATCGACCAAGAAGTGCACCCATAAAATAATATGATGCACGTAAACTCTTAACCTTACCGGCTGGCAAAGGGCTCATCTTAATGTCTTCTGGATCAATGCGTAATGTAGTTCCATTAAACTCACACTTCACATCCATCTCACTTAATAAGTCCATTAAGTTATCAACGTCCGCAATTCTTGGAACACCTTCCAAAATTACTGGAGTTCTTGACAAAATTGATGCTGGAACTATCGCAACAGTTGAATTCTTAGCGCCACCGATCCAAACATCGCCCTGCAGGGGTTTCCCACCATGAATTATCATCTGCTTCATTGGCGAAAACAAATCCTTTTCTACTTTCAATAGTCATAATAATGTTATAGGAAAATGGAGAAAAAAACAAGGGCGAAAACCATCTCGATCCCTGTTTTTTCGGCTTTTTGCATTATTCAAGTGGAAACTAGAACTTTTCAGCAGGAAGACCGCTGGCAGCACCGATGAATGACTTGAACAATCCTTCTGGTCGTTGTGGACGGCTCAAGAATTCTGGGTGATATTGAGCAGCAATAAAGAATTTCTTATTTGGAATTTCAATAATTTCTACTAAATGATTATCTGGTGAAACACCAGAGAAGACCATGCCTGCCTTTTCAAATGCTTCACGATATTCATTATTGAATTCATAACGGTGACGGTGTCTTTCTTGAATTACATCTTGATCATCGTATGCTTCACGGGTCTTAGTACCCTTCTTTAAAGTTGCTGGGTATAGACCCAAACGAAGAGTACCACCAATATTTTCTTCATCACGCTTGTCAGCCATAATGTCAATAATATTATCTGGAGTGTCTGGATTAGCTTCTGCACTATTAGCATCTTTAAGACCTAAAACATTTCGTGCAAATTCAACACTAGCCATTTGCATACCTAAGCAGATTCCTAAAAATGGAATATCATGTTCACGGGCATATTTAATTGAAGTAATCATACCTTCAAGACCACGTGTACCAAAACCACCAGGTACAATTAATCCATCTGAATCCTTCATAATTTCTGCAATATTATCTTCAGTAATATCTTCAGCTTGAACCTTGTTAACTTCAATCTTAGTGTTGTAAAGGTAACCTGCATGTTGTAAAGCATCAGTTACTGAAATATAAGCATCTTCAAGTTCTACATATTTACCAACTAAAGTAATCTTAGTAGTGTGCTTCAAGTTCTTAGCACGTTCATCAAGCTTAGTCCAAGCAGTCATATCTGCTTCTGGCTTAGGACTGTCTAAGTGTAAGAAATCAACTACCTTTTGATCCATACCTTGAGCTTGGAATGCCAATGGAAGATCAAAAAGTGATGGTGCATCAATTGATTCAATAATACGATCAACTGGAACATCAGTGAAAGTTGAAATCTTGTCTTTCAATTCTTGGTTAATTGGCTTTTCTGCACGAAGAACAAGCATATTAGGTTGAATACCAATTGAACGAAGTTCAGCAACTGAATGTTGAGTTGGCTTAGTTTTCATTTCGTGAGCTGCATGAAGATAAGGTACTAAAGTACAGTGAATGTACATTACATTTTCTTCACCAACTTCACGACGCATTTGGCGAATTGCTTCCATAAATGGAGTAGATTCGATATCACCTACAGTACCACCAATTTCAGAAATAATGACATCTGAATCAGTTGTTAAGGCAGCACGCATGATTTTTTTCTTAATCATGTCCGTAATATGCGGAATTACTTGCACAGTTGCACCATGATAGTCACCGCGACGTTCTTTATCAAGCACTTCTTGATAAATTTTACCAGTAGTAACATTAGAATATTTACTTGTTCTAACATCAACAATTCTTTCATAGTGACCCAAGTCAAGGTCAGCTTCAGTACCATCATCAGTTACATAAACTTCACCGTGTTGGTATGGGTTCATGGTACCTGGGTCGATGTTGATATATGGGTCAAACTTTTGCATAGTAACCTTCAACCCGCGATTTTTAAGTAAACGACCTAAACTAGATGCTGAAATACCTTTACCAAGTGAAGATACGACACCACCGGTAACGAAGATGTATTTTGTCATTTGCCAAACTCCTTCTCTTTTTTGTTTTTAATCAATAAAATAAAAAAAGCTCCCTCTGGGGAGCTAAACGCACTTAGGGTGCCCAAGAAAAATATTATCTGCTTTTTAAGCTTAAGTCAAGCATCAAGCAAATTAAATTTTAATTTTCTTCATCATCGTCTTCATCATCATCTAATTGTGACAATTGACCTTCGATACCATCTGGTAATACATCATCGTCATCAGTATTATCTTCATCAAACTCTGAATCATCACCATCATATTCATCAGCATCTTCATCATCAGCCACATCAAGATCTTCATCTTCTGGGTCATCATTATCATAGTCGATAATATCGTCACTACCAGTTGCACTAGCCAAAAATGCATTAACTTTCTTGTGGTGCTTCTTGTATGATGAATCATCCTCATCTTCATCTTCTGGGTGGTTAACTTCCTCATCAACTGATTCGTATGGGAACCATGTGCGGAGTGCCCAAACATTATCACCCATAGAAATAAATTCACCATCAGTGTTCATATCAGTGTAAAATTGTGGCAAACGCTCACGAATTTCTTCGTCACTCTTACCTAGGTACTCTTGAACATCGTTAACGATATCTGCAAAAGCCATTCTCTTGCCATGATCTTCTAAAATTGCGCGAGCAACTTCGATCATTGACAATTCTTCACGATTCTTATCTTTAAACTTGTCTAATCCCACAGTTGTACGTCCTCTCTTTTGCAATCTTTACTATTTTACTAAGCATTTAAGTAAAAATCAACGTGACTGTATAGTTACCTATTAAGTATAGTCCACTAAAGAGGTCATATTCAACATGAAGTTTACGTTTACCATCAATTTCTGTGGAAAAATCTAATAAGTTAGTCACGCTCACTAAATCCATCTGCCTTCCCTGAACTAGATAACGACATTTTTCCTTTTCGCCCGGGACAAAGCGCATGAAAGAATAATTTTGCTTATCAACACCACGTTTGATAATTAATTCATTATCTTTCAAAAGCATTTTGACAGGGATTTCCTCATCTTCTAAATAAGAGATTCGAATAATACCATTTTCTTCAGTAATTTCACCAGGCATTTCTTTATCAAAACTCTCTTGTTCATCTTCTTGAGTAATTGTGCTAGTTAATGTAATTTGAGTATTAGCCATTCTTTATATCACCTGCCTTAAAGCATTTTACCAGCGATTTTGTTATAATTTATTTAACTAATATATATTTTACGCGAATTTTAAGAAAAATTAACTAATTAAGCTTAAGGAAGTTTATTATGCCAAAATTTCAAAGTGAAAAATTAAAACAAGAAGTCGTCCTTCGCGACCCAGTCCATGGATATATTCATATTGAAGATAAAGTTATTCTAGATATTTTAAAATCAAAAGAATTCCAACGAATGCGCCGAATTAAACAATTAGGTCCAATTAGCTATGTTTTTCCTGGAGCTACTCATACTAGATTTGAACATAATTTAGGAGTTTATGAATTAACTCGCAGAATCTGTAATATTTTTAGTAAAAATTATCCTACTCAAACTCCCGGCGATGGTCTTTGGGATGATAATAATCGCTTATTAGTAGAATGTGCCGCAATTTTGCATGATATTGGTCATGGACCATATTCACATACTTTTGAGCATTTATTTGGAACCAATCATGAAAAAATTGGTCAAAAAATTATCACTGATCCTAATACCGAAATTAATAAGGCTCTTAAACAAGTTACACCAAACTTCCCTGAACTCGTGGCTAGTGTCATCGACAAAACCTACCCTGATGCACAAGTTGTAAAAATGATTTCTAGTCAAGCAGATGCTGACAGAATGGACTATTTACAACGAGATGCTTATTATACCGGCGCTAATTATGGTCAATTTGACATTTCTCGCGTTTTACGAGTAATTCGTCCTTATAAAGACGGAATTTGCTTCAATAATAATGGTATGCATGCTGTTGAAGACTATATCGTATCACGATATCAAATGTATCAACAAGTATATTTTCACCGAGTTGGTCGTTCAATGGAAGTAATTTTGCATCATTTATTAGAGCGTGCTAAAGTTGTTTATCAAGAAGGCCACTTAAATGTAACTCCAAGTTTAGCCAAGTTTTTAGATGGAGATTGGACTTTAGATGATTATTTAAAACTTAATGACGGAGTTATGGAAACCAATTTTTCCATGTGGATGGACTCTTCAGATCCTATCTTAGCTGATCTTTCTAAACGATATTTATTTAGAAAGCCGCTTGCTAGCGTTAAAATCAACGAAGAAACTAAAAACTTATTACCTAAACTCAAGAACCTTATCAAGGAAGCCGGCTTTGATCCAACTTACTATACTGATACAAACTCTGCCTTTGATGAACCTTACGATGCATATAAGCCTACTGGTAAAAATGCTAACAGTCAAATTGAAATCATGCAAATGGATGGCTCGCTAATTGAATTATCACAATTAAGTCCATTAGTACGAGCTCTCAATGGTACATTTCAAGGGGATGAACGTTTCTTTTTCCCAAAAGTTATGCTTTCAAAGAGTGAAGAACCACAGATTTTTGACCCATTATATGAGCAATTTCAAAAATACATAAATAATGGTGCCTTACACTATATTAGAAAACCACACAAAAATAATAAAGACTAAATTCTTGCTTGTATTCGCTTTCTGCGCTAAGTTGAAAGTAAAGGATGGCGAGAATTATGAGAATTACAAAATTAATTGTTGGCATTTTAATGATTGTCTTCGGGATTTGGCTATTTGTTCAAGCTATTACCAGTGGATTCTTAGGTTTATCTAATTATAAAAATGTCGCTGGCGGAGTAATTGGGATTTTGCTTTCAATGTTGTTCTTAGCTGGAGGAATTATTTATATTTCTACTGAAAGAATTACTAGTCTAGGTGGCGATATTGCTTGTCTTGTCTTAATGATTATTGCAGGAGTACTTGGCTTTGCTGGTGGTCTTTACAATGCATTATTACTTGATGGTATAATTGCTTTAATTATTGGCTTTGGATTCTTCATTTGGCACATTGCTTTAAGAAATGCGTAAACTAAAAAAATAAGAGTCTGGAAAATTCCAGACTCTTTATTTTCGTAAAATTTAACTATGCACGTTCTTCTTCTTGGTAACGTGTATTGAATAATGGACTCAATGGTTCGTGATCTTGAATCATCTTGATTGCATCCCCCATAAGTGGTCCAACAGAAACTAAAAGCATCTTGTCTATATTTAATCTTATATTATTTTTCATCGAATATTTTTTCCTTCAAAAAATTAAAGTAGGTTTGCCTATTTACAATTACAGAAACTTGACTTTGCATACCATACCTTAAATATGCTTTTTCACTTTTACTGGGTGAGATAGATGAAACCACTAAATAAGCTTCTTTATCATTTACTTCTTTTGGATAAATTGCAACACTTTCAATTTTTCCATTAATAATAATATTTTCACCATATCTATTTCGTATTTGAAATTTAATTTTTTGATTCCTTTTTAAATAGGATACTTCGTCATTAGGAGCATATGATACTATTTCTAAGTTCTTTTGATTATCAAGATTTGGGAATAATATTACTTTATTTTGAGCAAGATGTACTTCACTTTTTTGATTCAATTTCTTCTTTTTTCCTGAAGTTAGGATAACATTACTACCTATATTAAGACACTGTCCCTCATGATAATTTACAGTATTTTTTATATTTAAGGAACTAGTTGGTTCTATTATACCTACTAGTTTTATAGTCTTTTCACGAACTGCAAAAATAGAACCAATAAGAATGAATACTACTAGTAAAAAAACAGGCAAAATTATCATCGTTGAAAAATTTTTGAATTTATAAGAATAAAATTTACTACTTTCCAAATTTTTATAGTCCATAATGCGCCACCTTTTAGCTATTAATTAAATCATAGTAATATCCTCTTTGCACCATTAAATCATTATGGCTCCCCTCTTCAACTATTTTTCCATCATCTAGTACTAAAATATCATTCGCCTTTTTAGCCACAGATAATCTATGAGCAATAAAAATGATAGTTTTATCTTTCAAACTCATTAAATTATTTACAACTTTTTTCTCCGTAATAGAATCTAATCCACTAGTAGATTCATCAAAAATAATAACACTAGCCGGCGATAATAGAGCTCTAGCAATTGTTATTCTTTGCTTTTGTCCTCCAGAAAGAATCTTTGCATTTTCATCTAACTCTGTATCAAACTTCAATGGTAAGTTTTCAATCTCCTTTTCAATTTCAGCTAATTGACATGCTTTAATTATATCTGCTTCAGTAGTATTTGGAGCGCTTCCTAATAAAAGATTATCTTCTATACTGCCTGAAAAAGTGTATGGCGTTTGAGGAACATATGTAATATATGATCTAAGTATATGCTTATCTATTGCAGTAGTAGGTATACCATTAATAGTTACTGTACCTCCACTTGGGTCAAAAAAACTTACTAGAAGCTTAACCATGGTTGACTTACCTGAACCACTCATACCAACTATAACTTGCTTTTCTCCTTTATGTATTTTCAAATTAATATTTTGTAAGATATACTTTCCATAATCATATTTGAAATTAACGTTTTTATATTCTATATCGCCATCTATTTGACTTACTTTTTTAACATTAGTTTTCTTTTTCTTAAACTCACCATTAACAAGATAAACTTCATTTAAACGGTTTTGAGCTACATTTGCGGACTGTAATACAGGTTGTAAATTAATTATATTTTGAAGTGGACTAATAAAGTACGCTAGTAATGCATTATAAGTCATTAGTTCACCAATAGTCATTTGATTATGCATTACTATCCATGATCCAATCCACAAAATTACAACATTTAATGACATTTCAATAAATGATTTTAATGCTTCTTGAAGTGCCTCAGTTTTACTATATTTAAAGGATTTTTTTAAAAAATCAACAAATTGGTTATCAATTCTTGTATAACGTACTTGCTCACTATTTAGTGCTTTAATTGTTTCTATACCTTGAATATCTTCAATAATTGAAGAACTTAATATAGCATTACTTTCCATCTGGTCATTATTTAAATGATTAAACGATTTAGTAAATCCTAAAATTACAATTAAATATAGGGGGAGAGAAGCTATAGTGATTAAAAATAAAGTAGTACTTTGAATAGCAAGCACTATTCCCATCAAGATAACTATTGTTAAATCTAGAAACAAAGAAATCACTGTAGTAGCTAAAGCATCAATGACTTTACTGGCATCAGAAAATCTTGATGTAATTTCCCCTGTTCTTCTAGTAGCAAAAAATTCCATTGGTAATTCAAAAATATGTCTAATATACTTTAGATTCAAATCAATGGAAAGTCTTTGCCCTAACACATTTAGTAAAAACTGTTCTCCATATGAAAAGATAGAATTAAATACATATGCAATTAATAATCCAATTGCAATTACTGATAAAGTAAAATAAGTACCATCAGGAATATATGTATCAATGATTCCTTGTAGAAAATACGAACTACAGATACCAATTATTGTTATCAATAAAGAAGCCAATACAATATTTCTTACAATTTTCTTTTGTTTTAGCATATATGGAAATAATGACAAAAAACTATTTTTCTTTTCTTTAACTGGTATAAATTCAGTATTTGGAGCCATTAAAAGTGCTATTCCTGTCCATTGCTTTTCAAATTTTTTACGAGATATTTTTTTAATACCTATATCCGGATCTGGATCCGCAATAATTATATATTTATTTGTGCTTCCTAAAACAACATAGTAATGAAGTAAATCATCATCTTTAATAACATGAACAATAAAAGGATACTGTAAATCCTTTATATTAAATAAAGACATGTCTGCCTTAATTGCCTGAACATTAAAGTTAAACTGCTCAGCTGTTTTTACTAAGCCTAATGCAGTAGTACCTTCCATATTTGTCTTAGCCAAATGTCGCAAATGAGCAATCGATACTCGTGCATGGTAATGCTTTAATATCATAGCCACGCAAGCTACACCGCAATCTGATTCGTCAACTTGAGGAACATATTCCCATTTATATTTTAAAAACATAAAATCATCTTCTATATAATCCTATTAAAATAAAAAAGGTCTTTGAATTTTACTTCAAAGGCCATTATATTAACAACTTACTCTCGCTTTTTTTTGCTCTTTAGTTTTCTTAATTGCAGATATATCTTTATTTCAACAATTAATAGTGCAATTACCAATGCGAAATCTATTGCATTATAATATATATTTGCAGGCTTAATTAAGAAAATTAACATACATATTAAAATTAAACATATGCATGAAAGAACTTTATAAATTATTCTTTGATTTTCCATTTTATAGCCTCAACAGTTGTTTTTATTTTTTATTACTTTTAGCAGCGAAGCATAAACCTGCAATTCCTACTCCAATACTTGCTACAGTACCCACTATACTTGCAACTTTACCAGTAACCCATCCATCATGATATGCTCTACTATGGTGATGACGACGACCACCCACAATTTTTTCTAAGTTATCGTCTTTTACAGATTCAAATTTCTTTAATTCTGATTCTTTCATATTAATTACTTCCCTTCTTCTTATTTGGAATAACCATCCATCCATGCAAAAATCCATTTAAAAACTCACCAATGTCTTTCTGCCAACTACTTGTGCGTCTCCTTCCACCTGAGACTCTTTCCAATTCCTCATCTGAAACTTGTTCAAATTTTTTCTCTTTCATAACTAACCTCCTTATTCAACGATATTTATCTTTTCATCCATATTATAATTCTTTTGTATCTGCTTTCAAAGTATATAAAAATTTATTTGAATAGTTTTTTAATAAATTAAAATTTTTATATTAAGTTCACTATAATATTTTTCAACTATAATACGGCACACTAATACTATCCATCTAAAAATTTCAACTTTAAATATACACAAAAAAATAGTAGTAAGATATGAAATCTTACTACTATTACTTATTATTTTTAACTATGCACGTTCTTCTTCTTGGTAACGTGTATTGAATAATGGACTCAATGGTTCGTGATCTTGAATCATCTTGATTGCATCCCCCATAAGTGGTCCAACAGAAACTAAAAGCATCTTGTCGAGCTTCTTTTCAGCTGGTTGGTTGATTGAATCAGTCAAAACCAAGTTCTTAATTGGTGAATCATTCAAGACGTTCAATTGCGGGACCTGATAAAACAGCATGGGTAGCTGAAGCATAAACTTCAGTTGCACCAGCATCCATTAAAGCTTGAGATGCTAAAGTAATAGTACCAGCAGTATCGATCATATCATCAATAATAATGGCACGCTTGCCTTTTACATCTCCAATAATGTTCATAACTTCAGCAACATTAGCCTTAGGACGACGCTTATCAACAATAGCAATATTAGTGCCTAAGAATTCAGCCAATTTTCTAGCACGAGTAACACCACCGTGGTCTGGTGAAACAACTACGGCATCTTTTTCCAAATCATTCTTCAAGAAGTAATCTGCAAGAAGTGGAGCACCCATTAAGTTATCTACTGGAATATCAAAGAATCCTTGAATTTGTGGTGCGTGCAAGTCAAGTGAAAGAACACGATCAGCACCAGCTGTTTGAAGCATATCTGCAACAAGCTTAGCTGTGATTGGTTCACGAGCGCGAGTCTTGCGGTCTTGACGAGCATAGCCATAGTATGGCATTACAATGTTAATTGTACGAGCACTAGCACGACGTACAGCATCAATCATAATAAGTAATTCCATTAAATTGTCATTTACTGGATCACTAGTTGATTGAATCAAATAAACATCCTTACCACGCACAGATTCATCAATATTAATTTGAATTTCACCGTCGCTGAAGCGTTCAACACTAGACTTAGAGAGTGGAACACCAACACGGTCGGCAATCTTTTGTGCGAGTGGCACATTTGAATTAAGGGCAAAAATCATCAAATCGTCTTTGTAAGACATAGTTTCCTCCGTAAAATTTATAACTACTATACTATTTTAGCAGACATCAAACGAAATGGAACGAATATTCAATCAATATTCACTTATATTTTAGCATCTTATGTCTTACTTTAATAAGAAAGCGGTTTCTAGTACAATAGATATGTAGTACTTACTCACTGTTTTTTAGAGAGAAGATACAAATAATGAAAAAAATAATAAATGATCCAAAAAATATTGTTTCAGAAATGGTTGATGGAATGGTTCGGGCTTATCCGCAATACATTGAAAAAGTTAAGAACGCCGAAGCGGTTGTTAGAAGTAACAAGGACTCAATGAAAGGAAAAGTTGGTCTTGTTAGCGGCGGCGGTAGCGGTCATGAACCAGCACATGCCGGTTATGTTGGAAAAGGAATGCTTAGTGCAGCTGTTTGCGGGCAAATTTTCACTTCTCCAACTCCTGACCAAGCTTATGCAGCAATTAAGGCTTGTAATCAGGGAAAAGGAGTCTTACTTGTAGTAAAAAATTATTCTGGGGATGTTATGAATTTTGACATGGCAAAAGATTTAGCTTCCATGGATGACATCGAAGTTAAAACCATCATAGTTGACGACGATATTGCTGTTGAAAATAGCACCTATACTCAAGGTAGACGCGGAGTTGCTGGGACAATTCTTGTTCATAAAGTTTTAGGAGCAGCTGCTCAAGAAGGAATGGACTTAGATAAACTACAAAAGTTAGGTCAAGATATTTTGCCTAATATTAAAACTATTGCTGTTGCTCTGAAAGCTGCCACAAATCCAGAAACTGGTAAGCCTGGTTTTGTATTAAAGGATGACGAAATTGAATATGGTGTAGGTATCCATAGTGAACCAGGATATCGCCGTGAAAAAATCAAGCCATCTAAAGACTTAGCCAAAGAACTACTTGAAAAACTTGATGATGAAATGAACCTATCAGGCGATAAAAAATACGCCATGATGATTAATGGCTTGGGTGCAACACCGTTAATGGAACAGTTTATTTTTACTCATGATGTACTTAATGAACTAGAAGAATTTGGTGTTAAACCTGCATTTACCAAAGTTGGCAATTACATGACTTCAATTGATATGGCTGGTATTTCAATCACTTTATTTGAAATCAAAGATGATAAGTGGCTTGATTACTTAAACTATCCTGTAGAAACAATTGGCTGGTAAAGGACAAATAATATGACATTAACTGTAGAAACTTTAACTAACTGGATGAATAATTTCGCACAAAAAGTGCATGAAAATAAAGATTACTTGAGTGATTTGGATACCCCGATTGGGGACAGTGACCATGGTTTTAATATGGATCGAGGGATGCAGGCGGTAGCCAAGAGCCTCACTCCTGCTCCTGATAATATTCAAAACGGTCTTAAGAAAATTGCTATGGCTCTTATTTCCACAGTTGGCGGAGCATCTGGTCCATTATATGGGACAGCTTTTCTTGAAATGGCAAAAAAGAGCGCAGAAACTAATGATTTAAATGAATTATTGCAAGCTGCCTTATCAGGAATAAAAAAACGCGGTGGCGCTCAAAAAGGCGACAAGACAATGGTGGACGTTTGGGAAGAATTAATTCCTGAAGTTAAAAACAATACCTTAACTGAAGATTCCATTAATAACGCAGTTGAATCAACTAAAGATATGATTGCCAAAAAAGGACGTGCAAGTTACTTAGGAGAACGTTCAAAAGGTCATATTGACCCCGGTGCACAATCAAGTGGCTACCTCTTTAGTGCAATGCTTGAAACGGAGGGATTATTATGAGTTTAGGAATTGTACTTGTTTCTCATGTTCCAGAAATTCCCCAAGGACTTAAAAAGCTCCTCGATCAAGTAGCAAGCGACGTAACCATTACTACTGCTGGTGGAACAAATGACGGTGAAATTGGCACAAGCATGGAAAAAATTATGAAAGCCTTTGATGAAAATGATGCCGATGAACTATTAGCTTTTTATGATTTGGGCAGTGCTAAAATGAATCTAGAAATGGCTATGGAGATGTCTAATAAGAAAGTTCACCTTTACGATGTAGCCTTTATCGAAGGTGCATATACTGCAGCAAGCCTTATTCAGGCGGATGCAGATTTGGATTATGTCGAAAAACAATTGAAACCATTAAAAATCAAATAATTATCAATGCATACAAAAATCGCTCCTCACATGAGAAGCGATTTTTTCTTTAGCTATTTTATTCAAAGTTTGCAACTTTAACATATCTCTTATTCGTCTTAGTTGCTCCTTCAACACGATAATATCTCTTGCCATTCTTAAACTTGTAAGAACCGCCATAAGTTGTAATCTTGGTTCCTTTCTTCAATACCTTACGATCTGCACGGCGAGTACTTGTTGCGTAAATATATGCATTATGCTTGAGAGTACGTTCAGTGCCGTCAATATTTGAAGCTTTGAGGTAGTCTGGTCTATCAGCAACTTTATAGTACTTTTCACCTCTAATAATAACTGGTTCTTCATTTACTTGAACTTTCGTGTAAGCTGCTAACTTTCTAAATTTCGAACCACCGCCTGCATCATATACCAAAGCTTTATGCATAATGGTCTTAGTAACTACCTTAGGTACTTTTTGATTCAAAGTTAAATACTTCATTTCGATATAGTATGAACTTTTATCAACATCTGCTTGGGATTTTTGTGAAAATTGAATATATGAAGTTCCGTTTAGAATCATGGATTTACTTCCAATATAAAGTTCTGTTCCATTACTAATAGTTGCTCCAGCTGGAAGCATGTTATTATTACTCTTATTGTATGAATAATAATGAATATAGGTAGCATTGTCACCATAGACTCTATATTTACCTTCTGGCTTAACTACTACAGTATATGTTGCTTTTGTTGTTTTACCTTGTCTATTAGTAGCACTTAAAGTTACTTTATAGTGAGAATTTGATTTTGAAGTATCAACTTCATTTCCATCACCACTTACTTTTACACTAGTATTATTATCGCTTGATTCACTAGCAGTGAAAGTATATCTTGTTCCATCACTACTTACAAAATTAGTGGGAGCAAACTTAGAATTTGGAGCAACTTCAAAAGTTTGATCTTGAACTACGTTATTTACTTCTACACCGTTTTGAGTATAATGCACACTAATTAGTGGAGAATCAGTTCTCTCAATTGGATGAAACGGAATGGAGATGGATGACTTACCTAACTTTTCAATCGGATCTGTTCCTTCTAAAGTAACATTAAAATCTTTATTAGGAATAGTAACTTCACCTTGTGAATCATTTTTGGTAACAGAAATTCCCAAACTAGTTAATTGATTATACAATTCAGAAGTAGTAGTAGTCATCTTTTGGTCTTTATTTCCAGGATGAAATGGAGCTAAAGCTTTAGCTTTATCAAGTAAAGCTTGTAAAGTAATTTTACCTGTATATATTTCTACGCCGTTGCCGTTGTTAAATTGACCAGCATATCTTTGACCATTATAAGTAAAGTAACTTGTTCTATCTGCTTCACTTACATATGTAGCTGCTAAAGCTTTAGATGGTGATTTTAATGCTACTGGTGTCACTACAGGTGCAACAGTAAGTAAAGTAGCTGCTGCTATACCTATAATTTTAATTTTATTTTTCATATACTTTTCCTTTCGAAAAAAATATAATTAATGACGTTTCATCATTAATTATACTTTATTTTTACATTGCTGTATCCAAAAACGCATCCCTCACCAGGATGCGTTTTCTTAATCTTTATCTTATATTTAGTTTACACTTGCTGCAGTTTGAGGAGTTGCAGTAGCGTAATCAGTTACAGGCTTAGTTGAAACATAACCAGTTGCACTTGTAACTTCTATATTAGAATTACCAGAGAACTTAACTGAACTTGTTGGAACACCTTCTGCATTAGCAACAACTTGAATAATTTGTTCTTGTTCGCTCGCTGACAAGTTGTTCAAATCAGTTACTTGAACCTTTCTACCGTTTAATTGACCTTGGGCAGCAACTAAAGCATTAAGATTAGTATTAACTTCTGCCATATTAGCATTTACAGATTCATTAATATCCTTTGCCGCTTGCAATGCCTTATCAAAGTTTTGCTTTGAAGTTGGAGAAGCTAAAGTATAAGCAGCTTCCTTCTTAACAGCTTCTGCAGCATTAATTGCAGCTACTAATCCTTGCTTAGTTTCGGTAGTTGCTGGAGTTGCCAAGTTCTTAGCTTCTTCTTGAGTATTTGAAATAGCTAAAGTTGAATCCTTAACATCAACTACATCAGCCTTTACATAACTGTCTTTTGCACTAGCTACTTGGTAGAACAATTCTGCCTTATTTTCTGCCTTTACCCAAATGTAAAGAAGTTTATTTACACGAGCTTGGTGACCTTGTCCAAAATAAGTATTTGGCTTTACTACACCATTAGAATTGTAAAGTGATGCACCAGTCTTCCAAGTTGCAATTGTAGTACCTAAAGTTGCGTCTGCATCTGCATTTGGCTTAGCAGGATCTTCGTCAGCTGGAATAAGAGCATCTCCACTTGAAACAACTGCATTAACTGCCTTAATGAACTGATTATGACCAATTTGGTAGTACCATACGTCATTAATCTTTCTAGCGCCGTCTCCTACAGTTTGATATTCAAGACCTTTGAACAAAAGACCTGTGTTTGCTACACGCTTACCATTTTCATCATAAATGTAAGCATTCTTAATCAACTTAACGTAAGTATTCTTTACGTTTTCATCATCGCCTTGTTGATCATCTACATCAGGTTTTACATTAGCAGCTTTTACAAATTGACCTTTGCCTAAATTGTAATATTCTTTACCCTTGATTGTTTTAGTTCCAGTGTACTTAATAGTAGCACCTTTTTTCAAAGTTTTAGCTGACTTAATACGCTTACCATTTTTATCATAAACATAAGCATTATGAGTTAAAGTACCAGTTGGTGTATTATCATCAATAATATCATCAGCATTTACATTGCCAACTTTAATATACTGACCCTTACCTAAATCTAAGTACTTCTTGTTCTTAATGGTTACTGTTGAAATATATTCAACACTTGAGCCCTTCTTCAAAGTACCTGCTGACTTAATACGTTTACCGTTTTTATCATAAACGTAGGCATTTTTAATCAATTGAATTGAATTAGTATCAGCTTTTTTTGAAGTAGCTGTTTTATCTGAACTTGTCTTTTTAGTAGTGGTAGTTTTCTTTGAAGTAGTAGAAGTCTTGGTTGAAGAAGTAGTGTACTTTTTACCATTTACTGTAGCAACATTACCAGCTTTAATGTAATTGCCGTTACCAATATCAAAGTAAACAGTACCATTAATAGTAGTTGTGCCATAAGTTTGAATAGTTGAACCTTTACCAATTGACTTCCAAACTTTACCCTCGTATTTATAGTTAGTGTTACGCTTACCATTTTTATCATAAATGTAAGCATTAGAGCCAAGCTTAGTCTCATCTCCACTCTTAGTAGTCTTACTATTAGAGTTAGTGGTCTTCTTAGTTGCAGCTTGTGCCACATTTGAACTTACAACTGGAGCAACAATAGGGCTGACACCCATTAATGCTGCAGCTGATACCATTATTAACTTGCGACTTAACTTCATAAAATTTTCAACCTCATAATATCTAATTATTCTAAATTACACTTCATTTCCCATAATGGGTACATTAACTACATTATAACGCAAAAAAAGAAGACGGTTCAATTTTGATACCATCTTCTTATAAAAATGTAAATAATTTGTAACTACTTAGCAGTCTTAAAGTCTGATGCTAATACGTAGTAGTGGTTAGGTTGCAAAGCGTAGTAAGTCTTACCATTGATCTTCTTGGTGCCTAAACCGTTAACAGTTACACCCTTACCAATGATAGTGTATTTCTTTGAACCCATGTAAGTCTTAACTTTCTTACCATCTTTATCAACAACTGGAGTCTTCTTTGTTGCAGTAATCTTTACAGGTTTAATAGTTGCTTTCTTAGTTGACTTCTTTGTTGTAGTTGCCTTCTTTGAATCTGCTTTTGATTCTGATTTCTTGTCTGACTTAGTAGTCTTCTTTGCAGTTTCTTTCTTTGAAGCAGTCTTTGATTCTGACTTTTTGTCTGACTTAGTGGTCTTCTTTGCAGTTTCTTTCTTTGAAGCAGTCTTTGATTCTGATTTCTTGTCTGACTTAGTGGTCTTCTTTGCAGTTGCCTTCTTTGAATCTGCTTTTGATTCTGACTTCTTGTCTGACTTAGTAGTCTTCTTTGTTGCAGTCTTAGTAGACTTCTTTGAGGAAGATTCAGTTTGAACTACTTTCTTGCCATCTGTAGTAAGAGTTACAGTAGTTGAACCAGTCTTGTATTCAACTTTACCCTTAGTGTTTACTGCTGGAATCCAATACTTAAGATCAGTTTGAATGCTGTAGTAAGTTTCACCATTGATTTCTTTAACATCCCAAATGATGTATTCGCCACCCTTAGGTGCTTTCTTTGAGGTTTTCTTACCATTTTCATTTACAAAGTTTTGGCTCTTAGTAACAGTAACCTTACTGTTCTTACCATAAGTCTTATGAACTGTGCTTGAAGACTTCTTAGTTGCAGCTTGAGCAACACTTGAGTTAACTACTGGTGCAGCAAGTGGACTAACTGCCATCAATGCCGCAGCTGATACCATAACTAATTTACGACTTAATTTCATAATTTCTCTACCTCATCTGAAAATTATATTTATACCCATATATTGTAATGCCTAAGCCTTAATTTGTGAAATAAATATAATCCAAATTTACTATTTCTTAGAATTTTCTTCCAGATTCTTATACTTGATCCAACCATAATTAGTAATATAAAACTTTTTGTTAGCTACTTCTCGAATAGCATAAGCCTTAACTTTTTTACCCTTTTTAATCAAAGTCACGTTTCCTTTTTTGTTTAAGTCAAGCTGTCCATCATTATCATAAACATAAGAATTATGCTTGACTGTCATTTCTTTAATTATAGGATGAGAATTATCAATCGAATATGATAGGTCTCCTTTTTTATCTGTTGTTAAATTCATAATAGAAAACTCGTTTTCTTGATACTGCACAGTTCCCCGAACATCATCAGATTTTAACCACAGATTATTTTTAGTTTTATAAAAAGTATCTTTGTCTATAGTTCGAATTTGATAGATAGTATAGCTTTTATTCTTTTTGGCAACTTTCTTTTCTTTTTTACCTTCGCTATTATAAAAATTAGTCTTATGATTTAAAGTCACTCTGCTATTCTTTACTATTGTATTAAGTAATTGATTAGGCTCTTCTTCATCCAACACCATTTTGCTTTTTTTAGTATTTGTAGTAGTTGTTTTAGTTTTTGCAAGTTCTACTTTAACAGTCGAAGTACTATTTTGAGTAGTTTTTGCTGCAAAAACTGGATCACTTACATTAATCAAACTAACTGCTGTTAATATACCAATCACTTTCTTATTCAGTCTCATAAGATTACTTCTTTCTTAAACTATTATCTATTTAGCTCTCATCAGTTTAATTATAATTCCAAACAAAAAAGCAGTCATATAAGACCACTTCGTTTATTATTTATTATTAACAGATCCAACATTTGCACCATTAATATAGACACCATCACCTAAATAATAGTAAGTAGTACCATTAATCTTCTTAGTACCGTAGTAATTAAGAAGGGTAGTTTTTCTAATATAGGTATAACCTAAATCTGTTCGACGCTTACCATTTTCATCATATGGAATAGCATTTCTCTTAAGCTTTAAAGTATTATCATCAGGTTGCCAATCATCGGAGCGACCAACCTTCTTTGTAGATTTAGAAGTTGTTGACTTGGTTGCAGGTTTAATCACCTCACTAGAATGAGGCATTACAGTTCCATTTTGAACATTACCTGCTTTAACATAGCGACCATCACCAATATTATAATAAAGCTTGCCCTTAATTTTCTTAGTGCCGTTATTTACAAGAACTGCACCTTTTGCTATATACACTTTCCCTTGACGCTTACCTTTTGAAGAATAAATATAAGCATTGCGCTTAAGTGTAATAGTACTACTTGATGGGTGAGGAGCAACAGTTCCTGCTTCAGTATTTTCATTAGTTGAAATCGTATAAGTTGCACCATTTTTAATGTATGTTACTCTGCCTTTAGTTACTGAAGATAAGAGCCAGTAATCTGCACTTTTTTCTACATTGTAATAAGTTTTATTACCACTTGTCTTAATATCCCAAACAGTGTAAGAGCCACCTTTTTCGGCAACAATTGGTAACTCCTTGCCATTTTTATCAACGAAATGGGCACTCTTAATAGTCACTACAGAACTTGCTTTGCTATCAGTTTTATAGCTAGCTGCTAGTGCAGATTGACTTAAACTTCCAACCGCAATTGGACTTACAGCAAATAAAGCTGCTGCTGACACCATCATTATCTTACGACTTATTTTCATGTTCTCTACCTCATGTTAAATCTATAATCTCCACTTAATGTGAATGCAAAATGTGGTCTTAATATTAAATTGTCAAATACTCTGTTGTTTTTCTCTGTTATATTTTCTTAGAAAGTACTCAGTCCTTTCTAAATATGTTTGTTATTTTTATTTAAATCCATTATAGTTCTAACTCGTTAAAAATACTATAGTTAAGGTAAAAAATAAGTCTACAAATTCAAAAAGTATGAATTTATAGACTTATTTTTTGTTATTTAATTGTTTTTTATTCCCATTCTTTATCTTTTGATAATGGAAGTTTATGCCAATAATCTGGCTTGTTAACTTGACGGCCACGAGCAATTGCCATGTCATATCTGTCAACATCTTTTGTAATAGTTGAATCTGCTGCAATAAAGGCATGGTCAGCAATATTAACTGGAGCAATCAAAGTAGCACCGGCACCAATAAATGAGTGATCTCCAACATTAGTATGGAACTTCTTAACTCCATCATAATTTGAGAAAATAGTTCCACAACCAATATTAATATCTTTACCTAAAGTTGCATCCCCAACATAAGTTAAGTGTCCAACCTTAGTATCTTCGCCAATTTCAGCCTTCTTAATTTCAACAAAGTTACCAATATGCGCACCTTCTCTAATAAGAGCTTTTGGACGAAGATGAGACATTGGACCAATGTCAGTATTATCATCCATTACAGAATCTTCAATAGTTGATGAAGTGACAGTCACATGATTGCCAATTTTTGAATCAATAATTCTAGATCCACTAGTAATTACAGTTTCACTGCCAATTTCAGTATTACCCTTAATAACAACATTACCTTCAATAACTGTATCGTTACCGATTTTTACATCACTATCAATGTGTGCTGTATCTGGATCAATGAATGAAACACCATTTCTCATATGTTCTTCGTTAATCCGCTTTTGCATAATCTTTGTAGCTTGAGCTAAAGCAACACGGTCATTTACTCCAAGGCTTTCACTAAAGTCAGGCATTGTGTAGGCACCTACTTTATCACCGTTTTTACGCAAAATTTCTAATACATCAGTTAAATAGTATTCTCCTTGTGCATTATTGTTAGTAACATGCTTTAAAGCTTCAAAAAGCTTCTTATTATCAAAGCAAAAGACACCAGTATTAATTTCTTTAACTTTTAATTCTTCATTATTGCCATCTTTTTGTTCAACAATACGAAGAACATTTCCATCTTCATCGCGAATAATTCGACCATAGCCAAATGGATTAGGAGCTTCTGCAGTTAAAACTGTAGCAGCATTGCCTTTTTCTTGATGATAGTCAAACAAACTCTTAAAAGTTTCTGTAGTAAATAATGGTGTATCTCCAGTTACTACTAAAGTTTCGCCGTCTTCATTTGCTAAAAGTTCAGCTGCTGTTTTTACAGCATCTCCAGTACCTAGTTGTTCTTTTTGAAAAGCAAATTTAGATTTACCTTCTAAAACTTTTTCTACATCTTCAGCACCAGTTCCAACAATTGTTACAATCTCTTCAGGATCAACCCCTGAAGCAGCATCTACAACATGTTCTACCATGGTCTTTCCGCAAACCTTATGCAAAACCTTGTAGAGCTTTGATTTCATACGAGTACCCTTACCAGCAGCAAGAACAACTACAAATTTTTTCATAATTTAAATTTCCTTCTTTGTTAATATCAAACTAGCCTTTAGTATAACATTTAGAAGCGGTCAAAATCTGTTTGAGCCAAAAAGTTTCCCGGTTCAGCAGCAATGATTTTATCATGAGTATCAATTTTAGTAATTTTTACTAAAGATAAATAATCTTCAACTAATTTATTTTTATCAAAATCAGCTTCACAAAGAACACAAATTCCAGCAATTTTACCATCAAATTCTTTAACCAATTCTTCCATTCCAGTTAAAGTTCCTCCGCCCTTCATAAAGTCATCAACAATAAGGACATTAGAATTCTTTTTAAGTGCACGAGTAGGCAATTCCATCTTAGAAACTCGGTCAAGTGAAGAAGAAATATAATTTACTGATACTGTAGCTCCTTCAGTTACCTTAGAGCGTTTTCTTGCAGTTACAAATGGCACATTAAGAAAGCGAGCCGCAACTTGAGCTAAAGCAATCCCCTTAGTTTCCACAGTCATTACTGCATCAACTTCTGAATAAGCATAACGAGTGGCAATCAATTCTCCTAAAAGACGTAGATCTTGAGTATTTCCAAGAATATCAGACATATAAACAAAACCACCAGCTAAAATTCTGCTCGGATCTTCAATTCTTTCAGCCAAACCAGTTAAATATTTTTCTGCATGTTCTTTGCCTAAAAATGGAATATATCTTACTCCACCAGCAGCTCCAGCAACAGTTTCTAAAATACCATCTTGATTTGCTGCAAGAGTATGCTTCAAAATTGCCAAGTCTTCTGAAATTGAAGACTTTGCAGCATTATAACGCTTGGCAAAGAAAGGTAGTGAAATTAAGGTATGTGGACGTTCCATTAAATATTTGGTCATATCCACTAATCTTTCTGAACGTTTCATATTTTTTCCTTTCTAATGTTTGTTTTTTATCTGTAATTATATTACTCTAAAGCACACAAAAAAGCACTAACATTTTAAATGTTAGTGCTTAATTTTTAAATAATTTAAGCTTCAGCTTCTTCAGCCTCATCATCAAATTCTAATGCAATATTCTTGGTTAACAAATCAGTGTAACTATAAGAAACATGTTTAAAATTATTTTGATCTTGGTCCAAATCTACCATAAAGACAGCAGGAAATGTTTCACGTAAAATTCCGTGTCTTTTTGTTACCTTCTTGCGACCCGCTTGAGCTACTACTGTTAAGGTATCGCCTAAGTGAGAATCCAACTTACTTTTAATCGTATTAATTGATGTTGGCACTAAAAAACAACTCCTTTGAGTTAATTTTACCATATTTTAATAATTATTTCAAGTAGGTTACAAATACGAAGCCTACTGCTTCAAGGGAATAGCTTTAGCAATCACAATAAATTGTGAAATTGTTAAATCTTCTGGGCGGACCTTAGGATTTACACCAAGTTTTTGAATTAAAGTTGCTCGCTGCTCCTTATCTGGAATTAAGTTTTTCAAATTGTTATTAAGCGTTTTTCTTCGTTGACTAAAGCACATCTTAACTACCCAATTAAAATGCTTGCGATTTTCAATATCAGGCTTGTCTTTTAATGGGGTTAAAACTACCACACTGGAATCAACTTTTGGACGAGGCATAAATGAAGTGTTTTTTACTTCAAGTGCAACTTTAGCATTCATTTCTGTTTGAACTGCAATTGACAGTGGTCCAAAATCTTTTGAACCAGGCTTAGCAACTAAACGCTCAGCTACTTCTTTTTGCATCATTAAAGTCAAACTTTCAAAATTTAAATCTGATTCTGCCAATGCAAAGATAATAGGAGTTGTAATGTAATACGGTAAATTTGCTACGACCTTAACAGGTTTAGTTAAATCGAAAAAGCCTGCCAAGTCATTTTTAAAATCAGCCTTCAAAACATCTTTAAGCATCAATTTAAAACGATCACTCAAATTATCGTTACCGATTTTATCTGGTAGTTCATTTTTAAGAATCGGAGGAAGATCTTCATCAACTTCATAAGCAAAAACTTTTGCTCCAGCTAAAAGAAGTTGTTCAGTTAATGAACCAATTCCAGGTCCAATTTCAATAACTTGGTCTCCTTCATGAATATCAGAAGCATGAACAATTCCTAAAATTGCTTCTTGATCTACCAAAAAGTTTTGCCCAAGGTTCTTTTTTGCCTTTACAAAATAACGATTAACAATTGCTTGAGTTCTAACAGGTGACCCAATTGGAATATTATTTGCCATTTTGAACTTCCTTTACTGCTTCACTTAATTCACTCATTGAAATCCCAAACATATGCAGTCTTTTAAAAAATTGCTTAGAATTTCCATAACCAACTCCAAGTTTGATTCCAACTTGTTCACGTAAATGTCTTGAGCCTTCCCCACCAGCTAAGCCTAATTGAGTATAGAGATCATAATCAAGGTCGCTTTTTTCAGGTTCTACTTCGTGAAGATCACTTAAAGCCCGCTCTAAGGCTTCTTTTGAAGCATGTTCAACACCTAAGCTATTGCCACGCTTAAGCGGTTCACCTTCTTTACGAGTAATAAAAGCTTGTTTTGCATTAGGAACAGCTTCTGTTACAATTCTCCGAATTCGTTCACCATTGAAGTCAGGATCTGTAAAAATGATAATATCTCTTGTTTCACTTAATTTTCTGATTTGCTTTAACACACTTTCAGAAACTGCTGACCCTTGAGTTTCAATAGTTTCAATTCCAGGAAAAAATTGCTTCAGGCGAATCGTATCATCTTTGCCTTCAACAACTACAACTGCATTAAAATTCTTTTTATTTAATACCATAAACCCTCTCAGTATTCTTATAGGTAGCATCTGCTACTTCTTCTAAAGAAATATCTTTGATCTTAGCAATCGCCTCTGCAACATAGCGCACATAAGCTGGTTCATTTTGACGACCACGATATGGCTTAGGTGTTAAATATGGAGCATCTGTTTCTACCATAAATCGATCCATTGGAACAACTTTAGCTGATTCATGAACTTCAACTGCCTTAGTAAAGCTAACTACACCAGAATAAGAAAACATTACATTTAAATCTAGAAACTTATTAAGCCAGTCAACTCCACCATTAAAACTATGTAAAATTGCTCCATATTCCAAATTAGATTCTTTTAAAATTTTATAACAATCCTCAAAAGCATCCCTTGTATGAATATCTACTGGCACCTTTAATTCATGGGCTAATTCAATCTGTCTTCTAAAAACTTCTTGTTGCTTGTCTCGCGGTGATTCATCCCAATAATAATCCAGCCCCACTTCACCAAGTGCCACAACTTTTGGCATTTGAAGCTGTTCAATTAACTTATCTTCAGCATCTTGATCATAATTTTTGGCAATATCTGGATTAAGTCCAACCATTGCATAAACATTATCAAAACGTTGCGCTAAATCAATTGCTCGCTGATTAAAATCTGGGTCTTGCCCCGCACAAATAACTTTAGTCACGCATAATTTTTCTGCTCGATCTAAATAATATTCTTCCTTTCCACGGAAAGGTTCATCATTTAAATGCGTATGATTGTCAATAAGTTGCATTATCCAAGCTCAGCCCCAGCTTCATGCTCGTCACCTACAATAGCAAGCTTAACTTTGCCATCTTTTTCACTAGATAAAAGCATTCCTTCACTAACATGTCCTAACATCTTACGAGGCTTCAAGTTAGTAACTGCTAAAACTTTCTTATTAAGAAGTTCGCTTTCATCTGGGTAGAACTTACGGATTCCACTTAAGATTTGACGAGTGTGTCCATTGCCAAAATCAAGTTTAAACATCAAGAGCTTATTTGAACCCTTAACTGGTTCAACAGATAACACTTTAGCTACTTGGATCTTAACTTTATCAAAATCATCAATTGTAATGAACTTTTCTTCTTTCTTTTGTTCACTACGAGTTTGTTTCTTTGGCTTAGCCTTCTTCATTTCATCCTTGATATACTTCACTTCTACATCTTGTTTAAGACGTGGAAAAATTGGGGTTGGTTTTTCAGTTACTTTAATGTCCCAATCAAAACTACCAAATGATAAATCCTTTTGTTCACCATTATTAAAGTCAAGACCAAGTTGATTAAACATCTTAACTGGACTTTCAGTCATAATTGGAGAAATCAGAATTGCTACTAAACGAAGACTTTCTGCTAAGTTGGTCATTACCTTAGACAATTCTTCACTTTTACCTTCTTTATTAAGGACCCAAGGAGTGGTTTCATCAATGTACTTATTAGCACGACTAATAAGTCTCCACACACTATCAAGAGCTTGTGAGAAGTGTAAGCTATCCATTTGGTTAGTGTATTCAGCAATTACTTCTTGAGCAGTCTTTATTAAGTCTTGTCCGTATTCATCTTGCTCTTCAGCAACTGAAGCTACCAGACCATCTTGATATTGATTAATCATTGAAACAGTTCTATTTAACAAGTTACCTAAGTCATTAGCCAAATCAAAGTTAACTCTTTCAACAAAATCTTCCGGAGTAAAAATACCATCTGAACCAAATGGAATTGCACGCATCAAGTAATAACGAAGAGCATCTAAGCCATAACGTTTAACAATCATTTCTGGGTAAACGGCATTACCCTTTGATTTAGACATTTTACCGTCTCTCATTAATACCCAGCCATGCCCAAAGATTTGCTTTGGAAGAGGAAGATCAAGTGCCATTAACATAATTGGCCAATAAATAGTGTGGAAGCGAACAATTTCTTTACCTACTAAATGTACATCAGCTGGCCAGAACTTCTTGAAAAGTTCATCATTATCTGAACCATATCCAAGAGCAGTAATATAGTTAGATAAAGCATCAATCCATACATAAACAACATGCTTAGGATCACTAGGCACAGGAATTCCCCAATCAACAGTCGTACGAGTGACAGATAAGTCTTCTAAGCCTGGCTTAATAAAGTTATTTACCATTTCTTTCTCACGAGAGTGAGGCAAAATAAAGTCTGGGTGATCCTTGTAGTATTGAAGTAAGCGATCAGCATATTTACTCATTCTGAAGAAGTATGATGGTTCCTTAACTAAACTGTACTTCATGTCCTGATGGAGCCTTTCCGCCAATCAACATTGCCATCATCATCTTTATATACTTCAGCAAGTTGTGATTCAGTGAAGTATTCTTCATCTTCTACAGAATACCAACCAGTGTACTCACCTAAGTAAATGTCACCTTTTTTCAATAATTTTTCAAAAATCTTTTGAACTGCTTTAACGTGTTCATCATCAGTAGTACGAATAAATTTATCATAAGAAATATCAAGCATCTTCCAGAGCTTCTTGTAACTTGATGCCATTTCATCAACGAACTCTTTAGGCTTAATTCCACGAGCTTCAGCTTTTTGTTCAATTTTTAAACCATGTTCATCAGTTCCAGTTAAAAAGAAAGTGTCATATCCCTTACTACGTTTGTATCTAGCCATTGAATCAGCTGCTACAGTGGTATATGCATTTCCAATAGTTAATTTACCTGATGGATAGTAAATTGGGGTTGTAATATAAAAAGTTTTTTTATCAGCCATACTTTTTCTCCTTAAATTAGAAAATAATTCATATTATATGATACACCATGATAAGTATCTCAGAAAAGGATAGGCAAAGAAAAAAGAAGCCAAATCAGCTTCTTAAATCAAAAAATCATTTTTCTGTAAATACAATATTTTCACTAAACTCATCAATAAAACATATCCCAGCAATAGTATTAAAATTACCAATAAAAAGCTCTGAGGCATTGGTCCAAAAGCTAAATCTTTACTCAAAAATGAAAATGGTAAAATTGTTCCAACTATTGCCGCAAACAAAGTTCCCATAATTACCGGGGGAGTAGCATGTTGAAAAATAAATGGAAAACGTTTATCACGAATCACATGAATAACAATTTCTTGAATCCAGATACTTTCAATAAACCAACCAGTATAAAAACTTGTTACAAATATTATTTGTTGTGCTTTACTAATTTCATAAAAATTGCCTCCTGCAATTTGAGGACAAATCCAGAAAAATAAAAGTGCAAAAGTAATAATATCAATTATTGTTGAAACAGACCCAAAAATTATCATGAATTTTGGTAAACGCCGAATTGCCCATTTTTTAGGTTTATCTAAATAACTCTTCGGCATCTTATCAAATGGAATAAGCAAACAACTCATTCCAAATAATAAATTCATCACTACAATCTGTAAGGGCATCATAGGTAAAAATGGTAAAAATATGGATGCAATTATCATTGCTAAGGAATTACCGAAACTAGAGGTTAAAATAACCTTGAAATATTTCATAATATTTCCTAAAACATTTCTGCTAATTCGAATACCATCTTCTAAAATCGCCAAATCTTTATTAAGCATAATTATATCGGCAGATTCTTTAGCAATATCAACTGCATTATCAATCGAAATTGAAACATTTGATGCATGCATAGCTGGGGCATCGTTAATTTTATCCCCTAAATAAGCAACAGTATGACCATTAGTGCGAAGGATTTTTATTATCTTTGTTTTAAGTTCGGGAGTTAGTTCAACAAAAATATTGCACTCTTCTACCATCTTAGATAGTTCTTCAGTACTTTTTCCTTCTAAATCGCTTGCTGAATAAATAATATTAACATTTAATCCAACTTGAAGCCCTAACGTTCTAGTGACAGCTTCATTATCACCAGTTAATACTTTAACATCGATTCCATCTCGGCGCAGTTTAGCCAAACTTGCCTGAGCACTTTCTTTTGGTGGATCTAAAAATGTTAAAAAGCCAACTAAAGTTAAGTCATTTTCATCATTCACTGAAAATTCGCCTACTGGTGCGGGATTGCGTTTATATCCTAGTAAAAGCACACGCATCCCATCCGTATTCAAATCTTCAACTTGTTCAAGTATTTTCTCTCGTCTTTCTTTAGTCAAAGGCAACACTTTACCATTAAGCTCTACTTTTGTTGCTACTTCAAGCATTTGTTCAGCTGCACCTTTAGTTACTAAAAGATGCTCACCATGATTTTGATCAGAGTTAGCAACTACGACACTCATACGTCTACGATTATAATCAAACGGAATTTCATCAATCTTGTTGTAGTCGCGCTGAATCTCATTAGTATCTAACTCATCCCCTGCAGCATTGATTACAGCTTCATCAATTAAATCCTTCATTCCTGTTTGATAATATGCATTTAGATATGATAACTCTAAAACTCGCTTCGTCTCTTGCATAGTTAAATCATAATGGCGTTCAAGCATGACTTTATCTTGAGTTAAAATACCAGTCTTATCAGTACATAAAACATCAGCTGATCCAAAATACTGAATTGAGTTTAATCTTTTTACAATGTTTCCTCGCTTGGCCATTTTTTTACTACCATTAACCAAGTTAGAAGTTACAATTACTGGTAACATTTCAGGAGTTAAACCTGCCGCAATTGCAATTGCAAAAACAAATGAAGAAATCCAATTTGCCTTAGTTATACCATTAATAATAAAAACTAATGCACTCACAATTACCATCATTAGCATTAATAACTTAGTAATACTTTTGATTCCTACATTGAATGTAGTTTTATGAAGTTCGCGTTTATTCTCGTCTCGAATTTTTTTACCAAAAATTGTATCTTTGCCAGTTGCAAAAACTACTCCAGTCCCAGATCCAGAAACAATTGTTGTTCCTTCATATACAATATTAGGATAATCAAGATAATTATTCACTTGTTCAAAGCGGGGAGTTTTTGTGGCAATTTTTTCTTTTGGATCAAACTTTCCATCAATATAACTAGTTGAACAAAAAAGATCCTTGCTTCTAAGAAGTCGCATATCTGCCGGGACCATATCACCAGCAGATAGATTAATTACATCTCCTACTACAACTTCATTAGTTGGCAATTCTTGATTTTCATTATCGCGTTTAATATTTGTAGTAACAGATACTAAAGCTAGCATTTCTTCTACAGCATCTGATGTTTTAATATTTTGAACAAATTTAATTATTCCAGCTATTAAGACCATCACCACAATAATAATCGCAGTACTTACATCATCTTGACCACTTGGAACCACATCAGCAATCAGTAGAGTTGCTGCTAACAAAATCAAAACAATTGTAAAAGGCGTTAAAAATGACTCAATGAAAAAATGCCATTTAGAATCATTCTTAGTATCTACAATTTGATTTGTCCCATATTCTTCTCGGTTTACCATTGCCTGTTTAGTAGATAAACCTTCCGCACTCGCATGAAGTCTAGCTAATGTTTCTGTGCGACTTTCACGTGCAATCTTTTTTACACGCTCAATGTAATCGCGACTTACCTCATATTTCGAAGTTTTTACATTTAGCATTTTATTCCTCCTTGTTTTTGTGCGCAAACAAACTAAAAGGAGTCACTTTCTGAAAAGTGGCTCCATACCAAACAAGGCTTTTAATACTCGTCGTTCAGTTTTAACACTACGTGACGTAAGCACATGCTAGCTATCTGGATCTCGCCTTAAGTCGACGAGGCCTATTTGACCCGTTGGCATCTCTGGATGTTTCTGGGCGATAGCGTGTGTTCACGTAGGAATCTCACCTAACAGTTTATTTGCAAAAATTGTATTACCTTAATAAGTCTAAGGCTTAAAAAGCTTATCGTCAAATTGAATTTTATTTCTTATTATTTTTAACTCGTACCCCACGTAAAACATAAATCATTCCAGCTACTACAACAACCAATGCTAATGCAATTGGAAGAGCAACTTTTCGTGGATGAGAAATCTTATTTTGTTCGCTATCAGTAAGATCATACTTATCTAAGGTGTACTGATATTGTTGATCAACTTTAGTAGCACAAGCTCGAAATACAAAGCGCACTCCCTTATTGAAAGTTGTATTATTATCGCTTCTCAGTTCATCTCCAGCTGCTCTAATGATACTTGCTCGTGACTCCGCAGTAAAAGCTCCATGTAAATCTTTAGTTGAAAAAATTTGCACATTTTTCTTATCTTTTTTAACCCCAATTACAATAAAAACTTTATTTTTTTGCTTATTTAATCTTTTAGGAGTTAAGTGATTGAGTCTGGTGACTGTTTTAACTACTACTTGTGGTTGCTCTTTTGTTTGCCAATAACGATTATTTTTTGCTGTTATTAGTTGCTTAGTTTCTTTATTTAAAACATGAGCATTATCTTCAATATCTTTTTGACTAAATCCACTCAAAGTCAAAAAAGTAATTACTAGTCCAGTAAAAATTAGCAGCTTAGTTTTCATCTTCTTCAAGTTTATGAGCCAATCCTTCAACATATTTGCGGTCAATATTGATTTTCTCATATGGTACCCCACAATCTTCTAGTAAGTCTATTGCTAGTGGATTATCACGGTAATCAAAGTAATAATTAACTTTTTTAATACCGGCTTGAATCAATGCTTTAGTGCAATTATAGCAAGGAAAATGAGTTACATAAATTTCAGTCTCAGCCGTTGAAACTCCATTTTTAGCACATTGAATCAAAGAGTTCATTTCTGAATGAATTGTTCTAACGCAGTGTCCATCTACCATTTGGTGACCTACATCATCACAGTGAGGCTGACCTGAAATAGAACCATTATATCCTGTACCGATAATTCTATTATCTTTAACCAACACACTACCAACAAGAGCACGATTACAAGTTGATCTTTGAGCAATCACCAAAGCCTGCATCATAAAATACTGCTTCCAAGGAATTCGATCACGCATAAATTGCCTCTATTTTTGTCTGTTCTTAAAATAGTTAAGACCAATTGCATCACGTACTTCTTCCAAAGTTTGGTTTGCAACTTCATTTGCTTTATTAGATCCGTCAATTAACATTTGGTACACACTATCAAGATCTTTTTCATATTTTGCACGACGCTCACGAATTGGAGCAAGTTCTTGTTCTAAAACTTTGTTTAAGTAGCGTTTAATTTTAACGTCTCCTAAACCGCCCTTTTGATAATCTGCTTTTAATTGAGCAACTGTCTCTTTATCTGGATCAAATACATCAAGATAAGTAAAGACAGTATTACCCTCTACTTGACCAGGATCTTCAACATGAATATGGTTTGGATCCGTGTACATTGACATAACTTTCTTTTGTACAGTCTTTGCATCATCGGACAAGTAAATTGCATTTCCAAGTGATTTAGACATTTTTGCATTTCCATCTAAACCTGGAAGACGACCTTCACCTTTTGCAGGGAAGTAACCTTTAGGTTCTACAAGTACATCACAATCATATACACGGTTAAATGTGCGTACGATTTCACGAGTTTGTTCAAGCATTGGTTCTTGATCATCCCCAACTGGAATTATTGTTGCTTTAAAAGCAGTAATGTCTGCTGCCTGAGAAACTGGGTAGTTTAAGAAACCAACTGGAATTGAATCTTTAAAATTCTTTTGCTTAATTTCAGTTTTAACAGTTGGATTTCTTTCTAGACGTGCAACTGTTACCAAATCCATGTAATAAGCAGTTAATTCAAAAAGAGCAGGGATTTGTGATTGGACAAAAATTGTTGATTTAGTTGGATCAATACCAACTGAAAGATAGTCAAGTGCTACTTGAATAAGTGAGTTGCGAATTTTTTCAGGATCTCTTGCATTATCAGTTAAAGCTTGAGTATCCGCAATCATAATATATGGGGCATAATCACCACTATTTTGGAGCTTTACTCGATTTCTAAGAGAGCCAATGTAGTGACCAACATGTAATTTACCTGTTGGACGATCACCTGTAAGTAATATTTCCTTTGTCATAACTATTCTTCCTTCTTAAATCTTTATACATTAGTTTTTAATAACTTCAATTTTATCAAAAATTAAGCTAAGATTAAACTAGCTATGAGATTACATTAGTTAGAAGGCTAAAAATGTGCAATAATTTTAAAATACCTAAACTCAAAACAATCGAAAATTATTTAAAAAATGATTTAAATCTACCTTTAATTAAATCTGACTTTCAAATTAAAACTCAAAATATCTTTCCCAAAACTGCTGCTCCAGTTTTACTATTTAATGACAATAAACTTCTTCTGCAGCCCAAATTATGGGGTTATCCAAGTCCATTTGATTTAAACAAACCTGTTTTTAATGCACGAATCGAAAGATTTTATGAAAAACGCTCATCAATGTGGGATAAGTCATTTGCTCGTCAAAGATGCATTATTATCGCTGATGAATTTTTTGAAACTAGCAAAGAAAAATATCGCTTTGAAAATAAAAATTATCATGAAAAATATGCCTTTCGTGATCCAGAATACCCATTAACTTTAATCGCTGGGATTTATGATAAAGATAAATTTGCAATGGTTACAACTGCTCCTAATTCTTACATGATGCCAATCCATAATCGAATGCCATTATTACTTAAGCCTGCAGAAATTCGCCAATGGCTCTTTCAAAATTTTACCAGTTTAATTAATCGTGAAAATTTTGACTTAGCAGTAAAGAAATTACCCCATGAAAATAATTTGGCATAATTTTTCAATTCATGATAGAATATAGAGGCAATGCGGGTATAGTTAAATGGTAGAACGTCAGCTTCCCAAGCTGAAGATGCGGGTTCGATTCACGCTATCCGCTTATATAAAAAAGATGATGAACAAATTTTGTTCATCATCTTTTTCTTTTAAGTCATAATTACTAATAAAACACCATTTACAACAGATAGATATATTGGCATCCATATTGTTTGTGTGTATAAGTAGGACCATGCAAACATTGCCCCAAAGGCAATATCTATAACAAACAATGGGATTGACATTTGAAAGTTTAAAATACTGAATAAAATTCCTGACGTAAACATTCCAACTACTGCGATTGCTGGCACACTTCGTCTAAATGCATAATTGAATAAAAATCCAATTGTCAAAAATTGTTGCAAAATTGGCAAAATAATTCCAACAGCTACAATCAAAAACCAAAACATGGGAATGGACTCATGTTTTAAGTATTCAATCTGAAAACCATACCAACTAATTTTATTATAAGCTTGAAGCCATGAAACTCCAATTCTGCCTGCTACAACCAGAATCGTTAAACCAATTGTTATTGCATAATCACCTAACCACGGCATTACAAAATCTCGCTCAAAGAAGCGCTGTTCACGATTAAAGCGATAAATATAAAATAAAAGCACCATCGCTGCAATTAATCCAAATAAGATTATGTCCCATATTCTAAGCGGTGATTTCATAGTAACTAATTTAACTACACCAGCAGCCATTAAATAGCCAATAAAATATACAGCATAGCGAATCAGATTACCTTCTCTTGATTCTGGCGTATTCAAAAACTTCACTCCTAAAATTGTATATATCCTACAAATTCCATATTATAACAAAAAAAGCCATATTTAGGAATTATCATATTGATTTTTCCTATTTCACTTCAACTACTTTTACCTGATAACTGCCAGCTGGTGCTTCAACTGTTACTGTCGTACCAGCTGTTTTTTTCATAATTGCACTCCCAAGCGGTGAATCAAAAGATACCTTATTTTCTGCTAAATCAGCTTCCATTCTTCCCACAATACGATATTCTTCAGTTTCATCATCATCTTCAAATTTTAAAACTGCAACTTTTCCTAAATCTACCTTGCCATCATCTTTTGCTTTGATTACTTCTGCATACTTTAATTGCTTGCCCAAATAACGCAAACGGCTTTGCAAATGACCTAAATCACGTTTAGCTTCAGTATATTCTGTATTTTCAGATAAGTCTCCCATTGAACGAGCTTGTTGCAAAATTTTAATTCTACGTGGTCGGTCTTTTTTTAAACGTTCAATCTCATCTTCAATTTGTTTATAACCTTCTGGGGTCATTTTTTGATAATAAACCATTTTTACCTCCAATTAGCACTATCTATTTTTAAGTGCTAAATACTTTATTTTTTATTCTATCCTACTACAATAGTCTGTGTAAGGAGAAATAAATCTTCTAATATTATTTGAAAGGAAGTTATTAATTTATGGCAAACGAAATGATGAATCGTCATAATGATGTTTTTGATGCAATGAACGATTGGTTTGGTTTTCCAAGAAACTTCTTTGACGATAAAGTTGCCAACATCATGCAAGCTGATCTTTCAGAAACTGATAAAGACTATATTGTAACTCTTGATATGCCAGGTTTTGACAAAAACAAAATTCATTTAAACTACCAAGATGGAATTTTAAGCGTTTCTGGTACAAGAAAATTCGAAAATAATGAAACCGCTAAGAATGGCGATGTAATACACAAAGAAAGAAGCGAAGGACATGTTTCTAGAAGCTTCAGATTACCAAATGTAGTTGCAAATAAGATTCATGCAAAGTATGATGATGGTGTATTGACTATTACTTTGCCTAAGCAAAATGCAGAGGAAAATAATAGTTCAATTCAAATTGATTAACTTATAATAATTGCAAGAAGTCCACATAAGTTATTCAATAATAATTCTCTATTGAAGGCAGGTTCTTTATTGAACCTGCTTTTGTTTTGGACTAAAATGAAAGGTAATATAAAATAATATTAAAAAGGAAGTTTTCTTATGGCACATAAATTAACCTTGCAAGAAATCGAAAAGTTTTCTCAAGACTTTAACAAAAATCCTGAGAACCATGTCATTGCACGTGCTGCTCAAAAAAGTGGTGTTTTAGCAGCGTCTTATAATGATCGTGTTCAGAGCAAATTAACGCGAGTTTTCTCAACAGAACTTGATACCGATAATGTTACTAATCAAAAACACTCAGGCCGGTGCTGGTTATTTGCGACTTTAAATGTACTTCGTCATGAATTTGGCAAAAAATATAAAGCAAAGAACTTTACTTTCTCACAAGCTTACAACTTCTTTTGGGACAAAATTGAACGAGCAAATATTTTTTACAGCAATATCATTGAAACTGCTAATAAACCTCTTGATTCACGTGAAGTTAAGGCTCATTTAGATTTTGCTGGAGCAGACGGTGGACAATTCCATATGGCAGCTTCCTTAGTTGAAAAATACGGAGTAGTGCCTTCTTATGCAATGCCAGAAACTTTTAATACCAATGATACTACAGGCTTTAGCAACGCACTCAAAGATAAACTTAAAAAGGATGCTTTAGTTTTACGTAAATTAATTCAAGATGGAAAAACAGCAGAAGCAGAAAAATTACGTAATAAGTTTTTAAGTGAAGTTTATCGTATGACAGCAATTGCTGTAGGTGAGCCACCAAAGCATTTTGACTTAGAATATCGTGATGATGAAAAGAATTATCATTTAGATAAAAATTTAACTCCAATTGAATTTTTCCATAAATACTTAAACGATGCGAATTTAGATAATTACGTTGTTTTAACAAATGCTCCTGACCATGAATATGATAAACTCTATGGCCTTCCTGCAGAAGACAACATTGAGGGGCAATATCGCATTAAATTATTAAATGTTCCAATGGAATACTTAACTCAAGCTTCAATTGCTCAATTAAAAGATGGTGAGGCTGTTTGGTTTGGAAATGATGTTTTGCGCCAAATGGATCGTAAAACTGGTTATCTTGATACTAATTTATATAAACTTGACGATTTATTCCATGTAGACCTAAAAATGAGTAAAGAAGATCGACTAAAAACTGGTGCAGGTGAAGTTTCACATGCTATGACTTTAGTTGGAGTTGATGAAGATAACGGTGATATTCGTCAATGGAAAGTTGAAAACTCCTGGGGCGATAAGTTGGGAGCAAAGGGTTATTTTGTAATGAATAATGATTGGTTTAACGATTATGTCTATGAAGTGGTTGTTCACAAGAAGTATTTAACTGAGGAACAAAGAAAAATTGCAGAAGGTCCAATTACTGATCTTCCAGCTTGGGATTCTTTATCATAATTATTTCCCAGGAAATAAAAAACTCTGCACAAAATGCAGAGTTTTTTTGTCTATTCATAACTTTTAGCTACTTGCCTATAACGTTCTACTTCATCATCACTGCAACGAACAAAATGTCCTGGAGTAATTTCATGTAGGGTTCGTTTTTTACCGTCATTTTCTTCTTTTTCAGCATCATAATCAATTCGCTGACGGCTTCTTTCAATTTCTGGATCAGGTACTGGGACCGCCGAAATCAAACTCTTAGTATAATCATGAAGTGGTCTATCATAAACATCATCCGCTGATCCTACTTCTAATAATTTACCAAAGTGCATAACACCAATTCTATCTGAAATAAATTTAACCATTGATAAATCATGGGCAATAAATAAATAAGTAAGTCCACGCTTTTTTTGTAATTCAATCATTAAATTCACAACTTGAGCTTGAATAGAAACATCAAGTGCAGAAATTGGCTCATCAGCTACAATAAACTTAGGTTCAACAGCTAATGCTCGAGCAATACCGATTCTTTGACGCTGACCACCAGAGAATTCATGAGGAAAACGGCTAGCATGGTTTTTATTAAGACCAACGGTTTCAAGAAGCTCTTCAACGCGCTGACGTCTTTGCTCTTTGTTTTTGACTAATCCATGAATATCAAGACCTTCTGCAATAATATCTTCAACGGTCATTCGTGGATTAAGAGAAGCATAAGGGTCTTGGAAAATCATCTGTGCATCACGTCTAAACTTAAGTTTATCATCGCGCTTTTTTAAATTTTCAACATTTTTTCCTTCAAAAATCACTTCACCACTAGTCGGTTTATATAATTGTAAAATGGAACGACCAGTTGTGGTTTTACCAGAGCCAGATTCTCCTACTAGCCCAAAAGTTTCACCTTCATAAATATCAAAACTAACATCATCAACAGCCTTAGTAATTTCACGTCCATTTTTAAAGTATTGTTTTAGATGCTTTACTTCCAAAATTTTCTTTTTTTCTGGCATAAAATCCTCCCTAGCTGTTAGTATTATAGCCTTCTTGCATCAATTTAAATTTCTTCCAACGTCTTTGAATTTCTTCAGGAGGTGTCACTTTCGGAGCTCCTGGTGCTAAAAGCCAAGTAGCTGCATAATGAGTATCTGACACTTTGAAAAGAGGGGGTTTTCTTTGAACATCAATTTTCATTGCGTAACGATTTCTTGGCGCAAACGGATCACCTTTTGGTGGATCAAGTAAATCTGGAGGAGTTCCCGGAATTGATTCTAAGGTATTACTCTCTAGAGTTGGCATTGAATTGATTAGCCCCCACGTATATGGGTGTTGTGGATTATAAAAAATGTCATCTACTGTACCATATTCCATAAACTCACCAGCATACATTACAGCAACTCTATCTGCCATACCGGCTACTACACCTAAATCGTGAGTAATAAAAATAATAGAAGTTTTTACACGCTTTTGCAAATCTTTCATTAATTCCAAAATTTCAGCTTGAACTGTTACATCAAGGGCAGTAGTAGGTTCATCGGCAAGCAAAATTTCTGGTTCACAAATAAGTGCAATTGCAATCACGATTCTCTGTCGCATCCCTCCAGAAAATTGGTGCGGATATTGATTAATTCTCTCTTCAGCCTTAGGAATTCCTACTGCCTTCATCATTTCCAAAGCTTTTGCCCAAGCCTCTTTTTTAGACACTCCCTTATGTTTAATCAAAGGCTCAGCAATTTGTTGCCCAATTTTCATAGTTGGATCAAGTGAGGTCATTGGATCCTGAAAAATCATTGCAATTTCATTACCACGAATATGTTGCCATTCTTTTTCAGATAAATCTAACAAATTCTTTCCATGGAAATTAATTTCTCCACCCATAACTTGAGCATTTCTTGCTAAGAGTCCAATGATAGAACGAGTAGTAACTGATTTACCTGATCCCGATTCACCAACAATTGCTAAAGTTTCACCTTCATTCAAATGAAACGATACATTCCGAATAGCCTTAACTTCACCAGCATAAGTATGGAAATCAATTTTTAAATCTTTTACATCTAATACCCTTTTTGGCATCGGATACACCCTCCTATCTTTGGCCTCTTGGATCAAAGGCATCACGCAAACCATCACCTAATAAGTTGAAAGCAATCATTAAAATACACAAAATAATTGCTGGATACCACATTTGGTATGGTAAAAATTGGAAATTCTTTTGTCCTTCATTAAGAAGTACTCCTAGTGAAGTTTCTGGTGCAGAAATACCAATACCAATAAAGCTCAAGAATGCTTCAAAGAAAATAGCTGTTGGAATAGTATACATTGTTTGAATGATAATAATACTAGAAAGATTAGGCACTAAGTGCTTAATGGCAATCTCCCAAGGAGATTCTCCAAGAGATTGAGCCGCTAATACATATTCTTCATTCTTTAAACTTAAGGTTTCGGCTCTAACTTGCCTTGCCATAGTTGTCCAACTAGAAATTGCAATAGCTAAGATAATTGAAGTAATTCCTGGCTTTAATACAACTAACATTAAAACCACAATAATTAAGTTAGGAACTGATGAAATAATTTCAATTATCCGCTGCATCACATTATCGACTCGGCCACCTTTCCAGCCAGATATGATTCCATAAGCAACTCCAATTGTTAAATCGAAAAATGCAGCTACTAAAGCAACAATTAAAGAAATTTTAGTACCATAAATAATTCTTTGACCCAATGGACGACCTAAATAGTCAGTTCCTGCTAAGAAATATTTATCTTTTGGTACACCGTTTTGAGCATAAGCATCAACCCATTGACCATTCTGTTTAATTTTTCCATTTAAACCATTAATTGCATCAAGTCCAGGAACTTTAGCAGGTAAATTAGCATATTGCGGATGTGATTTAACTAACGTGGATTTATTAATGAACGGGGTTGAGCCAAAAGCAACAATTACCATCAAAATAACAATGATTGCTGAAAGCATGGCTGCTTTTCTTTGCTTAAATCTTAACCAAACATTTTGCCCAAAAGATAATGATGGTCCAGCAATATTTTCGCTATCTTGAGCTTCGTCTTTGGTTAAAGGTTCAAAAGCATCTGGACTAAGTTTTAAATCTTTTTCATCCATGTTTTAAGCCTCACTTTCAGTTAGTCTAATTCTTGGATCAATCAATCCATAGATAATATCAGTAATAAGCAAAATCACAACTAATCCAATACAGTAGACCATTGTAATTCCCATAATAGTTGGATAGTCATTAGTTAAAATTGACTTAACAAATTGTTCCCCGATTCCTGGAACATTAAAAATATTTTCAATAACCATAGAACCAGTCATAAGTGCTACAGCATAAGGACCAATTAAAGTTACAAGTGGAATCATTGAATTACGCATAGCGTGTTTTCTAATAACTTCCATTCTGCTGAGTCCTTTAGCTTTTCCAAGTTCAATATAATCGCTACTTAAAGTATCAACCATACTAGTTCTAATAAATCGAGCAGTTTCAGCAAGTGGTCCTACAGCTAAAGCAATCGTTGGCATTATTGTTTGACTGAATTGACCCCAGCCAGCAATTGGAAACCAACCTAATTTAAGTCCAATATAATATTGTAAAAGTACTGCTAAAACAAAGTTAGGAACTGATTTACCAATAATTGAAACTACAGTTGCTGTTGAATCAACCCACGTACCTTGTTTCATTGCAGCAATTGCCCCAACAATTACTCCAAGTACTACTCCAACAATCAAAGCTTGTAGACCTAATTGGACAGATGCTCCTAATCGAGCACTAATTAAACTAGAAACCGGTTGGTTGCTGTATTGAAATGAGGTACCAAAATCCCCATGGAGCATTCCTGTAATATAGATAAGATATTGTTCCCAAACAGGTTTATTTAAACCGTATTGCTCATTCATTATGTGCAATTGCGTCGGCGTCATCTTCGCTTCGTTAGCATATGGTGAACCCGGCATTAATTTCATTAAAAAGAAAGTAACCGTAGCTACAATGAACAAAGTGAGGATCATATAAAATACACGTTTTAATAAGTACCTAGCCATATAACTTCCTCAATTTCATATTAATTTTCATTATAAATTTTAATGTTTTTCTTATTATAGCAAAAATAATTGAAATATCTAGTATTAAATTAAAAAAATAAGAGAAAAAATTAAATTTTTCTCTTATTTTTTAGTATATTAATTATTATTTTTCTAATCTTTGCATATATTACTTACTTATAGTTAGGAGCATCTTTAGTAATTTGAACATCGTGTGGATGTGACTCGCGAAGACCGGCACCAGTAATTTTAACAAATTGTGCATTTTCAATTAATTCTGAAATATTAGCCGCACCAACATATCCCATACCTGAGCGAAGACCACCATCAATTTGGAAAATTACGTCAGAAACATCACCTTTATAAGCTACTCTTGCTTCAATTCCTTCAGGAACTAATTTATTAGCTTCATTAACGCCACCTTGGAAATAGCGATCGCTTGAACCATGAGATTGTGCCATTGCACCAACTGATCCCATTCCACGATAAGCCTTAAATTTTCGACCGTTATCTTCAAATAATTCGCCCGGAGCTTCAGTAGTTCCTGAGAACATTGAACCGAGCATTACAGCATTTCCCCCTGCAGCTAAAGCCTTAACAACATCTCCAGAATATTTAATACCACCATCAGCGATAATTGGCTTGTGGTATTCACGAGCTGCACTAGCTGCATCATAAATTGCAGTAATTTGCGGAACCCCGACTCCAGCAACAATTCTAGTTGTACAAATTGAACCTGGTCCAATTCCAACTTTTACAACATCAACACCTGCATCAAAAAGTGCGCGCGTTGCATCTCCTGTAGCAACATTTCCTGCAATTAAAGTTACATCAGGAAAATGATCTCTAATTTCTTTAATCTTGCGCAAAACCCCAGCAGAATGTCCATGAGCTGTATCAATTACAATTGCATCAGCACCAGCTTCTAAAAGCGCTTCTGCTCTTTCAAAAGTATCACTAGTTACACCAACAGCAGCTGCAACGAGCAATCTATTTTCACTATCAACCGCAGCATTTACCGCACTTTGTGGCACCATAACACTTTTTACATTTGCAACTTCGCCAGCTTGGGCTTGAATAGACATATTCTTATGAACTACGCCAAGACCGCCTTGAAGAGCCATTGCAATGGCCATTGCGCCTTCTGTAACAGTATCCATACCAGCACTGATAAGTGGAATATGTAACTGTAAATTATCAGCTAATTTTGTACTTAAATCTACTTCATTTGGTAAAACATGACTTTCAGCTGGAATTAATAAAACATCATCGAAAGTTAAACCTTTCTTAGCAAACTTTGTTTCCCAATTAGACATTGAAATGACTCCTCTTTTCTTAAAAATATTTAAATTATCTAGATTTTACTCGCTTAAAAGAAATTGGTCAAGAGGTCAACTAAAAAAAGAATCAACCGCCTTCTTGCAGTTGATTCTTAAATATTTCAATTAGTTTCCAGAAACATAAGCTTCTTTAAAGTTGTAGTTTGCACCCGCAGCATTATAAACAATACCCTTAATATTTGGACGAACTAACCATGCTTCAGTCTTATAGTAAAGTGGAGTTACACCTTGATCTTTAAGTAAAAGTTTTTCTGCTTTTACAAGATCAGCATATCTTTGTTCATCATTAGTTGCAGTTTTAGAGTCTGCAATCAATTTATCATATTGAGTGTTTGCCCACTTACCATTATTTTGGGTATTTTTAGAAGTAAACAAATCATCAAATGAAATTGGATCTGCAAAATCTGCACCCCAACCAGTTACAACAATATCAAAATTGCCTGAAGTTGAACGACTTAAGCGAGTTTTAAATGGAACATTTTGAACTCCAACTTTAAGTCCTTTTAAGTTTTCTTCTAATTGACTTTGAAGGGTTTCAGTCGTCTTTTGACCTGCATCAGTATCATCACTCAAAATATCCACTGAAACATTATTTTTACCAAGTTCTTTAAGTGCTTTCTTAAAGAGCTGTTTAGCTTCAGCAGGGTCATATTTAGTATAATTTGTATCAGCAGTCTTTGATGCAAAGTCTTGGTTTTCTACCTTAGTTAAACCAGCTGGAGTTAGTGATTTAGCAGGTTTACTTGAACCACCCAAAGCATCTCCTAAAGCCTTTCTATTAATTGAAAGAGAAATTGCACGGCGAAGATTTGTATTTTGTAAATCTTTATTCTTTTGATTGTATTGTAAGTAGAATGTACTTGCAGTTGGACGAATAGTATAACCATTTTGGTTCTTTAAATTCTTAGTTTGTTGAGAGTCTAAAACTACCGCATCAAGTTTATTAGATTGGTATAAGTTATAAGCTGTTGATGGCGTCTTTTGGACACTGTAATTGATTGCATCAAGCTTAACATCTTTTTTATCCCAATAATTATTGTTCTTCTTTAGCTTCCAAGAAAGGTTAGATCCAGTCCACCCACTTTGAACAAATGGACCATTATAAGCCATATACTTTGAAGCAGTACCATATTTTGAACCATATTTTTCAACAGCCTTTTGTTGTTGTGGGAAAAATAATGGGAAGCCCATTAAAAGTTTAAAGTATGGAATCCGCTTATCTAAACTAACTACTAATTTATTCTTTCCTTCTGCTTTAACCCCTAAGCTAGAGATAGGAGCTTTATTTGATGAAATTTTATCGGCATTTTTAATTCCTTCAAAAAGATAAGCATATTGTGAAGCTGTCTTTGGATCTACTGTTCTGCGCCAAGAATATACAAAGTCTTTTGCAGTAAGAGCACTACCATCTGACCATTTAGAGTCACGTAAAGTAAAGGTCCAAGTTTTACCATCTTTTGAAACTTGAGTCTTAGTAGCTAAAGCATTTTCAACTTTATTATCTTTTCCCAAGCGATAAAGTCCTTCCATTACGTTGTTTAATTGGTTAAAACTAACATTATCAGTTGCCTTTGACATATCCATTGTTGGAATTTCAGCGTTTTCTTCCCAATTAATAGATTTTTTACTTCCTGATGATGAATTGTTAGAGCCACAGGCTGCTAATGCAGCAGCGGAAGCTAATACAGTCGCTCCTGCAGCAAAAAGCTTTGTAAATTTCATAAACATTTCTCCTCTCGATTATGAGAAAAATAATAGACTTTTTAAGTTGTTTATTAGTATAAATTATAATTTTCTCATATGCAAGGAAAAATTTAATTTTATTTTTACTAATATCAAAAAATATGCTCTAGAGTAGTTATCTAGAGCATATTTAAATTTATTAATTTTTTAAGTATTCCATTCTTTAAGAAACTCATCAACAAATTTTTTCATAAAAGCAGTTCGCTTATGAGCCTCTTTTTTAGCACTGTTTGTATTCATTAAATCCTCTAAATTAAAAAGTTTCTCATAGAAGTGGTTAATTGTAGTTTCCTCATGATTACGATATTGCTTATGACTAATTAATTTTTCTGGTTTAATCTTTGGGTCATAGATAAGATTGCCATGTTTACCACCATAAGTAAAAGCCCTGGCAATTCCGATTGCACCTAAACTTTCAATTCTATCAGCATCCTGTACATATTGACCAGATAGAGGCAACTTATAATGATGTTCAATATTTTTAGAAAATGACATATGTTCAATAGTAAACAAAATATCCTGAACTTCTAAATCGACAAAACCTACCTTTTTCAATAGAGCTTTAATTTGTTCAATTACTTTTTGAGGATCATCACATATTTTTTCATCAATTGTATCGTGCAAATAACCAGCTGCCATAATAATTGAAACAATACGGCTATCACTATGAGCATCAGAATAGTCCTGCAAATACATTTTTGAAGCCAAATTAGCAACCCGTTGTCCATGATGAAAATCATGTCCCGTACGCTCATTTTCTAACTGTTGTTTTACAAAATCGACTATTAGTGCTAAATCCATTATTCTACCTCGCTTAAGCCGTTTCCCAGATTTGAACTGGGGACCTCCTCCTTACCACGGCGGTGCTCTACCTCCTGAGCTAAAGCGGCAACTTTATTGTAACAAAAAAGAAGGCATTCAACGAGAATGTCTTCTAATTTTTATATAAAATCGAAAAGTATTTAATTTTGTAAATTAATCCTTTACAACATCCTTAGTGCTAAGCCATTGACTCTTGTTGATCTTAACGATCTTCTTGCCGTGAACTTTCTTAACATCTTTTGCAGTGAAAGTTGAACCCATCTTTACAGTCTTTGAAGTCTTCTTAGCATCCTTGTTGTAAACTGCTACTGTTTGCTTCTTAGTGTCCTTGATAGTAACAAAGATCTTTTCACCTTTTTGAATGCTTGGGTTAGTTGGCATCTCTTGTGCAACACCTAATTTTGGAGCTTCGAAACTAGCCGCTTGAGCAGTAGAAGCAACACCCATAAGACTCATACCAACAACAACACTAGAAACAACTTTTACAAAACCTTTAACGTTCATCATTTTAAATACCTTCGATTCTATTAACTCTTCATTTCCTCTTGACAATTCTATTATATAACATTAGTTATTAAATGCAAGTATTTTTTATAAAAAGTTTTAAGAGGCGAAGTCTTACTCCTGCAAGGGATAAGGGGTTAAAAGTGACAAAAAACAATAACAAAAAATAAAAATAATTTTGTTATTAATAACGTTTTTTAACAAAAAACCACATGGAAATAATCCATGTGGTTAAAAATTATTTTACGTGAACCAAAGTATACTTTCTTTTACCTTTACGGATAATTACATACTTACCATCAAATGCACTGGATGGATCAACTTCAAATTCAAGATCTTGTTGACGATCACCATTAACATAGATTGCACCATTTTTAACATCTTCACGAGCTTGACGCTTAGATGGTTCAATCTTAGTATCAACTAAAAATTCAACAATGTTCTTCTTTTCCTTATCTGCTTCAGCACTTGGTGCAGAACTTAAACCTTGTTCAATTTGCTTAACAGATAAATCTTTGATGTTGCCAGAGAATAATGCTTCGGTAATCATTTGAGCTTCCTTTAAGCCTTCTTCACCGTGAACAAACTTGGTAACTTCTTCTGCTAATCTCTTTTGAGCAGCACGTTTCCAAGGTTCTTTTTCAGTCTTTTCAGCTAAATCTTCAATTTCTTCACGAGATAAGGAAAGTAAAGTACTTAAGATATTTAACTACATCACGGTCATCTTGGTTAATCCAGAATTGGTAGAATTCATAAGGACTGGTCTTTTCAGGATCAAGCCAAACAGCTCCACCAGCAGACTTACCAAACTTGGTACCATCAGCCTTAAGCATTAATGGAATAGTCAAACCAAATGCTGGACGATCTGAACCTTCAAGCTTGTGAATCAAGTCAATTCCGGCAGTAATGTTACCCCATTGATCACTACCACCAATTTGCATTTGAACACCATTATCTTTATTCAAGTGATAGAAATCAATAGCTTGCAAAATTTGGTAAGAAAATTCAGTAAATGAAATTCCATTTTCGAGACGACTAGCAACAACATCCTTATTAATCATGTTATTAACTTGGAAGAACTTACCATAGTCACGCAAGAAATCAAGCAAATTCATCTTACCAAGCCATTCCGCATTGTTGCGAATTTCAAAGTTTTCAGTTCCAAATAACTTCTTCATTTGAGCAGTAAGTTTCTTTTCATTTTCTTTAACTTGTTCTGCTGTTTGAAGAACACGTTCTGTTTTACGTCCAGATGGGTCACCAATTGCTCCAGTTCCTCCACCAATTAAGATTACTGGATGGTAACCTGCAAGTTGAAATCTCTTTAAAATCATAAACGGAATAAGGTGACCAATATGAAGAGAATCACCAGTTGGATCGGTTCCGCAATATAGAGCTAAGTCATCATGATTCTTTAAATATTCGCGTAAACCTTCTTCATCAGTTTCTTGATTAATTGCACCACGCCATTTTAGATCTTCTAAAATATCAAATTTTGCCATATTTTCCTCCAATAAAAAACGCCCCTTGGAAAAAATCCAAGGGACGACTAAAGTATCATTATTAGCCGTGGTACCACCCACGTTCACGCCTTGTGGCGCCTTCTATAGCTGATAAGGAAGCTACTCCAAGTTGTATTTCACAAAATTAGCCTGCCTGACTCACACCATACTGTCAGTTCTCTGAACTCTGAACTAATTTGTTACTTCGATAATATGATGATACTTAGTTTTTATAAAATAGTCAACCTAAAAACAAAAAGCCGATTCTTTTGAATCGACTTAATTTGTTTAACGATAAAAGCCAGCTGCCTTTAATCCATATGCATCTCCAGCAGTCATATCATATTGAACAGCTTCATAATCATTCAATAAGGCACGTTGTTCTGAAGTTAAAGTCTTAGGGTCCACTTTCTTACCTTTTTGATCAATAAGTTCAAATCCTTTATCACCATCATAGTTAATAGTAATTGCAGGAAGCTTCTTATGAACTTCAGTCAAAAGTGCTTGGTAAGGGGTTACCTTAGAGTTAGTTTGTTCAAGCATTAAAGCAATGAAATCACTAGTATTTACAAAGTTAGTCTTATTAGTAAGTTTGGCTTTGGCACCATGTTCACGTGCATACTTATTTGAATAAATAAAGTAACGAGTTGAGTGCATTTCTACAGGATACTTAGCAGTGTAACTTTGTGACAAAATACTTGGGTAGTGGTCACCATAGAAGACAATTGTAATTGGCTTATTAATCTTATCAATCTTACCAATAAATTCCTTCACAGCTTGATCAGTGTATTGGACACCCTTAATATAAGTTGCCATCTGTTCTTTAACAGCGCCACTCTTGAACAAGTCACCAGAAATCTTACCCATGTATTCATTCTTAGGGTACCAATCATTATATGGCATGTGGTTTTGAATAGAAATCAAGTTAATAAATTGACCGCCCTTTTCAGAATTAATCTGACGAAGGCCATTAGCATAAGTAGTAAAATCTGAATTATAGCTACTCTTGCCAAGCTTCTTTTGTGCGATAATCTTGTATTTAGAACCTAAGTATTCAAATTTATTAAACTTAAATCTCTTATAATCTTCAACTCTTGAATAGTAAGTACCAATAAATGGGTGAACTGCTGACTTGTAGTCAAAGTTCATACCGATGGTTGGATAGAACTTATATCTCGGTACAACTTGAACATAAGGAGTCAAAGTTGATCTAAACATCCCCATATTAAGTCCTGTCAAAGTTTCCCATTCCATATTGGCAGTACCACCACCATAGCCTGCACTAAGCATATTACCGTAAGTAGCACGCTTTTGCATTGATTGAATAAACTTAACTGGATTTGGAACTGATTTATCAATCTTGATGGTTGGGAAAGTATATGGATCAACAAAACTTTCACTCAAGTTAAAGACAACTGTTTGATCTTTAATGTTGTTCTTTCTTGTTTTATTAATTTCATCAGCTAACTTCTTATACTTATCATTTAAGTGATTAATCGTAGATTCTGAATAATTTTCTGGCTTATTCATAATCTGTAAATCAATATAGTTCAAGAAGTTTAATACTGGACCATTGATTTGAATATCACGTTCAGGATTTCTAAATGATTGCTTATTGTCAAAACCACGATTGATGTGATAAATAAGTCCACCATCATGGTTAAAGCGAGCTGGAGTTAAGAAAAGCAATACACTAAGAAGTGCCCAAATTCCTCTTCTCTTCCAGGAGCCTTTTTTCTTGATTGGAAACTTAATTTCAAGAAATACACAAATTGCAATAATAAGTATTAATGCAATAGCAATCATTATTAGCTTTTGCGCACCAACCATTGGAGCTAATGTCTTAAAGTTAGCTGCTTCACTTAATTCACTTGGATAGATTGGTTCACCACGAAGGTCGAGCTTGATTTTATTAGCAATCGCCCAGCCAATAGTGATTACACTAACTAAAATAGTAGAAGTCCAGTAGCGAGTTGTAATAAAGTAGAAAATTGAGAACATCGCATCAAGAAAGATTGTTGTTAAAACAATAGCAAAGAATCTTGTTCCCAATAAAAAGATAACTGCATTGATATCAGTAGCAGTAGTAATTTGGATTCTTAAGTTATCAGACTCAATTAAGAAAGAAGTAAAACTTAAGATATAGAACCAACCCCAAGTCATTAACTTAACTCGGTGTTCATAAGCCCAGTGCTTAAAGCTATTCCAAGTAGCTAGGATAATATCAGCTAAATCATCATACTTATTTAAAAATAGAACTGCATGTCTAAATGGCTTAATTCTAAATAAGAATTTTTCATAAATCTTAGTTAAAAGAAGGCAAACAAGCATCATTAAAATAAGCATCAAAAGCTTATTAAACCCAGCACTTCTAGTAATAGGATATGGGGTCATAAAACCTGTAGCAATTGGAGCTTGCATGAAGATAATTACTGGGATAAAGTAGCGCATTTCTTGCTTAGTAAATGACAAAATCGTCTTTTTAAAAATCAAAAATGCTGTAATAACCATTACAACCATAAATGGAGAAGTTGGATTATTCAAAAATTGACGATTCCAGAAACTAATGCTTCTGCCTGAAAGAACTTGATACCAATAAACCCCGTTAAAGCCAGCTACACCGACTAAGACGATTACAAATGATACAATTCCTCCAAGAAATGTCCATTTAAAGATTTTAGAAGAGATTTTTTCTCTTGCTAAAAACATCCCCCAAGCAAAATATAAAATCAAATACATGCCATAAATTGAATAATTAAATAGCATAGTACCTGCACTTGTTGCAAAACCAACAATAGTTAAAGTGCATAAAATTAATAGATTTTGTTTAGAAGTAAGCTTACGCTGCAAATCATATAAATATGGTTGAGCTAAAATACTAAAGACCAATCCTGCAAGCAATACAGAAGTACTTGTCAAAATCGGGAAAAATACTCCCCAAAGTCGCCACATATTAAAACGACCTGGAAATCTAAAGAAGTACACTAAATATTGTAAAACTAATGTTACAACAGCCAAGATCCAAAATCTAAAGGCTTCACTTGGATGTACTTTTTTCTTACTATATACCGCACCAAAGACCATAGGTACTAAAATAAGTGTGGCATTTTCTAGCATTTTTGGCATAAATCTGAGTAAACTTCCAAGCGGCAATCTTCCCATACTGCTACCAAAGTTATAAGCTTCAGTCAGCATTAGAAAAGTTGCTGCAGCAAGACAAAGAAATTGCCAAAATGATAGTGATTTTTTGGTTTTATTTTCACTCATAGTTCTAATCTATGTCCTTACTATTAATTTCCCTTTCACCATTACTTCTTTATACCCAATTTTTTCTTAATTGAGTACAAAATATCGACTCTCTTGCCTCGTCCCATGAAAAAATCAACAATATCATGACGAAACTTAAAAATCATAATAACAGTAATAATACAAAAGATGATTCCAGCAGTTAAAGACTGCGTAAATTCATACATGCTAAATAGTACCATAAATATGAGTGGGGGAATCGTTAAATTTTGCATAATTGCTGTTAAGACTAATGCAATAAGGACTGTAATAAGTCCTGCTTTCCAATCATAGGCTAGTGCTACCAAAATTGATACAGCTACACCTTTACCACCTTTAAAGTGGTTCCAAATTGGAAAACAATGCCCTAACATAAGTCCTAAACCAGTATAAGCTATGTAAACCTTTCCAGGAAACAAGAAATAAACAATTAATAACGCAATAGCTGTTTTTAACAAGTCACCTACACAAGTTAAGATACCCCATTTTTTGCCAAAAACAGCTCCCATATTAGCTGTACCGGGATTACCTGAACCATATTGGGTAGGATCAAGATGTAAAACAAAGCGTCCGATAATCATTGCAAATAAGAAATTTCCAAATACATACCCTATCAAGATACTCCAAATCGGTGCCATTAATAATCACCTTCTTCAGTATAATCATCATAAATTTTATACTTTTGTGTTTTAGTACTGGTAAAACTAAACCCATCAGCTACATTACGCTGATTTTGATAAGTTTCATTATTGTTTACTACTTCTTGCTGGAGTCCAAGCTCTTTTCTAACATAATCTGAAACTCTTTGTAATTCTTTTGTTGGCTGAACTTGATAAGAAGCACCATCAATTTCAACACTATAGCCATGAAGATAATCACTTTTAGAGCTGTTTGCACATTTACGATAATTCATCGCAATTTGTTGCAGAGCGCTAAATGGCAAATTAGTACGCACATTCCCTGAAACTGATTCTAGAATTGAATCCAAATTTGATAATGAACTTACTGAAACAGCTTTCTGAATCAAAGTAGTAATTACTTGTCTTTGACGCTTTTGTCGACCGTAATCACCCTCAGGGTCATCATAACGCATTCTAGAATATGCTAATGCACCAGCGCCACCCATATGAGTTGTTTGACCCTTTTTAAACCTATAGCCGCCATATTCAAAGCTTAAGGTAGGTTTTACATCAATGCCACCAACATAACGTATCATTTTCATTATGCCGCCCATATTCACAACGGCATAATATTTAATTGGCACATTAATCAATTTAGAAACACTTGCCATCGCCATTTTCGCCCCACCAATAGAATAGGCTGCATTTATTTTTTGAACCTCAAATTTTGAAGCCCCTACCATCTGAGCCATCGTATCACGAGGAATAGACATTAGCGAATAGCGTTTCTTTTTTGGATTAACAACCGCTAATATCATTGTGTCAGTATTTCCCATTTTCTCAGTTCTATTGAGCGCACCAGTATCAGTACCCATTAAAAGAACAGCAAAATTCTTTTTTCCATTAAATTCTCCACTCTTAATTTCAACTCTATTGCTTGGATCGTAGGTTTGGTCAACCGCATTTTTAGCTTTAAAATAAACATAAGCTGAATAACTTGCTGCAATTACTACAACGATTGCAACAATACTTACTATCCAAGACAAAACATGTTTCTTTTTATTATCTTCTGAATGAAGTTGGACGCGACTTACGTCTGGTTTTTTATTATTCCGCATTTTTATACCCTATTAATTTTATTAACAGTTAAATATTATAACAAAAAAGCAAGCCACCATAGGTTTGCTTTTGTTTTCTTATTAAAATCGTTACATTTCCTTAGTTAAGTGTCAGTATTAATTCAAAATTCTGAGAATTTTTCCCTTTCAAACTGAGTTCATCAGTTGAAGCGATAATAGTATTATCAGAATCAGATAAATTAAAATTCGTAGATGCAATCTTTAATTCATGATTATTAATTCCAGTTAGAGTTAACTGATTAATACCTTTGTCTAGTTGCCAACCCTTTAAGACTAGAATTAGCAAGCCCAAAGAAAATGGCATCTCTTTATGTGAATTATTTTTCAAATAAAAAGATACATTTAACTGATTCCCTTCGAGTGCATAAGTTAGAACCACTTCGAAGTGATATGGAAAACTGCGATAGCTTTCCTCAGTATCGATTAAAGTAAGACTGACGCGACTATCACCCTTATCTACGACTGTCCAAGGTAAATCTAGCGCCCAGTTTTTCTCTTGGTCAATTGCTGGAAAAGCAACTGCCACCTTCTCTTGCTTATCACTATTTTTAAGATAATCAAACTTATCATGCTGATTGGCAAGGTTGACTAACCTTGCACCATTCTCATCCACAGAGACTTGCAAGAGAGAATTTTCAATTGTTTGCATAATGTTCTCCCAACTTTTCCCCTTTTTGAAAATAGCACTTATAGGGGTTAAATGTCAATTTTCTAATAGAGGACTTTATCTTCTCCTTCTTACAGCGACAATAATTACACTAAAAATATTTATTTCAATAAAAAACGCGCTTTTTACTAAAGCGCGCATAAATTGTCAAATTTGATAATCGATTCTATCACGAAATGCTTCTGTTAAATCAGCTGATACCTTTGCTACAAATGAGCCATCATCAGCTGTTTTAATATCGTTTGGATCGCTTGCATCTGGCAACTTTTCCTTATTGTAAAGACGACTAGCCAAAGTATCAGCTGCCATCTTCATTGCCTCTCTTAAGCCTTCTCCTTCAGTAATTGCACCTTTAACATCTGGAAAACTGATCACATAAATATCATGTTCCAGTGGCTTAAAAATAGCTGGATAAGTTACAATTCTATGATCCAATTATATTCCCCCTATCATAAAAATAACCTTTACTCTATGTTCATTATATACCTAAAACAAAAAACTCGACCAAAAAGGTCGAGTTTTTTATTGATGAACTATTAATTAGTCGTCAAGCTTTTCCTTGTTAACAACATCCAAGTTTTCGTCGAATGTGTAAACAACTGGTTCACCAGTCTTCATTTCTAAGTCCATGATGTCATCATCAGAGATGTTTTCAATGTACTTAGTTAAAGCACGAAGTGAGTTACCGTGTGCAGCAATAATAACGTTCTTGCCGTCAAGTAAATCTGGAGCAATGTGATCTTCCCAGAATGGCATTACACGATCTAAAGTAACGTGTAAGTTTTCTGCCTTAGGAACGATATGTGGATCAAGATTTGCGTAACGACGGTCATGTGCTTGACTGTATTCGTTATCGTCATCAATAGCTGGTGGCAAAACATCGTATGAACGACGCCAAATGTGAACTTGTTCGTCACCGTACTTTTCAGCAGTAGCCTTCTTGTTTAAGCCTTGAAGAGCACCGTAGTGACGTTCGTTTAAGTCTCCAAGTCTTAGTTTCAGGAATCCAAAGTTGGTCACTTTCTTCAAGTGCATAGTGCAAAGTCTTGATAGCACGAGTTAATCAATGAAGTGTAAGCTTGATCAAATTCAAGACCGTGTTCCTTAATTAAACGACCAGCCTTTTTAGCTTCTTCAACACCTTTTTCTGAAAGGTTAACATCAACCCAACCAGTAAATTGGTTAGAAAGGTTCCATTCACTTTGACCGTGACGAATTAATACTAATTTAGACATGAAATATCTCCTTTAAAAATTCAATGTTTCAACAAATATTCTACCACAATCTAGGAAAATGAGCAGAAAAAAACAGTCTTAAAAAATGGTAAACTAATAATGTAAGCCTTTTAATTTTCAAGAAAGAAGATAAAACATGGAAAAACAAATAAAACTTGATGGTGGAAGCCTATCAATTGACGTATTAAATGCAATTTTTGAAACTATTCCCCAGGAAATGGACGTCTTAGACGAAAATGATGTAGTTGTATGGTCATCAATGAATAAGGATCGTTTATTTAAACGTACCGAAAAAGATATTGGCAAAACTGTTTATGAAGTTCATCCAGGCCACAGTCAAAATCATGTAAAGGCTGTTTTAAAGCAAATGCATGATAATAAAAGAAAAAATCTTTCAATTATGATCCATAAGAATGGCATCCCTGTTAATATTTCTTTTTATAGTCTCCATAATAAGCAAGGCAAATATATCGGCTGCATTGAAGTAACTCAGCCGGTAGAGAATTTACAAGTCAGCGGCAGTAAGCTGCGCAATATTTTAAATATTATTAAAAAGCATTAATTTTGCTCTATATTTTTCATTTTTAAGATGAAAAGCTTATACTAGCTTTAGTTTTTAAAAATCGAGGCAATATTTATGAAAAGAAAATTCAAATTATTTACTGAATTATTTTTAGGTTTAATTTTAATATTAATACTTTCAGCTTGTTCCACTTCTAAATCAAAAACAAGCGCTCTACCTAAAGCTCAAACTATATTATCCACTGCTCAAAACACTAACTTAAATTCTTTGCAAGCAACTTGGGCTCAAACTAATTCCAACAAGCAAACAGAACAAAAAGCTCTAGTTAAATATACTAAAAAGCCATTAATAATGTATGTGGATTTTTCTACCCCATCTAATCGGTATAAAATGTGGATCAATAATAAAACTAACTATATCCAAATGCATGGTACGGCTACTAATAAATGGTTTAAAACTAAACTTACTGATGCGTCTTCATATAGTCAATTAGCTGATAGTATCGCTAAAAATGCTTTGCTTAATTTTGACGATTCAACTGCCAAACTATTTAAAGTCAAAAAAACGACTAGCGGTTATTCTCTAACTTATAAAGGGTCAAATAAAGAAATTTGGAATATAATTAAACAAAATTCTAGTCTAACTTCTACAATTGGAGTAGACTTTTCTAGCGCAAAACCAATCAACAGTACAATAACTATCAATACAGATAAAAATTATAAATTAACTAACTTAGCAGTTTCAGCCAAATACAAAATTCAAAACAAAATCAAAACACTATCAATGAATGTGGATAAAATTAATAAATTAGGTAAATTGAAAGTTCCATCTTCAATAACTAAAAATGCAGTAAACTTAGAAAAAACTAAATAATTTTTGAAAAAGTCACTATCTTTAATAAAGAAAGCGACTTTTTAAGTTACAATATAAGTGTAAATAATAAGGAAAAGAGAAAGTAGAATCAAATGAAATTCAAGAAAATTTTTATTGCAATTAGCTTAGGAGCAGCTTTAGTATTAGGTGGCTGTTCACAACAAAAAAAGGCAGCAGAGCCTATTTTAACTAAAAATCAGGTCATCAAAAAGACACAACAAACTTTCAAAAGTGGACAAATCATTCAATCTATTCGCTTATCTACCGATACATCAAGTCAATTGGTATCGGCAAATGCCAGTTTTGGTGGAGAGCCAACTATTTTTCATATTAACAATGAAACCAGTAGCAAAGGTAAAACCCAAAATACTGAAGAATGGGTCAATGCTAATAATGTGTACTTAAATGGCCGAAGCACATGGTACAAGACTAATTTTGAAAAGCTTAGCGGTCACTCTTATGCAGAGCTTTTAGATGCTGTAATAAATAATCAAACAATGATGAATCCTGATGATAAATTATTAAAAGCTTTTAAAATGACTCGAAAGAAAAATACTTATACTTTAACTGCAACTATTAAAGACAAATCTATTATGAAAGATGCTGCAGATCCTATTTTTTCAACAACTGCTCAAAGTGCTGAACAAGAAAAAGTGTTCCGCAGAATTCAAAAATACGGCAAATATCAAGATATGACAGTTAAAGCAGTAGTCAAAAACAAAAAACTTACATCATATAATTTATTTATTAATATGAAACTTGGAAAACTAATGAAAGTTCGTTTAGGTCAAAGTTATGGTAACTTTGGTAACCATGACTTCTTAAAACTTCCAGATAGTGCTCTCAATGCTAAGCCACTACCTAAGTCAAGTACAAAATCTAAGTAAGGAGATTTTTATGAAATTAGGAATTATTGGCAGCGGAAAAATCGTTCACGATTTTTTAACAACTGCAGACAAAATTGATGGATTATATTTAACAGCTATTTCTACAACTAAACGCAGTCAAGCAATTGGCAAAGAACTTGCCGAAAAATATCATATCTCAAAAACTTATACATCTAATCGTGAACTTTTGAATGATACAGATGTTGATACAGTTTATGTAGCAGTTCCTAATTCTTTGCACTATATTATTGCTAAACAAGCTTTAGAGGCGGGAAAGAATGTTATTTGTGAAAAACCTTTTGTTTCAACAACTACTGAAGCTCGAGAATTGAAAGAAATTGCTGATGCCAAAGATTTAATAATTGTTGAAGCAATAACAAATATTCACTTAGAAAACTTTAAACATATTAAAAAAGACCTTAAAAAAATTGCACCAGTTCATATTTTATCTTTGAACTACACTCAATACTCTAGTCGCTATGACGACTTTTTAGAAGGAAAAATTGCACCTGTTTTTGATCCTAAAAAAGATGGCGGAGCTTTAAAAGATTTAAATATCTACAACATTCATTTAGCCGTAGGATTATTTAAAAATCCAAAAATAGTTCAATATTATCCAAATATGCAGCGTGGTATTGATACCTCAGGAATTCTCAATTTAGCTTATCAAGGTATGCAAGCTAGCTTAATTGCTGCTAAGGACTCTTATGCTTCACCTCGCTTATTTATTGAAGGAGAAAAGGGAACTATCTTTTTTAATGGCTCCCCTGGTGAATTAAACAGCTACAATTTAGAGCTTCGCGGTCAAAAAACTGAAAAATTTAACTTTAATACTTACAATCATAGGATGGCTAGCGAATTTAATGATTTCGTTAAAACTATCGATAGTCATAATACTAAACAAGCAGATGAATGGTTTGAACATAGTTTGCAAGTGCTAGACGTTTTATCTGCAGCCAAACGTTCATATTAAAACACAAAAAATCTCGCTATTATAAAGTAGCGAGATTTTTTATTATCTAGTTAATAACCTTCTTACTCGGTCAACACTATTAAATTGTCCTGAGTAAATAATTTCATCATCTTTTTCAATCACTGTTGAACCATGTGGCGATAACCACTGACCATTGCGTCTAATTCGACTAACAGTAATCGAATCAATGAAATCTAAATCTTTTAACTCTTTTCCAATATAACGTGGATTTTTGACAGTTGCTGAATACAAAATGTTCTTAGTATCAGTAATAATTTGGTAAACACCAGGTGATTCAATAAGTGCTCTCATTAGAGCAGATCTAATATTGATGAAGTTAAAGATTTCAATATTATCTTTAACTAATTCTTCCACCGTTTCTGCATCCGGTTGTCTTAAACGAACAATAATTCGCTTAGGAATTTGGCTAGCTTTAGCTAATTTAGCTAATTTTAAATTAACCTCATCACTATGATTTGCAGCAACAAATATATCTCCATCAAACGCACCAACATCTTCGAGAGTTTTTTGGCTTAAATCTTTAATTAAAGTTAGATTTTCAGCCCGACTCTTATAAGTATTATACTTTTCTTGATCATCTGTAAACATAGTTACTGAATACCAATTATCGTGTAAGTCATGAGCTACCGGTACGGTTAAAGTATTTGCCCCCATAATTACTACACGCTGCTTAATTCTATCTTCTGGTGAAAGCTTAAACAATGAATTAAATACAATTGGACTAACAATGCAAACCACAACCGCAGCTAAAATAAAAGCATCTGATTGAGTAGAAGTTATTGCATGAAGTTTTTGTGCAACTTGCAAAGTTGGAAGAACAATCGTAATTGTTGTAGCTGTCAAAAAACCACCAGCAAAAGCATTACGCTTGTCAAATTTCCTCATAAATACTGCTACAACTGGAGCTTTAGCAATAAATAAGAATAAAATCAAAATTGGTAATAGCATCAAAGCATTAGGATTAGTGAAAAGCGATTTAAGATTTAACCTTACTCCAGTCATAATGAAAAAAATCGGAATAAAGAAACCATATCCAATCGAAGTCAGTTTATCCTTAGTTGACTCACTAGGCTCTAAAAGTTTCATTACCATCCCGGCCAAAAACGCACCCAGAATGTTTTCAGCTCCTACACGTTCTGCAACTGTAACTAATGCAAAAATCAAGAAAAAGGCTAATCGAATATCTAATTGAGTTGTTGACTTAGTTACTTTTACAAACCACAGATAAGGCTGTTTAAAACGACGCAACAAGAAGATAGCTGCTACAAAAAGTAAGATAATCAGCCACAATTGCCCTGCATTTCCCCCATGCACTGAAGCATAAATGGTCAATAATAAAAGCGGAATAACTTCTCCCATAACTGCAGTCAAAAGAATTGTCTGTCCAATTGGACGACCCAAAATCTCCTTTTCCTTTAAAGTAGCAATTACTACTCCTAAAGCTACAGTCATAAAGATAATACTTGCCAGCATTACTTCACTAAATAGACCAATCAACTTCAAAATAAAAGCTAAAACTATTGCACTTAGTGCTACACCAAAAAATGCAATCGCTGCGGTTTTTAATGGATCTACCATTTTACCAGCATGAGACTTTCCTTTAGGATTATTTTTTCTACTTAACAATTCAAAATCAATTTCCATCCCTGATAAAAACATCAAAAGGATTACTCCAAGATTCGATAAAAAAGTTAAATCATGAGTTGTAGAAATCAAATTAAAACCACTTGATCCCATAATAATTCCAACAATAATTTCAGCAACTGCTGTCGGCACATTGTTAACTTTAAATCGTGCCATAAAAATTGGAATCACTAAGGCTAATAATACGACTATGAATAATGATAATTGTTCCAAATTTACAAACCCCCTTTTTGTTCTAATTATTGTACAAAAAATACGCTTATTCCTAAAGAGAAAAAGCGTATTTTCTTAATTTAGAAGTTACCAGCTTTTACAAATTGTGTTGCACTGATTGCATAATACTTGATTCCTTGAATAGTTACTTTAGAACCATAAGTTTTGACAGAATTGCTTTTTAGCAACTTAGCGCTGCCAACTCTTACCCCGACTGTATCATAAACATAAGCATTCTTTTTTAATTCACGGTCGACACCCTCAACATTAGAACTATTAACATAAGAATCTTTACCAATCTGAAGATACTTTTTACCTTTAATTTCTTTTTCACCAGTTACATTGACAGCGACTCCAGCTTTTTTTAAGCCCTTACTACGTTTGCCTTTTTCATTATAAACATAAGAATCATGCATTAAAGTCTTAGTTTCAGTAGATGGCGCTTGAGCAACTGGAGTTTTAGAAGTAGTTGGAGCTGCGGTTTTTTGAGCAGTTGAATTGCTTGCTTGTAAGTCATAATAATACTTAATCAAATCAAAAAATTGATCCATAGAATAACCCCATGTAGCAAAATATCCATCTGGATCTCCATGGTCTGTTCCTCCTAAAAATTTTGATACAGCTAAGTGTGACCAAACTGTTCCATTGCCATCATGAGTTGCATTAGTTGGAGTTAAATCATAACGGTGCAAGATTTTAGCTGCATAAATAGCATCATTATTGATACTTTTAGCAAAGTCATTACGATCTGTTTCTTCACAAAGTTCAATTTGAACAAAGCGATTATTCGCCATCGGACCTGCTCCCCATGCACCATAATCAGGTGTCATCATTTGAATGGTACCATCTTTATCCACAAAAGCATGAACATAAGCATACATATTCATCCATTCACGGTTAAAATAGATAGCTTCATCATGAGCAGTGGCACCAGGAGTGGCAGTTTCATGAATCACTACACCATCTGGCTTACCATTATTTTTATATTTAATTGGATTTTTTTCATAAAACTTATTGTACTTAATATTCTCTGTTTTAAGCATCTTATAGAGGTAAGTCGTTCCTCCATAACTAAACTCTTTAGCAGTAGAGTTAAGATCTGCAGCTTGAGACTTAGCACTGACTGAGAGACTTCCTGCAGCCACAGCTAAGCCTAACGCTGTAATCGCCCATTTTTTTAGTCTCATTTAATTTTCTCCATTCCCAATTGAAAAAATTAATTTTTGGCAAAGTTGGCATGCTTGATGTATTCACGAATACCTACTTTGTAATACTTTTGACCATTAATAGTTACTGCACTACCGTAAGTTGCAACAGATTGATTCTTTTTGTACTTAAGATTATTATCGCGATTGCCATATTCATTATAAACATATGAATTATGCTTCAAAATGCGGGACGTTCCGTCAATATTGCCAGCTGCGATATATTGATTTTCACCAACACGGTAATATTTCTTACCTTTAATAGTTTCTTGACCATAAGTTGGGATAACGTTATCTGCCTTAAGCATTTTAATATTACGGATTCTTTGGCCCTTTGAATCATAAACATAAGCGTTGTGCATTAAGTTCTTACTTACTTTAACACTTGCACTTTTTGGTGCTTGAGAAACAGCTATTGCTGGTTGTTCACTATTATTTTCGAATAAAGTACTGTTTACCCAACCTTTTCCTGCAATATGCATCCGCTTTGAACCGTTGTAATAAGTAATGGTTTTATCTACTGTTACGGTTTGACCTTTTGATACAGAACCTGACTTAGCAGAAATGGCATGGTCAGTTGGCCAAGCATATGTCGCACCTGACTTTGCAACAGTATATGACTTAGCTTGAGTAGAAATTTGTGGATCATATTTGGTTAAATCGTATGTTGTAATATGATTATTTAATGAAATATTGTAGCGATGATCAGTAGCATAAGTTCCAGTAAGTGCTTTAGTTGCGGCAGCATATGTTGATGCGTTTTCAAGCCAAGCACCTTTGTAGCGATCTGGTTGCCAAGTCACACCTAGACGTAACTTCTTACCATTATCATCAAAAGAACCTTCATATGAGGTATATTTTCTAAAAGCAGCATTAATATAATAGCTCTTGCCACTAGAATTTTCTTCGCGAGTATTAGCAATATAAGTGGCACCATCCCAACCATCATTTGCTTTCATTCCGAATAAATTATTTGCTTCAGTTGCTAGTTTTGATTGACCCCAGCCTGATTCAACAATCGCTTGTGCAATCATCACTGATGGATATACACCATAAGTCTTGGCTGCTTTTTGAGCTTGTTTAGCAGCCTTATTTAAAAATGCTTCTTCAACATCGGTTGCAGCTTCTGCTTTTTGAGTGTTGGCATTTTTTACAAATGGTAAATTATTAATAGCAGGCATAGCTGCGGTTAAAAGAGTAGCAGTAGCTACTCCTGCGATAAATTTGGTCTTCATGAATAGTAAAAATCCTCCTTATGATATTACTTATTTTATAAGGTTCAGCCCATTGTGACAACGATATTAATTAATTTGAAACAGAAATATAACAATCCTTGCTTTTTATCAAACTAAATAAGAGCAACCTGGAGTTGCTCTTACTATTAAAGTACGCGCTTTGCTACAGTTGGGTAATAATATGATGTTAATGTTTGCAAAATTACCCCTTGTTCTGGAGTTGCAGCATTCACGTATTGATTATTGCCAATATAAATTGCAACATGATATGGATTATTTACATCGCCCCAATAAATTAAATCACCTGCTTGAAGTTGGTCCATTGATACAGTTGTACCAACTTTCACTTGATCCCAAGTTGTTCTTGGCATATTAACTCCTGCAGCATGCGAATAAACATATTGGACAAGCCCTGAACAATCAAAGCCATCTTCACTAGCTCCTGACCATACATAAGGTTTACCAACTTCTTTTTTAGCTAAAGAAACTATAGCATCTGCACGGTTAGTAGTATTTGCTACTGGAGCTTGTGTTGCTGGCTTTGACTGTGCTGTATTTTTAACAGCAGCCTTCACTATTTTTTTAGCAACATTTACCTTTTTAACTTTATCAATTGTTTTCTTTATTACAGAATTAGTATTTTTTGCTGAATCTGCTTTTTTAATAGTTACAGTATTTTTTTCATTTTTAGAAAAAATTTGCGGTGTTTTTTGAGCATTTACTTTTTTAACTTCTGTTTTTACCGCTGTTTTCTTTTTTGGGTGTTTAGCCACATCATTTTCAACATCTATTGTATATCTTGCTGGAATCCATTCACGAGTTCCGACTTTATACCATAAGTTTCCTTGTTTATCTAATGCAGTCTTAGCCACATTCCATACCGTTCCATCTTTTGCACGAAAACCCATAAATTGACCATTATTATAGCTAGTCCAAATCCTCACACCCTTGCCAGGTAGATAATGGATTTTCACACGCTTTAATGCCACAAAGCTCGAAGCTGAAACAGTCTTAAATGAGCTTACCGTACTAATACCGGTCAAAGTTAAAGCAGCGGCAGCTCCTATTTTAAATAATTTGTGTTGTGTCATTCTTCAATCCCCTTTGGTAGCGAAAAGTTAAGCAAATTACGCTAATTATTTCTGACTATACATATCTATTGTAACGGGTGAATTGTTACAATTGTGTTACAAAGCCTAATAACTTAAATTATTTTTAGCTTTATATTTAGTTATTTTGTAGATAACACTTAAACCTAAAAATCGTGCAACAAAAAAGTGATATTTTTAAAGTTTTTCTTCAAAAATACCACTTAATTTTTATAAATTTATTATTCATTAATTAAGCACACGACGTGCAGCTGATGGATAGAAATATGAACTCAAGGTTTGTTTAATCACACCTTGTGAAGGAGTTGCAGCGTGGATATATTGATTATTGCCAACATAAATGCCCACATGATATGGAGAATTAGTTGAACCCCAGAATAAAAGATCGCCTGGTTTTAAGTTTCTTAACGAAACGCTCTTACCTTGATTTACTTGAGAATAAGTTGTACGGCTGATATCAACACCGGTAGCCTTTTTATATACGTATTGAGCAAGTCCTGAACAGTCAAAACCTTTTGGTGTAGTTCCTCCCCATACGTAACTTTTACCGACTTGCTCATTTGCTAAAGAAACAACGGCTGATGCATCTCCAGTAGATTGAGTCGCAGTTTCTTGCTTATCGGTGGCAGTTGGTGCTTGACTAACTGCGGGAGTTACCTTCTTTGCTTTCTTTACTTTCTTTGCTTTAATATTTTTAGCAGCAACGGAATTAACATTTACAGTATACTTAGCTAAAATCCATTGATTTTCGCCAATAGAGTACCAAGTACGACCCTTTTTATCAATTTGTGTATCTAAAACTTGGTAAGTAGTACCATGAGCAGCACGTACTCCGGTAAAATGACCATGGTTAAAGTTATCCCAAATATTAATTCCATAGCCAGGTACGTAATTAATCTTAACAGACATTGTAGCAGCCTGAACATGACCAGATTGCGCACTAACTTCATGAACTGCTGTAACACCAGTCACAGCTAAAGTAGCTGCAGCTGCAGCCTTTACAAACTTATTATTAAATTTCAAAATTCAAATCTCCTTAATTCCTGTATTGGCAAAAATACATCTAAACTACAGGTATCTTTATACTTTCTTAATTATTCACAATGTCTATAGTACCCTTGTAATGTTACATAATTGTTACAAAAATAATACACAAAATAAAAAACGTCTAAAGCTATTACTTTAGACGCTTATTTCGTTATTTAGAACGAGAATTAATTTGTTTTAATTATAAAACTCGCTTAGCTGCTGATGGGTAGAAGTAGCCAGACAATGCTTGCTTACGAACACCTTGTGAAGGAGTTGCAGCGTGAACATATTGGCCATTGCCTACATAAATACCAACGTGGTATGGAGCACTTGCAGAACCCCAGAACAAAAGGTCACCCTTCTTTAAGTGGCTTAATGAAACACGCTTACCAACATTAACTTGTGCGTAAGTAGTACGTGGAAGAACTTTCTTACCGGCTTGCTTGTATACGTATTGTACTAAACCTGAACAGTCAAATGCGTATGGTCCAGTAGCACCGTATACATAGCTCTTACCAACTTGCTTTTTAGCAAGCTTAACAACTGCGTTTAACTTTTTAGTCTTTGCTGAAGTTTTCTTTTTTGGTGTTTGAACTGCTGCAGCAGTATTAGAAACACTAGCGGCAGTATTTGCACTTGCATCAGTAGTATCAGCGCTAACCGGAACATTGATTACTGAAATACCAGTAAAGAACACTGATAAAACTGCTGTAAACTTAACTAAACTAGACTTAAACTTCAAAATTAATTCTCTCCCTAAAATTATGTAATATTTTTTATTTGCTATTTAAAAAATTTGAATGAAATCTTATTCATTTCTTAAATCATTCAACGATTAATATGATACCTTTCAAATGTTACATAATTGTGTCAAAAAAACTACCATACCGTTAAGAAAACAAAAATTCAGCAATTAAATCTGTAAAAAAGATAATTTATGCGCTTTCAATTTTAGAAATTATCAAATCTAACTTTTCTTCCGTATCATTCCAAACATCATTGTAAAGAATATGCGCATCCTGTTTTAAAGAATTGGGTAATGGATTTAATTCGCTTCCGCTTAAGCGCTCCCTAACCATTTCCACAGTATCCCCACGTCTAATTAATCGTTCTTTTAGTTCATCAATGTTTGAAGCTGTAACATATAAAAAATATGCTTGTCCTTTTAATTGTGTTAAATATGATTTAATTCCCTGAATATCTACAATTAAAGAAACAATATCATGGTCTTTCCATGCATTTTCTAAAGCTTCTTTACTAGACCCATATTTAAATTTGCCATACTTTACATGTTCAAAAAAATGCAATTTATTAAAGCTTTCGTCAGTTTCAAAATAGTAGCTTTTATCTGCTACTTCTCCTTCTCTCATAGGTCGAGTTGTATGGGTAATCACACGTGGAATGCCATACTTTCTAGTTAAATATTCTGAAATTGTCGTCTTACCAGCCCCACTTGGTCCAGCAATCAAAATAATTTTCTTCATCAAACAGTGCCACTTTCCTTGCAAACTTTTCATTTCCGTAATAATATTTTACTATTGTAATCGAAAAGGTGGAAAGGAGCAAAATTCCTTATGAAAAAATCAGATGTAAAAGTTGGAGCACTTGTGGGAGCGAAATCAGAAGAAGAACTTAAAAAGCCTTTTATTGGTAAAGTTGAAAAAATCTATGAAAATTCAGCACTTCTTGCAATCACTTCCTATGATCCAGTTGATGAAACTGCTATTAGTGATTTAAATAATAAGATTGTAGTAAACTTTAAGAACCTTAAAAGTGCACGCAGTCTTAAAAACTCTAAAACTGCTAAAGCTAATGAAGTTAAAGTTGAAAAAATCAAGAAACCCGTTGCCAAAAAAGAAGATAATGAATAATTTTCTTTTCTGGAGCAGAGAAAATCTTTCTCTGCTCTTTTTTTCTGTCTTATTTTTTCCTAAAATGAAATGAGCAAACTACAAGGAGAAAAATATGAAAGAAAAAACAAAAAAAGTTCTATTTTGGTTTATTCTCATTCAGCCATTTCTTGATCTTTATTGGTTCTATAATGGAAAACTTGCCGAAATATTGCCTTTCACTTTACCCACAATTATCCGTATTTTAGCCGTATTTGTAATATTTTGCATGTTTTTTAGTCAAAAACAAAATTGGCAAAAACTCGGACATGACAAGTGGCAACTAGCATATTTTGCTTTATTAATTATTTATTCGGCTCTTCATCTACTTCATGTAAAAAACTTTCACAGTATTAACCCCTCTGACTATAATTATTCTACAATCAGTGAAGTTTTTTATTTGATTAGAATGTTGTTGCCTTTACTAGTAATATTTTTTACATCTGAACTAAATTTTACTAGAAATGATTTTCGCAAAGTGATTGCTGGAATTTCGGGTCTTTTTTCATCTACCATTGTAATTTCCAATCTTTTTATTATTTCGCTTAAATCTTATGAGACCGGATTTATTAACTCTAATATCTTTATGTGGTTCTTTAATCCTAATATTGGTTATTCACATATGGCTTCAAAAGGCTTCTTTAACTTTGCTAACATGGTCAGCGCTGTCTTATTTATGCTTGTTCCACTTATGTTTTATTTTATGTTTACGAGCTTTAATTGGAAAATCGTAACTTTAAATATTATTCAAGCTCTAGCTATGATTGAACTTGGAACTAAAGTAGCAGCAATTGGACTTGTTGGTGGAATTATTATCAGTATTTTAGTTTATTTTATTCATCTTTTCTTATTTAAAAATACTTCTAAAAATACTAAAGCAATAATTGCCACAATTATAATTGAAATCGGTAGTTTAGCAATTCTACCATTTGGACCTGCAATTCAACGTTACAATTATGAAATTTATTTAGCTCATCAATCTGACCATAATTTAACTGCTACTAATCAAAAATTAAATAACGGTCTCAAGAAATATAAAGGCAAAAAACGTGAACAATTTTTACGTGAATTTATCAAAGATAACTACCAAGAATATGCATTGAATAAAAAATTCGTATTTAAGAGCTATCCTTATCAATACAATCCAGAATTTTGGTTAAAAATCATGAAAAAACCTGGTGAAACTCGAATGCAAAATCGCTATGTTGAACGAGCAATGCTAGATCAAGTTAAAAATTACAATAATAACAAACTAGATAAATTTTTAGGAATTTCATACACTCGGGAAACGAATATTTTCAATTTAGAGCGCGATTTTACTTCGCAGGTCTATTCCCTTGGCTGGGTTGGTATGCTCTTGTTTATCGGCCCATATGTAGCAATTCTACTATATGGAATTTATAAATGGATTAAAAACAAAAAAGCAAGAACCTATTTGGTCAGTTCTATGCTTTCATCAATTATTTTTATGCTTTTTGCAGCATATTATTCCGGAAATGTAATGGACTTTTTAACTGCAAGTTTTATTTTAGCATTTGTTGAAGGAAGCTTATTAACGCAAGTCAACAATAAAAAGAACAAGGTCTAGGCCTTGTTCTTTTTCGATTTTATCTTATTTTTCAGCTTGCTTAATAAAGCTCTGATCTGGAATTCTAATTAAATAATATCTTGTTGCAATTCTACCAGCATGAAGTCCAATTCCATTTTGCCAAGTTTGCTTATATCTTGCCGTATAAACAGCTACATAGGCTCTTTGATATTTTTTATCCATTTCTTTAAGTTCTTTTAATTCATACGGAATCTTTTCTGCGCTTACATTTAAAGGACTATTTCCATAAGCAACTGAAGCATAATCACTGCCTACAGTTACCTTAGTTCCTGCACGATAGTAAGTATATGTTTGCGAACCAAACTTTTTCTTAGCAGAATTAATCGTTACATAGCTAGAGTTTCCTACTCCTGTATTCATCACAAGTGGTTCATATTTAACACTTGAAGTAATACGACTTGCATCATCTAAGTTAGGATTATCCATTGCAGATTGATTAAACATCCATCCAGTTGCAATAATTAAAATTATTACTTCTATAATATCAATCGTAAAATTCGGCCAGCTAAAACGCTTATGCTGCTTTATAATCATCTTAATTCGACGTTTGCGAATATTTTGTACAACAAAAACTAAATAAAGTAATATAATAACCCATAAAAGGATTCCGAGTAAGTTCCAGCTAATCATAAAATAGCCCTCCTAGATATTTTATATTATATTGTTTTTTACTTCACTTAACAATTGAAACCTTACCTATTAAGTGGGAAAATAAACTTGTAATAGTTTAGTTATAGGAAAGTTTTTTATGGTAGCAGTAGCATTTTATTCAATAACTGGGCAGACCAAAAAGTTCGTAGTAAAAACTGGTCTTGAAGCCCATGAAATTGACGATGCGTGGCCACAATATGAGATGGGAGAAAAGTATGTTTTAATAACTCCATCTTATCAAGATTTTATGATGGACTCGCTGGTTGATTTTTTAAATTATAAAGACAATAAGAAAAATTTAGTTGGTATTATTGGTTGCGGTAACCGTAACTTCAATGACCTTTTTGCTCAAACAGCAAAGAAGTTATCCGTTACACTAAAAGTTCCAATACTTTATTTATTGGAATTTAGTGGTACTGACAAAGATGTTAAAAGCGTAAAACGGATCATTAAGGATCTTTCTAAGGGTCAAAGTACGAAAGAGGTACAAAAACCTAAAGAATTACGTGGAAATATTAGCTTTTTAAGTGACTATAGGTAATATGAGTAAAAAATATACAACAATTAATTGGAATAAAATAGAAAACCGAGTCGATTATTCAGCTTGGTCCAGATTAAATGATTTTATTTGGGAACCTGAACGAATTCCAGTTATAAAAGATAAAAAAGAATTTTTACAGCTGGACCCTAAAGTTCAAGATATTTTCTTAAAATCATTTTCTGCTTTAGCTTTTATTTCAAGTATGCAAGTTAAACTTGGAAATGATATCGTTAAGAAGGATTCATCAACCCAAATTGAATATTCAGTCTTCAATGCATTGAGTTATCTTGAATCAATTGCTAACAAAGGCTACAGTAATGTAGTTCAGAATTTAGCAGATCCTCTAAAAATCAATAACTATATGGAATGGGCTGAAAATTCTGATATTTTGCAAGATATTGCAACTTTAATTGGAGATGTCTATTTAAAGGGCAGCATTTTACAAAAGAAAATCGTTCTTTCATTTGTAGAAATGTCAGTTTATCATGCAGATTATTATGCACCTTTGTTTATTTTTGGTGATGGTAAACTAACTCGCACAGCAGAAATAGCTAAGCTTGCAATTCGCACTACATCCTTTAATGCCATGTATCCAGGAGTCAAATTCCGGGCAGAATGGGATAAGCTATCTAAAGAAGAACAAGAAGATGTTAAAGTTTGGATTGATACTTTTGTAGCTGATTTAGATGAATTAGTAGAAAAACATATAAACGAATTGTATTCTAATACTAATTTCGGTGATGGTGCCAAGCACTATTTCCGTTACACCATCAATAAAAACTATATGAATCTTGGTTTTCCAACTCCATATCCAGATAGTGCTGAATCAATTAATCAAACAATTCAGCGAGGAATTATTAAAAATGCCGTATTTGAGGATTTCTTCTTCTATCAAAATGACAATACACTAATTCACTTCAAAGAAGAAAACTAAAATAATCACTGCTTGATTTTAAGCAGTGATTATTTTTTATTTCTTTTCAGTTTTTTCTGACTTTTTAGCTGTTTCTTTCTTTTCAGGTTTTTGGTATTCACGAATAACTTTAAGCTTTTCAATGATTGAATCAGTTAAAATATCAGCCATAGCATCTGGATCTGCTAGCAATTCTTTTTCTGTTGCTAATTGATCAATTCTAAATTTTGAAACATTTACATAATCCGAACGCGTTTCGAAATAAACATTTACATCATAATCAATTCCATCTTCAAAGAAATTAGAAATCTTCTTATAATTACTATATGGTAAATTAATAATATTGATTTCTAAGGCAAAAGTTGCTGGACGTTGCCCCGTTACTGCAAGTTGAGTCTGAATCAAGGAATTGTGTTTTAATGCAGCTACTGTTTCCTTAATCATCTTATCTGCGTATTCATGTAACTTCTTCTTTGATTTACTAATATCGCCATATTTTACAGTTTCCAAATCCTGTAAATAGTCTTCATTTTCAATTTTTTCGGTTAAGTCTTTTAAGTTAATTTTCAAAACAAATTTTCCTTTTTCAATTTATATTTTTTCTTTCAATTAAATATTAGCATTATAAGTTGAAAAGTAAAAAGAAATTATTTTCGACAAATTATAAAAATCATGGTTAAATACTTGCTATGGAAACACGAAGAGATTTACACAAAAATAAGCAAACAAATCGACTAGTAATTTTAGGCATCCCTTTAATCATCCTGCTTACTTTAATTGGATTAAATTTTTCAAAAATTCAAAGTCAATGGAATTGGCTAACAATGAAGCAAGAACAAAAATTAGATGTACCTGAAATAAAGCAATTACCTGATTTACCTAATGGCTGCGAAGTTACTTCACTTGCAATGCTGCTTAATTACTACAAAATTAATGTTTCAAAAGATACTCTAGCCAGTCAAATTAAGCATGTAGACTCTTACACACAAGACGGAAAAATGCGTGGCAATCCGCACGTAGGATTTGTTGGAGCGATGAGTGTACAGAATGCTGGTTGGTGTGTATACAATGAACCTTTATACAATTTAGCTCATAAATACACTAATCGGATTATAAACTATACCGGACATAATTTTATAGATGTTTTAAAGCTAGTTTCTGATAATCACCCTGTACTAATTATTACGACATTAAATTTTAACCAAGTTGATGATATGCAAACTTGGAATACTCCTCAAGGAAAAGTTAAAGTTACTCCTTCAAGCCATGCTTGCGTGATTACTGGATATAATAAAAAGACTAAAACAGTTTATGTTAATGATCCATATGGAACTAAGAATAAAGCTGTAAGTTGGACCAATATTGAAAAAAGTTATAATCAACAAGGAAAACAAGCTTTATATATAAGTTAAGATCAAGTGAAGACTTGGTCTTTTTAATTGTATTTTATTACATATTTTGTACTTCTACCATTTCCAACTGTAACAATCTGGCCGGTATCTTTTAGTTTCTTTAAGTTTCGCTGAATTGTAGTTTGACTATAGCGTGGAATTTTTTCAACTAACTCTGCTCGTGATAAAGGTTTTAAAGCTTGTGATAAAGTTTTCATAATCATTTTATCAGCAGCAAGTTCCTTGTTTTTATTTCTGTGGACTACACCCATTCGATCAATTAATTCTCGATAAGCTTTTACAATAATACCAAGATAATAACTAATAAATGGTGCATAATTATTTTTATTTTCCATCCAGCCCTGTGAACTTTCTGCTAAAACTTCATAATAAGTTTCTTTACTATTTTCAATAATTTTTTCAAGACTAATGTATTTTCCTACTTCAAACCCCAATTGATACATTGTAAGCAACATTAATAATCTTGACATTCTTCCATTTCCATCACGAAATGGGTGAATTGATACAAAATCAAATACTAATGCTGCTGATAACAATAATGGAGACATTAAGTCTTTTTCTACTGCATCATTATAAGCCATGCTTAGTTGTTCGATTAATTCAGGGACTAAAAAGGCTTCCGGTGGATTAAATCTAATTTCTTCATGTCCATCAGCATATTTAGCTATAATCTTATTATTAATGTCTTTAAATTGTCCACCCCAACTATCACCAGAATACTTAAAAAGCTGATTATGCATAGAAAGTATTGTATTTTTGGAAATCGGCATATAACGATAATTTTCATGAATAAGACCCAATACATCCCTATATCCCGCAATTTCTTGTTCATTTCGATTATGTGGTTCTACTTTATCTGACATAATTTTTTCTAATCGCTCATCTGTAGTCCAAATTCCTTCAATCCTATTGGAAGAATCTGTACTTTGAACTTTAGCAACTTCAACTAGCTTTTTTAATTCTTCTCTATAGTCAATTGCATAGCTACTAGTTTCCCCACGAAGTTGATAAATTGTAGTTAACTTATTAACAATGTCATTATTTAACTTCAAATTATTTAACGTTCGATAATTAAACTTTTTCATTCTATCCTCTTTTCTTCGTCACCACTTTTTCTTTCTTAGTCATTTTATACTATTTGACGAAGAAAAACATAAATGACGAAGAAAATGTCAAAGAAAAACAAAAAATAATAAAATAATTTCAATCCTTACATTTTTCTTACTTTTCGTGTACATTGTTTCATCCTGCTTGCTTTTTATAAAGAAGTTCAATAAAATACAGATAGAGTGAGTAAAATGTCTACTTATTCGTTTGTATTTTAAGGAGAAATTTGTATAATGAAGAAAAATGTACGTATGATTAGTGCAGCTGCCGCTGCATTATTAGCAGTTGCTCCTGTAGCAACAAATACTATTGCAACCAATAGTAATATTGTCAATGCTGCTTCAAGTAAAAAAGCCACTAAAGTTACACCTAAGGCAAATGTAACTATTACTGCTGGTACTCAAACTGTTAATATCAAGAGTTCAGTAAAACCTTCAGAAATTAACAAAGATTGGGTACAAAAGAATATCTCTTCCTCAACTGGTAATATCATTTCTGTAAATGATGTTAAGGCTGACGAAACTATTGGTAATTCATTTGAAGGTGGAAAAAATTACAAGTATACCGCAAATGTTGCCATTGGTGGTTTAGATAGTTCAAAGAATACTTATCAAGATGCTTCTGGAAAGACACTTTCAGTAAGCAACAATATCATTACTAGTGTTCCTATTACTTTTACCATCCATGTTTATGATTCAAGTAATACTAGTGTTCCATTCTTTTCATATAATGGACAAAAAGTAACTGGCGGAGTTGTTCCAATTACCAACCCAGTTCAAATTAAGAAGGGTGAAACTCCTGCAGATATTTTAAATACAGCTAAATCAGGTTTAACTGTTTACAATCAAGAAGGTCAATCCTCAACTGGTGATATTTCAACCACTGCTTCACAAGTTCAAGATCAACTTACTAAGCAAGGTGTAACTTTTAAAGATGGTAAAGTTGAAAACATCCCAAGCAGTTTCTTAAATATTACTTTAACTGGTACTAGTTCAATCAATGGTAATACTGTTCAAGTAACTGTTCCATTTGCTGGTTCTACAACAGTAACTAGTGGTGAACCAAAAATTAATATTACTGAAAATGGTGCCGCAACTACTAAGACCATCTTCCAAGTAGCAGCTGGTAGCAACTTTAATCCACTTGACTTTACTACAAGCAACGGTGATTCAGTTAAGTTCTCAGCTCAACAAAGCAACACTAATACTCAAGCTGCTAGTTTAGCTGCTACTTCAAACCCAGTTAACACTTCAGAAGAAGGCCGTTTCTATAACGTAACTTTAACTGCAACTAATAGTAACAATAAAACTTCTAAGCTTACTTACACTATTTTAGTTGTTTCAAATGGTCAACAAGAAGTTTATACTAATGCTGAAACTTACAACATGTATGGTAACAACCCTGTAGCTACTGGTAGCACAATTAATGCTGGTACAAAGGTTTACGTAAGTGATGATACTAGAACTATTAACAATGTATCTTACTCAAAGATTTCAACTCAATCTAAGACTGATGCAAATAACGGTAACACTTGGATCAAGACTTCAACTCTTGTAAAGCCACAAGTTACTGAAAAGACAGAAACTAAGACTGTTATGGTCGAATCTCGTGCTTACGATAAAGATGGTAATTACTTAAACCACAACTTTGAAACTTACTCAGACATTGACATCGTTCCAACTGTTGTTACTATCAAGGGTAAGACTTATTACAAAGTTGGTGATAAGTACAAGGTTGATGGCAAAGACACTTATGTTCGTGTAACTAACATCACTGGTACTAAGCGTACTTTAAAGCACAACGCTTACATTTACTGGTCTTCATACCGTCGCACACCTGGCACTACTAAGTACTACAAGGGTCAAACCATTACAACTTATGGTGCTTCATACAAGTTCAAGAATGGTAAGAGATACTACCGTATTGAAGGTTGCCGCGACAATAACAAGAGATACATTAAGACCGTCAACTTTTATTAATAAAAACTAATTTTTAAAAAGACCTAATTCTGCATCGGCAGGCTTAGGTCTTTTTCTATTGCGCAATATTTTTATAAATTTGAGTAATTCTATTAGACAAATCATTAAAATTACCACCAGTATTAGTTTGAAAAATCACAGCATCTTTCCCATCTTTAGAAATTCGTAAAAATGTAAAATAATTATAACCTGCGCCATTAGCACTAAAGTAAGATCCATTATCATAAAAACCTCCCCGATAGTGCGGTGAATTATTTCCCGTACCATAAATCACAACCCGACTATTATCTGAGAGGAGTTTTTCATCAAGAAGTCCTTCAGTGGCAGTATATAAATTATCGTTTGACATTGCTACACTTCCTGCACCAAGCAAACCATGAATTGCATCCATATCAACAGGCTTAGTGGCTGGAGCAAGCTGAATTCTAGTTCTAGTTGCATTATCATTCCACATAAAACCAGTATAATTTAGCTTCAAAGGATTAGTATACATATTATTAAAAAGCTGCTCATAACTTTGACCTGTTGCTTTTTCTAAAATATGACTGAGCAATGCATAATTAACATCTTGATAATCCCATTGTCCTAGTTTATTTTGATCAAAATTTAAACTTGAAATCAATTTATTAACATTATCATCATCATTTTGATAAGGAGAATTTCCTAGTGCAGATGCTGTCAGACCGCTAGTCATTTCCAGCAAATTCATCACACTTATCTTATCTCCACCGGGGATATTTGGATAAAATTGATTCAATTTAGCATTCAAATCCAACTTATGAGCATCAACCTGCTGCATCACAAGACCTGCAGTAAAAATTTTTTGCGTAGAATTTATCAAATAGGCAGAATTAGGATTATTTGCTGTTGTTAGTTGCCATGCTTTTTTACGATCTTTATAAACGGTAATATTTCCTTTAAAGTTCGATTCTTTAACTGTTTTTTGAATTTGATTAATTTGTTCTTGTGTAAGAATTGGAGCTGTAGCGTTTGGATTAGTCTGCGGTCTAAACGCAATGAATCCTACTATATATGCTACTAGCAATAATCCTATTAAGATTAGAAATTTTTTCTTCATTATATAAGTCCTTGGTTTAATAATTCATAGAACTATTTTACACCCGAATTTATTTCCTAGGAAATGTAATTTTGGTTAGAAAGAACGGTAACCATGCGCCTAATTATTACCAAATCGCCATTTTGGTAATAATAGTCGTCAATTCATGTTATAATTATTGCAAAAATCGCACATTTAGAAAGAAAAACAAAAAAGCCCAAGTTTAACTTGAGCTTTTTCATTATCCTATTCGACTTGTTCCATCTGTGTAATTCAACTTAATACCATCTTGAACATTAAAAATATACACATTAAAGTGAACTCTATTTGAAGAAATAGATTGTCCTTCCATCTCAATACCGCGCGCTAAAAGTTCACTTCCTCTAAAAATAGGCGTTACACGATAGCGAACATAGTTCTTTGAGCTTTCTTTAATATAATCAGCTACTTCATTTTCATAGCGAAGCATATCAGGATCATTCAATTGACGAGTTCCTGTCATCAAATTTTTTAAATTGTTATTCTGACCAGTTAACTGATAACCAATCAAGTGGCAGCGATTGTAAATCCAGCCACTAGCAATCCGCTTATTATGCCACCCCGTGGGATTAACATGCAAAGGTTCACGCTTAGAAGTTGGCATTAACGATTGATTAAGGAGCGCATTGGCTGCAGTAACTCTATTTTGATTATCAAGATTGCCATAACGCTGCCAAGCACCTTGGCTTGTACTTAAGTCACTCTTCGAAAATTCGGGATCATTGTTGTTAACAGTAATTACATTTTGACCAGAGTAAGTTAAATTTGCAAGTTTTGCCTGACTAACTGACTCAACAGCATGAGCACCAGAATATTTTTTAAGTTGCTTTCTTAAGCTTGCAATCTTCTTATCTAAAGATTGAATATGTTTTTCTTTTTTACTATTATCAGCTTCAATTTTTGCTGCCTTTTTTTCATCACTTCTATCATACTTATACTTGGTGATGATTTTATCTTTTGCAAAAACTGGTCCTTCAACAAGCTGCTTATTATATCCAACTAAACCAAAAAGGACCAGACAACTTGAAGCAATTACTAAAAACTTTTTCTTCATTATCTCTTAGCCTTTCGATAACCTGCATTAATTGCATCTTGTTCTGAATCAAAGTAAACCGCATTTGCAGAATTCATTCTGTAGCCAGCTTGATCTGGAGTGTGATAAATGTGGGAATTGACATTTCCAACAATTTTACCGGTTTCGGCAGTATTCATATCGCCTCCGCGACCAGCTCCAGTACCAGAATCAGAATCATTATCAGAATCATCATCTAACTTTTGAGTATCTTCGGCTTCGCGCTTTTGTTTTGCAGCTCTTCTTGCAGCTCTTTGTTCTTCTGATTTTTGCTTTTTTGCTGCTTCCTCAGCTTTTTCTTTTTCCGCTTGTTTTTTTTCTTTTTGCTCTTGCTCTTTTTCTTTTTGTGAATCTAATTCATCTTTGAGCTTTTCATATTCAGCTTCTTTTTTAGCTTCTTCTTTTGCTAAGAGTTTATTTTTAGCTTTAGCACTAGCAAGTTCAGCTTTTCCTACCTTTTTTACAACATAATGAACCCGCGGTCTTGATGCACTTTCAGCACTTTCACTATCATCTGAAATACTGTTCATCCATGTCACAAATAATGCAAAAACAACTACTAATGATCCAATACTTGACCAAGCAATTTGATGTTTTCCACGAAAAACGTACTTCTTAAGCAGATAATATGGAATCAAATAATACCAAAAAAGAATCCAGCGAATAATATTCCAAAATTTTTGCATACTCGCCACCTATCTCAATGACTTACGGTAACCAGCGGCACGTGCTGCAGCTTCAGACTTGAAATAAACTGCATTTCCGCGATTCATGCGATAACTATGTTGGCGATAAACATGATAGATATGTGATTTTCTATTGCCAATAATTACTGGACGAATTGAAGTATAAATCTTGGTGCGATCAACATAATGATGAGTGCGTTTCTTGTGAGTTTTACGTGTACGTCTTCTATGTCTTCTTTTAGCTGCATTTACGACTTGTGCATCATTATGATTAATAGTTTGCTCAATACCAATTACTCCCACTGTCATTGATAAGCTCACCATCAATGCTACCAATAATCTTTTTATTTTCATTTTCTTTTCCTCCCAAAAAATCAATATTACATTTTAAAATTTTACACTTTTTCTTGATTTTATGAAGTGATTTTTCATTAAAAAGACTTTTTTGTTGAATTTTTGAGACAAAAAAATAAGACATACTTGATATGATTATGTCTTACAGTTGTTTATAATAATCTAATCTATAGCATGTTGAGGTAATGATGATAATTCATACCAATTGTTTGGAAAACCTAACAATTCAACAATATTATTAATATTAATTGAAGTAATATGATTTTTTAGTATTTTTCTCATTCGTTGACGCAAGGTATTATTTAACTTTGAAAACTCAGTATCACTAATAAAGCATTGTAAACTAACAAAAGTAGTATAAACACTTTTTAATTCTCTTTGATCAGTTCTCGAAATGCCATATTTATCATGAATAGGAGCAAAATACTTTTCGGCAGATCTACATTTAAAATAAATCAATCGCTTATTATGCGCACAAATATTTCTCAATTCATGAATATTTTTAATAAAAGAAACCATAACAGCTGGTGGAAAATGTTCAGAAAAATTCGGATTATTTTTTTGAATAAATTCAGTCATATCACGCGCAATTTTATTTTGAAGTTGGATAGGACTAATTTTTATTAAATTAAATAAAGTTCCAAAATCTAAAAAATCAATTAACACCCAAATAGGAATTTCACCATAATTATGATAATAGTGATAAATAGAGTTATTATTAAATCGTTTATTTTTATCAATAACTTTTTTTAATTTGGTAATAATATAAGCAATATCTAAGCTATATTCATGATTATAAGAATTTACATCAAGATACGCTTCTGTATTGTTTTGATGCATTTCAGCAAAATGGTATGCAAAACTAGATTTCAAATGATGTTCAGCATCTAAAATTGCCTGAAATAAAGTTTGTTTACATTCTTTATCAAAAAAATAAAGATGACTGACTTCATCAAATGTGGCATTTTCTAAGTATACATTATGACGTTCGAGAAACGGTTTGCTATACCCATTAATAATATTATAGTAATTATTAGAAAGTAAATATTTTTTTGCTTTATCAAGGTTAGGAATTAAAAGACCACGACTTTTTAATATTTGAATCTGTTCTTCAATCGTTTTGAATTCTTTTTGCACAAAAACACCCTCATTTCTAGTAGAAACGAGGGTATTTCCGCAACAGGCTCCGTAGAGTATCTGCCGCTCTTCCTTTACCCTCATTCTACTACAAATCAAATTATAGTCAACTGACAACAGTTAATTATAGTTTATCAGAACCAAATTATTTAAACCATACACATTTACTATTTTTACATAAAAACCACATCTTCTATTAGAAAATGTGGTCTTATTGATTATTAATCTTCTTTATAAGAATAATAACTCCAATCAGTCATTGGACCATAATAGTAATCATGATTCATAGTACTACCATAGTTCACATAGTTTTCGCCATGGATTCCTTGAGCAGCAAATTCATAAGTAGTATCATTTTTTAATTTACTAAATGGAATGGTCACAGTAAGAGTTGAACTTGCTTGTTCACTTACTGCAGATTTAGTTCCTTTTTGTCGCCAAACAACACGATAATAGTCAGCGTTTGCAGCTTCTTTTAGTGAAACTTCTAGTCCTGCACTAGTTTTCTTAATAGACTTGATTTCAGTTTCGGCAGGGATATTATTGTCGGTATCTTCTGACCCAGTTAACTGGAAATTATAGCGTCCATATAAATTAGCTAAATCTATAGTATAAGTACCTTTTGCAAGATACCAAGTAATTTTCTTATTAGTTCGACCATTGATATCAACATAACTTGGAGTTAAAGTCGTACCAATACTTGAAAGACCAGTTGAAATTGAAACACGCATTTTGGTAGTGATATTATGCTTGCTCTTTTGATAAATAGGTGAATTACTAATATCCATCGTTACTTTTTGAGGTTTAGTTAAAGTAAAAGTATAATAATCTGGATTATCATAATTGTACATTAAGGTGAAGCCTTTAATAGCTTGTCCTAATTGAATCTTATTAGCTGTTGATGGTGCATTATTATTGTGTTTTCTTGTTTCACCAAAAGTTTCCAAGTTTTTTCTAATCTTAGTTAGAGCAACAAAATTCATAGAAATCTTAGCAGAACTATCAGCAGTTAAATAATAAGTTCCTTTACGAAGATAATATTCAGTATAGTTTTTGCCAGCGCTATAAGGTTCTAGTGTCCAATTCCAAGTTTTATTATTTTTCAAAGAAACTTGAGTACCATTCTTTACTCGCAAACGTCCAGCTTGCTTAAAGTAAAGTTTATAAGTTTTATCTTTTTGGACTGTTACAGCGGTATCCATTGGCAATTGCGATGTAGTTGCTGCAGATGCATTTTGACTAGCTAATCCTAACACAACTAAGCTAGTCGCTATAAATGTAATAATGCTTTTCTTTTTCATATTATTCTCCTAATATTTTTTATCTTTATTTTACCAAAAAATCTATTATTTCCTAGGAAATAAAAAAGGCACGTTTTCATATTGAAAACATGACCTTATTAATTAAGCTTTTTGAGTTTTTAACATACTGCGATCAGTTGGTTCACCTTTAAGATGTGCACCCTTAATGGTTTTAACAAGCATCTTCTTGTTAACGCTCTTCTTATCGTATACCCAATCACCTTGGTTGGTGGCTTTTTGAACTACTGAAGTCTTATCACCGTTAACTTTAATAATGAATGAAGGAGATAAAGTTGAAATCTTACCTTCTCCAGCAGCCATACCACGGTTAGTCATATAAGCATTAACAAGTAATTCGTTTTTGCTACCTTTTACTGGAACAGCATAGTAAGAATAAGTTGAAGTTCTCCAGTTAAATGGCACACTTGCAACTAATACAGTACCATCTCCATTAAGTGGTTTGTAACCATAATCAAGATGATCTGACACCCAACCAAGCATAGCAACGTTGTCACCGATTTGCTTATCTGCTTCTTGCCATAAATCATCACCAGTACCACGGTTAAGACGAGTAGTAGCAAACAAGTAGTATTTTCCATTTAACGGAACTACATTGGCACGTTCAATTTCGTCAGAAACCATTAAACTAGTAACAAGTGGTGCCATTACTTTAGCAACTTTAGGATTATTTTCATTCTTAGTTAATTCAATAATACCAATAGCTGCATTAGCCCAAGTTCCACGACTTGTCATATCAGCATTAGAAGTAATCTTTAAGAAGTTATTAATTGCTTCTTTACTAGTTCCGCCGTAATTTTGCCAGTTATAAATTTGATCAGCACCTTGATAGTTATGATCACCAGTTGAAGCTTCAAATACTAAATAGCGGCGTCCTTTAACTTCAATAACGTGTGCATCACGCATTGCAATGTTATCGGCACCTTTATTAGTTGACTTCCATTGATCATAAGTTTGGTAATATGCACCATCACCTTCAAAAATCACATGACGATTGCTTCTCTTAGCAATTGTAATCTTGTTTTTCTTCTTATTTACATTCAACTTCAAATTAACAGTTGAAATCTTTTGATGGTTAGTATTTTCAGTAGTGTCTACATCTGTGTAAAATAATTGAATTGTACCATTTTTATTAACAGTAGCTGAACCTGACCACTCTTGATGCTTTGGAGTAGCTTTGTAGCCAAAAATTGCTCCAGCTGTCTTCCAGTGACTGAAGTTGTTATCATTGTACTTATTGTATAACAAATAAATGTGAGCATCGTTTTGCTTTGGAATACCCATCATGGCAATCATTAATTGGTAACCCTTATAATTAGCTACCCTCATAGTCTTAGCGTCTTGAACTGGCCAAGCATCCCAAATTTCAAGTGTTTCAACTTTTCCAGTTTGAGCATCACGAGTTCTAAGAGCTGGCATATTCTTCATAAGCTTCGCATTGAAGTAAGGAACACGGTACTTCTTGTTTTGCTTAAGCATCTTATTAGCAACACCAGCGTATTGTGCATAAGTCCACTTAGTGCTATTGTCTGGATTGCTTCCTTTGAAATCAATCTTATTAATTTGTTCAATTTGATCCTTAGTTAAAGAACTAAGACTAATTTCAGCATCAGCTAATACTTCTAAAGCTGAACTACTTAACTTGATTTTAGGCTCTTCTTTTTTATCTGTTTGAGTATCAGAACTAGTTGAAGTTGATGGTACTAAGTTAACCTTGTCACCATTACTATGCACAGTATCTGGTAAAACCACATTACCTACAGTAGGTTCATTAGCTGGTTGAACATCAATATCAACTTCTACATCATTCTTGTCAGTTTGAGCTGTATTATTATTCAAATCTTGAGTGGTGGTATCAGTCTTTGAATCTTCCTTAGTTGGTGTGATTTCTTTAGTAGTTTTAGTAGTTTTAGTAGCTTCAGTTGCAGTAGTATTAGTTGCAGCTTTATCAGTATTCACTGTAGCTTTAGGATTTACTGTAGTAGTTTTATTAGTTTCAGTCTTAGATTCCTTATTTGTAGTGGTTTGAGTGGGTGTTCTTACTCCCTCATTTTGCTTTTGAGTAGCTACATTATTAGTGGTGGTCTTAGAATCAGCAACAGTTTTTTGAGTTTCTTTATTATTTTGATTATTAGTTTGAACAACATCTGCACCCTTAACAGTATCAGCATGAACTGTTTGGCTAGTGCTATTATTGAACAACGCTAATAACGCAGCTGTTGAGATGAATGTTAACAGTGATGACTTCTTATTAATAATCATATTTTCCTCCTAATGACAATACTTTGTATTATAACATGGATATATAGAAAATAAAGATTGAATACGGTATCTTTTATTAGAAAATTAAAAGCTAAATAAGATTTTCAATAATACAATCCTAAAATAGTTTAATTTTATAACTTTAAATTAGCATTTTTTATTTGTCTACGAATATTTAAGTAAATACTTAACCAAATAATTAGATAACTAACCCAATATATAATAGTAAAAATTAAAACTTCAACAAAAGTAAATTTAATCCACTTATTAATAAGATAGACAAAAATCAAAGTGAAATAAATTAGTAGAGATTGAATTAAAGTAGCTTTACCTAGAGATAATTTTTCTATTCGAAATATTGTCATGCTACTTCCTTGAACAAAAGTAATAATTAAAGCAGAAATAATCGCTAGATTTACTTCATCAACCGTTAAAACACTAATTACATGATTTATTTTTAGAAAAAAATACACTGTAGTTAAAATAATTGGACCAAAGCCCATCCCCATCAGACCATTTATAAAAAAGTGTTTCCAAAAGTTTTTCATTTTTGAAGCTCCTTTCTAATTTTTCTAAAACACCGCCGAGAAACATAATCACTAACTCCATTTTTTAAAACCACATTGATTCCAGCTCCATGATTTACAGTAAACTTTTTGATTTCAAAGCGATTAATAATACTTGATTTATTAATTTTCCAAAAGAAATTTGGTAATTTTTCTGCCACTTGATAAAGACGTTCTTTTAAAAGTAATTTTTCTTGATTAACAGTCAAAGCATAAATTCTATTTTCAATAATAGTAACTAATGCAATTTCGTTAAAATATAGATTAATCAAATTACCCTCTTTATCAAAAGCGATAATTGATTGGATATTATCACTATTTTGAACAAATCTTTTTAGCTGATCACTAAATAAGCTTTCATGATGTAATTGTGCATGTACAAATTCTTCTTTATCAGAATTAATTGATAGTTTAAACTTCATTTTTTCTCCTTTCGTAATTAAGTATATTAAATTTATAAAAGAAATAATAATTTATCTAGTTAACGGTATATTTTAAGCAATAATCGGTTAAAAAATAGCGCTAAAACTTATCTAAAAGCTTTAGCGCTGGTATATTTTTTTAATTCTTTTATTTATTATTTCAATCTTGTATTATTCATTGCTAAGATACTTTATACAGAAGTGCCTCTTATAATTTCACAAAAGTTTACTCTATATGTCGCCACTTGTGTAGTATTTTGTTGGCATAATATAATTGTTCCTTTAGTATAAAAATAAGGAGCTACACCTTAGCGTAGCTCCTTACCATTGCAACTACTCTTAATAAAGAATAGAAGCGGCTGTTGCCATATTTTCTATAATTAGTTTAACAAGCAAATTGGAAAAAAGCAATGTTTTTCATTATCGATTCCAATAAATCATATAGATTTTCTTTAATCCCGTGAAAAAACCTTCAAATACTGTATCGTCATACCATTCTTTTTCTCTATCTATCCTTTTTAACAAATTTTCAAATTCATCTTTACGATAAGAATTAGAAATAGAACTGCATAATTTTTTATGCATTCGTATTACTAACATTATTTGTAATAATGCTTCTGTTTTTATATCTTCCTTATCGAACCTATCACTTCTAAGAGTACTAAATAACACATGAGGTACACGTAAGTTATGAGTATAGTAAATTCTACCAGTTATAATTTTTCGATTATGAGCACAATAATTTCGAAGTTTATTTATATATTTAAAGCAATACTTTATCTGAGCTAAATCATGATTATTAGGACGCTCTTCACTTAAATATTCAACAAAAGATCTTAATTTTCCAAAACTACATACTTCCATTACAGTCCAAATCGGTGGATTATCAAATACTTCTTTATATTCTGGTTGAACTTGAAACTCACCATTTTCATCAATATAACTAACACTTGAAAATAATTTTTGCTTAAATTCAACTGGATTCTCGTCTCTTGATAAAACTTTCTGAACAATGTGATATCCATCTTCTTCTGGATTATTGGTAATAATTCTAAGTATATATGCTCTTATCCAATGTTCAACATCCAAGCAAACTCTCAATAAGAAATATCTCAATTCCATATCTATGCTAGCAATATCAACTAATTGCTCAAAAGTAGTTATCTCAATATTTTCATCACAATTAAACGACTTAATAAAACCTATAATCTTATAAAAATAAGTCTTATATTTTAAATATTCTCCACATTCACTTTCATTTTGAATCTTAACATTATGATTCTTTAGCCATTCAATTTGTTCATCAAAGGATAATTTTTTATCATTCATATTGTCACCAAAAACTTATTAAAGCATACTAATCATCTTGTTTACTAAGTTACATAACTTAATTTATAATTTTTTACCCAAATTAGTATTATTTAAATTTAAAACTTATGCTCTTTTAAAACTATTTATATCATACTATTTTTAAAATCCAAAAATCATTCCTAAATAATAACCATTACTAGTTATATCAGAATGCAACTTTTCACTAAAATGAACAGGTTTAAGATGATTCTTTATATCTAATTTTTCATAATCAATTATCAAAAATAAAAAAGTTTCAGCAAGTTGTTGTACTAACTTTTGAACCAGATCCACATTATCACTTGTTACATATTTATTTCTACGAATTTTATTTGCTACATTTCTTAGACTACCTTTTAATCTTCGATAATTTTCTTTCTCACGCCCATTAGAATATAAGTATTCCGGAATATAATATTGAAAAATATCCCATAGATTTAAAATTAATTCAGCATGATAAGCAATTGCTTGTTCTCTCGCTCTATTTTGGTATCCCTTTTCATAAAGACTCTCTTTATCGAGTAAAATAAAATCTTTTTTCTCTATTGATTCGGGAATACCATTTGTAATAAATTCTTGAGGAACATTTAAAACATTAGCAATATCACTAAGTTCAATTGCCGTTAATTCACGTTCTCCCCGTTCACATTTACCAATTATTTGATACGATACACCTATTTTATCGCCTAATTTAGCTTGAGTTAGATGCTTTACTTTTCTAATCATTGCAATTCTTTTACCAATCTCATTATTTAAATCAGTCATAATAACCTCACTCCTTATAACAATATTTTAAAAAGATAATTACTTAAAATAAATACTCAATTTATACTAAAGTCGATACATTTCTATTAAGATAAAATTTAAAAACAATCTAAAATCAATATCTTTTTTACCGTTTTTCCCCTTTTTACGTAATTTTTATATGTTTAAAAACCTATATTTTAGCCTTTTTATTAATATTTTACCTACTAATCATTATGCTATAAACGTTACAAGGAAGACTATAAATTATATAAAACAAAAAAGCCTTAAGCCATCACAGCTCAAGACTTTCCTAATGAATGGATATTTGCTTTTTAACTTTTATTCTCCCATAACCAATACATGACATGTACGATTACGGTCACGATTCTGGTCCTAATCCACAAAATAAATATAACCAACTGAACCAGTCAACATCTCACCATCTTTAATAGCAAAAGTTTGATTACCTCCAAACAGAGAACCTCTAATATGTGCATCCCCATTCAAGATAGTCCCCGGATCTGCTGGATAATCTGGATTTTCTTTAGCAAGTTTTTGCAAAAACTCTATGTGCTTAGGACCTGGGTAACGATAATTTGTATTTTCAGATAATTCACGAGGGACCAAATTATCTAAAATATTATTCAAATCAACTTGTAAAAATTCATCCCCATTAAAATCTTTATCATGAACAAATTCTTCAAACAACACCGAACATGTAGTATGTGAAGTTTGTACTAAAACCAAACCATTTTTAACTTCAGATTTTTTAACAATTTCCTTAACTTTATCAGTAATATTGTCATAAGTTATTCGTGAAGTTGTTTTTACTTTAATATCTTCTTGATAAATTTTCATAGTTTGCCTTCTTATTTAAATTTAACTAAAGCTGACATCATTTCTGAAATTTTATCTTTCCAACTTGGTGCTTTAATAATTCCACTGGTACCACCAGTACCATCAGCTCCAAGCTTCATAATTTTTTCAACATCGTCACCGGTACTTACACCTGCGGCTTGCATAATTAAAATATTAGGATTTACTTCTCTTACAGCTTCAGTTGTAGTACGAATATAATCTTCATTACTACTATTACCTGTCCCAATTAAACTATCTGGTTCACAAATCATTACATCAGGATTAAGCTCAGCAATTGCACGACATTGTTCTACTGTATCTGAACAAGTAATAGTAAGTAATCCAACTTCTTTAGCCCTTTTAATTGTCATATCAAGTTCAGCTATGGTCAAAGGCTTTTCGGCATGATTTAATACAACCGCTTGGATTCCCTGATTAACTAATGCTTCAGGAAGAACATGTCCCATGCCTCTACCCGGCGTTAAAAAATCCATATGTTGAGCAGTAATAATTAAATTTTTAGTTTCTTTTGCAATTTCAGGTAAATCTACTAATTGACCGGTAAAAATGCAATCAATATCGTACTTTTTAGCTAATTTATCAGAAATTTTAGCTAATTTTATAGCTTTATCGCCATATAAATATGATTTAGGATTAACAATGAAAAACGGTTTTCTAATCTTCATATTATTTCTCCTAACTAAACTTGGTAAACATACTTATTAGTTTCAAACACATCATAATAATGTTTACTTAAATCTTCGATAGCTTTTCTTTGAGCAGCAGCCATCTCTGGCTCAGTTGTAAAAGTCTTCTTTTGAGTTGCATGAAGTGAGGCCATAGCTAAATCTGTATAAATATTGACCTTAGTTATTCCTAATTCTGCAGCTTTTCGTAAGTTTTCATTCCCTGAAGATGAACCTCCGTGTAATACTAAAGGAATACTTAATGCATTTCTCAGTTCAGCTAATCTATCAAAGTTTAACTTAGGAGTTCCAGTTTTATAAACACCATGAGAAGTACCAATTGATATGGCAAGAGAATCAACTTGGGTTCTTTGAGCAAATTCTTTAGCAGCATCAACTTCAGTATATTTACTGTCATCTTCAGTTGAATTAGTTCCAACATGTCCAATCTCTGCTTCAACTACCACTCCACGTGCATGTGCATATTCAACTATTTCTTGGGTAATAGCTACATTAGTATCAAAATCTTTATCAGAAGCATCAATCATTACAGAAGTAAATCCTTCATCAACTCCTTTTTTAACTAATTCAGGAGTTACACCATGATCAAGGTGTAAAATCACAGGTACTTTTGCTTTTGAGCCAAAGTATTTTCCAAGTACTAACGCATCTTCCATACCAATCTCTGGAGAATGCTTTTCAGCCCAAGCCAAAATTACCGGTAATTTTAGCTCTTCTGCAGCCTTAATTTCAGCTCTGATTGAATTACTATCCCAATAATTAAAATGTGGGAATGCATAATGATTTTTTCTAGCATCTTCTAAATAATCTTTAGATGAAACTAACATTTTTATGCCTCAATTTCTTCCTTGATCTTATCATAAACGTTGCTTGCACCAACACCAGTTAAAAGTGGAACCCCATTGATAACCTTATCCTTAACATTGTCTGGGACAAGAGTTGTGGAAACAATTACATCATAATCATCTAAGTGATTTACTTCTTCAGCAACCTTACTTTGGTATAAAGTAACTTTTTTATCTAAACCTTGATCTGATAACCATGCTTTTAATTTTCCCATTACAACTGTTGATGTAGCAACACCACTACCACACATAACCATTAACTTTTTCATAATAAATTCTTCTTTCTATAAACTTATGCTTCTGATTTTTCTGGAGTTTGCTTAGAATCACGATTCTTAAGCCAAATAAGACAACCAAGAGCAATCACAAATAATACAAACATACCGATCCAATGGAACTTTTCACCAGTCATTAAGTAAATAAAGTTAGTCCATAAACCACCATCACTAAGAACAGAGATTGAACTATAACCTTGCATGTTGAAGTGTGCAAGCTTAGCTAATTTGGTAATAACTGGAGCAGCCCAAGTGGCAACATACAAACTAACCACAATATCAACTGCACCAGCAATAATCGTCTTCAAGATATCACCATCAAATACTGCGGCAAACAATGCGAAGAAATATGGTAAAGTTGCTAAGTCCATAAATGGTAATACTTGGTTACCAGGCAAAATAACTGCTAAAAACAGAGTTATTGGAACTAAGATAAGTGAGGCAGAAAGAACACTTTCTTGTCCGATAGCTAAGGCTGAATCCATACCAATGTATAACTTCTTACCTGGAAAGTGCTTTTGAACCATACTGTTTGCAGCATCAGAGATTGGAGTCAAACCTTCCATTAAAAGTGATACCATTCTAGGCATAAGCATCATTACTGCGGCCATATTTACCGATAATTGTAAAATCTTTCCTAGTTCCATATGAGCAAGAAGTCCAATTACAAATCCAATAATTGCACCCATAACAGTAATATCACCAAAGACCCCTAATTTATTTTGAACTGTTTCTGCATTAACATGAACTTTATTAAAACCAGGAATTCTATCAAAAACCCATTTAAATGGCAACGCAAATACATAACCTGGAGCTGATAACCCATGTGGGAATGAAATGCCATCAAGACCATAGTATTCTTGAACTTTCGGTGCACTTAAATCTGCAAAGAAATAAATGAACATCGTTACTACAACCATCGAAAAAATTCCAAGCCACATATCATTGGTTAAAAGATAAATAATTGAACCAGCAAATGCTACGTGCCAATAATTCCAAAGGTCAACATCAACAGTTCTAGTTAACCCTAAAGCCAATAAAATCAAGTTGGTTACAATTCCAATTGGAATTGCCATCACACCTAATGCAGTTCCATAAGCAATAGCTGAAGCAGCTGGCCAACCAATATCAATTGTTCGCAAATGTAAATGATAATTTGCAATCATCATCTTAGTAGCCGGCCCTAATTGGTCACCAAGTAATCCAATAACTAAATTCAATCCTACAAAACCAACACCAACAGTTAACCCGGCTTTAAAAGCTTTGCCTGGTTTAATCTTTAAGCATAAACCAAAAACAAAAAGTAAAATAGGTAGAAATACACTTGCACCCAAATTAATAATCCATTGAACTACTCCCATTTTTATTTCACTTCCTAACTAATTAAGTTTAAAAATTTATCTTTGGACTTGCATTCATATAGATTCTTTACCATTTGTGAATTCCCAAATATAGTCATTAAATTTTGCAACATATCCAACTGCTTATGTGCTTCCTTTAAACAAAGAATAAAAACCATCTTTACTTGAACTTTTTCAGTATCACTTCCCATTTGTTTAAACTCAATCGGTTTATTCAATGAAATAAAACCAATCTGATCTTTATTAACATATTCAGGATCAGTATGTGGGATCGCTACTCCAACTCCTGATTCAAGATTTAATCCTGTTGGAAAATTTTCTTCGCGTTTCTTAATTGCCTTCAAAAAGCCATCATTTACTACATTATTTTTTTGAAGGTGTCCATTTAAAGTAGCAAATAGTTCATCTTTATTTCTCACATCTTGATGAAACAATAGAACATCTTCTGAAAATAACTCTTTATTGATTTTCACTTTCTCAACCCTCCTCTGTAATAAAACTTGTCAATTTAGTTAATCGATCTAATTGATGATTAGGATTCACAATAATCAAAACTAGCTTAGATATTTCAAATTTCTGCTTAAAAAATCTAGAATAATAATCAAAGCTAGGACTGACTTTTAAATAAATTACTGTATCATGATTAATTCGTCTATCTTGAATATGAAGTGATAGTGAATCCTGCGACATTAAACCTTCGCCTTGCTTATTTCGATTATCAATTTCAATTTGAATATCTTCCTCTGGTACATCAGGTGCAACAGATTGAATTAAATTAATGACGGTTTCTTTTAAGTCATGTAAATTAGTATAAGTTAGACAACTTTCAATCTCATTAACTTTCTTCATCTGTCTCACCTCGCAATTGATTAACCTTTTGCTGTACCATTTCAATGTCTTGCTTAGTAAAAAGAGCACTAACAACTATTGATGGAATATCTATTTTCTCTGAAACTCTTACCGTTGAAATAATTAAATCAGCATCTTTCTTGCTATAACTCAAATCATTGCTAGAAGTAACAGCTACAATATCAAAATTTGAAAAAGTATTCTTAACTTTAAGCCTTAATAATTCTGAAGTACCAATTCCAGTTGAACACATTACAATCACACGAATTCTACGAGGATGGATTTCAATTGCTTGTGCAAAATAAAGAGTTATATAACCAATTTCATTATCTTCTGGAATTTCTAAACCATTTTTAGGAAATACCTCACTTCCTGCAGACTTAATGGCTTCAAAAATATCTTGATATTCCATTTTAATTTGTTCTAACAAGTTATTATTGACATGAATATTATTCCTTAAGCGTTTAATCAGCGGTTCAATATGTTTTTCAAGTTCATTATTAATACTCATAAAACCGCATCCTGTCTTCTCAGAAACACTATCTATCAGTTCTGCAGTAATTTGTTGAACTTCGGTCGACATGTTAGTCTGTAAAATATCATTATCAAATCTAGATGAAATTAAATACTCAAAAATTGAATTAGCTTCAGTTTCTGGAAGTTTTAAGTCCAAATAGTTACTAATATCTTCTACTATGTCCTTACTTATTTGATAAAAAGATAGGTTGTGCTTAATCTCTTTATTCAAATCATTATCTGCTAAATTAGTCTTACTCCCGGCCTTTCGCAAGCGACTAATTAAAATGTAAATATGTGAAAATAAATTTACATTATATGGATAAGGCAACGTAGTCTGCAATTCATCTTCTATTTTTTCGATTTCTTTGAGTACAAACTGAACGTCATATTTAGAATCAAAATCTTTATTACCTACAAATTGCCGTAAATCCACAATTTCACGGTCATCAATTAACTCTTTAATCGCATTACGAATGTTGATTTCAGAACCTTTTATCTTAATGTAGCCATTCTTAATCTCAAGCTTTAACTGATATTTCTCTAAGATTGACTTCATTACTTGTTCATCATTAGACCTAACATTGTTACTCACATAATATTTACCAAAAGCCTCACTCTCCTTCATGCTTTGTGGAGAAATCAACAAAAGTTGCTTCATAATACGATTTCTTCTTTCAACTGGTTATACATTAGTCAAAGATGAATTCATTAACTCCAAATTTTCCTTATTTTGCATATAATACTGGTAATTCAGTTTATAACCTGCACCTCTTTGTGAAATTATTAACGGGGCAGAATTTTCATCATTAATCTTTTTCACTAGACGATAGACAGTTTTCTTGGAAACATGCAAAAAACTCGCGATTTCTTCAGCTTGAATGAATTCATTATTATTAGTTAAATAAAAAATCAACTCATTAATTCGTTTTGAATCTTTCATGTTCACCACTTTCCATTTCTTTTTCTTGTCTTCAATTATTATTCTAGTGAATTTTTGCACTTGTGAACCCCAATATATGTCCTTTGCAGTGGACAAAATAAAAAAGTCCTCAAGTTCGTTTGAACTTGAGGGGCTTTGAAGCTGACGCTAATTTACGGAACAATACTCAGAAATCTGTGGCTTATGATTATGATAACTAACCTTAATACGACAATCGACTGTCTCATGCATGTTTAATCCCATTACACAGACAATACAATGATAGCCTATTGTAATTGCTACTATTGCAATTATAGCAATTACAATATATTTAATAATGAATTTTTGACTTTTTCTCATAGTTTTTCCTCTGAATAACTATTTTCGTTCTAAAATACTATTAATATCTAATTGTTGATTTAAATTACTTTTCAATTGTTTATATTGCTTATCAATTTCCTCCAATTTTTTATCCAACATATTCTTCTTCTTTTTGTAATTTATAGATATTCGACGTTGCTTTTCTATATCCACCACCGGTATCGGAAGATTTTTTATATCTCTTAATGATATTGAAACTACCGAAATACTAGAATTTATCTTTCTTTTAATATAAAACTGACCTAATGGGCTTTCCAAGTAAAGTTTTAACCAATATGGATCAACTTTTCCATTTGGACGTAAAATCAATAAATTTGCAGTAGCTATCATAGGAAAAGGGGCATCTTTAGAAACTATACCCACTTTTCCTACGTCCCCTTTTATAGTGAGTAATATATCATTAGGTTGAAGCAAATATTTATTAGCTGTTTTCTTTATACTAATTTTATTTAAATTTTTATTGTATTTTATCTTTCCACCACTCAAATCAGTACCTTTAATTACCAAAACATTTCCTTTATCTGAATCATCCCCTTTTAAAACGTTATATCCGGGGAGCAAACTAACCATATTTTTTAATGAATTAGTTTCAATTTTTTCTAAATTGTTATAATCAATTTTGTATGTTACACCATTAATTTTAGTCTCAACAGGTAAAACATAATCCTTAACAATCAAACTTCCATTAAATTCGGAATTACAAATAATTTGACTAATTCCTGCTTCATTTTTTGGATTTTCATATAATTGAATAATTTTTTTCTTTCCTACTTCAGAAATACTTGTTATAAATCTATTTTTTTCAGTCCAACCTTTTTGTTTTGCATCAATAAATAAAATTTTACCCTTTAACTTAGTTTTATTTTTATTGATAATTAAAATATTAATTGGAATTGATGCATTTGTTAAAATGTTACCTGTAAAACTAATCACGGATTCAACCCAATCTTGCTTTACCAAGTTTCGTCTAATTATTTTGTCATTTGATTCTCTAAATAATATCCCATCTGGCACTACAACTATAGCTTTTCCTTTTTCATTTAGTGATGACACTATATTACTAAGGTAGGCCATATCTATCCTAGTTTTTAATAATTTACCATATCTAAATCTATTATACTTATCTTTAGCATAATCTATATTTATTCGTTCCCTCAATGGAGGTAAAGAAAGAATTTTATTAAATAATTGCAACTTACCATCACTAACATATTTAGGATTTTCAAGTGAATTGCCTTGATAAATTATTAAATTATTAGCTTTTAGATATTTTCCTATTATATAAATACTAGCATTTATAAATAAATTCGGCCCTTCTAAAGTTAATTCTTGATTATGATTATTTCTTAGAATTGCTTTCCAAATATTGCTTGTATTTCCAGATGGATCAAGAATTTTATCTTTAGTTTTTATATCAGCTAATTTAACCAATAACTTCAAAAAATTATCTGGTAACGTCTTTATATGAACAGTTCTTGGATAAATTAAATCTTCTACTTCTTTCAGTAGATTTATCAATTCTGCATTAGACTGACAACATAGCAAATTTATAATTTCAGAAAATTTAGTTTTATCTAAAATCGCTATTTTCTTATAAATTTGATTTTTTATTTGTGAAATCAAATCATAATTTTGATAGTCTACAAAACTATCTATAGCATTAATAAATTGTTCTTTATTTTCAATCGATTTATTTAAAGTTTGTAAACTTATCATTAATTGAGCAATAATTAACCATACCAAATTCTTGTCATTCTCGCGAATTTCACTTAATAAATCTTCTATTTCGTTCATAATAACTCCTTTTTAATAAGTTCTACAATTTAATGATATATCTTTCACCGCCTTTTGTAAATAGTATTATTATACTTTGTAAAATGTACTTTACTTAATTGCATGGCTTTTCATCTTTCTATTCTTTCTATATAGGTATTTATCCAACAAAGTCTAATTATACTTATATTTATATATATAAATATAAGTATA